>ENA-ORXM01000058-ORXM01000058.1-marine-metagenome-genome-assembly--contig:-NODE-58-length-200581-cov-10.827205_pt1 | contig 200581 bp, 161 predicted proteins | sample MGYA00237867_ERZ511480 | MGnify/ENA primary metagenome ERZ511480 (study PRJEB26309, sample SAMN06266103) | marine metagenome | isolation source: Algal blade | place: United Kingdom:Sidmouth, United...
AAAAGTCAAATTCGTATAACTCAGATCATCTAGGCTAACAAAGCGAATGAGCCTATTGCAAAGTTGAGGACAAGAGCGCAGTTATTCCAAGCGTTACAAGTAAATGTGACCTCTGTGCCTACATACAGAGATCAGTTGTTACCTCAATTGCCTGCAGGTAATACTGTTGCTGACTTTAATACCTTACTAAACTTTTACACGAGATGATTTCGAAAAATCACACCATTATATTGTTAGTTACTTTACTGCTGGTCAGTGCTATTGGTTGCGTGGACAACAATGAATGTGATGGCAGATATTTCTTCATAATTCCTTTAAACATAGAACCTAATGAATCAGTTTTTCAGATAGGAGACACCTTGGATATAGTGATTAGAACAGATAACAGAGCGCTCAGGGACACCTATACAACAGTCAGAGAGGTGGAGTTTCCATCCTTTGACCCCTTCGTCTCTTTTTTGATGCCCTCATTGGATGATACTATAACTTACAGTGATGGTTTCAAGGATCATGAAATTTTGATTGGCCCAGAAACTGAGATACATCAAACTGACTCAGGCATAATAAGTGGTGTCGATATCATAAATGTTCTAACTTTTCCTACTGGACCTGAAGAAAGCCTAATCACTTTTAGAATTGTTCTTCGCAAACCAGGAACTTATGCTCTATATACCGTTTCTTTACTTGGAATAATAGATAGGATCGAATTCGTAGATTTTCCAGAAAGATGTGGCAATAGACGTACAAGTTGGCTTCAAGCCAGGTTTGATATTGAGAATGAAAACAGTGAAATTCTGACAGACTTGAATAAAAGTTCTGAAGATATTTTTTGGACTGATTTTCAAGCTCAGAGAAATCAGAGCGCTCCGTTTTATCTAAGGGTTGAGTAAATGGCAGCATCTAGTAAATAAGAGAATCGAGGTTGTGCAATAACTCACAGCTTCGATTCTTTTTTTTATACTGATCTTCACCAAGGCTAGACTAGAAAAATTCTGATAAGTCAGTCATTGATGAAGACTTATTATTCTTTTCAAGAGTGACGTATTCATCCCAATAAGGTAACAAGTCTTTGCACTTCCCAGAACACCTAGAAGCCAAGCTTTGAATCGTATGATGAATCTAATTAAGTTATTGGTATTGATTAGATTGCTATTGAATATTCCAAATACTCACTCTCTATTGTAATTACAAAGTAATAACAATGAAGTTGAGTGTCATCCAGATAGGTAATTCAAGAGGCATCCGCCTCCCAAAGGCCTTGATAGAGGAATATAAGTTCAATAATTCAGTAGAGTTGGATCTAAAAGATAGCCACATTGAAATCCACGCTAAGTCTGAGCCACGAGCAAATTGGGCAAATGAATTACAAGATCTGAACTCAGATGAGAATGAAGAGTTGTTGATTCCAGATGTTTTTGAGGATGAAGAATTATGATGAAGTGTATCAAAAAGGTTATTAGTGAGATGCTGGTTCAATAAGCCCACTAAGGAAACATAATCCGTAATTTTCAAATCCATATTAATCCGTGATTCTAATTGGCATTAGAGGGTAGCCCAGTTAATCCTAATAGTCCCCAAATCCTAAAAATCCTAATTCTGACATAGGTGCTGACGAGCGCAAGCTTTCACAGTTATAAATTCCGAAAATCGAATTAGTCTCGAGTGGACAATCTAACTACAAAAAAAAGAGCCCATCATTTTTCCACGATGAGCTCTCTGCCGTTTTGTTTTATCTTCTTATAAAATTTAAATATCGTAAGTCAGTAGGGTAGACCTCAGCTTGGAAGGCTTTGGTGCATTAGCATCTATGACTATGCCATCTGGTCCTATCAATACACCTTGTGGTACGGAAGCAATATCAAAGGCTTCTACAAATGGTGAGTTCCAATTACCCCCGATGCGGATTTGATTTCCTGGAAACGCATCTCGTTTCTTGAAACTATCCAGCCATTTTTGTTTGTCTTTGTCTATGGATACCCCTACGAATTCTATGTTCTTGCCACCGAATTCTTGTAGCAAATGATGAAAAGGTTCCACCTCCATCTTACAAGGCCCACACCACGAAGCCCAAGTGAATAGGTAGACATACTTGCCTTTATAAGCATTGAGGCTAATATTCTTACCTGTTTTATCGTGACCAGTCAGTTGTGGAGCTAGTGCACCATTTCTACCTTTCATGATTGATGCATATCTTTTTCCTATTTTATTTTCGAAAGCTCTGTGGTCAATGTCGTCGTAAAATGAAGTCACCATATCATTCATGATAGGGGAGCATACTCTTGCGATGCAAGTATAGACAACATCAGTCTTGATAAAATCAACCAAAGTTTTACTTGAAAATATTTGGTCGACCTGACTATACTTTTTGGTAAAATATTCTTGTCTGGCTTGTTTTGATTTTACAGCTTTGAAATCAATCGGCTGAGAAACTGCTTCAAAATATTCAAAGGCCCATTTTCTATATTCATAGAGACCGAATAATTCTGGTGCATCTATGAGTGGCTGATCAAATTTACAATCAGCAGTAGTTAGTCCATTAGCTAGGTTATATTTCAGGATAGCTCTGTTGTAACCACAATTATTTCTAGCTTTTTCCAGTGAGACAAAGTCAGCATCCAGAGGTAGAGTACTAGCTAGTAGCAAAGCTTCGTCAGCAGTTCTTGTAGTGTTGAGCTGTGAGATAAAGGATTCTTCAGATTGCTTATAGTCTACTATTGCGAAGTCGTACTTGTCGTTTTCTTTGTCATCCGTCTGGCTACAAAAATTATTAGTCGCAGCTAGATCACCTGTAAATACTAGAGTTGAATTTTCAACGTCTACGGCTATGTGGCATTGAGCACCCGGCTTTAGGAATACGTCGAAGGATTGATCGCCGACGTGTAGTTTGTAGAAATTCGGTCCATCCAAGTTGAGCTCCATACTGAATTCTCCAGTCTCAGATACGATGATTTTTTTGCTGAAGTCTGCTTGATAGGGCAGAGACCTCTTCAGTCTGAGATGCTTCAGTTTGCCTTCTACCTTACCTGAAATAACTACTGGTCCTGATCCTAAACTTGATTGATCGAGTAGTATCTGGGCTTCCTCGGGCTGTTTTGTGGTCGCTACTGTGTTAAGATTGATAGTCTTTTTATGTTCTTCCAGTTCAGCTATCCTGTCTGATAGCGTGGATATGAGCTTGTTTGTTTCTTCCAGTGAATTGGGATTCTTACTGATATTGCCTGTAGAAGCGCATCTCCCCATGATTATGAGAAGGACAGCAGAAAACAGAAATAGACTTAGGTTGGATTGATACTTCATAACTCAACAATTGATTATTAGATAAATACATATAAGCAATTATCGTACTATGTATCGTAACAAAGAAATTTTTAACACCTAAAATTTGTTAAAGTCCTGTACAGTAAAGTGTTGTGAAAGCTAATCCTCTGATTATCAAGGTGCTATCCAATAATCCAGAATAGTAGTAATCTGAAGTCTTGTTTCTACTCATATGGATGAACAGCGCAGAAATCATATAAGCAAAGGAAACGGCTATGATCCAGTACATTTCTCTATTGTCCACTAGTACAGACGTACAGCAAATAAATATTGAATAACTGATTATCAAGGAAGTATAAGCTAAGAAGTAAGTTTTTTGCACTCCGACCACAGTTGGTATGGTCTTAAGCTTACCATCGATATTCATGTCTCTGATATCAAAGGGCAAGGTTATGGCCAGAAGGAAAAAATACTTCTCTACAAAGACCCATCCCACCAGTCCCAATCTGGCCCCACTCAAATAGATTGGGAGAGCACCCAGATATGACCAGACAAAAGCAATCAGAAAGATCTTAATCAAGTGCATGTCTCTTAATCGAGTCGAGCCTAAAAGAGGTAGGGTGTACAAGAAGGATATCAGACTGACTGGTATAAGCAATATGATGACCTGATAATCCAGTCGGCTCATCAGGTAGAGTAAGGCCAATATGGAAAGGACTACATAAACTTGAATATGGTGCTTATAAGTTATTATGATCTTGAACCTGCCTTGGCTGGACGCTTGTTCGAGTTTTTTTATGCCGACTATCCTATGTATCCCGTATATGAGTAAAGTAGAAGAGAAAACTACTGATAACAATAGCCAATCAGGCCTGCAACCACTAATCATATAACCTTCCACTACAAACAAAGTCGCTCCTAAAGCAATGTGTAGACTGCTATAGATGTAGAAATTAAGGAGCTTTAGTCGGGCTGCAGGTATGGGTTATTTATATTTGAAATACTTAAAGTCGTGATTTTTTCTGATAGCCAATAGCGTTTCGTAGATCAGTAAGGTTACATTTTCTATGTCTTGCTTGTGTGCCATTTCTACGGTTGTATGCATATACTTCAGAGGTAAGGATATCAGCGCTGAAGCCACACCTTTATTAGAATAAGCAAAGGCATCGGTATCCGTACCCGTGCTTCGGCTGGATGCAGAGCGCTGGTAAGGTATCTTCTTCTTGTCCGCTGCCTTTTCTATCATTTTGAGCAGTTTGTTATGCACGGCGGGTGCATAGGTCAAGACCGGTCCCAAGCCTGCACGCTGGTCCCCTTGTTCCTTGGCTTTCATGAGTGGAGAAGCCGTGTGGTGGGTGACATCAGTGACAATGGCCACATCTGGCTGTATATTATTAGCGATCATTTCGGCACCTCTCAGACCTATTTCCTCCTGGACTGCATTGACCACATAGAGAGAAAAAGGTAGTTTTTTCTTGTTCTTTTTGAGTAATCGAGCGACTTCCGCAATGCAGAATCCACCCATTTTGTTATCCAGAGCCTTGCCTACATAGTATTTATCATTCATCTTCATAAGCTCCTCATCAAAGGTGATGACACAGCCCACATGCACGCCCATAGCTTTGACTTCTTTTTTATCCTTGGCGCCCACATCGATGAAGATGTTTTCCATTTTGGGTGAAAGATTGGAATCTTTTCCTTTTCTCACATGAATGGCGGGCCAGCCGAATACGCCGTTGACGATGCCTTTGGGTGTATGAATATTGACTCTCATGGAGGGTGCAATGATGTGGTCACTACCTCCATTTCTGATGACATTGATATAGCCATCATCTGATATGTAGTTGACATACCAGGCAATCTCATCTGCATGCGCTTCTATGACGACTCTATAAGGTTGCCCAGGATTGATTACCCCGTATGCCGTACCGTAAGTGTCCAGCTCGATTTCATCCACGAAGTTCTTGATGTAATCAACCCACACTTGCTGACCTTCCCACTCGAAACCCGTAGGAGAAGTGGAATTAAGATATTTATAGAGGAATTTTTCTGATTCTTTAGTAATGACTTTCATGTCTTATTGTTGTACGCGTTCTGACCAGGCGACCGGATCTTTGTTCCAGTCTTCCAGTAGAGTGCCTTCTTTTTCAGTTATGTAATTTGATTCTTTTGCGGCGATGAGCAAGTTTCTATAATTAGTCAACGTCTCCAAAGGTATTTTTGCTTCATCAAAGGCCCTATTCGCTTTATCCAGACCATAGGTGAAAATGGCCAAAACACCTATCACAGAGGCCCCAGCTTCCTCTAGCGCCTTACAAGCGGCTATGCTGCTTTTGCCTGTGGAAATGAGATCTTCTACAACCAGTACTCTGGAATTAGGTGCTAATTCTCCTTCGATCAAGTTTTGTCTACCGTGAGATTTGGATTGCGAGCGGACATATACAAAGGGCTTCCCCAGTAGGTCTGCTAATAGCACTCCGTGAGGAATTCCAGCGGTAGCCACACCTGCAATAACATCTGTTTCACCAAAGGCCCATACCTTCCCTTTCAGACTTTGTTTGATAAAATCTCTAATTTCGGGGTCTGAGAGGGTAACTCTGTTATCGCAATAGATAGGTGATGACAATCCTGATGCCCAGGTAAATGGGTCACCCGGAGAGAGTTTTATAGCCTTGATTTTTAGAAGTTTAGCTGCGACTTGAGAAGCTAATGTACTCATTCAAACAATTAAGATTTAAGATTGCCAAATGTACAAAATATACATCAACGGGAATGCCCTGTTTCTGACAGATACAAAAAGTGTCAAAGGTCAGAAATCTACTGAACTGAGGCTGGTGGCGCCGTATTCTGGTAAGACCAAGATGCTGTTGTCCTACATTGACATGCTTGAAAAAACCGATAGATTCGATGAGATCGTTCTTTATCACAAAAACCCGAAACTCATTCTGGAGGATCTGGAATCATTATTTCTGGTTATAAGAGCAGCGGGCGGCGTGGTCCAGGATGAAAAGGGAAAGTTGCTTATGATCTATAGAAAGAAGCATTGGGATCTGCCCAAAGGAAAGATAGACCCGGGAGAAAAGAAAAAGGCCGCTGCAATCAGAGAAACAGAAGAAGAAACAGGGGTAAAGGACCTCTTTATATCTTCCAAACTCATGACAACCAGACATTCATTCAAGCATAAGTCCGGAAAACGAGCCTTGAAAAAAACCTATTGGTATTGCATGCATACGCATAATCAGGCCTTAATCCCTCAGCGAGAAGAAGACATCACTAAGGCCGAGTGGATGCCTATGGAAATAGCGCTTGATATCAAAGAGCCCATATATGGTAATATTCTAGACATTCTTCAGCGTTATAATGATCAGAAAACATTGAGTGGTCTGTAAAGTAGTGGTAGCCTTATTTTATCTCAACAACCAGTCTGGTTTGTCCAGAGCCATGTATTGGATACAATAGATTGTAATAATACATTCTTGGCTCTTATTCCCTGCAATTTGAAAGTGAATCAATCACCCATCGCTGCTCTTTGAGATCTCCTCAGTGATGCGAGGCAATAATTAGGTTGGGGGCAGTGCCACAGCAGTGTTCAGAATTCATAATTCACAGTTTTACAGTAGGAGTGCGGTTTGACTCAATTTGGCTCGATACCTCAAAATTATTAAACGTTCTTGATCAGTTACAGGCAGTCCAAGAAAGGCTATTAAAATTATATTAAATAAAACTATAATATAAGTCACTAGGTCATTAGATATGACTATTTTTGCCCTTGTCAGACATAGTTCTGGCTTAATTTATCATACATAATAACGTTTGTGTTAGATGCTTAGTAGAAGAAGTGTTCGTGTTAAAGTCATGCAGTTGTTATATTCTCTTGACAGGGATGAATCATTAACAACCAAGGAGGTTGTAAAAGTTTACACGGATAACATCGATCATAGTTACGAGTTGTTCCTATTCTCCCTCTATCTCATGTTCAGAATAGCAGAGTTATCTGTTTCAGATGCCAAGAAAAGAAAGGCTAAGCATTTGCCCAATGATTACGACAAAGCTTTCACCGATAAGCTTTTCGAAAATCCTCTTATTCAAGATATACATAACAATAAGGTTCTACAGAAAAAATGGGAATCATTGGATTTCAGCAAGAAAGTCAATGATGACTATATCCAGAAAATTTATGATGAATTCTCTAAGCTTCCGTCCTACAAGGAATTTATCACTGTAGACAATGATAATGCGATAACTCTAGAGTTGTTACTGGAAATGTTCAGATTCAATAGGCAGAATGAATACTTCAATGAAACCATGGAAGACGCCTATTTTAACTGGGTGGATGACAAGTCTCTGGTAGTCGGGTCAGTGAAGAAGTACTTCAAATCCTTACCGTCAGAAAATAACAATTCATTCAAGGACTTTTTTCCAGAGGATGAGACGGTTAAGGAATTCGGACTGAACCTTCTAAAGAAAACCATCAAGGGCAAGAAAAAAATGATGGAGCACATTGTCCCCGTATTAGAGAATTGGGACCATGAACGCTTAGCTGTAGTCGATACGATATTATTACAGATGGCAATGTGCGAATTCTTTGATTTCCCAACCATACCTTGCAAAGTTACCCTCAATGAGTACGTCGAACTAGCTAAAAATTATAGTACAGTGAAGAGTAAGGAATTTGTGAATGGTATACTGGATAAACTTATGACCCAACTCACAGAAGAAGGAAAGATAGTCAAAGAGGGTAGGGGTTTAGAAGAATAATCCCATATTTGCGGGACATTATCTATATATTATCTTATATTCTCCCCATTACTCAGTCCTAAAATCATAAATCCTCCCAAAATCCGTTACTAAACTCATAAAAAGTCCGCTTTTGGCTATAAATCCGTGTTTCCACTAGTGAAATGAGCGAACTTTATAACGAAAATTACATATATCAACAGCGGACAATCTTAAAGACTGATTGATTATACAAAGATTAACACCGTACAGATTTTAATTTATGATCAAAATATTCACTTTAACCGTCTTGACAATAGTGCTAAGCACCCTTTTCGGCTCAGCTCAAACGGTCGTATTGATTAATGGTGTCCCGACCAAGGTGACACTAGATGGCACTAAAATAGTATCGGTCATAGGACCAGCTGAAAATCATTTGAAAAATTTTACTTCAGCTACTTCTGAGATTTCTTATGCTTCAGCTGATATCGATAAAATAAATGGAGCTGGTGTCTCAGATGAGACCACAAGCAGCCCTACTGCTTCAGTTTCCACGGGAACACCTGATACCGGAACAGTTACAACAACAACAGCTACAACAGCTACAACAACACCGACTGAATCCAAGCCTGCTGCACTAGCAGGTAACTACTTCAAATTTGAACGTAATTCAGCTTTGCTCTCAGAACTGTCAATTAACGAAATAAAGGACTACGCAGATAAAATAACCAATGGTTCAGCTTCTTCTGTGACCTTACAAGCCTACTATAGAGCAAATAGCAAGAGAAGCGAGCAACTAATAAAGAACCGATTAGACGCCTGCAAGAAGTATTTTGAGTTAAATGGTGTATCTACTAGCGCTATAAAGATCGAAAAACTTCCAGAAGAACAGCAATCAGATAAAGTCTCAGTGCTAGTACAATAGTAGCTGATACTTGGAATATATAAGCAGAGACCTTACAGTCTCTGCTTTTTGCGTTTTTATCTCTTCTACTATACTTTCAGAATATGGAAGAAGTCATTTATCCTATGGTAAGTTACAGCAAGGAGTATACCTATGCTGATTACCTGAAATTTGACTTTGATTACATGGTCGAAATCATCAGTGGTCAAATATTCAAGATGACTCCTGCACAGAGTATGCACCATCAGAGAATATCCAGTAACCTGCATGAGCTTCTCTATGATTTCATCAATAAAGGCAAGTGCCAGATCTACGCTGCCCCGACGGACATTGTATTACCTGTAGCTAGCAGGAAATGACTGAAATCAACTACAGTTGTGCAACCGGATCTATTTATAATCTGTGATACATAGAAGAGCAAGCTGTTTTTGGTCCCCCCTACCTTTGTTGTTGAAATTCCTTCACCACATACAAGAAAAAGGGACCTCCAGCTCAAGTATGACATCTATGTGGAAGCTGGTGTGCAAGAATATTGGATCATTATGCCCATGGAAGAACTTGTGGAGCAATTCGTGTTACTCAATGGAAAATTCAATAGAATCAGTACTTATACAAAGCAGGACAAGCTTGTATCTCAAGTCCTCCGGGGCTTAGTAGTTGAGCTTGACCAAGTTTTTGATGTCTAGATATAGTGTGCTAGATAGATTGCATCCCCACGTATACGTATATTAGCACCTCAATGGAAAAAATCATCATTTTAGACTTTGGGTCACAGTATACCCAATTAATTGCCAGGAGACTGAGAGAGTTACAAGTCTACTCTGAAATACACCCCTATAACAAGGAGATTAATTTTGATAATGAGGATATAAAGGCTGTGATTCTATCAGGCAGCCCTTTCTCTGTCAATGACCCCAATAAGCTCGATCTGGACCTTAAGAAGATCTTGGATCAAAAGCCTGTATTGGGTATCTGCTATGGTGCTCAGCTCACTGCTCAGCAGTTTGGGGGCAAGGTAGAACAGTCTGATAAGCGAGAATATGGTAAAGCGGTAATCCAAGTAAAAGCGGCCGACCCCATAGTTGCGGGGCTAGCTACTGAGTCTCAAGTATGGATGTCACATGGTGACAGCATTACGGCTCTACCAGAGGGATTTTCCTTGATAGCTGATACACAGACGATACCAGTTGCTATTTTCAAATCAGATCCGGGTAAGTTCAATAATGAAATCAGATGCCTACAATTTCATCCAGAGGTGACACATACACTCCAAGGAGAGCAACTGTTGGATAATTTTGTATCTGAGATTGCAGGTTGTTCCAAGACTTGGACGCCAGCATCCTTCATAGATGATACCATCTCCGAATTGAAGTCTCAGCTAGGTGAAGAGAAGGTCATACTCGGACTTTCGGGTGGGGTGGATTCTTCAGTAGCAGCTTTGCTGCTGGATAGGGCAATCGGTAAAAATCTGACAGGAATATTTGTCAATAATGGCCTGCTGAGGAAAAATGAATTTGAGGAAGTACTGGATGCCTATAAGTTGCTGGGTCTCCAGGTCAGGGGTGTAGATGCTGCTGATAAATTTCTGGATGAGTTGGAGGGTATTGCTGACCCGGAGCAGAAAAGAAAAATAATCGGAAGAGTATTCATCGAAGTATTCGAAGCGGAAGCTAAGCAGATGGATGGCGTCAAGTGGCTGGCACAAGGAACCATCTATCCCGATGTGATAGAATCAGTATCTGTCAAAGGCCCATCTGCGACAATCAAGTCTCATCACAATGTGGGGGGCTTGCCAGATAGATTGGATCTGAAGTTAGTCGAGCCATTGAGGACTTTATTTAAGGATGAAGTCAGAAAAGTAGGGAAGGAACTAGGTCTGCCAGTAGAATTCGTCCAGAGGCATCCGTTTCCAGGGCCAGGAATGGCTATAAGAGTCTTAGGTGCTCTGTCCAGTGAAAAATTGAGACTTAATCAAGAGGCTGATCATATCTTCATCAGTCTATTACGAGAATCAGGCTGGTATGATAAAGTGTGGCAGGCAGGTACAATACTACTACCAGTGAAATCCGTTGGAGTAATGGGAGATGAAAGAACTTATGAATATACACTAGCATTAAGAGCAGTCCTTTCCAATGATGGTATGACAGCCGAATGGAGTAAGCTGCCTTATGAGTTATTAGGTGAAATTTCCAATCAGATAATTAATAAAGTCAAAGGTATAAATCGAGTTGTATATGATATCAGTACCAAGCCACCGGCAACCATTGAGTGGGAATAGAACAATAGCTAGCTTGTTCATAAGCTGTTGTATCCTGATGCTCTTTGCATGTTCAGGGTCCAAAAATAGTATGGACAGAGCCAAGGTTATGAAACCGACCAAGAGAAAGGCTCTGGAAAGAACTGGTACTGCTATGGCCAGTAAGGTGGATACGGTGAGATGGACAGAAATAGACAGAACGAGTGAGTACGAGAAATCCATAGAGGAGCTGGATCTAGATAAAAGAGGGTCTTACAATGTGTCTCTGCTTTTCCCTTTTGACTTGGAGCAAAACATGATGGAGGATGCAAATAATCCTAAGACTAAGCTAGGCAGGATGTCCACTTATTATGCGGGAGTGTTACTGGCATTGGAGCAACTGGAGAAAGAAAATATTTCTTTGAATGTTACTACTTATGATGCGGAGTCTGGAGATTTTGAATTAAAATTACAAGAGTGTAGAAATGCAGACTTGATCATAGGACCTCGCGACAAGGGCCAGCTATCCACAACGGCACAATACGGTAAGACCAATGAAATCCCCGTAGTCTCCCCATGGTTATCCAGTACTAAAGTCACAAAGGACAATCCCTACTATATCCAGCTCAAACCCAGCCTCAGAAAGCATATGTCCAGAATGGTAGAACATGTCAAGGCTAATTATTCAGATGCTCAAGTTTTCTTACTGGGTAGAGATAACCGAAAAGATCAAAGTATGATGCGGTATGTACAGAATGTTGCAGCTGCCATCAATAGATCGAATGATGCTCGAACCTTTCAGGAATTCTATCTGGAAGAGGATTCATTGATCCGTGGGGAGGTCGCTTATGACAGTATCTTCTATGAGGATAGAACTTCAGTTTTTATTCTACCCAATTGGTCCTTTGTTGATGATGAGCAATTCGTCTATAATGCTGTCAGAAAGATGAGTGGCGAAAAAGGATTGAATGACGTAGTGCTATATGGGATGCCTATACTATTGGAATCTAATAGAATAAAATTTGAGCATTATGCTAATCTGAATATGAAAATCGTCAGAACTTCTTTTCTCGATAAGGAATCACCCTCGGTAAAAGAATTCAGACAAGCATACTTCAACAAATATCAAGGTTTCCCTTCAGAAGAATCTTATAAAGGTTTTGATATGATGGTGTTCCTAGGAAGAAGTCTGCATAATTACGGAAAGAATTTCCAATATTTTCTTGATACTTACGAATCAAGTTTGTACCAGACAGAGTTTGATATTCATAAGGTTTTTGCTCGTTCTGAGATGCAAGAACTCAAAGATATCCAGTACTTCCAGAATGATCATTTGTTCATTTTGGAATTTACAGACAATCACTTTGTACCCACGAAATAAATGTAGCTAGTGATTACAGAAAGACGTATGGCCAAGCTTGCAACCGTAGCAGCTAAGCGTCAGCATATGACCGTTATATTGGAGAATGTTCATGATAGGCACAACATAGGGGCCGTCATGAGAACTTGCGATGCAGTGGGCATACAAGAATTACATGTTCTTTACACAGAAAAGCATCTGCAAGAACGTCATCTGGAAGATGTGAAATCCACATCTACTGGCGTCAGAAAATGGCTGGATATATATTTCCACACTGATGTCGAGGCTTGTATGAAAGTAGTGAATTCGAAGTATGACCTTATCCTCGGCACCCACTTATCTACAGAAAGTAAGGACCTTTATGACTTGGACTTGACTCAGAGAGTGGCCTTGCTTTTTGGGAATGAACATCAGGGTATTTCTGAAGCAGCCTTGGCCTATTGTGACGGTAATTTTACGATTCCCCAATTTGGAATGGTGGGCTCACTGAATATTTCTGTTGCTTGTGCAGTGACTCTCTATGAGGCAGCGAGGCAAAGAAAAGAAGCTGGTAACTATGCGGTAGGGGAAGAGTTGACTGCAGTTCAGAAACAATTATATGAGCGGTATATCAAAATACATACGAGCAGATACACGGAGCGATAAGTTGCTTTTAAATTATCAATTATTACATTACAACAGAAGCACAAAATTGAAAGCTGATAAAGTTTTCTAGTCAATCCTGATTACAGTTGCAAGCTATATTTCAAGGATGTCTTAGAGAGCTCAATTATTAAAATAGGGCTTTAGTGAACATAGAAACATATAGAGAAATTTGCCTATCACACAAGGGAGTAGAGGAGTCTTTTCCTTTCGACGAGCACGTATTGGTCTTCAAGGTCATGGGTAAAATGTTTGCATCCGTAGCTTTGAATAGAGAGCCTCCCAGCACTAATCTCAAAGCAGATCCAGAATGGTCGATAGAATTACGAGAGTCCCACCACCAGATAGTCCCTGGGTGGCATATGAATAAGAAACATTGGAACACAGTCTATCTTGAAGATGGTCTCGAAGACGAGATGATTATACAATTGGTCCAACATTCTTATGCTCTGGTAGTGTCTAAATTGACCAGGAAGCTGAAAGCAGAATTAACCAACCTCTGATGCAGTACAAATATCTCATTGTCGGACAAGGCCTCGCTGGCACTATTCTCTCCTTCAAGCTGAGCCAAAAAGCCATCCCACATAAGGTGATGGACAATGGTCATAAAACTGCTGCTACACTAGCCGCCGCTGGTATCATCAATCCCATCACCGGCCGCCGCTATGTCAAAAGCTGGATGATAGACGATCTGCTGCCAGCAGCCCGCGAGACCTACGCTGCTCTGAGCAAATTATTAAATATTGAACTGTTCAAGGAATCTGTCATCTTCAGAACTTTCGCTGACCAAGCACAAGAAAATCAGTGGAATGAATCCACAAGCAGGCTAGGCTACAGACCCTATGTAGGTAACTTGCCCAATCCTTACGAAGACTTCATAGAACCTCCTTACGGCTATGGTGTTATTCAGCAAGTTTGTCAAGTCGATGTTGCGCAGATGATAATTGCTTATCAAAAAGAACTGAAGCAGCAGGGCCTACTTATAGAGCAGGCATTCGACCATTCGCAATTCGACTATGATTCCGAAGAATTTAGATTTGCGGATGATGCATTCTTAAACATGATTTTCTGTGAAGGGTATAGCGTTATCTATAATCCATTGTTCAAAAATCTGCCTTTCCAACCTGCCAAAGGAGAGAGTCTAAGTATACAGACTAAAGACAAGCTACCGACATCTATGTTGCGAGATAAGATATTCATAGCGCCTACGGATAGTCACACTTGCTGGACTGGAGGAGGGTATCAATGGGATGACTTCGAGTCGGAACCGACTGAGAAATTTTTTAGGGAGTGGACAGATAAGCTCGACAAAGTATGGAAAGGCGACTACGATGTCCTTAGCCATCGAGCAGGTGTCAGGCCTAGTGTGAAGGGTAGGCGGCCCTTGATAGGGCGGCATCCACGATACAATCACATCATACTTTTCAATGGGATGGGGACTAAGGGCACATCTCTAGCACCGTACTGGGCGGAGCATTTGATTACGCATCTGGAGCAGGGGGAGAGGTTGAGTGAGGAGGTGAGTTTGGGTCGGTTTTGAAACTTATTGGAGTGCTCTTCATTTTCGACTCTAAGAGTTTGTCGCATCGAAAATGAAAATAGGAGTGTAATTACCATTTACAGCAAATTTTAACCTACTCGAATTAAGTCTTTTTTTTCATCTTCTTGCTAGAAGATTGAGTAGCAGTATAAACTATATTCGAGTAATCTTATTTACAAACCTCTGCTTTCCTATGCTAAGCTCAACAAAATAAAGCTCCTTGGCTTCCCGCGAGAAATCGATCTCGAAGTTATCAGATTTATTCAATTCCTTGTGCCATAAGAAATGACCTTGGTTATCATATACTTTGGCAGACACAGGTATGCCAATATGCAGTACCGTTGATATATAAACTTCACCAGGGATAGGATTTGGACTTATATCTTCTGACTCCGCATCTATATTAGATGTGCTAGTAGTGATATCGACTCGATTAGTGGTTTCTATCCAGCAATCCTGTCCGAAGAAACCTTTGATATTCACCTCAAAGTTCGGCTCATAAGCATCAGCTGGTATTGTTACTTCTGATAGATCTGGTCCTTCTGCTGTCAAGAAAACGTTGCATAATGGAAAAAAACGGATCAGACCAGTAACCTTTGCCTGATTCAAGAATTTGATAATTGTCAAGCCTAAAGCGCTGGCCAATCACTAGCTAAACTTTGCCAACCTAAGAAAAATCAAATTTCATTAGCTAACTCCCGCCTCGATTACTTCAAGGCGGGAGTTTTTATTAAGATCATCATAGTGCACCCGACTGTGATCCTGTACCTTCCACGACCATATGCCTAAACTGTGTGCCTTACGCTACTAAAACCCTTATCTTACCATTCTGTTAAATAAGCTCCCGATACCCCCATTCTGTTGAATTAATCCCAATCTAATCGTGTATTATAGTCAGTCTAATCATCTTATTACCAAACCACGACAATGAAATATTTGATGTTAGTGATCTTCAGTCTATTTGCTGGTTCTATCCAAGGGTCAGATGGCGATTACGATAAATTATGGAAGGTAGTTGAAGACAAGGAGATGAGCCACCCTCAGGAAGCTTATAAGCTAGTGGAGCAGATCTATGACAAAGCCAAGAAGGAAGCTAGGGACGACCAGCTCATCAAGGCCATACTGATGAAACGCCGCTTAGTCTCCAGATTTCAAGATCGTGAAGCTACTGATTACATCATCGCAATGGAAGAAGAACTCGCCAATATCCAATCGCAATCTGCCAAAGCCCTCTATTGCTCCCTTCTAGGTAAAGTATATCATAATTATGGCCTGTCCAATCAGCATCGCTTCAGAAATCGAACTGAGGTAGCCGAAGAGGTAACGGGTGGGGTATTCAGTACCTTGGAAGCCATCCAAGCCAAAGCCATTTCATATTTCGAGCAGTCTCTGGACTATGACTTGGATGAGGATGCTAAGAGCTTGGCCTTACTTTATCATTATTGGGATGAAGATGATTCTTCAAGTAAAAGCAAGTCTATTGATTTCCTTAGAGCCAATACCTTGGAAGAGATTTTATATTTCAATTTGGTCAATCACTTTAAGGATACAAGATCGCTGGTAAGTCTGCCTACGGATGCAACGCTATTGAATGCGGCTGAACTATATGCGCCTTACTATGATGGATTTAAAAGGTCTGAGGTAAAAGCTGGAGACTATTCGGCATTGACTTTAGCTATTTTCAATGAAGCTCAGCAGATTTCAAGTTTGACTTTGGAGCAAAAAATAAAACTCGAATTGATAAGATTAGAGTTTCTTAATCAACATGCTTCTGTAGCTGATAAGAATATTCTTTACGAAAAGGCGCTGATCGACTTAGCACGGAATAATAAGGGGCAGACTGGAAGTGAAGCTGCTTACTGTAAAGCCATCAGTTATCTACTGGGCATCGCGGACAGAGGGCGCTACATGACCGATCAAGATTTTTCAGGTGCCTACTCCAAAGCTGCAGAGCTGATATTAGAGCTGGAAAGTTATGCTTCTGACTCTTACTCGGAGGTCATAGCAGACTTCAATAAAAAATTGAAACAGCAAGAACTGGCCATAGACTTGGAGAAAGTATATGTGCCTGGAGCGATGCTCGGTGCTTTGCGATATAGGAATGTCGATGCTGTAGAATGTACTGTCTATCAATTGGACAGCAAGCAATACGAGACCTACCTGAACCTACATAATTCCTATAAGAAGGTTAAGAAATATCTCAAAAAGTATCAAGAAGTCCAACAGTTTCAAATCAATATTCCAGCATCTTCGGATTACCGATTCCACTCGACGGAATTTCCCATGGTCCCTCAGAAATCTGGACATTATTTGCTTGTGGCGGAGGCACGCGATAGAACGGTACTCCTACCTTTCCATGTATCCAATCTGGCTTACGCTGCTGTGCAAGGACCAGATGCTTCAGGTGCCTATGTGATGGATAGAACCATAGGTGACCCGATACCAGCTGTGAAAGTGGAAGTTTTGTCTTCTCAATACAATCCTAGTGTTAGGAGAGCAGAGTGGACTCAAGTGCATACGCTGGTTACTGATGAAAATGGTTATTTCGAGACCAAGAATTTGGAACAAAGAAATTTCGCCTACAGGCTTAAGTATGAGGATGATATCCTTGACTTACGGGATCAACACTATGCGCATAGAGATCATAAGGAACGAACTTATTATCAGTCTGAAATGTTTACTGACAGAGCCATCTATAGACCAGGACAGACAATTCACTTCAAAGGCTTGGTGACAGAACTGCAGAAAGATATTCCTGAAATTGTTGCTGGAGAAAAACTGAAAGTCATTTTCAGGGATGCTAATTGGCAAGAGTTGAGTACTCAAGAATTCACTTCAAATGATTACGGTACTTTTCACGGGATGGTAACGGCTCCAGAAGGCGTGCTGAATGGTCGGATGAATCTGGAAACAGTCATCGGCAATAATACTTATCAGCACAGTATAAGAGTAGAAGAATACAAAAGGCCAAAGATATTTGCGAAATTGGATAAACTAAAAGGCAGTTACACTTTAGGGGATACAGTCATCTTGACAGGTTCCGTGGCCGCTTTTTCAGGCGCTCAAGTTTCATCCAGTAGAGTAAAATATAGAGTTGAAAAACGTCAATACTATTGGTATAGTTGTGGTTGGTTTGGCTCGAGAAATAAAAGTCAGCAGTTTATAACTTCTGGCCTTACAGAGTCTGCAGACGATGGCAGTTTTGAAATAAAAATTCCTACACAGGTTTCACCTGCCAGCCACTATGGCTACAGCTATATAGCCCACTTTGATATTACCGATGCCACTGGAGAGACAACGACTATATCAAGAACGTTGAATCTGACAAATAAGGCGTATACGTTAAGTATCAATCTGCCTGAGCAAGGCTTTGCAGGAGAGTTGGATACGATAATGATTACGGCTATCAATGCAGAAGGTCAAGCAGTACAGGCCTTGGTGGATATCAAGATTTCCAGCCTTGAAACTCCTGAGGAATTCGGCAAGCAGCGTTACTGGGCAGAGGTGGATCAGCCAATACTTTCTGAGCAGGACTATCAGAGAGATTTTAGAGAATATGCCAGTCTCAACCAAGACCAAGTAAGTGAATGGCCAGTCTTACAAACGATAGGAGAGATAAAAGGCTACGATACAAGTACTGAAATTAATTCAGGTTCTTCTGACATCCCTATAAGAAAAGAAGGCATTGCATTGGATAAGCTAAGTTCAGGGGCCTACAAATTTGAATTTAATTCAATAGATGAAAATGGTAAGCAAGTTGAAGAAGTAAGGTATTTATTTGTGTCAGGTTACGGTACTTCGGCCCTTCCAACGCAGGCTTTGTGGACAGGTACACTTAATGAAAGTTATGAGCCTGGGGAGACGATGGAGCTGCAAGTAGCCACCCCTTTTCAGGATGCTTACTTGCTCTATCGCATAGTCAATAATAGAACTCACAAGAAAAAGGAATGGAAGCATTTGCAGGATGATACTGTTATCGAGTATCTGATTGCTGAAGCAGATAGAGGCGGCTTTACTTTGGATCTTTTGATGGTCAAGAATAATAGAGTGTACCTTGACAAAATCAATGTGAATGTACCTTGGACCAACAAGGCCGTTGATATTGAATACAGTTCTTTTAGAGATAAGTTAAGCCCAGGTTCTGAAGAGAAGTGGGTAATGAAAATTACAGATAAGCAGGGTAAGGCCATCGATGGAGAACTGACTGCTGCACTATATGATGCAAGCTTGGATCAGTTTGTCAACCATGATTGGAAACGTAATTTTTTCCCTAACACTTATTGTTACCAGTCCTTTAGAGCCTCGGCATTCAATAGTGTCTCGGTCTCAGCATTAATAGAAGACAGAATAAGTTTTTATTATCACATGAATCTTATTTCACCCTTAATCAACGTCTTCGGTGTCAATTATTCTGGAGATATTTCGGTCAGAGGCAGTAGGTCTGGAGCAAAAGATTATTATACGGATGGTGTGAGAGTGAGTGCTCCACAGGATAAGGCTATGATGAAATCAGGGGCGCCTGCACCTGAAGCTATGAGCGCTGATATGGATATGGCAAACGAATCTGGTTTAGATGCTGTATCAGTATCTGGAGATGATAATACCACCCCTCCCATCGATGCCATAGATGTGGATCTGAATAAGTTTTCCATGAGAGAGAACCTCAAGGAAACGGTTTTCTTTTATCCGGATATTGAAATTAAAGAAGGTGAAGCAAAGATTGATTTCAAAATGAATGATGCTCTTACTAAATGGAAGCTTTTATTATTTGCTCACAATGAGCAATTGCAATACACTATGGATCAGAGAGAGATAGTCACTCAAAAGCAATTGATGATAGAGCCTCATTTGCCGCGCTTTGTAAGGCAAGGCGATGAGCTAAGGCTGAATGGAAAGGTGACCAATTTGTTTTCTGATAAGCTTGAGGTAAAAAGTCATTTAGTGCTGACGGATGCAATAAGCGGTGCTGATATGAGTCATTTGATACAAGTAGCTGAAAAGACTGAATTGTCACTGGCTTCTCAGGAATCAGCAATAGTCGAATGGGTTATAAAGCTGCCATCAGATCATAGCAGTCCTTTGATGATCAAGATGCTGGCAGAAGGAGGTGCCTTCACAGATGGAGAGCAAAATGTCATTCCTGTTCTATCCAACAAGATGTTGGTCACAGAGACTTTACCTATTGCCATCTCAGGAGGGGAGACAGAGACCGTCACTATTTCTGCTCTCGACAAAATGAGCCAAAGCAATACACTCACTCCTCACAGTTACACCTTAGAGTTTACTTCTAACCCTTTGTGGATAGTAGCCAAAACGATTCCTTATCTCACAACTAACGACGATCAATCTACGATAGCCATTGCCAATAGCATTTATGGTAATCTCGTTATGACTGATTTACTAGCTAAAAATCCTGGAATCAAGCAGGCTATTACCAGTTGGAAAGATGAAGACCTCAAAAGTGAGCTCAGCAAAAAAGACCACCTTAAGCTAAGCAGTCTCAAAGAGACACCTTGGGTAAGAGCAGCGCAGTCTGAGGAAGAGCAAATGGCTCAATTAAAGGTTTTTCTCGATAATAATTGCGTGCAGCAGCAATTGACTAGTTTCTCCAGATTCCTGTCCCAACGCCAGTTGTCCAATGGGGGATTCAGTTGGATGCCTGGAGGGAGAGATAGTTGGTATGTGACGCAGAATGTATTGGAAAACTTTGGGCACTTGCAGAGATTGGGTATTGAGACCGATCAATCTGTGTTTGACTTGAATAGGGCCATTACTTATTGTGATGAGAGGATGCTAGAGTACTATGAAAAAAATCATAAAAAGAAGCACTCGCATATCTCTGCAGAAGTGATAAACTATCTTTATGTAAGAAGTTTCTTTGATCTGAAGATCTCAAAAAAGCTTTCCATAGTCTTATCTTTCTATTACAAAAAAGGTGAGCAACATTGGAAAGAACTGAATAGTTATCAGCAAGCTTTATTGGCACTAGCAGCTCAGCGCTCAGGAGAACTTTCACTGACTCAGAATATAGTCAGCTCCTTGCAAGATCGGATGATCAGAAATGAAGAGCTAGGTAATTACTGGAATGATCAAGCAGGCTATTATTGGTACAATCTCAATATAGAGAAGCAAGCGCTGATGATCGAGCTCTTCTATGAGACTCAGCAGCCACAGGCAGATATCGATGGGCTGAAATTGTACCTACTCAAGAACAAACAAACCAATAGCTGGAATACAACCAAGGCAACCGCAGCCGCTTGCTATGCTTTCTTATTGGATTCTGAAAACTGGTTGGAGGGAGCTGAGCATTTGGATGTTTCATTTCCAATTACGGGAAAGAATCTAATGCCTTCCTCTACTTCCCGCTCTACCGGTTATACCCAAGTTTCCTATCAAGGAACTGAAATCTCATCAGATAAGAAAGAGATCAAAGTTAGCAACCCTAACAAAGGCGTGGCTTGGGGCGCAGCTTATTTCCAATATTTTGAAGAGCTGGACAAGATTGAAAATTATCAAGAGACCCCTGCACAACTCATCAAGGAAGTTTATAAAGTGGGTGTGAGTGATAATGGAGAGATACTAAGTAAAGTGGGAGGGTCAGAAAAGCTCCACCCAGGAGATCGTTTACGCATTCGAATTCTGCTGACAGTGGACCGACCTATGGAGTTCATGCAGATGAAAGACATGAGGAGCAGTGGCCTTGAGCCAGTCAATGTACTCAGCCAATATAAGTGGCAAGATGGACTAGGCTATTATAAAAGTACAAAGGACGTGGCAACTTACTTTTACTTCTCTCGGATACCCAAAGGCAATTATGTATTTGAATATGATGTATTCGCAGCGCATACGGGTACGTTCAGTAATGGTATTACGCAGTTGCAGTCGGTGTATGCTCCAGAGTTTTCCAGCCATAGCGACGGTATCAGTTTGACTATCGTCAAGGAATGATTTAGTCTGGAGACCAACCACTCATGCATTCATAGCGTAAGGCAGCTCTGCTATGAATACATGAGTGGGTAGCTTATTAGGCCGCCATAACCCTGCTTATTTATAGTCAGAGTTGTAAGCTACGTTTATATAACTATCCCTTAAGTTTGTTGTTATAACAGCATTCTAAGTAACAGACAATGAAGCACTGGATCAAGGCTATGCGTTTAAGAACTCTCCCTCTGGCTTTTGCAAGCATCGGGATGGGTGCTTTTCTTGCTGCTGCAAACGATAATTTCCGACTGGATGTGTTTGTGCTGAGTCTGCTGACCACACTCAGCCTTCAGATCTTATCTAATCTGGCGAATGATTACGGCGATGCTATTCATGGGGCAGATGGCCCTCAGCGAGATGGTCCATCCAGAGCTGTCCAGTCAGGTCATATTTCCAAGGGGCAGATGAAAAGAGCTATAGGGCTAGCAGTGATGATTACTTTGGTTTTAGGGATAAGTTTGCTGGTGGTAGCAGGAGTGCCTAGAGTTGTATTTGCCGTATTTATAGGATTAGGTTTACTAGCTATATTGGCGGCTATATTGTATACTAATGGGTATAGACCTTATGGATATGTGGGTTTGGGTGACATCGCAGTATTTTTGTTTTTTGGATGGCTCGGAGTTGTGGGCACTTATTATCTTCAGACAGGTCAGTTTCATTGGGATCTGTTATTACCGGGAGCTGCTTGCGGCTTATTTACGGTGGCTGTGCTTAATGTCAATAACATTCGGGACATAGAATCAGACCTGATAGCTGGCAAATTTTCCATACCTGCTAGGCTGGGCAGATCCAGAGCTACGATCTATCATTATGCATTGCTTAGCTTTGGGTTGTTATGCGCTTTGGTATATAGTGCTCTTCATTACTCTACCCCAAAGCAATTGTTATTCTTACTCGTAGTACCACTTTTATTGCTCAATGCACGAGCTGTTAAGAATAAAATGACCTCTGCAGAACTCGATCCTTATCTGAAGCAGATGGCCATATCCACACTGGTTTTTGTGTTGTTTTTTGGCTTGGGTATTATATTGTAATTAGAAATGAATATTTAAACTCAAGCTAATTGCTAAAGCAGCACACTGGATTATTAACACCTCTTTATTTAATCTGCTTCAAAGAGCTTATTTACTATGGCCTATGAAAATTTCAAGAGTGACCTCTGAGAGAGCTATAAGATTTTAAGACAATATAAAGAGCGTAACTTATGTAAGCTCCTTGGCAGTATTTATAACTTCGTCCTTATGTATTTACTGATCGGTAGTCTGACTATTTTCCACCTCTTATTTTGGGGTGGGGCGCTTCTGCTGGTACATACCTATATTTTCTATCCCTTGTTGTTGAAATTCTTGGCTCGCAACTCCTTAGTCAATACATTGAAATACAACAGTAAGGATGATCCCTCAGACCTGCCCACCATTTCCATCCTTATGGCCGCCCACAATGAAGAAGCAGTGATAGATCAGAAAATACAATCCCTGCTCGCCCAAGATTATCCCATAGACAAAGTCAGCATCTACATAGGCTCTGATAACTCCACGGATACAACCAATGCCATCATTGACAGCTATACTCAACTGCACAAGCATATTCATCTATACCCCTTTTCCACCCGCCAGGGTAAACCGTGCATAATTAATCAGCTAGTCCAAAAAGCAGTATTGCAAAGGCCTGTCGAGCAAGATCATCTATTTCTGATGACGGATGCCAGCGTGATGCTCAGCACGGATGTGATCTCTGAATTAGCTGCCCACTTCAAGAACCCTGAAATCGGTCTTGTAGATACACATATGATATACACGGGCTCTCAAGCCTCAGGAATCTCTGCCTCCGAACAAAACTACCTCAGTGGAGAAGTACAATTGAAATCCAATGAGTCCAAACTCTGGGGAACAATGATTGGTCCCTTCGGAGGCTGTTTCATGATGCGATCACAATTATACTTTCCCGTGCCCAAGAATTTTCTGGTAGATGATTTCTTCCTCGCTATGAAAGTGCTGCAGAAGGGTTACAAGGTCATTAACGAACTATCTGCCAAATGTTTTGAATCCGTTTCTCACGAGATCTCAGAAGAGTTTAAAAGAAAGAAGAGAATCTCTACTGGTAACTTTCAAAACCTCAATCACTTCAAAGGATTGCTGAATCCCTTTAAGCAATTAGGATTTGCCTTGTGGTCGCATAAGGTGTTGCGGTGGCTGGGACCGTTTTTTATTATTATAATGCTGGTCAGTACTTGGGTGATCTCTAGCAGCAGTACTTTTTTCATAGCCTCATCCATCTTGTTAACTGTTGTTGTTTTTGGGATTCCTTTGATGGATAAATTGCTTTCAGTAGTTGGAATCAATATATCCATACTAAGAAACATTCGTTATTTCTTTGCCATGAACTTAGCCTTGCTTATAGGATTCTTCAAATATTTAAAAGGTGTAAAGAGCAGTGTATGGCAACCCACTAAGCGTACCTGAATATTTATCCAATCGACCAACCACCAATTCACCAATCACCAATTACTTATCCACCAATACACCAATTACCAATCCATCAATCCACAAATCAAAAACGCTTATTCCTCTTCACTACCTGCCTCACTAGGCAAGCGTCCCCTATCATCAGTCCCAGCGATATACTCATCCAGTATTTCTTCCAGATTAGGCTTCGGAATCAAGCCATTGAATTTTTCCTGAAAATGACCTTTGTTGAAGATCATCATGGTGGGAATCGATTTGATCTTAAAGTGCTGACTCAGTGCAGGATTATGCTCCGTGTTGACTTTGGCGACTAATGCTCGGCCTTGGTATTCTTCTGAAAGTTCGTCTATTATGGGTCCCAGAACCTTGCAAGGCCCACACCAGGCAGCGTAGAAATCAACCAGCACAGGTATCTCAGATTGCGTGACCATTTCATTGAAGTTGGCATCAGTAAGTTCAGGAGTGAAATACTTGGGACCTTTCTTCTTCCAGAACATAGAGGTTAGTTGGCTTTACTTTAGTTAAAATTGGACAGTAGTCTATCTACTTGCAAGTTTAGGCATATTAGTAGAAGCAAATCTGTTCTTCATCGAAATCATAACAGAGTTGAAACTATAATTGTTGAATATCCCTTTCTAAGAGAGTAAATACAACCATAATGTCAGAAGAAAAGAAAAAAGACCAAAGCAAGACTACTCATGCCAATTCCATAATCAAGAATCATATGATCTGGTCCATGGGCGCTGGATTCATACCAGTGCCGATTGCTGATTTGCTTGCAGTCAGTGCGATTCAGCTGGATATGATCAGATCACTCTGTAAGGTCTATGACATTAATTTCAAGGAGACGGAAGGCAAAGCAGTCATCACAGCCTTGACAGGATCTGGACTGGCTAGACTCGGTGCACGGGCAGTCAAGTTCATACCTGGCGTAGGTTCTATGATAGGCGGCTTTACTCTAGCGGTCCTTTCTGGTGGCTCTACTTACGCCATAGGAGAGGTATTTAAGAAACATTTTGAGACAGGTGGCACTTGGTTAGATTTTGATCCTGAGAGGCTGAAGAAGTATTACGATGAGAAGTTTGAGAAAGGAAAGAACATGGCCAAGAATATGGAGAAGAAAGAGAAGGTCAAGTATGATGCTGCTGAAGTAGTGGAGGAACAATCGACTGGCTCTATCCCTAAAGTGAAAGACTTGGTGCAGCAACTGGAATCAATAAGATCCATGAAAGACAGTGGTATGCTGACAGAAAAAGAGTTTGAAACCTTGAAGCAAAAGATCTTAGCTGCGCAGGATAAGAACGCTTAGAATGGCAATCTAGCCTGAGCAGTCACAGTTTGGTCTACATGCTCCCCATCCAGATATTTGAAATATCCAGCGACGCCTATCATTGCTGCATTATCTCTACAATATTGAAAATCAGGTATGTAAGCATCCCAGCCTAGTGCTTCTGCGGTGTCAGTCAGGGCTGTTCTCAGACCTGAATTGGCAGAGACACCACCCGCAATGGCAATCTGAGTAATGCCTGTCTGCTTGGCGGCCAGTCTCAGTTTTTGCATCAGCATTTCGATTATGGTTTGCTGTATGGAGGCACACAAGTGGGGGAGTTCTTTAGCTATGAATTCCGGGTCAGCCTTGACTTGGTCCCTCAGAAAGTACATGATAGAGGTTTTGAGACCTGAGAAAGAGAAATTCAAAGCTCCAATCTTAGACTTGCTGAATGAGAATTTAGCCTCACCTTGCTGAGCCAATTTGTCCACCTGAGGGCCTGCGGGATAGGGTAGTCCCAGCATTTTCCCGGCTTTATCAAAAGCTTCTCCAGCAGCATCATCCACAGTTTCTCCCAGTACCTCCATATGTAGTGGAGTACTCACCTTGATGATTTGAGTATGACCTCCTGACACAGTAAGGCATAAAAATGGAAAAGGTGGGTGGGGTGACTCTGCATAATGAGCCAGAACGTGGGCATGCATATGGTGTACCGCTATGAGAGGAATGTTCAGACTGAGTGCCAGCGCTTTGGCAAAGGTGACACCGACGATCAAGCTACCTAGGAGACCTGGGCCCTGAGTAAAGGCTATGGCTGATAGATCATTTTTAGTGATTCCAGCTTTGGAAATGGCACTCTGTACTACTGGAATCAAATGTAATTGATGTTCTCGAGAGGCCAATTCAGGGACGACACCGCCATATTCGGCGTGAGCCACTTGCACGGTCACTATGTTACTGAGAACAATACCATCTTTTATGACTGCTGCTGAAGTATCATCGCAGGAACTCTCAATAGCCAATAAATATGTCGGATTACTCATAATTATGGCGCAAAATTAATTCATATGCACCATTTTGGCTTACTTCTGCATCAGTTCTGTTGTAACTGCTTACTGGATCTAATGACCGCATATGACTCAAATAGTGATTCTAATGTAAAGAGAGCCTTTACTTTCTTCAATTTGTAAAGAAAATTTAGTTTTTTTACAACTTAACCTATGTCGAACTATTAGGAAATAAGTACTCAACATTGATATGAAAAACATAATAAGCCTGGTTTTAGTTGCTGTCATCATTTTTCTCGGGTATTTGCTATATGTGAATATCAAGGAGCCTATTGTATTCGAGCAGGTCAAAGATGAAAGAAAAGCTAAAGTTGTTAACAAATTAGAAACGATCAGAACAGCACAAGAGGTATTCAAGTTGGTGACTGGGAAGTATGCGCATGATTTCGATACTCTGAGTCAGGTTATAAATAATGACACCATTACGATCAAGACGATTTTTGGAGATAAGGACGACCTTAATAGTACCGAAGAATTCAGAGAAGTCTTTACTTATAAAAGTGCCAAGGATTCATTGATGAGCCTGTTGGCCAAGAACAAATACCCTATTCTCAATTTGGACTCTCTCCGGTATGTGCCATACACTAATGGTGAAATGTTTACGATAGCTGCAGATACGATGACCTACCAGTCTACGCTTGTCAATGTGGTGGAGGTAGGTACTAGATGGAAGAATTTCATGGGAAAATATGGCAGTATTAAATATAGTAAATACGATAATTCGTATGACCCTAACAGTACCATCAAATTCGGCGATATGAATTCTCCAAACCTCGCTGGCAACTGGCCAATGAACTAAATGGGTAAGACAGGACTTGCATTTGATCAGATAAACTCCAAACAAGAAATAGTCGAACTGTCTGTCGTACTTTACGCAGACAGTTTTTTTTATGGATTGTGGACGGAGGAGGGGCGCTTAGCCAAAGCGGGTTATCATCCCTATGTCAGTCTGTCTAATGTGATGATGATAATCAATTACAACTATGAGCTGAAAGCGACCAAAATACTTTCGACACTCAAGCCATATGTGCATCTACCTAGCGCAGAATACGAGCCAGAACATTTTGAGACGTACTTTCAAGGCCTCTACCCACTAGATGGATTGCAGCATCATCGTCAGGTCGTGGATCAGTTCAAGTGTTACGACATTTCCACTCTGCATTATCTCGACGAAAATAAAATCGCAAAATTGGCTGATCATGATTACCAGCTGGGGCATATCTCTACAGCAATGAGTAATTATGCCTTTGCAGAAGGAAGAGGTCTCGTCTGTTACTTGGTCAATGATACCCTTCACGTCAGCCTTAGAAATGAGAAGGGTTATTTATTATACAATCAGTTTGATTGTCGTTGTGATATGGATGGCTTGTATTACATGATGCTGATTTTTGAAAAATTCGACTTAGACCCCCATACAGAGGTTGTCAATCTTGCAGGTGCTTTCAACCATTCTTCAGACTTGAAACCACTACTATCTGGTTACATAAAAGAGCTCAACGTTCTTGACCTCAGAAACATAGGTGCAAGACAAGATATGCAGAGTGATTATTACGACCTCCATATCTGTCGCGCATGCGTATCATAGGTGGTCGATTCAGAGGCCATCGCTTCACGCCTCCAGCTAAGAAATGGCCGACCAGACCGACGACCGACATCTCAAAGGAAGGTCTTTATAACATACTGGAGAATAAAATAAATTTTGAGGATGTCAAATTCCTAGACCTCTTCGGAGGCACTGGAAACCATTGCTATGAATGCATCTCCAGAGGCTGTACGTCTGCAACTTATGTCGATAAATATCCTGGTTGCGTTGCCTTCGTCAAGACTATGACCGAGAAGCTGGGTATCCAAGAGGAGATGACTATCCACAGGATGAATGTATTCACCTTTATCAAGAAGTGTGAGGAAGAGTATGATTACATCTTTGCTGGTCCTCCTTATCCATTGACGAATATTCCAGAGATTCCAGATCTGATACTTGAGCGCGGAATGCTCAGCGTGAAGGGCTTTCTAGTACTGGAACACAACCCCAATGTCGATATGTCTAAGCACCCCAATCTTGTGGACAAGCGGAACTATGGGCAAACTATTTTTAGCTTTTTTGAAAGAGGAGAAAGAGGCAAGGATTCATAAGGTAATAACTCTTATAACTTGACCTTTACTACCGTCGCGACTGCAAGCATTTTGAGAAAGACATACATCTTATTGACGTGCAAGTTCGGCCTTGGAGAGTTTACTCTTTTCATCAGGTATTACAGGATTTCTACTTGACCCATATCTCTTTTGTTCCTATGACTTAAATTGTAATCTTGTCGAAATCATAAATCAGTATTTCTGACGGATCTATTTCTTCGTTATACTTATTTTTATTTATAGAAGGAGAGAAGGTGGTCTTCATATATGTTGCAATATTCATTGAGATGATCTATGCCATGGATCTTTTGTATTTCATATTCATTAGTTGAACTGATAGACGTTGCTCTCATCCATACCGCTCAGCCCATCGCCATAAGAACACATCATAGATCATATATCTGCTCTTATCTGCACTGAGTTTTTCTATGAGCATATCTTTTTTGACTAGAGTGCCTACGGCTTGATTCACAGATGATTGGGATAACTTGTACTTGTTGAGGAAGGCCTTAGCGGTGTATTCTATAACTTCACCTTCTTTGGCGATGGCGACAAGTACTTTCCATTGTATCTTTCTGAAGAGCTTTTTGTAGTTCACATAGATGACTTCGTACTGGAATAGTATCTCGTTTTTGATATCCTCTATAAGTGCCAGGTTGACTTTTTTCTTATTGGTGCCGATTATTTTACTGCAGAAATACTGAGTGTAGAAGGTATGACAATTGGTCCAGTCCAGTATTTCTTTGATGGCATCATCGGTGATGGATCTTTTGGCTCGCTGGAATTGTTTCTTGATGAACTCAAAATATTTTTCAAAGGGGATGTACCCTAGGTGCATCATTTCCACGGCTGAGAATAATGGCTTGTCAGGCTTGAAGAGATCCAGCAGTAGGTGCCTTTCACTATCCAGGAATATATAGTGGATATTAGCTGCTTTATTGAAAAAGCTTCTGAGTGTGGCATCTATCACTGTACCTGATTCGTATTTGGCGATTTGTTGGAATTCATCGATGGCTATTTGGAAATTATAATTTTGCTTTGACAGCAGATTGAGTAGGGCATCCAGAGAGAGCTTGACTTGTGTCGGTGTGGTGATGTCCAGCTGTATATTGGGCAGATTAGTGATGGGGTCAAATGTCATACTAGGCCTTAATTGCCCAAAGAACTCCAGAGTCTGCTTGATGAATCCTTTCTTATTTGCTTCTAATGCCATCAGGCAAGCAGAGACCAGTTTATTGACAAATTCACTGTCATCCGCAGTGTCCATAATGTCGAGGTAGACAGTGATGACCTTTTTATCTGAACCTATCTTATTATGAAAGTGCTGCACCAAGCCGGTTTTACCCAGACGTCTGTACGCATAGAGGACCCCGTTTCTCTTCAGCTTAAACATCTCCAGTAATCTGGACAGTTCTGCCTCTCGATCGCAGAAATTCTCTGGACCGCCGTATCGGTCTATGCAGAATAGTCTATCTAATTCCATTACTATCTAACGTAAGTTACGTATTTATAGTTTCATATATGATGTTACATAATATAAGTTACACATTATATGTTACATATTTTATGAAACATAAAATATGTAACTATCAAAGGAATCAATAATATTCAATAAGTCAGGAGCTTTGGGCCAAATTCTAAGCTCTCCAAATGAAAGCTACCTATAAAGCAGCTAAAAGTCCAAAGGTCACCCGATATCCCTATTTTCGTTGTCTAATTTAGAGATATGAAACTTCTTGCGCTGTTACAGCAAGACATCAAGGCTGCAGTTGAAAAGGAATTTAAAAAGCAAGTTCCTGATAATCAGCTGCTTGTAAAGAAAACAAATAAGGAATTTAAAGGGGAGTATACCTTCGTCACATTTCCAATAAAGAAGGGTTTAAGTCATGACCTTGAGACGATAGGGGATCAATTGGGCAAAAGGCTAGTGGAGGATTCTGAATTTGTCACGGACTACAACGTCGTAAAAGGCTTTCTTAACCTAAGTCTGAATGATGCCTTCTGGTCTCAAGTCATGACACTGATAGGTAATGATGACTATGGACAAGCCACCCCGAATGGCAAGAAATTCATGGTGGAGTTCTCATCCCCCAATACTAATAAGCCCTTGCATTTAGGCCATATCAGGAATATCCTGCTCGGTTGGTCCATAGCTCAGATCGCCAAAGCCAATGGCTATGAAGTCATCACGACACAGATAATAAATGACAGAGGCATAGCTGTCTGTAAATCCATGAAAGCCTGGCAGGATTTGGCTGGAGGGCAGACACCTGAGAGTACGGGAACCAAAGGAGACCACTTTGTAGGCAACTACTATGTAGCCTTCGAAAAAGAGTTTCAGAAAGAATACAAAGCATGGCAAGCGGAGGCAGGACAAGCGGTCTATAAGGACTTAGCCAAACCAGAAGATAGCGAAGAATCTTTTTTTAAAAGCTATAAGAATAAATACTTCAATGAGTATAGCGCGATAGGCAAAGCGACCAAGGAAATGTTGCTGCAATGGGAGGCAGGAGAACCAGATATAAAAGCCTTGTGGGAGAAGATGAACGGCTGGGTATATGCAGGGTTTGAGGAAACCTATAGAGCGCTCGGTGTTTCGTTTGATCACAACAATTATGAATCTGAGACCTACCTGCTCGGTAAGGAATTCGTAGAGCAAGGTGTCAAGGATGGGGTCTTCTACAAGAAGGATGACAACAGTGTCTGGGCTGATCTGGAATCAGCCAAGATGGATCATAAGATCGTATTGCGCAGTGATGGTACTTCGGTGTATATGACACAAGATTTAGGCACCGCACATATGCGATATGAAAAGTACAAAATGGACCATCTGGTCTATGTGGTTGCCGACGAGCAAGATTATCATTTCAAAGTATTATTCGAGATTCTGAAGAGGCTGGGCGAGCCTTATGCAGAGAACCTCTATCACTTGTCTTATGGAATGGTGGACTTGCCTACAGGGAAGATGAAGTCACGAGAGGGAACTGTTGTGGATGCTGATGAACTCGTCGCGGAAGTAATAGCGGAGGCCAAGAATTCTTCTGTGGAGCGCGGTGGGCTGGAAGGCTTGGATGATGCAGCTCAGGCAGAGGTGTATGGAAAAGTTGGCTTGGCAGCTCTCAAGTATTTTATCATCAAGGTGAATCCTAAGAAGAGAATGACCTTTGATCCTAAGGAGTCTGTGGATATGCAGGGACAGACGGGGCCCTATATTCAGAATGCCTATGTGCGGATACAATCCATCTTCAGAAAGGCGGAAATCACTTCAGTAAGTCCACCAGAAAGTTCTGAAGGCTTTAACGAACTGGAAAAAGAATTGCTGGTGCAATTGATTAATTATCCTCACGTGCTTTCAGAAGCGTTTAATAAATATGACCCTAGTCTGGTGGCTAATTATTGTTATACTTTGGCCAAGACTTTTCATAGATTTTATCACGACTGTCGTATCCTCAGTGCAGAAACTGCGTCTATGAAAGAGCAAAGATTATACCTGAGCAAAGCAGTAGGGAGCACCTTGGAGAAAGGTATGAGATTGCTGGGCATAGAGATGCCTGAGTACATGTAGACAAGCTAAGGCGAGGGCATAACACTTTGCTTCAGTAGGTTTTCAATTTAAAATGTTTTCACAAGAAAATTCATGAGTAAAAAAGAAAAGGAAGTTGGCAGAGAAAGTAAAAACTTCATACAAGAAATAATAGAAGCAGATATAGCCAGTGGTAAGCACGGAGGACGGGTCCATATGCGATTCCCACCAGAACCCAATGGCTACCTGCACATAGGCCATGCCAAAGCGATCTGGATCAATTTTGAAACAGCCATGCAGTATGGCGGTAAGACTAATCTGCGATTCGATGATACGAATCCTGTAAAGGAAGATGTTGAGTATGTCAATTCCATTAAGCAAGATATCTCATGGCTAGGCTATGAGTGGGATGGGGAGGCACTCTACACATCCGACTATTTTCCTCAGCTCTATGCTTATGCAGAACAACTGATAGAAAAAGGCCTTGCCTATGTGGATGAGTCCACAGCAGATGAGATAGCTGCCATGAAAGGCACACCCACACAATACGGAACGAACAGTCCTTATCGCGATAGAAGTGTAGAAGAAAACTTATCATTATTCAGGAAGATGAGAGCTGGAGAATTTCCTGATGGCGCTATGGTTCTCAGAGCCAAAATAAACATGGCTGCGCCGAATATGCTGATGCGTGATCCGCTTATTTATAGAATCAAGCACGTCCATCATCACAATACTGGCGATGAATGGTGCATCTATCCGATGTATGACTTTGCACATGGGCAATCAGATTCCATAGAGAATATCACCCATAGTTGTTGCTCGTTGGAGTTCATGCATCACAGGCCTTTGTATGACTGGTTTGTAGAGCAGCTGGGTATCTTTCCGTCAAAGCAATATGAGTTTGCCAGAATGAATGTAGCTTATATGATCACTTCCAAGCGCCGCCTGCTCAAGCTGGTTGAAGAGGGATTGGTCACTGGTTGGGATGATCCTAGAATGTCTACCCTATCAGGTATGAGAAGAAGAGGGTATTTGCCGGGATCCATCAGAAAATTTTGTGCCTTGACGGGTGTACAGAAACGAGACAACCTACAAGAGATGGAATTGCTGGAGTCTGTGATCAGAGATGATCTGAATGAAGTGGCGACGAGAGTGATGATCGTCATGGATCCACTGAAGTTGGTGATTACCAATTATCCTGCAGGGCAGACGGAAGAGTTGCCTTCCAAGAATAATCCGCAAGACGATTCTGCAGGAGAGCATATGATGACCTTATCCAGTGAAATCTGGATCGAAAGAGAGGACTATATGATAGATCCACCTAAGAAATACTTCAGACTGGCTCCAGATAAATTTGTAAGACTTAAAGGAGCATACATCATCAAAGCTGACAAACATATTACAGACGATGCGGGTAATATCACAGAGGTGCATTGTACCTATTTTCCAGAGAGCAAGAGTGGTAGTGATAATTCAGGTATCAAAGTAAAAGGAACCATGCACTGGGTGGATACACAGTCTGGCATCCCAGTGGAATTGCGATTATATGACCGCTTATTCACTGACCCTTCGCCTACAGGACACGAGGACAAGGATTTCCTGGAGTTTTACAATAAAGACTCTCTGAGGGTCAATGATCAAGCTATCGCTGAGAAACATCTGGCGATGGTAGGACCTATAGAACCGTTGCAGGCCATGCGAAAAGGTTATTTTATTAAAGACAGGGATTCCATGCCAGAGAAACTTGTATTTAATAGAACAGTGGCATTGAGAAATAGCTGGGCAAAGAAGAGCGGCGGCGGCAAGAAAAAGTAAATATTTCCAGTTGGGTATAATAAAGCGCCAAGGCATAAAGAGCACACTTGTGAACTATGTTGCACTCGTGATAAGTGCCGTGGCCATGTTATACATCTATCCTGGTAATGATGAGATCTATGGACATGCCACTTGGCTCTATAGCATCGCTTATCTTTTTCTGCCTTTGGCATCGGGTGGTTTTTTGTCATTGATTGTTAAGTATTTTCCGAGCTATAGCAAGGACGACCCTAATAAACTCAATGGCTTCTTAAGTCTGGTCCTTGGTGGATTGGTAGTGAGTTTCTTAGTATTTATTTTTCTATGGTTTGCTTTCAGGGATGCTATAGTAAGGCTAATGAAGGCCATTCATATACCCAATACGGAGTTGATAATAGAATATCAATTTCCGATATTACTCTTGGTCGGTTGTATTGTTCTTCTGAAATTCTTGACTTTTCAGTCTTGGAACAGTCTTCGTACCGTTGTGCCGGATATCATAGAGAAACTAGGGTACAAGCTCTACTTGCCACTACTGGTTTTGGTGTTTGCTTATTCGGAGATGGGGGTCAGGTATTTTTCATATTCATTGATTGGTTTTTTTGCTATAGCTTGTATTTTCATGGTTGTCTATTTAAAGTTCTTGGGGAAGTTGAACTTTGGAGAAATAAAAAAGCCACAGGATTTTCAGGGCTATGGCGAGATGGCAAAGTATGGATTGTTTGGTTCGATGAACCTGATAGGATCTAATCTAGCTACAAAGTTGGATACGATTATGATACCGTTGTTTCTGGATATGATGCGCAATGGTTTTTATGCTAAGAGTTCTTTTATTGCCAATGTACTTGATTATCCAACTAGAGCTCTGTCTCAGATAGCTGCCCCTATAATCTCTAAAGCTTGGCAAGATAATGATATGAAAGAGATATCGATGATTTATAAAAAGTCATCGGCTAATCTTTTTTTATTGGGTGGGCTTATGTTTGTTCTGATATGGTTCGGATTGGATGATGTGATTGCCTTGTCCAAGGATCCATCCACTTTCCCCCAAGCACGAATGATTTTCATTTTGTTGGCTACTAGTAAGTTAGTGGATATGCTGACTAGTGTCAATACTCAGATTTTAGTCTACTCCAAGGATTATAAATATAGCTTGTTGTTCCTTTTAGCTTTGGGTCTAGCTAACATCGTGCTCAATGTAAAATTGATTCCAGAACACGGCATAGTGGGCGCGGCGATGGCTACGGCCATTTCACTTTTTGCCTTTAATATCTTGAAATTGATTTTCATATATTTCAGATTTTCCTTGCATCCATTTTCTATGGCTAATATTAAGACCTTAGTGTTGATGGTCTTATTTTTAAGCTTATATTTTGTTCTGCCGAGTACGGGATCACCCTTCGTCAATCTTATATATAAATCCGCCATCGTGGGTCTAGGATACTTGAGCTTGGCTTATTTTTGGAAGATCAGTGAGGATGCTAATGAACTTGGACTTAATTTATTGAAGAGAATATTTTAAAATATAAAAATGAAAAAATTAGAAACGATACTCGTGGACATCACAGAGGGTATAGCTACCATCACGCTCAATCGTCCTGCAGCGATGAATGCCATAAATCATACCTTGATGAAAGAAGTGGGTTACTTATTCAGTGAGGGCTTGCCAGTTGCAGAACTCCAAGGGGTGATCATCACTGGCGCAGGAGACAAGGCATTCATAGCAGGGGCTGACATCAAGGAATTTACAGGCTTGTCTGCACAAGGTGGAACTGAGAAGTCTTCATACGGTCATGATGTCTTCAATAGTATAGAACGATATTCAGTCCCGGTCTTAGCTGCCATCAATGGCTATTCTCTGGGTGGCGGTAATGAACTGGCCATGGCTTGTCATATTCGTATTTGTTCTGAAAATGCCATGTTTGGACAGCCGGAGGTAAAGCTGGGTTTGATCCCAGGATACGGGGGTACACAGAGATTGATACAATATCTGGGAAAGGGAAGAGCGATGGAGTTGTTGCTTACTGCAGATATGATAGACGCTACGAAGGCTCTTGAGTATGGACTGGTAACCCACGTGACTTCACAGGAGGAACTAATGAATGTTGCAAGGAAAATCATAACCAAGATAGGATCTCGGGGACCTGATGCTGTGGCCAAAACGATTGAAACTGTAAATGCATATTTTGACAAGAAGAGTGACGGATTTGGATTGGAGATGGATTACTTTGGTAAGGCTATGGCTTCTGATCAGACGGCAGAAGGTGTGAATGCATTCATAGAAAAGCGAAAGCCTAATTTTCGTAAATAGCTAACTTGGCTAGCGTCTCGAAACAAGTCCCACTTTACCATTTTAGTCACTTTTGACTAATTAATGTCCTATATTAGCCATCACTTAATAATTCAATATTCAAGTAACTTGAACTATGGAAAAGATTGCTCCTTATCAGGCTGATAACAAGATTAGAATCTTAACTGCAGGGTCACTTTTTGATGGGCACGATGCGGCGATAAATATCATGAGACGCATCATTCAGCGATCTGGTGCAGAGGTCATCCACTTGGGCCATAACAGACCCGTTCATGAAATTGTGGATGCCGCCATAGAGGAAGATGTACAAGGTATAGCCTTGACTTCTTACCAAGGAGGTCACAATGAGTTTTTCAAATATGCTTATGACTTACTCAAAGAAAAAGGTGCTGGGCATATCAAGATATTCGGAGGAGGAGGTGGTACTATACTACCTTCAGAGATAGCAGATTTGCACAACTATGGTATCACCAGAATTTACTCTCCCGATGATGGTCGTGCGATGGGTCTTCAGGGTATGATAAATAATCTTCTGGAGCAATGTGACTATCCCATAGCAGCTGAACTTAATGGTCAACTGAAGAAAATATCTTCTAAGGATCCGATCTCCATAGCGCGGCTCATCTCGGCTATAGAAAATTATCCAGAGCAAAATAAAGCGTGGCTCAGTCAACTCATGGAAGAGGTCAAAGACAGTACTGTACCAGTGCTAGGTATCACTGGTACTGGAGGAGCAGGAAAATCCAGTCTCGTAGATGAATTAGTCCTGAGATATCTGGCAGAAAATCCAAAGAAAACTTTGGGTATAATTTCTGTGGATCCTTCCAAGAGAAAAACAGGAGGAGCTTTGCTCGGTGATAGGATAAGAATGAATTCCATTTCTGATCCTCGCGTATTCATGCGCTCACTGGCTACACGACAATATAATGCCGCCCTCAACAAACATATAGATGGCACTATAGCGATTCTCAAGAGTTCGGGCTTTGATCTGATAATCCTGGAGACTTCTGGAATAGGACAATCGGATTCAGAAATAGTCGACCATGCGGATACTTCCGTCTATGTCATGACACCAGAATTTGGTGCTGCATCTCAGTTGGAGAAGATAGACATGTTGGACTTTGCAGATCTTATAGTCATCAATAAGTTTGATAAGCGAGGCTCATTGGATGCCTTGAGGGATGTGAGAAAGCAATTCCAGCGCAACCATGATCTTTGGCATGAGGATGTGAATACCATGCCTGTATTCGGTAGCATAGCTTCACAGTTTAATGATCCAGGTGTCAATACTGTATTCAATGAGCTGATGGATAAGCTATGGCCAAAAAACACCTTGAAGGATCTACCGGAAGGGGAGTCCCAAAAGCAATATATCATCCCACCTGCCAGAGTAAGATATCTTTCAGAGATAACTGAAACCATTCACAGCTATGACAAAGAAGTCGAAGAGCAAAGTGCGGTAGCCAGAAAACTTTATGGGGTTAACTCAACAATTGAGCTGGTCAAAGGCACTGAAGCTGAAGCAGCACTTGAAAAAGTAAAAACGGCCTTGGAACAAGATCTATCCAGAGAGCATAAAGAATTATTGGAGAATTGGGAGGCCAAGAAAGAAGCTTACCAGCAAGATGAATTCGTCTATAAAGTCCGAGATAAAGAAATCAAGATTGAAAATTATACCAAGTCTCTCTCGCAGAACAAGATTCCCAAGGTAGTATTGCCTAAGTATAAAGACTGGGGTGAAATACTGAAATGGGTAAAACAAGAGAATGTTCCTGGAGAGTTTCCATTTACATCAGGCGTCTTTCCATTCAAGAGAAGAGGAGAAGATCCGACGCGGATGTTTGCTGGCGAGGGCGGCCCAGAAAGAACCAATAAGCGGTTTCACTATCTTTCCAGCGACATGCCCGCCAAGCGCTTGTCCACAGCTTTTGATTCTGTGACTTTGTATGGGGAAGATCCTGATCACAGACCTGACATCTATGGAAAAGTAGGTAACTCAGGCGTGAATATCAGTTCACTCAATGATGCAAAGAAACTTTATTCGGGATTCGATCTATGTAATCCTAAGACTTCAGTTTCAATGACGATCAATGGTCCTGCCGCGACCATAGCTGCTTACTTTATGAATGCGGCCATAGATCAGCAATGTGAGTTATATATCACGGAGCACGGATTAAAACCAAAGGTGGAGGAAAAATTTAAAGCAGTCTACGATGATAAAGGTCTGAAGCGACCACATTACGAAGGTGATATTCCGGAAGGTAATAATGGTTTAGGCCTTATGCTTTTAGGTCTTACTGGTGACCAAGTCTTAGAACCTGCAGTCTACAAAGAGTTAAGGGCTAAGGCTCTGACCTCAGTGAGAGGAACAGTACAAGCAGATATTCTCAAGGAAGATCAAGCTCAGAACACTTGTATCTTCAGCACGGAATTCTCGCTGAGATTGATGGGCGATGTACAGCAGTTCTTCATCGATAGCGGCGTCAGAAATTTTTATTCTGTATCTATTTCCGGCTACCACATAGCTGAGGCTGGGGCCAATCCCATAACGCAACTGGCGTTCACCTTGTCCAATGGTTTCACTTTTGTAGAGTACTATTTATCCAGGGGCATGGACATCAATGCCTTTGCACCTAATCTTTCTTTCTTCTTTTCAAATGGCGTGGACCCGGAATATGCAGTGATAGGTAGAGTGGCCAGAAGAATATGGTCCAAAGCCATGAAGTATAAGTATGGTGCCAATGAAAGAGCTCAGAAGCTCAAGTATCATATTCAAACTTCAGGTCGTTCCCTGCATGCGCAAGAGATAGACTTCAATGATATCAGGACGACTTTGCAAGCGCTCTATGCCATTTATGATAATTGTAATTCCCTTCACACTAATGCTTACGATGAGGCGATAACGACACCTACAGAAGATAGTGTAAGAAGAGCGGTGGCCATCCAGATGATAATCAATCATGAGCTGGGTTTAGCGAGGAATGAGAATCCGCTGCAAGGCTCATTCATAATTGAAGAATTGACTGATCTTGTAGAGCAAGCAGTGCTGACAGAGTTCGATAGAATTACGGACCGAGGTGGTGTGCTAGGAGCGATGGAGACGATGTATCAGCGTAGTAAGATACAAGAAGAGAGTCTTTATTACGAAACCTTGAAACATACCGGCGAGTATCCTATAATAGGTGTCAATACTTTTCTTTCTTCCAAGGGATCGCCGACCATAATTCCTGATGAAGTCATAAGGGCTACCACAGAAGAGAAAGAACTTCAAATAGAAAATCTGCAAGCTCTTCACAAATTAAATGCTGACCAATCAGGCGACAAACTTAAAGACCTTCAAAAGAAAGCGGTGGCTAATGATAACTTATTCGAAGCGCTGATGGATGCTTCTAAGAGTTGCACACTAGGTCAGATAACCAATGCGCTGTTTGCAGTGGGCGGGAAGTACAGAAGGAGTATGTGATTTAAATATAATAGTGCTTATTTTTTCTCATTAAGATACTCTGCTAGGGCCGCACCCATACTGTAACAAGCTTGCAAGAGATAACCACCAGTAGGGGCATCCCAGTCGAGCATCTCACCTATACAGTAATGTCCTGGTAGTTTTTTCAACTGAAAATTCTCGTCAACTTCATCCAGATCAATACCGCCCACAGTTGAGATTGCCTCATCTATAGGGCCAGCTGCCAGTAATTCCAGAGGTAGATTTTTCATGGCTTGAGCCAGATTTTTATTATCCATATATTGTTCCTTAGGTACTATGTCTTTGACCAAAGTAAGCATCGCTGGACTTAGTTTGAGATTTCTTCTCAGTGTTTCAGAGGTGTTTTTACTAGAGCTGTCTAGTTTGCCTAGGATCTGCTCTTCAGTCAAGGTGGGTTTCAGATCCATGTGAACTTTAGCGAGGCCATTTTTTTTTAGTTGTTGTCTAAGTTCAGGACTTAGGGCATAGACAGCATTGCCTTCCACACCTAGTTCGGTAATGACCAATTCTCCTTTGCAAGTTTTGTTTCCTTGTCTGACTGAGATATTTTTGAGTGGTTGGCCTGCATGTTTTTCTATGAACTCTGGAGGCCAGTTGACTTTGTAAGCGCAATTGGCTGCTTGAAAAGCCTTTATTTTTATTTTTTTTCGGTGGAAAAGTGAGAGCCAACTGCCATCTGAGCCAGTGACTTTCCAGCTTGCACCACCTAGCGCAAATACGATATGGTCAGCAATAATTTTCTGGGCTTTATTAATAAGGGGCTGACCTCTTTCTGACCATCCTGTCCATGCACTTTCAGTATGTATTTCGATATTTTTTTCGTTAAGCCGATCCAGAAATTTCTGTAACACTTCTATGGGCTTCATGCCTCTGACAGGGAATATTCTTTTGCTACTACCCTGATAAGTCGGTATGGCCAAGTCTTCCAGCCAAGTTCTCAGTTCGAGATTACTATACCTGGTCAGCACATCTGAGAGGAAGGTGGGTGGTGTATATTTTTGGAGGAGGATTTCAGTATCCTCTGAGTGGGTAAGATTAAATCCTCCTTTGCCAGCTACCAGGAATTTTCTAGCGAGAGCCTTGTTTTTTTCATATATGGCTACCTGGAATTTATTAGTATCTAGACTGGCAGCTAGATATAAAGCAGCAGCTCCTCCTCCTATGATGGCAATCTTCTTCTTTGGCGCTTCACTCATACTGCATAAAAATAAAAAAGACCCAAGACAAATGTCTCAGGTCCTTTTTCATATTGGTCGAAAAAATCTAAAGTCTTAGTCGTCAGCTCCTTGACTGTGGTAAAGTGCTTTGAATGCTAAAGCTGCAACAGCACCTCCAACGAAATCAGCTACAATAATAGGTCCTATGCTTCCTCCTGTATTAAGACCATTGATAAGAGTACCGAGTGCAACTGCAGGATTGAAACATCCACCGGAACCAAAACCACCTAGAGTGTAGGCACAAGCTGTTACAGTAAAACCAATAGCCAATCCATAGAAAGAGTTTCCAGCATTGCTCTTAGCTGTAGCTACATTGAGAATCACCCATACTAAGGCAAAAGTCCCTAAAAACTCAGCAATCATACCTGGAGCCATATCCATGGTACTGGCTACTCCTGCTGGATTCTTGCCCAAAATACTACCACCCAGAAATGCTGCCAATGCACCTGCCGCAAGTTGGGCAATCATATACCCTGGTACATCTTTTGTGTCACATTTTCCACGCATCCATACACCTAGAGTTACTGCAGGATTGAAGTGAGCACCAGAGATATGACCACCTGCAAAAATCATAACCATCAACATTCCACCTATTGCAATGGGCTGGAAAGCACCTCCAAAATCAGAGTTAACAGTACATACTACCGCTAATACTAGGAAAAATGTTCCTATGAATTCAACAATATACTTATTCATCAGTTTGTGTTTAGTTAGTTAATCAGATGGTAATATAGCTAAAACATACATAAATAAAACTATAATACAATGAAATTAAGACCATTGATTTTATGATTTCGTGTATAATCAAAACATAAGACTGAAAAATTTTATTTTGACAGAATTTTAATTTCCACTCTCTGAATGGCGTTCCTTCCTAGAGTTGTCTCATCAGATCGGATCGGTAGTCGTTTTCCACAGCCACTCACTGATAATCGGTCTTGTGGAATTCCTTTTTCATGAAAATAATCTGCTACGGATTGAGCTCTAATATCGATAATTCAACTCATCACTCAGTTGGCGGCACACCATTGGTATGACCACCGATTTCTATTATGACTGTTTCATTCTTACGTAGAAAATTAAGGATTTCATTTAAGGAAACATGGAAGCCTGATTCAATTATACTAACCAATTACCACATTCAGATTAGAAAAGATAATATATTCTAAATGCGCAATTCAGAAAAACAGTATAAGCATAAAAGCTCATTCCTCTCATAAGCCACGTGGCTTAATAACACTAACAATAGTTAGTACAGACTTATGATTTTAGAATTCCGTCAACCCTCGAGTCTGAGAATTTTTATTTCCACTCTCTGGTTCTTTCTTCGACCTGAAGCGCTTTCATTGGAAGCGATGGGGTTGCGCTTGCCATAACCTTTATAGGATATCCTCTCTGCTGCGATGCCTTTGGAGTACAGAAAGTTTGCGACAGTCTGCGCTCTGGACTTGGATAACCTATCGCAATATTCTTCTGTTGGAATATTATTGGTATGTCCTCCTATTTCTATATAGACTTGCTTGTTTTCATCCAGAAAATCGTAGACTTCTTCCATAACATCATACGAGGCAGTAGCCATGGAGCTACTATCAGCTTTGAAATATAGTTTATTGATCTGTAAGATCTGACCGACCTTTATTTTGGCCATATCAAGATCAGGTAAGATTTTTGGTTTTTTTATTTCTACAGATGCCGCAGTAGAACAACCATTATCATCTGTGATTATCAGCGCATTGTTGCCATAACCCAATTTTTTTGCTTCCAGACCCTTCTCTCCATTCTCCCACTGAACAGTGTAAGGTGCTGTACCGCCTTTGGGACTGATTATGGCTTGTCCATCTTTTCTTGTTACTCCAGAGACTGGCTTGGTGAGAACCACTCTATTGGAGATAGGTTTAGGATCATTGATAGTTAAGCTACTTTTACCTTTAGTACCCATTTGGTCCACTACTGTTACTTTGTAAGTACCAGCTTTCAGGTCGTAAGGGTTGGATTGTCCCTTGAGACGAGCTCTTTCCCATAAGTATTTATATGGGGGTTGGCCACCAGTGGCACTGACATTGATGACAGCGTCCCCAGCTTTGGGGCAGGAGATGGCGCTTTCCATGAACATACTGACCCGCAGATCATTGATGCTGATGGAATCTGAATAGACTCTATATAGACCCGCATCTGCAGTCCCTAGCCACAAGGCACCTGTATTATCACTCGCCAGAGCCAAGCATTTGCTGGCAGCAAGACCTAGATTTTCTCCATATCTATCTAGCTTGTCCTCGTAAGGATTGAATCGAGTGAGTATGTCAGAAGCGACATAAAGATTATTCTGTTTGTCCAGAGCCAAGTCATTTACTTGTCCTTCGAAGAGTCCTTGCTTAAGACCCTGAGGATGCTCTCGACCTTTGATCATGAGATATAATTCGAGATCAGATAGCAACCACAAGCCGTCTGGATTTTCTGTAGCAGCAATCATCTGGTGTCCTTTGTACTCGGATTTCCACTTTTTATTCCTGTCTTTTATTTCAAATGCTCCGTCCTCTGTCCCTACCCAAAGACTCTCATTATTAGTGGAGAAAATGACGAATGAAACCTTATTGGTCCTTAGACTGGAATTGTCTTTGGTATAATGTTCTCTAAGTTTCTTGGATTTGAGATTGAAGATGAAAATACCATGATTAGAGGCCACCCACAATTCATTTTTATACACTTCTATGTCTGTAAATTCAAATTGCTTGCCCATGAATTTTCTGAAATTAGATTCTATGTCTATCAGATTATCCTCATTAAAGAACAAGGTTTTATCTGCATAAGCAGAGAAAATATTACCATTCTTGGATACCTTGACAGCAAGGGCATTTTCGTGATCCGTGATCTGGGATAAATTATTCGTCTCATTGTCAAAGGTGAAGATCCCATCCTTGCTGGCTATCCATACGTTTGAATTGGAAATTTCTATATCTTCTATCCTGTCATTGGAACTGAGTCCATCTACACGTTCCAACACTAATTCCGTCTGTGCCCGGGCAGGGGTGAGTGCCAAGCTAAGGAGCAGTGCAAACAAAGTGGTTTTTAACATGATGATAATTTAGTAATGCCTTGGTTTTCAATTGATTATACGACAATAAGTTAACGCTAATTCAATTAAAGTGTTACGGTAGAAATACTACTTTAAAAGTACGTTAACTACTTATGAAATCAAATATCAAGCCGATACTTCACATTATTTGAGTCCCAGAGCCATCGTTATATCTCTAAACTTGATTTTTTGGAAGTTTGGTATGACATGGCTAGCTTCTTCCAGGATTTTGGGGTTGCCTATGCCCACGTGGAGAAAACCACCTGCTATGGCAGCTTTCAAGCCTTTGATACTGTCTTCAAAAACTATGATTTTCTCAGGAGCCATCTGTAAATCTCTCGCTGCATTCAAGAAAACTTCTGGATGAGGTTTGTCATGTAAGACCTTGAGTCCATCCACGATACTGACAAAGTATTCCGTCATTCCTAGTCCTGCAAGCAGAAAAGCGGCATTCTTGCTCGAAGACCCTACGGCCATCTTGATGCCCAGCTCCTTCAACTCTTCCAGTAACTCTATCACACCAGGTAATATGACCTTATCGGATAGTCCTACAAGACTTTCCAGATACCACTTGTTTTTCTGTTCTGCATACCGCACTTTTTCTGCTTCAGTGGCTTCCACTCCACCTGCTTTCAAGACAATTTCCAACGATCTCATTCTACTGATGCCCTTGAGTTCCTCTTCGATTAGTGGATCTATTTCAAAGTTGAGTGCATTGGATAATTTGATCCAGGAAAGGAAATGGTAACGAGCCGTATCTACGAGGACACCATCTAAATCAAAGATGCAGGCTAGGTCTTTATTCATCGGTACTGAGGCTGAGCAAGTGGTCAGAATATGGTAAAACTATCTCTGTGACCATATGAATCTAGTAACTTTTCCTTTATTTCAAAAAGCATATCCGTTTGCGAGATGGCCGTCAATCTTTTATCCAGTTTGACTAGATATTCTCTGGCTTGTGTGCCGAGATGCTCAGTCAGATATCTATGGGAAATGTTCTCATATAGCTCTTGCACTTGCGCTTTAAATCCAGCTTCTATAAGGACAGTATCGTAGACTTTCAGCCATTGGAAATCATTTTGCGCTTGTAAGATTTTAATGAGCTCCAAGTATGAACTGGCTTTGGAATAGATCAGGCTACGAAAACCAAAAGGCAATCCATCTGCCCATCCCTGTAGGTGTCCAAACTCCCTTTCCAGGTAATGTTCATTAAGCTCAGATAGAATCTCGTGGAGATTACTTGCATTGGCAGGGTCATATTCTATGGTGAGCAAGGTGGTGGTCAGCTCAGAATATTCTTTGCTTGCCAGATAGAAGAGGCAACGTAATTCTTTATGGAAATTCTGAGTGTGAATTTTGAGTTCATCCGTATTAAGATAAAAAGCGACAATCTCACTCTTACCCTCTCTGAGTATGTGCTTCAGCACGTGGTAACTTTCCGTAGGGTTCAGGTCTTGAAGCACGGTCGTTGCCAGCTTGTGGAAAGGATGCGCCACTTGAAGTAAGGTGGAATTGATGGCGGTTGTGGTCTGGCCCCGCGTCACTTTATCTTTGAGATTATCTATTATTTGTTCTTTATCTTTTTTAGATAGCGCCCCTGTAAGATTCAACTCAGTGATGATGTTTTCTGGCCTGGGGAGATAGTAAGACTTGAGCGCAAGTTCGAGAAAAGCGCTTTCTATTTGTGATCTGAATCCTGGCGCGATGTCTTCCTTCAATATCAGTTTGAGACCATTGATGAACTCCAGACGGTAGCCTTCTATGGACTTATCTTTGAGCCCGAATTGATTTTGAAGATAGGCTATTTTGGATAAAGAATTCTTGATGATGAAAAAAGCTTCTTTGAAGTCTTCTGTACTGAGCAGATCGGACATTTGGTGAGTGAAATCATTCAGAACCACCGAAATGATCTTTTTGTTAGTAGGGCCTATTTTGCTATTGGCTATGGTTTTAGGTTTGATCAGTTCTCCTAGTATGCTCTGGTATTTTTTGTCCTGATCATTGAGTGTGATCCTGGAAATAAAATGTGCTTTCAGCGCGATCTCAAAACCTTTGTCTTTCTTGGCATAGTTATATATGAAGGTTTTCAAATCATTAGATTTGATGTCTTCAAGAACCTCTTTCAAAGGTATTTTTCTATTTCTGACGACTTCAGACACAACTTGAAAATAACGGCATATACTTGTAGGGGTGTAGTTGACTTTAAATATACAGCTTTACTTACCTTCACCACTACAATCAGGCATCTTTCACATTGAAAAGTACCGTTATGTCAAAGAACATATTATTAGTAAGGCATGCTAAGTCATCATGGGCTTATCCTGAGTTGGACGACAAAGAGCGCCCATTGAATAAGAGAGGTAAAAACGATGGACCCTTTATGGCTAACTATTGTAGAGAACTAGGCCTCGTACCAGATAGACTTCTCTCCAGCCCAGCTGTCAGAGCCTACAGGACGGCTCAGTTCTTTCATTTAGAGTTCAATGAGGAAGTCGCTAGTCTGACCAGAGAGTCAGATCTATATTTTGGCTCAGAGTCGGACTGGATGTACTTGATGAATGAACTACCTGAAGCTGTCACTTTTCCAGCATTTTTCAGCCACAACCCGACTATTACCTACTTTGCCAATATGTTCGCTGACGAAATTCTCGATAATGTTCCTACATGTGGAGTGATTCACCTTAAATCCACTGCAGAATTATGGAGTCAAGTGGGCTATGGCAACACCAGAATGGAGAACTATTACTTCCCTAAACTTGTTAGAGATTTATGACAAAAACCATGTGTAACTACATTTTATTCTGTCTGATCGCCGTTAGCTGTAATCAAGAATCTAAGCTGGAATTAAAATATGATGAAGCGACTATCAAGGCAGTCATGCAGGATTTGTACGTGGCCAGCTCTGCTCTGAAAGATGTCAAAGAAAAAGATAGTCTCACTATCCTGTATAAAAAGCAAATAGAGCAGATTCATAAGGTGAAATTGTCAGAGGTAGAAAAAGATATTAGTCTGTTACAACAACATCCTGAAAAGTATAATGAGTTGCATTCTGCAGTAAGAGATAGTATAGCTATGGCAGAAAAACGTATGACGAACATGGCTGAAGGAGAAGATAAGTGAACATCAATGGTAACAATATGATAATGTCTACCACTATGGAAATCAGTAGATTACCTTTTTAATTGCACTTGTTAGAATGCAGATATAATATTAATCAACCATAGCTAGCCAGAGTGGACAAAAAGAAAATATTAATTGTAGAAGATGATCCGGATATTGTAGAAATACTGACGTACAATCTGGAAAAGGAAGGTTATTCACTTGATACTGCTGCCAATGGTGTAGAAGGTTATGACAAGACTATATCATTTGAGCCAGACCTCATCCTCATGGATATAATGATGCCCGAAATGGATGGTATGGAACTCTGCAAAAAGATCAGAGCTGATGCGCAATTTGATAAAATATTGATCGCCTTCCTGACTGCTCGAAGTGAATCATTTACGCAAGTGCAAGCCTTGGATCAAGGTGGAGATGATTTCATCACCAAACCTATCAAGCCTAACGTTCTCAAGAGTCGTATCAAAGCCTTATTGAGACGGTCGCAAGGTGGTGGAGCCACAGTAAATGGTATTTTGAAATTTGGGGAATTACAGGTATTCACAGATTCCTTCTCTGTTCAGGTTGACAATAAAAAAGTACTACTACCCAAAAAAGAATTTGAACTCTTACTGCTATTAATATCCAAGCCAGGCAAGGTATTCAAGAGAGAAGAGATACTTAAGAGAGTCTGGGGTCTTGATGTTCTAGTAGGAGATAGGACCATAGATGTCCATATCAGAAAATTAAGAGGAAAAATAGGTAGCCACTACATCACCACTCTGAAAGGAGTCGGATATAAATTTGATTTTTAATTGCAATTCAGGTTTTTATAAGACCTTTATTTTATGTTCAAGAACCTGACCATACGACAGATATCTCTTTCCATTTCTTGCTTGTTGTGGCTGGTCCAGCTTGTAGTGTTTTTTGTATTCCTCAGAGTGTCTCTTGTCGATGCTTCAGCCTCAAGGTTATTTTTGTTATCGCTGACGTCGTTACTTCTGACTGTTGTCATAGTGACCTTCATCGTGGAAAAGTACATATTCAGAAAGATCAAAATCGTGTATAAGATCATAGGTGATTCCAAGGATTCTCTAAGGCACGCTGATATCTCCAGCTCCAGTAGCTTGGAAGCTTTAGATGCCCAGGTCAAGGAATGGACAGTCACTACCAGAGAGGAGATATCTTCCCTGAAGAGTCTCGAAAATTATAGAAAACAGTTTCTCGGTAATGTATCGCATGAAATGAAGACACCATTGTTTTCCATTCAGGGTTACTTGCATACTTTATTGGAGGGTGGATTGTATGATGAGAAGATCAATGTCAAATATCTCAATCGTGCTGCAAAGAATGTTGAGCGATTGCAAGTCATCATAGATGATCTGGAATTGATAAATCAATTAGAATCCGATCCTGATAATCTCAACTTCAGTTTCTTCGATATGAAACTCCTTACTCAAGACGTGATGAATGATCTAGAAATCATCGCCAAAGAAAAGGAAATAGACCTGATCTTCAAGCCAGGTGCGGATCTACCCTATAAGGTGTATGCAGATAGGGAAAAGATAAGACAGGTTCTCATAAACTTGCTCAATAATTCACTAAAATATGGTAAGCAGTCTGGTAGGACCAAAGTTAGTTTTTACGATATGCATAACCGTATACTGGTAGAGATTTCTGATGACGGCCTTGGCATTTCAGAGCATGATTGTAAGCACATATTCGATCGATTCTATAGGGTGGATAAGAGCAGATCAAAAGATATAGAGGGCACAGGTCTAGGACTGTCCATAGTCAAGCATATTCTAGAAGTCCATAACCAGAGTATAACTGTCAGAAGCACTGAGGGTTTAGGCTCTACTTTTGGCTTCACTTTGGATAAGAAAAAGTGATCAGTATTGTCGAATTGAGTGGGATCAGTGATCAGGTGCTATCACCATCTTCATCCTCATCTGCACCGATGATAGGATATGGAATTGCTTTCAGATCTTTTATCAATGAGTCTCGCTGAAGGTAGAAAGCTTCCAAGTCATCCAGAGGAAGCGGATCTTTAGGTGGGAAGTTTTCTCTCAGGTGGTTGACCTGACGGCCATATTTCCAGAATCTGAAACATACATGAGGTCCAGTCGCCAGACCTGTCTGACCTACTTGGCCTATGGTTTGGCCTTGTTTTACTCGGGTACCTTTTTTGATACCTGGAGCAAACTTGTGCATATGCAAGTACTGTGTCTGGTAGATGTCGTCATGACGAATCTTGACATATTTTCCATTATTCCTGGAATAGCCTGCTGTGATAACCACCCCGTCAGAGACTGAAAATATAGGTGTACCTATAGGTGCAGCATAGTCTGTTCCGAGATGCGGTATGGTTCTCTTTTTTATGGGGTGGAATCTTCTTTTGTTATATCGGGATGATATTCTGGAATACTTGAGCGGAGCTCTCAGGAAAGTGGATTTGGTAGGCCTGCCTTCCAGGTCATAAAAGCCAGCATATTGATCATTTTCATAAAAGACCGCAAAGTGTTCTCCGGTTTTGTTCTTGAATGAAGCAGAAATCACCTCGCCATAACCCACTGGTTTGCCCTGTACATATTTTCTTTCGAATATCAACTTGAACTGATCGCCTTTCTGAGTGTGGTAAAAATCCACACTGGAGGCCAGTGCATCTTCCATCTTGTCTATGATAGAACCTTGAATGCCCGCTTTTTTCATTGCTAGCCAGAGTGAGGAAGTGATGACACCTGAAGTGCTCTCTATACAAGTCTCAAACTCTTTCTTGACAACATCCACTTTGATTTCGTCTTCGAGATAATATTTGACATAATGATAGTGGTCAGGCTCGTAAACCACACAGTGAGGTGCAGAACAGCTGTCTTTTTTGACAAGGGTAAATGGCTTCTTTGCTCTGAATTTTCGAATGCTGTAGATGTCCTTGGATACATTATCCAGTTTTATGATGCTATCCCATGAGATGCCTTGCCATAATAGCAAATCGCCAAGATTTTGATTGAATCCTAGCTTATGCGTCTCAAATTGGTTTTCATCACTATTGAAACCGAACTTCTGAAGTATGGTTTCTTCTTGTGATTCGGTCGACTCAAATCCTTGCTCTAGAGTGTCTGAGGGGCTACAAAGCATATACAGTCCTAAAATAGAACAGATTGCTATACCCACGTTGATGATTAATTTTTCTTTAGAGGACACTAAATCGGTTTACACAACTAACAATCGCTTTAGAAGCTTTAAAAATACTTGAATAAATCTGTCTAGCCAATAAGTGTTGCAATATTTTTAATAAGAGAGTTTACTCAATTATAATCAGTTATTACCTTCGTAGGCATGTCACTCAGCTTGAATATTGGTGGTCAACACCTCAGCCTCAACCAGCCCTTGATCATGGGTATACTCAATCTCACCACCGATTCATTCTATGACGGTGGTCGATATCTACAGATGAACAAGGCCGTAGCGCATTTCCAAAACATGGTCGATAGTGGGGCCGATATTATAGATATAGGCGCATTTTCATCTAGACCTGGGGCGCTATCCGTCCCAATTGAACAGCAATTAGCCACCCTTGTGCCCTTTATTACGGAAATAAGCCAGCAATTCCGGGATATTCCCATAAGCATTGACTGCTATCAGTCAGAAGTCGTCAAGAAACTGTCAGAAATCCGACCTTTCTTGGTTAATGATATTACAGGCTTCAGCCAAGATCAGGCTTTACTGCTCACGGTGGCTGAGCGGGGATTGCCCTATGTTTTAATGCATATGCGAGGTATACCTGAAGATATGCAATCGCATACTGATTATGATGCGGTATGTTATGATGTACTTAAAGACTTGGCAATCAAAGTCCATAAACTGAAACGACATGGAATTTACGATTTCGTAATTGACCCAGGTTTTGGTTTTGCCAAGACAACTGACCAAAACTTTCAATTATTGGCCAATCTTGAGGTTTTTGGGCTATTTGAAAGACCAGTAATGGTCGGTCTCAGTCGGAAATCGATGATCTATAAGACCTTGGACATCCAGCCAGCACAGGCGCTGAACGGCACAACTGCCTTGCATATGACTGCACTTCTGAAAGGGGCCAAGATTTTAAGAGTTCATGACGTGTTAGAAGCCTCAGAAACACGTAAATTGTGGCAGCAATTGCAGTCTTCTGTTAAACTATAAATAAAACCAGTCTTTTCAGGGTAATCCACAGGGGTCGGATGTTGTCTGACTGAGGGGTTGATTTCTGTTACCTCGTTACCTGTAACTATAATATTTAAGACTAATCATGAAAATATTTACCACAATTCTATTGGTCATATGCGGACAGTCAATTCTACTGGGTCAGGAGTTTGCCCCAATTGGTACAACCTGGATTGTAGAAATAGCTGAGCCATTAGATGATTGGAGAGGTACTTTAACGAATAGCTCATTAAGAGATGCCATTGTGAAGGGAAATAGTTGCAAAGTCAAGATTAAGAGTCAACCGACAACTGATAACGAGATCAGTGGTGAATACATTCCATGCCAAAATGGTGATTCCATTCTTCATTACATTCCTCAACTTGACTCTTTTAATACAGTAATGGACTTTGGGGCCGAAATAGGAGAATCATGGGTATCTTTTGATAAGGCAAATGATTATGTCTCTTTTGGAGAAATGAGAAATCAGAAATATGTTGTTGATTCAATTAGTCACATCTTCAGCACATCGAATGACTCAATTAGAATTCAGCATTTAACAGAATATGGAAAATTCTGGAATGATCCAGATTCAGAATTTGAATGGAACGGATCAAAAAAACCAATACAATATTTAGGATTCGAAGGAGCTTTGCTGCCTTCAAACGATGGCGATGGATTCACTGATGATATTACTCAACTGAGTATCAGGTGTTATGAAGACAACAATATTGGTCTCGTGAAATTAACTAATGACTTAAACTGTCAGACTACTTCAATCAATGAACTAGAAAGGCAATTAGTTGAAATCTATCCCAATCCAACGTATGGACATTTTGAAATAAGGGGTTGTGAAAATATAATTGATTCCAAATTACAAATTACAGATTATACAGGTAGGCAATTAGGTAAAATCAGTAATTCACGAGACATTGATATAAGTCATCTGAATGATGGAATTTATTTTCTCTACATAGTTACTTAAGAAAGAATAATTTCTAAGAGAATAATACTTTTAAGATAGATGATACTATACGTATTCCGATAGCAAAAGACTTGATTGTCTGAAATATTTGTACGAAACTAAATGGAGCAAGAAAAGCCGGTTGTCAAGCGAAAGAACAGATCTAAAGGTCTGCGCTTTTTGCTATGGTTTTTACTCATCTTGCTATTGATCATCATAGCAATCCCATTATTGTTGCAGCTCAAGCCCGTTCAGACGTGGGTTGTGGACAAAGCCACTCAAAACCTATTTGCCAATACACAAACTAAAACCAGAGTGGGATCAGTGGATTTCTCCATTTCCAAAGGATTGATTCTCGAGGAGGTCATGATATCCGATCCTGATGCACCCCAAGATACTTTGGCTTATATCGGGTCATTCTCCTCGTCACTGAAAGAAAATCTCATCAGTCTTTTCAGTAAAGAATTGTATGTGGATGAATTACAACTGAAAGATTTCGACTTGCGGATTAAGACACCGATAGGCGGCACGCGAACCAATATTGAAGAATTGTTGAACCGTATGGGCGCCGGCTCAAAGTCTCGCCAAGCGACTTCTAATATCAAACCATTCAACTTGAATGTGAGCCTGATAAGTCTGGAGAATGTCAGCATATTAAGTAACGATCTCAATAATGGCAATCGTCAGTCCGTAGTCTTTGATAGTGGTCGCATTGCAATTGATACCTTGGATCTGGAGGCTAAGAATATAAGCTTGCAAGAACTTGTATTGACTAATCCCGTCATCAAACTCATCAAATATCAAGAAGTGGATCGGGGTCTTGACTCTAGTGATGACAGAGAGTCGGATAGGGAGTCTGAGGCCACTGTGTCCAGCACTAAAGATACTACTTCTTTCAGATTTAAGATCATCCATTCTGAAATAGCGGGTGGAGATTTTACTTTGGATAATTGGCTGAAAGCTCCTAGAGCAAAGTTGGAAGGATTTGATCCTAACCACTTGCATTTGTCAGACTTTAATATAGTTGCGGAAGACACCTACTTGTCTTTTCCCCTGGAGTTGCAGTCGAGCATCAGCAGCATGGCTTTTGAAGAAGCCAATGGTTTTGCAATGAAGCAATTGAATGTAGAGGCTTTATCCTTGGATGAGCAAAGTGTGAAGTTAAAAGACTTTAGTTTGGAAACGAATAAAAGCCAGATTGGAAGAAATTTATCCTTTGAGTTTGATGGATTTTCGGACTTTAAAAAGTTCGCACAAGAAATTGAAATATCTGCGGATCTCAGTAATACTAAACTTTCTTTTGAAGAGCTGATCTACTTTTTTCCTGAACTGAAGAGATCACCTTTCGTCCAAAAGAATCAAAGTAAATGGATCAGGCTATCTGGTCAAGTTGATGGGACAGTTGATGACATAGATGCTGAAGACATCTCTATTTCGTTTGCGGATTTAGTGACTATGCAGGGAGATCTTACTACTTCTTCCTTGACAAAATCCGAATCGGCCTTGGTGAATTTACATGTCAAGAATTTCAAGACCAGTCTTTCTGATCTAGGTAAAGTCATTCCGGATTTTAATCCGCCAGAACAGTTCTATAAATTGGATCCCATTACTTTTTCTGGAGACATAGATGGGTTCTTTAAAGATTTTGTAGTCTATGGCACCTTGGACTCGCCACTGGGTAGAGTCGAATTGGATACGAGACTAAATATCAAACCTGGTATAGATAAGGCTGAATATTCAGGTGTCATGGCCTTGGAGAATTTTGATTTGAAAACATGGACGGATAATCCAGATTTAGGTTTTGCAACTTTCAAGGCTGAGATCAGGGATGGAAGGGGACTGAATAGCGAAAACCTGATGACTGATTTGGCGGCTAGTATGGAGAAATTTGATTATAAGGGATATACCTATACTGATGTAAGTTTGAATGGTGTTTTTGAGCAAAATAGATTTAATGGAAGATTAATTTCTGCAGATCCCTTGGCTCGATTAGATTTTGATGGAGATATATTTCTAAAAGCAGGAAGACTGGTTTCAGATTTCAAAGCCAATATTGATAACATCGATTTGACAGCATTGGGACTTTCTGAGGATATCAGTACCATCAGGGGAAAGATAGGATTACAGCTGGAAGGATCCAAGGCTACAGATTTTGTAGGTGAGATCACGGCTGATTCTTTACAGCTGCGTTACAAGAATAAATTATACGCTTTTGATGACTGTTTTGTATCTTCTTCTCCAGAGACAAATGGCCAACGAAACATCCAGATCACAACTGACTTTCTTAATGCGACAATAGGTGGAAAATTTGATTTCGCGACTTTGCCTGCGGTCTTGCAGAATCATTTATCTGCAGCACATCCTCAATGGTCTGACAGACTGGGTATCAAGAAGAAGATCGTAAATACTGATGTGATACAAGACTTCGGTTATAAAGTCGAACTGAAGGACTCCAGAGATTATTTTGAATTGTTGAATATTCAAGAACTGCATATCCTTGATCTGGAAATGTCTGGTGATATTAATTCTGAAAACGCCATTTACTCTAGTAACATCAAATCGCAAAAAGTAGAATATAAGAACGTAGTTGCAAATAGAATCTTACTCGAAATCAATGAGAAGGGCAAGAGTTCTGATCACGATTTTCTAGTGAAACAATTACGGGTCGGGAGTAGAGTGTTCAATCCTATAAAAGTAATTGCTGAAGGAGAGGAGGATAAATTTAAAATTCGAGTTTCCTCAGATGAAATATTGGATTCTTTAGAGAGTCTGGATTTCACCATTTTCACTTATCCCAAAGGAGACGAGATCATAGCCAGTATGGCAGATGTAAAAATAGAAATGCTAAGTTCCACATGGACTGTCAATCCAGGTAACAAAATTGTATATGGACCTGATAAAATTAATATTTCTGGATTTAATCTTGATGATGGTTATAGAAGAATCATTGTATCCGATGTCAACGAGCAAGGCATAGAAGTTAAGTTTGATAAATTTGATTTTCTGATCATCAATGGGATAATAGATTATGACAAAATAAAATTTACAGGTGAAGGCGATCTTCATGTAAGGAAAGAAAATCTATTTAAGCCTTCAGCTACGGTAGTTAAGCTGGACCTGCCTGAGTTTACCCTTAATGACGTGGATTATGGTAAGCTCGTCGTGGAGGTCGCAGACGATACCTCTGAGATTGTTACGGTAGACCTCAAGTTAGATAGAGCTTATGACGGACTACAATTACACTTGAATGATGGATTCTATAATAAATCAACTAAAGAAATTGCTGGAGTCATCGAAGCCCGTAATCTCGTAATGAATACTTTCGAATTCATCATACCGGATGGCATATCCAATACTGGTGGTGTAGCTAATCTGGATGCAGTCATCTCGGGTAACGCTGTGAGTAAGGATAATATAAAGATCGATGGGGTGGGACAAGTCGGTGGTGGTACGACAACGATAGATTATCTCGGAGCTGAATTGTATTTTGGAACTGAGAAATTCAGAGTTACAGAAAGTGTCATAGACCTCACTGGAGGAAAGCTATATGACAAGCAACGAAACGAAGCGGATATAGTCGGTAGACTCAATCATAAATTATTCAAGGATTTTACTTCAGAATTGACTATGAGTTCTGATAGGTTTTTGGCTCTGGATACAGAAAAGTATGAGAATCCATCATACTATGGACAGGGTATCGGTAATATATCTGTTGAATTTTCTGGGCCATTTTCCAGTACGGATATTCTTGTGGATGCAGTGACTTCTGATAGTACCATCATAAATATTCCAGTAGGCGATGTGTATGAGGATGTGGATCAAAGTTTTATAAAAGTAATAGACAGGACAATCATTTTGAATCCCGAAGCAGATACCACCGAGTTGAACTTAGCTAAGCTGGAAGGTGTCGATGTCCGTATGAATCTTACGATTACACAAGAGGCCAAAGTCAATATCATATTTGACGAAAGTACCAATGATATCATGAAGGGTGTAGGTGAAGGTAATATGAGAGTGGTCATATCCAGGCTGGGTGATTTTAATATTTTTGGAAATTATGTGATTGATCAAGGGCAATATCTTTTCACCTACCTCAACGGTGTCATCTCCAAACCGTTTACGGTAAAGAAAGGTAGCGAAATCACCTGGACAGGAGATCCTATCAATGCTAATATTAATCTAGAGGCAAATTATGAAAACCTTAAAGCTCCAACTAATATTTTCTTGGCAGAATATCTAGGTGGAAGAAATAATGGCCCAGCGCCTGATGAAGCAGCTGCCAAACAAAGAACTGATATCGACTTGAAGATGTACTTGACTGGAACCCTCTATAAGCCAGATGTAGATTTCGATATCGAATTTCCAGAGCTACAAGGTAATCTCAAAACTTTAGCAGAAAGCAAAATGAGACTACTCCGAACGAATGATGCTGACATGAACGAACAAGTAGCGGGACTCATAATGTTCGGTAGTTTCCTACCTTCTAGTAGCCTGGGCTCGACTGTGGGCTCAGCTAGCGGATTAGCCAGAACAGGTTACAATACCCTGAGTGAAATGGTCTCCAATCAATTGTCACATATACTATCAGGTTTCTTGCAAGAAGCTTTATCAGAAAATGGGTTCGTCTCTGGAATTGATTTCGAGTTGGGCTTCAGTAAAAATTCACAATTTGGAGAGGAATTCTCAGATGGACAAGCCAATAATTCATTCATCCCTGATGAAATAGAAGTACACCTTAAGCCAAGATTCAAGGATGATCGATGGGAAGTCGATTATGGTACCAGTTATGTCAATGGCCAGAACAACTTCATTAATGTCATTCCTAATTATGTGGTTCACGATTTTAATATTGGTTTTTATCTTACAGATGATAGGCGACTTAAATTAAAGGCTTACGGCAAGTGGGATAAAGATGTCCAGGGTGATGATGGTGCCAAGTATGGTATCGGTCTCAACTTCAGAAAAGAGTTCGGAAGTCTAACAGATTTTCAAAAAGCCCTGACTGACGACATGGCTAAACTCAAGAAAGAAAAGACAACGCTGGAGTAAGAATACGGGGTCCATTGTTGAAGGTATAATAGTTTAATCCTCTGCTCCTAAGCTTTATTTACTGTCTAGAAATCTGTAATCTAAAAATCTATTCACATTCTTGCCACTTTATCTCTCAAGTAATGATCCACTAGTACCAACGCTGCCATAGCCTCCACTATCGGCACAGCTCTAGGAACGACGCAGGGGTCATGCCTGCCTTTGCCTTGCGCTACAGCCGGTGCTCCAGTATCCGTAATTGTAGCTTGATCTTTCATTAGCGTTGCCACAGGCTTGAAAGCCACGTTAAAATAGATGGGCATACCATTACTGATACCACCTTGGATACCGCCTGAATTATTTGTAAGCGTAGTAGCTTGCCCATCTAGTGTAGTCCATATGTCATTATGCTCACTACCATTCATTGCTATACTGGCAAACCCGCTCCCATACTCAAAACCCTTCACAGCATTGATACTCAGCATTGCCTTACCGAGGTCAGCATGAAGCTTATCGAACACTGGTTCTCCTAGTCCTATAGGTACGCCAGTGACGTGACAAGTGATTCGCCCACCCACTGTATTCCCCGCTTTTTTGGTTGCTTTGATTAGCGTTTCCATTTCCTTGGCTATTTTAAGATCTGGGCATCTCACAATATTTTGCTCCACTTGAGACCAATCGATATTCTTTACATCTGTAGAGCTTTGGATGGGGCCTACTTGAGTAACACCAGCCTTTACCACAACACCGATCTTGTTTAGAATCATCTTTGCTACTGCGCCTGCAGCGACGCGGGCAGCTGTCTCTCTTGCTGATGAGCGCCCACCGCCTCGGTGATCCCTATGCCCATACTTGGCCTGATATGTCATATCAGCATGGGAAGGTCTGAATGTTGACTCTAGATGATCGTAATCCTTGGACCTTTGATCGGAATTAGGAATGAATATCGTCAATGGCATCCCTGTAGTTTTGCCTTGATATACGCCTGATAATAACGCGTAGGCTTCGTCTTCTTTTCTCTGGGTTACAATAGCTGATTGTCCAGGCCTACGACGCTGTAATTCAGTGTTGAGTAATTCCATATCCAACTCTAGTCCAGCAGGGCACCCATCTATGACGACACCTATGCCTGCCCCATGAGATTCCCCAAAACTCGTTATCTTAAATACTTGTCCAAAGCTATTACCAGCCATCCATTGATTTGAGAATTCAAAGATAACACATAACTAATTGCGATTTGGGTAGACCATGATGACTATCCTGGCTTTTTCTCTGCTACTGTCTACCTAGCATCATATATTTGCGATATGTATTTGTACCCTCAGGACATTTTCGAAAAACTGGAATTTGATAAGATATTGGAGCGACTGGCAGCTTATTGCCTAGGGGCACCTGCTGCGGGCCTGGCTCGGAGTATGCAGACCTTTGATAACAAGAAGAAGATAGAGCGGCTCTTGGACGAGGTGGTGGAGTATAAGAAGTCCATCGAAATGATGAGTGAGCTGCCGCTGCACAGATATGAGTCCATCATTGATGATTTGAGGTTACTGAGGACTATAGATATTGTTCTGGACCTTGAGGCATACATGCGTCTACATGTGATGCTCAATAATGCCTTGGAGCTCAAGACCTTTTTTGCCTCAGTGGAACACAGAAGCGAGTATCCAATTTTGAAAGAAATAGCAGATAAGATCGAACTGGAAAATGACTTGGTCAAGAAGTTTGAGAAGATCTTTGACGAGGAAGGAAAAGTAAAGCCTACTGCTTCTGATGACTTGAAAAAAATATACAGTTCCATCAATTCCAAGGAGAGAGAACTGGAATCAGTTTTCAAGTCACTGGCCAAGAAATATAAGCAAGATGGGTTGCTCACCGATAATGTGGAGAGCTTTAAGAATAGTAGGCGAGTACTCAGTGTGACGGCTGAGAATAAAAGAAAAATCAGAGGTATCATACATGATGAGTCTGCCACTGGTCGTACTGTGTTCATAGAGCCAGAAGGCGTCATAGATCTGAATAACGATCTCTTTGAACTGGAGGCGAGAAAGCGACACGAGATATATAAGATTCTGAAAGAACTGGGTAATTACCTCAGACCTTACTTGGATGACTTTCTGCTTTGGCAAAGAATAATGGTTCGCTATGATCTTATAAGGGCTAAGGCCAAGATGTCAATGACCTATGAGGGGCTACGACCCAATATTTCTGAAGGCAATCAATTCAATATCAAAGAAGCGTATCATCCTCTACTTTACATTCTCAATAAGGAACAGCAGAAGAAAACCATCCCCTTTAATTTGCACCTGGATGCAGACAAAAGGATTCTTGTCATCAGCGGTCCCAATGCGGGAGGGAAGTCTGTAACCCTTAAGTCTATGGGTCTCAACCAATTGATGGTGCAGTCTGGGATGCTAGTCCCCGTACATTCTGATTCTACATTCATGATCTATACCAAGATGATGATCGATATCGGTGACCAACAATCTCTTGAGGGAGACCTGAGTACCTATAGTTCTAGACTTATTCATATGAAACATTTTATGGAGAAAGCGCATGATAGAACCCTGGTTTTGATGGATGAGTTTGGTAGTGGTTCCGATCCCAAGATGGGAGGCGCCATAGCGGAGGCAGTGCTGGATGCTTTAGTACGGAAAAAATGTTTTGGGCTGATAACGACACATTATTCCAATATCAAAAACTACGCTTATAAGTCCAAGTCTATTGTTAACGGTGCGATGCTCTTTGATGCGGAAAAGCTCAGTCCTACCTACAAGTTGAAGGTGGGACAGCCAGGAAGTTCGTTTGCCTTCGAAATCGCTGACAAAATAGGGCTGTCGCCAAAGATCCTCGACTATGCCAAGAAAAAAGCAGGTAAGGACAGCAAGACCGTGGATAAGTTGCTTGTCGATCTGCAACATGAAAAGCAAGTTCTGGAACAGCAGCTGCTGGAGGCTTTCGATGAGCGACACGATCTGAGAAAACTCATCAAGTCCTATGAGACGATGAAGGATAGCCTCGAGATAAAGAAAAAGAGAATCAAACTGGAGAAAAAGGAAATCAGCCATACCAATCTCTCCCGCTACGAAGTGGAATTACGTGAGCTGATCAAAGACTTGAAGAAAGAACGAAATCTAGAAAAAGCCGCTGCTGCTGCCAAAGTAATGAAGCAGAAGAAAATAGAATCCAGCAAAGAAATACAATCCATCTCTGACGATGTTTTCAAAATAGAAGCCGAAAAAGTCAAAGACCTCAAAATCGGACAATTCGTCAAGCTGCGTAAAGGTGGAGAGCCTGGAAAAGTAGTCGCAATAGGTAACAAGAAAGTCAAACTGGAAATCGGATTGATGCAATTTGAAGTCCCTCGCAATGAGCTGGTCTATTCCAATCAACCCATAGAGCTAAAACCCAAATCCATCAATCTCGATACACTGAATATCAATCAGTCGCCCGACACAGAGCTCGACATAAGAGGCTATAGTAAGATGGAGGCCCTGGATGCCATACAAGAATTCATAGACGATGCCCTCATGTCCAATGCCATCAATAACCTAAAAGTCCTGCACGGCAAAGGCACTGGCGTCCTACAGAGAACCCTCTGGAGTAAAGCCAAAGAATATAAGGACATCAAAAAAATATGGCATCCTGCTGAGGAGTTTGGGGGTAGGGGGGTTACTTATATTTCTTTTTAGGAATTTGCAAGTCTTATATGTTTTGAGATGTCTCAATATTAATCATTTTCATATTTCTGCTAACTATAATCTTGCCCACTTTTTCATTTAGAGCGGAACGCAGTGAAGTCGAAAAATCTCCGTACTCGTAATGAGGATCATAGTTTATGGAAGTCGCATAGGCAATGACTGTTTGAAATTTACTTTGATCTTCTCCAGTTTGTAAGTGAATTGCCTTATGGTTAATTAATTATTGCAAATAGATCGAGGCTGATAAATCTCGACGACCGTGGGAATCTATTCTACTAGTATTCTCAATTACTTTCATCTAACTATATCTGATAAAAAAATATGCTTTTTTTTTTCAAGCCAAAGACTTATACCAGCTTGACTGCCACAGAATTACCTAATGTTAATTAACATATAGAAAATTTATCAGAGTGAATAATTGCCCAAAAGTTGCAGGAATCATTTTTTTTTTTTTTTCATCTTAGTATTGAGTTCGGCGATTTACTGGTGTAAATCAAATAATCATTATGGAGCCTGACTTCTCCTAAACTGGGCTCACCGCTATTATAATTACAAGACTTGAAGAAATATTTTTCTAGGTATGAAGATACCCTGATACCCTTATGGCCCCAACTGAAAGAAGGCCCACGATACTGTCGTAACAGTAGGCAGACCCTCGATCCCATCGCTAAACGAGACTGCAAATATCGGTCATTTCTTTCTTCACAAGGCCTTTGCGCTTATGAATTTTTTATGAATTTCGCTCTCCCTGCGCAGGAATCAGAGTGGGATTCATCATTCTTAAAAACTGAAGAAATGAAAGAAAGATCTTTCTACCGGACACTGGCAGGTATAATTCTGCTATTGTTCATCGGCTTTGCCCAGCAAGGCTATGCACAAGACGGTGCAGGAGATGAAGGGCCTTGTGCCCTAACCATTACCCGCTCCATAACTGAAGCTGGTGACATCAATGTCTGTTATCAATCCACCATCTGGGTTAGCCATGTATCACTGTCATGTACTGCAACTGATGGATATTTTGCTGCTGGTGATGGTGGTCGCAGTGATTGCCTTACAGTGCCTTGCTGTGCTCCTGTTCCTAGCACAGAAGCTTCCTTGATTTTGACTTGGGGTGGTGGCGATAATTCTGATTGCTGGCGTACAATTACACCTACCTGTTGTACAGGCCCTGATGCAGATGGCGACGGTATCTGTGACGAGGACGATTGCTGGCCCTCAGATGGCACCCGATCCTATGGTCCAGGTGATTCTTGTGATGATGGTAATCCTCTAACTTTCGGAGATCATTATGATAGCAATTGCAATTGCATAGGCTACACTGGAGAGCCTTGTCTTACAGACTATGATGGAGATGGTATCTGTGATGAAGATGATTGCTGGCCGCGAGATGCTAATCGTGCTTACGGTCCAGGCGATTCTTGTGACGATGGAAATCCTAATACATGGGGAGACAGTTATAATGACAGTTGTGAATGTATAGGAAACCCAGGGGATCCTTGTGTAGGTGGCACAGATACTGATGGAGATGGTGTCTGTGATGAAGATGATTGCTGGCCACAGGATGCCACGCGTTCTTATGGACCAGGAGATGTTTGTGATGATGGTGATCCATTGACCTATGGAGATCATTATGATGGGAACTGTAATTGTGTAGGAACACCAGCACCTTGTAACACAGATACTGATGGTGATGGTATCTGTGATGAAGATGATTGCTGGCCTCAAGATCCTGCACTAGCTTATGGGCCAGGAGATTATTGTAATGATGGGAATACTGCTACATATAATGACCGCTATGATAAAAATTGCAATTGTATAGGTGAGCCATCTCCTTGTAGCACAGTAGACCCAGACGATGGTTGCCCTCTGACGACCGATATTGTGGATTCAAACTGCAATGTTGTCAATACGCCACCAGACCCTGATGATGGTTGCTATCTAACTTATGACTATTTCGATGCTGAGAATTGTGTTATTGTGAATAGGGTACCTGAAGTAGATGATGGGTGCAATGGAACGTTGGATGTCTTTAATTCTACTACTTGTGAGATAATGCATGAGGTACTGCCTTGTGATGATGGAGACCCTACTACCGTAGGAGACAAGTACGATGAGAACTGTGAGTGCCAGGGATGCGATCCTTGTCAGTTGCAAGGAGAAAAATGGGTTTTATTATGTGAACTATTAAATAGGTAAGAGGATGAAAACAACAAAAATATTAAAGCTACTATCTTTCACAGTAATTTTTGTATCAGTTCAATTAACTGGGCAGGTTGGATTTAATTGTGATTTTGAAGACCTAAGTACAAGTAATTCTCAAAACCAATTTACTACTCCACCTCCTACAAGTCAAGATTGCACACCTAATGGAGTCGAAGATCAAGGTGATTTTATGTACATACCAGATCAAAGGTGGGGAACAATTACCGTTCCAGTTAATATTTGGGTTATGCAGCCAAATATAAACAACGGGATTCAATTTGAAGATATTGATGCACATAGAGAATATTTGATCGGAATGATACCATGGGCGAACCAACAAATCTATGATTTTAGTGGGTGGGAAGAAGGGTGTAACCCAGGTGGAGGAACGTGTTCCTTTACAAATACAGGTGCTGATCCAATGATAGAAACAAGAGTTAATTTGGTTTTCAATTCAATAAGGTTTATAGTTGACCAAACAGGGTTTGAAAACAATAATGCTGGCTGGGTCAATGGAGATACTTATTTAGTTGATACTTATTTGCGAGATGGAAATGGATTCATTCCTGAATTTGATAATGCAATCAATGTATTTTACTGTAATGACAACACAGTAACTGCCGATGGTTGGGGTCCAGGTATGTGGGGTGAGAGGAATAACCACGTGGTTATGAATAACAGATTTAGAGTTTACCAATCCACATTAACAAACCCACCTTCATGGAATATATGGGACGAAGCAAGACTATTTACTCATGAATTGAATCATTGTTTTGGTGTCAGACATACAAACGTTGGGAATAGGCATTGCAGAGATTTGGGCTACTTGTGTAATCTGCCACGAGTAAGAAATGAATCAAACCATTTAATGCACGGAGGTTTTAGTTGTGAAAGAATATATTTCTCGCCATTAGCCGCAGGCTACTTGAGACGGAATTTCTACACTACATGGAGGTCAAAGATGGCTAGTTTGCCTGAATGCCCTAGCTATACCTTTACAACTGATTATACAGTAGGTGCTGGAGAAGAGCTAAGTTACTGTGGAGATATAATAGTGCCAAGTGGAGTTACTCTGACAGTGATAGGACATATAAGAATGTTTGAAAACAAATCAATTTATGTGCAAAGAGGTGGGAGTCTGGAAATAGATGGTGGCCATCTTTACTCCTGCGATTCAGAATGGAACGGAATAATAGTTGAAGGCTTTGCAGGTCAGGAGAATAACTCCAGCAACGGTGCAGGACGCGTCATTATTCAGAATGATGCATTAATCGAGAATGCCAAGAATGGAGTATCAATGAATCCTCGAAATAATGTTGAGGAATTCTATGGAGGCTATATTAGAGCAGAAGGATCTACTTTCAGAAATTGCAGGAGAGGAGTAGAATTCATGAGACATGGCCAATTCGGAATAGAAGACGAATCATCTTTCACAGATATGACTTTTGAAGATATGAGAGGTATAGGTATTGGTGTTAGTATCTGGGCAAATGATGGTGTAGATTTTCTCGATTGCCAATTCAGAAGATGTGAGGTATCAGGTATTCGTGCTCACACCAGTCAGATGGATGTGACTTCTTCCAATGATGATAACATTGATAACTTTTCTGAGATGCCACGAGGAATAGAACTTCTAGACGGTGGAGGTATGATAGGATTGGGTTCTCAAATTACATCAAATAGGTTTAATTGCACTATTGGTATTGATATTTCCTCCGATGATGGTGAAACACCTCATATAATACAGAACAATAAGTTCTCGGAGGGTTATATTGGAGTCCTGGCAGCAGGTATTTCTAATTTTGAAATAAACAATAACAATTTTGATAGTCAAATTTACGGAGTGATTCTCAATGGATCTAATGGAGATGCAAACCCCATAAGAGAAAATGAATTCAATAATAATCTCAGAGGAGTGATCAGTGATGGAGACAATATGCAGTCTCAACTTACTATCAATTGCTTTAATAATTCATTTCAAGTAGATGTGCAGGTGGCGAACGGAGGATTGAATCATGAACAGGGCTCAATAGCACTAGAAGCAGGTAATTGTTTTTCAAAGTCAACTATTCCTGAATTCTCGAATTCTGGAGTCCATATCGACTATTATATTGACGAAGATAAGAAAGACCAGTTGGTCTGTGAAGATATTGAATCATCTACCAATTTAACAGAAGTATCAGATCCAGCAACTGCAGAAAATTCAGCTGATAATTGTGGTAGCACTTTGGAATTCATTCCAGTGCCAGAGCCTTGTAAGTTGCAATGGCAGAATCCAGAAGAAGTATTAAGTTTAATACAAGCGGCAGACCGAAGATATTCAGAGCTGAAAGGCAAGCAGTCATCAAATGGTCAATTGGTTGAGTTAGAAGCCTTGACAAAAGATCTTATTCAAGCTCTGGGTCGATCTATTCTTACTCCTAGTGGCGAGCAGTATGAAGGATACGGTAAAAATTTCTTGCTGAACTATTATTCAGCTCGTCCAGAGTTCTACGCGAGAAGTCTTGTAGCAAGCATCCATATAAGTCATGGGGATTACAACTCAGCTCGTCAGGCAGTGATTGATTTGTACCCTCAAAGCCAGGACGAATCTGATTACAAGGAAGTGCAGCATATTTATCTAGATTACATTGAGCCTCAATCAGAGCTAGTTTCGGGTCAGAAGATTGCTCGACTACGACAGATAGGTAGAAAACAAGGTCCCATAAATGGTTATGCCAGATCTGTCTATTATCTTGTAACTGGGGAGCGAATGGAGCTGGAAATTCCAGATGTTTTGGAACCCAGAAGCAGGAAGACAGATATAGAGGAAAGAACAATCCGCTGTCATCCCAATCCAGCTAGTACAGAATTAAATATTGCTGTAGAAGAGATTGAATCACGTAGCTATAATTATCTTATATCAGATACGAATGGCATAATGATAAAACAAGGTGCATTGTATTCAAACGAAAATATGAACTTGGATGTATCTTTATTGCCCTCTGGGCTCTATCTCCTCAAATTGAGTGATGAACAAGATGAAGAAATCCATTTGCAAAAAGTAATTATTGTTAAGTAGTAAATTTGCATCACCTTAAGGTGACTTAAGGTGATGCTTTTCTTCAATCCATATTTTTATGAGAGTATTAAGTACCCTAGTCTGCATTTTTATTTTTCTTCAGTTGAATGCTCAAACTTTTAGAAAAAATTATATTCTCGGCGAGGATAGACGCCAAATGGGTCACGATGTGCATATCTTAGACGATGGCTATATGGTGTTAGGTACAGGTACCTGTGATAGTATGTTGTGCACTTTTATTTTGCGACTAGACAAGGAAGGAGATACTTTGTGGTCAAAGCAATACACTGAGTTTTTTGGGCATACGCGTCATACAACGATAAGTGATTCCATTCTATATATGCCTGGAGAATATTTTGACTTAGAAGGTAATTTTGATAGGACTGGTTACAGATTATTTCGTTTTGACCTCAATGGTGACACCATAGATTCTAGAAAGTATGACTTGAGTCAATTGGAAAACCCACTTGCAGATTCCATACGCAGATATGCGCCACATGGCTGTGAAATCTATGGAGATAAGATAGTCGTTTATGGAGAAGTCTATGAGCATGATACAGGGTTGACCGATGTGTTCAGTAGAGGCCTGATGGTATGGTATAATAAGGATCTGAGTTATGATACTATGATGTTACTGCAACCCAGATATGAAGAGTTTGCAATATGGGATGTAAAGATCGGGCCTGATGGCCTGTTGACCTTGATGGTTGATGATGATATTCTAGTTAATAGTGTGGAAGAGCATTATAGATACTTTATGAAGTACGACTCCCATGGAAATAGGGTCTGGTCATCAGAGCCATTTCTTATCGATGACCCAAGGTGGTTCTTTATGTCAAGCGCCATACTCCCTAATGAGGATATGATCATGTATTATCAAAACGATACTATTACATCAAGATTTAGCAGAGCTCTGGTGTCTTACGGGCCTGATGGTGTGATCAACTGGAAACGTAGACTGGATCCCATTAGAAACGTGGATTTTAGAGAAATATATGAGATTGCTGCAGCACAGGATGGTCACATCTTGGTCTCTGGCACTTATGAAGACCAAGCATTTTATAGAAGTGGAGTTTACCTGGCGAAATATAACCAGAATAATGGAGATTTGATTTGGGAAAGGGTCTATCAAGATTGGACTGAGCTTGGCCAGGGAGGAGCACCAGCTTCTGCTAATGCTTGGCGTATTAAGGTGGAAGATGATGGGAGTCTCATCCTAGTGGGAGAATCCAAAAAGGAAATACCTGGAGACTTTTTTGATAGAGATATTTTACTTATGCGGACAGATTCTGAGGGATGCTTGTGGCAGGATTGTGGAGGATTTGAGCAGAATATAGCTGGGACCCAGAAATATTATCCCATTTTCTACGAAGGTGATTTGTGGTACCATCAGGATAAAGAAGCAAGAGAAGGAATTTTCAAGCTAAAGTATAATGAAATTAGTATTGGAGAAGAAGATGTTTTTCTCTTGGTGAGAGGTGACATATTGCTTGGTGCAACAGAAGGCGGTTTTGGAGCAACTGATATCAGGTTTAAACTGCGAGAAGAAGCGAGGAAAGTGTTTTTTAGATTGGGAGACGAAGATTTGTTACTATACGACTTCACTTTGAATTTCGGAGATATTTTCAGTTCAGACTATGTTGCGCAAGATCTGGAAGTCATAGAGTCAGATACGATATTATTATTGAATGGTGCCAAGCGTCGCACCTGGACCTTAGCTTGTATGGAGAATCCAGAAAATACTATCACATGGATAGAGCAAATCGGGACGGACTATGGTGTCTTGTGGCCGAGAGATTTTTGCTCTGGAGACTATGGAGATGTGCGGTTGACCTGCTACTATAGATTTGAACAATTACACTACATCAATGAAGACATAGGCGGGTGCTTTCTGTCTAGTACGTTTGATCCAGAATCTACCTTATTGGCAGATATCTCAGTTCATCCCAATCCCACCCAAGACCACTTGACCATTTCCGCACCTGACGATTTGCATATCACCAGAACAGAACTTCTCAATCTGCATGGCAGAACGCATACGCGATTCCATGAGCATACTTCTGAAGTGCAATTGGATCTGAGTAGTTATCCATCGGGATTATACTTTGTGAGTATTCATACTGATAAGGGAGCTGTGGTGAAGAAGGTTGTGGTGGAATAAGCTGCCCACTGCGGCTGCGCTTTTTAGTTAATAGTTTTTTAATGCATAGTTAATAGTTTGCTGCGCACTATGCTCTGCTCTAATTATCAATAAAGAATTAACTGGCAGTGGGTCTTGGCTTTTTTAGTGGTTACCCAACGGGCGGGTTATTCGTGGACTTCATATCTTGTAAATTCTGTAATCCTGAAAATCTTGATGCTGACAATTGAGAAAATCGCTGGTGACATTATTGTTTCAATATAGAATCTTGATTAAAAAACGACGTAGGCATCATCGCACAAATGCCTAGCTACAGCCTACGCCGAACAGGGGTCCAACACTGGAGAAGAAGAGGAATACAAGGAAGTACAACATATTTATCTAGATCATCTCGAATCTGGACTAGGACCTGTATCTCATTCTGCTATGAATCGTTTAAGACAAATAGGAATGAAAAACGGACCCATAGATGGATATGCACGAACTGTGCATTATCTTGTTACCGGTGAAAAAATAATAGATAATGAATCAGAGAATATACTGGAATCGCGAGAAAGAGAAGAAAAGGATAATGGTTACTGGAGTGTAAGTTGTAGCCCTAATCCAGCAACCACCAGTTTATTTCTCGAAATTGCAGAAGAGTTACAATCCAGCTATGATTATACCCTCATGGATATGGGTGGGATAAAAATATTGGAAAACACAGTTAAGTCTAATGATTTAATTGGAATAGATGTTTCAGGAATTGCACCTGGCATCTATTTGTTGAAAGTTAATGATATCAATGCAAAGGTTGTACATATGGAAAAAATATCAATCATCAAATAACAAATATATGCGCCACCTTACTTAGGTGGCGCATTCTTCTAAAGACTGTAATATGAGACTACTGTTGATTATAATTATTCATTTGGTGCTGAGCAATTTGTCAGCACAGACTTTTGTCAATCAATACATTCTAGGCGATGACCTGCGCCAATATGCATATGACGTCCATATAGTGGATGATGGTTATTTGCTAACTGGTACAGGCTTGTGTGACAGTTTACCCTGTACTTTTGTACTTAAGGTCGATAAGTCAGGTGACACATTGTGGTCCAAGACTTACACTGAGTTTTTCGCACATAATCGTCGGACTGCATTAAAGGACTCCATTCTATACATGGCGGGAGAATATTATCGCCCAGATGGTAATAATGAGAGGGATGGATTTAGGTTATTCCGCCTGAATATGGACGGGGACACCTTGGATTCGAGGAAGTATGATTTGAGTCAGTTGGATAATCCTCCCGTTGACAGCATCCGCCGAATCGCAGCACACGGATGCATTGCTTATGGTGATAAGATTGTTGTCTATGGAGAGGTATATGAACATGATACTGGACTGACTGATGTGTTTAGCCGAGGACTTATGGTATGGTACAATGAAGATTTGAGTTATGATACAATGATAGTGTTGCAGCCGCGGTATGAGGAGTTTGACATATGGGATGCTGAGGTGGGGACGGATAACCTCCTGACCTTGATGGTGGATGATGACATCCTGATAAACGGAGAGCAAGAGCATTACAGATACTTCCTCAAATATGATATGGCTGGAAGAAGGGTCTCGGAGACAGACGCTACTTTCCTTTACGATCATTATTGGTTTTACATGTCCAGTGCTATTCTTCCACAAGGAGATATGGTTTTGTATTATCAAAAGGATAGTACTTGGGTAAAAGAGACAAGGGCTCTGGATTCAGTGGCACCTGATGGGACTATCAACTGGGAAAGACGATTAGATCCTGTATTTGATAGAGACTTCAGGGAGATTTATGAAATAGCCGCTGCTCGAGATGGTCATGTATTGGTAACGGGGACTTATGAGGACTTCCCATATCTACGCCGAGGCATTTTTCTTGCCAAGTATGACAAGGATGACGGTAGACTGATCTGGGAGCGAGTATATAATGACTGGACCGAGCTGTCACAAGGTGATGCCCCGAGAACAGCTGTCGGCTGGCGTATGAAAGTAGAAGAAGAGGGCAGTATCATCTTAGTGGGTCAATCACGAAAGGAAATACCAAATGATCCTTTTGACTATGACATACTGCTCATGCGTACTGATTCGGAGGGCTGTCTGGAGGAAGATTGTGGTGGCTTCGAGCAGACAGTGGCGGGAACCCCAAAATATTACCCTATCTTTTATGTAGGGGACTTATGGTATCATCAGGACCCTGAGGCGAGGGATGGTATTTACAGGATTACTTATGTTGAGTTTGATCCACAAGTACCAGAGGATTATTTCTTAGCCAGAGGGGAAATAAGGTTAGCAGTTGATGATGTTGGGGGGTTTATTGGTATTGATTGTAGGTTTAATTTTGAAGATGATGGTCGCAAGGTCTATTCTATAAAAGATGATCATGAGATGCTATTATACGACTTCACCCTGGACACAGGAGATGTCTTCAGCTCAGAGTATGTAGGACAAGACCTCCAAGTCATAGATTCCGATACCATCCTGTTGCTCAATGGAGAAAAACGCAGGACCTGGACCCTCGCTTGTCTCGATAATCCAGAAAACACAATTACTTGGATAGAAGGCATTGGTACGGATTATGGGGTGCTATGGCCACAGGATTTCTGTTCTGGTGACTATGGAGATGTGCGACTCACTTGTTACTATCGCTACGAGCGGCTCCATTATATAAATGAAAACCTGGGAGGCTGCTTCTTAAGTAGCACCCACGACCCTGAGTCGACCTTGTTATCAGATATCAAAGTGTTCCCCAATCCCACTTCCTCCCTCCTCACCCTCACCGCGCCACCCGAGCTCCACATAGAAAGAACGGAGCTGATGGATGCACAAGGGCGCACACATACGCAGGTGCATGAGAAGACTTCAGAAGTCGTACTGGATCTCAGTGGATATGCGTCAGGGTTATACTTTGTCACCGTGCATACGGAAAAAGGGAGTGTGGTGAAGAAGGTTGTGGTGGAGTAGAGCTGCCCACTGAGGCTGGGCTTTTTAGTTAATAGTTTTTTTGTGCATAGTTAATAGTTGGCAGCGCACTATGCTCTGCTCTAATTATGAATGAAGAATTAAGAATTGACTGCCCGCGAGAGCTAGGCGTTGTATTGACATTTCAAGGTAGGCTGCTAATTATGAATTGAGAATGTTGAATATTGAATGGTGCTGGACACAAAGTCTTTATGATTTTTAATTACGGTGAGACTAAGTGGGCTGCATAATCATATTAATCCAATAATCATATTAATCCTAATTCTGCCAGATGAGCAGAGTGCAGAGCAGGGCGGTGATTTCAAGACAGAATCTTGATTTTAAAAGCGACGTAGGCGGCAGGGCACAAAAGCCTGGCTACAGCCAACGCCGAACGGAGGAATCTGGAAATAAAAATTCAATTGGAGCAGGCTTAGTCGCTGGGGTGGTGGCATTGATTAAGGATGTGAATCCATGTTTGAGTCCCCCAGCAATTGAGCAGATCTTGGAGACATCAAATCAAGGGGTCCCGACAGATGCTTTTGCTAATCAATGTGGTATCACTGCAGGAATTGTTGATGCTTATGAAGCAGTATGTTTAGCAGCAGATTTCTGTGCAGACCCAATTCAATTAAATGATAACATATGTGCTACAAGAGATTGTAGTAATATGTTGATTTCAGGAAACTTAATTGTAGATGCAGGACAACAATTAACAGTTACGGGTACGCTTTCATTTGCTGAATGCTCTCATTTAATAGTAAGAAGAGGTGGTAGATTAGTCGTTGATGGAGGGACACTTACATCTTGTGGGAATGAATGGAGAGGAGTTGTTGTTGAAGGTTTAACAGGTGATCCTGATAATAGAACTGGAATTGCAGGGAAAGTTGAAATAATTAATGATGCTGTGATAGAAAATGCGAGAATAGGCATACTGACAGCAAGAGAACCAGGACTGCCTTATTCTGAAGATTTCTGGGGAGGCTTTATATTAGGAGATAATGCTACGATAAGGAATTGTAGACGTGGTGTTGCATTTATGAAGCATAACATTAACAACAACTTAGATCAGTCTTCTTTCAATGACGTAATTTTTGAAAATATCAGGGATTCAGGGGTAACAATTTGGCGTTCAGATGGAATAGATTTCACAGGATGTAACTTTATTGATGTAGGTTATGGACCTAGCGAGAATGAAGGAATATTGGCATGGTCTGCCTTTATTAATGTGACTGGAAATAATCAGTTTATTGGATGCGAACGAGGAGTCGTACTTAAGACGAGTTCTACTGTAGCGAGACGTAGCTCTACAATAGATGAAAATCTATTTAGGTGTGAAAGGGATGGAATTTATCTTGAAAATGCAAGATCCTTCGGTTCTAGAGGGCACTCTCTCATTAATAATAGATTCGAGTATGGAAGAACAGGAATACTTGTGGACGGATTAAGTAATTTTGAAATTCTGAATAATGATTTTTTCAGACAAAATGAAGAAGGAATATTTATGACCGGTTCTGGAATTAATGAAAATCCTGTCAGAGACAATGAATTTGAAGATAATGTAAGAGGACTTTGTTATAATGGTGCTAATGGTTCTTCCACCTTTGAAACAAATTGTTTCAGCGGTTCATTTATTTCAGATGTGGAGGTTGTTTCTGTGCCTGGCGCTGAGGGCAGGGTTAGGACTGATCAATTAAGTTTAGATTTAGAGGCTGGGAATGTATTTAATGATGGAGCAGGAGAAGTACGAAGTAATGGCAGACCAATTAATTACTACGTATGGGAGGATCGTCCTGCAGATGCTCCTCAGAGATTATCAGCTCAATCTCTTGCGACCAATATTGTAGAATTGGATGCTGCAAACCCCAACTTAGCAGAAAATTGTGGTAGTCCATTCATGTTGGCTCCTGATGATGACTGCGAATTACGTATGCGTAATCAAGAAGAGATCATTTCTTTATTGGCTGAAATAGATGATTATCTTAGTGAAGATCAAAGTGACCTTGATGTTGTGAAGGCTCAATCACTAAAAGAATCCTTGCTTCTTGAACTAGGGAATCTAGTAACTTTTAGTCCTGAAGGTGATCAAAGTATCATTCATAATTATTTGAAGCAAAGACCAGAATTTCTATCTAGGTCATTAGTGCCAAGTTATTTGGTTGAGCAAGGTAGGTATGTGGAAGCGTTACAAGAATTGAATCAAATTCCTAATAATCTGGAGGATGCAAGAGATTATAAGCGAGTTCAAAGAATCAATATCAAGTTCTCGAAAAGCGGAGTATCTGCCGTCAGTGCTGCTGAGCTCAATGTTTTGAATGCCCTAGGACAGCAAACAAAGCCTTCCAGTAGCTTTGCAAGATCGATTTATCATAGCATCACAGGAAATAGGATTCCTGTGCCCAAGTACTATATTGAACAAGATGTAGAGCCGCGAGAAAGAACTGTCCAGGATGAATTATCTGTAGATTGTTACCCTAACCCTATCAGTTCTGGGGGTAATCTTGAACTTATGATTAACTCTACAAATGATGATGAATATGAATGTACAATAATTGGCATGAATGGAGTGGTTGTGTTTTTCAGCGATGTTAATGCTAATCAGAGAGAGACTATCTCTACTAATGCATTTGCAAGTGGAATGTATTTGCTGAAGATAAATGATCAGTTTGGTAAGAGTATACATACGCAGAAAGTATCTATATTAGATTAATTAATATGCTTAAGGGAAGAAGAGATGCATCTTCTTCCCTTTTCTAATCATTCAGAAATGAGATATTTATTAGTAGTAGCCCTATCAATTTTTACATTTTCCTTACTCTATGCACAAGATACCTACTGGAAGATTCTGGATATGTCTGGTGATGCCAGTGAGGAACCCTGGGATATGGAGATCAGGAATGACACCGTTTTTATCTGGGGACGTGGCACTTGCAATGATGCATCTTGCCTGCATTATTATCAATTGAATAGAGAAGGAGAAATTCTATTGCAACGCAGCTACCCTGAGATTTATCCACTAAGACGGGTAGATATGCAAGACTCTTATTTCTTTCTGCCTATTCGATTATTGGATGAAGGTATCACTTCTTTTCAAAGTTTTAGGTTAGGTAAGTTCGATATAAAGACAGGAGATCTTATCCAATCTGAGAAGTATGATTTAAATGATTTTGAGAATAGCCCAGAGTTCGAAGCAGATATTTATTATTCCTATGGTTGTGTCAAATATGGGAGTCATATTGTTGTGTACGGAGATCTTGTCGATGTGGATGAGGTTACAGATACTGAAAAATGGCAAACCTGTATGTTCTGGTATGATGAGAAAGATTTATCTCTAGACACCATCATTTTTGTAGAACCCAAAGAAAACACTCATGATACTTGGGATGCAGCCATAGATAAAAATGGTTTGTTAACCTTATTGATAGAATATAGAATCCAAGCTGTTGCTGGAGCCAGTGATCATTTTTTAGTATATGTCAAGTATGATGAAGCTGGAAATATGGTGGAGTTTTGGGATGGACCCGAGTGGTCTGGCCGATATATCCATAATCCATTGCTAATCACTGAAGATAATCGAATTGTGATTCCATATGAAGATCGTGACCGAACTGGGATAAAAGTAGTGCGGAATATTCAAGAGGATGGTGTTATATCATGGGATGAACCTTTAGGGCTGAATACAGTAGCAATAGGTGACTTTGGTTATTTAGATTTGATTGAGTCTCAGGATGGAAATTTAGTGGGTAGTGGTGGAGCCTTTAGTGGAATAGCTTGGTTTAATGGTGCTTATGTTTTCAAGTTGGACAAAGACTCTGGTGAAGTCATCTGGCAGCGAGCTTACATAGATTGGAGAGGTGAGGAGTTTGAAGGAAGTAGTACTGCAAACACAATGTTCTTATTCAATATTGGACAATTTTCTGACGGCAGTTATTTCACAGCGGGAATTCGTAGGAGAAATATTGAGAATAATGGTGTAACAAGATCAGTCAGCGATTTATTGATAATGCGTTTGGATGAAGATGGCTGTCTAGAGCCTGACTGTGGTGGTCTCAAGCAAGATTTGATAGGAGAGCCAGCTTATGATTATATGTTGTCACCAGAGTCTCACTGGTACTATAATGATACTGATTTTGAAAATAACATCATCAAGTACACTTTTTTTTATTGGAACCTTCTACCAGACACGACCTTTGCCCATCTCTGGTCAGAGCAGTATCTCGACATAAGAGAGGATGATGACTACGAGCATACAACAGGAGAGGTGTTCAGACTGGAGGATGGAGGAAAGAAAGTGGTCTATACAGGAGATGGTAAAGATGAGTTGATTTATGATTTTACGCTGGATGTAGGAGATGTTTTTGAAACAGAGTATATAGATCAGGCTCTAATAGTCATCGACTCTGATACGATAATTCTTTCAGATAAATCCAAAATGCGTTACTGGGAGTTAGCTTGCACAGAGAATCCAGATAATACCATCATATGGTATGAAAAGATGGGAACGTATCAGGGGGTATTATGGCCTAGAGATTTTTGTAGCGGCGATTATGGCAATAGGACTTTAAATTGCTTTTATCGCTACGAACAATTAGCTCATATGAATCCAGAAGTCGATGATTGCCTGATGCCTAACTCTACTGATGATCTTACATATTTACAACTCTCAGCCATCTCCGCCTATCCCAATCCCACCCAAGACCACCTAACCATCTCAGCAACTGACGATTTGCACATCACCAGAACAGAACTCCTTGATCTACAAGGCAGAACCCATACACGATTCCATGAGCACAGTTCTGAGGTTATGCTGGATCTGAGTGGTTATCCATCGGGATTATACTTTGTGAGTATTCATACTGATAAGGGAGCTGTGGTGAAGAAGGTTGTTGTGGAGTAGAAACAGCCTGGGAGGCTGCATAATTATGAATTTAGAATTGAGAATGTTGAATGGCGCTGGACACAAAGTCTGTATGATTTCTTAATTTTAGATTAGGGTGAGCTTAAGTGGGCTGCACAATTAAGTGAATCCTTTAACTTGTGCAGTTTGTAGATCAGTACTGTCAATTGAAGACAGAATCTTGAGGACAAAAGCGACGTAGGCGGCAGGGCACAAAGCCTAGCTACAGCCAACGCCGAACGGGGTATATTTGGTAGAAAGATTTCAATAAAGTAAAACAGGTATAACGAATTGCCAATAGGATATATGTCAGATGTAAAATTCATCTAGGGACTGCAATCCAAGAAAATATTTGTTAAGTAATTTCATAGTAAGCAATTCATAATAATGGCATTGAGATACTTAATTATATTCTTTTTCTCTGGAATAATTACCGCTAATGCTCAGCTATACACTAGGATAGAGCTTGGACTTAGTCTGTACAGGATTGATCATGACTATTCCAGTATTCCAAGCTATTGGGCTAAGTGGTCATCAGATTGGAAGCAGACCGTGTTGGTTCCTGGTGTTTCCTTGGGTGCCATCATAGGAAATAAGATAGATGTAAATTTCGCCTTACAGGTACAAGGAATTAAAACAATCACAAAAGATGCATCTGCATATATGGTTTACGAAGATTTGTACAAGAGTGAGTTGCTGACATCTAGCTACGGAATCGGGTATCATTTCGGTGATTTCAATTTGATGGGAGGCTATACATTCTCTAGAAACTTGAATGAGCGAATCGGTGTCAGTGATGTTATGAGACAGTAATTTGATAATATAATATTTAGTGAAGAAGAGTATAGTTATGATTACTTCAAGTCATAGCACGGGTACTTTGTCACCTTATCTCGAGATATTGGGAATATATCTGTGAGTGCCAATTACAGACAATCTTTTCCAATAGAAGTAGCTTCTGGACGTGATCCTAAGTTATTCTTTAGAGGAATTTCGTCGGTTGAAATTAAGTTAGGATACAGGATTGATTTACTTGAATGGTCAGCAAAGAAGAACGAAGGCTGTGATATAGATTGAATGAAGCTTCTAATAAGATAAGTACAGAGTCTGTATCAGATCAAGCTAATTAAAAAGACAGTTCGATACAAGAAGACGAAGATCGATCTTTCCACTCCGCTGCGCTCCGGTCAAGATGAAAAGAGAGAGAAATTTTGGCGATTGGTGATTAGCAGCACTATTTCGTTCTAAGCCTGCACTGAGCATATCGAATGCTAGAGGCGGGGTTGAGTTCAAAGCATAAAAAAAGCGAAGCCACAACGACTTCGCCTTTCAATATATCTTGGTTAAGTATTCCCTAAGAAAACATCTCAGTCCCAGAGAAATGAAAATTCGCCTCTATCAGCGCATTCTCATCGCTATCAGATCCATGCACTGCATTCTCTCCTATGCTGGTTGCATATAGTTTTCTGATGGTGCCATCAGCCGCCTCTGCAGGATTGGTGGAACCTATCAGTGTTCTGAAATCTTCCACTGCATTGTCCTTTTCTAGGACAGCAGCCACGATAGGGCCTGAAGACATGAAGTCTACCAGCTCACCGTAGAAAGGTCTTTCTGCATGTACTTCGTAGAACTTACCTGCTTTCTCCTTGGAAAGCTTTGTGTATTTCATTGCGATGATCTTGAAGCCACCTTCATTGATTTTGTTCATTATAGCTCCGATGTGGCCATTTTTGACTGCATCTGGCTTGATCATCGTGAATGTCAATTTACCCGCCATTAGTTTTTTCTTTTTTTATGTTATTGAAATCGGCTGCAAAAGTATGAAAATGCAGTATACCGTGCTGATTTCAATAGGTTAATATATTTTGATTGTCTCACATATTTGACGACTTTTGCCCTCGTGAAATTATCTGCCGAAGAAATCAAGGAAATCAAGGAATTCTTAGTCTATCCCAAGGCTATAGTCATATTCACCCATCGTAACCCTGACGGAGATGCCATAGGCTCTTCACTGGGCCTCCGGCACTATCTGGAAGGTCTGGGACATACAGTCAAGGTTGTCTTACCGAGTGAATATCCACCCACTTTTCATTTCCTCAAGGGGGTGGATGATTGTTTGGTTTTTGACCTGGAGGCTAATCGATGTATAGAGGAATTGCACAAGGCGGACCTTATCGTTTGCTTGGATTTCAATGCCTTGGACAGGGTAGACAAGTTAGGTCCTGAGATACTCAAAGCTAAAGGCAAAAAGCTGCTGATAGATCACCATCTGGATCCAGAACCCTTTGCAGACCATGTGTTCTCTGACACCGAGGCCAGTTCCACCTGTGAGATGATCTACCAATTCTTAGAGCTGTTAGGAGATGAGAAGAAAGTAGATCTGGCCATAGGTGAAGCTTTATTTACAGGCTTGATCACTGATACGGGATCATTTAAATACAGCACCCGACCAGAAACCTATAAAGTCGCTGCAGCATTGAAATCAGCTGGAGTGGATGATTATACTTTACAGGACAGGATTCATAACACAGCTACGGAAAAGCAGATCCGATTACTCGGACATTGTTTGGCCAACAGGCTAGAGGTCATACCCGAATATGGAGCGGCCATCATTGCCTTGACCAAACAAGATTATGTGGATTTTGACATCAGCAGAGGTGATACGGAGGGTGTAGTCAATTATATGCTGATGATGAGAGGTATAGAAGTAGCTGCTTTCATAAGAGAACAACCGACCATTGTCAAGCTTTCTCTCAGGTCCAAAGGAGACATCTCCGTACAAGAGATCTGTAGGAATCACTTCAATGGTGGAGGCCATAAGAATGCCTCTGGAGGGGCGGCTTACGCCAAACTTGAAGATATAGTAGGACGATTCAAATCAGTCTTGCCCAAGTATTTGAAAAAGAGAGTGCCAGTGACCTAATCACAGTCCGCACATACTCTAGACTTTATTACCTTTGCGGACACAAAAAAAGAATAAAATGAAGTTTTGTTATACGGTCATTTACGTTGCATTATTATTTGCAGCTTGTAAGAATGAAGGCGGACAATCCACAGGTGGTAAAATGGTACTCCCTAATGGTTACGAATATATCGTTCATACATCCGTAGCAGGTGACAAACCAGTGCCTGGACAGATGGTAACCTTGGACTTTGAGTTGAAAGGAGATGATGGTACCATAATGGACGATTCCAGAAGTCCAGGAAATATACCGGCTGTAAAAATGCCACCATTGGATGATGAGAAGAGTAAGCGTAACCCGATGATTGCGATGCTCAGAAAGATGTCTGCTGGAGACAGTGTGACGATAATCGTCCCTGCAGATTCCATTCCTAATCTACCACCCGATCATGCACACTACAAGCACATAGAATATGTCCTCAAGACACATACCATAGAAGAGGAAGAAGCTTATAACGCTAGATTGCAAGAGGAGCAAGTGAAACAACAAGCTGCTGCAAAAATCAAAGTAGAGGCAGCTGTGAAGGAAATTTTACCGATGTATGAAAAGTACGCCGCAGGTAAATATGCCAGCGATACCAGAACTCTGGATAACCGTCTGAAAATAACAACATTGAAAGGCGGAAATGGTACCAAGCCCGCCGTCGGAGATGCTGTGACTGTCCAATACTATGGCTTTCTTAAAGATGGAACCAGTTTTGATAATTCTTTCAAGGCAGGAAGAGCCTTTACCTTTAATGTAGGTCAGGGAATGGTCATTCAAGGCTGGGATCTAGGGCTACAAGAAATGTCAGTGGGCGAACAGGTTTTTCTTGAGATACCTTATGATCTGGCTTATGGAGATGCAGGTAATCCCGTCATTCCGGCCAAGTCTGATTTGATTTTCTATATAGAATTGGAAAAAATCAACTAGAACTGAAAACTGCCTCTCATGAGTGGCGATTAATTAATATCACAAACCAAGGACGGGATGACCATAGAGCAGTACAAGAGCTTGAAGAGTCGTTTGGAGTCGTTAAGGAGCTATCTTTGACGTCGATAGACGCATTAATGAAATAGAAGACAAGGAACAACAATCAGCAGATCCAGAATTCTGGACGAATCCCAAAGCTGCAAAGCTGGTCATGGGTGAAATCAAGATTCATAAAATGTGGGTATCCAATTATGACAAGGCTAGTACGGCTGTGGATGAACTGGAAATACTGGACGAATTCCAAAAGGAAGGCGAGACCACTCCTGAAGAAGTAGAAGCCCAATACCAAAAGTGCCTTGAGATCATAGAAGATGTGGAGTTCAGATCCACCTTGGATGCGGAGGAAGACGAGTTATCCTGCTTGCTGGAAATCAATGCAGGGGCGGGTGGTACAGAGGCCTGTGACTGGGCAGAGATGCTCTACCGCATGTATGTGATGTATGGAGAGAAAGCAGGACACAAAGTCAGAGAACTCAATCGGGTGGATGGAGATGTCGCCGGTGTCAAATCTGTAGAAATGGAAATCACTGGAGACTACGCCTATGGTATGCTGAAAAGCGAAAACGGTGTTCATCGGCTGGTGAGGGTGAGCCCCTTTAATTCGCAAGGGAAGAGAATGACTTCTTTTGCTTCCGTATTTGTACATCCTGTCGTGGATGACAGGATAGAAATCATTATCAATCCTTCTGACTTATCTTGGGATACGTTCAGAGCGAGTGGGGCTGGTGGACAACATGTCAATAAAACAGAAACTGCCGTCCGTGTGCGCCATGCACCTTCTGGCATAGTCGTGGAGTGCCAGGCAGATAGATCTCAGCATATGAACAGAGATACAGCCATGTCCATGCTCAAATCCAGATTGTATGAGAAAGCTCTGGAAGAAAAACGACAAGCCAAGAGTGAGACGGAATCAGGTAAGATGAAGAACGAATGGGGATCTCAGATCAGATCTTATGTACTGGATGATAGAAGAGTGAAAGACCACAGGACCAATTATGAAAACAGGAACACTGATGCTGTGCTGGATGGAGACTTGGAAGGATTTCTGAAAGCATATTTGATGTGGGATGGGAATTAGTGGATGAAAACATAATTATAAATTATAACAGCAAGCACGAATTTATGAGACTGATGCTTTTGATCTTTTTAGTTGTGGGTCTGCAAGGGGTGGCATTAAATGCACAAGAAAATGACCTCAGTGGTGTCGAGCTATCTATGGATCAAGATGCCTTTGCTGATGCGTTCAGAGAGGCGGATACACTGGCAGATAGGAATTATACCATCGGTTTGCGAATAGGAATTTATGGGGCTTGGGCCAACCATGTCTACCTGGGTTTACCGTGGGTGAGACAGAAAATAGATGGCTTTCTATTAGATAAATTATTGGAGAGAGGCAGTTTCATACAAGAATCAAAATCTCACAATTTTGTTTTCACCATTAATGGCTTTTCACCTTCCTATGTCAATGACACGGATGGGGCTTATTTGCGGGATGTGGCCCTGGGTTACGATCATAGTCTGGATAGGCCTTTTTCTTCTTTCACGGGATTCAGAGCTTCTAGGAGAGTACAAGGGAAGAAGCGGTTTGTGCATTCTGCCTATACTTATGATTTGGCGGTGACGAGTTCTTTTACTTTTGGATTTGCCAGCTTTGGGATGGCAGGCGGAATGGATAATTGGTTGAGAGGTGACAGGAATAAGGCCACGCTATGGGATCGAGATGAGGACAAAGATTTTCCTACTGGCCATATCATGCAAAAAGGACTGCCTATTTTCATGTATTCTGTTTCTGGAGAAGCGGTTTTATTCCAGCCACTGAGAAAAGTGCTAGTTCAAGTCAGACCAGAGATCAATCTAGGTTATTATACTAACGTCGGCATAGGTGTGGATGTGGGCAAGGTTATGAATGTGGATAGACACGTGGACAACCAAGCTTACACGGATACTAATAATCCCAGTCTACTTTCTGTGAACAATGATAATCTTTCTTTCTCCATCGTCGGTGGTGCGGCAGTGAGAGGCGTCTTGTATAATGCTCATCTGAATGGGCTGTATGGAAAGAGCGAAGGTCATTTCTTCACCTTCAAGGAAATGAAAAAATTCCTCTGGGAGATGCATGCGGGTATCAAGATACAGTTACTTAAGAAAGCCGAATTCACCTGGAGCATCACTCGACGATCTGCAGAGATAAAGGGGGTGGTGAATCGGAGTCCGCTCTGGGGAACTTTCGCAGTGAAGTACTTGATAGCGCCAGAGGGTGAGGGTTGTTATAATTAAGATTTTTAAATTCTGAATTTACCCTTCACTGGTCAGATACAAATCCAGTCTTACTTCGGCCAGGTCATCAGAATTATTGTATATGTCGAGGATTCTTCTTTCATCCCACTCATATTTTATCCAGTTGTTGGTTTTGATTCTATCATCGCCTTTAAAATACAGCTGTGTAACCAGCCGCTCATAACCTGGTACTTTGTCTATGAGATAATGAATGTGCTTGGGTCTTTGGCCGTAGGGTGGTGGCACAAAAGTCTTATACCAATATTCTCCATTATCGTTTGATTTTATTTTTCCGCGGCATTTGAATTCGTCTGAGTCCATATCATAATTGAGCTTATGATCGCAATGCCAGATAGTGATTTCGGCTCCAGCTATTGGAGTCTTGCAATCCGCGCCAAAAATTTGGCCTACCACCTTCAGAGGTATTTCTGTTTCATTCCCATCATAGGTCAAGTCATTTCTCCACGGCGTATCCTTCCTATAGAAAGGGCCTAGAATATCAGTGCTCGTCGCACAGCTTGAGATTACTGTTCCATTACTTTCTGATAAGGTAAAGCCAGAGGCAGATACAGCACAGACGCTGATTCCTACTATTTTGATAAAGTTTCTTCGTACCATTAGTTGTAATTATGAATCTGAAACGAATGCAGTATAGGGATATTACAATACTGCCCGGAACTGATAGTTTCTTAATTATTAGAGCTGATGGAGTATTTCTTTCAGGACTGAATTCATGTCAAAAGGCATTTCTTTGTTCTGGCCCAGCCGCACCACAACCAATTCCAATGAAGGCACCATAATAACATACTGCCCATTAAATCCGCCAAACCAATAAGCCTCTGTGGGCGCAGCAGGAAATTTTTCTGTATTGAGATTGAGCCATACTTGCGAGCCGTATTGATCAGAGCAGCTTGCGGGTAAGACTGACCATTGCATATAATTTTCATCAATTAGCTGATGGCCGTTATAATTACCTTGATCCAAATAGAGTTGCCCAAGAGTAGCCCAGTCTCGAGCCGTCGCCCACATATAGGAAGACATGATGTAATTACCTGACTCATCAGTTTCCATGATAGGATCGTCCAGTTCGAGCTTGGCAAAAAGCGCAGAGTGTGGGAAGTCAAGATAGTCTTGGTACTCTTCGAATTGTCTTTTGATTATACCACTTATCAGATTAGTTGTGCCACTGGCATATTCCCATTGCGAGCCTATGGAATGCTTTAGGTTTTTCTGAAAAGCAAATTGCACAAAGTCTTCTTCAGAAAATAATCCTTGTGTGACATCACTGAGAGTGCCATACTGTTCCGTCCAGTCCAGCCCGCTATTCATTTTCAGTAAGTTCTTGAGTTTTATTTGGTGTCTGTCGTCATGTTCCCAGGCTGGGTAGAGTGTTGATTGTTCCAGGTCCAGTTGGCCCTCAGTGACTAGGATACCGACGAGTAGATTGCATACACTCTTAGCCATCGACCACCCAAGAAATTTCGTATTGTGATCATATCCAGAGGCATATTCTTCTCTTACAACTGATCCATTTTTCATCACTATGAGTGCAGAAGTCTTTTTCTCCCATACATCATTTTTATCAAAGGCCAATTCATAAGCCCTATCCAGCTTAGCGCTTAGCTCAGCAATGCCAGAGATCTCAGCTGTATCCATAGTGCCTGCAGAGCTGATATCCTCAGAAGAGCTAGTACTTAATCTGACGATTCGATAATCATCTGCACCTTGTAACAATGCACAACCTAAGCCTGGCCGCGCAATAGCCGTTCTCTCATATAATCCGAAAACTGAAGCTGTGAATGTCTTGGAATCATCATCCGTCCGCACTCTCGCCAGACTCAATGGAAAATCTCCAAAGTCTCTAGCCTTCACCATTGCCATGCTCTGACTCCCCACAGTAATACAAGAACAAGCCTTCTTAGCCACAAAGCCAGAAACCACTGCCAATATAGGTAAGCTGAAGGCTATGGCTACTGATATGCCTATAAGAATTGCGCTGATAGCAAGCTTCTTGATATGGCTGCTCTTAGATTTAATTACCGCCTTTCTTCTTGAATGGATTCCACTCTTTGAGCTTGTCCTTTAATGAATCCACTTTGCCAGCACCTTGATCACCTAGAACCTCTCTGGTTTTATCCATGACTTTGTCTTGCAGTGTATCTGTGAGTAATTTAGTTACTGCTGAGTCTGCTTTGCCTTTCAAGGCATCTCTGATTTTACTCTTTTGTTTTTCAGCTTCCTCGTTGACTTTGTCTTTGGCTTTTTGTTTTATTCTATCGGTTTCCTTATTAATTACTTTGCTAACCGTATCCTTTACTTGTTCAGTTTTCTTTCCTAATTCTGTCTGCAAGGTGTCTTTAAGTACGTTGACTTGTTTAGTCACTTCGTTCTTGACTACTTCGTTTAATGTCTTGCCGCCAGATCCTACAGGGAGTACTTTTATTTTAGGAGATTTTATATTTCCGGTTAGAAAAATATCCAAGTAAATCATCTCACCCAGGTCAATGTTGACACCTCGGGAACCAGCTTCTTTTTCCAGAAAGTCCATACCATATTCTAAGTGCTTTCCCAGTTTGTCTTTTTTTAATTTGTCTCTGGGAATCTGAGCTTTGATGGTATAATCTATTGTTTGGTCCAGACTGTGATTTCCAGCAACGTTGAAAACCATGTCATCGACTTGATGATCATGAGGTTTCAGAATGACCACCCCGTCCTTTACGTCAAACCAATTTTTACTACCATCTATGGTCATTTTCTTCAGCTTTTCTATTCCCAAAGCGTTCCCTATCTTCTCCAATGGGCCAAACCCGTTGATCACTCCTTTCAGGGTTTCCAGAAATCCAGAAGCTGTTAGTTTGTTCAAGTTAGGTGTCATGTCTTGATTAAGCGGACCTGACATGATGAGTGTCGAATTCAATGCACCATCTATGTATTTGGCTATCGGAGCCAGAATTTTAAAACTTTCTGAAGCGTTGAATATTTCTTTAAATGCAATTTTATCTAATTTGTATCTGAGGTCGAAGAGGGGATTGCTGGCATCAGTGCTGTTATAGAGTCCATCCACAATCATCTTTCCACCCATGGAATAGGCAGACCCGTCTTCTATCTGTGCGATTCCGTCAGCTATTGTGATCTTACCTTCCAGACTCTCTAGCAGATACGTATCATAACTCAAGCTTTTTATTTCTGGATATATTTCCATGTCCCACTTGTCATCTACTATGAAGGGTTGTGGCTCAGCGGTGGTTGTCGTTTCACTACCCATGAAATCCTCCGCATTTATTTTATCAGAATTGAAAAAGAATTTACCAGTCAGGGTCTCGTCAGCCATCACATAATCTATCAGGTTTTCTGCTGAACCTCTAAGACTGGTAGGTGATTCGTTCAGCAGAAAGTCTGTAGATTGTAAATCGAGTTTGTCGTTTTGAAATTTGAACTTGGTGTTGAGTTTCTCCACATCGTAGTCTTCATACTTGACTTTGACTGCACTGTAGTTTCCGCTTATTTTATATTCTTTGTATTCATCCACATTAATGGCTTGCGTGCTGTCTGCTGTTACTGTTGCTGATGATTCTCTCGAGCTTGTCTCTACTGTACTCAGTGCTTGAAGCTCGTCAGCATCCAGGAGTTGAGACTGTATGTCAAAATTAAGAGAAGGGCTGTTTTCTGCTGAGAGATAAGCTAGTGGCTCTACGATATTGACAGTGCCATTGAAATCACTCTTTCCTACTTTCAGTTCTGATATGGAGGTTGATATTGCCGAAGGCTTCAATTTGGATTTACTCTTTGTTAGCGTCACTGGCCATTGCTCATAGGATAAATCCATGTCTGAGACATCGATATCTCCATCAAAAGACATCTTGTTATAGTTTTTGTTTTCTATGTCGGAGGCGGTAGCTTTGGCAACGATCTTAGCCTTGATGATTCCCTTGTTCAGTTTCATGTTGTCTACAGGGAAGGCTTGTGATAGATTTTTCAGATTCAGTGTTCCATCTATTATGCCATCTATGGATGGATTTGTCATTGCATTCAGGATGTTCATCTTTCCAGACATTCTATCATCTTTGACCAGGAAGCTGAAATTATCTACATTGACAGCCATATCACTCCAATCTTGTTTGTCTGCTGAGACTTTCATTTTCATGTTAATATCATTCACCGGTAGCGGTAATGAAGGATATTTCATGGATCCATTTTCGATGGTTGCGACGAGATTGGTTTTAGGAAAAATTTCCTTGACTGAATCAAAAGTGCCTTTGATGGATCCTTCCAGAAAACTGTTACCGCTGGATTGAATATCCTCGAAATTACCTTTGTAACTGGAAGGAATAAGTGATAAGATAGAACTCACCTTGTTGTTAGGGGCTTTAAGATCGAGATTCAGTCCAAACCCTGAGCCTATGGACTGGACAGTTCCTACAAACGAAACGTCCAGATCGTTTAGACTGATTTCGTTTTCCTTGAAAGCATAGAGCTGTTTGTCCATGTCGACGCCTAGTACGACGTCAGCTGCTAGCTTTGCATCATTAATATAACTGATGCCCCCAGATGAAAAATTCATCCCCGCTATGGATGTCTTGGTATCTAAATCAAAAGCGACGCCTTTGAAATTACCCTTACCTTCATGATTCAGATTGTCCAATGATACTTCAGTATTGTTCTGAAGATCTTGATAATTGAACTTAGCATCTTTAATGACATAGGATTCCAATTGTCCAAAGAAATTACCTGCGCTTTCATTGTTACTGTCTGTCTTATCTTTTACAATATCGTAGTTCTGCTTTCCTGATTTAGTAATCAAGATATTCGCAACTGGCCGTTCGACGCTGATCTTTTTGATGTTTATGCCTTCGGCAGGCTTGATGATGGATTTCAAATCTGTCGTCAAGTGAATTTTATCGGCACTGAACAGGGTAGCATCTTTGAATTCATCTACACCTTGCACTCTGAGATTGTCAAGGTCGACTGATACGGATGGAAAAGCTTTGATAAGGGATAGACTCACATCATCAAAGTCGACTGTGGCGTGGACTTCCTCATTAAGTTTGCCCTTGATGAAGTCAATCAATTCTCCCTTGAAAAGTATGGGGACCAGCAAAAGAGCGATTATCAATCCTAGCAATAGCCATAACAATACTCGTAATACGATTTTCATAACAATGGAATTTCAGATATAACGTAGGTAATAAGTACAATCCTCTTACAAAGCTCTTAAATTATTCGCAGCTATCGTGTTTTCACTAGAGCTCATTCTAATAATTCTGGGTATTCCCACATAACTTAGCTGCGATTACAATTAGCTTAGCACTTTATGGCTGCTTTGTTACATATGGTTGAATATTCGCTTTTTCTCGGTGGAGAGGGGCTACAGAGACCACTACTGGACCAGATTTCCTTGGAGGTCAGACCTGCTGAGGTGGTGGCCCTGGTGGGGCCTTCGGGATCGGGTAAAAGCATGATGCTCAGGGCAATAGTCCAGCTGTTGGGTTCTCTGGAGGCATTTTCTCAAGAGGGCTCTATTAATTTCGCAGTAGACCAGCATGAAGTTTTTGACCTTATAGATTACGATGATCTCACAACCGTGAGAAGATCACACATAGGGATGATTTTCCAGCAATCCAGCAAAATCCTGAACCCAAGCCAAACAATAAAGACCCAACTAAAGGAGAAGATACTTAAGAACTCAGTGGGCGATCAGAATCAATATGTGGCGGTTTTGTTAGAGGAAGTCGAACTAAAGCCTGCTGATCTCTATATGGATGCTTTTCCACATCAGTTATCTGGGGGCCAAATCCAAAGAGTGCTCATAGCGATGGCTCTGGTAAATGATCCTAGATTACTGTTGGCTGATGAGCCTTTCTCAGCGCTGGATCATGACACAAAATCCAATCTCAGATCGCTATTCCAAAAATTGACCAAGGAAAGAAAATTAGCCCTTTTACTGGTCACCCATGATGAGGGTCTTGTAGACCAATTGGCTCATAGAAAAGTGTATCTGAAGTCAGGAAAAATTGTGGAGGAAAGCCAGCCTGCCGTGGTACAGGTTTCTAGATCTGTTCGTAGTCATTCAAATAACCTATTGATGAGTGTATCTCAGTTGACTAAGCGATACGGTGCCTCAGCAAGAGCTTTGGGTCAGAGTGAGAAAAGTGGTAAACTTATTTTTGATGCTTTTGATCTGAATATATATAGAGGGGAATGCTTAGGTATCTATGGGGACTCGGGTAGTGGCAAGTCTACTTTGGCTCGTATGATGATGGGCTTGGAACCCTATGAGGCAGGCTCAATAAGTTACGGTGGCCGTAAATTTTCTGAGACGAATAAGGCTCAGTGGAAATCTTTCCGACGATCAGCTCAGATTATTTTTCAAGATCCACTCAGCTCCATGCCGCCTCACCGGAAAGTCAGGCAGTTGTATTCAGATGCCTTTTATGTCATGGGTGATAAATTTGATAAGGATAAGGTGATGGCTGTATGGAAAATGTTGGGATTGGATGCAGTATTGCTGGAACGCCGGCCAATGCAGCTTTCAGGCGGTCAGCGCCAGCGCATATTGATCGGAAGAGCTTTGCTATTAGGGGTGGAGTTCTTGGTTTGTGATGAGATTTTCGCTTCTCTGGATAGAAATATTGGGGATCAAATATTAGAACATCTGATGGTCTTGCAGCGGGAAAAGGGATTGACCTTAGTCCTTGTTTCTCATGATAAAGAGACCTTGGAGCGCTGTTGTAATCGACTTATTAAGTTGTAATGAATGTTAAGAATTTCTAAATATTTATTTAATCACTATGATTGTCATCAATAAAAGGCTCTATCTGCAATAAATCGTCTAAAAGTTCTGAGGATGTAACTTTTATTAGAACCTTAACGTTATTAATTGTGAACCAAGATTCCTATCCTAAACTAACTACTGAATGTCCAGCTCTCGATCCAAAGTTTTGTTCGTTTCTCTGCTTATAGTCTTATCGATATCTTCTTATATCACGTTGGAACACATTGAGTATTTCTCACAATCCAATTCTTTACAATTCCAACAGTCTGATTTGAGTCTTAAATTCTCACTTATCTCCGGGGTATTGGAGACTGTAACTGATCTCATAACAGACTCTTTCATGAATTGATTGTTTTTCTCGATACTTACCCGCCTAGATGATTTTTATTGTTTGATAATTTCTTTCTCCTTGATACCGGATCACTTATTATAACTCCATTCACTTATTGTTGCCATCGTCGTATCCGTTCAGAAAATCCCGCACTTTCATATTCTTCTTGCCACTTAATTGGATTTCTTTCACGTTCAGGAATCCATCCGTACAGGAATACTTCAAGTATTTTTTGTTATCTGTTCTTACTGTTCCAGGAGTTGAGTTCGGAGCTGTAATATCAATTGAGGCCTCTCTGATTTTTGCCCTTTTGTTATCAAATTTAGTCCAGGCCACAGGATATGGACTCAAGCCTCTGATAAAATCATATACTTTCCTGACTGGTTGAGCAAAGTTGATTTCGGTATTTTCACTATTGAGTTTAGGGGCGTGGCTGACTTCACTGTCATCCTGCTCCACCAGTTCCACGGTACCCTGATCTAATTTCTTGACTGATTCGTAGACGGCATCGGCTGCAACCCACATCATCCTATCGTGCAGATCTCCAGCTCGGTCATCGGGGTAGATAGGAACTGCCTGAGTCAGTAAAATACTGCCGGTGTCTATTTCGTGCTTAAGTTTGAAAAAAGTGACGCCAGTCTGTTTCTCACCATTAATGATGGCCCAGTTTATCGGTGCAGCACCTCTATAGGCAGGCAATAAGGACCCGTGAAGATTATAGGTGCCCATGGGGGGCATATCCCAGACAGCTTGCGGTAACATTCTGAAGGCAACAACTATCTGGATATCAGCGTTGAGGCTGCTTAGCTTTTCTTGGAATTTTTCCGATTTGAGATTATTGGGTTGTAATATGGATAGATTCTTGGATTGAGCATATTTTTTCACTGCTGACTCAATTATGTTTTTTCGCCCTCTACCGCCTTTTTTATCTACGGAGGTGATAACTCCAACTATTTGATAACCAGCATTATAGAGTATTTCCAACGATGGTACAGCAAAGTCTGGAGTACCCATGAATATTATTCTCATATTTCTTACGTTTGTGAGACTTTTTTGAATCAAAACAGTCTTAAAAGTGTCTATAATACAGAGACTTTAACTCAAAATCTAACATTTCAGAGATGCAGAATGGATTATTAGCAGTGATATTCACTTTATTTTGTTTTTCAGCTAGCTATGTGACGGCTCAGACTGTGGTTCTGGATGGCTATGTGTACGAGTCTGGGAACCGAGGCTTTCTCAATGTGGTACGAGTAGATATCAATACACCGGATGGTGTCAATCTAGCTAGTACCTTCACTGATGTTACGGGACACTTCACTATAGAAGTGAAGCAGCAGGACAAGTATGTGATTCAGACGACCAAGGATATGTTTGACACCAAGGAGACTGAGGTTTCTGGGGCTGGAAAGACTGATGGGGATAAGATTTTTGTCAAACTGGAAATGAAAAGATCTCCAGGATATATTTTTGAGATAACCTTGGCGGAAGTTAAAGAGGATGATGAGCCGGTGGATGCCATCAAAGGAGCGAGAATCGAAGTGTATAACAATACTACGAGTGAAGAGGTATTGGCCTTTATAGATCATCCAGAGCCTCACTTTAACGTAGACTTGCTCAAAGGGAATCATTATACGGTTCTGGTCAGAAAAGAAGGTTATCTGGCTAAACGAATGGAAGCTTTTGTAGATGTGGAGGGGTGCATATTGTGCTTTGAGGGATTGGGCTCGGTGACACCTGGTGTTTCTGATAATCTGAGCGAAGGGAATCAGATGGGTGTACTGCTTGCCAATGTGGAACTGGAAAAAATCTACCCGGGAAAAACGATTCCCATCTCCAATATCCTGTATGAGTATACCAGTGCTGAACTGGATCGTAATGATGAAGATGGCTTGAAAGCGCTGGCAACACTGATGAGAGATAATCCGGACTTGACTGTGGAAATCGGTTCTCATACGGATTCTAGAGGAAGACAAGATGCTAATATGGAATTATCTGAAGAAAGGGCTAAGAATGTTGTGAATTTCCTGATAGATAACGATGTGAGTAGAAATAGACTAGTATCGAAAGGTTATGGTGAAATGAAGTTACTCAATGGTTGTACGAGTTTCGTGGAATGCACAGAAAAGCAACATGCCATAAATAGAAGGACGGAGTTGAAGGTCTTAGGTATCGCAAGTGAAAAAGCACCTATCAAGAGCTTGGCGCAAATAAAGCGAATGGAGAAGGCGATGGATGAGTTGAAAGATTTACAGTTTGGTGGACAAATTAAAATACCAGAAGCGGCTGGCAGTGATACGAATATAGACCAATCCAGCTTGGACTCTCTGGATAAGTCCAATGAAGCTAAAATAGCAGCCACAACTTTTCAACCACAAAAAACTCTGGATGCAATGCAAGAAACAATTGAAGAAACGGTGACGGTATCTAATGCATCGGAGCGGGTTATAGCTAATTCTGACAATGCTAGCGCTGTGGCAGAAATGGCTGTGTCCAAAGAACCAGCGTATTATAAGATATCGATTAAGCAAGCTGATCATGCCATTTCCAAAGATTCAGATATGTTTAAGAGGCATTCTAATCTTATGGAGCTAGAGCAAGATAATATCTACTATTATCTGATTGGACATTTTGAAAATCGAGAGGCGGCAGAGCAATTCCATCAGACTTCTGTCAAGCTTGCGTATCCTGAGGCTAAGGTGGTTGAGATAAAAGCAGGAGTCGTCCAGTAATTTAGAAAGTAACCACGAGACCATAACTGAGTCCGTCAGTCTGGAAAGAAAAACTCAGGTCCTCTGACACATCGAATTCCATAAGGTGTCTATTGACAAATGCCTCAGCGATTTGTACTAGATGAATAGCCGCAGTGGCAATGATGGCGTTGTCTCTCCAACCTTCAAAAGTGTCCCTTTGAGACTTGGCTTGACCAGCAGTGGTTGCGCCTTTATATTCCTGAATGGTTTCATTACTGAGTCCGATATGAGCTTGCTTCCATTCCTTATATCTTCTATTATTGTAGACAATGATTCCTATGGCTGTTCCTTCTGCGGCTAGCACTAAAGGTATCTTCCAGTATTTTTTGTTGTAGGCTTGGCCAGCGCTGGGAAGTATGGCGGAATAAAGGGCAGCCCTCCCAGTATTACCAGTAAACATATCCAGCAGACCTATATTTTCTTTTTTAGTTGAATTCTGAGCCCAGGTTGTATCACGACTCGCTTGAGATGAGCCGATGGTAGCTGTAGCTAATCCTAAAACTATTAATAGATACTTCACGTAAAACTAACGGATTCCAATATGAAATTATTCCTCAATAGCATCGATGATATCGTTGAACTGGTCATCGGAGGCGAAGTGAATCACAATCTTCCCCTTTCCAGAATTGTCTCTTTTGATGTCTATTTTGGCACCGAGTGCATGGGAGATTCTATCCTTTATTTTCAAGACTTCAGGATGTTTAGATCCATGGTCGCTAGTGCTTGTTTTGGCAGCTCTTTCTCCTCGTTTCTGATTTCTGATGAGCGCTTCCGTATTTCTCACAGATAAGCCTTCTTCTTTTATTTTTTTGAAAAAGTGTAATTGATCTACAGGATCATCTACTGAGAGTAAGGCACGTGCATGGCCCATGGAGATTTGCTTTGTCCGGAGACCTGACTGTATGTCTGGAGGCAGCTTTAATAGTCTTGTGTAATTAGTTACTGTACTTCTATCCTTACCGACTCTATCAGCGAGCTCAGCATGTTGCAAGTCACATTCATCCAGTAATCTCTGGTAGGAGAGCGCGACTTCCAGGGCATTGAGATCACTTCTCTGTATGTTTTCGACCAATGCCATTTCTAGCATACCTTGATCATTAGCAGTTCTTATATAGGCAGGTACGACTTTCAGACCTGCTAATCCGGAGGCTCTCCATCGTCGTTCTCCTGAAATGATCTGATATTTGCCATCAGAGATTTTTCTGAGTGTAATCGGCTGTATGAGGCCTAGCGTTTTCACGGACTTTACCAGATCCAGTAAGTCATTTTCATCAAATTCAATTCTGGGCTGAAAAGGATTGGGTTCTATATCTGTAATTGATATTTCTGCAATTGAATTAGACAGTTCTTTTACTGCTAATTTCTTTTCTGCTACCGGTGTCTCTTCACTGTCTATTTTTGTCAATAGAGCTCTGAGGCCCTTTCCGAGTTGATCCTTTTTCTTCTTACTCACTTTCTATATAGGGTTGGTCTGCCTTTGAAGCAGTTTCGTTTTTACTAATGAATTCATGGGCAAGATTCAGGAAATTCTTGGAACCCTTACATGAAACATCATATAATAAGACAGGCTTACCCACACTTGGCGCTTCTCCTATCTTAGAGTTTCTATGAATGACTGTTTCAAATATTTTATCCGATAGAATATTATGAACTTCCTTAACCACCATTTTGGCTAGTCTCAATCTTTTATCAAACATGGACAAGATGATCCCTTCTATTTCCAGCTTTGGATTGAGGGTGGAACTGATCAGTCCTATGGTATTTTTCAATTGACCCAAACCCTGCAAAGAAAAAACTTCACATTGCACAGGGATCAAAACTGAATCAGAACTGCATAGCGAATTGACAGTGATGATGCCCAGAGAGGGCTGGCAATCTATGAAGATGTAATCGAAATCAAATTCTATTTTATCCAGTACTTTTTTCATGACGAATTCCCGATCAACCTTAGTGGCCAACTCCAATTCGGCACCCACCAGATCGATGCTTGAACCCAATAAGTGCAAGTTTTTAACCTCTGTCTGTACTATGGCATCATTGGGATCGACCTCATTGATGAGACAATCATATAGATTGTATTCCAATCCTGCTGAGGGCAGCCCTAAGCCTGAGGAGGCATTGGCCTGAGGGTCGGCATCTACGACTAGTACCTTTTTTCCTAATATGGCAACTGCCGCAGCAAGATTGATGGCTGTCGTGGTCTTACCTACGCCACCTTTTTGGTTGGCTATGGATATTATTTTAGTCATGTATTAATTACAGAATTATGGATTGGCCGATATCCATAAGGATTAATTCTTTTCCCTTGGCTTCAAAAGTCTTGATGGCCTTTTCTTTATCTATTTCGATATATCCGAAAGTGTCGTAATGGCAACCGATAATCCTATCACATTCTATGAATTCTGCTGCGATGGCGGCATCCTCATAACCCATGGTGAAATTATCACCTATGGGCAGGATGGCAAAATCCAACTTGGGACAGGTCAAGGGAATCAATTTCATATCCATGGTCAATGCCGTATCGCCTGCAAAGTAGAAGCACTGCTCAGAGTTCCATACAACAAAGCCCGCCGCTGCTCCTGCGTAGGAGCCATCAGGAAAGCTACTAGTGTGAATAGCATTGACACATTTTACAGTTCCAAAGTCAAAATTGTATTTGCCGCCATGATTCAGCGGGTGATGCTGGTGCCCTGCATTCCCAAAATGGGTGGCAACTTCATAATTAGCTATAATCGTGGCTCCTGAAGACTTGGCTATGGCAGCTGCATCTAGAATATGATCTTGATGACCATGGCTCAATAATAGATGGGAAGGGTTGAATTTACTCAAATCCTTATCATTCACCAGAGGGTTTCCAGTAATGAAAGGATCAAACATCAGTACTTGCTCACCTAATTTAATGACGAAGGTAGACTGACCATAAAAAGTAATTTGCATATGATATCTAATGTTTAGTGTAGCAAAGATAGGATATAACTCAGATAAGCATCCCTGTTGTTCTCAGCTATAAACTAACAAAGTACCGTGCATGCAAGCTACCCGATACTGAACTACTGATTCCCATATTACGCTAAATAAAAAAGCCGACCAGAATGGAATCTGGTCGGCTGGTATTTTTTAACTATCCTGTCTTAGTGTTGTACTATGACTTTTTCTGTTATTAGTGAACCATCTATATATGATGCTCTTACCATATATATCCCGTTTGCTATATCAGATACATTTACTTCAGTCATGGAAGATATGTTTCTGATAACTTTCATGCTTTTGCCATCCATAGCTATTAATTCTAAATTTGTCAGCTCAGCAGTGTTGCTAAGTTCCAAAGTCAGAACTTCATTAACTGGGTTAGGATAGACACTGATATCGTATACTGCATCTGGAATAGATAGATCAGTCGCATCATCCCAAGGATTATTTCTCAGTGACAATTCTCCCGTATCTGTTCCAGTAAAATCAGCACCAGTAACTTTCACACAGTAGTCTTCAGTTTCTCCGAAAGCGTAGTGTGAACAAGGATCAGTTACATATCCTCCTGTGCTCATGGTACATCTCATTCTAGCAGTTCCATTCCATACACCATATGGCACAGTAATCGTTCCAGATAAGGTCTTAGAACCACAGCCATACGCAACTAGCTCATAGTTGTCATAGAAATCGCCATCCATATTATAATCTATCCAGCAAGTCCAGTATACTTTAGACGGCTGCGATCCACCAAATCCTGGAGACAATTGTAATGGATATACATGACCAGCTTCTACTGTCGTGCATAGATTAGTGAAGTTTTTGTATCCACCATTATTTCCAGATGTGTTGGATATCGTATTGAATGTGCAAGACTGTATGTAGTGATGATTTGAAATCGCACCTCCAGTAGTACAATAACCAGTGGTAGGTGGTGGAGGTGCAGGTGCATTCACTGTTACAGTGAAAGAACAAGTCTTGGAATTTCCACAACCATCCTGAACATTGTAAGTCACCGTATGAACTCCTGGAGGACATACAGAACCTCGTGTAGGTCCAGCTATTTGTGTCGTCGTTATACAGTTGGAGATTTCAAGCACATACTCTAATGAAACAGTAGCATATTGATCGTTCCATTCTCCTGATTTCAATATCTCTACAAAATCCTGAGTACCGTTGAAGTTATTAGGTTGACCTGCAAACCAGTTAGAATAGTTGAATGGACTTCCATCCACCCACTGATAGTGACCTTCTGTAGCCGAATCATGACAGCCTATCCATGCAGAGTTTGCTTGTAGACCATTTGCCAAGAATGCATTTTCAGCTGCACTGTTGATCACTGCAAGATTTCCTCCTAAACTTATACAAGACTGTCTAGCATTAGACCATGTGGAAGGTGCTAGAGAACAATAGTAATGTGATCCTCCATGACTTCCCATGTAGAAAAATCCTGGAATATGACCTCCTGCATTATTCCCACAATTAGAACAACAAGAAGTAGCAGATGGCTCAGACCAGTTACATACCGCTCCTGCACTAGTAGAAGCATTTACGTGAACATTAGCTGGGCATGAGACAGTAAGTCCTGCTTCTACTATCACATTGAAATTACATGTTGCAAAAGCACCACAAGCATCTTGTAAAGTATATGTCACAGGATACGTACCCGATTGCAGATGTGTTCCTGGAGCTGGTCCTGATGTCTGTGTGATATTAGAACATGGTAGCTCCATGATGAATTCTAATGAATAAGTATTGTACTGATCATTCCAAGTACCATCTTTCAACATTTCACAGTGATCTTGAGCACCATTGAAATTATTAGGTTGTCCTGGGAACCAGTTTGTATAATTTAATGGAGCTCCACTGCACCATTCAAAATGTCCTTCATTCTGATAATCACTTAATCCGATCCACGCAGAGTTCAATTGTAATTGATTCGCTAAGAATGCGTTTTCACTAGCTGAATTGATATCTGCAAGATGTCCACCGTGATTTGCTGATATGCTCTTGGCCGTAGTATATGTTGCAGGGCTTAATGAGCAATAGAATTGGCTTCCGCCGAATGATCCCATATAGATAAATCCAGCAATGTATCCTCCATCGTCACAGCTCGTACATGCACCATTATATGTAGGTGGGGTCCAATGTGCAGATGCACCACCATTAGAACCACATGACACTACTACATCGTTAGGGCAATTCTGGAATCCTCCTTGAGGTGCATTTACAGTTACTGTAAATGAACAAGTTGAAGTATTTCCACAAGCATCAGCTGCTGTATAGATTACAGTGGTAGTGCCATGAGGAAAAGTAGATCCAGAATTAAAATTAGAACTTAAATTTGCTGTGCCGCATGCGTCGTTTGCTGTAGGCGCAACCCAGGTTACTGGAACAGAAGCACTTGAAACTGTCATATTTGCTGGACATCCAAAAATCGTTGGAGACGTATTATCCACAAGATTGATGGTCTGTACACAAGAAGCAGAAAAACCACTCATTCCAGCATAGTTAGCTGTCCAGGTTCTTGTGATCACTTGTCCACCACAATTTCCAGAATTGACTGTAAGATCTGAAAAGTTAACAGATGGAGTAGGACAATTAGATCCGCCAGTAGCGGTCGCCGTACCCAATATGCTTGGGCTAGAACTCGATCCTACACATACTGTCCTACTTGAAGGACAAGAAATTACAGGGTTTGTATTACAAGTCTGACAAGTTACATTAACATTGAATGCACACGTTGAATTATTACCACAAACATCACTGGCCGTATAAGTTACAAGAGTGGATCCAGCAGAAAAAGAACTTCCTACACTATGGGTACTACTTACTGTAGCTCCAGAACAATTGTCTGACGCAGTAGGTATAGTCCATGATCCAACAGCTGAACAGTTAGTGCCTACACCAGTCAAATTGATTGTACTTGGACAACCTACTTGGAAGAAAGGTGCTTGATTGTCTACTAAATTTATCATTTGTACGCAAGAAGAAGTGAAGCCAGAAGAATTAGCTGACCACGTTCTTTGTATGACTTTTGAATTCTGGCAGCTACCACTGTTTGAAATAACATCATTAAAGGTAACTGTCGGTGTTCCACAATTAGGTCCAGTTGCCTGAGCAAATGCCTGTCCTGCTACATTAGGACCAGGTGTGCCACTCGTAGGGCAAGCCGTATAATTAGAAGGACAAGATATTGTAGGAGGTGTCGTACATACTGGATTGTTACACGTCACAGATATTGTGAATGATAGTGTATTAGTATTACCACAGTTGTCTACTGCGGTGTATGTGACTACCGTACTTCCAGCTGGAAATTGTGCTCCAGGACTGAAATTAGAAGACAAATTAGCTGTGCCACAGAAATCTGATGCTGTAGGCGGCGTCCATGTTGCAGCAACTATACATCCAGGCCCAGTTCCAGTTAAGGTCATATTCGCTGGCATTCCAGTAATCGTTGGACCATTAGTATCTACAAGGTTTATAGTCTGAGTACAAGAAGCACTCAGGCTACTATTACCTGGGTCTGTAGCTGTAAATGTTCTGATGATCTGTTGGCTGGGACAACCAGTCGTTCCAGTGGAATTAACATTGTCGCTGAACGTTATAGTCGGTGAACCTGTGCAACCTCCAGTTGAATTGGCTACCGCATTACCTGATACAGATGTACTCGGTACACCTGACATAGGGCAAGCAGTATAAGTGCTAGGACAATTTATAGTTGGATTTGTAGAACAAGGTGTCGTACAATTCACAGTTACTTGGAAAGCATGTGTAGTTTGATTACCACAATTATCTACTGCTGTATATGTTACCAAGGTAGATCCTTGAGTAAAAGATGTACCATTTGAGATATTCGATCCGAAAGAAGCGATTCCACAAGCATCAGTCGCTATCGGCTCATTCCATGTCACAGGAACTGAGCAGTTATTTCCTGTACCTGTAAAGGTCATATCGCCTGGTGCTCCAGAGATCACTGGAATGTTAGTATCGCTGGTATTTATGGTTTGATTACAAGAAACAGTACCAGAAGCACTAGATGCTACGAAAGTTCTGGTGATTACAGAACCACAACTACTAGTACTATTAACCACATCAGAAAAATTCACAGTAGGTGTTCCACACATGGATGGATCTCCTGTACTTGCGTTAGCTGTGCCTGTTACTGAAACATCAGTAGAACCGCCGCAAGCTACATATGTCCCGGGACAATTGATAGTAGGCGCTGTGCAACAGTTTCCAGTAACGGTTACTGTAAATGAGCAAGTGGCTGACATCCCGCAGTTGTCTACAGCGGTATAGGTAACAGTTGTAGTGCCATCAGGGAAGGCAGTGCCACTTAAATGTGTCGTATTAAAACTATTAAGGCCACAATTATCAGTTGCAGTCGGTACAGACCAAGTTGCAATTCCTTGACAATTGTTCTGTCTGTCAACAGTCATGTTAGAAGGACAACCAGAAATCACAGGATTTGCGTTATCCTCTAGATATATGGTTTGCTGGCAAGAGGAGTGTAACTTTATATTGGCCGCTCCAGTATAGAAGGCATCCCAAGTTCTATGAATGACCTTGAGACAAGGTGTATTAGTCACAGTAACATCAGTGAATTCCAACGAAGGAGTAGGACAATTAACATCTCCAGGAGTTGCCGTGGCCTGTCCAGTATTGGCTGGAGCCAAATTATCATTTGGACATCCAAAGTAAGTGGAAGGACACATGATAAAAGGTGCAGTGAGACACATGGAGGCGAAATCCATTTGGGCATCCGGAACGTCTGCATCAAAACAGAATACCTCTTCAACATCAGAGCCTATAAGACTGACTGACGAGAAGAGAAAGGCAAAAACCATAGTCATTACACTAGGTAAAGTAATTTTCATCGTAATAATTTTTAAATGAGTATGTTTTGTTTGATAATGATAGGTTCAGCTTATATCCATTGTGAATACGTTTATTTATACGTAAACGCTTCTATAAGTCTCCAAATAAAATGTTAAAAAATCTGTCGCTCGGGATATAAGCTCGATAAATACTGATTTGTAATGCTTTTTCTCTCAGATAAACTGATAATCTGTCGTTTAAATATTACAAATTATCATAATACGAAAGTAGGCATATATTGATTCAACAGCAATGATTTTAACAAGAAGTACCATCAAAATCAATTCGATATTAGCAAAAACACAGGATAATCCAGTGGAATATATGTTTTTACGAGAATTGTGGCAACTACTTTACCAATCTGTGGTCAAAACCCGTTGAGATCTCCTGTTTTGGACACTTTTATTTCAAAAGTTTGATTTTGTCCAGCAACCACTGAAAGTGGAATGTCATTAGGCAGGAATCGATGACTGTTCACTGGGAATTCTTGAAATATATCCAATATTACCTTTCTCAAAACCAGCATGTCCAAAGGTGTGACATTACCGTCTCCGTTAGTATCAGCAGCCATTAGTAAAGCCGGGTCAGTCAATGTGTTAACCTGAAGAATATGCTTTCTTATCAATAAGATGTCTAGCGGTGTCAGATTTTTCCTGACTTCATCATTTTTAGATAATTGTAGAATGGGATCCGCTATTCCAGGAAACTCTGTCTCTAGATCTGTTATAGTAAGGCTTGTACCTGCTCCTAGATTGATGTCATAGCTGATTGCAGGGTCTGATTCTGAATAAATGACTGCTTCGATCCCATTCACTTCATTCCCCAATACATCCTCTATTGCCAGCGTAAAGATCGCAGGCGCTGGTGGAGGTGGCGGAGGAGGTGTGATCCCACCTGTGGCACCAGTGGCCTCGATGGCTTCGCCTATTTTCTCTATTCTGGCACTAATGCTGAAACCTCCAGCTTTGACAACTGTACCATCTGGCGCAATGACTGCAACAGTGGGAGTTCCAGAAAAATTGAAAAATTCATCATCCAGATATGGTCTTACAGCTCCTGCGGCACCTCCGTCTATGCTTATACCAGGAAAGGTCAGACTATGCTTTGCTTTATACTCTTCTAGTTCTGCATCATCATCTCCACTAATGGTCATTTCCATGAATTCTACATCTTCTGCTCCTTCACCCCAGTCCTCATACAAGGTCTGCATATGTGGTGCCAAGCTATTACAAGGCGGGCAGTCCACAAAAAACAATTTAAGCACTACTGTGGTACCTTTGTCCAGATAGTCAGCATACAAAGTGTGGTCTACACCTTTGGAATCTGTCACTGTCCAGTCAGGTACTGTCGCCTGACTCATCAATGAAAGAGATAATACCATTAGTAGCAGAGAGAAAATGAATTTTGTCATAACATGTGCTTTAATCTAAAAACTGATATTCCATTAAAAACGCAGCTTCATCTTATTGATAGGCTGGCTTATAAGGAAGTTTGGGATTTCCAAACCTTATTGCACCAACGCATCAAAAGCTCAAAAATGATCGCTGACAAAGGTACAGACGAAGATACAGCTAAACAGCTTACCCATCTGTTGCTATGCGAACATTTGCCAGTGTATACTCTAGGAAAGAGCGCTGGAGACAATTTTGTTCACGATCCTGAGCAATTAAAAAATCTGGGATTTGAGATATTCAAGATCAATCGAGGCGGGGATATCACCTATCATGGACCTGGGCAGATCACTGGATATTTGATTATAGATCTTGAATTATTGTACAGGGATGTGCACAAGTATGTCCGGAATATTGAATTGGCTGTTATATTGACCTTGAACGCTTACGGTATCACAGGTAAAAGACTGGCAGCTCACACTGGAGTATGGGTAGAGCGAGATCGGCAATACCATAAAGTCTGCGCCATAGGTGTCCACCTGAGTAAATGGGTCAGTATGCATGGGTTTGCGCTTAATGTCAATACCACAATGGATCACTTCAGTCACATCGTACCTTGTGGGATTGCTGAAGAGGGTAAGGTCGTGACTTCCATGTCTAAGTTGCTAGGTAAGAAACTGGACCTGAAAGAAGTTATGAAGAGGGTCAGTGAAAAAGTATCCCAAGTTTTTAATCTGGATATTATCAATCCGCAATTATTTGAAGATGAATGAAACGAATGAAAAAATCGTCAAAGACAGTCTTACGGTCATGACTGAAATGATAATGCCCAACGAAGCCAATCCACTCGGTAATCTCATGGGTGGAAATCTCATGCGGTGGATGGATATTGCGGGTGGAGTCTGTGCTGGAAAGCATTGTGAGGCGCATGTGGTTACAGCTTCTGTGGACCATATTTCATTTACAGCGCCTATCAATGTGGGAGATGTCATTACGCTGACGGCTTCAGTGACGAGAGCTTTCACCACTTCTGTAGAAATATATATGGAAGTCTATGTGGCTAACATCAAAGGAAAGAATTCCAAAAAATCCAATCATGCGTATATGACTTTTGTCGCACTGGATGATGAATCCAAGAAGCCTAAGAAGATACCTTCCTTAAAACCGATCACTGAAGAAGAGCAACGTCTCTATGCCAGTGCTCTGCGTAGAAGAGAATTGAGATTGATATTAAGCGGAAGAATGCAACCTAAGGATGCTACGGATTTGAGGGCATTTTTTGGCAAGTTATAGATCGAGCGACATTTCGGTCGTGGAAAAATTCAGCTTGCTCATGATGTCTATAGACTTTAAATGAGTTTTTTCCAAAAAATAATCTTATCATCTCCCCTATTGTAGAATTCAGGGATAATTGCTTGCTGAGTATAATGGCATTTTTCATAGAATTTTCTCGTTAATTCAAATTCAGGTTTCCCGGAAGTTTCTACAATCAAAATTCTGTTTTCCTTTCTTGCCAGAAGATGTTCGATGTACTCCATCATGAGCTTTCCTATGCCTTGACCTTGGAAGTCTTTGCTCACGGCGATCGCCAATAAATTATATGTTCCTACAGTCATTTTCTCAGGAGCACAATACGCCAGAGAAATTGGCTTTTCACCTATCACTGTAGTAAACCAAAGGTCTGTAGACTTGATATTGTGTAGGTAATCATTTATCATGTCATCGAGCATATGAGAGGGGAATAGCTCACTAGAATCCAGAACTGATTTTAGCTGAGGTATGTCAGACGCTTTTACTTTTCTAATTTCACTTTTCATGATTGTTGGAATATGAGATTATGGTATTCTGTAATAAATATTAGACTATGACATTTCCCTTAATATCTTATTAGGACTGGCGCATGTATTTAAGATCTCCCAGACTTATCTATAAAAAGACTATTGGCCTGCTGAGTCCCCATGACTAGTAAGTCCTGAATGTTGACATGTTTGGGCTGACTTATCATAAAAGCAATCATTCTTGCAATGTCCTTGGAATTAGTGGGGATGAAGTCGTCATAGATTTTTGCTTTCTTATCATCTCCATCGAATCTCACTTTGGCAAATTCTGTATCTTCCACATGGCCTGGCGCGACTTGACCTACTTTTATACCGTGCTTGTGCAGGTCTATGCGCATAGCCTTGGTCAATGCATCGACAGCATGCTTAGTGGCACAATAGACATTACCATCGGGATAGACATCCTTGCCCGCTGAGGAAGCAACATTGATGATGTGACCACTTTTTCTCTTGACCATCCCTGGAGAGATGAGCCTGGTCATATAGAGTAGGCCTTTCACATTAGTATCTATCATCGTTTCCCAGTCCTCTATCTTGCCTCGGTGTATGGGGTCTTTGCCTTTGGCTAGTCCTGCATTGTTAATCAGGACATCTATCTTCTTTATTTTTTTCTTGAGTACTTTCATGACAGAGGTGACTTCTTCGAGATCTCTGACATCAAAGGCACAAGTTAAGACACCACGCTTGTATTTGTCTTGAATTTTTGTTGCGACTTCTTTTAGTTTTTGCTCTCTCCTTCCAGTGATTATCATGTTGTGCCCCTGCTTGGAGAGAAGTAGCGCAGTTGCTTTACCTATGCCTGAAGTCGCACCAGTTATTAGAATGGTTTTGGATTTCATTGTAAGTTATTCAGCTAGTAATTTATTCAGTATTGTGGCCATTTCTTTTTTGAATTCTTCATACTTGGATGTTGCCGGACCAGAGAATCCAGTATGTATTTCCCTGATTTTTCTATTTCGATCCAGTACGATCATAGTGGGATAGGAATAGAGCTCATCTATGAAGTCAAGGTCTATCGAGTTTTGCTTTTTGTCAGCATATCCGCCTAGCAGAATAGGCCAGTCAAAGTCCATCACTTCTCTGTATTTTCCGAGCATAGCCAGAGCTTTCGCTTCATCCTTATAGCGTTCAAAAGCTAGGCTCACCACCTTCACATCCTCATACTTGGGATTACTTTTCAGTTCTTTGAGATAGGCAATTTCATCTTTGCAATTAGGACACCAGGTACCCATTATATTTATAATCGTGATCCCAGTTTCTTCAGAGTTTTTTTCACTCAAAGTATAGGCTGTACCATCAGATTTTTTAAAGGTGAAATCCACTGGTCCTGCCTGAGTAGCTTTGGTCATCTCATTGGCATTCTGGAGTCTGAAGGCGGTATCCCTAACTGCATACCAATTGGATAAGTAGTGCTTACCACTACGGAATTCTCCGTAAATGGTATCAGTATCCATTGAGCCAGAAAAAAGAAAAGCATGCGCGCCATCAAACACTGATAATCTCAATTTATCCCCATAGGCGTTACCCGCCAGAAACCTATAGTCACCAGTCTCTGTTCTTATGGTTCCAGTGAGCTCGTTCTCTGCTTGCACGAATTCTCCTATGCCAACATAGGGGACCTTATCATAATCAAAAACCATTTTCCAGTCACCAGAAAAGTCTTGCGTATTGGCTACGGGATCTTGGATAAAACGATGTGATTGTCCATAGGTAATGATGTAGGGGATCTGGTAATTATTTTTGTAATTGACATGCCAGTAACCTTCCATTGTATTTTCTTCATAGAAACCATCCATATAGGTATCGAAAGCGGTCATTCCAAGATACAAAGTATCCTTGGCAGTACTCCTGTCTCTGCCATAATGTACATTTTCTATCGGAATTTTTTCAGCTCCATTAATAAGGAAGACTTGCATTTTTCCTGCGGCATCATAAGCAACTTCCATATTGAAAGGTAGTTCAAAGTAATCTGTGATCTTGACCTCTTCTCCAAAGTCGGCAGGAGTAGGGGCTTGCAGCGGGTCCGTTAATTTCAAAATACCTCGCCACGTGCCTGGTGGCATCTGACTGTAAGTATTTGGTGTTTCTATGCAACTGGATAGCAAAAGGCTGCCAGCTAATGCAAAAGCAAATAGATATTTCATAATTTAAAAAGTAGGACAGTAGGCTCCAGTGTTTTCGTGCTCGCCACTGAATCTTAAGGTCAGTTCAAAACTATTGTATCCAAAGGGTGACTGAAAAGTATCTCTGAGATGCACATCATAAGACAAGCCCAGCACAAATTGTCTTTGGCGTACACCTATAAGGGGTGTAATATTCTCCATATGAAGACCATCCAAGTCATCTACAGCTGTCAGCCATAGACCAAATAAAACTGCAGTATTTCGTGATTTGAACGTGAATTCCAGATTTGACCCCAGATCCAATTGGTTATGGATTCCTTGCTTCTGATAGACTATTCTGGGTTGCAGTGCCATTTCGTAATTCAGTTTTTTATCCAGGCTAAAGTGCGCCACCAGTTTGGAGTCCAGCTTCTGAGAGACATCGAGGCCGATGGGTGGCGGATCCAATTCGTTGAAGAATGAGAAATCCGGCTCTGTGAAGTGATGATAACCTACGCCCAGGTATATGGAAGATTTATCCAGTTCCACAGAATAGTTGATTCCGGTGGACAGGTCCATTCTTCCAAAATTATTAGGGGGTAATCGTTCGCCAGTCGGTAGGCTGTACTCATTGACTTGATTGAATTGGTCTTCAAATACCAAGTTGCCATAAGTGATGTTTCTCTGGATTATGCCTAGCTTAATACCAGCGCTCAGAAATGATCTTCTCTTTTCTCCCAGATGCTTGTGATAAGCTGCATAGCCGGACAGCTTGTTTGTCGAGGCTTGAAACTCGGCTATTTCATCATTGATGAAAAAAAGGCCAATTCCGATGTGGTCTTTGGTTTTGGCTTTTCTGATACGCATTTTAAGCCGGGTATCTCCACCAGCTGCCACCGTTTTATAGGGTGTATCAAAGGCATTGCCCCATTGGCTCCTGTAGACCATGCTTAGTCTATAGGTACCTTCATAAGCTCCAGTAAGAGCTGGATTCATATGCATGGGCAAGGCGTAGAATTGCGAGAAATGTTCATCCTGCGCTGATAACGAGCCAGCCAGGCACATGGTGGTAAGAAGTATGAGTGATTTCAAATTCATCGCTTAAAATTACAATATCCGCAACTTACATTAAAGTAGAATTTCATGTGTTCTGTGAGTAGGGTCATAATGCTATTTTTGCATCAGCATGAAAAAAGCTGGAAGACCTAAATTAAGTGATATGGCCATCTGCTCAGTCAGCATAGCAGGGCTGAGTGCACAATCCAGTTATCGGTCTCATCTAGTGTCTCAAATCCTCTTTGGTGAGCGAGTAAGGATACTATCTCGTAAGAACAGAGACTGGTTCAGAGTCATGTGTGAGTGGGATGGTACAGTAGGGTGGGTAGACCCCAAGCAGCTTTATGTGGTCAAGGTAAAGGAATTGGCAGGCCTTGAAGAACTGCCCAGCACTTTTGCTCTGGATCATATGTATGGACTCAGATCTTCAGATGCCACAGTCAGGATAACCTTAGGATCTAATTTACCTGAATGTGATGGTATCAATGTGAAATTGCCTTTTGGGCATTATCAGTATAATGGGCAGATAGTCAACCTGGAACAATCCAGATATTCTGCTAAGCTGCTGGTCCGTATAGCGATGAAATTCTTACACAGTCCTCACATGAGTGGTGGGCGGTCCATTATGGGGCTGGATGCTAGTTCCATGACACAATTGATCTATAAGCTAATCGGGATCAATTTACCTAGAAGTCTGGAAGAGCAAGCGCAGCTAGGGGAGGATATCGGTTTTCTGACTTTTGCCCAAGCGGGGGATTTAGCGTTCTGTGCCAGTAAGGAGGAAGTGGTGGATACGGTGGGTATCGTTCTGGATGAAGGCCAGGTGTTGCACCTTTACGGGAGAGTCAGGCTGGATGTCCTTGATCACCAAGGCATTTACGACGCTTCCTCTAAGCGCTACCTGAGTAAACTGAAGTCCATAAGAAGGTTACGACAATTAGTTCAATGAGCTGATATTTAATCAGAGATAGAAAGAACAATGTCTATTGTAGTGGGAGATTCAAAAAGTTTTGACGTTAGAAGGTGTCGGATTCTTAATCAACAGGCAATGTCTCAACCAAAACTTATCTATCAGTTCTATTAATTCAAATATCTGGTCTATGTCTACGGGCTTGGACAAGTAAGCATTGGCCCCGTATTCATAACATTTCTCTATATCGCTTCTCAACTTGGAGGTTGTGAATACGATTACAGGTATTTTCTTGAATACTGAATCTTTTTTAATTACCGATATTACTTGTTGACCACTGATCTTAGGCAGGTTCAAATCAGAAATGATGAGATCGGGGAGGTCTTTATAATGGGCGGCTTTGGATGCTTCAAAGTAATTCAGCATTTCTTGTCCATCTGTCACATACTCCAGATTTATAGCCAGTTCATTGAAACTGATAGCTTCTTCAAATAGCTTGATATCCGCGACGTTATCTTCAATATAGAGGACCTTTTTTACTTCCTTATGTATCATAATAATAGCTTCTACAATAAATCTAATAACTCAATGCATAGAATACTAAAGGGAACAAACTCTTCTGAAAGTCACTTCAGAAGCGGCGGTCAAACCATTTGTTTATTGGGATTAAGTAGTCGTCTATTTATACGCGAACAATTCTAGATAGTCACCCACAGAACCGCATAATTCAATAATTATTCCAAATAGCTATGAGAATGCAATATACTTTACATTTTTTTGCTCTCTTATGTTATCACGACTTATTACTCAGATTTTAGAGCACTGGCTTGTCCTGGTATGCTTTGCGATTATCTATATCGTGTGGGGCTCTACTTATTTGTTTTCGTCTTATGCGCTACAACAGATACCGGCATTCGAGTTATGCGGTTATCGTTATCTCATAGCTGGCATATTACTAGGACTGATAACAGTACTGTTCTACAAGCCAGAAATGCCAAGTAGGCTGGAGTTGAGAAATGCATGCATAGCTGGTTTTGTGTTTTTAGGGTTGGGGACTGGTGGTGCGATCTGGTCACTTAACTATCTGGACACAGGACTTACTGCACTTATCATCTCGGGAGAGCCTCTCATTATTTTACTCATGCTGTGGGTAGTCAACAAAAAGAGACCTCCTCGACAAGCGTTCTGGGGTATTGCTCTGGCCATAGTCGGGGCTATACTGTTGGTATCTCAAGATACTTTGGTTTCCGGTTCTGATCAATGGACCGGCGTAATAGTGATATTGACTTCCATGTTGGCTTGGGGCATGGGTTCCATCTTTGTGAGTAAGGTGCAATTACCAGCCTCACAAGGACTCAATTCTTCCATACAGATGCTAGTCGGTGGTGTATCGACTATGGTCATCAGCCTGATTATAAGGGAGCAAGGTGCAAGTTTTGCGGTCTACACAGCGTGGACTTGGGGCTCTCTGGCGTTTCTGGTGATTTTCGGTTCCGTGATGGCGTTTACAGCTTTTAATTACTTATTGAGAACAGTGTCTACAGAGAAGGTGGTTACGAACACTTACGTGAATCCAGTCATTGCAATGTTTCTGGGATGGAGTTTCAATAATGAGCCCTTGACTCAGCTGTCCATTCTTGCCGCCCTGTTCATGTTATCTGGAGTCTTTTTGATCAATCTGAGTAAGGGCACTAAAAAAGCCTCTGCTTAGGGTTATCCAAACAGAGGCTGAGTTTTTCAGAATTTCTATATACTAATATTCATCCTCGTTGAAGAGGAAATCATCTTTTCTAGGAAAATCTGGCCAGATCTCAACGATGTTCTCATAAGCATCTCCTTCATCTTCTATCTCCTGCAGGTTTTCCACAACTTCTTGAGGGGCGCAGGTTCTAATAGCGTAATCGATCAACTCATCTCGCGTTGCAGGCCATGGCGCTTCTTCTAAATGGTGGGCTAACTCTAAGGTCCAATACATACCTTATTTAATTTTTAAATAATAAAATAATTCAAAAGCTGGCAGGTCAAAATTTTCGCAAAAGTATTAAAAAATGATAAAGCAAAGAATTATTCAGAATATATTTGATATAATGTGTATTGAATTGATTTTCAGATACTTACGTTGCAATTATATTCCCTCTACAGCCTAGATGATAGTAAAACCTAAGATCGGACTAAAAAATTCCCTCAGTTCTAAAATAGTCTGGATTAGAGAATCAACATTGCATCACCATAACTGAAAAAGCGATATTTCTTCTTCATCGCTTCCTTGTAAGCATCCTTAATGAGATCCTCACCTGCAAAAGCAGAGACCATTATCATCAGTGACGACTTAGGCAGATGAAAATTAGTGATCATACAGTCTGCGATATTAAATTCAAACGGGTGATAGATGAAAAGATTAGTCCAGCCTTCTGCTTCTTTTAATGTGCCGGTTGCAGAAACTGCTGACTCAATGGTTCTCATACTCGTTGTCCCTACGCTACAGACTCTTCTTTTGCCTTTCTTGGCCTTGTTGACGACCTTGGCAGTCTCAGGTGGAATGGAAAAGAATTCCGCCTCCATCTTATGTTTGGATAAGTCTTCCACTTCTATTTCCCTGAAAGTGCCTAAGCCCACGTGCAAGGTGACTTGAGGCAGGTGTATGCCTTTTATTTCCAGTTTCTTCATCAGTGTTCTACTGAAGTGCAATCCTGCAGTCGGGGCTGCGACAGCACCTACTTTAGAAGCATATACCGTCTGATATCTTTCGGTGTCTATGGGTTCTGGCTCTCTGTTGATATACTTAGGTATCGGAGTATTGCCTAGCGTTCTCAAGATTGCATGGTACTCCTCATCCGTTCCTTCGAAAAAGAATCTGATGGTTCTACCTCTGGATGTCGTATTATCGACGACCTCCGCGACCAATATTTCATTATCCTCTTTATCTGTGAAATAGAGTTTATTACCGACTCTTATTTTTCTAGCGGGGTCCACTAAGACATCCCACAACCTGGATTCTTTGTTCAGTTCTCTGAGAAGAAAGACTTCTATCTGAGCACCCGTTTTCTCTTTTTTTCCGAAAAGTCTGGCAGGAAATACCTTGGTGTTATTGAAGATCATCACATCATCTTCATCGAAATAATCAATTATATCCTTGAACATCCTGTGTTCTATCTTCCCTGATTCCCTGTGCACGACCATCAGTTTTGACTCATCCCGTACATCGGCAGGATACTTGGCTATGAATTTTTCGGGTAGTTCATATGTAAACTGAGATAATTTGGTCTTCATTTATACGATTTATTACGTTCTTGAAATAAGCGGGCAAAAATAGAAAAATAGTGACAAAACCCTCATTTAGAGCCACCATACCCTTTTACCAAGGTTTTGAAGTCTAATAAAGTTCATTGGTCTATAAATTCGTTTATCTCAGTAGATATTGAATAATTTAGCCAGTGTGATCATATTGATAAAAGTATTATGGGAAAGTATCAGGCAGGCCTTTGGGTCGTTATGGTCCAACAAGCTGAGAAGTTTTCTCTCTCTGGTAGGAATAACCATCGGTATATTCTGCATCATATCAGTCAAGTCAGCAGTGGATTCATTGCAACAAAACGTAATGGAAGGCTTGTCAGAACTGGGATCAGAGACGGTATATGTTGAGAAATTTCCTTGGAATGAGGATTGGGAGGAGAATTACCATAAATATATCAAACGGCCAGAACCGGATCTGGATGATTATGAGGTCATCAAGAAGAAATCCAAAATGGCCGAACACGTTGCCTATTCTGTTTTTCAAGGCGGCAAGACAATCAAGTATAAATCCAACTCCCTATCAAACGCCTTTATCAAAGGTTCCTCTTATGAGTTTCAGGCCATTCAGAAACTTGATATCGTAAAAGGACGCCATTTCACACAATCAGAATATAATTCTGGCGCCAATAAAGTCATACTGGGTGCAGTGGCTGCCCAAGGCTTATTCGGACAATTAGATCCCATAGGTAAGCAAATCAAGTTGGCAGGTCAGACCTACAGCGTCATAGGCACTCTGGAATCAGAAGGTGAGAACGAGTTTAATTTCATGGACTTTGATGATGTCATCTGGATCACCTTGACCAATGCGAGAAGATTCATGAATATCAAGGATGGCAGAGGGGTGGGAGAGTCTTTGGTTGTTAAAGGCCGACAAGATGTGGCGAGCGAAGACCTGAAGGCCGAGCTGACGGGCATATTAAGAGCTCACAGGGGACTTAGACCCAAGGATAAAGATAACTTCTCCCTGATGGAGATGTCCTCTCTCAATGCGATGCTGGATGGTGTATTCGGAACTCTGAACATTGCTGGGATTTTCATCGGTGGATTTGCGCTTATTGTGGGAATGTTCAGTGTTGCGAATATCATGCTCGTCTCGGTCAAGGAAAGAACTAATATCATAGGTATCAAAAAAGCCTTGGGTGCGCAGCGAGCTATTATTCTTTTAGAATTCTTAATAGAAGCTGTTGTGTTATGCTTGATAGGAGGGCTGATAGGATTAATGGTCTCTTATGGATTGATAACTTTAATATCAGTGGCTATCGAATTCAAAATGGTGATGACCCTGAGTAATGCGATAACAGGGGTGGTGATATCGATCTTTGTCGGATTATTATCAGGTATCATACCGGCCTATCTGGCAGCAAGATTGGATCCTGTAGTAGCTATAAGGCAGTAATTTGATTACAGAATTTTGAATGATATTCAATCTGTCCAATATTTTTTGGTTTCCTGATAATATTTCCAATTAATACCCGTTCTAGAGTCTCTAATGTCAAAATAAGGTATACAAAAGGCTTTGATCTATCAGATCAAGGCCTTTTCCTATTATGAGCCATACCAAGGCCACTAATCAGTCTATGCTATGCTTCTAGCGAACGGAGCACAGAGTTATGACCATTAATGTTGTGAGAACATCGTCTTGCACCTCACTTTAGTATAGATGAAAATGAGGCATGCAAAAGTCCAAAAAAAAAAGAGGCTCTCAGATATGAGACAGCCTCTTCAAGTTTTCTTTGCAGATGTGACTTACCTAACCTGTGCAACAATTTGCTTGAATGTTTCTGGCTCATTGAGTGCTAGATCCGCCAATACTTTTCTGTTGAGGTCGATGTTAGCCTTTTTGAGGCCGTGCATGAACTTTGAGTAAGTCAGTCCTTCTTGTCTGCTGGCAGCATTGATTCTTGCTATCCATAGTCTTCTGAAGGCTCTTTTCTTGTTTCTTCTATCTCTGTAAGCATAGCTCCAAGCTTTCTCTACAGCATTCTTAGCGACTGTATAGACATTGCTTCTAGCGCCGAAGTATCCTTTGGCTGCTTTTAGAATTTTCTTTCTTCTTTTTCTTGACGCGACAGAGTTTACTGAACGTGGCATATTTTCTCTTTTTCGATATTAAGGGCCTTGTAAACCAAGTCTTGACCTCAATTCAATTAGATAATAGGTTATTTACAAAGTAATTTCTTGATTCTAGGCTCATCAGCCTTAGATACAAGAGTAGATCCAGTCAAGTTTAACTTGGCTTTACCAGACTTTTTTCTGAGTAAGTGTCTTTTTCCTGCTTGGAACCTCTTGACCTTACCTGATCCAGTTAATTTGAATCTTTTCTTGGCGCTTGAGTGGGTTTTCATCTTAGGCATAATTCCCAATTTTATTTAGGGCTGCAAAACTAAGATAATTCTCACTATAATGTAAGCGCAGCAGAGAAAAGCTCAATATGTATCCAGCCTTATTTTTTGGGCTTTTTGATCGGAGCGATCATTACGATCATCCTTCTTCCTTCCATTTTAGGTAAGGCTTCCGCTGCTCCGAGGTCTGCTAGTTCGTTTAAGAATTTCAAGAGCAACAATTGGCCTCTATCCTTGAATACAATGGTTCTACCTCTGAAGTGCACATAAGCCTTGACTTTGGAACCTTCGCTGAGAAATCGCTGAGCATGCTTGAGTTTGAACTGGAAATCATGCTCATCAGTATTGGGACCGAATCGGATCTCCTTGATCACAGTTTTGGCTGCTTTGTTCTTGATTTCTTTCTCTTTCTTTTTTTTGAGATATAGAAACTTATTATAGTCCTGGATTTTAGCGACTGGAGGGACGGCTTTTGGACTTATTTCCACGAGATCCAGGTCCAATTCTTTAGCCCATCTGAGTGCCTCTTTGGTATTGTGGACACCTGATTCCACTTTTTTTCCAGCGATTTCGCTGATTTCTTCAAAATTCTCACCCACCAACCTGATATTGGGGACGACTATTCTTTCATTGATTCTGAAATTGAATTTAGGTTCTGGTTTTTTAGTGAAGTGCCTTCTTTTAGCCAAATGAATGTTTTTTATTAATAAAGTGTGGTAGTAATCGATTATATAACCGCATAATTAACGCTGGTTACTGACCAAAGTTAACATTACAGTTTCAAATATCTAAATCCAGCTTATTCTTTTATGTCTTCAGTGGATGGTGTTGCTATCAGTTTGATGGTCAGTGCATCCTTATCCTTGTTCAATGCAGCTTTTAATTCCGTCCCTTCTAGAGGTGATTCAGAGAGTATGAACTCTGCCAATGGATCTTCGATATATTTTTGGATGGCTCTATTCAACGGTCTCGCCCCAAACTGTGGATCAAACCCTTTCTCTGCTACAAATTTCTTAGCTGTCGGCGTCAAGGTCAGGTTATAGCCCATATCTTCCAATCTCTTGTATAAGTCCACCAGACTGATGTCTATGATTTTGAATATATGCTCTTGTTCCAGACTATTGAATATGACGATATCATCTATTCTGTTCAGGAATTCTGGCGAGAAAGTCTTTTTCAAGGCCTTTTCTATGACCCCTTTGGAATTGTCTTCCGCAGAATCCACTCTGGCTTTGGTATTGAAACCCACACCTGTACCGAAATCCTTCAGCTCACGAGCGCCAATGTTGGACGTCATGATGATCATCGTATTCTTGAAGTCCACTCTTCTGCCTAGCCCGTCTGTCAATTGCCCATCATCAAACACCTGTAACAAGACATTGTAAATATCAGGATGCGCCTTCTCTATCTCATCCAACAAGATGACAGAGTAGGGCTTTCTTCTGACCTTCTCCGTCAGTTGACCGCCCTCTTCGTATCCGACATAGCCTGGAGGGGCACCTATGAGTCTGCTCAAGGTGAATTTCTCCATGTATTCTGTCATATCTATACGTATCAGTGCATCTTCAGAATCGAAAACTTGCTTAGCCAGGGCTTTGGCCAATTCTGTTTTTCCGACTCCTGTAGGTCCTAGAAAGATAAAAGTTCCTATCGGCTTGGACGGGTCTTTCAGTCCTAGGCGGTTTCGCTGAATCGCCTTGGTGATTTTGTCCACGGCATTATCTTGTCCTATGATATGATCCTTTAAGGTATCGCTCATTTTGGCGAGCTTCTTATTCTCTTTTTGAGCCACTTTGGTAACGGGTATGCCAGTGATCATTGCCACGACCTCCGCTACCATTTCTTCATCCACAGGATATTTAGCTTCCTTGGCTTCTTCCTCCCACTCTTTCTTGGATTCCTCCAGCTTGGCTATGAGCTTGGACTCTTGATCTCTGAGATCAGCGGCTTTTTCGTATTGCTGATTCTTGACAGCTTGGTTTTTCAGTTCTTTGACAGCCTCTATTTTTCTTTCCAGCTCTTCTATGTACTTAGGGACATAGATATTCTTAAGATGCGTTCTGGCACCTACTTCATCCAGTACATCTATGGCTTTGTCCGGTAAGAATCTATCAGTGATATAGCGGGTACTCAGCTTTACACAGGCTTTTATAGCCTCATCAGAGTACACGACATTGTGGAAGGACTCGTATTTGGGTTTGATGTTTTCCAGGATGTGTATAGCTTCTTCTGGGGAAGGCGGCTCTATGATGACTTTCTGAAATCTTCTGTCGAGCGCCCCATCCTTTTCTATGTATTGTCTGTATTCGTCCAGAGTCGAGGCTCCTATGACTTGTAGCTCTCCTCGGGCCAGGGCAGGCTTGAAGATATTGGATGCATCCAATGATCCTGTAGCGCCCCCAGCACCGACTATGGTATGTATCTCATCTATGAACACGATAACATCACGGGTTTTCTCGAGCTCGTTCATGATAGCCTTCATTCTTTCTTCGAACTGGCCTCTATACTTGGTCCCGGCCACGAGGGCTGCAAGATCCAGCATGACGATACGCTTATTGAACAAAGTTCTGCTGACTTTTTTCTGAATGATTCTAAGAGCCAGGCCTTCTGCTATAGCTGTTTTGCCCACTCCAGGCTCTCCTATGAGTATGGGGTTGTTTTTCTTCCTTCTGGATAATATCTGAGAGACACGTTCTATTTCGGTTTCTCTGCCTATGATAGGATCCAGTTTGTCATCTTCTGCCAGCTTGGTCACATCTCTACCAAAGTTGTCCAGCACAGGTGTTCTGGATTTGGAGTTGCCTTTTCTTCTGGTGAAAGAGTCATCTCTTTCATCATCCAGAGGTAAGTCAGAATCACTGGCTGAGGCTGAAATATCAGTATAGCCTGAGTTTTCTTCTTGATTTACATATTCCAGTTCATTTTTATAGATGGCATAATCCACCTCAAAATCATCCATTATCTGATTAGTATCGACATCTCTCATCTTTAGTATTGATAGCATGACGTGTTCCGGATTTATTTCTTCTTGCTTCATTGACTTAGCCTCCAAAAAAGAAATTTTCAAAGCTTTCTCAGCGTGCTTGTTCAATGGTATGCTGCCTACATTCATTTGAGAATTAGCGCCTCTTTTATTCTGAATGGCAGACTCTATTTTATATTTTAACTCGTATAGGTCTACTTCCAATGAATCCAAAACTCTGATGGCTAGACTTTCTTTATCTTTTATGATACCTAAAAGCAAATGTTCGGTACCTATGAAATCATTTCCTAGCCTTACAGCCTCGTCTCTACTGAGAGATATGATTTTCTTGACTTTCGGTGAGAATTTACTGTTCATCAATAATTTTTATTACGCTAATAACACCCAGCGATGATGTTTGTCATACGATTACACAAATTTGACATTTAATTAACCCCCATGAAACATAGGCAGTTCAAATAGTATATTCCGACGACTGTGATAATATTAGATATAAAGATAATATAATCACAACTAATCGTTTCAATCACTAAAAACATACCATGCTTACACATACAGCCATAATGGCACCTTATGGATCTTTATTATATGATAAATGACCATAATTGTCAGTTTTCTTCTACCTTCCAGGGGATTAGCGGACTTATGTATAAATAAACTGTTGTAGAAGGACATTATTTTTCCTTTAGATTAAATTTATGAGAGGCACGAAACAAATAGTGCTGATTCTTTACGACATTTGCTCAGCGCTGGAAAGAACTTTTGATTCGCCAGTAAAGTATACTATTAGTTATTCGGGTCATATGTTTTTAATATAGCCTTTAATGAATTGATATGAAATTCAAAATAGACAAGCAAGACAAATATTCTCTACTCCAATTGCACGAGGATAATCTTAACTCTCTCATAGCTCCTGATCTCAAGTCAGAATTCGTATTCCTATGTAATGAAGGGGTCAAGAACTTAATTCTCGACCTTGCTGAAGTGAAATACGTGGATTCATCTGGACTGAGTGCCATTCTTACTGCTAATAGATTGTGGAATGACCAAGGCATCTTTGTACTTACCGGTATCAAGCATCCAAGTGTACAGAAGCTGATAGAAATATCCAGACTAGAGACCATCTTCAAGATTTTACCTACTGTGGAGGAGTCCATAGATTATATATTCATGGAAGAAATAGAGAAGGAACTGAGTTCTGAGCAAGAGTAGTCAAGTATAACTTTATGAATACATCGTTTGAGTTAGTTGTGTTAGGTAGCAACTCTGCGATGCCCGCCTATGGACGCTATCCCACCAGCCAAGTGCTCAGCCTGGGTAAAGATTCTTTTCTGATAGACTGTGGAGAAGGTGCACAGCTGCGTATGATAGAATACAAGATCAAGCGGAATAACATCAATTATGTTCTGATAAGCCATCTACATGGTGACCACCTCTATGGATTGCCCGGTTTTCTAGGTTCATTATCGCATTTATCCAGGAAGAAGCCACTGACAGTCTATGGTCCCATCGGTATCAAGGAGTACTTGGAGACCGTGCTAAGATTGAGTCAAAGTCACAGATCCTATGAGCTCATCATACACGAGTTGGAGCATACTGCTCATACGACCTTGGTAGATAATAAGCATTGGACACTGTCGGCTTTTCCAGTTAATCACCGCTTACCCACGTATGGCTATCTGATACGAGAAAAGCCAGCACCCAGAAATATTAATAAAGCTGCCATATCAGAATACGCCTTGACAGTGAAAGAAATACTGGCGATCAAGGGCGGTGCTGATCTTAATAGAGGTGAACTTCAAGCTTTCAATGCACAACTGACCTTACCTGCGAGTGCCCCCAGGTCCTACGCTTACTGCGCTGATACACAAGTCAAAGGCTGGGATAAGCAACATCTGAAAGGTGTGGAACTACTTTACTTTGAAACAACCTATCTTCACGACAAGGTGGAACAAGCCGAGGCTCGAGGCCATGCCACGACTGTACAAGCGGCACAAGTCGCTATGGAACTGGAAGTAGGGCAACTATTGATAGGGCATTATTCCAGTAGATACAAAGATGTGGACCCTCTTCTCGCGGAGGCTCAAGCGATATTCCCAGCTACCATCAAGGGATACGATGGTGTTATAATTAATTTGTAAAAGTCTTAGAATTTATACCTGAGTAGGTTGCGAATATCAAGATAGCTTATATCTTTGCACAACTTTTCAAGGAAGGTCGGTTAGCTCAGCTGGTAGAGCAACGCCCTTTTAAGGCGTGGGTCCTGGGTTCGAACCCCAGACCGGCTACTTTCAAATCAAAGCTCTTATGATGTATGTCATAAGAGCTTTTTTTTTGCGACAGCGTTTTCCACGCAAACGTGGTCTTATATCTAGTGGTACTAAGTTCTAAACTAATATCACCTGTTTTACAGTATTTCTTTTTTTCGACATGTATGGATTATCTTAAAGGACAAAACTCAATCATTATGAAAAGGACAGTTGCTATCCTTGTGCTTCTTCTTACAGGAGGGCCTTTGCTTATCTCTCAAATAGATCAAGATGGACAAATACTCAATGCTAATGGGGAGTCGGTAGAATGTAACAATCAGGACGTTACACAAATTGAAGCAGATATAGAGAATTTGCTGATCAATTATATTTTTTCAGATTCAGATGGTGACATCTGTGCTGATATGACACCAGTTTATGTTCCTGGCTCTGTTGTTATTATTGATAGTTCTCCTTATACCTGTGGTGATCTTGTGGAAGTTAGCTACGAGATTGAATGTGATGGCGGGGCAACAATGGTTTCTGGTATAGTGAGTGAAATTAGTGTGGAAGATTTAGCACCACCTGTGATCACACTTATAGATGGTATCCCTCCTGATGGAAACCCTGTAGTAGACATCTATAATGTTGTGGATTGTGGATCCATACCGGCTACACCCTGGGTAGTGGAAGCAGAGGATGATTGCGAAGGGACCTTGATGTTCAACCCCGTCAATGTAACAATGGGAGACTGCTTTACCAATGAGGTGTGGGAGTATGACATAACAGATGCATGTGGAAACTCATCTACATTCATAATAGAATGGGAAGTGGATTCATCTACACCATTGACAGCACTGGAGGATTATTCCGGTTGTACGCCGGGGGTTATCTTAACAGAGGGTGATTGTGCTCTGATGGGCGGTATCTTCTGTAACCCGAATGCAGCGGTATGGCAAGAAAACATGAATGATGGATCTGGATGTGTGATTCCCCCTTTTCCATTTCCAGGTATCTCCTTTGAGGGAGGTTGCGAGCCTTATGAATATTCAGTGATACCCGCATATGCACCTGTACCGACTTCAGTAACTTTACCAGATGGCTCCACTATAGAGCTGGATTGTCCACCACTTCCATTTGCTGGACCAGTGGTATGGACTGTAGGTGATGCTTGTGGAGCAACCTTGGAATTCACTTTTGATCTAGAGCTGCAATGTGTTGGTTGTCCTCCTGTACTTTCCAATCCTGAACCTTGCATAGGTAACTTCATAGAACCGTGTTCGCATTGTGAGAGTGCAATAGCAGATCCAGGGACGCCATGCTATAGTTGTGACGCAACGGTGCTGGATGGATTCTGTTCTTGTACAATTTCTGGCAGTTCTGTAATAGACACCACACAATTCAGTAGACCTCTCTGCGATGATATTTTCTTTCCAAATAACATGTCATGGTTCTCCTTTAACGCAGGTTCTCCAGAGCTCGATGTGAATATTACAAATGTGGATTGTCTGGGTCCGTCCATTGGGATACAGACAGGTATCTATGCAGAATGTGAGATAGGAGAGTGCTTGGCATCAGATAATAATTGTGGAACTAATGATGATAAATCCTTCTCATTGGTCGATTTGACAGTAGGAAACACCTATTACATTTATGTGGATGGTTGTGCAGGGGCAGCCTGTAATTACTCAATAAATCTCGGTGGAGTTGCCCCTTTTGAGTTTGATGAGCCTCTTGCGATAACTGGAACGACTGCCAGCCAAGGACAACTAGGAGACCCCTGTGATCCCGATAATGTCGTAACGACCTGTGTAGGGGAAAGCGTTGTAGTCATGGCACACCACGATGGCTCTTCTTTCTCAGATTTTGGGATATATGATGATGAATGTTCTATCTATGATCCAGAAATTGAAGCTGAATTTATATGGTCTTTTACTCCAGCTATAAATGGGATGACTTTTGAATCCTTTATTACTCCGGATGAACTGGTTCCGCCCTTAACCCCTCTGGTTGGAACTTATGAAATCTGTCTCGAATTAGTCAGTCAAGAATGTGATGATACAGAAGAAAGAGCCTGTATGGAACTGATTGTGACGGACTGTGCCCCTATCGATAATGATGGTGATGGTTTCGCCGCTGATCAGGATTGTGACGATAACGATCCCAATAATTTTCCAGGTAACATGGAAGTCTGCGATAACCAGGACAACAATTGTGATGGGCTGATAGATGAAGGGATTACACAAGCCACAGCAGCTATACTCAGTTGCGCTATGCTCGGTCCAGACTTTGTAACAGTGATCTGGAATCAGAATCCAATTGCTCAGATATACAATGTTTTTGTTGATGGTAATCTATTTACTTCCACAACTAATAATTCCATTACAATTTCCGGACTCGATCCAGGAAAAACTGTTGAGCTTAGAATAGAGGTGGAATTCAATAATGGCTGTGCCCCTCTTTCCAGCAACCTGAGTTGTACGACTTCTGCCGAGCAGGATATTGATGGCGACGGTTCTCCAGCCGGTGTGGATTGTGATGACAATGACCCTGAAAATTATCCAGGAAATCAAGAACTCTGTGATGGCCAGGATAATAATTGCAATGGGCAGGTGGATGAGGGTTTTCCTGATCACATAGCCCCGATCATAGAATGTACCGCAGACACCGAGACGATGATAGTCAGGTGGAATCAAAATTCTACGGCTCAGATTTACAACGTTTATGTTAATGGCAACTTGTTTGTCTCTACTCAAGATAATTCAGTTACTATCACAGGGCTGCAGCCAGGGTCTATTATTGATATTAGAGTAGATGCAGTCTTTAATAATGGTTGTAGTTCATTATCCAGTTCTCTGAATTGTAGTACGGTATCTGTCATAGATAACGACGGAGATGGGTCGCCCGCAGGAGTGGACTGCGATGATAACGATCCTGATAATTATCCTGGCAATGCAGAACTCTGTGATGGGCAGGATAACAATTGTAATAACGAAATAGATGAAGGCTTAAGCTTTCAAGATTATTATGTCGATGCTGATGGCGACGGTTACGGCTCTAACGATGAGATCATCAATGCCTGTGCAGTGCCCATGGGCTTTGCTGCAACTGCAGACGATTGCGATGATAGCGATCCACTTATAAATCCTGGTGTGGATGAAATTCCTAATAATACTGTAGACGAGAACTGCGACGGAGAAGTGCTGATCATCGATAACGATGGAGATGGCTGGAACAGCGATTTGGATTGCGATGACACGAATGCAGCCATCAATCCTGGTGCCACTGAAGTACCTGGTAATGGCATAGATGAGGATTGCGATGGGGAAGATGGGCCTTCTGCAACTTATGAGATAGATGGAATGACGATAGAAATATTTCCAAATCCTGTGGTAGAAAAACTGAATATAGTTACGGACTTGCCTTTGCTTTCTTATATGATCATTTCGGTGGATGGGGTAGAGGTGTTGAGTGGGCAGGCGGAGAGACAGATAGATTTTTCTGAACTGGAGCAGGGTTGTTATTTCTTGAGGATAGCCGTGGAGGGTTCTGAGAAGAGCATTGTGGAGAGGATATTGAAATTGTAATAGACGTAGATATATCTAGCTTAGCCACAGAATGTTATTTTATGGAAATAATAGCTAGCCGTTCCGGCAAGAGAGTCATAAAAAGAGTAACTAAGCTTTAAGTCTACGGAGATCATTTCTAAGTTCATTTCTGTCTGATGCCTGACAAGATTACCTTGTTCGGGGTATGCTTATTGAAACCAAACTAATGATGTGTCGATCGACACTAAGGACTCTTTATTTGTTATGATTTCAAACTTTAAGGATTTTTTATGAGATATTTTAGTCACATCCTGCGTTCTTCTGACATATAGTTTAAAAATTGATATCATTTCAAATCGAACTTCTAACCATTAAAACTTAAACCCATGAAAAAGGTAAAATTTCAATTAGCTGCAGCGCTACTTTGTGGAGTAGCTGCAATGACCTCTTCTTGTTCAAGTCAAGGCGCAGGTTGCTATTATTCTGCAACGGAGACGGAAGTCCAACAAAAAAGAATCAGTATGGAAACTTCCCATACTGATTATGTGGTTCATCCCAAAAATATTGAAACCGCAGAATAGAATTCAATATTCATATTGAGTTTGGGGTCCATTACAATTAGTATTGGACTTTTTTTTGTTGTGAAAAAGTGCCGTTTTATACAACATTTTTACTAAAATTTGTGTTTGTAAAGGTATTTCAGCGACTGCTCGACAACCAATTTATTAATTTATCAAACAGTAAGCGTAGGCTCCACAAGGGGAGAATACAGAAAATCTAAAGTATATTATGGCAAGACCACGTACCAAAAAATTCGAATTCGGTAAGGGCATTTATTATTTCAATATCAAGAAGGGGTATAACAACAATATCACCATCAAGAGAACAGAAAAGAAAAAGGCAATGGATGCTTACAAGCAATATTTGAAAAATCAGCCAGAGAATTGTGAATGGTTAGGAAAATGGGAGGGTAAGAAATTTTCTGAAGATAATTTTGACAAATTGGACGCAGAAGGGTAAATCTGCAGATAGAGAATACATAGTCAAAGCTTCTTGATCATTTCAAGGAGCTTTTTCTTTTTGAGACCTACCCTTTCTGATAATGAGATCTTGATTTAGGTTGAAATCTTAGTTAGGATTCTATCTTTACGATATTAACGAATCAAACACTAACTCAGATGAAACGTAATCTAGCTTTAGAATTTATAAGAGTAACAGAGATAGCAGCCATAAATTCTGCTAGATGGATGGGTCGTGGAGATGAAAAAGCAGCAGATCAGGCTGCAGTGGATGGTATGCGCAAGATGTTGGATACCGTAGATTGTCAGGGTGTCGTGGTAATAGGTGAAGGAGAAAGAGATGAAGCGCCCATGCTATATATAGGTGAGAAGGTAGGATCGGGTAAAGGACCCGAAATAGAAATAGCCCTCGATCCTTTAGAAGGCACTACAATCTGTGCCCAAGGTGGATATAACGCCATATCGGTTATGGCCATCGGTGCTAAAGATTGCTTGTTGCATGCCCCTGATATATATATGAATAAGATTGCTGTCGGTCCAGATGGTGTTGGTGCAATAGATATTCTGGATACACCCACTAATAATCTGAAAAGACTGGCTCAGCGCAAGAGCTGTTCTCTGGAAGATCTTACAGTGATCATATTGGATAGACCACGTCATGAGGATTTGATCAAAGAAGTGAGAAGTGCGGGTTGTAGAATATTCCTCATCGGGGATGGCGATGTCTCAGCAGCGATCGCTACAGCTTTACCTAATTCTGGCATAGATATCATGATGGGAACAGGAGGAGCACCAGAAGGTGTCATCGCCGCCGCCGCCATGAGATGCATCAAAGGTGATTTTCAAGGAGTGTTGGTCCCTAGAAATGATGGAGATATTGCTAGGGCAGAAAAAATGGGTGTAAAGGATATCAATAAAGTCTATTCGATGGAAGAATTGGCTAAGGGAGATGTGATGTTTGTAGCCACAGGAGTAACGGATGGTTCTTTACTTAAAGGTGTACAATTCAAACCATGGGGTGCCATAACAAATTCCATAATTATGAGGAGCAAGTCCGGAACAACCAGATTTGTCACTGCCGAGCACCATTTTGATCGCAAACCAGTTTACTGAAAATTGCTTTATGTACTTTTTTCGGAATAATTTGTCACAGTGAACTGCAAGCTTATTCAGCCATCTGCTCACCAATAGTATGGTAGCTTCGCTACTCATAAGATACTGTCAAACTTGTCATCCAAAGAATACTTGCCAGAGCCTAAGAAATAAATGGCTAAGAATCCAGTCATATACAGCAACGCCATTTCTTTAGAAGGGCCACCTTTGGCAGTGAAAGGATCAGGACCATGTACCATGAAAGCAGCGACTATCATCGTAATGACCAGCGGAATAGTAGCAAGTCGGGTTTTGTAACCGACTATTATGAACAAGCAAGCAATGAATTCAGCAAATACGGTCAGCGCTAGACATACGGAAGAAGGCATACCCATCAGAGCAGGGAAATCAATTTTTCCTCCAGCCATTAAAGTTTGGAAATTGCCCACACCATGGGCCATCAGCATATAAAATCCGAAGCCCACTCTCAATACCAAAGCAGCTGCGTCTGGGTAAACAACGTTCATTATTTAATAACTAAGTTTTTCTGATATTTATCGTTAGCCTCCACAAGCGAGGCGTAACTCTTCTACCTGCGTGGACCATAGGTCTTTTTGTTCCTTGGTTTCGTCATCATCACAGAAGTCTGTTATCTCCAAGATTGTCTGTCTCGTTATATCAGATTTGTACATTCTGAATTCAAAGTATTCTCCAGGTTCATCATCGTCTTCCCACTTGAATCTAAGTCGTTCTTCTTCTATATCGTCGATAAGAGCAGCTGTCTGCTCAGAACCTTCCCAGTTAAAAGTATATAGATCATCTGCTATGTCCACTCCGTCTGCAAACCATCTCACGAGGTTCTCAGGCTGGGTAAGAAATTGGTGCAGTATGCCAGGCGAGGCCTTGAATATAAATTCCATCTCTATTTTCACCCTACTCATTAAACATTTATTTAATTTATAACTAATTGAAGTCTAGTTGATATGGGCGGAATATATAATTAACCTCCAGCATTTTCAAAGAATTGCTGGGTTTATTTGAAAACTTTAGGCACTTTTTTTGATTAGGTAGTCTATTATCCAGTATATCTATCTGATACACCGTATAGTTGCGAATGGCAGTGGATAGTTATATTTTTGATTAACCTAATTTGAGAATTTTAAAACCACCTACATGAGGCAGCTGAAGATCACTAAGTCAATTACTAATCGTGAATCCCAATCATTAGAAAAATATCTTCAAGAAATAGGAAAAGTAGACCTCCTCACCCCGGAGCAAGAAGTTGATTTAGCCAAAAAGATCAAAGAAGGCGATCAAGATGCACTGGAACAACTTACTAAGGCGAATTTAAGATTCGTTGTTTCCGTAGCGAAACAATACCAAAATCAAGGATTATCACTAAGTGACCTCATAAATGAAGGGAATTTAGGACTAATAAAAGCAGCGCAAAGATTTGATGAAACCAGAGGTTTCAAATTCATCTCCTATGCCGTATGGTGGATCAGACAATCGATCTTACAAGCCTTAGCTGAACAATCAAGAATTGTCAGACTACCTCTTAATAAGGTAGGTTCACTGAATAAGATCAATAGAGCTTTTTCAGAACTAGAGCAAGAGTACGAAAGAGAGCCTTCTTCCGATGAATTGGCTGAATTACTTGAAATCTCCGCTGATGAGGTGGAGACAACACTAGGAGTGGCTGCTAGACACGTGTCCATGGATGCGCCATTTGTGGATGGAGAAGATAACTCCTTACTGGATGTACTCGAGAATGCTGGAACACCAGGCACAGATTCCAAGTTGGAATATTCAGAGTCACTAAGACGTGAAATAGAAAGATCACTCAGTACCTTGACAGAAAGACAGTGTGATGTTATCAAGTTGTATTTCGGTATCGGAATAGAACATCCCATGTCTCTAGAAGATATCGGTGACAGATTTGGGTTGACAAGAGAAAGAGTCAGACAGATCAAAGATAAGGCCATCAATAAGCTGAGATCTGCTAGCAGAAGTAAGTTGCTTAAGCATTACTTAGGAGTATAAGGTTCCAAAATAAGCATATCCACGAGTAATATCGAAATAAATTGAGAGAAGGGCCGGATCGTAAGATTTGGCTCTTTGTCTTTTAGGGGCTGACTCAAACTTAGATTTCCGGAAGACTCTATCACGGAGGACTCTAGTGGGTTTCTATATGACACGAGCAAGATCCTTATCAGACAATCCTTGTGCTTTCTTGACTCTACTTAGCTTGCTCATTCATCTTTTAGAGTGGGTCAGGCAATATCATACCCACTTCTTTGGAGCTGGCTTGCCATCTTTTCAAAATCTGAGGACAGCCTAGAGATTGGAATTCCAAATTGCATTTTCTCCCTATCCTGGAAAGACGGCCATCAAGGAGGGAGCGGAACCACTCAGGACTAATCTCCTATTATTAGCTCTACGATAGATTTATTGTTTTGGAGATCTATGACTTCAAGCAAGTACATTCTAGAGGGAAGGTCATGGAGCGCTATACTGCTTTGGTTTTTGGATGAGTAGCTACTTCTTCCCAAACGAAATCTTGTTGCGCCGAAAGACTAAGACTTGCTGTAGAGATAGTGAAAACGATAATTATGAACGACTTTGAAAAAAAAATAGCTCATAGTAATTGTTGAGAAATGAAGATGAATTGATAATCAGATGATATATTACATTCTAGGTTAAAGGACTATAAAGCTAAGTATAAATGTGTTAGAGAAATTATGCACCTACCACTTCTATTCGGCTCCACTCAGTTTTGTAGTGTCAAGAACTGGAATCATATCTTACAATATCTGACCACCTGTTTGGCTTGGTCGAAGAATCATGTTAGTGCCTAAGTCAACTATGCTTTATCTGTATAAAGGCTTAATCTTGCTATTTGCCTGAATCTTTACTAATTCCCACCTGCAACGGCCGCTGCAAACCCTTATGCAATGAGATAAAGGTCTCCGTCCTTTGGATTCCGCTTATCTGCTGTATCCTATCTGAAATGATCAGTCTGAGGTGGTCAGTGTCCCTGACAATGACCTTGGCAAAGATGGAATAGCTCCCAGTTGTGTAGTGGGCTTCTACAACTTCTGGAATCTCCTGAAGCTCTCGCGATACCTCATCATACATTTTGCTCTTCTCCAGGTAGATGCCTAGGAAAGCTGTAATGTCATAGCCCAGTTTCTGATAGTCCACTTTCATCTCATAATTAGTGATGATTTTGGATTCCATCATTTTCTTAATTCTCACATGTACTGTACCTCCGGAAATAAATAGCTCTTTTCCAATCTCAGCATAGGTCTTTTTTGCATCTTGCGTGAGGATGGAAAGAATCTGAAGGTCCGTATCATCGATTTTGTATGGTTTGGGCATATCAGAAGATGTTATTTGATTTATAATCGAATAAGTTAGAAATTATTCAGCTTATGGGCCCAAATACCTTTGTAATATTTTAAGCCATTCAGTAGATTCAGAGCCAATGCCAATAAAACCTAGAAAAAAATTGCGTTTGTGGGAGCCTCTCATAGTAGGCGTGGCTGCTGCGATAGGTTTACTGGCAGGTTATAATATGGATTTTGAGAATAAGAATAAATCCATGTTTGCCATCTCATCTGCTTCCAATATAGATACTAATCAGGGTGATGGCAGAATAGAGGAGGTCATCAGGTTCATAGAGTCGACTTATGTGGATTCCATAGATTCTGAAAAAATGACTCTGAATGTCATCAACGATCTGCTGGACGACCTCGACCCACATTCCAGCTACATCACCCCCGATGAATTATCCAATCACAATGAAAAGATGAAAGGTGTCTATCGTGGAATCGGTATTGAAACACTTAGGATCAGAGATACTTTCTATGTTGCTTCAGTATTGCCACTATCAGGTGCAGCAAAAAATGGTCTATCACTAGGCGCTGCCATACTTAAAGTGGATGACGTTGTGGTTAATGATACTGAAATAACTTTTGATAGTTTGAGTAATCTGTTGACAGACTCAGCCAAGGAAAGTCTCATCCTTACAATCAAAGAACCCCATCAAAGTAGCACTTCAGAAATTCATATGGACATTTCAGATATTACCGTTTCTTCTGCGGATCTGGCTTATCTACTGGAGGACGATATCGCCTATCTCAAGATGGAGCGGTTTAACTCTAATACTTATGAACAGTTCATAGAATCGATGGAAAAAGTCACTAAGGGTAAAGAGCAGATTCATTTGATATTGGATCTGAGGAATAATCCAGGAGGATATTTACCACAAGCTATCAAGGTTGTCTCTCAGTTGTTTGAAAAAAAGGGCAAAATCCTCACTTACACCAAAGGACTCAATAGAGAAAAGCAAGAATACAGATCCACTGGTAAGACTTTTTATAATATTAAGAAAGTGGCCATCCTCATCAATAATAATTCTGCGTCAGGAAGTGAGATTGTGGCTGGAGCTGTGCAGGATTGGGACAGAGGAATCATACTCGGTGAGAAAACTTATGGCAAAGGATTGGTCCAAGAGATATTTCCGTTGAAGAATGGTGGTGCCTTACGCCTAACTGTTGCCAAGTATTATACGCCTAGTGGTCGTCTGATTCAGAAATCCTATGAAAGTGAGACCAATGAGTTCGAAGCAGATAGCGCTGAAGTAAAAACCAAATTATTGGCCCGAACGATGCCCAGTGGCCAAGGCATCTTACCTGATGTCATCATAGACCAGCAAGACGAATATTGCAGAGGTTACTATAATTTCTTAGATCATTACCAGATCAGTAAAATGCATCAGTTGGGCCGACGAGAATTAGTGTCTTCAGATTTCAGACAATTGGATTATGAAGCTTTTGCAAGATCTCATTATGAGCAATTACCCGTTCTGGAATGCGACTTGGATTTTGATACTGCGGCAATTCGCAACTACGAAAAATTAACCTTGTCCACGGAGGATTATGCTCGCTATGCTTATCAATATGATGAGACCCTTAAGGCTGCTCTGGAGTATATCAATAATCCTAAGCCTATAATCGCTTTACTCCCTGATAAAAATTAACTCTCCCTCTCGTGTATAGCTTACGATAAGTGAAGCGCTGACAGTCTCTTGCTCTTCTGGCTGCTGCCTGCCCGTGGTGCATATGTAATTCACTTGTGATTTTATAATTTCTTCTATTTCGTTATAGTAGCTCGGGGTGGATGACCCTTGCAAGTTAGCGCTGGTGCTGACCAGTGGGTTACCCAGCTCAGCCATCAGGTTCACAAGCAGTGGGTGGCTAGTCAGGCGGATGGCTATTGTACCATCATCGCCGATCAAGTGCTTGGGCACTAATGAACTAGCCCTATGGATAATGGTCAAGGGTTGCACATGATGTGCCAGAAGATTTTCTATGCGCGGGTGCAGATCAGTCACATATTTCTTTAATACTGACAGCTCGCTAATGAGCAGAATCAAAGGCTTGTCCGGGTCTCTTCGTTTTATATCAAATATCTTAGCGACAGCCATGGCATCAGAGGCATCACAACTCAAGCCCCAGATGGTATCAGTGGGACAGAGGATCACACCCCCATCCTGGAGAATCTTAACGATCTCTGATAGATTATCCAGATACTTCATCTGGTGAAAAGTATTGTTATGGTGTACGAAGGAAATAGGGTTGGAGATAACAATTCAGTGGGTTTTGCGTTTAATTTGAGTTGAGCGCAACGATTACATAGAGCTTGGGGATAGAACGATAAATGCATAACTTTATTATAAGTTTCAATCAACCTTCAACAACTTCTGAGATAATTAATACCCTATGAGATATACAAAACATATTACTGCGGCCTTACTCATTTTGTTTTGCCTGCAAGGTCGTATGGAGGCTGCACATATAGTAGGAGGTGACGTGGTCTATAGTTTCCTCAATTTTAACAGTGATACAACCATGGTTACTTTTAGAATCAAGGTTACTCTATACAGAGAAGACACTCCACAAGGAGCAGGTTTTGATGAAGCTGGAGAAACGGCTTTTGGGGTATATAGAAGAAACACCACAGGCCAATGGATATTACAAGAAAGTGTCATGAACATCGGTCCTATGAATATCAAGAACATTCCTGCCAATGAATTGGAATGTGTAGAGCCCAATACTGATCTGAAAGTAGAGGAAGGCTTCTATGAGTTTGATGTGACTTTGGAAATCGGAGATCAGGATTATATGGTTGCTTACCAGCGATGTTGTAGAAATATGACTATCGCTAATATTTTCGATCCTGGAGAAACGGGGGCTGTCTTTGATGTCATCATAACGCCGGAAGCGCAAATATCCGGAAATAACAGTCCTACTTTTGATGCTTTTCCTCCGCTCTTTATCTGCGCAGGTTTTCCTGTGGTTGTAGATCAATCTGCAACTGATTTGGAGGGAGATGAGCTTAGATATTCTTTTTGTGCACCGTTCACTGCAGGAGGTGTGAGGGACGCTACTGGTATAAATGCCGGAATGCTAGGATGCTGTGATTGTGTGAGACCCGCCCCACAGAATTGTGCGCCGCCATTCAGAAATGTGACCTTTCTACCACCCTATAGCCCTATGAATCCTTTAGGAGGTACACCACAAGTTACCATAGACCCTGTAACAGGTCTCATAACAGGCATGCCGGAAGTCGAGGGTCAATTCGTAGTAGGCGTCTGTATCACTGAGCTGCGTGATGGTAGAGTCATAGGAGGTATCAGACGAGATTTTCAGTTTAATGTGATTGCTTGTGAGGCGGCCATTTTTGCCAGATTGGATGCTGATGTAGTGGAACCGGATCCTAACAGTCCTATTACACCTGATGCTGGGAATACCAGCCTTTTCAGGTATAAGCTCTGTGGTGACAAAGAATTGGACATACAAAATCTAAGTTCAGAAGTACGGTTTATAAATGATTATGACTGGACAATAATGGATGCCGCTGGCGATACCATATTTGATCAGAATGGCGCTAATGCGGCAAATGCTTCGATAGTTTTTCCTAAGTTCGGTCAGTATATCGGAAATATGGTGGTGAACAAAGGATTAATGTGTTCCGATACTGCCCCGATGATCATTGATGTCTTTCCGCGTATCGAGGCAGAGTTTACTTCACTGTATGATACTTGTGTGGTAGGTCCTATAGAATTCACTGATGGGTCTGCAACCGGTGGTATGAATATCACGGAATGGAACTGGTCATTTGACATGGATGGAGCTTCCACTGAAATGAATCCCACATTTCAGTTTCCCACCCCTGGACCCAAAGAAGTCAAGCTCTTTGTCAAGGACAACAACACTTGCCAAGATAGTGTTACCAAGGTCATTCAATATTATCCAGCGCCAAATGCAGTGATAGTGGAACCAACGACTTTTCTAGGTTGTACGCCATTGAATGTCTTTCTGGATAACCTTTCTTTCCCCATAGATGAGAGTTATGATGTGACTTGGGATTTTGGAGATGGGAATAGTAGCAAGGAGATAAGTCCGAGTCATATCTATGAGGAACCCGGTAATTATCGTGTGACGGTAGATATAGTCTCACCTCTCAATTGTGGAATAAGTCGGGATTTCGGTGATTACATAAGAGTTCTACAATCTCCAGTCGCTGACTTCACTTGTGATCCCATGGTCGCCAATATTTTCAATAAGACCATAAATTTCATGGACCGGAGCGTAAATGCTGGGGGCTGGCAATGGGACTTCGGGGGCGCTGGAAGCTCCTTCATACAGGAGCCCACCTTTACCTTTCCGGATACTGGTGTCTACGAAGTGGTCTTGACCGTGTTCCACCCTGATAACAACTGTCCTGATACCTTATCCAAGATCATTGATGTCATTCCGACAGTCGATTTTTTCTTTCCCAATGCGTTTACCCCCAATAATGATTCTTCCAATGATGAGTTTCTAGGTCTAGGGTATTACGGAGGTGTAGTGGATTTTGAGTTACTGGTGTTCAATAGATGGGGAGAAATGGTATTTGAAACCACAGACCCTAGGGAAGGATGGAATGGCAGAGCCTTCAATAATGGGGACACTGCCCCGCAAGGCGTCTATGTGTACAAGGCAAAGTATCGAGACCCAAGAGGTAAGGATTTCAGTACTGACGGCCACATAACTCTTTTGAGATAAGTAGTGTACATATCTGTGATTTATAGTATTTTTGCAGGCTAATTAGAAATAGTCTAAAATCTTGAGATATGGATCTTATTAATTATGTACACGAGCAGCTAACACCTAAGAAGGAATTTCCTGATTTCAGGCCAGGTGACAATGTTGATGTCAGCATTAAGATTGTAGAGGGTGCTAAAGAGAGAATCCAGTCTTTCAAAGGTAATGTGCTCCAGATCAATGGACACGGTTCTACCAGAACTTTCACTGTTCGTAAAATGTCCAGTGGGGTAGGTGTAGAGAGAATATTTCCGGTCACTTCTCCATCCATCGTCGATATCAAAATCCTCAAAAGAGGAAAAGTGAGAAGAGCTAAGCTATTTTACCTCAGAGAACTAGTCGGTAAAAAAGCTAAAATCAAAGAAAGAAAGCTACTTAAGAAGTAGTCTACGCTATTTAATATCCTCTGCTTTTCTTTTAACTTTGGATTGTGTCAATACAATTCCCATGCGAGATTTTAAGTACACAGCAGCTTACTTAATTCCAGCAGCTACATTATTTTCGCTTCATATGCGGGGTATATTCAGCTTCACGACTGTGTTGCTTGTCTTCCTTGTGATACCTATAATAGAGCCGATTCTTGGCAATAGCGCTGAAAATCTTGATTCAGAACAACAAACTACTAGGAACAGAAGAATAATCTTTGATTTACTGCTCTACTTGAACCTGCCGATACTGTATGGTCTACTTGTCTATTTTGGTTATCAGATATATGTGGAGCAGATGCTATTCTGGGAAAAAATAGGGTTGTGTCTTTCTTTAGGTATTACGATGGGTGCTATCGGTATCAATGTTGCTCACGAGCTAGGCCACAAAGACCAGAGATACAAACGTGTCCTAGCGGGCTGTTTACTACTGCCGAGTCTCTATATGCACTTTACCATGGAGCATAATCTCGGACACCACAAGAATGTAGGGACAGATGTCGATCCCGCTAGTGCCAAGGCAGGAGAGCCCATATATGTTTTCTGGTTGCGATCGATGATAGGCACCTACCGCAATGCCTGGAAAATCCAGCAAAGATTACTCAGTCAGGGGGACCGCTCCTTCTTCAGTTGGGACAATCACCAGTTGATTTATCTCGTTCTTCAGCTCAGCTCAGTTGTAATGACATATCTGATCGGAGGTGTGGTCATGATGCTCATGTTTATTGCTTGTGCCTTTATTTCCATCCTATTGTTGGAAACTATCAACTATGTGGAGCATTATGGGCTAAGGCGGCAGAGACAAAAGAATAAACGTTATGAGCTCGTAAGGCCTGATCACTCCTGGAATTCAAATCATGAACTTGGCCGAATCATGTTATACGAACTGACCAGGCATTCTGATCATCATTTTGCTTCGCATAAGAAATATCAGAATCTTGATGACCATAAGCATTCTAAGCAACTGCCATTTGGCTATCCTACTTCTATGTTGTTATCTTTATGTCCACCGCTTTGGTTTAGAATAATGGATAAGAGAATATGAGTACCTTAGTAAGAAATCTCACAAGTCTATCGATAATTGCCCTTATGGTTTTCTGTCTGAGCAATTGTAAGAATGATGAAAAAGTAGCTTCCGTTGCTGAGAAACCTATGACCGCAGATGATCTGGTAGGAGAGTGGACCATAGTCGAGGCTTATAAAGGAAACCAGCCCAGCAAGATGTTGGAAAAGGGATTATTTACTTTTTCTCCCACTTATGAATTCAGTAATAATTTCCTCGGGGATCCCAGCCAATACCCCTATACCTTCAATGGCAGGAGAATCAAAGTCAAAAACGGCAGCAGAACTTCGTATGATGTCATCAAACTGACATCGGACACATTGGTTATGAAAACAAAACTTAGAAACTTTGATTTTCAGTTCATCACAACCAAAGTTCAATAGATTGATAAAGAAACTAATAATAGTTAGCACTTTAATTTTCATTCAGTCGATTAGTCTACGGGGCTTGGATGTATCCAGCACTTGCCTCACCTTCTGGCAGCAAGAGCCCTACCTTGAAATCTACAGTCGCATACTAGGCAGCACCGCTCAGTTCATTGCGATGGAGTCAGATAGTAGTCTCGTCACTGCCGGCATAGAATTTCTGGTGGTCATCACTGACGACCAGGGTAAAATTCATATTGCAGAAAAGTATAATATCAAAAGTCCCGAGTCTACATCAGCTTTGGATTTTTATGATATGAAACGATACCAGCTTTCTCCTGGAAAATTTGATATTAAACTACAGTACGTGGATCTCAATCGTATTTCAGACACCTTGATATATGAGCAAAAAGTAGATGCCAGTGGAAGCACTGATACGCCACTTATTTCTGATCTGTTATTGACTAATCAAATCTCAAATCAGATTGATGGCTATGCATTCACTAAGGCAGGCTTCACCTTTGAACCTCTGGTGTATAATGTTCTAGGTCCTTCAGATGACAAGCTGGTATTCTATGGGGAAATCTATGAGGAGCAGAATTCGCAACAGCAATTGTATTACAAATACTACTTGATGGATCCAGAAACCCTGGAACAGAAGACCAAACCTTCATTCAAGAAATTAAACGCCGACCCCAAGGCCCCCATACTCAAAGAGATCGACATCGCAGATCTACCCACAGGCAAATACGTCCTGGTGCTGGAAGTTATCACTAAGGACAATGAATTGATAACCAGAAAAGAACAGGTCTGCGCCATCTATCACCCCTATGCGGACTATGCTATCAAGTATGAAGGGGACAGTAAGTACGAAACCTCATTTGTGCATGAGCTGGACGAAGGCGAGCTTAATTATAGTCTCAAAGCTATTTTTCCTCGTGTCACCAATGATATGAATGGTATACTCAACGAGATTATCTGGAGTGAAGAAATAGAACCTAAGCGCTACTACCTCTATAGTTTTTGGTCCAAATTTTCGCCAGATAACGCCAAGGGGATCTATGACGAATATATGAACGTGGCACGTGCTGTGGACGATCAATTTGCTTCTAATTTAGGTCATGGATTTGAGTCAGACAGGGGCTATGTATTTTTGAAATATGGCAAGCCACATGATGTGATAGATGTGCCAGATGAGCCCTCAGCACCACCTTATCAGATCTGGATTTACAATTACCTGCAAGAAACCACTCAGAGTAATGTCAAATTCTTATTCTATAATAAGGACCTGACACCTAATGATTATCGCATATTGCATTCCACCTGCCGAGGAGAAATATCCAACCCGCGCTGGGAAGTGGAGTTATACCGTGCTGATCGATTTGCACCGATAGGTAATGCGCTGGATGCCACGAGAGTACAAGATGGCTTTAATAGAAACGCAAGACGATACTTCTCAGATAATTAGACTATCGTACCTTTAGGATCATGAAGGTAACTGTCGTTCAGTCTGAAATAATATGGCACGATCCAGCTGAGAATATCAGCAGGGTAGAGGCTGAGCTTGCCACTGTCAACAGCACCGATCTTATCGTACTTCCAGAAATGTGGTTCTGTGGATTCACTATGAAGGTAGAGTCCATGGCAGCCCATACACCTTTAGCCCTAGAGCGGATGCAACAATGGGCTCAGAAAAAAGAGGCCGTTATCTGTGGTTCCATGATCACGCGACATCAGACCACTGATTTCAGAAACAGACTTTATTTCGTAAGTAGCAAGGGCATTTTGGATACTTATGATAAAAAACATCTCTTCTCCTATGCTGGCGAAGATCGCTACTTCACTCCTGGCAATACTAAGCTGGACATTAGGCTGGGAAATTTAAAAGTGAGAGCTAATATCTGTTATGATCTGCGATTTCCTGTCTGGTCCAGCAATGATACTGGTTATGATGTCCTATTGTACTCTGCAAATTGGCCAGACAAACGAATTGAAGCTTGGAAAGCGCTACTCATTGCCCGAGCTATCGAAAATCAATGTTATGTAATCGGCTGTAATTGTGTTGGCCAGGATGCATGGGGGAACACCTATGAGGGGCACAGTGCTATTATCGGACCTGATGGAACTGTATTGAAGACTCTAAAAGGGAGTGGAATATTGGAAGAAGAATTAGATAAGAAAGCTCTGGAAACATTCAGAAAGGAACTGCCTTTTCTGAAGGATGCTGATGCTTTCAAATTGTCCTGACTTACTATTATACCACTACAGATTATTAAAGAATTCTACCATTGCTGCTCTGGCTTCATTGTCTAGCTTGGCGTCAGGATGCATCCAAGCGTAGGACTTGGGAGGCATTCTCTTCTCAGACAGAACTTCTGCGCAAGCCTGAGCCTTGGCAATTTTCTCCTTGTCAGTGTAGTTACCCCAGATCGAGAAATTGACTTTGTTTCGGCCGCCTTTGACATGTCCTTTGGTCCACCAGCCGACTGGTTGGAAACGGGTATAGCGGGGGAAGGTTGTCTCATGACTATGACAATCATAGCAAGCGGATTTGATAAGAGGCAGTAGTTCGGCTTCTTGGCCCTGAGGTACTGAGGCAGATAGGTCTTGGTCAGCTACTATAGAGGGATTCTTCTTATCGATAGGGAAAAGTTGAATAAGGACCAAGGCTAAAAGTAGAAGGAGTGGTATGCGCTTTTTCATAAGTATAATTGCGGTCTAAGCTAAGCAAATTTCAAGGTTTTTTAAAGATGATAATGTCCGCTGAGTCATTACAAGGGCTGAGGCTACCTTAGCTTTATTTGTGTACTTTTGGGGCTTTATTTGTCAGCCATATTCATAGCGAATGTCAGTTAATAGAATCCTCACTATCATCTTGTTTTTTCTTTTGTCCAATCTATTGATTATACAGAGCCTCTCGGCTCAAGATGTCGCTACAACCGGGGCAATCAGGGGACACGTCTATGATATTGAAACAGGTGAGCCCATAAGCTACGCGACAGTTGTTATCGATGGCAGTATTCTAGGTACGAATACGGATGATTCAGGATTTTTCAATCTGAGCGATATTCCTACTGGGAATCGGAAACTGAAAGTTTCTTTCATAGGGTATGAAGATTACCTCATTCCGATAGAAGTCAAAAAGACAACCATCAATTACTACAAGGTGGAAATGACGACAGGTGGGGTTACCCTCGGAGTGGTGGATATCTCAGCAGAGAGACAACAGGCCAGAACAGAGGTCAGAATCTCTAAGCTTCAAGTCTCCAAAAAACAAATCAAGGCCTTACCCTCTACTGGTGGCGATGCAGATGTCTTACAATATCTGGCAGTTGTCCCGGGAGTAATCTCTACTGGTGATCAAGGTGGACAATTATTCATAAGAGGAGGGTCCCCCATTCAGAACAAGATAATGATAGATGGGCTTACGATTTACAATCCTTTCCACAGTATAGGATTTTACTCTACGTTTGAGACAGAAATCATAAGAAATGTAGATGTACTTACTGGAGGCTTCAATGCGGATCACGGAGGTAGAATATCAGCCATAGTGGATATCAGAACCAGGGCAGGCAACCAGAAGAAACTTTCTGGCCAACTCTCTGTGAGCCCCTTCATGGGCAAAGCTCTTATAGAGGGGCCATTGACTAAAAATGAGAATGGAGGAAATCTCTCCTTCATACTGACAGCTAAGAAATCCTTGATCAAGGAAGTCTCGAAGACAGTCTACAATTATGCTGTAGAGAATGACACAGTAGGTCTCCCTTTTGATTTCACGGATACCTATGCTAAGCTGACTTACAATACGCCTAATGGGTCCAAGTTCAGTTTCTTTGGGTTCAATTATGATGATCAGTTCGATAATCCTGCAGTTTCCACAATCGAATGGAATAACCGTGGTGGAGGTATCTTTTTTGATCTATTGCCTTCTGCCAGTGCCCTGACGATGGACGGTCTAGTAGGCTTAAGCAGCTATGATATAAGTATCGTGGAATCAGGTGATAATAATCCTCGTAGCAGTTCTATTACAGAGGGTAATTTAAGTTTGGATTTTAAGTATTTGACTAATATTTCTTCTGTCAAATATGGAATAGACATCAAGAGTATCAGCACAGATTTTAATTTTACAAACCCCTTCGGCATAGCCTTTCAGGAAAAACAAAACACTACAGAAATCGCAGGTTATCTCACTTACAGAAGAGCCTGGAATAAGCTGGTCATCGAGCCTGGATTCAGATTGCAATACTATGCCTCACTGGGAGAATTTTCCCCAGAACCCAGAATAGGAATCAAGTACAATATCACTGATGACCTCAGGTTCAAAGCTGGTGGAGGGCTCTATAGTCAAAACCTCATTTCCACTTCCAACGAGAGAGATGTCGTGAACCTTTTCAGTGGTTTCATATCAGGCCCGGAATCAAGGATATTTGATTATGATGGTAAATCAGTGAGTACCAAGTTGCAGAAAGCCAGACATGTATTGGCTGGGATAGAAAAAGACTTGGGTAGTAATCTGCAAGTGAATCTCGAAGGTTACTATAAAGAGTTCACTCAATTAATCGTCATCAATAGAAATAAAATAAGACAGAGTGATTCAGATTATTCCACTGAAGAGGGTGACGCTTTCGGTCTGGATATTTCTGCCAAATATGAGACAGCCAAGTGGTATCTATGGGCTACGTACTCCATTGGTATGGTTACCAGGTTTGACGGGGAGCAGGAGTATCCTACGTTATTCGACAGAAGACATAATGTTAACTTCTTGACGACCTATACGGTAGGTCGTAACAATGATATACTTCTTAGCTTGAGATGGAACATGGGTTCTGGTTTCCCATTCACCAAGACTGTCGCTTTCTATGATAATCTAGTCTTGGATGAGGGAGTAGGGACGCCAATAGAAACAGATAATTCTGATAACATCGGCATCATCTATTCAGACGAGAGAAATGGCGGCAGATTGCCTTACTACCATCGGTTGGACTTGTCAGCACAGAAGACTTTCACTTTAAATGATAGATTCAATGTGGATGTCATCGCAACTGTGACGAATGCTTACGACAGAGATAACATCTTCTATTTTGATAGGATCAAATTTGATAGAGTCAATCAGCTGCCCATACTACCGGCCTTATCTGCCAAGCTCAATTTCTGATAGCAGATAATAACGTTATCCCAATCATAAATCTAGAATTCGGAAATCAAAAATCTAAAGGATTTCTTACTTTTGCGGCTTTAAACGCAGTATGATGATTAAAGGATTTGAAACCCTAAGTGCCACACAATTTGAAATCACCAAGGACGCCATAGCTTGGATTACCCTACTGATCGCCACGGCAGATGGAGTGATGGATGAAGAAGAGCAAAAGTGGGCCGCCAAGATTACCAAGATCAGAAGCTATCACAACCCCAATGAGCTGACAGAATTCTACGAAGAAGTAGGGAAAGACTATGCTGCCAAAGTCGCAGAGCTGATGAATAAATTACCTGCTGATGCGGCTGAGCGACGAGGTATATTGACCAGAAAGCTACAACAGCTCAATACGGTATTGCCTTTGCTCAATAACAATTTAGGACATCTTTTGCTCAAAGACTATAAATCGTTTGCCCATCATGTCGCGAAGGCTTCGGGAGGCTTCCTAGGCTTCCTAAGTGTCAGTAAAGAAGAGGCTAAGCTAATAGACCTACCGATGATCGATCCTATCCCTTGGGAAGAGCCTGATGAAATAGAATTTGATGATGTGGACCTGGAGTCATAAATAAAACTCTCAGTCCAGTCCAAATGACTGGACAGAGAGTTTACTTTCATTTCGGGGCTATCAATTCTACTACAATTGAAGGAAATTTACATATTACTATCTGTAAAGGATTTTAAGTTATTAGAAAAGACAATGTTGTTTTATGAACTTTTTGACCCCTGCTAATAAACAGGACCAAGTACGAATAGTTACATCTTCACCACGCGTTTCAACCAAGCACCACCTTGATGGGTTCCATGGAATTCTCTCTCCGTTTTCCATACCCTGTTGATAATTATCCCTAGATCTCATTAGCTATAGTCCTATTTTGCACTCCATAAGATTTGGATATGATAAACTACAATACAGGGCAGATCAGCCCGCTGGCTATACACCATATAGGTAGAGCCTTGGAAGGTGAAGACTTAAGGCTGATGGATGCTACAGTGCCATTAAGAGAAGAACCTTACTTGGAGCAGCTAGTTTTTCATTACTTGTTGTCTAAATTTAAAGAACCTTCATTCTATAATTTCAAGCAAGGTGATGAGCCCTCTCCCGTGATGGAGCTGGTAGCTCAGATTTTCAACGATAAGGCTGCCCTCTTGCCCGTATCCAAGGATCTAGCAACAATGCTCTACAAAGGCCAAGAACACCCTAGTATCAAGACAGGAGTGCTGGCGGTCTGCCACTTTGAGGACATACTAGTAGAGGACGAGCTGCTAGAAGCAGTGGGTATCTTTAAGATAGAATCCAAAGCGGCTTTCCTTCAGCTCGACGAGATGCAAAACGCCTACAAATTCACTGCTCTTGAGGGCTTGGCTATGAATGGCCTCGACAAAGGTTGTCTAATACTCAACACCGAGAAAGCTGACGGCTACAAAGTCTGTGTTCTGGATAAGACAGCTGTCCAAGAAGCAAGGTTCTGGAAAGACAGTTTTCTGCAACTGGTAGAGCGCAAGGACGCTTATCACAATACCACCCACTATATCAATCTCACTAATGATTTCGTCAATGAACGACAAAAATCCAGCCCGAACCCAGACGGTATGGAAAAACTGGAAGTGATGGAAGCTTCAGAAAAATATTTCAATTCTAACGAAAGTTTTAATGAAGAGGAGTATATGGGTGCTCTCTTTCCAGATGAGCGGGTAGCAGAGGATTTTCAGAATTACAAGAACCAGGTTTCTAGTAAAAGAGGTTTTGACTTGGGTGAAGAATTTGATATTTCAGATGCAGCTGTCAAGAAAAAGTCCAAGGTTTTCAAGTCGGTGATCAAGCTGGATAAGAATTTCCATATCTATGTACACGGAGACAGAAACAAGATCGAGCGGGGGGAAGATGAGTTTGGGCGAAAATTTTACAAGGTGTTTTATGAAGAGGAGCACTAGCCTCTTTTATTATTTTATTCATTTTGACCAAAACAAAGTAAAGTGGAGTGCTCTCCATTCTAGTTACTGCAATAATTCATAATGAAAATGACATTTACTCTTTGAGAGGACGGGGATGTCAACGCTCTTTCACTGTAGTCGAAATGAAAAAGACTAAACACTAGAACTAACAAAACCTGAAAACCAACTTCTCATCCTTTCCCTTCAGCTTCCTATGGATAGTTTCTTCACTATCTCTCTGGCTGATGGCCACTATGACTTGCGCAAATTTGTAAGTACCTACTAGGTCTGCTGACTTGATAAGTTGACCATAGATCATATGACCTTTCTTCTTGGGATTATCAGTGACCCAATGAAAATTTATTTTTTGCTCTATAAGTAATCTGGCGACAGCTTTTCCTTTGCGACCAGCGCCCCACAAGAACAAGTCATTATTTTTGTAGTCTTCAGCCAAGAAATATTTCATCTTGATCGGAAGGTAATTATTGTCCAGATATACTTTGCTTGTTCTTGAGGTTCTTGTAGGATGATCTCGCCAATAATGGGTAATGGACATTACATTATTGATCCTGATTCTGGCGCGCCTGAACCTGAAAGCTAAGTCATAGTCCTCGGGATAAGTATTAGGAATAAAAGCTTTGACTCTGTCCAGACTGGCTCTGCTGGTCATCCAGTTAGGCGATGGGATAGAGCATTCCTTATAGATTTCAGAATAGTTTGATTCTGTCTCTGTCAATTCATTGAGCCAATCTGCATATCTTTTATAACCATCTCCGAGCGGGCCGTCATCAGAGAAGTAGGCGACCTTACCGATGGACAGGCAGTGGGGCCGCTCTATTTGTTTAGCCACCATCTTTTCTAGTTTGTCAGGCGTCATCAGATCGTCTGCATCCATTCGTGTGATGTATAGGCCTTTGCTAGAGGAGTAGGCTAGCCGCAGTGCTGCTATAATGCCAGTCCCCTTATTGTCGAAGCGTTTTATTCTAGAGTCTTTGTCGCTATAGCTTGATAGTGTTTGTTCAGAATCATCCGTGCTGCCGTCATTAACAGCTAATAATTCCCAGTCAGTAAAACTTTGACCGATAATGGAATCCAAGCAACTAGAGAGGTAAGGCTCCGCATTCTTGACAGCCATTAATATACTAACGGTAGACATAATATCTGAATAACGGGAAGCTGACGCCTATCCCGATTACAAAAGCAATGACCAATTTTGATATCATATACTGTAGCCCTAAATATTCTGTAACGGCGTAGATGCCGCCCATATTAAGCAAGAGTATCAGTAAGCTGACTAGCGCATACTTTGCTGCTTGTGTGGCGATGGGTCTGTCGGTTTGCTTAAAGGCCCATATACGTAAGACGGTAAACCCCACTATGGCCCCTAACCCACTGGCTATACCCGCAGAGATGACATAATAGACATTCAAGAATTCCGTCAGTAGATATAAGCTGATGATATCCACAACAGAAGCCATGAAAGAACCGATCTGTGACCGATAGAAAGACTTGAATAGCGGAACCTTGTTATTCGTTGTCATCACCCTATAAGTTGCGGTTCTAACCATATCCAAGCATGCAGTACCACACAAGCATAGATGCCAGCCAGTACATCATCCAGCATTACGCCAGTGCCACCCTTCAAATTCTTATCCAGGTAGCGGATACCTAGTGGTTTCAATATGTCAAAAAACCTGAATAGTACAAAGGCTATTATTAAATTCTTAAGTGAAAATGGCACTGCGATCAAAGTGATCAGATAACCTACAAATTCATCCACAACTACTTTGCCTGGATCATCTCCCCACTCTGGCGTCACCTGATCAGTGCTGTATATACCTATCATAGTGAGGAACACTGATAAGACGACTAATAGTGGATTATAAGTATGGGCACCTTGGAAGTGGAGCAGGCCGTAACAGAATAAGAAAGCGCCCATTGTCCCGAAAGTGCCGGGTGCAACAGGCGCATATCCTAAGCCCATAACAGTCGTTATGGCTTTATGTAATTTGATCATTTATTCTTCGTAATCCAATCCTAAGTGATTGATAAGGTCATGCCCTCCTATGTGTCTCAAGGTATTTTCCAATTTGGATAGTTGCTTGAAAATGTCGTGGATGGGGTAGCGGCCTTCTGGTGCCTGTGGTGACTTCAGATAGAAAGATAACCACTCTTGTATGCCGGACATTCCAGCCCTCTTAGCGAGGTCCAAAAATATTGCTAAATCCAATACGATTGGAGCAGCTAATATCGAATCCCTACAAAGGAAATCCACTTTTATCTGCATGGGATAGTCCAGCCATCCTTTGATATCAATGTTGTCCCAGCCCTCTTTGTTGTCTCCTCTAGGTGGGTAATAGTTGATTCTGACCTTGTGATAAAAGTCTTTGTATAACTCTGGATATAATTCTGGTTCCAGAATTTGTTCCAGTACGCCGAGTTTGGACACTTCTTTGGTCTTGAAGTTATCAGGATCGTCCAGAACTTCTCCATCTCTGTTTCCTAAGATATTCGTCGAGAACCAACCTTCGATTCCTAAGGCTCTGGCTTTGAAGCCTGGAGCAAGTATCGTCTTCATCAGTGTCTGTCCAGTTTTGAAATCTTTCCCAGCGATAGGCGCTCCTGTCTGTCTCGCAAGGTCGACCAGAGCAGGTACATCACAAGAAAGATTCGGCGCACCATTAGCGTATGGAATGCCCATTTTGATAGCGGCGTAGGCATAGATCATACTCGGAGCGATCAATTTGGAATTCTTCTCTAATCCCTTCTCAAAGGCTCCAATGGTTTTATGGACAGCTGACTCTTCTATGTATATTTCTGTGGATCCACACCACACCATGACTAATCTATCACAGTTGTTGGCTTTTTTGAATCGTCTGATATCTGCCATGACAGCTTTGGCCAAGTCCATCTTAGTCTTAGCTTTTTTGACATGGGTACCATTCAATTTTTTGACATAATTCTTGTCAAAAACCGCTTTCATTGGTTTGATTTTGGACAAGGGACCTTTCAACTCTTTGAGAAGTGCTGGCTCTAATACTGCTGCATGGACTGCAGCTTCGTACATGTTATCCTTAAAGATATCCCAACCTCCAAAAACAACTTTTTTCAAATCTTGTAATGGGACGACATCATTTATTTTGGGGATGTTCTTTTTTGTTCTTTTGCCTATTCTCATCCTACCCATCTGAGTGAGTGCGCCTATGGGATTAGCTAAGCCTTTATTCACGGCCATGACACCAGCTATGAAGGTCGTTGCCACCGCACCCATACCAGGTGTCAAGATGCCCAATTTCCCTTTGGGAACTGATGCCAATCCCTTTTTTCGCGTGCTTGTCTTTCTCTTAGTTGCTGCTTTTTTAGCTGCCATTGTAGTAATTTATAGTAGTTTATTAGCTTGACACCATTCTACGGTCTCTTTGAGTCCAGAACTCAGGTCGTAAGTGGGTGTGAAGTTAAAATCTTTTTCTAAGTCCTCAACATCTATCGCAAAGGACCTTGCAAAATACTCTTTGACTTTATTAGTGTCCAGTAAGGTGGGCTTACCAGTTAAATTGCTCATTTTCTCACCTAACCAGGCCACAACCATCATGAGACTGAACGGAATGGTGATTTTTAGGGGCTTATTACCAAATATATCTGCCAGTACAGAATTGAACTCTTGGATAGGATAGATATTGCCATCACCCACAAAGTATGCTTTATTGGTTTTATCACTCTGAACGGCTGTTATTATGAGTTTCACTAGATCCTTGACATGTATAAAAGTGGCATCCATGTTTCCAGAACCTACTTTGGGTGCCAGCCCTAGCTTTACGGTTTTATAGACTGGGACCATTTCTTCGCTTCTGGGCCCGTACACGGCAGTGGGTCGGAATATGAGCGAGGGAATCTGTCTGTAACCCTGCACGAATTGCTCTGCTTGGAGCTTGGATTCGCCATACCAGGTGACAGGATGCGGGGAGCTGTCTTTGTCCAGAATCTGCTTTACTTGTCGGTCAGCAGGGCCATAAGAGGCTAGGCTGCTGATGAGGATGAGCTTGGTGGGTATGATGTTTTCTTCTATGAGGATTTTACAGAACTTCCTAGTATAACCCGCATTTATTTTGAAATATGTCGCCTTGTCTTTGGCTGTGGTGACACCAGCATTTAATATTATATAGTCAAAACGCTTTGTGATGAGTTGCTCTCTTAACTTGTCTTCTTGATCGAAACTATAATAAAAGAAATTAACTCTAGGGTCATTGAGGTACCGAAGGTTACTGGTTTTTCTGACACCAGCATACGTGAGTAAGTTGGATTTTATGGCTTCGTCTACCAGGTGACTACCCACAAAGCCATTTGCTCCAGTTATCAGTATTTTTTTGCTCATTGAAGATCAGGAAGCTGGGCAAGTGTATAAGCGATAAGTTTTATATTTTTCACCGTTCAGTTTTTCAGCGGCGAGGACCATCTCCTTATTACTCTCCAGTATCCACGAAGCTTCGCCACCAATCAGTTTTCTTTCCCTGGCTTGTTGTATGTTCTTAGCAAAGAATATAGCCTCGATGCCTTTTTTTCTATAGCCTTCTATCACACCTGTCGTGATGATTCTCACAGACTTGACTTTCTTTTTGTTGAGTAATAACTTGATGATATTGAATGGAAATAAACGACCTTTCTTGAAGTTTATGATAATTTCATTGACATCAGGTAAAGAGACTGAAAAGCCTACGATCTTGCCCTCATGTTCTGCCACATAGGCAAAGTCTTCGTCTGCTATGAGTTTAAGATCACTGACCAGAACACTGAATTCTTTTTCGTTCATGGGGACGAATCCCCAGTTCTTCTCCCACGCCGCATTGTAGGCTGCTCTCAATTGTGGCGCTTCTTCTTTTATTTTTTTAATGTTCAGATTCCTGACCGTAATCCCTTGCCTTTCTAATCGCTGAAGAATAATGTTGGACATTTTAATGGATCTTTCTGATGCTTCATAGGTCGGTATGAAAAAGGCAAAAAGGTCCATTTCTTTAGTCAAGCCTATTTGCTTCTGAATACGGTCATAGTAAGGTTTGTTATAGGTCATCATGACCTTGGGCGGCGAATCAAAACCTGCTACCAGAGTGCCGGCAGTTTCGTTAGTGGAGAAATTTACAGGGCCCATTAACTGGGTGAAATTCTCTGACTTGAGTTTAGCTTTGACTTGATCGAGTAGGGCCTTTGCCACCTCCGAAGAGTCTATATAATCATAGAACCCAAAGAAGCCTATACTGCTGTTGTGGTAATCATTATATGCGGGATTCTTGATGGCTGCAATGCGGCCTACGATTCTATTGTCTTGATAAGCCAGATAAGCCGTAAGCTCACCATATTCAAAAAAGGGATGCTTTTTTTTATTCAGAAGATCTTTCTGAGCCATGAATAGCTCAGGTACATAATTAGGATCGCCTCGATATAGATCGTGTGGAAAATCGATGAATAGCTTCAGTTCTTTAGCAGTGACGACTTCTTGTAAGCTCAGGGAGCTCATACTGATGTCTTTTCCATATCGAAGACACCTATCTTCTTGGAAATACTGTAGATCTTATCGACTGATTCTTGTATCTGAGCATGAGTATGCGTCGCCATAAGAGAATACCTTATCAGTGATGAAGTGCTCGGTACTGCTGGTGAAACGACAGGATTGACAAATACGCCATTATCCAGAAGTAACTTGGTCAGTTCGAAAGTCTTGAAGTCATCTCTGATCATAATCGGAATGATAGGTGTTTCTGTATGACCTGTGTCGAATCCGGCTTCACCCAGCAGCTTCATGGCGTAATGCGTATTATCCCATAATCTTTCTATTCTTTCTGGCTCTTCTTGGATCAGTTCAAGCGCTGCTATGACTGAGGCAGCATTTGCGGGAGCGATACTGGCACTGAATATTAGTGATCGCGCATTGTGCTTCAGAAAGTTGATGGTTTCTTTGTCAGCTGCGACAAACCCCCCTATCGAAGCTAATGATTTACTGAAAGTTCCCATTATCATATCCACATCATCAGTCAGTCCGAAGTGGTCTGCCGTACCTCTACCATTCTTACCCAAAACCCCTAAACTATGAGCATCATCCAAGAATATGCATGCATCGTATTTCTTAGCGAGTTTGACAATTTCAGGTAACTTGGCTATGTCGCCTTCCATGCTGAATACTCCATCTATGGCTATGAGCTTGATTTTATCCGGCTCACATTTCATGAGTAGCTTTTCCAAGCTATCCATGTCATTATGTTTGTATTTCCACACCTTATTAGCAAATGATAATCTGCTCCCATCTATGATGCAAGCATGATCCAGATCGTCAATAATCACATAATCGTGTCTGCCTGGTATCGCTGAGATGACACCTAGATTGACTTGAAATCCCGTACTGAATACCAAGGCACCTTCCTTACCCACAAAATCCGCTAATTTTTCTTCCAGCTCTATGTGAATGTCCAGTGTACCGTTAAGGAATCGTGAGCCTGCGCAGCCAGAACCATATTTATCGATGGCTTTCTTGGAAGCCTCTTTGAGTTTAGGGTGATTAGTCAGACCCAAGTAGCTGTTAGAACCAAACATCAAAACATCCTCACCCCCTATCTTCACGACAGTATCTTGTTCTGATTCTATGGTCCTGAAATAAGGATAAACTCCTAGTGCTTGGACCTTTTGGGGCTGAGTGTAAGCCGCCATTTTTTGCTTTAACATCATTGTTTCTAAATTAGGGTCTAGCTAATGTAATTGATGATCAGAGGGTATCTAGTGCTGGCAAATTTACCATTTACTAACCATTCGGTAAGAAATATACCTATAATCCCGCAGCAGATTCCCATCAATACGTCGATAAAATAGTGATGATTGGAATAAATGGCTCCAAACCATATGGCAATCATACTGATAAGGAACAAGGTACTCAACAACTTGTTGCCATATTTCAGACTATAATAACTTAGAACCATGGGAAAAGCGGCGTGCATGGAGGGTAGGGCCCCGAATGTATTAGTGCCTTGGCTGTACATGTTCTTATAAAGGTCCAAACCTATCATGTGGTCAAATCTGGCCAAGCCAGCTGGTTCACCACCCAAGTCCAATATGATATCTGCACCATACTTCAAGTAATACCACGGTGGTGCCGCTGGCAGAATTATGTATATCAAGAACCCGAACAGATTGACGATCAGAAAGCATGACCAAAAATTGAATAGTAATTGTCTCTCTTTTTTGAAAAATAACAATAAGCCAAAGAGTATGGGAAAGGGTGCCCAGGTGATATAAAAGGCTCCAGAGATGACATCAAAGAAGGGATGTATGTGCAGGTTGAAAAATTCACATAAACTGATCATTTCGCCATCTACGTTTACTCCAAAGAACTTGACCTCATAATCGTATAGGGCTTGGTTATGAATGGGAAACGGATTGTAATGATGAAGTATTTTCAGAGAATTGTATAAAAAGACATACATCAGAAAAGGTGAGAAGCACACAAAGAGCTTACGGGTCTGGCTACTGACAAAAATCAATGCCATACAAAGCATAAAAAAACCTATTTCCATCCCACCGACCCCTACCAGCAATCCTTTCCAGAGCCAATAGGCAATAGAAAGGATGATGGACCATTTTACCCAATTGGGGTCAAACCTTATGAATGCTGACTTTTTCACTTAAGCTAATCGCCTGAGTATTAGACGAATATTTTTTTGTAAGTAGGGAATTCCTCATTGATGCTGTGTCCATAGAATTCTATGTATTTGACCTGTGGAAATACTCCGAAGTCTTCCGCATACACGTAGATATTGGATATACAGGTCATCTTATCTTCTAGCTGAGTTGATACTCGGAATTGGCCCATATCATCCCTGGCTAGAAAGAAATTTTGCTTAGGGTAGGCGACCATTTGGAACTTGAAAGTCTCACTATTGAGTTTCCAGCTTTTGTATCCATAGGCCAGTTTGATCTGTATCTTATTGAGATCTTGTATCTGTCCTTCTTGACAGTAGCGCAGCCAACAGACATTTAAAGGCTCTTCTTGACATAGCCTTCCATCTGCCTCTTTATTGAGTGTATAGATGATCGTATTCCGGTTATGGTTTCTCTGGATGTAAAAGGCTAGATCATGAACATTAGGGGTGGGGTAGTTCTCGGGAAGACCTGGCTCTCCGGTAAATTCAAATTTGAACTTGTTCTGATTAAAGTTTTTAAGCATATGTATTAAACTAACCTAGTGCAAAGTAACGAATTACAGAAGAGAGTTACGTGCTAAATGAACAATTTCATATTCCCTTGACTTAATTTTAAGTACGGTTAATTTTTGATTGAATTACTAGGGCAGCGATTTAGACGCCATGGCTTTCATACTCAAATGAATAGATGCATGACAGGAATTATAGGACTTCAGACCACTAGCCCTTCTTAAAGCTTTTATAGGCAATGCAAAAGAGTGGGAGAAAAGATAATAGGGTAATATCGTTTTGATCATTTGCCTGTGCTATTATATTATAAGTACCACGAGAAAACCTTGCTATTGTGGTAATGGGACCGAAGCATAAGCCCGGTTGCCCAGCTTAGCTAAGCGCCCAACTTTTCTTTAGCATAATATAACCTTCTCAATGCTGTTACATTGGCAGAAATGGCAAGAAAGAAAATAGGCCAACTGAATACAGAGATGGATTCAAATAATGGCATACTCAAGGCAGCAATATCGTACTCATAATCCCCACCTATTTTTAATGAGATCAAATGAGTCAATAAAGCAGAACCAGACACAAGAACCACCCGCTCAGGCCGTTGCATCAGCCCTACACTGGCATTCACACCTAGTCCCTCTGCCCTTGCCCGTGTATAGCTTACCATAATAGAGCCTATCATCGCTATGAAACAGAAAATCGAAGTCAGAAGGTAATCTTGGGTCACCGTATAATAGCAAAACCCGAAGAACATCACCAGCTCACTATACCTGTCCAATACTGAATCATATAGCGCCCCGAAAGGATGTGCCGTTCCTCCAAGCCTGGCCAGTCTACCATCCACCATATCCATCGCGCCGCCGAGCAAGATGATCAACCCCGCATACCCCAGATATCGATGGTCATTTCTATCACCGACCTCTGCACCATAAATTAATACTCCAGTGGAGATGATATTGAGGAAAAATCCAAAAAAGGTGATCATATTGGGTGTGATGCCCAGCTTCATCAATACTTTGACAAAGGGGTCCAGCAACATATAAGCTATGGATTGCAATTTGGTTTTGAGTGGGCCCAAGTGATTCTGTTTTTTTGACGCTTAATATGCCCCAAAGCTAGTAAAACAACTAATAAGTCGATTCTCTTAGAATACATTATGGAAAGTCGCTATTTTCAATTTTTGCACTCTTAATATAATGTTATGTTTCATTCTAAAATTATAGGGCTAGGGCACTATCTGCCAGATCAGGTTATTACCAATGATGACTTGGCGGGACACATGGATACTTCAGATGAGTGGATCACTGAGCGGACTGGTATCAAGGAGCGGCGATATGGCGTCAAGCATAAGGAGACAACTTCTTCCATGGGGACAGAAGCAGCAAGGACGGCTATTGCCAATGCTGGTCTGCAGCCAGATGATATAGACTTCATCATATTTGCGACTTTGAGTCCAGACTACTACTTTCCAGGATGTGGGGTGCTGTTGCAGAGAGCCTTGGGTATTACCAATACGGAGATAGGGGCTTTGGATATCAGAAATCAGTGTTCAGGTTTCATCTATGGCCTATCGGTGGCGGATCAGTTTATCAAGACTGGGATGTATAAGAATATATTATTAGTCGGAGCGGAGATGCATTCCATGGGTTTGGATTTTACGACTAGGGGTAGAGGTGTCAGTGTGATATTCGGAGATGGTGCAGGGGCGGTGGTCTTGCAAGCTTCCGAGGATGAGGGTGGCATTCTTACGACACATTTGCATTCGGATGGCACGCATGCGGAAGAGCTGACGATGATCAACTTTGGATCACATGGCGGTTACCATGATGAGGTGGATTATGGATTTCCAAAGGAAGAGACCTTGGGCGGCATTTTTGTCACTCAGAAAATGCTGGATGACGGACTGGTCTTTCCTTATATGAATGGGCAGGTGGTGTTCAAGAAAGCAGTGGTAAAATTTGTGGAGGTGATAGAGGAAGCGTTACATGAGACGGGCTTGAGTCAGGAGGATATCAATATGTTTATTCCTCATCAAGCTAATTTGCGTATCAGTCAATTTGTGCAGAAGCGGTTGGGCTTGAGTGATGATAAGGTTTTTAATAATATACAGAAGTATGGCAACACGACTGCGGCTTCCATACCTATTGCGTTGTCAGAGGCGGTGGAGGCAGGGAAATTGAAGTCTGGGGATTTGTTGTGTTTGGCGGCATTTGGGAGTGGATTTACTTGGGGGAGTGCGCTGGTGCGGTGGTGATAGGAAGAGTTATGAGAGATAATCCAGATAAATGAATAAAAATAAAGTAGATATACTCGCCATCGGTGTACACCCAGACGATGTAGAGCTAGGATGTGGAGGGACAATACTCAAGCAGTTTGCCTTGGGGTACTCTGTGGGAATAGTTGATCTAACACAAGGTGAGCTCGGCACCAATGGCTCTGCAGCAACTAGAAAGAAGGAAGCAGAAAAGGCTCGAAAATATGCTGGAGCTAAGTACAGAGAGAATCTGAATATGGCTGACGGCTTCTTTGAAAACAACAAAGCCAATAAACTAAAACTCATAAAGGCCATCAGAAAATATCAGCCCGATATCGTTCTGGCCAATGCTATTTCTGACCGACATCCAGATCACGGGAGAGCCTCACTACTCATCAGTGATTCGTGCTTCCTAGCGGGTCTGGTAAAAATTAAAACCAAAGATGGTAGCAAGCAACAAGCTAAATGGCGACCTCGAAAAGTGTTTCACTATATACAGGACCACCATCTAGAGCCCGACATAGTAGTCGACATTTCCGGCTTTATGGAAGCCAAGATAGAACTGGTGCAGTGTTACGATACGCAGTTCCATAATCCCAAAAAGAATAACAAGATCACGCCTATCTCTTCAGCTGCTTTTCTGGATACCTTGACGGGTAGAGCTGTGGTGCATGGTAGGCGTATAGGTGTAGAGCATGGGGAAGGGTTTACATGTAAAGAATATGTGGGGACTGGAGATTTGATGAATATGCTATAAAGCGTTTTGGCATTCAATTGTCTGAATCACTAATTTTGATTATGAAAGAATGGAAAGATTTTTTCTCGATAAATTGAAAAAATAACTTCTTTTGAGCTCTGCCAGCTTTGGAGCTTCCGCAATGTCACGTACTGTGATTGTTATCAGTTCACCATTCTTGAGAGTAACTGTTTTAGGGATAAAGCTCATGCGCTTAGTATTTACCCTCTAGACGATTGACATATTCCAGCCCGCCTAGCCTGAATCGGAATTGTACTGGTGCTTTGGCGGAGAGTTTGTCTTCTGCTTTACAGAAAATCCCAAGGCCACCCTGATGTATTGATAGCAAATCTGTCTGGAACATTATTGAATTTCGGTATGGCACTAATAGTCCAGATCTTTGATTCAAGGTATCCAATTGCAGACTACTCAAACCTAAGTCCTGCTTGAGCAACGATGGAGTCGTTATTATTGATTGACCATACCCCGACTGCATAACCAATATCAGGCTAAAAAGGCTTGCTGCTCTTTTGATCTTCCGATTTATGGACCTTATCATCTTTATTCTGAACGTCTTTATTGAGATACTTAGTCTTTTTGGAACCGGCATACAGTTCAAATTTATACAATTTGGAAGGCATTCCGCCATTGTCCAGCTTATGTTTAGAAGCAGACTTCAATCCAAAATTCTTCATCGCAGAGGCATTACCTGATATCACCCATGCTGTAGAATCCTGCCAGTCTTGCTTGAGTTTGTCGGAAATGTCACGATAGAACGCTGTGACATTGCTCACCTTGATACGTTTGTCGTAGGGTGGATTAAGAAAGAGAACACTGCCTTTGACGCCTTCAGATTTTAGAAAATTCGCTTGTTTGATATTGATTCTGTCTCTGAATGGAAACTTCTGAAGATTCTTTTTGAGATCCCTGATGGCGTATTCATTGATATCTGCGGCGTGCATTTCACATTCTGGTGGTTTGATTTGTGCATCGGCGGCCTCTTGTACGGATTTCCATATTTCTGGATAGTGTTCATTCCAATTTTGAAAACTGAATCGTTCCATAAAGTGTCCTGCAGGAATATTCGAGGCTATCATCAGTCCTTCTGTAGTGAAAGTCCCAGAACCACACATGGGGTCCACGAAGCGCTGACCAGCCGCACCTTCCCAGCCAGCGAGTTTTAATATCCCAGCAGCCATCACTTCATTGAGCGGAGCCTTGTAGGCTCTCTCTTTATAGTTTCTCAGATGTAATGAACGGCCAGAACTATCCATCAGTATCGTCAGCTTGTCTCCAGCTAAGTGAACTTGTATAACTATATGTGGATTATCGAGCTTGACATTGGGCCTGTAGCCCTTTTCTTCACTGAGTTGATCCACGATGGCATCTTTGACTCGATAGGTGACATACTGGGAATTAGTGAATAGTTCTCCAAAAACAGTCGAACCTATGCTGAAGGTCGTCTTATCACTCCTCATGTACTCTGACCAGTCAATGGTCCTGACAGCAGAGTACAAATCGTCTTGCGTCTTGATTTCAAAACTCTTGATAGGGATTAATACACGTATTGCCGTCCTCAATAAATAGTTGCACTTATATAGTTGCGCCCAATTGCCCGTACAGGTTACACCCCGATTGATGATTTCTATATCAGAGAGGTGCAATTGTCGGAGCTCTTCTGCTAAGACCCCTTCCAGACCTTCCATGGTCTTGATCAATATCTTCATAAGGCTACAAATTAGGTGTTTTGAGTCAATCGGAAGAAGCCATTTATATTGGCTTGTTAGTATTTAGGCGTCACAGTTGAGTATGTGATTCTAATTTCTGAGATTTTAGTTGTCATTATTCCAGAGGCCTTGATCAGAATAGACAAATAGCAGACCATTTTGAGCTGAATTTGAACTTTGTAGTAGGTTTGTAGTCATCGGTATCTTTCCTGTAGAGGGTAGTGGACAGAGTAGCACTTTAACTTTCTTGTCTTATAAGTACAAACGCAAACAATGAAAAATCTAATCACAATCATCGCAATTCTTACAATCACTTTCACTAGTGCATTTGCAACTTCAACTCCTGAGACTTTGATCTCTACGGAAAATGTGGAAGTTGTAACAGTTGGAACTTCAGCGATATTCACAAGTGCTGGATTTGATGCAACTACTGAAACCTTGTCATTCACAACTAGCGACAATATTACAGTAGTACAGATTTTTGATGCGGAAGGTAACTTGCAATTTTCCCTACCTGTAATGAGTAACGATGTAAAAATCAATAAAAACTTATTCGGAGAGGGAACTTACCAGTTGGGATTTGTTCTAGAAGGACAGAGCCAAGTACATTCGACAACAGTAACGGTCAGATAGGGTATAGAAAATTTAAGGGATGAAGGGTCTAGTCAACTTTTCAATAGAAATGGGCTCTGATTGTATTCAGAGCCCATTTTTTTTAAAATATTTTTAAGCTTTATGTTTTTCATTCTATGAATCCATTTTTCCTCATCCACTCATCATTGTATAACTTCCCTATATAGCGAGTTCCATGATCATGAATGACAACAACCACCAGAGAATTCTCATCTAATTTGTCTTTGAGTTGCAGTAAGCCAGCAACAGCCGATCCCGCACTATACCCGAAAAGCAGACCCTCTTCTCTCGCCAATCTTCTACACATCACCGCACCATCCTTATCAGTAACTTTTTCCATGAGATCCATCACTGGAAAGTCAATGTTCAGCGGAATAATGTCCTCTCCTATGCCTTCAGTGATGTAAGAGTAGATCTCTTTCTCATCCAATACTCCAGTCTCATGATATTTCTTCAAAGCTGATCCATAGGTGTCTATGCCCCATACTTTTATTTCGGGATTTTGCTCTTTCAGATACTTACCTGTCCCAGATATTGTGCCTCCTGTACCTACGCCAGCAACGAGATGTGTTATTTTCCCTTCAGTTTGTTTCCAGATTTCTGGACCAGTGGTCTGGTAATGCGCTTTTCTATTGGATAAGTTATCATATTGGTTACACCAGTAAGAATTCGGTATTTCCTTTGATAAGCGTTCTGCAACTGAATAGTAGGACTCAGGATCATCCGAGGCAACATTGGTAGGGCAGACAATGACCTCAGCTCCCATAGCTCTTAATATGTCAAACTTCTCAGGTGATTGCTTATCAGTCGTTGTGAATATGCACTTATACCCCTTGACCGTTGCAGCTAAGGCGAGGCCCATCCCTGTGTTTCCAGAAGTACATTCTATGATCGTTCCACCAGGCTTTAGTAAGCCTTGTTCTTCAGCATCCAAAACCATTTGCAGAGCCATCCGATCTTTGATCGAGTGACCAGGATTAGTGGTTTCCATTTTTACCAGAATAGTCCCTGGTAATCCTTCTATAACCTTATTAAGCTTGACCAAAGGCGTATTTCCTATGGTTTCCAAGACATTTTTACAATACATGTTTAATTTTCAGAGCGCAAAGATAGACTATTGATAGTAGTCCATCTCAATTTTGAATGTGGTATTCAAGGCTCCCAGCGCCAGAGCCACTGCAGGAGATAGTATGATGCTCACGTTATCCCCATGTATACCCTTAGGTATGGGGCACAGAACCATCGCTGTCACTTCCTTATTAGTGACGGGATGTCTTAGTCTGATATAGGAATTGGGCTTGGCCTTGTCATGCATGACGAATAGATTTTCTCTATCACCTTCTTCTCTATCCCAGATGGCAATCCCTGACTGATAGTTGATAATGGGTTCTGGAATCTCCTCTTCTGCCAGAGTATCTATGACGGTCAGATCAGAATAGAGGGTATCCAAGACCGGTTCTTGCTCACTTGGTGGCTCAGGTGCATGTGGCACACGATCGCTATTTCCATAGTTTCCCATGGAATCAGGCTTGCGTTCTTCTATATTTTTATCTGGGGGGTTGTGGTCAGAACCTTGTTGTTCTTCCTTTTTTTCTTCAGCGACGCCACCACTTGTTGTTGTATCAGTTCGTTTTCCGCGCTTGATTATTTTATTTCGGATAAGATCCAGAACACTACCATTCTTGGATTCTGTAACGGGCTCTTCTGTAATTGGAGTTGTGACCACGACATCTGCAGAATCTTCTGTTTCTTTTGACCTCTGTGGGTCATTTACGGATGGTTTGGATTCTGAAGCTGATCTTCCCATCGATTCTCTGACAGAGCTAATGACTTGTTCGTCGGATTCGTAAGGTGAGCCCCACCAACCTACTAGGAGATTGTGCCCAGCTCTCAGTGAAAAGGAACTTACGTTATTTCTTGTAATAAGATTCTGTATGGGTTGAGGAAAATAAGAATTTGATATTTTGAATAAGGTCTCTTGTCTTGCGACAGTGTATAGCATTGGAATCCAATCGTCATTTAATTTTTCCAGGGGAGTTCTTATCAGAGACTTGTTGATCGGGATAATGATTTCTGCTCCTACGGCAACGTTGTCAGCTTTTGCGATTCTATTGACAAGTAACAGGTCCTCAACTGGTACCTGAAAGTATCTGGAAAGGCTGTATAGGGTTTCTTTGGACTTGAGAACGTGCTTGTAGAACACTTGATTATGCTGGTCCAGCTCTACAGTGATGCCCTTGATATGGATATTTGCACCATTCTGTGCAGATACTAATATGGGTAAAAGCAGCAATGTGATCACTGCTCTGAGAGAATATTTCATAAGACGCATATATGGATAAAGACGCAATATGTCAATACTCTGAAGGAAATGCTCGGACTTTAACCATAAATTAAAGGAGTCTCAGGGCTATTTGGCTTGATAATATTCTGCTGAGCCTACGACTGGGTCGATTCTGAGTAATTCCAAAAACTTGTCAGGGTTATGATCTTTCGGATTGATTTGGACTAGCCAAGTATCATTATTGGGCGTGAGGCTCTCTAAGAGTTGCATACCATATTCTTGTCTCATTTTGGTAAACCATCTGGCCATTTCACTGCCTTTGGCAATCTTCACAACTATTTTCGATTTGTCTATTCTGGGTCTCTCGGCAATCATTTGTTCAGTGGATTTGACTAGTTGCCAGCCTTTGGCATCCGCTATTTTTTCCAGACCGAACTGTAGCTTGTGTAAGGCTTCTGGTCGTTCTCTCTTACCTTTCACGCTTTTTTTCAAGCCATCTTTCTGATAAGTGATTGTGGCTGAAGGAAGATCAGCAATATCGCTAGGATATATATCCTCAAAGCCAAAGAATTCAGCCTCATCAAATTGTTCTTGCAGTGCCTTGTAAGTTGCACTAGTAATCATCATACCGTGAATACCGAGCTTATCCGTATCTTTTTTTCCAGTGTATTCTGCATACTTATTGTTATAGATACGTAAGGTATACACTGGGCATTTGCCATAGCAACCACCCTTTTTTAATGCAAAGACGATATCCTCCGGATCGAGGTTCTCATTCAATAGAACAGTAGATTCTGGTTCTGCCTCTGCTTTTTCAGCAGTCTTGCAAGCCAGTGTAAATAATATCAATCCTGTAAAAAGCAATAACAATCTCATGATTAGATGATTTGGCTGCAAATGTAACGAATGGATAGGTATAAAAAATTATAAGGAATGGTTAAGTAATTTCTCCACCACAACTGCTGCCCGCTCCAGCTGTGCATCCATAGCAATGCTGATTAGTCACTATAGTCCGATTCATGAGTTGCTCCATGTCGAAATCATTTATGTGAGTACCCGCAACAGCGGACTTCAAATCCAGCATTTGATTGAAATCACAATCGTGAATGTATCCGTCCCAACTGATGGATAAGGTGTTTTTACACATCAGACCATCTAGTGTGGCAGGGTTGTAAGCATTTGATAGCTCTTCCATATAACTTACATAATTCTCAGTTTCTATCAAATAATCAAGAAATCTACTCACTGGGAGATTAGTGATGGCATACAGGCTATTGAATCGTATACCGAATTTTCTATCCAGTTGTCTTTTGAATTCTGCTTGTAATTCTTCTTGAGGACCGGGTAGATAGGCGCCTGAGGGGTTGTGCACCAGATCCAGTATCAGACCAGTACCTTCGATGCCATAACCCACGGCGTTAAGGCTCTGTAACGCTGCAATGGAATCTTCAAATACACCGTCACCTCTCTGAGAATCTGTCCTGTTCTTACTGAAATAGGGTAGAGAGGATATGACTTGTACCTTGTTTTTCTTATAGAATTCAGGAAGGTCGTGGTATTTAGGGTTGGCCTTTAGGATGGTCAGATTACATCTGACCATGACTTTGACACCTATGGCAGAGCAGGATTCGACAAACCATCTGAAATGTGCATTCATTTCTGGAGCGCCACCTGTGATATCCACAGAAGGAATTTTATGCTGCTCTATAATCGCCAGGCAGGTTTCTAGCGTGGCTCTGCTCATATTCTCTTCTTTCTTATCAGGTCCAGCATCCACATGACAGTGAGCGCAGGTCTGATTGCATAGCTTTCCTATATTGATCTGAAAAATCTCTACTCTATCTGGTGTCATACCTTTATCCCAGCCTGCATCAATTATTCTGGAATTGAAAGTCGGTATATCGACTTGAATGGTATCCTTATTGGACAAAACCCGTAGTTGCTGAAACGTGTCGGAAAGATCACTTCCTCTGGCCTTAAGACTCTTAGTTTTTTGCTTAATAGCCATTTACATCAATTTTTTCTTGATTTGATTCATCATCTGGACACTATTCACTAGAGTGGCACCCGACTTTATGGCGGCGGCAACGTGTACAGCTTCCATCATTTGTTCTTCATCAGCACCTTTTTGCAGGCAAGTTTCCGTGTAGGCATCCATACAGTAGGGGCATTGTACAGCGTGGGCAACTGCTAGTGCTATCAAGGACTTTTCTCTGACAGTAAGGGCACCTTCGTTGAACACAGCACCATAATAATCAAAGAATTTCTGACCATATTCCTCTTTTAATTCTGTGATATCACCAAATTGCTCAAGGTTTTTAGGATCAAAATACTTATCGCTCATAGTTTTTTAATTTGGGCTCAATGTAAGTTTATTTGGAAATATCAGAGAATCATACATTCCACAGTGTTAGCAGGAAGACAAACATAACAGCAGTATAAATGTTGTAATTTTGCGCCTCAATTTTCCCCATATTGATGATAAACCACACAAAGCCCATTTTATTCATCTTTTTGATGATTAATGCCCTTGGCTGTAAGACGGATATACCTGTAAAGTCAGCTGGAAGCATTGAGGAAGAGAAAGGCCTTCCGTGTAAAGTGGTCAACTCGGCAGGAGAAATGTATGAAGGTTTTACCAAGATTGATATCCCTCCCTTTTTCAATGTGGGAGAAATTACTCAAGGTGAAAAAAAGACTGACGTCATCTTACTCTCCAAAAAAGTCAAACGTAATAATAAAGTTGCTGTAGATGTCATAGGTCTTCTTACTTTTAAAAAGAGCAAGGCCGTAAAAAAATATGTTATCGCCTTGCCTCGCGGGCGGAATAAGAATAACCTGGAAAGAGAGTATGAGGAATATTTGTCAAAAAACCTTGAGGTCAAAATGATGATAGAGAATTGGTTCAGAGCTCAATGTGAATTATCGGATTGCGGTAATTTCCGATGGGACAACGCTTACAAGGCCCTATTAGAATTGGAAGTCTGATCACCCTGAGTAATGAATAATAGTACATCTGATCTTCCATTAGACATAGGTGACGGCAAGGAGTATTCTATTGCAATACATCGTGACATAAATCATATAAAGCAAGAATGGGATTTTTTTTGTTCTGAGGATGTCTATCTGAATTCTGTCTACAACAATGTCTTGCAGAATTCTGGACCTGTCGACTATGGATACTACTACCTAGTCATCTCAAGGCAGAAAACATCCATAGGAGTCATATACTGTCAGAGGAAGCATCTGAAGCTTTCCAAGGATTTCAGGTTGCATGCACATAGTGACAGTCTATGGGAGAAACTAAAAGTCGCTGCGACGAAATTCATTTTTTCTTTTGTTAAGACAAATGTACTCATCTGCGGTAATGTACTGCTTACAGGAGAATATGGTTTTGTTTTTAAAGAGGATGGTCAATATTCAACGATAGTTGCGTTAGCGCTCGAGGTTCTGGCAGATGATATCAAAAACAAGGAGAATATAAGAATATCGAATTTCATATTGAAGGATTTTCACAGCTCGCCACAGTTTGCCAAGCATCCCTTTGAGCAAGATTCCTTCTATGGTTTCAAGGTGCAACCGGATATGATTATAAATGTGGATGAAGAATGGACCAGCTATGCGGATTATCTCAAGGCGGTAAAATCCAAGTACAGGGTCAAGTTCAAAAAGATAAAAAAGAAAGGTTCGGCCTTGACTTATAGAACGCTTGATGCTGCTGGAGCCAAGAAATATAATTCTGCTATGTATGATATGTACAGGGCCACGGCAGACAGGGCTAGTTTCAGTCTTTTCTTACTGGGTGAGAATTATTTCTCAGATTTAAAGAGCGCCTTGGGTGATGGTATGCGACTTACAGGTGTATTCCTGGATGAAGAGTTAGTGGCCTTTTTCACCTTGATAAAGAATGGGGATATGGCTGATGCACATTTCTTAGGGTACAATGTGAAGCTCAATTCCAAGCATCAGATATATTTTAATTTACTGCTCATCCTTATAGAACAAGCCATCGAGACTCGAGCCAAGTATCTTAATTTGTCAAGAACTGCCTTGGAAATAAAGAGCTCAGTAGGTGCGGAACCCTACGATCTCACAGTTTTTTTAAAGCACCGTACGCCATGGGTCAACAAGCTGGTTCCTAGAATCATGAAACGCTTTGTACCTGTGATGGATTGGGTTCAGAGATCGCCTTTCAAGTAGTTTCGTTAAGAATTTTTGACGCCTATTTTCTTGTAGGTATGCCCTGATACTTTGCTTAGTCTATTGAGATATTCTTGGTAAGAGTCTTTTTGAAGAGCCTTGTCCAAGATCCTTACATTCTGCAGATCATAGAGATCAGTTGCTGTTTCTGGGCTTTCTAGTTCTTCCCACTCTGCTATCTGCCCATTATAGATTTCAGCCGGTTGCTGCACAGACTCAAATACTATGATGGCCACCAGGGAACAGACGAATCCAAACGCAAGTACACTATACATAACAAACTTCCGTCGCTCATTATTGAGCCTGGTGATCTTGGTATCAAGCTCCAATTGTTGCTCCAGCTTTTGCCAAGCAGAATCAGGGGGCTGGGTACGATACTCTTGCGCAGAGGATTTTATTTTTTTGTATTCACTCATAGTTAGGACTGACCAGTTAGCCAGATGTTATTTTGTTTTTTTTTATAAAGCTCTTTGAATTTCTTTTTAGCTAAGATGAGTTGTGATTTACTGGTATTGATACTGATGCCTAGAAGTTCCGCTATTTCCCTATGCTTATAACCTTCTATGACATATAAATTGAATACAGTTCTGTAACCATTGGGCAGCTCCTCCAGCATCTCCAGCATGTCATCCAGATAGAGCTCGTTAAGGATTACAGCATCTTCCTTGATCTGAGGTGCTTTTTCCACATCGACATGCAGATTCAGGTTATTGTGCTTTCTAAGGTGCATCAGTGATTCATTGATTACTATCCTTTTCATCCATCCCTCGAAACTGCCTTGATTCTTGTATTGATCTATCTTGGTGAAAATCTTGTAGAAGCTGGTAATCATGACATCTTCTGCTGACATCTTTTCCTTGACATATCGCAGGCATATTGCAAAAAACAGAGGGGCATATTTGTCATAAAGCGTCTGTTGTGCTTTTCTTTCCTTCCTCTGAACTCTGTGTAATATGTTCGCTTCGCTGTACAAGTGTTGCTGGTTGTAACTCTTAGATGTAAGATAACTGGTTTCTGGTGGGTAGGCAACAAAAATTTCGGTTTCATATGACTGTTTTTTGTCATCTGTGTTATAGTATCTTTGGGCCTATGGAGCTAAATAGTAAATACGACCCGAGTCTAATAGAAGAGAAGTGGTACAAACACTGGGAGAAATCAGGGTATTTTCGATCTGAACCGGATGAGAGAGAACCGTTTACCATCCTTATTCCACCCCCTAATGTCACAGGGGTGCTACATATGGGTCATATGCTGAATGTCACAATCCAAGATATTCTGATCAGAAAGGCTAGACTGGATGGCAAAAATGCCTGCTGGGTACCCGGTACAGATCATGCCTCCATAGCGACAGAGGCCAAGGTTGTTAGGAAACTTCGAGAAAAGGGCATTAAAAAATCAGACCTTTCAAGGGAAGAATTCTTGAAGCATGCTTGGGATTGGACAGATGAGTATGGTGGTATCATTCTCCAACAATTGAAAAAACTCGGAGCTTCTTGTGATTGGGATAGAACGGCCTTCACGATGGATCAAGTCAGATATCAATCTGTGATCAAGGTATTTGTAGACTTGCACAAGAAGGGAAAACTATACAGAGGCAAGCGTATGGTCAATTGGGATTCTGAAGCCCAAACGGTTTTATCTAATGAGGAAGTCCTTTACAAGGAAGAATCAGCTAAGCTCTACCACGTACGATATGATATAGCTGGCACTGATGGAGAGACCATTACGATTGCGACCACCAGACCAGAAACGATACTCGGGGATACAGCAGTGGCGGTACATCCTGAGGATCCTCGTTATACTGGTATGAAAGGTAAGAAGGCCATTGTGCCTTTACTTGATAGAGAAATTCCGATCATCAGAGACGCGTATGTGGATATGGAGTTTGGTACTGGGGCGCTGAAGGTTACGCCTGCCCACGATCCCAATGACTATGAGCTAGGCAAAAAGCATGATCTTCAAATCATCGATATGCTTAATGATGATGGAACTGTAAGTGAGGCTGGTATTTTATTCGTAGGAGAAGATAGATTCAAAGCTCGCAAACTCATCGTCAAGCAACTTGAGGAATCTGGACACCTGGTGGAGATAGAGGATCTCGTACATAAGGTAGGAAGATCTGAAAGAACCAATTCTGTTGTTGAACCCAAGTTGTCACTTCAGTGGTATGTGGATATGAAGTCTTTGGCAGAGCCAGCATTGAAGAATGTGATGGATGATACCATCAAGTTTTTTCCACCCAAGTACAAGAACACCTATGCGCATTGGATGGAAAATATCAGAGACTGGTGTATCTCTAGGCAGTTGTGGTGGGGGCAGAGAATTCCTGCCTGGTATCATGGTGAGGAAGTGTTTGTAGCAGAAACAGAATCTGAAGTGTTGGCATTGGCCAAGGCTAAGCTGGGCGAGCATATAACACTAAATGATTTGAAACAGGATGAAGATGTGCTGGATACCTGGTTCTCTTCGTGGTTATGGCCTATAAGTGTATTCAATGGATTTGAAGACAGAACAGAGCTGGATTACTATTATCCGACTTCTGTACTAGTGACTGGCTGGGATATCATATTCTTGTGGGTGGCTCGTATGGTGATGTGCGGGTATGAGTGGGAAGGAAAGTTACCGTATAAGGATGTTTACTTCACTGGGATGGTAAGAGATAAGCAAAGACGGAAGATGAGTAAGTCGTTGGGCAATTCTCCCGATGCTTTGAAATTGATAGAGCAATTCGGTGCTGATGGTGTCAGATTCGGAATGTTGTCTTGCTCTCCGGCGGGAGGGGATTTGCTATTCGATGAGAGTCTGGTGGATAACGGTAGAAAGTTTTCTAATAAAATATGGAATGCAGTCGGCTATGTGAAAGCTGCGGCTGTGGATGATAGCCTGAATACTCCACCGGCTAATTTATTAGCCATTTCGTGGATTAATGAGCTTAAGGATAAAACTCTCCTTAAGGTTGAGAAGTCTTTTAGTGAATACAGGCTTTCAGAGGCTCTTATGACTTTGTATTCTTTTATCTGGACTGATGTCTTTTCGTGGTACTTGGAAATCATCAAGCCAGAATACCAGCAACCGATGGATAAGGGTAGCTATGGTGCGACTATCCAGCTCTATGAAGATATATGCATTATGCTGCACCCGTTCATGCCTTTTATCTCAGAAGAGATCTGGCATCTGCTGAGAGAGAGAGAAGCGGGAAATGACCTCATGGTAGCCATATATCCCAAGGCAGAAGGTGAGCCTGACTCTGCACTGCTTACGGAAATGGACTTAGTCCGAGATATTATATCCAGCGTAAGAGACATTAAGAATAAGAATCAGCTTTCACCCAAAACGACTTTGCCCTTATCAGCTATAGATAACAATGAGATCAAGTCTTGTTTTGAACGGACTGGTGCTCAGGATATAATTAAGAAATTGGCTTTTGTAGAGAAGATAGACGTTGTGCAGAGTGATGAGAATTTAGAAGGGATTTCTTTCATCTGCGGTAAGACTAAGCTCTTTGCACATCTGGATATAGAGATCGACGTGGAGGAGGAATATAAAAAAGTAGCGGAGGAGCTGCAAAGACAGAATGGCTTCGTGGCAGGGGTGGAAAAGAAGTTATCCAATGAAAGATTTGTAACTAATGCGCCTGAGAAAGTTGTGGCGATGGAAAAGAAGAAGCTATCAGATGGACAAGCTAGAATCAAGGCACTCCAAGAAAGATTAGATCAATTAGGTCAATGAGGCTTTGGTATTGGAACAAAATCATTTAGTCAAATTGATCCTGAGCGGAGCTGAGAGATCGAAAGATCTGCTTTGATATTATGATGACCAAAGCAATAGTCAGTCAAATTGATCCTGATTAAAGCCATAAGATATTTAGACGTCAATAAACTCTAAGCTTGATGTAAGAACAATGCAGGTATTGATAAAAAGAAGAGGCTGGCAAATCACTTTGCCAGCCTCTTTTTATTTGTCAATCAATTCAGTATTACTTCTGAACGATCACTTTCTTTGCTGTAAATCCTGCTTCACTTCTTACGTTGAGTGTATAGACGCCAGGAACGACATCTTTTACTCCCATTGTCAACTTTGCAGTCATAACATCATTAAACGTTTCCGTCTTCACTGTTTTTCCATTGATATCCATCAATTCAAAACTGACAACATCCGATGTTTCGTCTAGATTTATTTCTACGTTGATCTGATCAATGACAGGGTTAGGGAAGATTCTGATGCTCTGACCAGCAGCTTCTGTCAGATCTTCTGTGCTGGTAGGTAAAGCACCGATATTCATTTCTAACCATGGCATATTAGCAGTAGCACCGATACTTCTGTCAAATACAAGCTGTTCGATTTCTGTCTCGAAGTCTCCATCATTGTCTAGAGTCGCTACAAAAGCATCAGATCTTATGAAACTTTCATTGTATGCATAAGCATAGTTTGTTGCCCCTTGGAAATAACGTGTACCATCAGCAGCATCTACTGCCTGGAAATTAATTTCCTCATCATCACTAGGTGTGATAGCAAATACTAAGACATACTGAGTCTCATCTTCTAATTCCAAAGGAAGAGGTGTTCCCAAGTTGTCTGTTTCCAATTCACCAGTAGCTCTGTTAGCTTGACCGATTTTCATTGTTATGTTTTCAAAATCAAAATCTCCTTGTAGACTTGAATTCAAAGGAATTGTGGTCCTTTGTTGTCCGAAAACTTCAGCACAGATACCTACTAACTGTGTATCGTCAGGGTGAATTAAATAATCAGTTCCTGAAGGACTTCTTCCATCAGCCGCAAGTCCTCTCGCTCCATTAGGGAAAGATGCAAGACCAGGTACCCACTTGTAGACATATGTAGTGATGGATCCTGATGTAGTCGGTAATGGATCTACTCCGATTGTCAATGTGTTAAGGTAGTTTCCTGTACCATTTGGTATGAAAAAAGGATAAGCAATCGCCCAATCAAAACCTATCCAACCATTTTCACCCGGCTCATCAGCAACCAATCCATCCCACATTTGAACTCTTACAGCGTCTGAAGCTGCACTACTCCATGTATTTTCGGTTATCTCAAAATCATTAAATGTATCGTCGTTAATCGTAAATCTGTCATCAGGCGTTGTATTTCTCGTAATCATGGTATGCAAACCCATTTCACTAGGTGTAAACATTTCTTCAAACGAGAAATTCTCATTCAAGAAACAAGATACTGGCGGTGCATCCGCAAACTGACTATTGACTTCGCTCCAGATTATATTACCATTTAAGCTGATTTCTGCAGTCAATTCGGGATTCTCAGCCGGAATGTTTCCTAGATTGATTATATCTGCGTGGAAAGGAACAGGTTGTGCTTGTGCCAGTGGTATTCTATAGGCAGGAGCGGATGTTTTATAAGTGTCTCCGACCTCTAGATCAAAATACTGCCCTCCGTTAGTTAAAATAACATCATCAATCGTAGCAGAATAAAAACCGCCAGAGTGTATGAATTGTAATTTTATCTGTCCTTGATTATCGTATCCAACTACTGGAATTCTGAATTGTCTGATTTCTCCATCATTCACAGGAGTCGTTAGTAATTGACATCCTTCTTCTACTGCAGGGGGAATAATATTTGTGCCAGCTCCGACTGCAGCTGAGACTGCCATCGTATCAGGGTAGGTAACCCCGTCATCGTAACTTACCGCAAGTTGAGTATAACCTCCTACAAAGTAGAAAGTAGAATGCCAGAACTCGCAGAATAATCCATCTACAGTTTCTCCGCTGAGATCGATATTAGGACTGAAAAGTCTGCCATTACAGTACTGGTCCGCTCTAGGATCAATATCTTGAGTTCCGCCACCTAGAACTGATTGCCACCATGATGGAAAAGACATGAATCCATTACAAGCTGATCCTTCAGTGAGTGTATAACCAGGAAGGGCTCCGTTTGTTTGGAACTCCCATCCTGCTTCAGCACAATCATTTTCGAAAGTCCAGTCTCCTATGTTACCATTAAAATCTCCTTGTCCTGGCTCATTACCCCAGATGACTGAAGGCGGGTAAGTAGGAGAACCACAGAAATATCTCGTCTGTACACCTACATCTGATCCTTCTGCAGCAACTCTGATTCTGAGACAATCTTCATAGTTTATTGCTATGACCGGAATGGTCACTTGATCAGATACATCGCCTGCCCCTAGCGGAGGTAGTTCTCCTGGAGAATTAGAATCATTGTTACAAATGATCGCTAACTGAGCTCCAGCATTCTGAGCAGTAAGCGCTTTATCTGCAAACTGGCATTCACCTCTATCAATGAAAGCCCACTTTCCTGCTACATTGTCCATAGCTTCTGTGCAACCATCTGTAGTAACTCCTACACCGTCATTGATGAAAGTACCAGTTCCACTGAAAGAACCTACAACACCACCCCAATTACCACCAGTCGTGGCTATAAGATAATTACCTGCAACTTCATCTGGTGAAGTGATGGTCAAGACATTTGGATCTTGTGCTGATAAATTTTGCACTCCAAAGAATAGGAATACCAGCATTCCAAATTTTGTAAAATTAAATTTCATAAGCTGTAAAGTTTTTTTTAATTGATTGATAATGAGGAACTTGCCCCAATGTCGTTTAAATAGTACTACCGCTAAATTACTAAAAGATATGGAGTCGATATGTCCGTAAGAAGAATAAATCAACTTAATAAAGCCTTGCTTACCAAGCAGTTATCGTGCTTTTAATTCAGCAAGAGTCACTGTGGATACCCCTGATTTAGTACATACCAAGGCCCCAGCTCGATTGGCCAGCTTGGATAATTGCTCAATTTTCATCCCCTGTAAAGTGCCCATGGTAAGGACAGCCAGAACAGTATCCCCAGCACCGCTAACATCTGGATCTGTTAAGTTTTCTCCTGGTATCAACCCCTGCTGGCCTGACTGTCTATCCCAATAATACAAGCCTTGGCTACCTAGAGTTACGAAAATCTTGCTCTTCGCTCCCAGATTTAATGCTTCCACTACTGATGATATGGATGTGATGTTTACTGCCACCAGCACTCCGGCAGCCATACTCAGCTCTTTAAGGTTGGGTTTGAAGATGTCTGAGGTAGATAACATCTTGAAATTATCTCGTTTGGGATCTGTGATCAGTGGTATATCATATTGCTGGGTAAGATTGAGCAGCGCAGTTATGACGCCTTCATTGATTACACCTTTATTGTAATCTTGAATAACAATAGCTGCTATTCCTTGCTCAGCGCAGAGACCTCCTGCACTTGACACTATAGTGGATTCAACAATCGCAGAAATAGAGCTGGAATCTTCCTTGTCCATGCGTAAATACTGGTTTAGGGCACTATCCGTGATTCTCGTCTTAGTTGTAGTGGTTCTATCCTTCACTTCAATCAGCGCTGAGAGTGAAAATTCTTGAGTACAGAGTTCATTTATAATCTGACCCTCTGCGTCCTTACCTATGATACCCAAAAGGATAGGCTCCATCCCTAAGGCTTTGAGATTGCGAGCTACATTACCAGCTCCACCGAGTCTGTCTTCAGTTTTCTCCAAGGCGAGCAAGGGGAACTCTCCTTCTGGTGATACTCTTTCCTCAGAAGTGATGAGGTATCTGTCTAGCATGATGTCACCTACGATTAGAACTTTGGATTTCACTCTAGGCTATGTTTTTCTTCTTGTTAATAACTCAATTATAAGAAGATTTCTACTCTTCCAGTTCTTGGATCAATTGAGACAGATCAACTTTGAGTTGTTCCAATTCAGAAACAATTCTTGCTGACCTGTTACTCCTATCCTCTAAACATCTTCTGAGAGTCGATTTTAATTCTGTGAAGCTGGAGATCACTTCCAGTAATTCCTTGTTTTTTAGATAACCAGCCATCGGAAATTTTTCGATATTGGGTCCTGTGATGGTTGGGACGCCATATATCATAGGTTCTATTACGTTATGAGGGCCCTTCTCAAAGCCGGCACCTATATAGGCTACAGTTGCATTTCTGTATAAATACTTGAGGTCACCCAGGGTATTGATCACTAGGCAGTGAGTTGAAGGAATGTCATTTCCAGTTTGCTTATAAGAATTATAATGACTGATAGGAACCGATAAAACTTCATTCAATTTTTGCAAATCCTGGGGCGCGACATCATGAGGCGCCAGTATGTGATTGCAATCTGAAAACCCTTTTATACACTGATCTATGAGCTGGTATTCTTCTGGAATGATGCTGCCATATATGATTGTAGGCTTGGATTCAGTCCACTGAAGGTCTATGGAAGGCTCAGCTTTGTTTTCCAATGCTTTATTGATCCTGGTATCTCCGAACAGTCGCAGATTCGTAAACCCTTGCTTCTTGAGTATCGACATCGATCCTGGATTATGGCAGTACAATCGCGCAGCCTTGCGCAATGTATCTCTAAATGGAGAGAGACCCCAGCGCCACAAATAGTGATCTTGATTCAAGTGAATGCTGGTGAAAAAATAAGGTATATGGGCTTGATTAAGAACTACAAGTAGGTTAAACCAAAATTCATATTTGATAAAAACCACTTTGTCAGGTTTGAGGAGTGAGACGAGTTCTCGTTGATTTTTTTGGAGGTCTAGGGGCAGATATAATTTGAAGATTCTTTCATCTTCAAAACGAATGTTCTCATATCCAGATGGGGAAAAAAAGCTGACATACAAGCGATTTCGAGGATTGGTCAGTAAGACAGAAATAATTGGTTTCGCCATTTCATACTCGCCATAAGATGCCGCATGTATCCAGATTTTTCTGTAATTGTCCCATCGGGGAATATTATCCAGTTTGCCAGCTTGTTCTTTTCTGCCTTTTACCCATTTCTTAGCTTTATTGTGACCCAATAGACTGGCCACCGTGATCAGCCAGTTATAGATTACCAAAACAAAGGAATAGAGTAGGAACATCCGTGATTAATAGAAAACTTCGTTCTTAGAACGATCTCCAGATTTAGCTATGGGAATAAACCACTTAACATTCAGTGAGATGAGGATATCCATCCTGCGTCCTTTGGCATCAGCGCCAGTATCAAAATTGATTTGTCGTACACTTTCGGTAAACCCCTCGCTGCATGACAAACCTATGCTATAATTGACACTACGTTTGGTCCCTAGATGCTGATAGGTCAAGCTTTGCTTTAGGGCCAAGCCCCGTGTCAATCTATCGTACCCTTTCTCGTAATCACCTACGATCTGACCGATATTGTCCGTATCATTCACTATTCGGACTTTGTGTTGCAGAAGCCCTACACCTAAGCCGATATTGAGTCCCGAAGCAGAATTGGGCCTTGAGGGTAATACGGTCTTGTTGGTATATAAGCCAAAGTAATTGCCTCTCAATCTCAAAAAAATATCTCCTGGGTTACCATCTGCACCCAGCAGGACGCCTGCACTGACTCTATAGGGTGCCATAACATCCTCTTTGACAGTATTACCAAACAGCATCCCGACTTCCACTCCATAGAATCCATTCCAATTTCTATTATAGATATCCATTGAAATCATAGCTTGATAATTGTTGCCATATCTGTCAGCCATATCCGCGGCTGGAATCTGAAAACCATATTGGGCACCGAAGGCTATAAAATTAAGTGGTCTTTCTATGTTCGGGGTTGAATCAGCAGTGGTGGTCTCATAGTTATTCTGAGCAGTCAGAGATTGCACTGATATCGAGACAGCCAATAAGGATAGACAGATAAGGGTATAATGAGCATTTCTCATACAGCAAAGGAAATAAAATTGACTTAATGAATCCTAGTTCATCCAGGAGTTCTTCTAAATACTCCGTAAGTAAAGCTAATGTTGTGACTAATACTTAAAATCATGCCCGATTAACGGACTCGGCATATAAATCAATTTTTATCTGTTGACCACAATAATTATTACCAATTTGGCATTTTCACACTAGAAACGAAATGAAATGATCGAGCAAAAAATGGACATCAGAATGGTCGACCTGAAAACTCAATATGAGAAGATCAAGCCAGAGATAGATGGGATCATTCAGAATGTCATAGATGATACCAGCTTTATCAAGGGTAAGTATGTTCAGAGTTTTACTGAGAACTTGAGTCGCTACCTAGGCGTGAAGCATGTCATTCCTTGCGGTAATGGTACAGATGCCTTACAATTGGCCTTGATGGCTATGGATTTTGAGCCTGGAACAGAAATAATCACGACGCCATTTACATTTGTCGCGACAGTGGAAGTAATCTGCCTACTAGGCTTGACACCTGTTTTTGTGGATATATGTGAGGATACTTTTAATCTGGATCCTGATTTATTAGAAGCAGCCATCTCTGAGAAAACCGGTGCTATCATCCCTGTCCATTTATTTGGGCAAGCTGCAGATATGACGTCAATTATGGCGGTGGCCGACAAATATGGTTTAAAAGTCATTGAAGATACCGCTCAAGCCATCTCTGCGACCTATGATATCGAAGGCCAATCAGTAAACTTGGGATCCATCGGTGACGTAGGGACCTTTTCCTTTTTCCCTTCCAAGAATCTGGGGTGCTATGGTGACGGTGGAGCAGTCTGTACGAATGATGCTGAACTAGCCAGAAAAATAAATTTATTGGCCAATCACGGCTCTTCCAAGAAGTATTATTATGAATCAATAGGAATCAACAGTCGCTTGGACGGAATACAAGCTGGGATACTGGATGTGAAGTTGAGGTATTTGGATTCTTATGTGGAACAGCGAATAGCAGCCGCTGACAGGTACGATAAGTTGCTCAGTGAAGTAGAAGAGATCATATTGCCAGTAAGAAAGAAAAATCGGAACCATGTATTTCATCAATACACGATCCAGGTCAACGAGAATAGAGATGTCATCCAGACCCATCTCAAATCTAACGGGATACCTTCAGCTATATACTATCCATCAGCCCTCCATAAGCAAACTATCTACGGGAAATATCATATGGATAGACCAGAATTGAAGGTTACTGAGAAGCTCTGTCAATCCGTCTTATCCTTACCCATGCACACAGAACTCGACTGGGAAATGCAACACCATATAGCAGACCATCTGAAAGCGGCGATATCTGCCAGCAGATGATATTTCAATTAATAAGGACTCTTTAACTATTATAGCCTTAAATGATAGCTGTAAATATTTGTTAGCTCAGTTTCATAAGATTAGTTTTACGTATTATATTTTTTCATATATAATATTTTTATGAAATCCTGGCCTGCAGTACTTGTTTTCTGCCTTTACATTTCTATATTTCCAGCGACTGGTCTTGCTCAGAGCTTGTTTGTCACAAAGGAAAAGATCATGATGGAGTTGGAAAAGAGAGAGCTCGAATACGACGCAGTCGTGGAGCGACTTAAAGAAAGAGGTGTTGACCTCACCTACATCGACGAGAAGAATATCACACAAGAGCAGATCGCGGTGATCCAAGAGGTAATCTTGGAGATGGAGACGGATAAGATTGAAAAAGAGCAAGAGAAGCAACGCAAGGATGAAGAGCTTTTAGATGAAGCAGAACCAGAGATAGACAGTCTGGAAATGGATTTGAATTCTGAAGAAGAGCTGGAAAAAGAGGAGGAAAAGGAAGAGATAGAGGTCACTATTTATGGCCAGCAACTATTCTTAAACAATATTCTGGAGTTGCAATCATCTCCTGAGGAAATAAGGGCGCCAGATTCCTATGTACTAGGACCTGGTGATGAAATGGTCATATCGATATGGGGTCGATCTCAGTTTGATGATCAGTTTGAGATAGATGAATCAGGATACATAAAAATTCTCAAAGGTGGAAAGCGGGTTTACCTCAAAGGTCTTACACTAGGAAAGGCAAAAGAAAAACTTTATAAAATATTCAATGAGTATTACAGCTTCAGCCAAGGACAATTTGACGTTGCAGTGAATTTCTCCAGAACAGTCAAGGTGAGCATATGGGGCGAGGTAAGGGAGAATCCAGGAAGTTTTGCCCTTCCTGCATTTAATTCCGCTTTTAATGCATTAGCTGCTGTCAGGGGCACCAATGACATTGGCTCTATGAGAAATATCCTGTTGCAAAAATCCAACGGGGATTCCAAAGTCATGGACATTTATGAGTATATGAAAAATCCAGGTATATCACAAGATTATTACTTGGAAGAGAACGATGTCATCGTCGTACCAGTTGCAGAGAAGGTAGTCAGTATTGAAGGAGCGGTCAGAAGGCCTTTGAAGTACGAACTTATTGTCAATGAAGGTGTAAAAGAGTTGCTGGAATATGCAGGAGGATTCCGTGAAGATGCATTCAGAAAAAAAATTCAAGTCAATAGACAATCCAATGATGAACGAAAAATAATAGATCTGGACTGGAGAGAGTACGAGCGAACTAATAGAAATTTTGAGTTGGAGGATGGTGATCTGATCATGATAGAGTCCATAGAAACTGAGGCAGAAAATATTGTAGAGATTCTGGGGGTAGTCGCTAAGCCAGGGATCTATCAACGATCAAATTCCATGAAGGTTAAGGACTTGATCACCAAAGCAGGTATGACAAGCAATTCCAATACAGAAGTCGTCTACCTTTCGAGAACCAATCTCGATGGCTCCGTGGAATATAAAAAGCTGAACCTGCAGAGTATACTGGACGATGCGCAAGATCCAGATAATATTTTATTGAAAGATAAAGACAAGTTGGAAGTATGGGATAAGGGCCGCTTTACTGATGAGCAAGATATTGCTGTGGATGGTTCAGTAAGATACCCTGGTAAGTTCAGTTATGATCAGAGTAACTCGATGCGAGTAACAGATGCCATAACTCTAGCAGGTGGTATGAGAAGAGATGCTTCTAACTTTGCCATCATACACAGAAATGATCCACTAAATCCCAAAGTAAAATCTTACAAGACAATATCAGATCTGGACCAGCTGTTTGAAGACGAATCTACTGAGGACAATTTTATTCTAAGCCCGTTTGACAGTCTTGTAGTTAAATCAAAGAATACTTTCCTAGAAGAATCCTTTGTGAGAATCGAAGGAGCTGTTAATTCCCCTGGAGAATTTCAGTATGGACAAGATATGTCTATCAGAGATCTCATGACCTTGGCTGGGGGGTTTAAGATGGCAGCCTCTACAAATAATATAGAAATATCCAGAGTGATAATCGAAAATAACAAACCCACCAGAACCATAGTTGCAAATCTCGAACTCGATAGGAATTTCAATGTCATCAATAAAGGTGACAACGAATACGCCTTGGAACCCTTTGATAATATCGCGGTAAGATTCATTAAAGAATTTCAACTTCAACGAAGGGTCTTCATGGAAGGAGAGGTAGCCTATCCGGGGCCCTACGCAATTTCCAGAGACAACGAACAAATACTATCCATAATAGAAAGAGCAGGAGGATTGACTGATGAAGCCTTTCCTGCGGGCTCCACTCTGCTAAGGGCAGATCAGGATTACGGATCAGTCGTCATCAAATTGGAAGAAATAATAAAGAACCCTAATTCTCAATTCAATTTTTTTGTAAAGAACGGCGACAGGATCTTTGTCCCTAAAATCAAAGAATTTGTGACCATCAAAGGGGCCACTAGAGCTCGTGAAGTCGTAGGGGAAGAAAGCATCAATGAAGGTAATGTGATCCACGTTCCTTACCACAAAGGCAAAGACGCCATGTTCTACATCAATGAATATGCAGGGGGCTTACATGAAAATGCAGACAAGCAGAAAATCTTTGTAGAGCACGCCAATGGCGAAATCAAACGTCCTAAATCAGGATTTCTAATCAAGCGCTATCCGAAAGTACAGCAAGGCTCGATGATCACTGTGGGATTCAAGTCCTTGGAGAAAAATGAAAAAGACAAGAAATCAGATGTCGACTGGACCAAAGTATTAGGTGACTCTGTAGCGCAAGCTATGAGCATACTGACCTTGATACTATTGATACAGAGACTGGATTAATTTCTCTCTCCACCTAATTATCTATTGCACGGCGGCTATGCCCGGCAGTGTCTTACCTTCTAGAAATTCCAGCATCGCACCACCGCCCGTGGATATGAAACTAACTTTTTCTTGCAAGCCAGACTGATTGATTGCTGAGACAGAATCTCCGCCGCCTATCAGTGAGAATGCTCCTTTGCCAGTCGCTTCGGCCACCGCTGCTGCTGTGCCGAAAGTGCCACTCGCAAATTCTGGAAATTCAAAGACGCCTAAGGGCCCATTCCATAGAATGGTACTACTTTCCAAGATGACTTTGCTATATACTTTAAGTGCTTCCGGTCCTATGTCCAGTCCCATCCACCCGCTCGGAATAGCATCTGATGGACAAGTCTGCTTCTCGGCATCAGCAGCAAATTTGTCTGCACAGATGGAATCTTCAGGTAGATACAAGTCCACATTTCTTTCTTGTGCTTTACGCATCAGTTCTGAAGCCAGGTCAATGTGAGATTTTTCCACCAATGAATCTCCTGTCTCTCCACCCATCGCTTGTAGGAACGTGTAGGACATTCCACCTCCTATGAGTATGTTGTCACAATAATCCAATAGTTTTTCTATCAGCAGTATTTTGTCTGAAACCTTGGCACCACCGAGTATTGCTGTAAAAGGCCTTTTCGGATTTTTCATGACTTTTTTGGCGTTGGCTATTTCGTCCATCATCAATAAGCCCAAAGACTTGTTTTCCGGTTCAAAGTATTTGGCAACTGTTGTCGTAGAAGTATGCGCTCGATGCGCAGCCCCAAAAGCGTCATTGATAAAGACATCCGCTAGCTTGGCTAACTTAGCAGCCATTTCATCATCACCTTTCTTCTCACCCGCTTCGAATCTTGTATTTTCCAATAGTAATACTTGGCCAGGCTGTAGCGCCAACGCTTGGTCAAAAGCAGACTTACCTACAGTATCATTAGCAAAGAGTACTTGAGTTTCCAGTAAATCCTTCAGTCTTCCGACTAGGGGTCTCAAGCTGAACTTCTTCTTGTCTATATGGCCTTCAGGCGTTAGTTTTTTCAGAGGGCGGCCTAGATGTGACATTAGTATCACTGAGGCGCCTTCGCTCAGGGCAGCCTTGATGGTAGGAAGAGCTCTTCGGATTCTAGTATCATCCGTGATCTCCTGGCTGCTATTAAGTGGTACGTTGAAATCTACTCTTATGAGTACTTTTTTATTGGCTAAGTTCCGTAGCATAGGTTAGAATTAAAAAGCCGAACCTAAGTCCGGCTTTAGTTGAAATTATTTGATTAGATCTTTAAGCTTTAGTAGTCAGTTCTGCAAGTCTCGCTGAGAATCCAGCTTCGTTGTCATACCACGAAACCAGTTTTACTAATTGTCCATCCACTTGAGTTAATCCTGAGTCAAAGATGGATGAATGTGTATTGCCTATGATGTCAGAAGAAACTATTGGGTCTTCCACATATTCCAATATACCTTTCAATGCACCTTTGGAATATTTCTTGAAAGCCGCATTGATTTTATCCACAGTCACAGCTTTGCTGACCATGATATTAAGTTCCACCAGCGAACCTGTGATTACAGGAACTCTTAAGGCCATCGCAAAAAGCTTTCCTTCCACAGATGGAATTACCTTTCCCACTGCAGCAGCAGCTCCCGTCGTTGTCGGTATGATATTCTGAGCTGCAGCTCTAGCTCTTCTAAGATCACTATGGGGTGCATCTTGTATTCTCTGATCACCCGTGTACCCGTGTATCGTTGTCATACTGCCTTGTACCAGACCGAATTTATCTTCCACAACCTTGAGTAAGGGTGCTAGGCAATTAGTTGTACATGAAGCATTGCTCAAGATCTTATCACTCTTTGATATCAGAGAATCATTGACACCTAGGACGATAGTTTTGATTCCAGCACCTTTACCTGGTGCGGAGATGATTACCTTTTTAGCACCTGCCTTGAGATGAAGACCTGCACCTTCTTTATTTCTGAAAACACCTGTGCATTCCAGAACAACGTCTACCTTGTTTTTCTGCCATGGTAGTTTAGCAGGATCTCTTATGGCTGTTGCAAGGATTTTTTTTCTTCCGATCGTGATGCTGTCATCATCTGAGCTGACCTTGCCATCATAGATTCCTTGGGCCGTATCATACTTGAATAAGTGTGCCAATGTCGCGTTTTCCGTCAGATCATTGATGGCGACCACTTCCACATTTCTTTTTGCCAATAATTGTCTACATGTAAGTCTGCCTATTCTGCCAAACCCATTGATTGCTACTCTAATTTTCTTAGCCATGAAATTTATTTACAGTTTAGTTTAAAAAATCGTGTCAAATATAGTTAATGCTAGCTTTCCACGTCAGGAAGAAAAGAAGCTACTCGATAACTGATCATAACTATGGAAGACAGGTATGTTTTCCAATCCAAAGCGGACTGAGGCATCCCCTGAATAGACGATCACGTCCATACCCGCATTCACAGCTGCTTGGGCACCACTTATGGAATCCTCTATGACTAGGCAGTCGGAGATTGCTGCACCCATATATTCAGCAGCATGAAGGAAAAGCTCTGGCTCTGGTTTCCATTTCTGTAGGTCATAGGCTGAGAAAATATGAGCAGCAGAAAAGTAGTCAGATAAATTACAGATGGGCAATGTGACGGCCATTTTTTCTTGAGGGGCATTGGAAGCGATGCAATAGGGAAGAGCGAGTTTTTTAATAAAGTCTATGACACCTGGTATGGGTTGTAATTCTTGCTCAAATACCTGTTTGACACGGACACGGAATTGAGCTTCAAAATCCATCTGATAATCAGGCTGGTGTTCAGCTATGTAAGTTGTAATATCCTTGAATGATTTACCATTGAACAACTCGAAAGCTTGCTCTGCTGTCATAGGGAGGCCTAGCGCCTGCAGCATAGTGGCAATGACACGATTGGACAGGTGTTCACTATTAACCAAGGTGCCGTCACAATCAAAAATGATGAGTTTGTAATCAGATTGCCGTATTGTCTCTGTCACGCCTATTACCATAGCCTCTAATTTGATAATTAATCTACCTTTATACTGCATAAAACCTTGACAAGTAATGAAAAAGACCCTTATTCTGTTGTTGATTTTGTTACTGTTGGGTGGTTTGTACTATTATAGTACGACTACAGCAGCGGCTAGCTCAACCATAAAGCTGGCTGATAGGAGTTTCATAGCTCAGGATTCTGAGGACATAGGCACTATTACGATCAAGTCTAAAGCTCGTCCACTTATCCACCTCAGTAAAAAGAATGGCAGCTGGTTTATAAATGAAAAACATAAAGCTAGTCAGAATATGGTGGAAAACATATTATGGGCGATGGAAGAAATGGAGATCAAATACGTACCGACCAGTAAGGAGAATAATACGATTCGCGAAAGGATCAAGACTTTCGGTCTTGATGTCAAGACCTACGATAATTCGGGCAAGCTATTGAATGATTTTATAGTCGGTCCTAACACTAATGATGAATATGGCACCTATTTTCTCAATAGGGGTGCTGAGCAGGCTTATGCGATGCACTTGAGATCCCAGGAAGGCGGTATCAGAAATTTTTTCATCCATGATGTGCAGAACTTCCGAGACCTTAGTATCTTGAATTTGAAAGGTGACGACATCATCAACATCTCAGTGGATTATCCCAAGGATGCAGCAAATTCCTTTGCCATATTCAGGGACAAAGGAAATTTCTCGCTAGAAGATAGTAGAGGGACCAAGATTTCTGACATCAATCAAAAGGTTGCTCAGGCTTTCTTCTCTTCTTGTGAAAATGTTAATGGAGAAGCACTTCAAAATCAACATGAGCAGAAAGATGAGATATTGAAATTGATACCCTTTGCCAAAGTCGGTATCACAATGAAAGACAAGAAAGAAATATTTATATCCATGTTTCCCACAGTAGATTTGGTCAGTGATTACAACACTAGATCAGTTAAAGACGTAACAGTGAGACATCAGAGTTATTTTGTCAATACCAGCTGGGGTGATTTTTATAAAGCACAACGCCGATTTCTCGATAGATTTATGCTGACCCCTGATAATTTCAAAGCAAAATAATCATTTTAATTCTGTGTCCAATAAATTAATAATAAGGCTCATAAGTGCCATTCTTTGCGCCATTGTTTTGATGAGTATGACTGTTGTCGAGTCTGGTAGTGATATTGAAGACTGGGGATTTTATGGCCATAGAAAAATCAATAAGATGGCTGTGTTTACCCTGCCACAAGAATTATTTGCCTTCTATAAGCCACATATCCAATACATCTCAGAGCACGCCGTCGATCCTGACAAGAGAAGATATGCACTTAAGAATGAAGCCTACCGGCATTATATAGATGTTGATCATTGGGATACTTTACCTTTCAATAATTTGTCTAAGGATATCAAGACGGCATCCTTGACACATTCAAGGATATTTTGTTTGACCAAATCTGATACGACTCTACTTGAAATTGATTCCATATCGATGGACCTGTTATACGATGCTTACATTTACGAAGATAGATACAGTACCCAAGTGGCGTTGACGATCGAAGACTTAGGAGTATACATTGAGGAAGCCAAGCTGAGTTCCTGTAGGTCTATTTACTTTGATAATGCCTTTGTCAAATATGGTGTACTGCCTTATTTTTTAGAAGACTTCTATGGCAGATTAGTGTTAGCCTTCATGGCCAAGGATCTGGATTTCATATTGAAAATAAGTGCTGATATAGGTCATTACATAGGAGATGCGCATGTACCGCTCCACACGACAAAAAACTATAATGGACAGCTTACTGGACAGCTGGGCTTACATGCCTTCTGGGAAAGCAGAATACCGGAATTGTTTGCAGATGAGGAGTATGATTTTCTGGTAGGGAGGGCAGATTACATAGAAGATAAGAAACCGTACTTCTGGGACATCATAGCCGAAAGCCATCGTCTGTTGCCCGAAGTATTAGCAAAAGAAAAAGAACTCCGAAACACCATACCGGAGGACCAGCAACTCTGTTTCGAAGATAGACTGGAAAGAACTGTCTGGACACAATGCCCAGAATTTGCCAAGGCTTACGAAACAGCTCTGGGTGGGACCATAGAGCTGAGAATGCAAGCTGCTGTCCTCTCTGTAGGTGACGTATGGTATAGTGCCTGGGTCGATGCTGGCCAACCCGATCTGTCCATCCTAGGATCAGAAATGGATGACCAACAATTAAAAAGTGAGATAGAAGAATTGGATAAAGCTGTCCAAAATGGTACTATTATAGGCAGATCTCATAATTAACTGGGACCTTATAGATCATGACCTAAATCCAATCGATGAAATTCTCCAAGTCAGGCTTGATATTCAGAGGTTTAGCTATGGGTATCGCTGAGGTGATTCCTGGCGTATCTGGTGGAACCATCGCTTTTATCACAGGTATATATAAAACCTTGATAGATAGTATCAAAAGTATAGATCACAAGCTTATAGGTTCTCTGTTGAAGTTTGATCTCAAGGCGGTGTGGACTCAGGTCAATGGCAATTTCCTGTTATGGTTAATTACAGGAATGGTGATAGGTATCTTGGGTGGGGTATTTGGGGTCAGTTATTTGCTGGAACAATATCCTGAGGTTTTATGGGGGCTGTTTTTTGGGCTGATATTGGCTTCTGTTCCATTCATGTTTTCCCAGATTGAAAATAGGGGCTTATCCAGTTTTATTTTGCTGGCGATAGGAGCGGGTATCGCTTATGGCGTCACCAGTATCCCCCCGTCTGAGGGCTCTACTGATTTGCTCTATGTATTCATGGCTGGTGCGATAGCTATCAGCGCTTTGGTATTGCCAGGGATCTCTGGCAGTTTCATGTTGCTGATCATGGGGTTGTATACGACTATAATTCCAACGGTGAAAGCGTTCCTGAGTTCTCCCGAGCTCAATGAGTTCGTGCTTTTAGGTGTATTCGCGATGGGTTGCCTTACGGGCTTGTTGGTTTTTTCAAGGTTGGTTTCGGCCGCATTTGAAAAGTATCATGATGGGACGATAGCCTTGTTGTCCGGTTTTATGCTTGGTTCCTTGAACAAGATTTGGCCTTGGAGAAACCCGATTACTTTGCTGGACAAGGAAACGGGTCAATTTCAGAATTTATCTTTTAGTGAGCTTTCTGCAATCGACTTTAATTCTGAAGCTCTGAAAATTGTCAAAGAAAGCAATGTCCTGCCAGGCAGCTACTTCTCAGATCCCATGACCTTGTGGGTGATATTGTCAGGCATCTTGGGCCTGGTCTTGGTTTATCTCCTTTCCAGGGCAGATTTTTCTTGAATTTACTTTGCTGGATTGGCGTAAAGTGTTAAAAACCCCTATGTTTCATTAACATATGGTCATATGGTTTAATATATACACATATAATATACAGATTACCAAGTAACTTCATATATTTGTTATTTATAATATGTAATTAACCAAAACTACACTAATGCAATTCAACAGGCAATTCCTACTCATAGCTTTGTCTTTTATCCTCACTACAGGTCTCAGTGCACAAAAGCACCTGGCCAAAGCAGAAAGACAATTTGAGCTAAAAGCCTTCGATTTAGCAATTGAAAACGCCAAGCGTGCCATAGAAAAGGACCCACAGTGCATAGCATGTCATCATCTGATAGCGGAAGCGTTCAGAATGAAGAACGAAAATGTGGATGCTGCCATCTGGTACAGGAAGATGGAGCAGTTCAACGATCTGCCGAGTGACTATGCTTTTAATTATGGTCTCTTGCTGAAAAGGATGGGGCAGTACTCAAAAGCTAAGAAGTATTTTAATGAATACAAGATCATAGACAATGAAAAGGCTACCTATTTTGCCCAAAGTTGTGATTTTGCCATGGAGACTTTGTCTGCTGACAGAGATTTTGAATTGAATTTGTTTGGAGTCAGTTCACGTTATACTGATTTCGGGACTTCAATATTCAAGGATAGAATAGTGTTCTCTTCATTCAGACCGGATTTTAAGAGAAACATATCTAATACCTCGACCAGTTCTTTTGATAAGCACAAGTGTCAGTTTTTCATAGCAGACAATGATTACAAAAGTGATGTCAATAGTATGCAGTTCTTGTTGAAGAACGACGTTGAGACTTATGATATGGGGCCTATACATTATGCTTCAGATGCACCTATCTGTGCTGTGACTCGTCATAATTTTAATGATGGTGAGAAGCAGGTGTTTTCAGATGACTTGGAGTTGAGCCTTTATTTGGCGGAAGTCAACTTGGATGGTTCTTTCTCAGAATTGATTCCGTTCCCATACAATGAAGTAGGCTATGCGACGGGTTTTGGAACTTTAAATCCTAGAGGAAACATACTTTACTTTTCTTCCAATAGACCTGGAGGGCAAGGTGGATTTGATATCTATGTCAGTTATTTCAAGAATGGAAAATGGACGTATCCTGCTAATCTAGGACCACAGATAAATACTGCTGGAAATGAGATCACACCATTCTTTGACGGAGCAGAATTATACTATTCTTCAGATTATACGACAGGACTGGGTGGCTTGGATGTCTTCAATACTTCTGTCGTGGATGGGGCATGGAAAACACCTGTCAATATGAAAAATGGCGTCAATTCTCCAGAAGATGATTACTATTTCATCAAGCATCCTGGAGCTGATTCTTACTACCTGACTTCTAATAGATTGGGAGGTAGAGGTAGCTATGACATCTATCTGGTCCATAAGATCAGAAAGCATGAAGTACAGTTGGAATACACGGTTAATGAGTCAATACCACAAGCTGTAAATCTGGATGAAGATCTGAGTAGTGTTTCCACAGCTGAACGAAAACAAGTTAGTTTTGAAGAATCGGCGATAGACACAGATCCTGGTAAGGGAAGTCCTATCAAGGATACTAAGATTGCCATACCGACAGAGAGTACCAATCCTGTAACGCCTACAACAGAGACAATCACAAATCAAGATATCACGACAGAAGCAATTGCAACTGAAACTATAAATGCTGCCCCTTCAGCTCCAGCTGCGATAGACTTCAATGAGCTATTGCCGCCGAAGGCTGTAGACCTGAATAGAAATAACTCCAAAACTATTTCACTGGCAGGCGCTAAGAGAGTGGCCTATGGAGAAGTGATAAGATCTAGTTCTAATGTATACTTTATCCAGCTTGCTGCGTTATTCAAGAATCAAGCTTCAGTGTCAAAATTTACAAATCTGGTAGAATATGGTAGTCTTTATAAAGTGAGACAATCCAGTGCTACTAAGATAAAATTGGGCTACTTCATGGATAAAAATGAAGCGAAGGAAGTTTTGCGACAAGTGAAGGCTAGGGGACATTCTGATGCTTTCATCACTTATGAAGCTTTGAATACCTCCAAGCTGGAATTGGTAACTGTTTCAGAAAATAATAACAAACATTATGACGGTAATACTTATTATGATGCCAATTCTACTGGCGATAATTATAAGGTAAGACTGGCTTCATATGAAGATCCTATTTGGTTCGATGTGACCAAAATAAATGACGTAGGTGTCATAGAGCAGTGGAGTAAAGGAGAATGGACGATATTCGTCATGAGTGGATTCAGTTCTCTGGAAGCTGCTGAGATGGCAAGAGTAACAGCGATAAATAGAGGATTCCCTCAGGCAGAAGTTGTCAGAGACAGGAATGGAATTTTGGAAAAAATAAACTAGACAAGAACCACCTAGATATAAAAGTCCAGTCGATGTTATCGGCTGGACTTTTTTGCTTTGTATAGTGATAGATTGGATGTTATTTTCTTATTCTTTTGAAAGTATATAAGTTCTCAATCTATTATGAATGTGGCTATATTGAGATGATACCACCCACAAGGCAATGAAAACTAGATACATTCTCAGGAATAAATGACTAACTTATCGGCCATCTGGGTTTATAACCCAGATGGCCTTTTTTTTGTAGGAAACTGCATGTCCAATGATAGAATGTCTTTAAGAACGTTTATACTAATATTATTCTGCACGATTCATTGTCACTTGATTTCTGGACAAGCTCAGAAATCAAGCTATAACTGCGTTTCTCCCACAATAAGCAGTATTGTAGGGGTGGACAATAAAAAAATAGTAAGTTTTGAAGAACAATATCAACTAAGTGCTACTGAGTCCCTGCAGGCTAGAAAGAGCCTAGGCCTGAGCCCAAAGACACTGCCAGTTGTTGTACACGTCATACACCAGAATGGACCTGAAAATATCTCTGATGCGCAAGTACAAAGGGGAATGCTTCTTCTCAACGAAGCTTTCCGGAATCTGAATTACTATGATCCCACAACAGGTGTGGATACTAGAATAGAATTCTGCCTAGCACAGCGGGATACGGCTCATAACCAGATCAATGGCATAATCAGACATATGTCACCATTGACAGATACGCATCTGTTTGATTATCAGGACTTAGGAGAATTGGCTTATTATCCTTCAGATCAGTATATTAATATTCGTGTTGTCAGAACAGCTTGCAGTAATAACTACTGCGCTGGATATTCTGTCAATGGCCACTCGGTAGCTTCTCAAGACAATGGGGTCGTCATTCAGGCCAAGTATTTTGGGACCAGCTCTTCTGATGCCAGTATACTGGTGCATGAGCTAGGTCACTATCTGGGGCTGAGTCATACCTTTCATGGGGGCTGCGAGAATAGAGATTGCCTTCGGGATGGAGACAAGGTCTGTGATACACCACCTGATAATTCTACAGGGGAGTTTCCTTGTGAGGCCGTGTTCAATTCCTGTTACTCTGATGAGGATGATGCCAGTGCCAATAATCCTTTCAGAAGTGTTGCGCTAGGTGGCCTGGGTGACCAAAATGATCTTACTGATAATTACATGGATTATAATGCCAAGCGTTGCCGTTCTGCTTTCACCTCGGGTCAAGCAATGAGAATGCATTGCTTCGTAGAGAATATGATGCCGCAGCTATTGACATCAAAGGCCTGTCTCTTACCCTGTCTCAATGAACCGACTGCGAGTTTTGATATGGTGGATGAAGTTGTTGCGGCAGGTACAACTGTGGTATTCAATAATACTTCTGTAGGAGCAACCACTAACAGTTGGTGCATTGAAGGTCAAGTCGTATCTGAGGATGAGGAGCTTAGCTGGACCTTTGATGAGACTGGTGAATATCTGGTCAGCCTGAAGGTCCACAATGGCAATTCCTTGTGTGACACCATCATTACTGAAGCCTGCCTTAAGGTTTATTGTGATGTCGAAGCCATGATTCAATATTCTTTGGACAATGGAACCTTACTGCTAGCAGATAATTCTATTAATTCCAATACTACTCAGTGGGTAATTAAGAATGCGCAAGGAGATACGCTTTATCAGAGTGGTAATGATATGACTAGTTATCTGATGAATGGTGCGAATTACCTGGAAGTTTGTCTGATTGCTGAAAATAATTTCTGTCGAGACCGTGCAACAGTCTTAATCAATCCTTCTGGTAATGAAGTCTGCGGTAACGAAATAGATGATGATGGTGATGGTCTGATAGATTTATTTGATACCGATTGTCATTGTGATGATCGCTCTTATCAGGCCAGGTGTCCTGAGGAGTGTGAGAGACTCCCAATTGATTTCACCGATATCTCCATGAAGTTAAAATGGCAATCTGAAATTCTAGGTGAAGATGTTTGGGTAAATGCTTTTATCGCAGATATCAATCAAGACGGTACTTCTGAAGTCGTAACAATGAAAATTGTTCAGCTTGGGCCTAACTTATACGGAACAAGGATTTTTCTGTTTGAAGGTGCATCAGGACAACTAAAAGACACCTGGTTATATAATCATACTGCAAGTGGTGACTTAGCCATAGGTGCACTAATTCCCAATCAAAGGAATGTTGTATGGCCCTCTGTTGATTCTTTGTATTGCACAGACCAGGTGGGACAATTGCAGTGGCGTACAAAATTGAGTAACAACAGAATAGGACCGATAAGTCTGGCTGATCTGGACAGTGACGGAAGTCCAGAAGTGATATGCAGTGATGAAATCTATAGTGCAAGTGGAGTTTTTCTCGCCAAAGGAGGAAATGCCGTAGGTTGTAATATATGGGGAGAAGCCATCTCTTCTTGGACGCCTACGGACAGCCAATGTTTTAGTAGTTCAACTGTTTCCGCAGATTTACTGGATGCTCCAGGTCTGGAGATAGCCGCTGGTAATGTTGTCTATGATGTCGAAATAAATAATAAAAGCGGATCACTGGGTAACATCATGTCTGTAGTACAAGCTGAGTCAGCGGTGCGGGAAGGTGCTACTGCTGTAGGGGACATAGATGGAGATGGACAGATGGATGTCATTGTCGTACGTAACAATCAATATGCTGATGGTGGCGGTATATGGGTGTGGGATCCGAGAACGACCAAGATTATTGCTCAGGCCGATTCTGGAATAAGTGGTGGTATGGCTTTTGTGGGGGATGTGGATGGAGATTGCTTCCCAGAAATCGGCATGACCTTCAAGTATGAGCTAAGGATGTACAAGTATAATGGGACAACTGATCTAGAGCTCATGTATACATTGCCCACCACAGATGAATCTGGCTTTACAGGCATGTCCATGTTTGATTTTAATCAGGATGGCAAGATGGAGATCGTCTATAGGGATGAAGAGACACTGAGGATCATAGCAGGGGCAACAGGTACAACAATTACCAGTACAACACTTAGAAGTGGAACAGCTGATGAGTTTCCTGTAATCGCAGATGTGGATAATGATGGTGCAGCAGAAATCATCGTGTCTGGATATATGGATAATGATACAGAGTATAGGATATTCTGTTATGAGGCGGATGGTATAGCCTGGGCACCCGCTAGAGCCGTCTGGAATCAGAATGCCTATAATGTCACCAATATCAATGATGACCTGAGCATTCCTAGAGTCCCACAGAATAATGCGGTACGACTGGATGGAGCAGAGAACTGTCTCAGAGACAAATGTGGGACACCATACAACAATTTCCGAGCACAGGCTACCTATAGGACACAGTCTGGCTGTATGGTCTGGCCTGGAGATGATCAAGATCTGGAAATAACCGCCAGCTATAATTGTCATAAGGACAGCATGGAACTTTGCTTTTTCATCACTGCCACTGATATTACTATTTTTGGGAGGGACATTCCTGTCTCGTGTTATCCCTTGGACAATATTCCGAATGATAGTCCTTTGGATGTGATCACGGTTTCTTCTGAAACACTTTGCTTTTCTTATGATCTCAGTGGTCACGACAGTATCGCCATCGTAGTCAATGATGCAGGGGTGTACTATCCGCCCTTTTTTCCGACTACTGCTATTCAAGAATGTAATTATGACAACAACATATACATCTTACATATAGACAATCCCAGAGCCACCATTGACCTGGGGCCCGATATCGAAAAATGCGCAACAGAAGTAATCACTCTGAATGCAGGCTCTGGATTTGAGTCTTATGAATGGACTGATTTCTCGACCGACTCGATCTATTCTTCAGCCTTGCCGGGCAGGCATCAAGTAACAGCAACTGATCGCTGTGGCAATGTCTACACTGATGATATAACGGTCACTATCAAGACGCCGCCATTGGTGGATATAGGAAATGATACGCTGGTCTGCCAGCTGGAATCTTTGTCCTACAGTCTACCAGGCTCATTGAGCAATGTCCAGTGGTTTCCAGCCAGTATGGTCTCTTGCAGTGATTGTAATGACGTGATTGTCAGTGTTGATACTGCCGTCTGTTTGAAATATGTTGCGGAGTATGATCAGCAATGCTACGTGACAGATTCTATATTCATCAGCATCAAACAAACCGAAGAGCTAAGAGTCAGTGAAGAGCTCTGTCATGGTGATAGTCTAGAACTGGATGGTCGGTATTATGCTACCACAGGTGAATTCATTCTGGATAAGTCAAGCTGTGACACCAGTTATATTTTGGAATTGATTGTACTTCCGTCACTTGAGAGTCGGGACACGTTTGATATTTGTTTTGCTGATTCCATTTACATCGAGAATGGTTGGTTGTATGAGCCAGGAGATTACAGCTATGAGCATAGAGGGAGTACAGGCTGTGACAGTCTAAGGCAAGTCAGGATCAATAAGCTCCCAGAACTGAGCCATACCGAAGCGCTGAGCATATGTAGAGGTGATTCACTTTATTTTGTTGACAGATGGATTAAAGAAGAAGGCAGCTATGAAGAAATTCATCTAGGATCGAATGGTTGTGACAGCAGTTATGTGATTGAGATCTCTCATCTGCTTGAATATGGTCTCCTAGAAAGTCTGGAATTCTGTGAAGGTGACTCAATATTACTTGCAAGTCAATGGTTTACTCATGACACTATGGTGACGATAAATCATATAACCTTAGCGGGTTGTGACAGCATCATTTCTTATGAAGTCAAGCAGCTTAAGAACATTGAGACTCAGGTAATGTCAGAGATTTGCAGGGGAGATTCTATTTTTATTTTTGGCGACTGGGAATCAAATTCTGGAAGTTTTTCCAGCAATTTTCAGGCTTCGGGTGGCTGCGATTCTTTGGTTGAACATACCCTAGTGGTTAGAGATTCGATGCTCATTGAATCTAGTTATGAGGTATGTGAGGGCGACTCCTTGTTCGTCCATGACGAGTGGGTGGGGGCAGAAGGCTTATATATGGAGACTTTTCAGTCTCAATTCCAATGTGATAGTATTTCTGCAGTGACACTTATTGTGAATAAGGTCTACGATACAGAGACTGCCTTTGAAATTTGTGAAGGCGACTCCTTATTGATTCACAATGAGTGGATAGGAACAGCAGGGCTTTACGAGAAAACCTATCAGTCACAATTTCAATGTGACAGTATTTCCAGCGTGCAACTTACTTTGAATGAAGTCTATGATACTGAGACTAGTTTTGAAATTTGTGAGGGTGATTCCATATATGTTTTTGATGTATGGGAAGGTGTTTCCGATACTTATAGAAAGAATTTTACGACTGTGCAGGGTTGTGACAGTTTGGTTGCGATCCACCTTGTGGTTAATCAAGAAAGCTTCCACAGGATGGAGGATTTCATTTGTCCAGGAGATTCTTTGCTTTTTGGTACTTTATGGATATCTGAACAAGGTGAGTATATAGACAGCCTAAAGAATCTGGATAACTGCGATTCGATTGTAGTGATGCAAATTGACGAAATAGTTGTGCCAGTAGTAACGATAGGAGAGGTGGACTGTGAGGCCCAGACGGTTCCAGTACAAGTTCAGCTAGAGGATAATTATACTATTGAATGGAGTAATGGGGATACAGCAGCCTATTCCGAGTTCTCCTTACAAACCTCATCAGCATTTGCAATTGTAAGTTATAGAGGTCAATGTATTACTGAAATCCCTTTCGAACTACCTCCTTACTCTAGTTCTGCAGAATTGTTCTTGCCAGCTGATACCTCCATTGCATCTGGGACTAGCTTATACATAGATCTTGAATTTGATAAGGCCTACTGGAGTGTGGCCTGGGATGAGTCATTCCTCGTTAATTGCGATACTTGCAGCGTTGTGTCATTGGTCATAGATAGAGAAACCTTGTTTTCATTTACCTTGACGGATGTCAATGGATGTATGATCCATCATAAATTTCTTGTGGAAATTAATGACATTGAACCTCAGATTTACATACCTAACATTTTTGCACCTTCTAGCGGTAAGTGGGAAGTTTTTCATAATAGTAAAATACTCTTGGATGAACTCAGTATCTATGACAGGTGGGGGAATCAAGTCTATCAGACAACTACCGACTTTCATTGGGATGGCACTAGAGAAGGACAGTTGTTAGAACAAGGTGTATATCTGTACAAACTTCAGTATACTGATGTGGATGGCGATGAGAATCATATTTACGGCGATATTACTTTGTTGCGAAACTAGATTTTCAAGTGATCTCAAATAGCTTGGAAAAAGAGTTGTGAACAGTTCAGCTCCGAATAGCAATTGAAGTCCAATATCAACAATCTAAACAACTGCACTTTCAAGAAAAGCAGTAAATAACTTAAAATTGCGAAGCTAAATTTACACTCTCTTTATCATAATAGCAGAAGCTCCACCACCACCATTACAGATAGCCGCTAATCCTAGGCTCCCAGATTTTTGCTTAAGTACATTATTCAGTGTTACGACTATCCTAGCACCAGAAGCACCTAGAGGATGTCCGAGAGATACTGAACCTCCCAGAACGTTGACTTTCTCATCCGGTACTTTGAGCATTTTCTTGTAAGCTAGAGGAACGACGCTGAACGCCTCATTAACCTCCAGAAAATCGACTTCCTCGATACTCTTGCCAGTCATCTTCAATATCCTCTCAGTGGCCTTTACAGGGGCTGTGGTGAACCATTCAGGCTCGTGTGCGGCATCTGTGAAGGCAATGATTTCAGCCTCTGGCTTGAGGTTGTATTTTTTTACTGCTGCTTCACTGGCCAAAACCAAGGCTGCTGCACCATCGTTGATCGTAGAGGCATTGGCTGCAGTGACCGTTCCTTCCTTAGAGAAGGCTGGTCTGAGTTTAGAGATCTTTTCGAATTTTACTTTTTTGAATTCTTCATCTTCTGACATCAGTATGGGATCGCCTTTTCTTTGTGGAATCTCCACTGGAACGATCTCTTCGCTGAAAGACTTATTGGCTGTGCTCTCTGCCGATAGTTCATAAGATTTGATGGCATATGCATCTTGCTCTTCTCTGCTTATCTCATATTTACTAGCAGTATTATCTGCGCATAGGCCCATTATGCATTCATTATAGACATCCGTCAGCCCATCTTTCTGTAATCCATCCACGAGTTGCCCATTGCCATATTTGTAACCATACCTGGCATTGGGTATGTAAAAGGGTATCTGCGACATGTTTTCCATACCACCAGCTATGACGATATCTTTCTGACCGAGCATGATCGATTGGGCACCGAACATAATGGCTTTGGCGCCAGAAGAGCATACTTTATTAATGGTCGTGCAGGGTACAGTGTCTGGTATGCCTGCATAGATGGAGGCTTGTCTTGCTGGTGCCTGGCCAAGATTAGCAGAGACAACATTCCCCATGAAGACCTCTTCGACTGCTTTGGCTTCTACACCTGCCTTCTTAAGAGCACCTGATATGGCAGCTGCACCTAGTCTGGTCGCTGAGATTCCAGATAATTGTCCTCCGAAACTCCCTATGGGGGTTCTCATAGCTGATACGATGTATACTTTATTCATGATGATACGTGGAATTTTAGATAAGTACGATAAAGGCGCAAGTTGGTAAAATCTTTGTTAAATATTATTTGGTTGATACTATTATAGTTGGATTTTCGTCCAGTAGTTATATGTCTTCAATTTTAAGCGTTCAATTATGAGAATATCAATTTTGCTGGTTTTGTTCACTTTGAGCTATTTGAATGCTCATACTCAGGTAATGGCCAAGGAAAATTCTCCTGAAGCAGTGGCTTTTGAAAAAGAATATCAGAAGAACATCAAGCTTTCCAAGATCAATGATGTCTACATTCCCAAGGATATAGATGAAGCGCTCAGCCGATTAGTCAAACTATCGCCTCCTGCTTCGATGGAAAAATTCAGACTGGGAGAAGAAAAACTGGTCTCCGAGAAATTACAATATAAACTAGGTAAATGGATGATTGCAAATTGGAATTTCTATGGTGGTTCCAGATTGTCCCACACCATAAAAGCTGATGGCGTCATGCATCCTGAAGATATGTCTCAGTATCTTATGCGATTACTCCATAGACAGTTGAATAACAAGCCCTTAGACAAGGAAAACTTAGCGCAGGAACTAGCAATGACGAGAAAGAAAACCACTTCCGAGACCTTAGGTTTTCAGACCAAAGCGAATCACTGATCTAACTAATTGAGCTTAGCATTCTACGGTACATACTACTTACTGATTTCATCTGAATATGGTTAGCTACAAACACCTATTAATGACCCTTAGCAGTATTTTTTCTGTTAGAGTCATAGATTAATTAAATATTTGTACTCGGTTTAAGAGTCTTATATAATTACATTTCAAATTCCATGGCCACAAAACTTCTAATAGTAGAGTCCCCTGCTAAAGCTAAAACTATCAACAAATACCTGGGTGATGACTTCATCGTCAAGTCCAGTGTAGGGCATATCAGGGACTTGGATAAGGGTAAAAAAGGCATAGACATAGAGAATGGCTTTGCCTTATCCTATGTAGTATCGGAAGGAAAGCATAAGGTCGTCAAGGATCTGAAGGCTGCTGCTAAGAAGGTAAAGGAAGTATGGCTCGCGACGGATGAAGACCGTGAAGGAGAGGCCATTTCCTGGCATTTATGTAAGGTTCTAGGACTGGATGAGGTTAGCACCAAAAGAATAGTCTTCAGAGAAATAACCAAGTCTGCCATTCAGGCAGCCATCAAGACTCCCAGAAATGTAGATCTCAATATCGTCAATGCCCAGCAAGCCAGAAGGGTACTAGACAGATTAGTAGGTTTTGAATTGTCGGAAACACTGTGGAGGAAAATCAAACCAAAATTATCAGGGGGTAGGGTGCAATCAGTTACCCTGAAACTAGTTGTAGAGCGAGAGCGAGAGATAGAGGCCCACGAATCCAGACCTTTCTATAAAGTGGTAGCCCTCTTCCAAGTCAAAAATAAAGCTGGAAAGCTAGTCGATCTCAAAGCTGAACTCAAAGACAGGCTCAGCACTTTCGAAGAGGCAGAAAAGTTCTTATCAGATCTCAAGGGTTCTGATTACACCATTAATGACATCAAAGTCAAGCCGGCCAAGAGAAAGCCACCTGCACCATTCACGACTTCCACCTTGCAGCAAGAGGCGAGTAGAAAGTTATATTATAGTGTCAGTAAGACCATGCAAGTGGCCCAGAGGCTCTACGAAGGTGGACATATCTCTTACATGAGAACGGATTCTACCAAGCTAAGTGACCAAGCACTCAATAATATTGCCAGTGAGATCAAATCCAAGTTTGGGGACAAATACCTTGAACCAAGGGTTTTCAAGTCTAAAAATGATAGTGCCCAAGAAGCTCACGAGGCCGTAAGACCGACAGCCTTTGATAGAGAAACTGTGGAAGGAGATGCTGATATGCAAAAGCTCTATGGCCTCATATGGAAAAGAACCATGGCTTGCCAGATGGCTTCAGCCGAGCTGGAAAAAACCAGAGTTGAAATAGGCACTCAGACAGATGCCGTCTTCCAAGCCAATGGAGAAGTTCTGACCTTTGATGGATTTCTAAAAGTCTACATGGAAGCGAAAGATGATGACGATGATTCTGAAGCTGCTGGTATTTTGCCACCTCTCACAATGGGCCAGAAACTTGATCTGGATAATATCCAAGCTATAGAAAGATTTACTAGACCGCCATCAAGATATACTGAAGCAACGCTGGTCAAGAAATTAGAAGAACTCGGTATCGGAAGACCCTCTACTTATGCACCGACCATTTCCAAGATAATGGAAAAGAGCAGGGGCTATGTGTCCAAAGACAAAAGAGACGGTGTAGAGAGAAAATATAATATCGTTACTCTAAAAAAAGATACCGTAACCACGGAAGTCCATTCAGAAATGACCGGAGCCATCAGTAATAGATTATACCCTACGGACATGGGTAAGATGGTCAGTGATTTTCTCAGTGAATATTTCAAGGAGGTGATGACCTATAGTTTCACTGCAGAGATAGAAGACAAGCTGGATGAAATCGCTAATGGGGCAGAGGATTGGATGAAGATGATTGAAGATTTCTATGGGCCATTCCACGAGTTAGTAACAGAAACCATAGAGAAGGCACCACGTGTCAAGGGTAGAAGGGATTTGGGTATTGATCCTAAAAGTGGTCATACTGTCTTGACTCAGATGAGTAGATTCGGGCCTGTAGTGCAGATAGGGACAGTAGAAGAAGTAGGAGAGGAAGGGAAGCCCAGGTTTGCCAGTCTCAAGGCTGGACAGTCACTCGAGACGGTCACTTATGAAGATGCCATGGAACTCTTCAAACTTCCGATCGACTTAGGTATTTATGAGGGTAGTGAAGTAATCATCAAATCAGGAAGGTTCGGTGCCTACATCAACCATAACGAGAAAAACATCACGATACCTAAAGGTGAAGATCCTTTGACTTTAGCCTTTGAAAGAGCTGTCCAATTAATCGAAGACAGAAAAATTCTGGATGCACCTATCGCCTCGTACAAAGGCGTGGAAGTAACCAAAGGTAAAGGACGTTTCGGCCCCTATCTCAAATACAAGGATTTCTTTATCAATATTCCCCGTAGGATCAATGCGAATGAAATAACTCAGGAAGAAATATTTCAACTCATTGAGGCCAAGATAGAAAAGGAGGCGAACAGATACATCGATCAATGGCCTGATGATAATATGGCGCTGGAGAATGGCCGATGGGGACCCTTCATAAGATACAAGAAAAAGTCTTATAAGATAGGCAAGAAAGAAGATGGTGAACGCTATACTTCTGAAGAGGCCAAGGAAGCTTTCCCACTGGAACGAATCAAGGAAATGCTGCTGGAAGAAGGTGTCAAACTGCCCAAGAAAAGCTTGCCCAAAAGTGCTCTAGCTGACAAACCTGCTAAGAAAAAGCCAACTGCCAAAAAGAAACCAGCAGCAAAGAAAAAGCCTGCAGCTAAGAAGGCCACTACAGCGAAGAAAAAGTAAGGTTTTTGTAATGCCGGATTTATAGTCAGGTCTGTGTAGATAAAAAAGTTACTATGCCCTGCGCTACTTTTTTAGTGCTGCCACCAGTACCCAGTTCTTTTCTGATACGTTGATATCGATCTATCGTTATACTTCTGGACTCTAGCGTACTATATTTGGAATAATAACTCTGTAAGGCCAAGGGATTAAATGCTGTCTGTAATAATTCTGGAACAACTTCCTTCTGAGAGATCAGATTCACCAGAGATATGTATTGGGTTTTGACCAATTTTTTGGCAATCATGAATGATAATTGACTCGTCTTATAGATCACTATTTGTGGCACAGAATGTAGTGCCAGTTCTAAAGTAGCCGTCCCACTACTGGCGATTGCAAAATCTATTTTCTTCATAACCTCATAAGGTTTATCGTATTCGATATTCACATTGGGCGCAAATTGATCCATTGCTTGCAGATAGAATTTCTTAGAAATATGACTGACACCGGCTATTATGAATTGTGTATCAGGCCTAGCCACTGCAAACTCCAGCATAATGCTCAGGTGATTTTGTATTTCTTGTTTTCGACTGCCTGGGAATAGCCCCACTTTATGGACTGATTCAGGTAGATTAGTATGGTCTTGTTGTGGAATGATCTCTATGAGAGGGTGGCCTACATACTTGGAAGGGGTATCCAGATTTCGGTAGAAGTCTCGTTCGAAAGGAAGAATGACAAAGAACAAATCAACTTTGTCTCTTAGAATTTTATGCCGGTTTTCCTTCCAAGCCCAGAGTTGTGGTGAAATGTAGAAAGTAGTCTTGTAACCCTGATCATGTGCCCAGCTGGTCATACGAAGATTGAATCCAGGATAGTCAATGAAGATTATCATATCTGGCTCAAACTCTCTAATACTGAACTTGGCAAAGTCAAAAAAAGACTTGATGGTCCTGATGTTTCTGGCCACTTCCCAGAAACCCATGAAAGCTGTTTCCTTGATGGATTTCAGTTGGCCAGAAGAATGTTTTCTCATCTCAGGCCCGCCCCAGAATCTAAAGCTCGCCTCAGGGTCTTGCCTGATCAATTCTGCCATCAGCATACCCCCATAGAGGTCGCCTGAGGATTCGCCAGCTATTATATAATATTTCACTTTACATTCCTATCTCAAACACAAAATGGGCGATCCAGCATCCAGCGTACAAGAAGGTAGCGAGAACCACCCCTTGTAGAATTTTGACATACCGTTTGTTATTGGCAAGTTGACTAGGGATGAGATTAGTACAGATAGCAAGCAGACTCAAAGTTTTGATCCTCTTGGTGAAAGTACTTGAGGTGACTTCATCCATGACACCTGATTCTGTCAGTATGGTAAATAGGTTTTCTATGCACCAGTATCCTAGCACTGGAACTGTAGCACCTATCATGAGGCCTATCAGTATATTGTCGTTTTCTTTACTAAGCATCAAAAAGATTTTCCATGAATTTTAATTCGTCCAGACCCTTATAATTTGTCAAGTCATGCTTGGAAGGTACGATGGAGACATAACCATTCTGAAGAGCCCAGAGATCTGAGTCTTTTTCATGTCTTATGGTTTTGAATTCTCCAGCTAACCAGTAGTAAGGTTGATCTCTGGGATCTTTATTTTCCAGAAATGTTTCTTGCCAATTCCCCTTGCCCTGGCGACAAATTTTAATGCCTTTGATTTCAGAAGGCGGAATTTTGGGAAAATTGACATTGAGTAGCTTATTCTCTTTCATTGCACCATCGAGAACGGAGGCGATGATCATCTTAGCATATTTTACGCAACCAGTCAGATCAGCTTTGTAGGAATAATCTTCCATTGAAAAGCCTATGGAGGGAATGCCTTCTATGCTAGCTTCCATTGCGGCCGACATGGTTCCAGAATAAATGATGTTGATGGAAGCATTTGAGCCATGGTTGATACCCGATACACAGAGATCTATGGTCTTATCTCGGAGTAGTACATTCTTGGCGAGCTTGACACAATCTGCAGGCGTGCCAGAACATTCGTAAGCTGTTATACCTTTGAATATATCCACTTCTTTGAGTCTGATAGGCTCGGTCAAAGTGATGGCATGGCCTTGACCTGACTGAGGTGAATCTGGCGCCACGACATAGGGCTGTCCATATTCTGCAGCGCAGGCTATGAGAGAACGGATGCCTGGTGAGGTGATTCCATCATCATTAGTAACGAGTATGAGCGGTTTCGACATTTATGAATATTTGTATAGAGGTCCAATATACTCTAAAGTGATTAAGTGAATATGACTGAATTGTGATACTAATAATGGAATAGATGGATAAATGCTGAAACCAAATAAAGTTATTTGCGTTTCAATAAGTCTAACAAGCATATGAGCGCAGCTAGAACTTCCAAGATCGGCGTATTATTAATTAATCTGGGCACTCCAGATGATCCTTCTACAGGCTCAGTCAGGAGATATCTGAGACAATTTTTGCTCGACCCCCGTGTAATTGATATTAATCCTATCCTTCGTAACATACTAGTCAGGGGAATTATTGCGCCATTCAGAGCCTTTCCCTCTGGTAAGTTGTATAGAGAACTATGGACAGACAACGGCTCACCATTGAAACATTATGGTTATAAGATCAAGGATATGCTGCAGGAAAGGCTGGGCTCAGAGTATGTGGTGGAGCTAGGTATGCGTTATCAGAATCCCTCTATCGATACGGCGGCTGAGGCGCTTCAAAAAGCCAAGGTGGACAAGATTGTCATTTTCCCCATGTTCCCACACTATGCCTCTGCTAGTTCTGGCTCAGCTATAGAGGAAGCCATGAAAGTCATAACCAGTTGGCTGACAATACCGGAGTTAGCTTGCGTCAGTTCTTATCATGATCACCCCAAGTTGATCAAGATATTCGCTGATAATGCCAGGAAATATGATATGGCTGAATACGATCATTTCCTGTTTTCATTTCACGGTATTCCACAGCGCCAGTTAAGGAAGTCTGATGTCAGTAACTATTGCCTCCAGTCGAAGGACTGTTGCCAGTCGATATGTGATTCGAATAAGATGTGCTATTCTGCGCAATGCTATGATACGGCTTTTAAGATTGCTGACGAATTGGGTTTGTCTAGAGAGCAATACTCAATAGGCTTCCAATCCAGATTGGGCAAAGACCCATGGACCGAACCTTTCACGCCTGATGTTCTCAAGAAACTCAGAAGTGATGGTGTGAAGAAACTTTTGGTTTTTTCCCCTTCTTTTGTTTCAGATTGTCTCGAGACGACGATTGAAATCGGAGATGAGTATCATGAAGAATTCATAGAGATGGGTGGAGAGAAATTGGACTTGGTGGAAAGTCTCAATGAGAATCCACTTTGGGCGGAAGCCATAGAAGATATTATCCGACCCTATCTCTGATGACCTGCTCAGCAGCCCAGATCATAACTCTGCGATGACGTCGATAGGGGACTTCACCATCTGATCCATCTTAACTTTGATTGTCGCGGATAATGGTAAAAAAATGTCCACCCTCGATCCGAATTTGATAAATCCCATTTCATCACTCTGCGTAACGGTTTGACCAGTCTTTAGATTATTCACGATTCTTCTGGCCAAGGCACCTGCTATTTGGCGTATAAGCACTTTGCCTTTAAGGGTATTGTACGAAGTGGTAAATCTTTCATTTTCGGTGGAGGACTTGGGGTGCCAGGCTACCAGATACTTTCCTGGATGGTATTTGAGATATTCCACCTCTCCACTCACTGGGTTTCTATTGATGTGGACATTGAGAGGGGACATGAATACAGACACCTGCCAGCACTCGGCTTTGAGAAATTCAGGTTCAAATGTTTTTTCTATGACCACTACTTTTCCATCTGCAGGAGTCAATACCTGATTGAGATTTTCAGCTTTGGTTTTTCTTGTTGGGCTTCTGAAAAATTGTAGAACTATGATCAACAGAAAGAGTGAAAGCAGGACAGCGAGATAATAAATCCAAAGTGGTCCGAAAGACTTGGAAAGAAATAAAAGGAGCCCACTTATTATCAAGGTGAGGATTAGAGTAGGGTAGCCTTCTTTATGAAATGTCATAGCTATGCTTTAGACGTTATGCGTTAGATTGATCACTAATATTACAAAGGGCAAACAAAAATAAAATCCATCAAATCTATCTAAGAAGCCACCGTGCCCAGGGAGTATTGTTCCAGAGTCTTTGATTTTGAGTTTTCTTTTCAGTTTGGATTCCACCAAGTCTCCCAAGCTGCCAAATACCCATACACAGAGTGCGATGAGTGCCCAGGTCTTAAAACTAAATACTCCAAGCAAGCTGGCAAAAATATAACTGGCCAACATCGTACACATGCCAGCACCCCAGAATCCCTCCCATGATTTACCTGGAGAGACTGAAGGCATCAACTTACGTTTGCCTAGGCTCTTGCCCACGAAATAGGCCCCTGAATCACTTATCCATATCAGCACCAAGGCACCAATCAGCACAGCATGAAAGTAGGGCTTGGAATGTTGGGCAAGGAGAATTGAAAATGGGATGGTTGTGTATAGCAGCGTCGTCAAGCCAGGCGCTTGCCTTAGCCAAGCTTGTTCTTTTAATAATAAATCGACCAGATAAATAATACTTGAAATCAGACCTATTATCAATAATACGTATTCGGGGATGTAGCCTGTATAAGAGCCCATTGCGATTACGAAGGTCCCCAAACTGGCAAAGATGACCGAGCTTATATGTGCAGATAAGGGCTGGTAGTGCAGTTGGAGATATTCCATCGCGGTCAATCCTATCAATAACGCTATGAAAATAGTTCTAGTAAGATTACTATAGAACACCAATCCTAAGACAGGTATCCCAAACAGTACTGCTGTCTGGACGCGTTGTGTTAAGCCTTCTGCCACTATGTTGTTATTGAGTTCAAATCAGATACTTTTGAGGCGTTAAACTTACGGCTATCATCCTAAACTCATAATCAGATATGACCAGACTAAGTGTAAATATTAATAAAGTAGCCTTGATAAGGAATGCCAGAGGTGGAGATCGGCCTGATTTGCTACAGTTTGCTCGCGATTGTGAAGAATATGGAGCGCAGGGAATTACGATTCATCCCAGGCCTGACGAGCGCCATATACGGTATAGTGATCTGGCACCGCTCAAGGAGTTAGTCACTACAGAATTCAACATTGAAGGTTATCCCAATAGAAAATTCATAGATGCTGTCTGTGAGGTTTTGCCTGACCAGGTGACTTTGGTCCCAGATCCTCCAGGTGTTCTGACGTCTAGTGAGGGATGGAATACAATCTTGCACAAGGATTTACTGACAAAAGTGATAAAAGAATTTCATGATAAAGGCATTAGAGTCTCACTCTTTCTGGAAGCGACTGAAGCCGCGGTGGAGGCAGCAGTGCATACAGGAACGGATAGAGTTGAGTTTTATACAGGCCAGTATGCAAATGATTATTATAGTGATAGGGCAAAAGCCGTAGTTGAACATATCAAGGCAGCTCAGAAGGCCACCACTCTCGGCTTGGGAGTCAATGCAGGACATGATCTGGATCTTGATAATCTTAATTATTATGTGCAAGAGGTTCCTGAATTGCTGGAAGTTTCCATAGGGCATGCCCTTATATCAGATGCGCTCTACTATGGCATTCAGAATGTGATTTCCATGTATTTGCACCAAATCAATAAAATAAATTCATAGCTTTGATAATCAATGTTTTACTAATTACAGTTAATTATAATATGAATATTAATTGTCATTTCAGCCCAACCATGTAATCTCTGTCTTCGTCTTAAGTAACGGAATCTTATGTTAACTCGGTGTTAAAAAAAAGTGAATTTATTAACAGAAGTTTTGATGAATTCTCTACCTTGGTTTGAATTAGAAGTCCTTATTAGAAGAGACTGCAGTATAATCAGTATGAAAAAAAACTAAATTAATGGTCATTCGACCAGC
>ENA-ORXM01000060-ORXM01000060.1-marine-metagenome-genome-assembly--contig:-NODE-60-length-198368-cov-7.061425_pt1 | contig 198368 bp, 195 predicted proteins | sample MGYA00237867_ERZ511480 | MGnify/ENA primary metagenome ERZ511480 (study PRJEB26309, sample SAMN06266103) | marine metagenome | isolation source: Algal blade | place: United Kingdom:Sidmouth, United...
TCGTTGCCGGGAGGTGTGTACCCCCAAGTGAGAGCTGCGCCCGTGCAAATCTCTCTTCCCTCAAACCAGGTGCCGGGGTCGACAAAGTGGACGCCGGCCTCGCGGGCTGCGAGTTCTAAGTTGGAGTTGAGACTGGGTACGAATTCGTTTCGAATCCAGGTTCTTTCATCTCTATCGATCGACAACCCGCCGAGTAGTGCATTGACGGGCTTGCTTAGGAAGCCAAGTGCGTCCCCTATGCCGTAAACGTTGAGGTCGCTGCAAGAAGATCTCACGTCGATCGCCGCCGGATTCGGATAGCCGATCGCAAACACCGATGCGGTTGGGGCAGCGAGCTTGATCTCTTCGTAGAGGAAACGAGCGCTCACAGCGGCGTGGTGAGTCGCATCAAGTCTCTGCCCCGCGAAGCCAGGCAGAGCGAGGCAGAAGGTAAATGCACACTGCTTGATCAGGCCCGAGAACGGGACGTCGTTTCCGCCGATCGATACAAAGACGATGTCGACCGGGTTCTTTGCTTGCATGTCTCGCAAACGATCGATTTGGCCGCGCTCGAAATGCTGACCTGTTACAACGGAGCCTGTCGTCGCGCCGCTGCAGGCCATCATCTCCACCCGATCACCTCCAGCATCGACAGCGCCGGGGTCACCTGGAGCCGTGACCATTTTCGAACCGAGCTGGTAGGCCCAAGATTCCGTCGATCGGTGACACTTAGAATCTTGATTTTGGCCCGTGAAGTAGCCGTAGGCGCCTTCGCCGGAGATGTATGAGTCGCCGACGATGGCTACTCGTACGACTCCATCGCCGTTGCGATCCCCTGCCAACGGAACTGGTGCCGGTGCTGTGCCAGTAAGGACGACATCAACTTCAGTGGCGGTCGACGGCGCGGGCTGGTTGGGGACGCCACCCCAACAGATAACCGTGTTGTCTAACTGCAAAGCGCACGCCAGGGTACTCCCTACGGAAATGTCCGCAGGGCTTGTCACGCCGTCTACGCGAACGGGGACCGATTGAGGTTCGGTTGTTCCGTTGCTAGCTTCGCCGTTGAAATTGAGGCCCCAGCAGACGACCTGGCCGATCTCTCTGATGGCGCACGTAGCGTTGTGGCCAGCTGAAATCGCCACGGCGTCAGTAAGACCGACCACGGTCAACGGAACAGCAGAGAAGTGAACGGAAGGATCAGCTGGAGTTCCGGCCCCCAAAACCGCACCGAACAAGTTGTCGCCCCAGCAGCGAACCTCACCGCTCCTGAGCAGAGCGCATGTGACGTCTGTACCAGCGGTGATTGCTACGGCGCTAGTGATTCCCACGACTTCAACCGGCGACGATCTCGGCTCGTTTGTTCCATCGCCCAGCTGCCCTACCCAGTTGCCACCCCAGCAGTTGATGCGCCCTGAGTCGAGCAGGGCGCAGCCGTGTTCAGTACCCATTGCAATATCTGTGGCGTTCGCGATTTGCTCCACCGGGACCGGGGAAGTCCGGTCCGTTGTTGTGCCGTCCCCAAGTTGACCTGCCTCGTTGTTCCCCCAGCAGCTGACTCCCCCTGAACTGAGGCGTGCGCAACTGAACTCACCGAGTGCGGCGACGACTTGTACAGCGTCAACTATCCCCGAAACCTGAGACGGCTCGAACTTCTCGCCTACTACGTTCGGATCGAACGGAGGAACCTCTGCCCCGTTTCCAAGTTCTCCGAACCCATTGACGCCCCAACACCGCACGCCGCCATCGTCGAGCAATGCACATCCGTGATCGCCTGCGATCGAGACGCTCGTCGCCCCTTCTATTCCATTGACCTTGGACTGCTGTTTTCCACCGCCGGTGCAATGCACCTCACCGGCACTAGTAGCTGCGCAAACCTCGTAGTAGCCAGCGGCGATGGACGTAATGCTCGGCGGTGTTTCCTGAGCCCCCAACTCGGCTGTCGGAGCGGAAGCAAGCAGCCCGACGAGCAACGAGACGGCAAGCGCCATACGGACCTTAAGTCGCTTGGGTTCGTTGCCGGAATCGGAACTAGTCATCGATGAATCTCCCAAGCGGTGGGCGTTCATCGGCAGCTCAGTTTCCTCGCCCTAGGTGTTTGAGCTGAACTGACGCTAATGGCGGGATGCGTCCAGGGCAATCTGCGCCGATTGAGTCCCCGCCAACCACCGGGGGCCACAAAGCTGCCATGGACAGGCAGCAATCGGAGCGACCTTCTTCAGGTCTGCCTTCTGACACGGAATCGATCGATATGACATTGGGGATGATCGCTGACAGTTGCGTTTGGCCTGTTCCTCACGTTCTTCGTCACGTTCGCTCAGTTCTCGGTCTGGTTGTACACCAGGGGAACCGTTCGTTCGGCGAGCTTGGAAGCAGCGCGGGCGGCCAGCCCGCTCGAGGCACTTCCGGGATCGTGCGAGCGCCGGTTCGACGACGTACGAAGTGGGTTGCTCGGCGGAACGCTTGGCGAGCAAGTGGGTTCGCCGCGCTGCGAGATCGGACCAGAGCTCGTTGTGGTGTCGACCGATGTCGACTTCGAACCTTGGCTCCCTGTTTCGCCAGGCTGGACGTTCACGGTGACGGCGACCGCGGTGCGAGAGACGGAGCCAGAGTGAGACGCTCGATGAAACGAACCAGAGAGCGGGGGAGCGTGATGATCGAGTTCCCCATGGTGATCGGCCTGGTGCTGATTCCCTTCGGGATGCTCGCGATCTCGGCCTCGACGTGGGTCGAGCGTCAGACTGCTGCTCGTGATGCAGCGGCTGAATCGGCCAGAGCCCTGGTGCTAACGGGGCCGGCGAGCACGATCACTCCAGAGCTGATCGTGCAACAGATCGAGCAGGGCTACGGGCTGCCGGCGGGAACGCTGCAGCTCTCAGCACCCGCCAACGCTGTGGTTCCTGGCGAGTCGATCACCGTCGCCGTGACCGTCGAGATCCCGGCGCTGGCCTTGCCGATTCTCGGAAACATCGGCTCGGTCGACTGGACCGCTGAGCACACCGAACGCTTCCCCGACTACGGAGCTGACCGATGACGCCTTCGAATGGGAGGGACAGCGAGCGCGGCACCATGACGCTTCTCGGCATTGGGTTGTCGGTGATGCTGCTGTTCGTCGGGGGGTTCAGCCTTGACTTGTGGCGAGCTCACAGTGAGCGCCGAGCTTTGGCCGAGATGGCAGACGCTGCGGCTGCCGCAGGAGCGAACGGCATCGATACCGCCGTCTATCGATCGACCGGCGAGCTCGTGCTCGACCCTGCGTTGGCCGAGGCGTTGGCGTGGGAGAGCATCGACGGCCAGGTCGATCGACGAGCGTTGGTTGGTGCTCCGCAGGTTGGGGCGTCGCCAGACGTGATCGTCGTGCAGATCGAAGGCGAGGTCGAGATGACGTTGCTTCGGGCTCTCTCAGGCGGCGAGCCGTTCACGATCGTGGTGACCGCCGAGGCCGTGCCGGTGAGAGGGCTCGACCCGTGACGAGAGTTGGTGCTGGTCGGCTCGTCGGTGTGGGACGATCGGGCATGGAAGATCTTGATTCCGAGTTGATGTCGCTCGCTTTGGAGTTGGCGGTGGCCGCTTAACTTGTCGCGACGAACAAGCTCTTCGCTGTGCGAACAATGACGGTGAAGCACATGGCGAACAGGCCTGCTGCCGGGACGATCCAGAGCGGGTGCTCGGTGGTCGGGAGCTCGTTGAGCAGGCCGGAGATGGACGTGGCGACCAGCGCCAACCCAGCGACCAGGGCCGGAATCGACCAGCCAAGCACGATGGCTTCGGAGAACTCGTCGGCGTCAGCCAACTCGTTCGGGTCAACAGCAGTGGTTTCAAACACGATGCACCTTCAAGTTCCCGATGCCGAGGGTGGCGTCGATGGTGATGAGGAGTGGATTGTCTGGCGGAGGCTCCGGGCTGCAGAGCCCGCCATTGTTGTTGGCTTGGTAGGTCCAGAGGTTCCGGCCGATGGTCTGGAAGATCTGCTCGCCCTGCTCGTTGAAGGTGACCTCGTCCTGTTCGGTTGTCTCGACGGTCGGCCGTGGGTAGCCGGCAGCCTCGATGGCATCGGCAACCTCGTCCGGGGTTGCTGATTGCGCAACGGCGACCTGTGAGATTTCAGCGGTGAAGCCAAGCCCCTGATCGTCGGTGTAGGTCTCGAAACACTCACGGCCGAGTGCGGGGTAGGACCGGTTCAAACCCCAGTTGGCAAGCGTCTCACTCTCGAAGGACCAGCCCTGCTCCTCGAAGACCTGAAGGTCGCCGAGGCCAATATCGCCGGTGATTCGGATGTCTGCACCCTTTGGCACCCAGACGTCGATCTGCCCCGCGGTCACGCCGACTTCAGCGGTGATCTCGCCGGTGGCAGGGAGTTCGGAGCGACGCAGATCGACGAGCAGCCCGCCGTATCCCTGGGAAGCCTGAATGAGGTCGCCGCTCTCGAGTGCCGCAGCAGAGAACGGACGGTCTGGCACTCGATCGACCCCGGCGAGCGTGAACGCGATCCACAGGGGGACGAGGGGAAGGAGCAGAAGCAGTGTGAGCCAGGCCCGTCCTCGCCAACCGGCGAGCAACATGACGGCGCCGATGATGAGGAGGGCTCCGTTGACGGCAACGCCCGGATCGATGCCGCTGTCGAGGAGATTGTCGAGCAACACCCATGCCAGGGCGTAGGTGAAGAGCAACGCCACCGTGAGGGGCCACAGCTTCGGAGACCGTGATGGACGGCGGGGACCTCGAACTCGAGGCTCACGTTGGAAGTGGGGTGTTCCGCGAAGCGAACGTCCCCATGTGATGGCCCGCTCACTCGAGCTCAGGGGCGATGGATACGTCGATGTCTCTGCCGCAGCATCTGGAAACGTGCTGGCTTGGGCAGCCACCGCCTCTCTGCGGTCGGTGAGCATGGCGACGGCGATGCCGAACAGCGCTCCGGCCCACAACAGTTCGGGCCGTGAGAGCACCAGGAGGGCCAGAGCGAGGACTGCTGCGGCACCGAAGATCTCTTGCTGGGCCGTTCGCACTCGAATCCGGCGCAGCAACGAGCGATCCGACCGAGTCCCGAGCGTCAGCCAAGCGACGAAGTAGGCGATGAGCGGAATTGCTCCCGGACCGCCGTCGCGGCTGAGGAACAGCGTTGCCGCCACGAGACCGAGCCTGATGAAGAGTGGATCGAGATCGAGCCGTTCGGCGGCACCGCCGGCGACACCGGCGACGTACCGATCGCTACTGCTGCGGTACAGGCCGAGGCGGGCCTTCTTCGGCGCAGGCTCGGAGTCGATGTCGGGTGGTTCTGCGATTGCAGATGGAGGAGGCGGGTCCACAGTCATGACGATCAGCATGAAGCCCGGAGCGTCGACTGAACATTCGTGTGATCCCTGATTCTTCGGCGGATCGAATCAGGGTGATCCCTGATGGTTGTCCGGCCCGGGAACTGCGACACTGACGTCGCCATGACCGAGCAACCAGCGATGAACGTGCGCCTCTCGCGCCAGGATCGGTTGGCGCTCGGCGTCGCCAGCAGGGTCAGCGGCCGCCTCGGCGCTTCGGTTGCCGTTGTTCGAGTGGCGTTCGCTCTCCTCGGGCTCGCCGTCGGTTGGGGTGTGGTGGCCTACCTGGGGTTGGCTGCGTTGCTCCACGGGCGCAACGAACCAAGCCCCCGACCGGTCACGCTCACCCGCAATCTCGGGATCGTGGTGCTCACAGCGGCGCAGCTCCTCGTGGTGGAAGATCTGTTTGCAGCCTTCCCCGCCATGTTGTTGTGGCCCGTGGGGCTGGTGCTGTTCGCCATCGTGCTGGCTGACCCAGACCTCGACGCCGACCCGACTCGACGCCAGTCGATGGTCGGTCGTGTCGTGGCTGGAGTGGTGCTGATGATCGCTGGCCTCCTCACCGCCCTCGCCGGCACCGACGACCTGGCATCACTGTGGCGAGCGGGCGTCGCAGCGTTCGTGCTTGTCGGTGGAATCGGTCTGGTGCTTGCCCCTTGGCTGCGTCGGGTGTTGACCGTTGCCGACACCGATCGTGCCGACCGCATCCGGGCCGAGGAGCGAGCTGACATTGCTGCTCACCTGCATGACTCGGTGCTGCAGACGCTCACGTTGATCCAGAATCGTGCCGGAGATCCCCAGCTCACCGCGGCGCTCGCACATCAACAGGAGCGAGAATTACGACGCTGGCTCTATGGAGCTGACGACCAACCGGACCGCACCGTGTCGTTCCGGGCGGCGCTCGAACGAGTCGCCGCTGATGTCGAAGACCAGTACCTCAAGATCATCGAATGCATCGTCGTCGGCGACACTGCAAACGACGGCGAAGGGCTCGGTCCCGGCCCTCTCGCTGTGATCGGAGCGGCACGCGAAGCCATCGTCAACGCAGCCAAGTTCGCCGACATCCCAATGATCTCGGTCTACGCCGAAGTAGACGAAGACTCGTTCCTCGTGTTCGTTCGAGACCGCGGGGTCGGCTTCGAACTGGCCTCGGTCTCCGATGATCGACACGGCGTTTCCGACTCCATTCTCGGTCGGGTCGAGCGGTTCGGCGGCGACGCAATCATCAAGACCTCGCCAGGTAACGGAACCGAAGTGCGCATCGAGTTGCCGAGATGAGCGACCAGCTCGAGACCATCCGTGTCCTCGTCGTCGACGATCACGCCCTCTTCCGCCAGGGAGTCATCGCCGGACTCGGCGAAACCAAAGGCTCAGCTCATGTCGTGATCGTTGGTGAAGCCGACGATGTTGCATCCGGCATTGCTGCCATCCAGCAACACGACCCCGATGTGGTGCTGCTCGACGTCCACCTCACCAGCGGCTCAGGCGGCGAGATCATCGAGGCCGTTTCGCTGACCAATCCCAACGTGCGCTTTCTCGCCCTCTCGGTCTCTGATGCGCCCGAAGACGTCTTCGGCGTTGTACGGGCCGGCGCTCGTGGGTATGTCACCAAACGAATCGACAGCCCCGAGCTGATCGAGTCCATCGCCGCCGTCGCCCAGGGTCACGCCGTCTTCTCTCCCAGACTCGCTGGCTTCGTACTCGACGCCTTCAAGAGCGTTGCCGCGGTCGTCCCGCCGGAGAACGATGAAGCCGACGCCGAGCTCGATCGTTTGTCGCCACGCGAGCGCGAGGTGATGCAGTTTCTTGCCAGGGGATACGCCTACAAAGAAATTGCGGCCGAGCTCCACATCTCGGCTCGCACAGTTGAAAGCCACGCCTCGGCTGTGCTGCGCAAGCTGCATCTGTCGAGTCGGCACGAGTTGGCTCACTGGGCTGCCAAGCGCCGCATCGTTTGACAGAGAACGGCGCCGCTCATCTAGGTTTGCCTGATGGCTCTTGATGCACTTCCCGCAGAATTCATCGGCACGCTCGCCGCCAACACGAACAGCGCAGAGCGACCCATGGTCGCCGGCGGTCCGTTCGGCACCAAGGTCGTTGCAACCGTCACCGGCGGGAGCTTCGTCGGCCCGAAGATCAACGCTGCCACGATCGAAGGCGTCGCCGGCGGCGACTGGTTGACCATCCTCGAAGGCGGCAGCTTCGCTCTCGACGTTCGCTTCTCACTTCGAACCGATGACGGTGCAGACATCTACGTCACCTACACCGGCTTCGGTACTCGCAACGAAGACGGCGGTGCGAGTATCCGCACCGCTCCTCGTTTCGAAACCGGCGATGAGCGTTACACATGGCTCAACAATCTCTTCACCGTTGCTGTGGGCAAGACCACACCGGACGGCGTCGAATACGAAATCTACGCCGTTTGACCCCTAGACCAGGGGCCACGGGTAGCGCTGGCCGTCAGTGTCGTCTTCAGGGAAGCGACCCTCGTCCAATACCGCCCTGGCCCGGCTGATCATCGCGTCGACTTCGAACGAGTCGAGCAGGCGGGCCAAAGAATCCCGAGGGCCGCTCTCGACAAAGCGCTCGATGGCTTCCATCGATGCCACCGGGATCGCCTCGTCGACGAAATCCCACATGACGGTTCGCAGCTTGAACTGTGCGTGGAACGCGAGGCCGTGGTCGATGCCGTAGACCCGGCCGTCGCCGCCGAGCAGGCAGTGACCGGCCTTGCGATCAGTATTGTTGCCGATCAGATCGAGGACGCAGAGCCGGCGGAGATCATCGCCGCCAACGTTGTTCTCCATCATCGTGAAGTAGTGCTCGGAGAAGTGCGCTTTGACGAATGACTGAAGCGAGCCGGGACCGAGCTCGGCGTCGACCAACAGCGTGGGCGGGATCACGTCGAAGCCGAGCTGGTCCGACAACTCGAACATGGCGACCTCACGCTTGTAGAGGCCATCGGGAAAGTCCCAGAGCGGTCGCTCTCCCTGCAGCGGCTTGTAGATCGCCCGGTGGCTGGCATCACCTTTGGTCATGGTGACCAACAGCGTGGCGTTGGAGCTGTAGGGCATGCGGCCCTCGATCTCCATGTCGCCGATCGCCAGCAGTTCGGTCAGTTCGTCGATCGGGAGATCGAATGCTCTGCCGTCGTCTGGTGGGTCGATCGTTGCCATCAGCGCTGTGCCGTCATCAGTGCAGGACCATCGTCAGTTCAGGCGAGGGCAGGCATGGCCGCCCGGGCTCTCGGGCTGTCCGCACAGTCGGCACGGCGGCCGTCCGGCAGACATCAGCGTTTCGGATGCAGCAATGAAGGCAGCGGCCTGGGCGACCGACAGGTGAATGCGAAGCTTGGCAACGTCTGGTTCGCCGAAGAACTCGTCGATCGGGTTTCCCTCGTCGTCGAAGTCTTCCTCCAGTGAAATCTCTTCGACAACGAGCACGACCTCGTTGTCAGACTCGTCGACGCCGACAGCGATCTGACCAACGACCCACTCGGGGAGCGCCGGTTCGATCAAGGGGACGGGCACAGCCGACTGCGGCTCGGGGGTGGGTAGGTCAGAGATGACGGTCTGCAGGAATGCGGCGAGCGCCGACACCTGCTGCTTTTCGAGCTTGACCGACACGTAGCTGTTCGCGTCGCCGGCTTGCAGATAGAACACCCGAGCGCCGGGCTCGCCAATGGCGCCAGCGGTGAAGTGGGTGACGTCTCGGAATTCGAAGGACTCGCTCATGACAGATGCAGTGGGGTTCAGCTGGGGACGAGGGTCGACAGATCGTCGCCCATCGAGTTGACGCCGAGGACCACGGGGCCGCCGGTCGTGTAGAGGATGGCAGTGATCGAGCACGGGCCAACGACAATGCGCTGGAACAGATCGAGGTGGGTGCCCATGGCGTGAGCGACGGCTGCCTTGATCGTGTCTGCGTGTGACGTGGCGACGATGGTCTCGCCCGGATGTTCGGCGACGAGTTCGTGGATGGCGCCGACCATGCGGGTCTGCATCTCGGCGAAGGACTCGCCACCAGGAAAGCGGAAGCCGCTGGGATAGCGCTGAACCTGTGACCACTCGGGCAGCTTGTTCAATTCGACGAGCTTGCGGCCGGTCCATTCGCCGAAGTCAGCCTCGATGAGGCCCTTCTTCGTGCGAACCCGGTTGCCTGTTGCCTTTGCGATGGGAGCGGCGGTCTCTTTGGTCCGCTCCATCGGCGATGCGTACACCGCAGCAACCTTGCCCTCGCCGAGAGCGGCGATGCGTTCAGCGGCCTTGCTGGCCTGGGCAATACCCTCGTCACCGAGGTGGAGGCCAGGCGCTCGACCGGGCAGGACCTTGCCCGTGGTCGGTGTGCGACCGTGACGGACCAACAGAACCAAGGTGGGCTTGGGGCCCTCTGGCTTCTTGGAGGAACGTCGAGCGGGCGCCTTCTTCTTGGCTGCCGCCTTCTTCGCTGGGGCTTTCTTGGCGGTGGTCTTCGCCGCTGCCCTTTTCAAGGCTGTCTTCTTCGGTGCAGGTGCCATCGGGACGCCACCGTATCTACGGTGCGGCCATGACAGCCCATCGCAAGCTTGCGCTCATCGCTGCCGAGGTGGCCGAGTGCCGAGCCTGTCCGCGCCTGGTCGAGTGGCGAGAGCAGGTCGCCGTCGAGAAGCGGGCGGCGTACCGAGATGACGACTACTGGGGCCGGGGTGTGCCGGCCTTCGGCGCATCAGACGCGAAGGTGGCGGTGATCGGCTTGGCGCCAGCAGCTCACGGGGCCAACCGCACCGGACGAATGTTCACCGGCGACCGATCAGGCGATTGGTTGTATCGAGCGATGTTCCGTGCCGGGTTTTCCAACCAGCCGGAATCGATCGACATCAACGATGGCCTCGAGCTGAGCGGCGCCATCGTCACATCCCCGGTCAAGTGCGCGCCGCCAGCGAACAAGCCGACAACGGTCGAGCGAGACAACTGTCGTCCCTTCCTCGATCGAGAGATCGCAGCGCTGCAACCCGTGGTCTTCATTGCACTCGGCGGGTTCGCGTATCAAGCGTTGACTTCGTATTTCGGCATCAAACCGAGGCCGAAGTTCGGACACGGCGTCGAGGTTTCGATACCGAACACTGGTGATGGGCCGCCACGGACGATCCTCTGCTCGTACCACGTGAGCCAGCAGAACACCTTCACCAAGCGCCTCACCGAGGACATGCTCGACGCAGTATTCTCACGTGCTCGTGAGCTCGCTGCGGCGACGGAATGAGCGGCCAGCTGTTCCCGATTCAGTAGGAAACCTGAGCGCAACGATCCAGACGGCCCATTTGGTCCCTGGTAGCTTCAGGTAGCGTCCCGAATCTGCCGTAGAACGAGTCATGTTCAGCATGGCAAGCAGCTCAGAAGATGCAAAGCCCGCGGTCGTCGACGGCCAAGTGGTCATGTTGCCGACACTCGCTGGTTTGGTTTCGGGCAGGCCTCCAACCCAGGGGAAAGACACCCGTGACCTCTGGAACGCACTTGCTGCTGCCGTGTTTGCTGAGGAGTCGTTCGCAGAGTTCGACGTCGACCCCGACGCTGACAGCCCGTTGGCGGAAGTGATCGACATGGCCGCCTACCGCCGCTCGCACGAATTGGCCTAGTCGCCAGCTGGCCACCACCGCACCGGTCCGTGGTCACCATCGAGTGCGGTCACGATTGCATGCGGTCCCTCTTCAATGCGGTCCCTCTTCAATACAGACAGCGACTACCTTCATCCCGGTGAGGCTTCGCACCCATGGCCCAACGGCCTCGAAGACAACAACCTTCGGGTCCACCCAGCGAGTAGCGCTGCAGTTGCTCATCGTTGTTGCGGTCGCTTTCGGATTTGCCGCATGCGGGACCGAGGAGCCAACCGAGTACAGCTCGGACAATCAAGAAGCGTTCATGGCTGCGTGTGTCGATGGGCCGGTTGACGGCATCTATCAGCAGCGCGTGTGTCGCTGCGTCTACGACGAGGCCGAGGCCACCATTGCCTTCGAGCGTTTCCTCGAGATCAACGAACAGCTGACCGACATCGAGAACCCCGGGTTACCCGAAGACTTTCTCGATGTCGTGGCGACGTGTGTGATCGAAGAGGGCGACCTCTGACCCTTGGATGTTTGGCGAAGCCAACTCCGGTTTCGCCGAAGGCGAATACGCCAGTAGCTTCGTGCCATGACCGACACTGCTGCGCCACCGGCTACGAAGAAAGAACGCTGGACTCACCAGTGGAAAGAACTGTTCTCCGAAGTCATCACTTCTGGCCTCTGCACCGGCTGCGCCGGTTGCGTGATCTCGTGTCCCCACGATGTCATCGGGTACAAGCACGAGCCGGGGCAGTACAAGCCGTTCCACCTCGAAGACGAGCTGGGTGACGACAACTGCGGCCACGGCGAAAAGGGCTGTACGTCGTGCACACGTTCGTGCCCTCGCTTTCGGGCGTGGGAAACCGAGGCCGACGAGCACCTGTTCGGTCGTACTCGCAACGCCGACGAGGTCAGCGGCATCTACAAGGACATTCTGTTGGTTCGGGCCAAGGACGATGACGTCTACGAGACCGGCCAGGACGGTGGCCTCGTCTCCTCGATCCTGATCTGGTGCCTCGAGAACAAGATCATCGATGGGGCCCTCGTCTCGATGCTCGAGGGAGGCACCGATGGCGGTGGTTGGAAGGCCAAGCCCGGCGTTGCCACCAACGCCGAGGAAGTTCTCGCCGGAGCCGGCAGTCGCTACACCTACTCAGCCAACACGATGGCCTACGACGAAGCCCGTGAGATGGGACTCGAGAACCTCGCTCTTGTCGGCATGAGCTGTCAGTCCTCGATTGCGCCTGTCATGTGGCATCGCAAGGTCGGCAAGGTCTCCAAGCCGATCAAGCTGAACATCGGTCTGCTGTGCTCGAAGAGCTTCGACGATGCGATGTTCGATGAACTGTTCTGGCTGAAGTACGGGTTGGCCAAAGACGAAATCGCGAAGATGAACATCAAGGGCGTCTTCCAGATCTGGATGAAGAACGGCGACTACCACGAGATCAATCTCAAGGAGTGCCACGCGTGGACCCGCGAGGGTTGCAATCACTGCCCCGACTTCGCTGCTGAGCACGCTGACATCTCCACCGGCGGCATCGGCAACGAAACCGACTGGACGCTCACGATCGTCCGCACTGACCTGGGCCGAGCGATCATCGACGCCATGATCAAAGACGGCGCCATCGAAACTCGCCCCGGCGATGATGATCCGGGCGCCATTGCCCTGATGCACAAGCTTGCTGAGAAGAGCCGCAAGCGCTGGCCCGAATGGGCCAACCCCGAAGCTTCAGTCGTGCAGTTGCCTCTGCCCAAGAAACGGGCCGACGCCTAACGCGCTCCGCCCACCCCTGACCACTGGTGCCGGGGGTTATCAAGTTATCAACCGGGCTCCCGCTGGTTCAGGTCGGAGGCGTGATGGCGGCGCGCTCGTCGAGGCATTCCTGGCGAACCCAGCAATCGGCCATGTGATCGTTCACGATGCCCATGGCCTGGAGCGCGGCATATGCCGTGGTCGGGCCAACGAACTTGAAGCCCAGTTTCTTCAGGTGTTTCGACAGCGCCGTCGACTCGTCGGTCGTTGCTGGCACATCTTCGATCGACGACGGTGTCGGCCAGGCGGCTGGCTCGAACGACCAGATCAGCGCGCCGAGGGACGTGCCGGTCTCGTGGAGTTCAATGAGTCGCTGAGCGTTGTTGATGGTGGCTTCGATCTTGCCTCGATGTCGGATGATGCCGGCATCGGCGAGCAGACGCTCGACATCGGTGTTGTCGAACTCGGCCACCCGGGCGGCATCGAAGTCGGCGAAGGCCGCTCGGAAGTTGTCCCGTTTGCGAAGAATGGTGATCCAGCTGAGGCCTGACTGAAAGCCCTCGAGACAGATCTTCTCGAAGAGCGTGCGTTCGTCGATGGTTGGCCGACCCCACTCGGTGTCGTGGTAGTGGGCGTAGTCATCGCTCGACGCACCCCAGCTGCAACGAGGTCGACTGTCTGTGCCGATGACAATGCTGCTGATGACAATGCTGCCGATCATGATCGCATCGTTCGTTGGGTCGCTCATTGCCCGAGTGTGCCAGGTGAACCGGGGAGTGCTGGGTTGGCGAAAACTTGACCAGTGAGTCAAGATTGCAGGATGGATCTGACCTACCCAGCCGCAGCCGAAGAGTTCCGTGTCGAGATCAAGGAGTGGTTGGCCAACAACCTGCCTGACAACTGGACCGGCGGCGTTGGCGACATGAATGACGAAGAGCGCGAAGCGTTCAACGTCGAATGGCCGAAGCGCCTGTTCGAAGGCGGCTGGATCTGCGCCTCGTGGCCCACCGAGTACGGGGGCAAGGGCCTGTCGACTATGCAGTCCGTTGTGCTGAACGAAGAGTTCGCCGCCTCTGGCGCACCGATGCGCGGTGACTTCTTCGGTGACACTCTCGTCGGTCCGACCATCCTGCAGTGGGGTTCCGAGGAACAGAAGAAGCACTTCTTGCCTGGCATCCTCGCCGGCGAGACTCGCTGGTGTCAGGGCTTCTCCGAGCCCGGCGCTGGCTCTGACCTCGCTGCGTTGCAGTGCAAGGCCGAGCTCGATGGCGATGAGTGGGTCATCAACGGTCAGAAGGTCTGGACCACCCAAGCCCAACACGCTGACTACGTCTTCTTGATGGCGCGCACAGATCATGAGGCCTCGAAGCACGCAGGCATTTCTTACCTCTTGGTGCCGATGGACCAGCCCGGTGTCGAGATCCGTCCGATCCAGCAGGTCGACGGTTCTGGTGAATTCAACGAGGTGTTCTTCACCGACGCCCGTTGCGCCAAGGACGCCGTTGTCGGCGGCATCAACAACGGTTGGAAGGTCGCCATGACCACGCTCGGTTTCGAGCGAGGTACCAGCGCCACGACCTCACACCGGCGTTTCGAGGTCGAACTCGACGCCATCGTCGACGTGGCGAAGGAGAACGGCAAGATCGCCGATCCAGTCATTCGTCAACGCCTAGCGGCAGCCCACTCCAAGGTCCAGATCATGCGGATCAATGGCTTGCGGAGCTTGTCGGCCACGGTCAACAAGAAGAAGGATCCTGGTGTCGCCGCCATCGGCGCCACCAACAAGATGTTCTGGTCGGAATACCACCGCGACGTGATGGAACTCTGGACCGAGATCGCCGGCATGCAAAGCCTCGTGCTCGACGGTGACTACGACGAGAGCAGCACGAACCCCAGCCGCCGCCGTGGCATGGCGAGCTACCCCGTCAATGCAATGCAGGCAGCGTTCTTCTTCAGCCGGTCCGAGACGATTTGGGGCGGCACCGCAGAGATCCAGCGCAACATCGTTGGTGAGCGTGTGCTGGGTCTGCCCAAGGAACCCAAGCCCGAAGCCCGCCCGAAGGTCTGAATCGACTGATCTCTCACTGATCTGTACCGCTCGATGTTCGGAAACGAGTGTTTTGCGGGACGGAAGTGCGTGCGGTGCTCCCTTCGTGACAGGAACCAACCAGGCGTGCCGCTCATGAGTGGCCGGCGGGCGCTAGCGTCTTTGGCGACATGACCGCCGGACAGCAGCCGCCCATCGAGATCCTTGATCAACCCGAACGTCGGCCGGCTCGGCCTCGGCGGCTTCGTCGTACCTGGGTCGAGCGTGTGCTCGTCGCCTTTGGTGTCATAGCGACGACGGGCTGTCTCCTCGCAGCCGGCGTCATGGCGTGGGCGCTCCAGAAGTTCGAAGCAATCGAAACGGTCGAGATCGCAAGCATCCAAGAAGCTGTCGCCGGCGAACCGTCCAACTGGTTGTTGGTGGGCACCGACAGTCGAGAAGGGATCGATGCAGACGATCCGAACGCCGGCGTCTTCGTCGGCGGCGACCCTTCCGAGCTTCCCACCGGGAAGCGCACCGACACCATGATCATCGCTCGCGTTGATCCGGGTGGCCAGACCATCGACCTGCTTTCCATCCCTCGCGATCTGCATGTCCCCATTGCCGGCACGGGTGGTGCAGCCCGTATCAACACCGCCTTCAATGCCGAGAACGGTGAGCAGCGCCTCGTCGACACGATCGAGAGCTATTTCGGGTTCGAGATCAATCACTACGCCGAGGTCAATTTCGTTGGCTTCCAGGATGTCGTCGATGAGCTCGGTGGCGTGCCGATCTGGTTCGATCGCCCGATGCGTGACTTCAATTCCGGTCTCGACGTTCCCAATGCTGGATGCCGTGTGCTCGATGGCTTCGAGGCGTTGGCCTTCGCCAGAAGTCGCCACCTCCAGTACTTCGCCGACGGCAGCTGGCAGTCAGACCCCACCGGTGACCTCGGCCGCACCTCTCGGCAGCAGTACTTCCTCCGTCGCGTTGTCGACACCGCTGCAGCGCAGGTTGACCTCACCTCGCTTGGCAAGGTCAATTCGCTGATCAGCGTTGGCGGATCGAATCTCGTGATCGACCAAGGAGTGGAGCCTGGTGATCTGCTCGGCCTCGCTCAAACGTTCTCCGAAGCTGGTGACCGAATCGTTGGGCACTCCCTGCCCGTATTCGATTTCCGTACCGATGCTGGTGCTGCAGTGCTAGGCCTCGAGGTCGAGCAGGCTCAACCGATTCTCGACGTCTTCCGGGGGTTGGCCCCGTCGCCAGCGGCTTCTGCCGACCCGGCCGCGGTCGACGCTGAGGCCGAAAGCGCGTCTCCGACCACCGCTGAACCGGTGGCGTTCGTGACCCGGGTGCTCAATGGAAGCGGAACCGCTGGCCAGGCCGGTCAAACGGGTGCCGGTCTCGAGGCGGAAGGCTTCACTGTCGAGACCGGAGACGCACCGGAACGGCTCGCCGCCACGATCGTTCGCTATCCGACTTCCCTCGCTTCTGCTGCTGCTGAACTCATCAGTTTGTTGGCCACCGATCCCGTTGTCGAGATCGACGAAACCCTGGGCGAAGTGGTGCTGACCACCGGGTCAGACTTCCTTGGGCTCGCGGCCGAAAAGCGTCCGGTGACTCCTTTGGAGACAACAGCAACGACAACGCCAGAGGTCACGGCGCCGCCGACAACGGTGGCACCGGGTGTCGTGCCAGAGGCCTCACCAGCAGGCACTGCCTGCGGCTAGAAGTCTCGGCAATCTCGGGAGGCTGATGTTTGCTCTCGGGGCTCGAGTTTTAGAGCTGGGCGACGAGCTTTGCTGCGATGTGGGCGGCGCTGCCGTCAGAGGGCGTGACCCGGAACTCTGGAGACTCTGGAGCTTCGTAGGGGTCGTCGATCCCGGTCATGCCCTTGATCTCGCCGGCTCGCGCCTTTTTGTACAAACCCTTGGGGTCGCGCTTTTCACAGATCGCCAGCGGCGTGTCGACGAAGACCTCGCTGAAGGGGATGCCTGCATCGTCGTGGATGTCGCGAGCGAGCTGACGAGCAGCTCTGTACGGAGAGACCAGAGGGACCAGAGCGATCACACCAGCGTCAGCGAACAGGCGCGCAACGTGAGCGACTCGACGGACATTCTCGTCACGGTCCTCGGCCGAGAAACCCAGGTCGACGTTGAGACCGAATCGAAGATTGTCACCGTCGAGGAGGTAAGCGGGCCGGCCAGCAGCGATCAGCTGCTTTTCGACTTCGACGGCAACGGTCGACTTTCCAGAGCCCGACAGGCCCGTGAACCACAGCGTTTGGCCAGCGGTTCCCGTGGCCGCTGCTCGCACGTCGCGAGCAACCGCGCTCGGATGCCACCGAATGTTGGAAGCAGTTGGCTCAGTCACCAGGTCACACGGCGCCGATGATCATGCCAGCCGCAACCGTCACGTTCGTGACTTCGTCGATGAGGATGAAGCTGCCGGTTGCCCGGTTGCGACGGTACTCGTCGAAGAAGAGCGGCTGGGTCGTGCGCAAACGGACACGGCCGATCTCGTTCAGTTTCAGCGATTCAGCATCTTCATCGCGGTGAAGCGTGTTGATGTCGAGCCGGTAGTGGAGGTCCTTGACCAAGGCCCGAACCGAGCGCGTGGTGTGTTTGAGCGCCAACTTGGAGTTCGGCCGCAGCTCGGAAGAATCCGCCATCCAGCAGATCATCGCCTCGATGTCTTGTCCGACCTCGGGCTGATTGTTCGGACGACAGATCATGTCGCCGCGGCTGATGTCGATTTCGTCGTCGAGACGAATGGTGACAGCCATGGGTGGGTAAGCCTCGTCGAGCGGACCGTCAGCGGTCTCGATCGCAGCGATCGTGCTGGTGAAGCCGGAGGGCAGGACAATGACCTCGTCGCCTGGCTTCATCACGCCACCCGCAACTGAGCCGGCATAGCCCCGATAGTCGGGATGTTCAGCGGTCTGAGGCCGAATGACGTACTGGACGGGGAATCGAACATCGACCAGGTTCCGGTCGGATGCGATGTGCACCTCTTCCAGATGGTGCAGGAGCGTCGAGCCTTCGTACCACGGCATGTTCTCGGAGCGGTCGACGACGTTGTCGCCATCGAGAGCCGACATCGGGATGAAGGTGAGGTCGGTGACGTCGAGCTTGGCCGCGAACTTGGTGAAGTCTTCACGGATGTCTTCGAAGATCTTCTCGTCGTAGTCGACGAGGTCCATCTTGTTGACGGCGAGCACGATGTGCGGAATACGCAGTAGCGATGCGATGAATGCATGGCGGCGGCTCTGTTCGAGCACACCTTTGCGAGCATCGATCAACACGATGGCAAGGTCAGCAACGGAAGCGCCGGTGACCATGTTGCGGGTGTACTGGGTGTGCCCGGGCGTATCGCCGATGATGAACTTGCGCTTCGGTGTAGCGAAATAGCGGTGGGCGACATCGATGGTGATGCCCTGTTCACGCTCGGCCCGAAGGCCGTCGGTGAGCAACGCAAGATCGACTCCCTCAGCGCCGCGAGCAACGGTGGTGGCTTCGATTGCTTCGAGTTGATCTTCGAAGATGGACTTCGAGTCGTACAAGAGACGACCGATCAGGGTGCTCTTGCCGTCGTCGACGGATCCAGCAGTAGCGAGTCGGAGAAGTTCCATCAGTTGGTACCCACAGTGCTTGTTTCAAGAGTGCTTGTTTCAAGAGTGCTTGTTTTAAGAGTGCTTGTTTCAAAAGAGATGCGCGTGTCGCAGGAGGTGTTGTTCGTCGTGATCTGCTCGGTGGTCGGCATCAGAAGTAGCCGTCCTTCTTGCGATCTTCCATTGCAGCTTCGGTGCGACGATCGTCAGCTCGTGTGGCACCGCGCTCGGTCACGCGAGTAGCGCCGACCTCTTCGATGACCTTGAGGATGTCGTTCGCATCGGAATCGACGGCGCCGGTGCAGCTGGCATCGCCGATGGTGCGGAAACGCACGGTGCGCTCCTCGACCTCTTCACCCTCCATGCGGGTGATGAACTCGGTGTCGGCCAACCACATGCCGTCACGCTTGAACACCTCCCGCTGGTGCGCGAAGTAGATGCCGGGGACGTCGATCTCTTGGTCGGCGATGTAGTGCCAGACGTCGAGTTCGGTCCAGTTCGAGATGGGGAAGATGCGGAAGTGTTCGCCCTGTGAGTGGCGGCCGTTGTAGAGGTTCCAGAGCTCGGGGCGCTGGCCCTTCGGGTCCCACTGGCCGAACTCGTCACGGAAGCTGTAGATGCGTTCCTTGGCTCGAGCCTTCTCCTCGTCACGGCGGGCGCCGCCGAAGAGTGCATCGAACTTGTGATCCTCGATGCCCTGGAGCAGCGCAGAGGTCTGCAAGCCGTTACGGCTGGCACGGGGGCCGGTCTCTTCTTGGACCAGACCCTTGTCGATCTGTTCCTGAACAGAGGCCACGATCAGTCGGACGCCAGACTCTGCCACTCGACGATCGCGGTATTCGATCACCTCGGGGAAGTTGTGGCCAGTGTCCACGTGCATGATCGGAAAAGGAACCTTCGCCGGAGCAAAGGCCTTGATCGCCATGTGAAGCAGCAGAATCGAATCCTTGCCACCCGAGAAAAGCAAAGCAGGCCGTTCGAACTCAGCCGCCACTTCCCGGATGATGTGGATTGCTTCTGCCTCGAGGGCGCCAACATCACTCAGTTGATAAGTCATCACATGGACCTGTCGGTAGTAGTCGCGCTTGAGTTTAGGAAGGATCGCGAGAATCAGGGGTCAATCCCCTGAGTCGGAATGCTGTCCTGCGGGGGTCGAATGAACCAGACGCGGCTTTGGGTGAATTTGCGGGCCTCGAATGCTCATCCAACGCTGCTCTTTGACCGAAAGAACCAATGGCGGCACTTCGCCCCCACAGATCTCGAGGGCCGCTCATGGCATCTACCAACCTGACCTCAAATCCCAACGTCGTTTCCGTGTCGGAATATTCGTCGGCACTGCGTCGCTTCTTTCCCGTGATCCTTGCGTTCACGGTGATCGGCGCCGTACTTGGCATTCTGGCAACGCAGATGCGATCGGGAACCTACGACACCGAGGCTCGGGTTGAAGTGCGCCCGCTCCTCAATGCCGGCGATGATCCGAACCTCGACATCTCTCGATTGGTCAACACAACGAACGAGCGATTGATCGCTTCGTCCCAGCGAGTCACCGAGCGTGGCCTTGCGCTGTTGCAGGCTGCTGACGAACTCGGAATCGAAGATCTGGACAACGCCGAGGTCGAGACGCTCGCCTCAGTGACCGACGTAGAACTCGACGCAGTCATGAGTGCTGAAGACTTGATCGAAGTCACCGTGCCGAGCGACTCGCAGATCTTGGTGTTCTCGGTGTCGGCAGGAAATGCAGAGCGAGCACGAGATCTCGCTGATGCCTCCGCTCACGCGTACCTCGACTTCCGACTGGAGTCAGGCTTGCTCAGTACCCAACAGTCGCGAGCCCAACTGCTCGAACGTGAAGCTGCGTTGATCACTGATCTCGATGTTCTCTCGACCGAGGTCGCTGCCGCTGGCGAAGATGTTGGTCAGCTTCGTTCGCTCGGCTACCGCGAGGTGTCCAAGACCCAGGAACTCTCCGGCATCGGCGCCAAGCTCGCCAACCTCAACGCCATCAGCATCGACCCTGGTGTGGTGCTCGACAATGCAGATCTCCCTGATTCCTTGAGCGGCATCGCACTTCCGATCGGCCTCGTCGGTGGCGGCCTGGTCGGCCTGCTCGGCGGCCTCGGCTTCGCCTACTTGCTCGACCGTCGCGACGATCGCTTCCGTGACGCATCGCTGGAGCTGTCGACCATGGGCGTTGGCGTGTTCGGCGAAGTGCCCGTTGGCGCCGGCATCTTCCGCCGCGGCGGCGAGTCCGGCATTGCCGAGGTCAACTCCGACCGTGGCGAGGCGTATCGCCGTCTCCAGGGCAGCCTCACCTTCCAGCTCGACCAATCCGACCGTTCCGTCGTCCTCGTCGCAGGCACGAACAATCCGCAGTCGGCAACCACCGTTGCAGCAAACATGGCGGTCGCCGCTGCTCGTTCCGGCAAGCGCACGCTCTTGATCGGTGCCGACATGCGTCGTCCCAGCCTGCACCTGCGTTTCGGTGTCGAGAACGGCATCGGGCTCAGCGATGTTCTCACCGGTGCCGATGAACTTCGCAACGCGCTCGTCGTCAACGACCAGCTTCCGGAGCTGTCGCTCATGTTCGCCGGTTCACGACTCGACAACCCATCACAGTTGCTGCAGAGCCAGGCAATCGGCGAGCTCGTCGAACGAGCCCGCTCGCACTTCGACATCGTCATCATCGAAGCCCCGCCAGTTCTGCAAGTAGCTGACGCCAGCGACCTGGCCCGAGTGTGCGATGGTGCTGTGGTGGTCATCGAACCTTCCCGTGCAACCCGCCGAGGCGTTGCCGACGCCATCGAACAGCTTCGCCGAGTGGGCGCTGATGTCATGGGTGCCGTCGTGGCAGAGAGCACCGCGACCTGATGCTCACTCCCACCATTGATCGTGGGTCCATCCGTACCGAGGTCTCTGCACCGCTGCCGTTCTGGCCCATCACGATGATGGTTGCGTGGTACCCGCTGTGGTTCATGCTTGGCCTGAGCGGGATCATGTGGGTCGTGCTTTCGCTGCCGATGGCAGCATCGCTGGCTCGCCGCCGGGGCCTCGTGGTGCCGAAGGGTTTCGGCTGGTGGATGATCTTCCTGGTGGCCGTGGTCGGCTCGGCTCTCAGCCTGGACGCCTTCACCCGTTTCATCGGCTACACGCTGCGTTTTGGCTATTACGTCGGGGCGACGGTGCTCCTGCTCTACGTCCTGAACGGACGCAGCGGAATCGACACCTTCCGTGTCATCAAGATGTTCGTGACGCTTTGGATGATTGCCATTGTCGGCGGCTACTTGGCGTTCGTGGTCGGCGACTTCGGCTTCAAGTCACCGACGTACTTCATCACCCCGTCGGTGCTCCGAGACAACGACCTGATCAATGCCTGGCTCGAGCCGAGTTTCGCTCAGGTTCAAGACATCATCGGAGTTCCCGTGCCTCGCCCGAAGGCGCCGTTCACCTACACGAACGAGTGGGGCTCGATGTTGGCGCTGCTGACACCCTTCGGTTTCGTTGCCCTCTATGACAAGCGAGTCGGCTACTCGCAGAAACTCATTCGAATCATGATGGCCTTGAGCGTGCTCCCTGCCGTCATCTCTTTGAATCGTGGCCTGTGGCTCAGCTTGGGTGTTGGCCTCATCTACGCCGCGATCCGTTTCGGCGTCGCTGGCGAGAAGAAGCTCATGATTCAGGGTCTCTGGGGCATGGTCGTTCTCATCATTGTTTTGTCGATCACGCCGCTCGGTGGCCTGATCGCTACTCGTATCAACACGGGTCACTCGAACGAAGATCGAGCTGGGTTGGCGGTGTCTGCCATCGAAGGCGCTGTTGAACGGCCGGTGTTCGGCTGGGGGGCTCCTCGCCCGAACGAACGCAATCTGCCATCGGTGGGAACGCACGGACAACTCTGGTTCGTCACGTTCTCGCATGGATTTCTCGGTGCTATCGGCTTCGTTGGAACGATGCTCAGTTTGGCCTGGCACACGAGGAAGCAGAACTCGACCGCGGGGCTGTGGATACACGTCGTGATCATCGTCGGCATGGTGCAGATGCCGTATTACCTGATGGTTCCTGATCAGTTGTTCACCGTGTTCGCAGCCGCAGCGATTGCGTTGCGGCTGCAGAATGAGGGACTCGTTTCGAACTCCGAAGCGCTTGCTCCGTCGTGAACCGGTCGAGCGCCAGCTTGCTTGCAGCGATGATGCTGCTTGCGGCGTGCACGAACGACGAAGAAGCGAAGGGCACAACGACGGGCGGAGAACCCGCGTCGGCGGTCTCCGCGTCGGCGGCCTCCACCACGAGCACCGCTCCCACAACGACGACGCCAACGACCACCGTCCCCACGACCGCAGCACGGCCGGTTGCGACCACAGTACTCACGCCACCTGGGCCGCTCTTCGGCGTCGCTGTTCCGCAAGGAAGGGTCGAAACGGTCGAAGACATCGAGAGCGAACTCGACGCTACCTTTCACCTGATTCGGGTGTTCACCCGATGGGAGGTCGGCATCGATGACACCGATGTGGCTGAACTGCAGGCGCAAGGTCGAGCGATTCATCTGAGCGTGCGCCCCGTCCGTGCCGATGGAGCGGTGATCCCATGGGCTGACATTGCTTCCGCTCCCGAAGGGTCGGCACTACATGACGAGATGGTGCAGTGGGCCGACGACATCGTTGCCCTTGGACCCGACGCTCGGTTCACCTTCAACCATGAGCCCGAGACCAGAGACAGTGCGCCGAACGGCGATGCGCTCGACTACCGAGCTGCGTGGCGGCAGATGGTCGAACTGGTGCGCAGTCGCGGAGGCGACGACATCGACATGGTGTGGACCGTTGGCTCATCGGCGCTGGGCGAACCAGAAGGCCGGGCCTTCTACCCGGGTGATGATGTCGTCGACGTCATCGGTGCTGATCTCTACAACTGGTTCACCTGTCAGGGGACGGATCGTGCGTGGGTGAGCTTCGATGACCTGATCGAACCAGCGGTTGCGTTTGCTGCCGAGCGAGATAAACCACTTGCCCTGCCAGAGTTCGCATCGGCTGCAGACCCGGCAGACCCAGGCCGCCGAGCGGGGTGGATGGATGCCGCCGTTGACGTCATGCTCGATTGGAAACCGTCAGACCGCGAAGGCGTCGAACTCGACTTCGTCGCATGGTTCGACGTGACTGCTCCGGGCGGCACCAACCCGGACTGTCAGTGGGCGCACAAGACCGATGTTGAAACCGAGCGAGCCTTCGGACGAATGGTGCGCGACCTCATCGGAGGCTGACGGATTCTTCAGCCCGGTTTGATCGAAGCTGCGAAGAAGGTCGACCGGTTGGCCAACACGGCGCCGACGAGGATCGCTCCAGCCACCAAGCCGGCAATCGCCAGGCCAACGAAGGTGTTCGGCGTGACGAGGCTGACAGGCACCGCCGCCAGGAGCGCAATGGCCGCTGCGGTGAACCAGGCCTTGCTGGGCGTGGTGAGACCGCTGTGGCGGTGAACGAAGTAGCTCGCCAGCAGGTTCTGCGCCACGACGCTGAGAGCCCACGCAATCGCTGCGCCAGCGAGCCCGTAGCGGGGCGCCAAGATGAACAGCAGCGAGATGTCGGTGACGATGGCCACCGCAACCCCAGCGAGGCTGAGCTTGCTCTTGCCGAGCATGAGAAGTGTGAGGTCGATCGGGCCGGCTGCGGCGCTGACCATCATGCCGATCGCCAAGATGCTGAGAATGCCGGCGTCGGAGACGAACTCGCTGTTCAAGATGTCAGCGAGTGGCTCTGGTTTGAGGGCCACGATCAGAAAGTACGGCCACGCGGCGAGGACAAGCCATGCCGTGGTTTGACGCAAGATGTCGCCAGCAAGCCCGAAGTCGACAGATGCGATGGCTCGCCGAAGTGTGACCGAAACAGCTTGGGCCACTGCGAAGATCAAGAAGTTGCCGGCAGCGATGTAGCGGGTGAGGGCACCGTAAACACCGGCTGCATCCGCCCCCAGAAGGGCTTGCACGAAGATCACGTCGATGCGTTCGAGTGCGATCTGGAGCGCGTTGGCCAACGATCGGGGTCGGGCAAATGTCCAGAACTCGGCGCTCGAGACGGCGCTCGGCGCTGCCCCGCTGAAGCCACCGAGCCTTTCCACCGCCAACGCTGCAGCAAGCATCGCGATGACGACGGGAAACATCCAGGCAAGGCCGATCTGGAGGGGAGTGGGGGAGCCCCGCAGGAAGAGCGCGCCGAGAAGCAGGATCTGCCCGCCAGGTCGCATGACTTGGCTCACGACCACAGTCGGCGACATCGATCCGAGACCCCTGGTCGCGCCGAGCAAGCTGGCGGTGACGGCCCAGGCAGGTATGGCAGGGGAGAAGGCCCGGACCAGGGTCAGGATCTCATCAGAGCGCTCATCAGCGACGAGGTCGGCGAATGGGACCGCTAGGAAGAAGACGGCGATGGCGGCCAGACAGGACAGGACGACGACGGGACGTAACGTTTGGAGAACGAGACCTCGAGGGGAAGGAGTGGCTCCCTCGAGAGCTTGGGGCATGAAGTAGACGAGGGCGGTTGGGGTGCCCAGCGCCAAGGCGTTGCCGAAGATCGTCGCCACCGCCGTCGATGTGAAAAACGCGCCAGCGAAGCCCTTCGATTCCTGCGAAACGAGGATGGCAACGAGAAAGCTGGCCAGGGTGGTGACGACTGCTCCCGCTACCGCGATAGATGAAGCAACGGCGCTTGATTGGATCTTGGCGTCCGGTGCCTTCGAGATCATGCCAATCGCTCGTTCAGCATTTCCGCAGCGTGAGACTCGAGCGGCCCGAGATCGCAGGGGTCCCAGCCTTCACCGCGGAGTCTGGCTTCGCGCTGGATGAGTTCGCAGAGGTAGAGGTCAACAACAGCGTCGGAAGGCTGGCCCAAGGGAGTGAGGATCGATTCGGCTTCCTTGCATACCGAGACGAGTGCGTTCTGCTCGTTCTTCGGGGCGGAACGGCGAACGAGTTCGAAGGCGTTGTGCAGCAGATCGAAACCGATGGGCCGATCGCCGTCAGCGAACTCCCAATCCCAGATCAGGGTCGTGCCCCGAGCGGTCGAGGTGTTCCACGGCGTCAGGTCGCCGTGCCACGCCCCGAGTTCAATCGACACGTCGCTGTGTGCTCGAACCATGGCTACGACGTCGATGAGTTGTCCCACGCGACCGGCTCGAAGCGCATCGAGGTGGGAGAGCTCCTCGAACTCGACTCGACGCGAACCAAGCGCCCTCGACAATTCGACCACTTGCTCAGAACCCAAGCGGCCGGCAAGACCCGAGCGCGGCGAAGTGGCCAAGGGTGAAGTGACCACGACGAGGCGATCGGGTTCGTCGATGCATGCCAGAACGCAAGGAATTTCGACGCCAGCTGGAACACGACCTTCAAAGCGCCGCAGCCAGGTTGCTTCGTTGCCGACGAGCGTGCGGGTGAAGGGCGACCAGCCGACCTTTGCGAAACCAACAGTTGAACCGTCTGGACGGATCAGCTGGAGAACTGGCTTTCGGTTGCGACGTCGAGGGCCGAGCGTGACGGCCGCGTGGAGGTCGGGTTCATCGAGTTCGACCGACAATCGTTCGACAATGGCAAAAGGGCCCGCTTCGACCTGATCACCAGGAGCGAATCGTAGCGTTCCAGATCGGGCGGCGGCGAGTGCGACCGCTGTCTTTGCCCGGTCAGCGTGTGATCGTCCATCGTGATAGCGACGGAGCGAAGCAGCAGCCACGGCCGGGGATGCCAGCGGGATGAAGAGCTCGGGATGATCTGCGGAGGGACGGACGAGCGCTGCGGCTCGATCTCCGGTTCCCAAGCCTCCGAGCGCATCGAGCAGCCACCGGTAGTCCTCGTTCTCGGGCTGAATCTGAGTCATGAGATCCCTGTGAAATCATCGTGGGGGCGCGGCGCACCCTATGCAGTACTCATCGGCCAGCAGACCGAGATCGAGCGCGTCGGTCCAAAGAATGGGCCGATTGGCCTTTGCAGACGGTTGCTTTCCCAGGCGCTGTCCCCGAATGAGGCACCTAGTCTGCCACCCATCGAAATCCAAACTGTTCGGCGGAACGGCTTCGGGTGCGGAACCTTTACTTTCCCCGCAAAGGGGTCGATAGAAGTCCCGTAGGATCGACGGAAGGCGACAGCACGTGACACAGAGCGGACAGCCCAATTTCGCAAGACGCACGGCACGTCCGTTTCTTCGCGTCGCCGTTGCAGCGACGTTGTGGGTTGCGCGATGACTCTTCTCTCCGACGAGGGACGCGCCGTACCGATGTCTGAGTCGCCGGCTGCCGAAGGCAACAGGCCCCGCCGCGTACTTTTTGTCTCTTCAGCTGGTGGGCACCTCTCGCAGCTCTTGCAGCTCGAGCCATGGTGGCGTCACCACGACCGTCGATGGGTCACCTTTGACCTTCCGGATGCTCGTTCCAAGCTCGCTGGTGAGCGCATCATCCCGGCGCACTTCCCGACGACTCGCAGCCTTGTCAACATGAGTCGCAACTACATGTTGGCTCGGAAGCAACTCGATGAGTGGGTGCCCGACGTCGTGATCTCGAACGGCGCCGGCGCTGCGGTCCCGTTCTTCATCGAGGCGCACCGCCGCGGCATCCCCACCGTCTATCTCGAGGTGTACGACCGCATCGACTCGCGCACGTTGACCGGGCGAATGGTTCAGAGATTCACGACAAAGTTCTGTGTGCAGTGGCCTGAGCAGCAGTCGCTCTACCCCGGCAGCACGCTCGTAGGACCGTTGTACTGATGACTGAACTCGACGAGACGAAGACCTACTCGGTGGTGGTGTCGGTCGGAACCGATCACCATCCGTTCGAGCGCCTCGTTCAGTGGGCGGACCAATGGGCTGCCTTGCATCCTGACTGCCCGACGTTCGTCCAGAGCGGATCGTCTGAACAACCTCGGAATGTCCACAGCGCTGAAATCGTCGGCCACGGCGAGTTGCTGCGACTATTCTCTTCCAGCCTGGTCGTCGTGAGCCATGGCGGACCGAGCACCGTCATGGATGCTCGTGCGTCTGGTCGCTTGCCAATCGTGGTTCCTCGCGACCCCGCCCGAGGTGAACACGTTGATGGACACCAGATGCGATTCGGTGACCACCTCGAACTGCATGGGTTGGCTCGATTGGCCGGGTCTGAGTACGAGTTCTGCCAATTGCTGGACGAGGCGATTGCTTCGCCACGGAACTTCCGGCTCGATGATGCTGAGGTCGAGGCTCCGTCTGGAGTGATCGAGTTCGGCTCTGTTGTCGATCAATTGCTGGGCGTCACAACCCCGATTGAACGAGGTCGTCGATGAGTGCAGGATCTGTTTCCGTCGTCATCGCGACTCGCGACCGTCCCGAACTCCTGCGTCGTGCCATCGACGCTGTTCTTGATCAAGAGCATCCGGCTCCGCTCGAAATCGTGCTGGTCTTCGATCGCAGCGAGCCAGACCTGACGCTTGCCGATCATCCGGGAGTTCTCGGCCGTGATGATCGCCGCGTGGTCGTGACCACGAACGTGCAGTCTCCCGGACTCGCGGGTGCCCGGAACAGTGGTGTTGCTACTGCTGCCTACGAGTGGATTGCCTTCTGCGATGACGACGACGAGTGGCTGCCAGGGAAGCTTGCCGCGCAGTTCGCTGCCATCGAAGCGACCCCGGGAGCCCGAGTCGCTACCACGGGCGTGTTCATCCACTTCGAGGGTGAAGACACCGCACGTATTCCCGATCCTGCGCTGCTGACGTTCGAGGGTTTCCTCAATGACCGCATGACCGAGGTGCATCCTTCGGCAACGCTTGCTTCTGCTGAGTTGGTCGCCGAGATCGGTGATGTCGACGACACGATCCCCGGCGGCTACGGCGAGGACTACGACTGGCTGCTTCGAGCGGCGCGGTTGTCGCCCTTCGCCGTAGCTTCTGAACCGCTGGTGCGGGTGCATTGGCACGGAGCATCCTTCTTCTTCGAGAAGTGGAAGACCATCGACGAAGCACTCGAATTCCTCGTTCAGAAGTACCCCGAATTCCACGACCAGCCAGCTGGACTTGCTCGTATTCGTGGCCAACAAGCCATCGCCCGAGGGGCGATGAAGCAGCGTGGATCGGCAGTTCGCACCGCAGTGGAAACGCTGAAGCTCAAGCCGACCGAGAAACGAGCGCCTGTGGCGTTGTTGATCGCGGCCGGCGTTCCCGCCGGCACGATTCTCAAGACGGCACACAAGTTCGGCAAAGGGCTGTAGCCCCGACCCGGTCGAGCGCTAAGCTTGCCGGACCCTGCCCCCGTAGCTCAGGGGATAGAGCATCGGCTTCCGGAGCCGTGAGCGGAGGTTCGAATCCTCCCGGGGGCACTAGCCGAAATTGTAGCTCTGACCAGGGAAAACGCAACCAGCGTCCCTGTCAGTCAGTGTCACCTGATGACACTCCATTTCGGCCTGTGGCACTCCATCGTGGGTACTGGGTGGGTACTGACAGCGATTCAGCCGGCCACTCGAAGCGGGCGGTTTCACTGTTTTCCAGGGAGCCCGAGCAAAGAAAACTCTGCCCATCGGATGTTCCGACCCGCCGGCGGATGACGTCGTCGACGTGAGCTGAAGTCGAGCGATCCGGGGACTCGCTCACAAGACGGTGGGCAACTCAGATCATGGATCGCTTGGGCCACTGTTAAAGATCCATCCCAGCGTCGTCAGCAACTCGGTGTGTCTCGGCGAGGGCAGCGGAACGTTCCCGGTCTCTGCGATCTCGGTACTCGATGAGGTCTGTAGCTCTGACTCGACGTTGTTCATCGATCATGTGGTGGGGAAGGTCGCCACGCTCGATCAACATCACGATCTGGGTTTGGCTGGCGTTCAGCATTTCGGCCGCTTGCGCAAGTGAGAGCACAGCTGAACAATATGCGCTGCCTCTCGAAGGCCCGGTCGGCTGCGCCAATAATTGCCGATATCTGATGGGAGTTGCCCGGGCTGCGCTGGAACAATATCGAGCGGTTGCTCGTGGTCTTGAGTTGTTGATCGTTCAGTGGCTGTCACTGCTCGCCACTACGATGAAACGCATGGCAGATTCAAAGCTCTGGACGGCCGAGGAACTTGAACGGCTCAGCGCCGCTGAGCGCAACGAGATCATCCGGGCGGGGATCGTGACCGACCTAGAAGACGTACCACCCGCCTTCCTCGATCGAGTGCGAGCCAACGTTCACGACCACATCAGTACAAGCGAACCTGCCGCAACTACCGAGCGGTGACCGAACGACGACCTGTCCGAGTTGACGCCCGATTTCTGGATCAACTCGACTCCCAACTCAGCGAAGAGCGGGGCCCAAACGGTGAGCCGTCTCGTCTCGACTTCCTCCGGTTCGAGCTCGCCGCTATCGAGGACGACTTCGCTCTGCGCTTCGAGGAACTGACACAAGTCGTGCCTGGTCGTCCCGACTACCGAGTCGTCATCACAACAGGTCGACTTGTTGCCGGGATCTCCGTCCTTGGCCAGGCGCTTGCCGACGGGTCGGTCGTGCTCCTCGGCGTCGAGCTCGACCTTGGGCCAAGTTGGTGAACTGAGTTACTCGAGTGGTTCGGCCCGAGTCGTGGTTGACCGAGATGCAACGAGCAGTGCACCACGCATATCGTCGTCAGCCCCGCATCGGAGACCCGAGCAGACCCGCAGGGAGGGTGTCGAGCGCTGCGGCTCTGTTGATATGGGCGGATCGCAGCCCAACTAGTCCGTCCCGGCCCGATGCGACAGTCTCATGTCCAGTCGAGGACTGCTCCTGATTGCTAGCTTCGCGTCCATGACGACATACCTCGTGACAGGTGCCTGCGGTTTCATTGGATCGAACTACGTCCACTTCCTCGCCAAAGCAGATCCAGACGCGCAGATCGTGGCTGTCGACAACCTCGGTTTCGCCGCGAACAAAGCGAACCTCGGCACGCTCGGCGATGCCGTCGAGCTCGAGGTCGCCGACATCGCCGATCAAGCAGCGATGGACCAGATTTATGCCAACGCTGACCCAGACTTCGTGGTCAACTTCGCAGCCGAAAGCCACAACGACCGTGCCATCAGCTCACCCGGGTTGTTCATGCAAGCGAACGCGTTGGGCGCACAGACCATGCTCGAGGCAAGCAGACTCCACGGCGTCGGCCGGCACCTGCACGTTTCAACAATCGAGGTCTACGGCGAACTCCCCGACGATGCCGACTTCTTCACCGAAGCCAGCCCGCTCAACGCCAAGACCCCATACAGCGCCGCCAAGGCAGCCGGCGATCAAATCGTTCGGGCATACATGCAGACCTACCCCGACATGGACATCGCCATGACGCATTGCGCCAACAACTACGGACCCTTCCAACTCCCAGAGAAGCTCATCCCGTTGATGATCACCAACGTCCTGCGTGGCCGCAAGGTCCCCGTGTACGGCGACGGTCTGCAGATGCGTGACTGGCTCCATGTCGATGATCACTGCCGAGCCATTCAAACGATCCTCCACGCAGATTTGGGCCCAGTTCCACCTGAAGCAGCAACCGACCCGGCGCTGCTTCCAATCTTCGACATCAGCGCACGCCACGAAGTCACCAACCTCGACATCGTCCACCGAGTGCTAGCCGAACTGGGCCGCGAGCCCGCCGAGTGGATCGAGCACGTCGCTGACCGTCCCAATCACGACCGCCGCTACTTGATCAACCCGAAGAAGATCGAAGACCAACTCGGCTGGGCGCCAACTATGGACTTCGCCACCGCACTTGCCGACACCGTGCAGTGGTACGTCGACAACGAAGCCTGGTGGACCGACGTCTTCTCCAACAAGGGCGACCTGCAAATCGCCTGGACATAGCGGGCGGCTCTGCTGCCAACCGGCCGTCATCGTTCACCCACTAGGGATCGGCACGTCGTAACTCCGAAGGAACGAACCGTGGACGACGACCAGAAGACTGGCAATATCGGATGCCCTCGGCGGAGCCAGAAGCCAGGCTGAACTAGATCGAGATTGCCGGATATCGCTCTGTCAAGAGTGCTGTCTCAGTTGTTGTTATCGAGAGGGTTCCCTTGCCGGGCAGGTGCTTGAGATCGTCACGCGTTGTGTTTGGCGAGCGACCTCCGCTACACCACCCGAGCCAGGACGGCTCACTCGGCTGTCCGGAACCGGCCAGTGGTGTGTCCGTGCGATGGCCTAGACATCCAACGGTCTTGGCTGCATTGTTTGAAGTGTGACAAGCCAGAAATTCTGGTGCCACAGGGAACACCATGAATGCCTCGTCCAAGCCCCTCCGAATCCCGAAGCAGCAACAAGTGCTCACGGTCCTCTTCTTCGGAGCGCTTGCTCTCCTTCCTGCATGCGGGACTGATGACCCGTTCGTAGACGCCCTGGAGACAACGTGGGACGGCGCCGGTTCCGGAACTCGGTCGGAGATTTGCGGTCTTGTCGAGGCTGATACCGCTCAGGCGATGGTCGGAGATCTCCTCATCGATACTGATGGCGTGATCCGACTCGGTCTCGACAATGAGCTCAACTTTGACGACAATCAAGGTCGCCGGGAGCAGATGGTGGAGTTCTTCGCTGCGGAGTGCAACGAGTAGCGAAGACCATGCCGGATGACTTTCGGTTCCCTGAGCGGTCTCGCTAGCGGCTCGCTGCGAGAACCGCCCGCGATTGCTACATATGCCTGTAATCCACCTGGGCTTTCGCGAGGCTGTTTGGGGTTTGTTTCTGTGGGTTGAGGGGGTCGTGTGATGGCGTGGGTTCCGGTGCTTGTTCGTGGCGCTGATGTTGGTGGTCGGCCGGTGTTGGCGTTGGGTGATCCGTTGGTGGATCGGTATCTCGAGTTCGTGTCGGCGAGGGCCCGGCCGAACACGACGCTGGCGACGGGGTATGACTTGAAAGTGTTTTTCTCTGTCGTGGCGAAGGACCCGGTGGAGGTGACCACGACTGATGTGTTGGGGTTCATCACCGCGCAGCGCGGTGACCGCAAAGTGGTCCGGTTGTCTGATGGCGAATCGGGGATGTCGGCCCGGACGATCCAGCGCAGGTTGTCGTCGATCTCGGGGTTGTTCGGTTTTTCGTTGGCGTGCGGCGAGATCGAATCGAACCCGGTCCCACGGGGCCTGGCGAATCGGAAACGGAGCAGGACTCAGCGTGGAACACCGCTGGTTCGAACTCCTCGAACGTTGCCGAAGATCTTGGAACCGGCTGAGGTTGATGAGCTGATCCGTGCGTGTCGTCGATGGCGTGATCGGGCGATGGTCGAAGCCATGGTCCTTGGTGGTTTACGCCGGGTTGAGGTGCTGGGGTTGCGGTTGGAGGATCTTAAATTCGGTGAGCGTCGGGTGTTCATTGCTGAGGGCAAGGGCGGGCATCAACGGATTGTTCCGGTGTCGGGAAGGTTCTTTGATTCGGTCCGTCGTTACCTCGACGCGGAGCGCCCAAAGGCGTCGTCAACGGATCGGGTGTTCGTGGTGTTGAAAGGCCCGAACACCGGCAACGCGTTGTCGGCGAAAGGGTTGGATCAGTTGATCGTGTCGGCCCGCGACCGTGCCGGGTTGTCTCATTGCACGTGTCATGAGTTACGCCACACGTGCCTCACGAGGTTGCGCGAAGCGGGGATGTCGTTGGAAGCAATCCAGGCCCAAGCGGGGCATCGTTCGATCGAGTCGACGAGGATCTATTTGCATCTGTCGAACGATTGGTTGGCGAGTGAATACACCAAAGCGTCGGAGCTGATCGACGCCGACACTGCGGAGTTGTTCGCCGGTCTCATGAACGGACAACCCTCATGACCACCACAGCAGCGGCACTGTTCTCAGCGGGTGGTCGTGATGATGCTTGGGCGACGATCGCTGCGACGGCTCCGGTGTTGGCGGCGACGATGAAGCGGTGTTTGGCCCAGCAGGCAGTGACGTTGGCGCCCGCCACCGTGCTTGCTGCTGAGAGCGGCTACCGGCACTTCGCCCTCTGGGTTGTCGACTTCGATCCGAGTGTTCGGGGCGCTGTTGACATCAACCGAACCCACGTTGAGGCGTTCAAGTTGAAGCTCGGCAACGAGATCAGCCCGAAGACGAAACGGTTGTTGGCAACCAACACTCGCCGGCAACGGTTGCGGATGTTGAAGGTGTTCTTCGATCGGATCATCGACTGGGACTACCACGACGCCCCGGCCCGCAACCCGATCATCTACGGCGATGTCCCGCCCCGCCCGGAACCGTTGCCGAAGTTCCTCGACGACGCCGCGATGGCCGCGTTCATGCATCAGATCTCGGTCGAGCCGGCACCGTTGCGGAAGCTGTGTGTGATGTTGCTGGCAAGGACCGGGATGAGAGTTGGTGAGCTCACCAACCTGCCCGCCGACCCAGTGGTGAAGATCGGCGAGCATCACTGGTTACATGTCCCATACGGGAAACTCCGCACCGACCGCTACGTCCCGCTGCACCCAGAGCTCATCGACCTGATCGCCGACTACCAACACCACAACGCCGGGCTGATCGCGGCGTCGGGAAAGCTTTGCACCGACACCACATCAGCAGTTGATCGCCACCGTGTGGCTCGGATGGTGAACCGGATCGCGAAACGGGCAGGTGTCGGACGCGTCCACCCCCACCAGCTCCGCCACACCCTCGCGACCCAAGCTATCAACCGGGGGATGCGCCTCGAAGCCGTCGCCGCGATGCTTGGCCACAAAAACCTCGACATGACCCTGGTCTACGCCCGGATCGCGGACCGCACTGTCGCAGACGAGTACTTCAACGTCGCCGCCAGCGTCGATGACCTCTACCGAAAAGATCTACCTGCCCAAGCCGAGGGGCCGAACATGCGGCACCTACGCGAGCAGCACCGGCGGATGCTCGGAAACGGGTGGTGTGAACGCCCAGCCAAAATGGACTGCCACTACGAAACGATCTGCGAGACCTGCACCTACTACGCCGCCGACACCACCAACATCCCGGTGCTCATCAGGCAACGAGACCACGCGGCCGACCACCACCAACCCGGCAGAGCGAAGCTCTACCAACACCTCATCAACACCACCGAAAACGGCGCCTGAACCATGACAAATCCTTCTTCAACCCTTGACACGATTACCGGCATAACGCCGGATATTTCGTGGGTCAGAATCGCTTGCCGGTGGTCGTTTTTGGACAGTTTGTCTCGCCTGCTGCGAGATTCCGAACTCCTCGCGCCGATCTCAAGGCCGGCTGGCCCTCACTGCTCCATCGGGACCAGGCCGGTTCAGCCTGTTCATCGACGATGTGATCGACCGCCTACAGGTAACCTCTCGACAAGCCCAGCCGCTATCGGGAGGCGCCTATGGTCAAATGTCCGGTTCCGGCCACGTCATGGCCTGGAAGAATACGCTGTTTGGGCGCATACTGCGCCACAGCAGTTGTTTCAGTCTCTCACGCCCTACCTGAGATGTAGGTCTTCCCGTGGCTGGGGATGAGAGTTCGACGAATTCGGTCGCCTGACGGGATTCAGAGTTTCCGGAGGAAGTCCACAGACATGACAGAGGACCAGATCGTCGAAGTGGGAATCGGCTACGACTCGTTTCGTGCCGAGCTGATTCGTGGCGTTTGCGAGGCTGAAGAGATCCAGGTTCGCCTGATCTCGAACACCGACAACGGCGGTGTCGGGCTGAGTTCGATGTCGGAGAACCGCCTCATGGTTCGCCGTTCTGACGTTGACGAAGTCAGAGCAATCGTGGAAGAGCTCGACGCAGACACTGCTTGACCAGGCGACGGTATTGAACACAGCGCCGAACCCCCGTGCTCTCCCGGAGATCCGAGTCCCCGGAGCGTCAATGTGGCGGATCCAGAGCGGATTCGAGGGAAGCGCAAATGTCGATATGCGTGGATTCCGGCCTTGACAGCTACGCGAGGACCAGGCGGGTTCAGTCCGCTGGTTTGCCCCCGTTCCCTCCGCCAACGGTTCATCGCCGCCCAAAGGCGGCACCGCAGCGCCATGCGAAGATGCGGTCCGAAGATTTCGTCGAACGTTTCTGCGGAGTGGTGCGTCAATAGAGCATGAACCACCAGACGAGCTTTGAAGATGAGCTTCGTGAGAAGCTGAGCGCTGCAGCAGACCTCATGCCGCTCGAGATCTCAGCAAACAACAGCGGACGCCACCAGATCTCCCGAAGCGGTCGAAGCCGAGTTGTTTGGCTTGCCGCAGCCGCAGCTTCGGTTGTCGCTCTCGTGGGCGTAGTCGCGATCGCTCCAAACAGCGACTCCACCGCCGACACAGCGGCGAAATCCGAGAACCTCGACGCCACTCTCGTCGTGTTCACCTATCCGAAGTCTGACGATCCCGGCCTTGCAGGCGACTGGGCAGAGATCCACACCGACACCGAAGGCTGGCAGGCCAACGGACCCGATTTCAGCAAGTCCTCAGATGCGCTACGAGCCACCAACGCCGACGGCACTCCCTCATCGTTAGCGGCAGAGTTCGCTCTCGCCGGGCAAGTAGCACAACGAGACCCCGCCAGAATCCTGGACGACTTCGCTCAACTCTGGAGCGGAGCACCGTTGTCATCACTCGCCGACAACGCAGGCCCGTCGTTCGACGGCAACACCCAAGCCACCTACGTGTTCGACAAACTCACCTCGCTCATCGCCACCGGCCGTGCAGGACCCGACGGCGCAGCAGGTGTCGCCGAGCTGCTTGCCACGATGCCGAACATCACCGTCACCTCGAATCCCGATGGCACGGTCAGCCTCACCAACCAAGTTGAATCGACGATGGTCCTGGAACACCTCAACGGCGCAACGTTCACCTATGACCCGACCACCGGGCACCCCGTCCGGATGACGTCGGCCAGCGGCCCGACGTACTGGATCGAATACACCTCGGTCACAGACATCAACGCAGCGGACTACCTCGCCCGACCGAACCCGAACGGGACCACACCGGTTCCGACAACGGAGTTCCAACCATCGGAACCCTCGACGATTGAGGGACCATGACCGTGGTCAACTCTCACGCTCGGGCCGCAGACTTTGATGACGTCTACTCCGAGCACTACGCGCAAATGGCCAAGACGGCGTTCCTTCTGCTCGGCAACTCTGGCGAAGCCGAAGAAGTCACACAAGAAGCGTTCACCACGCTGTTCCAGCGATGGGACACCATCGACAACCCACCGGGATTCGTTCGCACAGCAATCGTCAACCGAAGCCGGGACATCGGGCGCCGACGCACGACCAAGCTTCGACTCGTCAACCGGATCCGCAGCCAACGCTCAACCCAGTCCGAGCCCGAGTTCGTACTCGACGTGCTTCAGACACTCGATCTTGACCTAAGGGAACTCGTCGTTCTTCGCTTCTACGCCGATCTCACGATTGCCCAAATCGCCCAGGATCTCGGTATCCCAGAGGGGACTGTGAAATCGAAGCTCCACAAAGCAATCGGACACCTCAAGCGAGACTTCAACGACGAACACTGACCACCACCAAAGTCCCGCCAACGCTGCCCACAGCCAAGACCCAGCGCAACATGTGCTGCTCGAACTCGACCACATGATCTAGCGACCCGCTCCGGATTGCCGGATGCAGGATCGGTTGTCGGCTGGCTTTGGCCGTCGATCTGCTTGCCTAGCTTCGGATGATCAACCAGCACGTCGCACGACAGCGTGGCCTTCACGAACCAGTTTGGCGATCGAGCGGTTCTCACTCAGATGAGCCCCGACACCCACTACGAGCTCTTGGTCAACCGCACCAGCGAGCTTCTCCAACGTGTCAAGGGTTGGTCGCACCCCGCCACCCTCCATACGGGCGATCGCTGATTGGGTCGTACCCATTCGTTTCGCCAGCTCGGCCTGGGTCAACCCTGCTTCTGTCCGACGCCGGTGAACCAGCTCACGGAACTCGCTGATCTTTGCCTCATCGGCATACGCCTCCTGAGCAAAATCGGACCTCGGCTTCTTGGTGTTCTTCCAGCTCGCTCGTTCAGTCATCGTCGTCCTCAGCAGTGTGTTCTTCCGCCATGCAGCGCTGCATGGCTTTGCGTGCCCGCTCGACCTGTTTTCGTTCCTGCCGTTTTGTCTTCACGAAGACGGTCAGCAAGATGATTCGACGCCCCGGGGCAATCCAATAGGTGACTCGGGTTGCTCGCTTGTCGATGTAGAAGCGGAGTTCGCGTAGCTTGCCATCGAGCTGTTTCGTGTGTGGTTCGTCGAGAAGCGGGCCTTCTCGTTCGAGCCGGTCGATGTGGAAGTCGACGCGACCTTGCGCATCTTCATCGAGAGCCAGGTACCACTCTTGAACTTCGCTTTCGAGTTCCACTGCACCCCACGACATAGCACCGATGCTATCTTCTTTAGTCGATGAGCGCCACTACTTGGTTCAGCGGTTGACACGGGCGGCTGGCAAGCAGCGGCCCGAATCCGCTCGATATTGTTCTCTAGCCACTGGCCGGGCACCCGCTCGCGTACGGCACTTATGCACTACCTGCTGTCAGGCGGGTCGTGGATGCTCATACTCTCTGATCTTGCAGATGCCGGGTTGATCTAGGTTCCGCTCGACCGGCCCGAGACCGACCTCGACGGGATGACGTACGTTCGATCGAGTAGCCGTGGCATCGGGCCACCTGCGGTTTAGGTCAGGCCCAAAACCAGTCGGCGAAGGAACGAGTGATCTGGATGGTCGCTTTGCTTCGAGCGGTTGCGGGGAACCAAGCGAGCTCTCGGCCTTCTCCGAGTGGGCTGGTGACGGACCGACATCTCACCCCGCGAAACGCAGCCTGATGAACCGCTCCACCTATGGGCTGGCATTCGCTCTGGGCCACCGTTCGGCCGTTCGCATAAAGGGGGTAGGTCAGCGGGAGGTCGACACTTGCCAGCCCTTCGGGAGTATGGGCATCGGCCACGATCTGGCCTCTCGGCAATGTGACGTCGACGAGCACTGGTGCGTGTTCCGGGCGGAGGTCTTGGGGCTCGTATGGCCATGCGGCGCTGAATAGTTCCATGTTCATTCGAGCCGTGACGACGTCTTCGTTCAGGTAAAGCGTTGCGTGGCTACCGGGGGTGTTCCAGCGACCTCCTCGCTGCTGTGCGAAGGTCGGGTCGACGGGATCTTTCCAGCTGGGGTCGGCGATCCTCCACCACTGATGGCGGTCGGCCAGGGTTTCGGTAAGCACTCAGCGGCCGACGTTGGCGAACTGGAACATGGCCGTGCATGCATCGACGATGTCGGCGCTCCGGCCTTGGGTGATCAGATCAATGAGGGATTTCTCGTTCAACGCTGGCGCTGGGCGGCGGACCACGGTGGGGATGCGGTCGGAGCGCACGTAGTGGCTGAGGATGTCGGTGGCGGCTGCGAGATCGCCGAAGGTCACGACGTGTGTCGCCGGAACTCCCTGGTTGACCCATCGGCCGACCGCTTGTCTCGTCACTCCGAAGAGACGGCCGGCTTCGCTGTGGTTGATTCCCCACACCTCGAAGACTCGCTTGGCCTGATTGGCAGAACGTTCGTTGATCAGCGCCGTACTGAACGCGTCGAGCCAGCTGGGATCGTCAGCGTGAGCAGCGGCCAGGTCAGCGGCTGCCTGGGTGGGGTCGACATCGGAAGCGAACTCGATGGTGGACATGGCTCAAAGTTAGTTGACATTTGCTTGCAGTGCAACCAAATGTCAACCACTTGGTTGGTCAGCTAAGCGGCGCCGCTCATGTAGCGATCGATCATCGTGTTGGCTGCTTCGGCGTCGCCGCGTAGCGCCCCGACGTAGGTCGAAACCAGAACATCGACCGAGTGGCCCATGCGACGAGCAACCTCACCAAGTGGGACCCCTGCTGCGAGCCAAGTGGTCGCCGCTGCGTGGCGGCAGTCGTACAAACGGAGCGTTGGGTGGTCGATCGACCGGAGGGCTCGATGCCAAGCTCGCCGCCAGTTCGATGTCGCTGGTCGCTTCCCGCTGCGCGTCCGGAACATCAGCTCGGCGGGTTTCGTTGCTCGGGTCTCGATCCATGAATGAAGCAGCTTCACCAACTCGGGCGGGATCGGGACTGTCCGTTCGCCGGTCTTGGGAGCGCCGGATTCATCGAAGCTGATGTCGGCCTCGACAACGTCGATCTTGCCCCAGCCCGTTCGGGGGAGGACAAGATTCCGCGGCCGCAGCATGACGACCTCGGACGGTCGAAGACCGGCGTAATACATGACCGAGGTCATCACTTCGTACTGAACGCTTGCCGGCTGATGGGTGCTGATCGCAGCGAGAGCCTTGCGCATCGTGACCGGGTCCGGGAGCGCCTTGACGTCGACAGCTCGACTGATCTTGCGGGACTTGCGTTGGGCAGCGCCTCGGTTGGGTGGAGGCCACGGATCACGGTCGAGGATCTCGAGATCGACCGCTCGCCGGATGCACGCATGGGCAACCTTGCGGTAGCGACTGGCCGTCGACGCAGCGAGTGGATTGCCGTCGAGTCGGAGGCCGAGCGCCCTGTCAACGTCTGCCAAGAGACGCCGGTCGAGATCAGCCAATGACGGACAGTGCTGTTGCATCCGCTTCTCGAGTGCCGAGTCGAGCGTGGCTTCGGGGAGCAGAGCGTGAATCAGATACAGGCGAAGTTCGGGTGCGGGGTTGCCACTCCGACCAGTTCCCCGCCAGCCAGGTTCGGGCCCACTCGTGAACCGAGACGTCGGATTCGGCCTTCGTCCACGCAATCGGCTCACCGGTCGAAGCGTCGAACATCAGGCCTGAACTCTGGGCCACGAACAGTTGCGACCGGTAGCGGTCAGCCTCTGCCTTGGTCCGGTGCGCCTTCTGGAACTTCTTGCCGTCGACCGCCCAGCGAACGATCCATGGACGCTCATACTTTGGGTTCGAGCGGCGGTCCTGGACGGACCAGATGCGAACTTCTGAGATGGGTCTTGTGTCGGCCATGTTGTGGGTACTCCGTGGGTACTAGGCCACTCAACAACATCGAGCGGGTCTCTGACCAGGGGAAACTTGCTCTGTCACAAAGGCTTCCGGAGCCGTGAGCGGAGGTTCGAATCCTCCCGGGGGCACGCAACATTGTTTTGGTACCGAACACGGGACCGAGTCGACCAACTGCTGACCGAAACGGTCCCATGTTGGTGAGAGGCCCGGCCTACGCCCTGCTGATGATCGCCACGAGGAAATCTGACTCGTCGTCGAAGGGTTGCAGATCCCAAGTCGAGAGCTGGACATCGATGGTCAACCCGGAAGCGCTGACATCAGCCCGAAAGTCACTGAACTCGTAGTCGCGTTCAGCTCCGAAACCCACGACCAGACGGCCGTCGTCGGCCAGGTGTTCGCCGAGCTTGGTGAGGACGCGACATCGGGTGCTGGGAGCCAAGAACGTCAACACGTTGCCGGCTGAAATGATCGCGTCGAATCTCTCGGGGATGCCTCGAGCAGCGAGATCGAGTTCGGCGAGATCGCCGACGAGCCACCGCGGCCCGGGGTGGTCCTGCTCAGCTGCGGCGATGAGCACCGGGTCGATGTCGACGCCAACAACGTGATGACCGCAGGCGTGAAGAAACGCCCCCACCCTGCCAGGTCCACACCCGGCGTCGAGGATCCGGCTGTTCCTGGGAACCATCGCGTCGAGGAATCGGGCCTCGCCGCCCAAGTCCCTGCCTTCGACAGCCATGTCCCGAAATCGTTGGGCGTAGCGCTCTGAGTGCTCGGGGTCCGACCTGATCATCTCGACCCACTTGTTTTCCTCGACCATGTCTTCCCTCGCAGCTGGCTTTTCAGACGTGCGAACTCTAGAGCCGACCCGTGTGTCAGGAGCCCCCGATGTTCTTGAACCACGTGCGCTCTGGCGCATTGGCCAACTCGAACGTCTGTCGATCCAGGGATCGAACAATGGACGTCCAGGCAAAGCCGACCAAGATCGGAATGGTTGCGATGTGGGCGACGGTCATCAGTAGGAACAGAACGACCCCGGTCTGGCCAACATCGGTGACGACGTACTCGACGCCACCGTTGAAGAGTTGGGTGTAGCCGGGCTCGGCCTGATCGAGGGAGCGTCCGTCGAACTTGATCACGTTGTATCGAACAAGCGCTTCGGTCAGCGCTCCGAACACGATGCATGCAAACGCAACCATGCAGGCAAGCGGTACGCGATGGGCGATTCGGTAGGCAAACCACGCTGAGCCGAGAAGCGCCACGAGGCCGGAGCCGAGTCCGAACAAGCCATGGACCTGGGCCATGCCGGTCGGGTTGCTCTGATTGACACTGAAGCCCGTGTCTGGAACATAGGAATACCAGTCGGGATTCGACTCATGAGCGAAGAATTGCCAGATACCCGTGACGCTGACCCCGACGAGCATTGCGATGGAGAGAGCACCGAAGATGTCGAGCCCACGTTGGTGACGAGGGAAGATTGCTTCGCCGATGTCTCGGTACTGCTGGAAGCGCTGACTCATCGAGCAGATCGTAGTTCCCGGCCGCCCGGCAACGAATTGAGTTTCCGCAGCTCGGCGAGATCTCACCACGTTGGGACGTCAGGAGACCGAAGCCACGCCGGGTTGGGTCGACAACAGGCTGAAGAGCCCGTCGATCAGGGCGTTCCGAGTCGAGGGGGCAGGCCGTCGGGCTCGCCAACGCAGCGGTTTGCCGAAGTCGATGTCGTTGAACGTCTCGTCTCCGATGTGAACCTCCTTGTCGTAGCGAGGGGCGATGTGCCAGTGAACGTGCGGATTCGGTCGGCCATCGAGCAGAGGAGGGTCGGGGTCTTGGCTGCGGTACGCCCAGTTGCGCTCGCACGACGCATTGATCATCGCCGCACCGTGCAGTTGCTCGAGTGTTGCTTCGATCACGCTGAAGAGCAGAAACCACTCGGCGCTCTCGGCTGCAGTCAGCCTGGAGATCTTCGGGACGTGACGAATGCTGGTGAGGAGCAAGGCGCCCGGCACGGTCTGGTCGGGATGCAGCACGACCTTCCAATGTTCAGTTGTTGCGAAGGTGAGGTCGTCGTCCTCGGGCGGTGTGCAGCTGACGCACACGTCATTGAGTTGCGAGCGTTCGTTGATGACCTGGCGGAGTCGGAGCATCGACTTCACGATTTCTTGGTGGCCGTGATGCGAGTGAAGCCGAGGTTCTCGCCTCGGTCGGCCTCGAGCATGTTGTGGGTGGTGGCGCCTTCGTCCACCCACCAACCTTCCATCGACGGGGCGATGAAGTCGTTGAAGCGCAGCCAGTCCTTCCAGCCGTCTTCGATCACATCGGCGTGGTCAACGGTGACCTTGCCCGTCTTCGCCCAGTGGTGCCGCCACCACTCGGGCCCGTGGAAGCAACAGAAATCCCATTCCCAATACGGCGCCAGGGTCGCCGGTGGTGCGTCACCGAGCTCGGTCAGCAGGGCGGGCATCACCGCTCCGAGGCGCCCGCCCGGTTTCAGGAAGTCGACCAGGTAGCCCAGGTACAGGTCTGCGGTGCCGAAGTACTGGTACGCGTCGAGGCTGATGATGACATCGAAGAAGTCGTTGTCGAATGGCAGCGTGTGGGCTTCGGCGTTCACCGGGGTGACGAGATGCTCGACGCCAGCCTCGACGACGCGCTGTTGGTTCTCTGCAGCATCGATCCACAGGTCCGCAGCCCAGACCTGCGCGCCGAATTCCTTTGCCACGAAGATCGAGCTGACGGCTTTGCCGCACCCCAGGTCGAGGACCTTCATGTCTGAGGCGACCGGCAGCGTTTCGAGCAGTGCCTCAGTGAGCCACAACACATTCGGGCCCATCTGGTTCTCGGTGATCCAGTCAGCGTCGTAGTTGTTGGAGCGCAGGAAGCGATCGTGTTGCAGGGGGTTCGTCATCGCCTGCTGGTGTATCGCGAACCTGGGTTGTTGTGAACTGGATTTGCTCTCGCAAGTTGCGGGCGGTGGGTGAGGGCGGCAGTACGGCTGGGGCTGCTCAGTGGTAGGGCAAGTACATGTCGCATTCGAAGGCGGACAGTTCCGGCCCGAGGATCGACTGTCCTGACTCTTCGAAACGTTCGGCCTCTCGGCGCTTGTTGGCGACGAAATTGCCGATGATGCCGGCGCCGACTGCCTCGCACAGCTTGCTATCGGCCTCGAGGTGATCGAGCGCGTCGGGAAGCGTGTCGGCGCTACGTACGCAGTCTTTGCCGCCGTCTTCGAACCCGTCACCGGTGTAAGCCGAGGGTGCGACGAGCTGGTCGACCACGCCGAGGCGAGCCGCTTCCAACACCGTGGCCACGCCGAGGTGCAGGTTCATGGCGCCATCGCCCAACCGATTCTCGATGCGCATCGATGCGCCGCCATCGACGGGGATGCGGTTCGTCACGTTGCGGTGATCGACACCCCAGTTGGCCCAGCAGCCGGCGAGCGTGCCCGGTTGCAGCCGACGGAAGGCATTGAGGGTCGGGGCCAGAATCGGTGTCATGGCCTGGTGATGCTCGATCAGCCCGGCAACACATCGTGTGGCCATCACGCTCATGCCGTTGGCAGCGGACTCGTCTGCCAGGGCGGGCTTGCCGTTCTCGTCGACGAAGCTGAAGTTGATGTGCACTCCTGAGCCCGACACCTCGGGGAACGGCTTGCCCAGGAAGGTGAAGTCGAGCCCCCGCTTGATGGCGAGCTCTCGCACCATGACTCGGAAGACGAACGAGTCATCGACTGCCTTCATCGCATCGTCGTATTGCAGCGTGAACTCGAATTGCGATTCATCGAACTCGACATTGGCCGACTCGATGATGAATCCGCAGTCCTCAGCAGTGAACATGACGTCGTCGACAAAGCCCGAGGGGTCGCCGAGCGAGCCCGTGCCGTAGACCATCGAACGCGGATTCGAATAGCGCTGCCAACCGCCGTTGCCGTCTGGCTCGAGGAGGTAACCCTCGAGTTCGATGCCGACTTTGGCCCGGTAGCCCATTGCCGCCCATGCATCGACTGAGCGTTGGAGTGCCACTCGACTGGAGGCTTCATATGGCTCGCCGTCGAGCAGAAGGTGGGCAACAGCCACCCCGGTTCGGTCGTTCTCCCACGAAGGGCGAAGCGTGTTGATCTCGATGTGGCCGTGGACGTCTTTGAGCCCGTCGACCAGATAGGCGTGCGGCGCGTCGATGAGATCACGGTCATATGACGTGGCGAAGGTCGTGACGCAGAACGCAGAGCCGTGATCGGCCAAACGGCTGGGAACGTACTTGCCTCTCGCCAGCCCGAGGTGGTCTGGCCACAGCATCCGAATGCGGGAGTAGTCGGCGAAGTTCTGGTCGTTGCTCACATCAGGTCCGATCGGAGTTGTCCAGCGGTGACCACCGGTTCGCCATCGAGGGCGACAGAGCAGTTGCGCATGGGAAGGTCGAAATGGCCCCGGCAGAAACGCCCGGCGACCTCGTTGGCCCCGGTCGAGTAGACGACGTTGCCGGCAAAGGCTCGAAGTTCCGTGCCGTTGAGTGCTGACTTGTCCCACATGGCCAAACTCTCCCAGCGGGCGGCAGGGTTCATGCCCCAGCCCACGTGGCTGACGGCATAGGCCTCTGGCTCATCGAAGGCAGCGAGGTACGAACGCATCAGCTCAGCATCGTGGCCGCTGCCAGCAATGTCGGTGACGTAGTCGTTCTCGACCGTGAGGGTGATGGCGTCGCGTATGTACTCGTTGAAGGTGAGGTTGATGTCGCCAGTGGCCAGCACCACGGCGCCGTTCACCGTGTTGGCTGCGGGGAAGGCGAGCACGAGGCCGCCGGGCCAATGCGCAATCGTGCCCGGCTCGGTACACCAGCCGTAGGAACCAGTGCAGAACGCCCCGGCGAGGTCGACGGTGAGGTCGGTACCCGCAGCTGAGGTGATGGTCATCACCGACGCGGCCTCGAGAAGCGCCACGCCCCGCTCGACCTTGTCTTTGAAGGCGGGGTCGTGGGGCCAGCGTTCGGTGTTCTGCGGATGCTCGGCCGAAATCATGAGCACGCGAGCGCCACCGCCCAGGATCTCGCCGAGTTCGGGTGCATGCAGCAGCCCCTCGGCGGTGCAGTCGACAACGAAGTCGGCGGCGGACAACGCAGCGATCGCTGATCGGTTGCCGGCAATGGCCAGGGAGGCACCCGTTGACCGGATGGGAAGCGGGCCAGGGTTTGGAGGCGTGGGCATGCGGAGCTCCGCCACTGCGGCGCCAAGCATCTCGAGCGCCATCCTGGCCGAGTTCACGATCTCGGGCTTGCTGGATGCCTCGTGGAGCAGCACTGCGGTCTCGCCGCGCTGCAGCTCACAAGCTCGGAACTGCTGGGCGTAGCGGTCGACCCAACGCCACTCTGCTTGTTGGTCGGTCATCGATCGTCGCTCTCAGACCCATCGAACAACCCGGTTCGACCGAGGCGCTCCAGGCAGACCTCGACGCTCCACGGCAGCATCGTTGCACCGCATCGAGCATCTCGATAGGTGCGTTCGATGTAGCTCGGGCGCAGCATCGAGCGGCCGCCGCAGATGCGAATGGCGGTTGATGCCATCTCTGGGGCACCTTCCATCGTGGTGACCATCGAGGTCATTGCTCGCCGGACCTGATCTTCGTCGGGGTCCATGCCTGATTCGCCGAGCACCCGGTAGCAGAGCGCTTGGGCTTGCTCGTAGCGAGTATTCATCTCGGCCCAGCCCTGTTGCTTGATGGCGTGATCACGACGGCCGCTGGTCTTGAGATAGTCGGCGGTGAAGTCGAGGATGCCGCCCATCATGCCGAGGTAGGAGAACGACAGCGTCATGAAGAAGTAGGGGAAGCGGTCGGCGCTTTGGTTGAAGGCCCCTGGAGGCAGCCACTCATGCTCAATGGGAACAAATACGTTCTCCATCACGAGGTTGCGGGAATCGGTGCCTCGCATGCCGAGCGGGTCCCAGTCGCCCACGATCGATACGCCCTCGCCGCCGTGGGGAACCCCCATCAAGCGAAGACGCTCGTCGCCTTCGACCTGGCAGATCACATTGTGGAAGTCGCAAGCCCCAGCGAGCGAGGCGAAGATCTTCTTGCCAGTCACGAGGTAGCCGCCGTCGACGGGCTTCGCTCTCGTTGCATAGCCGGTGGTGGCCCCGACCGAGAGGCCCTCGGAAAACGGCTGGCTGTGAATGTGCTTGTCCTCGACAACACCCTTCCAGAGCGTGTCGCGCCGTGCACCGAGGAACGCTTGCTCCTCGGCGTCGAGGTCCATTGCGCCAGCGATCTCTCCCACCAACAGCGTGGTGGCCACGTGCATGTTGAATGTGAGTCCCGTGGTGGCGCAGTGCCGACCGAGTTCTTCGGCGGTCAAGGCATAGGTGATGAAATCGGCGCCGAGGCCGCCAGCAGATTCAGGGATCGCGATCGAGAGCAGCCCGGCTGCTTTGAGATCTTCCCAGTTCTCGTAGGGGAACGCCGCCTCACGATCGATGCCGTCGGCTCGTTTGGCGAAGAGCGGCCCGAGTTCGGCCATCTTGTCGATGATCGCTTGCCGTTCTGGTGTGTGGAGAGCACTGCTCATGTGTGGAAGTCCTGCTGTTCAAGCGATGTCGTGTCGAGGAATGCAGCAAGGGCTGCGTTGAACTGGTTTGGCACTTCGGCTGGGGTGAGGTGGCCAGCACCGGACAACACCTGCAGCGAAGCATGGGGAATGCCGTCGGCGAGGAGCTGTGAATAGGAGAGGGGCGTTTCTTCGTCATGCTCTCCGACGAGGACGAGGGTGGGTTGCTGGATCTCAGTGAGCCTGGCCCGCACGTCGTTGTCAGGCAAACACATGACAGCAGCGCGAAACCCTGCTGCGGAGATCTGACTGAATGCACCAACCGTCTCTTCTCGAACGAGCCCTTCGAGTTGCACATGGGTGATGGCGTCGACAGTGAGGTCGGCAGCATCCCCCGGTGAACCACCGGCATCGATTGGGTCGAGACGATCCTTGATCCAGCCCTCGCGACTGGTGCCATCCATGCCGAAGGCTGGACTGCTGTCAGCCAACACCAGACGGTCCACCCGGTGAGGGTGGTCGAGCGCAGTGTGCAGGGCGTGCATGCCCCCGAACGAAAGCCCGATGAGGGTCGCTCGTTCGATATCGAGCACGTCGAGAAAATCGACGAGGCGCTGAGCGATGCCCGAGTAGGTCAACGGCTCGAGCGATGCAGAACCCCCGTAGCCAGGCATGTCCCACGCAATGCAGCGGTAGCGATCCGAGAGGCCGCGGAGCTGTTCGCCCCAGGCAATTCGAGAGCCGCCGAGTCCGTGGAGGAACACCAGCGGTTCGCCAGTACCTGCTTCTCGCCACGCCACATCACCCTGGAGGTGATCAGTCATCTCGCCGTTCGTCACCGACGCAGCGTAGATGGGATCAAGGCGAGGTGAAGAGTGCCCGACCGCAGCGGTGGCGCAGCGTCGAGTTGAACGTCAGAGATGGTCGGCGGTCGAGTTCGGCAGCTGATGCTCTGCGGGGTGTCCGCCCTTTCGTGCTCGTGGTGCCGCCACCTTCTCCAGCTGCGGTTTGCTCGTGCGTCGGCGATGACATTCAGACCGCTGAGGTGATGGGACCGCCCGATGTCGTGCTCACCGGCCAGTTCATCGACAGCGGACCGAGCGGCGTCACCGAGGGTTTCGTTCTTGACGAGCCCGGAGTGGCCTATCTCTTCGATGTCGACGCCGTTCGTGCGGGTGCCGTCGGGACGAGCTCGGTTTCCTACGAGGCGGCCTGTGTTCAATCCATCGGGTCGACCGCGCTCTGCAGGCAGCGGCGCAGCACTCCGGGTCGCCAGATGATGGCGGTTCGCCGATCCTCACGGCTAGCTGAAGCTGAGGGAGCCGTCGTCGAGGTCGGCGAGGGGCAGTTCCTTGCGCTCGTTCCAGTAGTCCTGGGTGTGACGCCACGGATCCTTGGTGCCCTGCTTGGGCATGAGGTCGAGACCGCGCATGATGTAGCCGGGGTTGAAGTTCTCGGGGTCGACCCATGGCAGCTGCGCCATGTCGTTGTCCTCGGGCCGAAGCCGAGGCACGACGACGGTCGCATCCTTTTCATCCATGTGCTGGAGCAAACGGCAGACGAAGTCGCCGATCATGTCGGCCCGCAGTGTCCAGCTGGCTCGGAAGTAGCCGAACACCCAGGCCATGTTCGGAATGCCAGTGAACATGGTTCCTCGGTAGGACACCGTCTCGTGGAACTCGAGGGGTTCGTCATCGATGGTGAACGCAATGTCGCCGAGCACGTTGAGATCGAACCCGGTTGCGGTGACCACGATGTCAGCCTCGAGGGTCTTACCTGACTCGAGCAGAATGCCTTCGGGTGTGAACCGCTCGATGTGGTCAGTGGCCACCGATGCGTCGCCCCGAGCAATGGCGTGGAAGAGATCGCCGTCTGGGACCTTGGCAATGCGCTGCCGCCACGGCAGGTAGTTCGGCGTGAAGTGTTCCTTGATCAGCGTCTCGTCGTCGATGATCTCTCGGATGGCCTCGAACAGCTGTTGTTTGAGTGCCTCGGGATCTTCGAACGCCATCTTCGTGATGAGGTTCCCGTCGGCGAGCGCCTTGCGGCGAACGATCTCGTGGATCCACATCTCGTCGATCTCGAGCTCGCGGAGTGTGTCGGCGAGCTCGTCGACGTTGCGGCCAGTGGAGAAGTAGGTGGGGGAGCGCTGGAGCATCGTGACGTGGCCCGCATCGTCAGACATCGCGGGAATGAGCGTCGCTGCAGTAGCGCCCGAACCGATGACGACGACGTTCTTGCCGGCGTAGTCGAGATCGTTCGGCCACGTCTGCGGGTGCACGATCTGGCCGTTGAAGTCATCCATGCCTTCCCACTCAGGCATGTAGCCGCTCGAGTGGCGGTAGTAGCCCTGGCACATCCATAGGAAGGAGCACGTGATCTCCTGCTCGTCACCAGCGGCGTCGGTGGCGGTGAGCGTCCACTGCTTGTCGACGCTCGACCAGACGGCGGACGAGATGTTGTGGTCGTAGCGGATGTGTCGATCGAGATCGTTCTCTTCGATGACGTCGCCCATGTATTTCATGATCTCTTCGGCCGAAGCGATCGGGGCGCTCGTCCATGGCTTGAACCGGTAGCCGAACGTGTAGAGGTCGCTGTCGGAGCGAACGCCGGGGTAGGTGTGGGTACGCCAGGTGCCGCCGAAACCGTCTTGGGATTCGAGCACGACAAAGGACTTGTCGGGGCACTGGTCTTGCAGATGGTAAGCGCCGCCGATTCCGGAGATGCCGGCACCGACGATGAGTACGTCGAAGTGTTCAGTCATGATCGCTCCTCGCGAGTGGACGAGGGTCAGTCTGACAAAGCATCGGGCCGACGAGAAATCGACTCCTACTCCGCGCCGGAAGCCGTGGCGATGTGGTCGGCCAATCGTTCGGCGAGAGCCACCAACGTCAGCGTTGGGTTCACGTAGCCGGATGTCGGAAAGACCGAGCTGCCAGCGATGAACAGGTTCGGTACGTTGTGGACTCGCCCATTCGGCGTGACCACGCCGTCCTCGGGGCGATGGCTCATGCGGGTCGTTCCCATGTGGTGGGCCATGCTCGATGGCACACCGAGCTCGTCGAACGATCCCGCTCTCGGCACGTAGGTGCCGAGACCCGCTTGCTCGACGTATTCGGCAATTCGCTTCTGCACCGCCAAGACGCTGGTGCGAACCTGCTCACCGATCTTCCAGTCGACCTTGGGAAGTGCCGACCCGAACGCATCGGTGGTGTGCGAGAGCGAGACTCGGCTGTCGAACAGCGGTGGCTGCTCACACTGGAGGACGACTTCGAGCCTGGTGAATCCCATGCCGCCGACACCGTCGCCCCAGCCGCCTCGTCCGTAGCCAGGCAAGAGTGAGCGATGACGCAGCAGGGAGTTGAAGGCTGCGCGCGGGAAGTAGTCGACCCCTGATGCGATTTTCGTCAGCGACCGGAGGAGCTCTTCCGGGTTCTTCAGTTGCTGCTTCGGATTCTGTAGCAACCACTTGAGGGTGTCGGCAGCGACGAGGTGGCGCTCGCTCGGTCGAGGGAAGATCGAGAACGCCATGCGAGTGGCTTCCAACTCTTCAGACAACGCTGCTGAAGTCGAGGCGTAGCCGTGCACGACCCCGGTGCCGACATCGGCCAGATCGAAGAACGCCATGGCGTCGATTGCCTTGTCACTCTCGACCTCGACATGGCCGATCGAGAAGAGCGGATGGTCCATGAAGTAGCGGCCGACGTTGTCGTGTTCGTTGCCGATGCCGCCGTTGCCTCGATCCGAGGTGAGTAGCAGCCTGGCGTTTTCGATGGCCCCGCATGCCAGGACGAATCTCGAGGATCGAACCGAGGACTCCCCGTCGTTGTCTCGGTAACGGGCGGCGGTGATGGCCCCGTCGCCCTGGTCGATGATGAGTTCCACGACGGTTGCATCGGTCTGGATTCGGCACAACGAACTGGCCCTCAACTCGCCGACGAGCCGCGACCGAAACTCGTCACTGAGCCCAAAGCGGAACCACTTCGCATCGAAGTCGGCCCAGAAGTCTTCGCCCAGGGCATTTCCGCGAGCGGAAGTTGGAGGGTCGTAGTCGTCGGCGCCGATGGCGAAGTGCTCGTGCGCCCGGTGCAACCACGGCTCGAGCTCGTCGAATGTGATCGGCCAACCGGAACCAGCAACCCAAGGTCGTTCGGCAACGTCTTCGGGGTCGATGAGGCCGTAACGAAGGCCCATCTGTTCGTCTGCGGTCTGACCAGCGGTCTTGACGACCCATGCATTCGAGTTGCCTGCGAGGCGTCGGGTGCGATTCTCGATGGCGTTGAAGTGATTGATCGGATCGCCCGTGACCGAGGCTGCCGAGAGTTGTTGGCGCTCGTGATCGTGATGGACGGCGCCGCTTTCGAGCATCGTCACCGACAAGCCGCGCCGCACCAGCTCAGCGGCGACGACGAGGCCAGCCGGCCCGCTCCCGACCACGCAGACGTCGCTCGGTTCCCGAAGGCCGCCGACCTGATGCTCATTCGTGTTGTCCGTCGACATTCCAGATCCCCTGTCGTATCCAGCCCATGCAGGCTGTAGGCCGATGTCGTCAACACCTCTGGGTGAATCAGCTTGCCGCCGAGTAGCTCTTCCCTGCAGCACGTCAGCGAGAAAACGCCGGACGAGCACTCCCCGGGTCGGGTTAGCATCCAGCGGGTGATTCGTGACGATCTCCTCTCGGCCGTGCATGCGGCGTTGACGACCATCGGCGTTGCCGATGTTCCCGACGCAGTGGTGGTCGAGCGGCCCGCCCGACCAGAGCATGGCGACTGGAGTACCAACGCTGCGCTCGTGTGCTCGAAAGCACTCGGAAAGAACCCGCGTGAGATTGGTCAAGCACTCGCTGATGAACTGATCACCAACCCGCCGAAACATGTCGAGGCTGTCGAGATCGCCGGGCCTGGTTTCGTCAACTTCAGGCTGGCCAACACGTGGCTCTACGACGTTCTCGGCGAAGTGATCGCGGACGGCGTCGAGGGCTATGTCACGCCAGATCTCGGCAAGAGAATGCGGGTCAACGTCGAGTTCGTCTCCGCCAACCCGACTGGCCCGCTCCACGCAGGCCATGGCCGCTGGGCCGCCTACGGAGATTCGCTCTGTCGGTTGTTTGCCCGCTGTGGTTACGTGCCTCACGCCGAGACCTACGTCAACGACCGGGGCGTTCAGATACAACACTACGGCGATTCACTCGCCGCCCGTAAGCGCGGCGAGCAGCCTGCTGAACACGGCTACCAAGGCGCCTACATCACCGAGTGGGCTGCCGAGATGCCCGACGATGTCGACCCCGCGGTGTGGGGAATCGAGCACGCTCTCGAAGACCAGAAGCAAGCACTTGCCGCCATGCACGTTGTTTTCGACACTTGGTCGAGCGAGAAAGCCTCAGTGGAGGCTGGTCACATGGAGTCGGCGCTCGAGCGGCTGAAAGCCGCCGGTCATGTCTACGAAGAAGAAGGCGCCACCTGGTTGCGCACCACCGACTTCGGTGACGACAAGGATCGGGTGCTGATCAAATCCGACGGCGACATGACCTACATGCTTCCCGACATCGGCTACCACGAATCGAAGTTCGAGCGCGGCGACCTGATCATCGACATCCTCGGTGCTGACCATCACGGCTACGTCCCACGGATGAAGGCTGCGCTGCAGCTGCTCGGCCACCCAGCGGATGCTTACGAGGCGATCATCGGGCAGAACGTGAAACTCATGCGTGACGGTGAAGAGGTCAAGCTCTCCAAGCGCACCGGCACCATGATCGAGATCCGCGAACTCATCGATGACGTCGGTCCTGACGTTGCTCGGTTCGCCTATCTGATGCAGTCGATCGATACTTCGATGGTGCTCGACATCGACCTGCTGGCCGAGCAGTCGTCAGAGAACCCGGTCTTCTACGTGCAGTACGCACACGCCCGGATCCACGCGATTGGTCGCATGGCTGCTGAACGGGGCATCTCCAGGGCGCCTCTTGCCGACGCAGATCTCTCGCTGCTGCAACACGAGCGTGAGCTGCAGTTGCTGCGTGATCTGTTTTCGCTCAATGACGTCTTGGTGTCGGCCATGGCCGAGCGAGCACCTCACAAGATCAGCCAATGGGTCCGAGAACTGGCTTCGGCATTCCAGGGCTTCTACCACGACTGCCCCGTGCTTCGCGAAGACGTCGACCCTGCCCTTCAACAGGCCCGGCTGTGGCTGGTCGAGGCCACACGTATCGGCCTCTCCATCGGTCTCGACTTGCTCGGTGTCGATGCACCGGAGCAGATGTGACCGCCGCACCGATCCCCCGGCACCTTCTTCCTGACAATGCATCGATCGGGTCGGCGGGTCAGCTCATCATCGGTGGCTGCGACACGCTCGAACTCGCTGCCGAGTTCGGCACGCCGCTGTTCGTCTACGACGAGGACCACCTTCGCGCTCGTTGCCGCGAGGCCGTTGCCAGCTTTGGCGACCGCGCCACGTTCGCCACGAAGGCCTTCCTCTGTCGGGCAATGGCTCGCCTTGCCTACGAAGAGGGCATGAGCCTCGATGTCGCCACTGGTGGTGAGGTCCACGTTGCCTTGTCCGCCGGGGTGCCTGCTGAGCGTCTTGTCATGCACGGCAACAACAAGTCGGTCGCTGAACTGGCGGTCGCAATGGACATCGGCATAGGCCGGATCATCATCGACAGCTTCGAAGAGATCGACCGGATCGAAGCACTGGTCGCCGGGGGAGCGACCCCGCCAACCGTGTTGCTTCGCGTCACGCCAGGGGTCGAGGCTCACACCCACGAGTACATCGCCACCGGTCAAGACGATTCGAAGTTCGGCTTCACTGTTTCGACTGGCGTTGCCCATCGCGCCGTCGAGCGGGCAGCTGCTTCGTCAGCGATGAACCTGGTCGGCATCCACGCCCACATTGGTTCGCAGGTGTTCCGGGCTGAGTCGTTCGCGGCCGTGGTCGGCGTGCTCGCTGACTTCACCAAGCCGCTCGATCTCCCGGAGCTCGTCGTCGGTGGCGGCCTGGGCGTCGCGTACGTCGAAGGCGAAGAGGCGCCCACCATCGGGCAGTGGTCCAAGATCTTGCTCGACGCGGCTGCTTCGTCTGGTGTCACCGCATCGATCGGCATCGAGCCGGGACGATCCATTGCTGCTGCTGCTGCGATCACGCTGTACACCGTCGGCACCATCAAAGAGCTCGAAGGCATCCGCACCTACATCGCCGTCGACGGTGGCATGAGCGACAACCCCCGCCCCGTTCTGTACGGCTCTGGCTACGAAGCCTTCATGCCGGCCGCCGTTGCCGCAGCCCGTGATCGCGAAGCTCGCATCGTTGGCAAGCACTGCGAATCCGGCGACCTGCTCGTTCGAGAGGCGCATGTCCCTTCCTCTCTGGCGGTTGGCGACCTTCTGGCCACCCCCGTCACCGGTGCCTACGGCCACTCGATGGGTTCCAACTACAACAAGGTCCTGCGACCTCCTGTGGTGTTCTGTCGTGACGGCGACGCCCGTCTGGTCGTGCGGCGAGAGACCAACGAGGACCTGCTCCTCACCGATGTCGGATGAGACGACGCCAGTTCAACGCGATGTCAGCTCAACGCGATGCCCAAACAAGACTGTTCGATTCCATGCACCACCTGAGAGTGAGCGTTAGATGAGTGAAACCCCAATAGCAGTGCCATCGAGCAAGGTGCGAGTGGGCCTGCTCGGTTGCGGCATCGTCGGCGGTGCCTTGGTGCAGATCATCGGCGAACGTGCCGATGCGATCGAAGCTGCATCGGGCATTCGGCTCGAGGTCACATCCATAGCGGTTCGTAGCACCAGCCGCGACCGTGGCGACGGCATCGATGCTGCGCTGCTCACCACCGATGCCCGGGCGCTTGTCGTCAGCTCTGATGTCGACTTGGTGGTCGAGGTCATCGGCGGTATCGAACCGGCCCGAGAACTCATCCTCGCAGCGGTTGCTGCTGGCAAGCCGGTGGTCACCGCCAACAAGGAACTGCTGGCCAATTGCGGCGCCGAGCTCTACGCCGCCGCCGATGCTGCTGGCGTCGATTTGCTTTTCGAAGCCGCTGCGGCCGCAGCGATCCCGATCGTTCGTCCGCTGCGCGAATCGTTGATCGGCGAAGACATTCGGCGAGTGATGGGCATCGTCAACGGCACGACCAACTTCATTCTCACCAAGATGGCTGAAGAAGGTTCGGCCTACGGCGACGCCCTGGCCGAGGCGCAAGAGCTCGGCTTCGCTGAGCGTGACCCGACTGCCGATGTCGAAGGCTTCGATGCCGGAGCGAAGGCGGCGATCATGGCATCGATCGCCTTCGGCTCTCGAGTGGTCGCCGGCGACGTCTACCACGAGGGCATCTCGAACGTCACCGCTGCCGACATCGAGTTCGCCAAGCGGTTGGGCTACCAGATCAAGTTGTTGGCGATTGCAGAGATGTTCGATGACGGTCAGCGCGAGATCGGTGTGCGAGTACACCCGGCGATGGTCCCGGACTCCCACCCACTGGCTTCGGTCAGGGGCAGCTTCAATGCCGTGTTCGTCGAGTGCGTCGATGCCGGCGAGCTGATGTTCTACGGCCGCGGCGCCGGTGGACGCCCGACCGCCTCTGCGGTGCTCGGTGACGTGATCGATGCCGCGATCAACGTCAGCCGGTCCACGCATCGCACAGTGCCAGGCGCGCTCAGCACCGAAGTGGCATCGATCCGAGCGATCGACGACCTCGAAAGCGCCTATTACGTCAATCTCGAAGTCGACGATTCACCCGGCGTCTTGTCGACCGTTTCTGGTGTCTTCGGCGGCCATGGTGTGTCGATTCGGTCGATGGAACAGGAGGGGTTGGCCGGCGAGGCTCGCCTGGTCTTCGTGACTCATCGAGCAGTCGAACGAGACCTGCAGGCCACGCTCCATGATCTTCGTAAGCTCGACGTCGTGCTCGGCGTGCGGAGCGTCATGCGTGTCATCAGCTGATGATCAACTACGAATCGACCAGAGGCGAGGCACCGCCGCTTGCCTTCGCCGACACGCTCCTCGCTGGGCTCGCCACCGATGGTGGTCTCTACTGTCCCGTCGAGATCCCTGAGCTTCCCGAGCTCGATCCCGAGATGAGCTACGCCGAGATCGCCGAGCTCGTCATGTGGCCATTCGTCGAGGGGTCGATCGAGCGCGAGGCCTTCCACACGATGGTCGTCGACGCCTATCGGCCGTTCCGAGACGACGCAGTCACACCGCTGGTCGAGCTCGGTGCCAACCAGTATCTGCTCGATCTTTCGAAGGGCCCCACGCTGGCTTTCAAGGATGTGGCACTCCAGTTGGTCGGCCGAATGCTCGAGCACGAGTTGGGTAATCGAGGCGGTGAGGCAATGGTCTTTGCTGCGACCTCGGGCGATACCGGCTCGGCGGCGATCGAGGCGCTGGCGAATCGAAACCACCTCGCCATCACGGTGCTGCACCCGTTGGGGCGCGTCAGCGATGTGCAGCGCAAGCAGATGACCACGGTCGACGCACCCAACGTGATGAACGCAGCCGTCAACGGCACGTTCGATGACTGCCAAGATCTGGTGAAGGCGGCCTTCAACGATCCGGAGCTCCGTGAAGGTCTTCGCCTTGCTGCGGTCAACTCGATCAATTGGGGCCGAGTCATGGCCCAGATCGTCTACTACGTCGTGGCGTCGCTCCGCATCAACAACATGTCGGCCCCGATCAGCTTTTCAGTGCCGACCGGGAACTTTGGCAACGTGCTCTCGGGCTGGTACGCCAAGCGCATGGGTGTGCCGATCGACCGGCTGATCGTTGCGTCGAATCGCAACGACGTGCTCACGCGCTATTTCGAAACTGGCACGCTGTCGACTCGAGATGTCGCCCCTTCGCTCAGTCCGAGCATGGACATCCAGGTGTCGTCGAACTTCGAACGCTTGCTCTGGGAAGCGAGTGGCCGTGACGGAGCCGCTGTTGCGGCGTTACTGACCGAGTTCCGGTCGAGCGGTCGGACGCCCGTCCCGCAAGGCTGGACCGAGCTGATCAGAGCCGAGTTCGATGCAGCGAGGGTGAGTGACGAAGACACGCTGGCCGAGATTGCTCGGGTACACAACGATCTCGGGCTCTTGCTCGATCCGCACACAGCGATCGGTACTCGCGTGGCTCGCGATCTCGCGCAGAGCGGGGTTCCGATGGTCACGCTCGGCACTGCTGATCCGGCCAAGTTTCCCGACGCCGTCGAGCAAGCAACCGGCGTACGCCCGCCGCTTCCCGCTTTCCTCTCCGAACTCTTCGATCGGACCGAGCAATTCGTCGAGTTCGACAACGACCTCGCGACCGTCGCCGAGGCCATGGCGGCCTTCGCCGCCACCGTTGCTGCGTCGTCGCCGGGCGACAGTGCCGCCTCGTCGCCGGGCGACAGTGCCGACTCGTCGCTGGGCGACAGTGGAGGAAACACACACACTCGGTAGTCTTCCGCCAGCGGAACACACGGCTATCCAATGCCGGTGGTCTAGCTCGCGGGTTTCGGTTCGAAGACTTCGGTCATGATGAATCGGGGGCCCATCGCCATCCGGCGCCGATCAACAGAGGCGCCAGTAGTGCCGGTTGTGCCGGCCCCGAGGAGTGTGTGTTGTGAGCGACAACTTGAGCGTCGAACGCGTCGAGCTGCAGAAAAAAGACAAGTCTGAACTGCAGACGATCGTTGCTGCACTCGGCGGGAAACCGCCGAGCCGCGCCACCAAAGCGGATCTCATCGACGCCGTTCTCGAGCTTTCCGGCGTCGTCGAGTCCGGCAGCGTCGAGTCCGGCAGCGTCGAGCCCGGCGATGTTGCGCCATCGGGTGCCTTCGAAGCTGACCAAGCGCCTTCGGCTGACTCCGACGCTGCAGAACAGGCACCGGCGGAGCCGTCGGACGATGCGCCAACCGAGCCAGCAGCCGATGCTGCTCCTTCAGCCGGACGCTCTGAAAAGCCGTCAGCGGGCCGAGCTCCTCGACCGCGTCGAGGTAAGAAGAACGCCGAGCCGCCAGCTGAGTGGGAGACCGACGTCGAGACCAACGGTGGCTCTCCCAGTAGCGAGTCTCAGGGCGGACGTCCCCAGCAAGGCGAAGCAAAGAAGCAGGGCGGCAGCGGTTCCAATGACCGCAGCACCGGAAACCATGAACGCTCGAAGGGCGATCGTGTCGGCGCCGACAAGTCAAGTGTTGACAAAGGCACTGACAAGGGCAAGGGCGAAAAGTCGAATGCTGAAAAGGGCAACGGCGACAAGTCTGACGGCGACAAGGGCGGTAATCACAAGAGCGGCGACGACAACAACGGTGATGATGGGGACGGTTCGAACCGTCGTCGTCGGCGCCGGGGCCGTGGCCGCGATCGCGACGACGAGCAGCTACCAGCCATGGAAGCGATCGAAGCCACCGGCTACCTCGACTTGCGTGACGACGGTTACGGGTTTCTCCGTGTCAACGGGTACCTGCAGTCCGCCGAGGACGTGTACGTCCCGGTCAAGATGGCTCGCCTCTTCGGACTCCGTAAGGGCGACCTCGTCGAAGGCACAGCTCGCCCAGCCAACCGCAACGAAAAGAACCCGGCGCTGCAGTCGATCACGTCGATCAACGGGGCTGATCCTGAACTGAGCAAGTCTCGTCTTCGCTTCGAAGACCTCACGGCGATCTCGCCGTTCGAGCGTCTTCGTCTCGAGATGGATGAGCGCCCCACTGCTTCGGCCGCTCGGCTCGTCGACCTCCTGGCGCCGATCGGTAAGGGCCAGCGAGGTCTCATTGTTGCTCCGCCCGAATCTGGCTCGATCGAACTGATCAAGCAGCTCGCTGGTGGAGTCGAGATCAACAACCCCGAAGCCCATCTGATGGTGTTGTTGTTCGATGGCCGCCCCGAGGACGTCGTCGAGGTCCGTCGCTCGCTCGAGTTCGGCGAAGTTGCTGCAGCATCGTTCGATGCGCCGCCGGAAGAGCAGTGCGCGTTGGTCGATTTCACGATTGAACGGGCCAAGCGCATGGTCGAAGGTGGCGAGGACGTCGTCATCATCGCCGACGGCCTCACCAGCATCGCCAAGGCCTACAGCCTCGGCGTTCAGCCTTCAGGTCGGACCATCGCTGGCGTTGATGCCGCCGCCTTGCACCCCACAAAGCGGTTCTTCGGATCGGCCCGGAAACTCGAAGAGGCTGGGTCGCTGACGATTCTGGCCACGATTCGAGTCGGCACCGGCGCCATCTTCGACGAAGCCATCTTCGAAGAGTTCCAGGGCACCTCCACCTCGGAGATCCATCTCGATGCGTGGCTCGCCGATGAAGGCGTGTTCCCGAACATCGACCTCGAACTCTCGATGACTCGAAACGCAGACCTGCTCGCTGAACCCGACGATCTCGCTGTGGTCGATGTGCTTCGAGCGCTGATGGCAACCGCCATCGATGAGGCCGACGGACCAGCCGTGGATGCCGCTCGGCGACTCGTCGAACGCCTCGAAGCAAGTACGTCGAACGAAGCATTTCTCGCCGGCATCGCCAAGGCGACCTCGCTCTAACAAATCCACGACCTCGTCGACGAGGTTTCACTCGGCGTTCTCAACCGCCAGAATGGTCCAGCTATGAAGACCGATATTCACCCGAACTACCGCTACGTGGTCTTCCAGGACCCCTCAGCGGACTTTTCCATCCTCACCAAGTCGACGATCAAGACAGATGAGACCGTCGAGTGGGAAGATGGAAACACCTACCCGCTGCACAAGGTCGACATCTCGTCAGCCAGTCACCCCTTCTTCACCGGCCAGATGAAGATCATCGACACCGCTGGTCGTGTCGAGCGCTTCGAGCGTCGCTTCGGTCGTCGTAAGAAGACCGACGAGACCACTGAAGCAGAGGGAACTGCAGCCGCAGCTCCTGAAGCAGACGAGAGCTGAGTCCTGAGCAATCAGCTCGGACAGGAGCAGAGGCGACTTCTCGTCGCTGCCAAGCTCAAAGCTCTCGTTCGGGGCCATCTCGGCTCAGAACTGATCATGGACGATTCCCTCGGCGTAGCCGGGGGTTTCGTCGCGTCTGCCGACGCTGGAACTGATCGTCGACACGGCGTGTTCTACGCCGCCGACGAGCGGATGGCTGGGCCGGCGCTGATCTGGGCGTTGCGGTCCGAGGTGGATCATCTGCACCTTGTTGCTGAAGCCGAGCACGCTGGTGCGCTTGCCCGCCGAGTGAGCAACGTCGAGGCGTTTCGCATCGATGTCGTTGCCGTTGACGGTGTGGAACTCATCGCGGCCGAGCCGGTGCCGATCGCTGCTCCGCCGGTACTCAGCGCCGAAATGTGGGAGTTGGCGCCGATTCTGAGCGAGGCAGGGGCGCGGCCGGTCGACGATCACGGTCGAATCGTTGCTGAGGTGGCTGGTCTCGAAGTGGCTCGGATCGACCGGCCAGTGAACGAACCAGCCTCGATCGAGGTCGGCGTTGGTGAGGCCGATCGCGAGCTTCATACGCTCGTGCACTCAAATCTCGACAGTGGCAGCGCTGTTCGACGTGCGGTCGCAATGGTGACAGCGGAACGGCAACGCGATTCGATACATCCGCTTGCGCGTATGGCGCGAGAGCGCTGGATTCGCTCGATGCTCATCGATGATCCGTCGTCGATCGGCCTCGAGTCGCTCACTGTAATTCCACCGCTCGTCGCTCGCAGCACGGTGCTCGGCAATGTGCCCTCGGCGGCCATGGGCGCCCGCCCCGACGGCACGCCCGTGGTGGTCGTGTGTTCCAGCGGCATCGACCTCGACGTCGTGCCAGAAGCTGTGGACTACCGGCAGCGTGAGCTGCCAGAGGCCGAGTTGTGGATCGTGGTCCCGAAGCGAGATCGTCACGGCATCACCGAAACCTTGGTGGCGATCACTCGCGATTGTGAACTCCTGACCGTCGACCCGCCCTGGTGAACCGCTGCAGCTCGCTAGCATTCCGCTGATGCTCGACCGGATCGCCGCCATCGAACGCGAACACGCGGAGATCGAAGCGAGGCTCGGCGACCCCGATCTCGCATCAGACAACAAGCGGTACGTCGAGATCATGCGTCGATACTCCGAGTTGGGCGAGATCGCTTCGGTCGGTGGTGCGCTCCGCAGCGCTCACGAGACGCTCGACGTCGCCAAGATGCTTTTCGCCGAGGCCGAGTCTGACGAGCGCGAAGAGTTGCGGGCCGAGATCAACAGCGCCGAAGCGGCGATCGAACGACTCGAACAAGACGTCCGATTGCTGCTGCTACCGAAAGACCCCAACGACGGCCGCAACGTCATCGTCGAGATCCGCGGGGCCGAAGGCGGCGAGGAAGCAAACCTCTTCGCCAGGGATCTCTTCGAGATGTACAAGAGCTATGCCCAGAATCAGAAGTGGAAGATGGACATGCTCGGTTCGCACACGTCTGACCTTGGCGGATTCAGCGATGTCACATTCTCACTGGCAGGCGAAGGGGTGTGGACACGGATGAAGTTCGAGGCCGGTCCGCACCGCGTGCAGCGTGTGCCGGTCACTGAGTCGCAAGGCCGGGTGCACACGTCGTCGGCCACGATCTCGGTATTGCCAGAAGCCGACGAGATCGACATCGCCATCGACCAGAACGACTTGCAGATCGACACCTATCGATCATCCGGAGCTGGTGGTCAAAGCGTCAACACCACCGACTCAGCGGTTCGTATCCTCCACAAGCCCACCGGCGTGATGGTCACGATGCAAGACGAGAAGAGCCAGATCCAGAATCGCGCCCAAGCAATGGTCGTGCTGCGGTCTCGTCTTCTGGCCGCCGAGCAGGACAAGGCCAGAGCGGAGAGCTCCGCCCAGCGCAAGGACCAAGTCGGTGGCGGCGGTCGCTCGGAGAAAATTCGTACCTACAACTTCAAGGAGAATCGGGTCACCGACCACCGCATCGGCCTCACGCTCTACAAGCTCGACAAGATCTTGTCTGGCGAGCTCGACGAGGTGAGTGACGCTCTCGTTCAAGAAGAGCGCACACGGCAGCTCCAAGAAGAAATCGCCGACGGTTCAGACCGGTCGTGAGCACCGATCCTGCGTCGGCAGCAGAGCCAGTCGAAGGCACCGTTGCTTGGCGGACGTTGCTTCTCGAAGCCACCGAGAGGCTGACGATCGTCGGCATCAACGAACCCGAAACCAGCGCCCGTCGAATCGTCGAAGAGTGCTCGGGAGCTGACGGTGCCGAGTTGGCAATGGTGTTGAGCGATCTCGTCACCGAGAGAGGAATGGCGGCATTCGACCGGCTGCTCGCTCGACGGCTCGACGGCGAACCCATCCAGTACGTCGTTGGTCGCTGGGGATTCCGTTCCCTCGACCTCTTCGTGGATCACCGGGTGTTGATTCCTCGGCCAGAAACCGAAATTGTCGCTGGTGTCGCGATCGACGAGGTCCGAAGGCTTGCCGGTGGCGGACCAGTTGTTGCTGCCGATCTCGGATGCGGAAGCGGTGCAATCGGCCTGTCGATCGCAGCAGAAGTCAACGATGTGGACACGTGGCTGACCGATGTCTCGGACGAGGCGCTCGTGGTTGCCAGAAGCAACTTGGCCGGACTGGGCCGAAAGGCGGCTCGGACCCGCATCGGACAGGGCTCGTGGTTTGACGCTCTACCGAACGAACTCATGGGGACGGTCGGGGTCATCGCATCGAATCCGCCGTACATAGCAGTGGAGGAGGAGCTCAGCTCCGAAGTCACCGACTGGGAACCCTCGCTGGCTTTGATTTCCGGACCAGCGGGAACCGAAGCTCTCGACCACCTCATCGATGCTGCCCCGCAGTGGCTGGTCGACGATGGTGCACTCGTGCTCGAGATGTCGCCGTGGCAGACCGAGGCAATGGCGGAGAGGGCTGGTGAGCAATTCGTCGAGGTAGAAGTGTTCGAGGATCTGAACGGGCTGGCCCGTGGCGTTGTCGCAAGGGTCCTTCGACGCTGACGCTGCGCGTCGAGGTGGAACTGTGCTGGGTCAGAAGTCATCTCGCCGCTCACTGGTGATGCGGCTACTGTCCGGTCAAACGGCACGAGGAGACATGCGATGTTCGGACGAAACAACAAACTCGACACGGGTTGGCTTTCAGGCGTGACCCTTTTTGAAGGCTTCAGCAACGAACAGGTCGAACAGGTGGCGGAGCTCGGTCATCGAGTCGAAGCATCTGCTGGTGCTGAGATCGCTGATCAGGGCCGCGTTGGCAGTGAGTGCTGGGTGATTGTCGAGGGGACGGCCCGCGTTGTCATGAACGGCGAATACGTGACGTCGGTCGGCGCCGGGTCGATGATCGGCGAGATGGCATTGCTCGAGCATCGACCGCGCAACGCTGCGGTCATCGCCGAGACCGACATGGTGCTGGTTTCTTTCGACACCGATGGTTTCAATGCGATCCTCGATGCCAACCCCGTGGCCAAAGACCGGATCTCGTCGATCCTCACCGCCCGACTCAGCGACAACATCAGTCGTCGCGACAGCGATAGCTGACATGAAGGTCGCGGTGGGTTCTGATCACGCTGGATTTGCCCTCAAAGAACTGCTGGCGGCACATCTCCTCGACGGCGGCCACGAAGTGATCGACGTGGGCACCGACTCGACCGAGTCTGTCGACTACCCCGAGTACGGCGCGGCGGTTGGTCGCAGTGTCACGTCTGGCGAGGCCGAACGAGGTCTTGCTGTGTGCGGCAGTGGTATCGGGATCTGTATGGCTGCCAACAAGATTCCCGGTGTTCGAGCGGCCACCGTGCACGATGTCACGTCGGCCACCTTCACCAGGCTTCACAACGACGCCAACGTCATGTGTGTCGGCGAACGTTTCATCGGGCCCCAGGTGGCGCTCGATGCCCTGGACGCCTTCCTCGCGACCGAGTTCGAGGGTGGGCGTCACGCTCGACGCACCGGTGCGATCGATCAGCTCCTGCAGTAACGACCCCGCTACCCTGACCTGCTTGGGCAGGGACAGACCCGCTCATCTCCTGCGGAGGTCTCCCGATGCCCTGGCCCACCACGATCGACGACGCTGTCAACACCCTCACCAGTGAGGAAGTCGACCGCCAGAACACCTCCCTCCAGCTGATTGCATCGGAGAACTTCGCTTCGCCGGCAGTCATGGCGGCGACCGGTTCGGTCTTCACCAACAAGTACTCCGAGGGATACCCGGGCCGTCGCTACTACGGCGGCAATGCAGTGGTCGATCAGGTCGAGACGTTGGCGATCGAGCGCATCTGCGCTCTCTTCGGTGCCGATCACGCCAACGTCCAGCCCCATTCGGGAGCCAACGCCAACATGGCGGTGTATCAAGCGCTGCTCGAGCCAGGCGACACCGTGCTCGGGCTCAGCCTCGACCACGGTGGTCACCTCACCCATGGATCGCCGGTCAACGCATCCGGACTCAGCTACAACTTCATTGGCTACGAAGTCTCGGGTAGCGATGAGCGCATCGATCTCGACCAGGTCGAAGCATTGGCCAAAGAGCACCGTCCCAAGCTCATCGTCACCGGCGCCACGGCGTACCCCCGTAACATCGACGCCACTCCTTTCCGTCGTATCGCCGACGAAGTCGGCGCACTCTTGATGTTCGATGCCGCACACGTCGCCGGGCTCATTGCCGCTGGCGTCTACCCGAACCCCGTGCCGCACTGCGACATCGTCACCTTCACCACGCACAAGACTCTTCGTGGACCCCGTGGAGGCTGCATCCTCACCACCGACGCCCATGCGAAGGCGATCGACAAGGCGGTCTTCCCCGGCCAGCAGGGCGGTCCGCAGGAACACTCGATCGCTGCGAAAGCCATCGCCTTCGCCGAGGCCGCTGCCCCCGAGTTCGCTGGCTACGGCGCACAGATCGTGGCGAACGCTTCTGCGCTCGCGAAGACACTCGTGGAGGAGGGCTTTCGCCTCGTGTCCGGGGGGACTGACAACCACTTGCTGCTCGTGGATCTCCAGACCTTCGACGCTGAACTCACCGGCAAAGAGGCTCAGATCGTCCTCGATGAGGCAGGCATCACCCTCAACCGCAACTCGATTCCCGGAGACCCACGGTCACCGTTCGTCACCTCTGGTGTTCGGATCGGGACCCCGGCAGTCACCACACAGGGAATGAAAGAAGCCGAGATGGCGACCATCGGAGCGCTCATCGCCCGAACCCTTCGGGAACGGACCGATCCTGCTGCGGTGGCGGCGATTCGCGAAGAGGTTCGAGCTCTCTGTGCTCCCTTTGCGCCATACCCCGAGCTGGCTTGACGTTTTCGACTTCGCCGAAAGGGAACCCTGCGGGTTTCTCGAGTTTGGCTTCGCCAAACGTCCCAGGGGTGTGAAAGCAGTCCATGAGGGCCTGCGGATGCCAGAAAGCTATTAGGTTGCGGCGGTGAACTCGGCACCGGCGCTGTCATCGCACCTCATGGTGATGGCCATCGCGTTCGGGGTCACGGTGCTCACCGTTCCGCTGGTTCGGGTGTTCGCCATTGCTCGCGGCCACGTGGTGGCGCCAGACGAACGACGGACCCACGACCGGCCAACCGCCAACCTCGGCGGCGCAGCGATGTTCCTCGGCTTCTGCGTCGCCATGGGAGCGGCTTGGATGTCCGGCCGGTTCGACATCATGTTCGCAGGATCGAGTGAGGCTCTCGGGATCGTTGCTTGTGCTGCGCTCGCCTACCTCGTTGGCTTCGTCGATGACATCCGCGAGATCTCCGCACCGGCGAAATTGGCCGGTTTGGTGCTTGCTGGCTCGTCGTTGGTGATCGGCGGTGTCTCGATCATCCAGTTCCGCATCCCGTTCTCTTCGGTGTTCATTCTTCCGCTCGACATGAGCTACCTCATCACCGTGCTGTGGCTGCTGGGGATCTGTAATGCCGTCAACTTCATCGACGGGCTCGACGGGTTGGCTGCTGGGATCATGGGCATCGCTGCGCTGGCGTTTTTTCTGTACGTCTCGCAACTCGGCAACGAGGGTCTCCTTGCCGAGTCCAACATCGGCTCGCTCATCGCAGTCATCGTCGTGGGCATCTGTGCTGGCTTTCTTCCTTGGAACTGGCACCCAGCGAAGATCTTCATGGGCGACGGGGGAGCGCTGCTCCTCGGTGCGCTGATGGCGGCGAGCACGGTCTCGGTCGGCGGGCGCGTCGAGGACCCATTCAGCGGCCAGACGTTCTTCTTCTATGCCCCGATGGTCATTCCGCTGATGATTCTCGGCGTGCCGATTCTCGACACGGTCTTCGCGATCGTGCGCCGAACGATCCGTCGGCAGGGCCTCGCCACCGCTGACAAAGGCCACCTCCACCATCGTTTGATGAACCTCGGCCACGGGCATCGCCGCAGCGTTGCGATTCTCTGGGCCTGGACCGCCCTGTTGTCGGCCCTGGTGCTCTGGCCGGTCTACAACGATCGTCAAGGTGACGCGATCGTGCCGTTCGGCATTGCCGCTTTCGGACTGTTGCTTCTTTCTGCTTTCTCTCCGGGCCTCCCCACCATCGTCAAGGCCGTTCGCGACATCGAACGCTTTCCCGGCGGTCCCAAGGACGGCGACGACAGCGAAGAGTCGAACGTTCGTCAGCTCGATGAGGTTCGACGATCGCGCTGATCAGAAATGCTCATGGGGTCGGTCGGCCGAGAAGTTGTGCGAATCCGGGTGGAAACATAAGGTTCTGGGCGTTGCCAGCACGGGCGACAGGGAGAGCGGGCCATGGGCACCGAAGCAGAAGCGACATCTGAATCTTCGGCCGGTCCTGATCGCCTCGACGGAATGCACGTGGCCGACTCGTCGGGCTCCTACGAACTCGTCCTCAGTGGTGTGATCTTCGGACTGTTCGGTTGGTGGCTCGACCGTCGCTTCGGGATGTCGCCAGTCTTCGTGATCATGTTCAGCATTCTCGGCGCTGTCGGCGGATGCCTGTCGTTGTTCTATCGATACAAGTACCGGATTGCCCAGATCCACGAAGAGACAGCAACACTCAAGGCAGCGGCGCAGCACGCAGCTGAGCAGCACGCAGCTGAGCAGCACGGTGGCGGTCGATGACCGACGAATCCGCACCCAGCGCTGATGCCGCCACCGGCCCTTCACCGCATCGGCTCGAAGGTCCGTCGCCAGCAGCTTCGGTTGCCAAGGACATGGTGAAGCGGGGCCTCCCGATGGTTCCGGTCGGCATGGCACTCGGTGCACTCTTTGCTGAACTCGACGGGGCTCTCTCGGTCGCCTTCGGCATGGTGCTGGTGCTGGTGAACTTCGTTCTTGCTGCTGCCTTGCTCGGATGGGCTTCAAAGATCTCTTTCGCCCTCGTTGCTTCCGTGGCTCTCGGTGGCTACGGACTACGCCTTGGGTTGATCTTCCTTGCCGTTTGGCTCGTGAAGGACATGTCTTGGGTCGCTATGGTGCCGCTCGGTGTCACCATCATCGTGACCCACCTCGGCCTGTTGTTCTGGGAGATGCAGCACGTGTCTGCATCCATGGCGAATCCAGGATTGAAGCCAAAGATCTCCAAGAAGGGTCCTCGACCTGTTGCCGCTGGGCGACGGGCGAATCGATGACCGAGCGGATCGTGTCGAGTGATTCGGCACTGAAACGTCAAATTTCCCACTAGCTTGCACCCGGCGCCAGACCCCTGGCCCGACAACTGAAGGAGTCGCTCAAGTGTTCGCACTCGAGTTCCCCCCAATTGACAACCTCGTGAAGTGGCCCGCCTATTTCGGCGAAGACACTTTCTACGCGTTCAACAAGATCGGCCTGATCAGCCTTCTTGCCATGGCCATCCCGACGGTGATGTTCCTCGTTTCCAAGAAGGACCTGGTGCCGAGCGGCATCCAAAACGTCGTCGAAGGCGTGGTCGAGTTCGTCGACAAGCAGGTCATCATGTCGGCGATCGGGCCAGAGGGCCGCAAGTACGCACCGCTGTTGTTGTCGATCTTCATGTTCGTCTTCTGGGGCAACCTCTTCGAAGTCATCCCCACCTTCCACATGCCGGCCAACGCACGTATGGCGAACCCGCTGCTTCTGGCCATCATTGCCTGGGCCACGTTCATCGGGGTCGGCATCAAGGCGCAGGGCTTCGGCGGCTTCATGAAGGGTTCGATCTTCCCCCCCGGAGTGCCCGTCTTCCTTCTTCCGCTGGTCGGGTTGATCGAATTGATCTCCACGTTCCTGCTTCGGCCCTTCGGCCTCGCCGTTCGTCTCTTCGCCAACATGCTTGCTGGTCACATTCTTCTCGTGACCTTCGGCGTGATCTGCATCACCCTCTGGCAAGCATCGGCGGTGGCCGTCGTGCTCCCGTTCAGCTTCGCCGTCTTGGTTGGCCTCACCGGCTTCGAAATCGGTGTCTCGTTCATCCAGGCGTTCGTGTTCTCACTTCTCACCGCTGTGTACATAAATCTTTCTCTGCACGCTCACTGATCGCACACACTGATCTCGAATGGGCCAGCATCCGCTGACCGTTCTCAACTCTGGCCTCCGGGCAGAAACCACCACAGCCCCACTTCGGGGCTACGAAACAGGAGAATCACCATCTCATGAGCTTCCTTGCAAGCACCGCAGCTCAGGTCGTTGAGTTTGCCGCTGAGGCGGAAACGACCGTTGATCCCAAGGCCGTTGCTGCCGCTGGTACCGCCGGTTACGCCTATGGCCTTGCTGCCATCGGCCCGGGTCTCGGCATCGGCTACCTCGTTGGTCAGGCCGTTCAGGCCATGGCTCGTCAGCCCGAGTCCGCCGCACAGGTGCAGACAGCGATGTTCCTCGGCATTGCCTTCACCGAGGCGCTCGCCCTCATCGGCTTCGTTGTCTTCATTCTCCTGAAGTTCGCCTGATCTCGTGAACGTCCTGCTGTTTGCCGCAGAAGCTGGTCCGCCAGACAACCCGATCCTCCCGGAGATCTCCGAGATGTTCTGGGGCGCAATAGCGTTCTTCACGCTCTGGGCGTTGGTGAAGTTCGTTCTTCTCCCGCCGGTTCGAGGTGCGATGGATGGCCGTGAAACGCAGATCCGTAGTGATCTCGATGCAGCTGAGGTCGCTCGTTCCAAGGCTGGCTCGGCGATGTCTGAAGCACAGGACCAGCTTGCCGGCGTCCGTGCTGAGGCTGCCGAGATCGTCGAAGCAGCCCGGGCCGAGGCAGAAGCGGAGCGGGCTACCGTCATCGCATCTGCTGAAGCTGAAGCCGCTTCGATCCGGTCTGCTGCTGCAGCCGAGATCGCCGCCGCCCGAACCGAGGCCATGTCTGGTGTCGGTCCTGCCGTCGCTGAACTCGCCACCGATGCAGCGTCCCGTGTCATGAAGCGCCAAATCACCCTGAGCGATGCTCAGCCTGTGGTCGACCGCTTCCTTTCCAACCCGAACTGAGGTTCACCACATGCTGGCAACCATCTTTGCGGCCGAAGGCCCCAACGGCGTTCACATCCCCGCCGATGTTCTCGAGGTCTACTGGGCGTCTGCCGCGTTCTTCGTCCTCATTGGCGTTGGCTGGTGGAAGGGCGGACCTGCACTCAAGGCTGCCCTTGCAAGCCGAACTGACCGCATCCGCGGTGAGCTGGCTGCTGCTGAAGCTGAGCGAGTCGAGGCAGAGAGTGCGCTCACTGCCAAGGCTGCCGACCTCCCCGACGTCAGCGTCGAGCAAGGTCGAATTCGCTCCGAGGCGCACGCAACCGCTGCCCGTTTGAAAGAGGAAATGGCTGTCAAGGCCACGTCCGACGCTGCAGCGCTCATCACCCGGGCAAACGGCGACACCGCGACGCAACGCTCTCAAGCACTCGCTGATGTTCGCGAAGAAGTCGCACGCCTCACCCGCGATGCAACCGAAGCCGTCGTCACCGACTCGCTCGACCCCACTGTCCAATCCGACCTGATTGATCAATACATCAGCCAGGTCGGCCAGAGCTGATCGCAAGATCAGTTCCGGAACGCACGTTCTAGACCGCCACATCAAGACGAGGATCGAACCCTTTCATGGATGCACACGCCGGATACGCCGAAGGCCTGTTGGCCATCGCCCGAGCCGAAGGTGATGTCGACAACACCAAGAGTCAGCTCGCTGACGTTGCGCGAGCCATTTCGAGCAACGAAGAGCTCCGCTCGACGTTGTCGAACAACCTGGTGCCCACTGCTGTCCGCGGGCAGATCGTCGACGATCTGCTCGCTGGGAAGTCCTCGGATGTGGTTCGTGCGATCGTCGGCATGATCGTTGCAGCTGGTCGTGGTGGTCAGCTCTCCGAGATCGTGCAGTCGTTCATCGGCCTCGCCGCTTCCTCCTCGGGCCGAGAGGTAGCAACCGTGCGTTCTGCTGTTGCTCTCACCGACGCCCAGCAGCAACAGTTGGTTGCTGCGCTCAAGCAAAAGACCGGAGCCGACGTCGAGCTCCAGGTGATCGTCGATCCCTCGGTGGTCGGCGGCGCCGTCACCACTATTGGTGACACCGTCATCGATGGTTCACTCCGTACTCGTCTCGCCCAGATGCGCGAAGCCCTCTAGGAGCTTTCATGGCACTCACATTCGATCCCGCTGACATCACCGGGGCACTCAAGAAGAATCTCGAAAGCTTCGAGTCCGACGTTTCGAGCAAGACCGTTGGTCGTGTGCTCGAAGTCGGCGACGGCATTGCCCGTGTAGGCGGTCTGCCTGACGCAGCCGTCAACGAGATGCTTCGCTTCGCTGATGGCACCATCGGTCTGGCTCTCAACCTCGACGAGGACTCGATTGGTGCTGTTGTTCTCGGCAACGTCGACGCCATCGAAGAAGGTCAAGCGGTCGAGTCGACCGGCGAGATCCTTTCGGTCCCCGTCGGTGACGGCGTCCTCGGCCGAGTCGTCAACATGCTGGGTGAGCCCATCGATGGCAAGGGCCCTCTGGTCAACGTCGAACAGCGCCGCATGGAGATCCAGGCTCCCGGAATCACCGGCCGCAAGCCCGTGCACGAGCCAATGCAGACCGGTATCAAGGCCATTGATTCGCTCATCCCGATTGGTCGTGGCCAGCGTGAGCTGATCATTGGTGACCGCAAGACCGGCAAGACCACCATCGCCATCGACGCAATCCTGGCCCAGAAGGGGCTGGGCGTGAAGTGCGTCTACGTCGGCATCGGCCAAAAGGCTTCGACCGTTGCCCAGACCGTGGCGCTGCTCGAAGAAGCCGGCGCCATGGAATACACCGTGGTCGTTGTTGCTTCTGCGGGCGACCCCGCTCCCTACAAGTTCCTCGCTCCCTACACCGGTTGCGCCATGGGACAGCACTGGATGGAGAATGCGGGCCACGCCCTCGCCGTCTACGACGATCTCTCCAAGCAGGCCGAGGCGTATCGCCAGGTTTCGCTTCTCCTTCGTCGCCCGCCGGGTCGCGAGGCATACCCCGGAGACGTCTTCTACCTCCACAGTCGTTTGCTCGAACGTGCCGCCAAGCTCTCTGACGACAATGGCGCAGGATCGATGACGGCGCTGCCGGTCATCGAAACCAAGGCTGGCGACGTCTCGGCGTACATCCCGACCAACGTGATCTCGATCACCGACGGCCAGGTCTACCTGCAGGACGATCTGTTCAAGTCTGGTATCCGTCCCGCCGTCGACGTGGGTGTCTCGGTGAGCCGAGTTGGTTCCGCAGCACAGATCAAGGCCATGAAGAACGCCGTCGGCACGATGAAGTCCGATCTGCAGCAGTTCCGTGAACTTGCTGCGTTCGCCGCCTTCGGTTCTGACCTCGACGCTGTGTCACAGCAGCAGCTCGATCGTGGCTACCGCCTCACCGAGCTTCTCAAGCAGGGCATCAACGTGCCTGTCCCGGTTCAGGAACAAGTCGTCATCCTCTATGCCGGTAACCGCGGCTATCTCGATGGGGTCGATGTTGCCGATGTCGGTCGCTATGAGGCTGAACTGGTCGATTGGTTCCGCAGCATGCACAGCGACAAGCTCCAGCACATCGTCGACACTGGCAAGGTCGAAGACGAAGAAGCTCTCGAAGCCGCCATCGGCGCCTTCACCGATCAGTTCGTCGGCTCTGCCGGCGCCGACGGCGAGCCGGGAATCGAAGCACAGGCCGATGCCGACAAGCGCATGGTCGACGCAACGAACACGCTTCCCGAAGAAGACGTGAGCCGGGCGGGGAACTGATTCATGCCGGGTGGAGCTGAACGCATCTTGCGCAGCCGTATTGGCAGCGTGAAGAACACCAAGAAGATCACGCGAGCCATGGAGCTCATCGCGGCCACACGTGTGGCCCGAGCTCAGCAGCGTGCCCGTGCAGCTCGTCCCTACTCCGAGCAGCTCACCGGGGTCATCGAGAACCTGGCTGCTGGCGGTGCCGATGTCAGCCATCCGCTGCTTCGCCAAGCAGAAAGCGTCGATCGAGTCGCCTTCATCATTTGCGCTGGCGATCGCGGTCTCGCAGGGGCCTACAACTCCGCGGTCATCAAGTCAGGTGAGCGAGAGATTCAAGCGCTCCGGGCCGATGGCGGCGACTACAAGATCATCACGGTGGGCAAGAAGGTTCGTGAGTACTACGAATTCCGTGGCTTCAACATCCACGCCGACTTCGAAGGCTTCACCGACAACCCCACCTACGAGAACGCCCGCATGATCGCTCGTTCGGTCCGTGAACTGTTCGACTCAGGTGATGTCGACCAGGTCGAACTCATCTACACCGAGTTCGTCAGCATGGGCACCCAGCGTCCCGTCGTGCGTCGGTTCTTGCCGCTCGAGTCGACCGAAACGATGGCAGACAAGGGTGGCGGCGACGCCGAAGCTCTTGCCGGATACGACTTCGAGCCGTCCCCTGAGGGTGTGCTCGAGGACTTGCTGCCTCGCTACGTCGAGGCCCGCTTGTTCGCAGCGCTGCTCGATGCAGCAGCGTCGGAGCACGCCAACCGGCAGCGAGCCATGAAGGCCGCTACCGACAACGCTGAAGACCTCATCGTGAAGCTCAGCCGAATCATGAACCGGGCTCGTCAAGAGTCCATCACCACCGAAATCATGGAAATTGTCAGCGGCGCTGAGTCACTCGCCTCCGGCAAGTCCAAAGACGACGAACCCCGCCCGTCCAGCTTCGCGCTGGCCGAGGCCAACTAGGAGCACTGCAGATGACTGCTACCGAACCCCAGCTCAAAACCGGACGCATCGTCGGCATCGCCGGACCTGTGGTCGATATCGAGTTCCCGCCGGACGCGCTGCCCGAGATCAACAACGCCGTTCGCTTCAGCGTGACCATCGATGATGTCACCACTGTCGTCATGGCCGAGGTCGCTCAGCAGCTCGGCAACGGCCGCGTGCGTGCTATTGCTCTCAAGCCCACCGATGGTCTCAAGCGTGGAACCACTGTCGAGAACCTCGGCCACGGCATCCAGGTGCCGGTTGGCGACGTGACCCTCGGTCACATCTGGAACGTCATCGGCGAGCCGCTCGACGTTCCGATCGAAGATCTCGACATCACCGAGCGCTGGGAAATTCACCGCAGCGCCCCGGCCTTCGACACCCTCGAGCCCAAGAAGCAGGTCCTCGAGACCGGCATCAAGGTGCTCGACCTCCTCACCCCCTACCTCCAGGGCGGCAAGATCGGCCTGTTCGGCGGTGCTGGTGTGGGTAAGACCGTGCTCATCACCGAGATGATCACACGTGTGGCATCGAACCACGGTGGTGTGTCGGTGTTCGCCGGAGTGGGCGAGCGCACTCGTGAAGGAACCGATCTCTTCATCGAGATGGGTGAAACCCTCATGGGCGACGGCAAGACCTCGGTGCTCGACAAGGCTGCTCTCACCTTCGGTCAGATGGATGAGCCGCCCGGAGTTCGTCTTCGTGTGGCACTGTCCGCTCTCACCATGGCGGAGTACTTCCGTGACGTGCAGGGCCAAGACGTGCTGCTGTTCGTCGACAACATCTTCCGCTTCGTGCAGGCTGGCTCTGAGGTGTCGACCCTCCTCGGTCGTATGCCGTCGGCTGTGGGTTATCAGCCCACCCTCGCTGACGAGATGGGCATCCTCCAGGAGCGCATCACCTCGACGGGAGGCAAGTCGATCACCTCGCTGCAGGCCGTGTACGTCCCCGCTGACGATTACACCGACCCTGCACCGTTCACCACCTTCACCCACCTCGATGCCACCACCGAGCTCAGCCGTGACATTGCCGCTCTCGGCATCTACCCGGCTGTGGATCCCCTGGCATCGACCTCGTCGATCCTCGCTCCCGAGGTTGTCGGCCAGCGTCACTACAACGTGGCTCGCCGGGTGCAGGAAGTGCTCCAGCGCTACAAGGAGCTCCAGGACATCATCGCCATCCTTGGTCTTGATGAACTTTCCGAGGAAGACCGCATCACGGTGGATCGTGCTCGTAAGGTGCAGCGCTTCTTGTCGCAGCCGATGTTCGTCGCCAAGGTCTTCACCGGTCTCGACGGCAACTTCACTCCGGTGGAAGAGACCGTCGACAGCTTCGAGGCCCTCCTCGACGGCGATCTCGACGATCTTCCCGAGCAGGCGTTCCTCAACGTTGGCGGCGCCGACTCCGCTCGTGAAAAGGCCGCTCAGCTCCGCAAGGACGCTGGCGTCTGATGGCGTTCGCTGTCGAATTCGTTTCACCTGAGAGCTCGCTGTACTCCGGCGAAGGCACGCAGGTCGTTGCTCGTGCCCGTGGCGGAGGCGAGATCGCCTTCTTGGCTGGTCACGTCCCGTACATCGGAAGCCTTCAGGTTTCTGAGGTGCGCGTGACCGAAACCGGTGGCGCCGTGCAGTCGTTCGCGGTCCGCAGCGGCTTCGTGTCGGTGTCAGGCGACAAAGTCACGGTTTTGAGCGATGAGGCAGTGCCGAGTGCCGAGATCGATGCTGCGGCTGCCCGCAGCGATCTCGATGCTGCGACTGAGGTCCTGCGTGGCGATGAGCACAACAGCTTTGCCCTCGATGACAAACGCTGGGCCGAGCTCCGCGTGCGTCTTTCCTCTGACGCCTGACAGCACAGCAGAGTACGCCCCGGGCGTTTTGCCTGTTCCATGCCGCAGCGTGATGAGACATCATGTCCAGATGGCCGCCATCAATCAGCTCCTGTTCAGCTCGATGTTCGTCTTTGCCGGCTTGTACGTGGTGAAGCAGGAACGCACGCCGGTGCGCCTGGTCGCCGCCCTGGTGCTCTTTGCCATGGCCGCGCTGCTCGTGCTCTCGCTCTTCCTGGGGGTTGATTAGCGCCGAGGGTCGAATCGTCAAGAGCGGACCGCGGAGGCCGATGGAGTTCGGAGTGAAGGCGGTCGCCGCCTAGCCTCAGATAGTTCCTTGTCTTCAACCTTCGGTGGTTTCATGTCTGATCGCATTCGTCCAGATCGCAACTTGGCGCTCGAACTCGTTCGCACCACGGAGGCAGCTGCGCTTGCTGCGGCCCGTTGGCTTGGTCGAGGAGACAAGAACGGTGCCGACCAGGCGGCCGTTGACGGCATGCGTGCAGTGCTCGATGGCGTCGAGATGGATGGACTCGTGGTGATTGGCGAGGGTGAGAAGGACGAAGCGCCCATGCTCTACAACGGAGAGAAGATCGGAAACGGCCAAGGGCCGCTCACCGACATCGCTGTTGATCCGGTCGATGGCACCACGCTCACCGCCAACGGACAGGGCGGCGCCATTGCCGTCATCGCGGTGGCCGAGCGAGGATCGATGTACAACCCCGGACCCGTGGTCTACATGGACAAGCTCGCCGTCGGCCCCGCCGGTGCGGGCATCGTCGACATTCGTCTTCCCGTTGATCGGAACCTGACCGCGTTGGCCAAGGCCAAGGGTGTTGCGGTCCGCGACCTGACCGCCGTGGTGCTCGACCGTCCTCGTCATGATGACTTGATCGCCCAGATCCGGGGCACAGGCGCTCGTATTCGGCTCATCCGTGATGGCGACGTGGCTGGCGCCATCGCCACCGCACGTCCAGACAGCGGCGTCGACATCTTGTTCGGCGTTGGTGGTACCCCCGAAGGCGTCATCACCGCAGCGGCGATGAAGTGCATGGGTGGCGATCTCCAAGGGCGACTGTTCGCACGGGACCCCGAAGAACGGGCAGCGGCGGAAGCCGAGGGCTACGACTTCGAGCAGATCCTGACCATGGACGACCTGGTTCGATCTGATGATTGTTTCTTCGCTGCGACCGGTATCAGCACCGGCGATCTGTTGCGTGGCGTCACGTATTCACAGAACCGGGTGCACACCCAGTCGCTCGTCATGCGAAGTCGCTCCGGCACCGTGCGTGTGATCGAAGCCGATCACTCCATGGAGAAGATGGCATCCATCATCTGAACGCGTCGGCGTGAATGCGTCGGCCTGACGGCCTTGGGCATTCCTGGAGTTCTTCGCTGAGGCTCAGAACTCCCGCGCTCGAGGCCTCGGCGCCGCAAACCCTCGCAGGTCAATCAGGGATGGTGATGTCTTCGAGACCCTCTTCGGGGTCGGGGAAGGCCATGTGCAGCCCCTCGAGGGTCTGCACCAGGATCTCGAGCACGGCGATGTTTCGGTACCACTTGCGGTTGGCTGGAATCACGTACCACGGCGCATGCGGTGTCGAGGTCTTCTCGAGCGCTTCTTCGAACGCCTCCTGGAAGTCGTCCCACTTCTCACGCATCTCGAGATCGCCGGTCTCGAACTTCCAGTTCTTCTCCGGAACATCGAGGCGACTCTGGAGTCGCTCCTTCTGCTCCTCTCTGGAGATGTGCAGGTAGATCTTGACGATCGTGGTGCCCTCGTCGGCGAGCATGCGCTCGAAGTCGACGATGTGTTCGTACCGCTTGCGCCAACGTTGTTCAGGCACGATGTCCATCACACGAACGACGAGAACGTCTTCGTAGTGGCTGCGGTTGAAGATCACGATCTCACCATCGCCAGGGACGTGTTGGTGGACCCGCCACAGATAGTCGTGGGCGAGTTCTTCGCTGGTCGGTCGCTTGAATGCCGGGGCACGAACGCCCGACGGATTCACGCCGTCGAAGACGTGGCGGATCGTTCCGTCCTTGCCACCAGCATCCATGGCTTGCAACACGACCAGGAGCCGGTGCTTGCCTTCGGCATACAGCAGTTCCTGGAGCTGTTCGAGCCGAGCGTTGAGTTCTTCGACTCGGGCCTTGCCTTGTTCCTTGTCCGAGCCCGACCACTCGGGGGTCGACTTGGGGTCGATGTTCTCGAGGCGGAGGTTCTTGCCTGGAGGGACTCGCAGGGATTCAATGTCGAACGTCATGACCCACAATCCTTGCACAGTGGCAGGCCGAGACGTTTGTTGAGCGTGTCCGGTGCAACTGACTTGTCTGACCTCCGGTAGGTTTGCACGGTGATTTTGGCTGAGTTGGAGATCTATCACTCACGACCCATTGCTCCGACGCGTCGGGTGGCTCTCGGCATGCGAAATCTTCCGATCGAGCCTGCGCCGGGTGCGGGTGGGCTGTTGTTGTCGGCCATCATCGCGAGGTCGGCTCCTTTGGTGGAGGCTGACCTGCGTGAAGGCTTGGTGCATCTCATCGAAGATCTCGATCGAGGAGCGAGGATTCCCCAGCCTCGGGTCCGACACCGCTTCCAGAACGATCTGATTGGATTGTCTCGCAGCACACATCGCCTGATTGCTGAAGGCAACACACTCAGCTTCGACTTCGACGATGACAATGGCCGACCGGTGCAGCAGGCCATCGGTGCGATCTATGCCGCAGGTTCGCTGCCGGCCGATGCCCGTTCGGTGGTGTTCGATTCGATTCGTAACGCGCTGGTATGGGGCCGTCCCGTCGACGCCAGTTTCATCCAGGCCACGATGGGCGGCGACCGAGCGAGCCTCGCCGATCTCCGCAGCTGGAACGATCCGGTGTCGTGGGCGCTGGAGATCTTCGATTTCGAAGGTTCGGCTGATGAGCAGCCGAGCAAGCGCACCATTCAAAAGCGCTTTCGGTCGCTGCTGCGTGACGCCCACCCCGATCACGGGGCCGAGACTGTCGGCGCGGCAGACCGCATCGCGGAATTGAACGAAGCCCGACGGATTCTCCTCGACGCCTGATGGCCCGTCCTGCGGCGGCGAATGTCGACGGCGTTGTGGTGTTCCATGGCGCTGGTGGCGATCGAAACCATCGCTTGTTCTTGTCGATGGAGGACCAGTTCGACCTACCGGTTGCTCGGTGTGAGTTCCCCTTCCGTCAGAAGGATCCGGGTCGTCGCCCTCCGGATCGCATGCCGGTGTTGCTGGCTTCGGCGGTCGAGCAGATCGAAGCGGCGGCAGTCGCGTGGGGAACGACCACAAACCGGCTCGTGGTCGGTGGACGTTCGATGGGCGGCCGTGTCTGTTCGATGGCGGTCGCCGATGGTCTCGCCGTGGCTGGCCTGCTCCTGTTGAGCTACCCGCTGCATCCGCCCAAGAAGCCAGAAAAGCTCCGGACCGAGCACTTCCCTGACATCGACGTCCCGGTGCTGATCGTGCAGGGATCCAGTGACCCGTTCGGCAAGCAGTCCGAGTTCGCCGCGCATGTTCCCTCGATCGTTGGCCCAGTCGAACAGCTCTGGCTCCAGCGCACGGGTCACGATCCTGTCGAGCGTTGCGATGCCGACGTCATCGAAACGACTCAACGCTGGATGGCGGCGCTCTGAGGGTCAGGGTCGTCTGGGTTGAACTCTTCGAGTTCTCGTGACGCAGTTTCGGGATAGACGAAGAAGACCAAGAGGACAACGATCAGGGGAGCGATGGCCATCACGGCGACTGCCTGGCCGAGTGAGTCCCAGCGAGTCGACAGTTCGCCGACGGTGAGCAGACCTATCGCGCTGCCGGTGACGGCGATGAGATCGACCCAACCCCCGACGCGAGCCCGTGAGCGGGTGGGGAAGAGTTCGGTTTGATAGCCCCGCAATGCAGGTGACATCCCGGCCAGGCTCCAGAAGCCGATGGCACCGACAAGCCACAGGGCTGCACCGCTGGTGAAGAACACCATCACGCTGAAGATGACACCGAGGGCGAGGCCGAGGCCTCCGACAGGCTTGCGGCCGATTCGATCGGCGGCAATACCGGCACCGAGAACAACGAGGCCGGCAGGTGTGCCGGTCAGCAGCCGGAACGCGCTGATCGCTCCGGCGCTCATGCCTTGTTCGTCTCGGAGGTATTCGTTGAGCAGCTGGGAGGCTGGAGAGAGGAAGAGCGCCGATGCGAAAGCGGAGAAGGCAATGAGGGCGAATCGACCACGGTCGACGGGCGATGGGGCCTGGGCAACGGCAGCGATATCGAAGCGTCGTGTTTCAGGCAGGCGTCGCGCCGCCCAGATCAGAGCAGGCACGAACAACACCGGGGCGATATAGGTCCAGCGCCACGCTCCGGGGCTCGTGTCAGCAACGGGAAGTACCCACAGCACCATGCCGCCACCGAGGGCAGCACACATGGTCATGAGGCTGATGCCGAGCGCCCGCACACCAGCGGGGACTTCTTCGGTGACAGCGAGGAGCAACAGGGTCAGAAGCCCGGTGGTGAACCCGCGACTGATCGCTTGGTAGAAGCCGAGTTGCAACAGGCTCGACGAGGTGGCGCCGAGGAGTGTGAAGACGAGTGCCGCTGATGTGAAGCCGATGAGCAGCGGCCGCCGCCCGATGCGATCGGCACGACGAACAGCGACCACCGAGATGATCACACCGATGCGAATGGCGGCCAGCGTTCGCCCTTGCGCTGCGTCGTTTGCGCCGAACTCTTCGGCAGCGAACGTGATGGTCTGGCCGATCAGCACGCCGAGGTAGCCCGTGATGATGGAGATGACACTGAGGGCGCCGAGTAGGCGAGCGCTGACCGCCGGCAAGACTTCTCGAGGCCACCACCACCGCTGTCGCGGCGTCCGATCGGCATCGGCGAGCGCTCGTTTCATGAGCGGATGGAACAGCGGGGCCCACACGGGTATGTCGAGGACGAAGTCAGTCCTTTCCTCGACTCGCTCACCACCGTTGGTGGCCTGTGAGGAGATGCGGCGCTCGTAGGAGCGGAACGGACCGGTTTCTTGCCGGTAGACGCCGTCGCTGTCGAGCCGCTCGACGAGGAGGTCGGTCCGAGGTGTGCGGAGGGCTTCAGCTGTTTCGTGATCGACGGTGAGGTCGAGAATGGCCGCTTTCACGAACGAGGCTGGCCTTCTTCGGACGTTCGTTCAGCGAGCTTCGCGTCGACTCGCTTGTTGGCGACGTAGAGAAGGCTGCCGATGAGGAGAAGCGGCAGGGCAACGATCAGGATTTCATCCCAGCCACCCTGGTGAGCGAACAGCGGGAACGATTCGGGCACCGCCAACGCTGTTCCCATGCCTGCGAGCTTCATTGGCAGAAGCGTAGGGCGGTACGGTGCTGACACGTTGTCGAGGTTCGGACCGGTCCGAACGGTCGCAGTACGAGTGAGCGAATTTCGCGTGAGGTGAAGATGTCCGAAACCCTGATGGAGAAGAAGGTGGCCACGGTGATCGAGGTCATCCGGCCGGCGATCCAGGCGGACAATGGCGACATCTTCTTGCGCCATGTCGATGTCGACACCGGCGTGGTCTCGGTCGAACTCACCGGAGCCTGTATCAGCTGCCCGGTGTCGACCATCACGTTGAAAGACGGCATCGAACGCATCTTGAAGGACCGGATCGACGGAGTGACCTCGGTCGAGCATGTGGGCGCTGAGCTCGCTGGTGCCGACGCAGGTACACCGGTCAGTATCGGTGCCACGGTCGTGTCGCCCCTTGCCCCTCCCGTGGTGCCCTCATGAGCTCGCGTTCGACCGATGCCAGCGTCATCGAGGAACTCTTCACTGCGGCCCTCGCCGGTGAGCGGCGGCCACTGGCGCGCTTGCTCTCTCACATCGAGCGGGGCGGCGCGGCCGCTCAGCAGATCGGCAAGCTCGCGTTTCCACATGCAGGTTCGGGCTACACGGTTGGCATCACGGGTGCCCCGGGTGCCGGTAAGTCGACGCTGACCTCTGCGCTCGTCAGTCAGGTCCGTTCTGACGGCCTTCCTGCTGCGGTGTTGGCGATCGACCCGTCCTCGCCTTACACCGGAGGCGCAATCCTCGGCGACCGGGTGCGAATGCAGGACCATGCCCTTGACCCCGAGGTGTTCATTCGTTCGATGGCCACCCGCGGGCACCTTGGTGGGTTGGCACTCGCCGCTCCGGCTGCGGTCCGCATGCTCGAGGCTGCCGGACGCCCATGGGTGCTGCTCGAAACGGTCGGCGTCGGGCAAGTAGAGGTCGAGATCGTTGGAGCTGCCGACACCACGGTCGTTGTGGTCAACCCCGGTTGGGGTGATGCTGTGCAGGCCAACAAGGCCGGCCTGATGGAGATCGCCGACATCTTCGTGATCAACAAGTCTGATCGAGCTGGAGCCGAAAATACCAAGAGCGATCTCGAGCACATGCTCGACCTCTCTGGCCTTGGTCATGACGGCCGCTGGCGTCCACCGATCGTGTCGACGGTGGCCCATGTGCCCTCGGGTGTCGACACGATGTGGGCGGCGATCAAGGAACACCGGACGTTCATCACCGACAACGGCGATCTCGAACAGCGCCGCATCGATCGGGCCGACGAGGAACTCGAACGAATCGTGCGGGCTCGTATCGACGCTCAGGTTCGAGCCAGGCGGGACACGCCGGAGTTCGTAGCGGCACATGCCGAGGTGCTGGCCCGGCGGCTCGACCCCTGGGAAGCAGCCGAGCAACTGCTCGGCCCCGATTGAGCGGCCCGACTGACTGATCAGGCCAGCACCCAAAACGCACGAACGCCCCGCCGAAGCGGGGCGTTCGATGAAATCTCAGAAGAGATCGAAGTGGCTAGCGCTTGAGTCCGTCACGGATCTCGGTGAGGAGATCGATCTCGGAAGGACCGTCTTCTTCTTCAACGACCTTGTTGGCGTTGTTGTAGGCCTTGACCAGCATGAAGATCACGAAGGCGATCAGTACGAAGCTGATGACCACGTTGATGAAGGCGCCGTAACGGATCATGGCTTCCTGCATCACGACCGTGCCGTCTTCGAGGGTGACCTCTTCGGATCCGCCCAGGCCGATGCTGAGGTCCTCGAAGTTCGGGGTACCGAAGATGCGACCAACGATTGGCATGATGATGTCAGCGACCATCGAGTTGACGATCGGCGCAAATGCAAGTGCCAGGATGAGCCCGACAGCTGCTTCGAAAACGCCACCCTTGTTGATGAAGTCTTTGAATTCTTGAATCATTTGTTTTCCCTTTGTGGACGTGAGGTGCCCCGCACCCCGCGCCCGGACACTATCGAACCCTCCGGGCCGAAGCGCGGACTCCTCGACGGGGATTCAGATAGACGTAAGTAGCTGCTTTCACAAGCATTCGCCCTGGTCAGGTCCGCTTACCGCTGCTTTCAGCTGCGGTGGCTACCGTGGCGAAATGGTCGACGACAACGCTGTTTGCTTCCGCCACCCTGATCAACGGGCTGCGGTCGGCTGTCAACGGTGCGACAAGGCGATCTGTTCGTCGTGTATGAAGCCGGCCTCGGTGGGTTTCCACTGTCCTGACTGCGCGAAGTCTGGTGCGCAGAAAGTCTTACGTCCCGGTGACCTCGTCTCGAAGCCGACGTTGGTCTACGCGATCATCGGCCTGTGCGTCGTGGCGTACCTGGGCCAGGTGATCACTGGTGAAGGGAATTGGCGTGCCGGTTGGGTAGCCAACGACGGCTTCCTCAGCGGTCCCGCTGTGCAGGCTGGTGAGTACTGGCGAATCGTGACGTCCGGTTTCCTCCATGGTGGGCTCATCCACCTGGCGGTCAACATGTACGCCCTCTTCATCTTCGGCCCCGAGATCCAGAAGGCGGTGGGTATCGGTCGAGCCGTGTTGATCTACGCCGGTGGGCTCTTCGGCGGGTCAGCGGCTGTGCTGTTGTTCGATTGGAATCAGGCCACGCTCGGCGCTTCTGGTGCGGTGCTCGGTCTCGCCGGTGGACTCACCGGAATCCTCTTCGCACGGGGAGTGAACATCACCCAGACACCGCTGTTCCGGGTGATGCTGATCAACTTGGCCCTTCCGTTGATCATCCCGATCATCTCGTTCTGGGGTCACTTCGGCGGCGTCGCCGGTGGCTTTGCCGTCGGTGCTGCGATGGCAACGCTCGACAAGAATCGACGCCAGTCCTCTGGGCCGATCCAAGCTTCGGGCGGACCGTCGCCAGCGCTCTTGGTCGGCGGTTTGATCGTGGCCGGCTTGGCCGCCCTGGCCGTCGTTGGTGCCCAGCTCGGGCTCGATCCGATCCTCTGAGTGAGGGTCAGGGCCGTCGGTACACCGAGATGTGTTTCTCGCTGTCGGCAGCGAACTCGGAGCGATCCCAGTCAGCAAAGCGTTCCGCCAAGGTGAGTCCAGCCAGCGCAGCGAGTTGATCGAGCTGGTCCGGTGTGGTCCATCGCAACAGCCACGGTCGCATCTTCACGCCGGTCTCGGTGATCTCGACGTGCTGACCCTGGATGGTTTGCTCGTCGGTGTCGAGCAGCGTGGCCGACAACACCAGATCTGACGCCGTCATTCGCGACACCCCTACGGATTGGGGAGGGCCATCGATCAGTGCCGCACCGGTGATGGCCTCGATGACGAGTGCTCCACCGCTCACAAGGACTGATGCAATCTGTTGCAGCAGCGAGAGCTGAGTCTCAGCTGTTGGGAGGTTGAACAGTGTGTTGAATGCACACACCGCGGCACCGGCGAATGGTGTGGGCCGGAGGGGGAGTGAAGCGAGATCGGCTTGGATCGTCGCCAGGTCGGGCGGACACTGAGTGAGCATCGATGCGCTGGCGTCGAGCCCGATCACTGCGCACCCAGCGGCTTCGAGAGCGGGAACGAGGCGACCGCTCCCGACACCGAGTTCGAGGACCGGACCGTCAGCACGACACGCCGCCACAAACGTTGCGGTGGCTTCGGCATCGGTGATCGTGCCGTACCAGTCGTTGTAGACGTCGGCGAACCCGTCGCCGTAGGTCGAAGGCCCAAATCCCTGCACCCCCACTTGCTATCACCACTCTGACACCAACTGGGCATGCATCTGGTCCTCAGAGCAGCCAGATTCATGCCCAGTTCGGTTGAGTCTGCACCGGCACTGGGGTCGGTAGCCTTTTGGGATGCTTCACTACCTCGATCACGCCGCTGGTACGCCCGTGCGTGCCAGTGCGGTCGAGGCGATGCTGCGCATGGTCACCTCCGAGTTCGGCAATCCGTCCGGGGCGCATCGGATGGCTCGTAACGCCAACCGAGCACTCGATGATGCTCGCGAAGCCATGGCCGATGCCATTGGCGTCGATCCCGGCGAGATCGTCTTCACCAGCGGTGGCACCGAAGCCGACAACTTGGCAATCAACGGCGTCATCGGCGCTCGCGGTGGGTTGGCAGTCTGCTCGGCCATCGAGCACCACGCCGTGCTCGAGCCGGTCGAGCACCTCGGCGGTCTGATCGCACCCGTCGACGCCCTTGGTCTGATCGATCTCGACGCATTGGCCGAGATCCTGCGCTCGTCGGTCGAGCCGGTCTCGCTGGTGTCGGTGATGTTGGTCAACAATGAAACTGGTGTGATCCAGCCACTCGAACCGATCCGTGCCCTCATCGACGAGCTCGCACCGGGAGCTCTCCTGCACACTGATGCGGTCCAGGCTCTGTGTTGGGTCGACGTTGCGGCGTCGACGCAGTGCGCTGACCTCATCTCGGTCAGCGCTCACAAGTTCGGCGGGCCCAAGGGCACCGGTGTGCTCGGTGTCCGCAACGACGTGAAGCTGGCGCCGATGCAACGAGGCGGGGGCCAGGAAAAGGGTCGCCGTAACGGCACTCAGAACGCGCCGGGCATCGTGTCGATGGCGACCGCCGCTACCGAAGCAGTGACAACGAGGCCGTCTGAACTCGCTCGGGTCGGCGCGCTGCGTGACCGTCTGGCTGATGGTTTGATCGCTGCGATTCCTGACACCGTCGAGTCGGCGGTGCCTGTTGGTGATGACCGAACCGGTTTCGACAGAACCGGCAAGACGGTCAATTTGTGCCATCTCGCCTTCAACGGCATCGAATCAGAAGCGTTGCTGTTTCTGCTCGAAAAGCACGACATCATGGCTTCGGCGGCATCGTCGTGTTCGAGCGGCGCTCAGGACCCGAGCCACGTACTGGCGGCGATGGGCGTCGGTCGAGAACTGGCGGCCGGTTCGCTGCGGCTCTCACTCGGCCACAACAGCACCGATGCCGACGTCGACGCAGCGCTCGAAGCTGTTCCCGCCGCCGTTGCCCGGCTCCGTGACCACACCGGCTACAAGCAGCCGCAGAACACCCGAGAGGAGTCCGCTCATGGCTGAAGTCCTGGTGGCAATGTCTGGTGGAGTGGATTCGTCAGTCACTGCTGCATTGCTCAAGCATCAAGGGCACGACGTCGTCGGCGTCACCCTCAAGCTGTGGGGTGGCGAAAGCGACTCGGGCTGCTGTTCGGTGTCTGACGTCGACGATGCTCGACGAGTTGCTCAGCAGCTCGACATCGATCATCACGTCTTCAACTTCGGCGACGACTTCGACACCCACGTGATCGACCCGTACGTGGCGGCGTGGGACCGCGGCGAAACGCCGAACCCGTGCGTCGAGTGCAACCGACACATAAAGTTCGACAAGCTGCTCGACCGGGCCGATGTGCTCGGCTTTGACCTCATCGCCACCGGACACCACGCCCGTATCGCCGAACTGCCCGATGGCACTCGCCGCGTCGCTCGTGGCGCTGACCCGGCAAAGGATCAGTCCTACGTTCTGCACATGCTCGGGCAGGAACAGCTCCGTCGGCTTCTGTTGCCCGTCGGTGACATCACCAAGGAGCAGGTGCGCGAGCTCGCCACCGAACTCGGTCTCCGTACCGCCGACAAGCCGGACAGCCAGGACGTCTGCTTCATCCATTCCACGGGAGGTCGCAAGGCGTTCCTCGGTGATCGCATCGCCCTGCGCCCTGCCAAGATCGTCGACACCGAAGGCACCGAAGTCGGCCAAGCCGAAGCGGTCCAGCTGGTGACGATAGGCCAGCGCAAGGGACTCGACCTGGGCGGCAGCCCCGAGCGCCGCTTCGTGGTCGACATCGATCGCGAGAACGATGTCGTCACCGTCGGCCCGCTCGAAGCGACGCTGACCGACACGCTCGTGCTTCGTGATTTCCAGTGGGCTGATGGCCCGGTCGACGGGCCCGTCACGGTGCAGACCTCAGCTCACGGCGATCCGCAAGCGGCGACCTTCGATGGCCAGACCGTCACGTGGGCGACCCCGTACCGGCGAATTGCTGCGGGCCAGTCGGTCGTGATGTACGTCGGCGACGACGTCGTCGGCGGTGGCACCGCAGCGTGAACCCTGCCGGTGTGACCGAGCGGCTGACAGCTGAGCAATCCCTCGAGGCAGCGGAGCTGCTCGCCGCTGGCTGCACGGTGGCCATCCCGACCGAGACCGTGTACGGCCTGGCCGCTGACGCCGCCGACGATGCGGCGGTGGCGAAGATCTTCGCCGCCAAGGGTCGGCCTGCGGGCCATCCGCTGATCGTGCACGTGGAGTCGTTCGAAGCCGTTGGGGATTGGGCCGACGTGTCGGACCCGCGAGTTGCGCTGCTCGCTGACCAGTTCTGGCCTGGCCCGCTGACCCTCATCCTTCCACGGACCGACCGGGTGTCGTTGCTCGTGGTGGGCGACCGCCAGACCGTTGGTGTGCGTGTGCCGGATCACCCGGTCGCTCGAGCGGTGCTCGAAGCGTTTGCCCAGGTGGGCAGTGGGGGAGTGGCTGCGCCTTCGGCCAACCGCTTCGGACACGTCAGCCCCACCACAGCATCCCACGTGCTCGATGATCTCGACGGTCGTATCGATGCAGTCATCGATGGAGGAGACTCCCGAGTCGGTGTCGAGTCGACCATTGTCGAACTCGTCGCTGGCCAGGTCCCGACGTTGCTGCGTCCCGGTGGGGTGAGCATCGGCGAAATCGAGGATGCGTTGGGCGAGTCCGTCGTTGACGGGCGGTCCGGCGAGTCCAGAGCTGCGGGGATGTTGGCGTCGCACTACGCCCCCTCGGCTTCGGTCGCAGTGGTTGCGTCACTCGAAGGCGTGCACGTCGACGAATACGTCGCCGTGGTCGGTCCGGTGGACGCCCAGGCCGTCGGCGGTTCACCGGCGGTAGTGCTCGAACTCAGCGCTGAAGCCGGAGCTTTTGCCGCCGCTCTCTACACATCATTGCGAGCCGCCGATGCGCTTGGTGTCAAGCGCATCGTGGTCGTACCGCCGACGCACGGATCACTCCTCGGCGCAGTCTTGGACCGGCTCCAAAAAGCCGCCGCGTGAGCCTGTCCTGGACACGGAATGGCCAGCCCGACTTCGCCACCTACGCTGGCCCGATGAACGGCCACTACCCACAAGTCGGCGAAGGCATGGATGTGGTGCGGTCCATCGAGGACGAGCGCCATCACCGCAAGACAACCTGCGCGATCGGTTATCGCATCTTTGGTGCCAACCGTTGGGGGCAGATGGGTGACGGGCACATCAGCGCCCGTGATCCCGAGTTCACCGATCACTTCTGGGTGCTCGACTACGGCGTCCCCTTCACCGAAGCCACCGTGGGGACGCTGGTGTTGGTCGGCCCCGATGGAACCGTTGCCTCAGGCGTGGCTGGCTCGCCGAAGGGAGCGCCGAACACCGCTGGCTACAACATCCACTGGCCGGTGCTCAACGCTCGCCCGGACTGCGTCAGCGCTGCGCACACCCACACCGCGTTTGGCACGCCGTGGTCAGCCAACGTCGAACCGTTCCGGGCACTGAGCCAGGAATCAACCTCGTTCGTGTTCGACCAGTCGATGTTCGATGACGAAGAGGTCGAGGTCTTGACCGTTGCCGGTGGCGAGCGCATTGCAGCGTCGATCGGGGCAACGAAGCTCTGCATCTTGCGCAATCACGGTGTCTTGACCGTCGGCCAGACGGTCGAGGAAGCGGTGGGCTGGTTCGTGCTGGCCGAGCGCGTTGCCGAGGTACACGTGAAGGCGCCGAACGGCAAGGCCATCAGCGATGAGGCGGCAAAGATCGCCGCCGAGAGCATGGCGCCTCATGGCGTGGGCCACCGAAGCTTCCACTGGCTCGCCCGCTCGCTCGTCCCCGACCCCACGGTCGTCCAGGACTGAACTGCCTACCGTTGGGCGGGGCACTATTCGCCGGGGTTGGTCCACTGGAGCTCGAGGGCGAACTCTTCGCTGTCGCCGTCACGCTCGTGTTCGATCACGATGGATGCGTCGGCGGGAACGGTGAACCGAGCGTTCTGGACCTGTACTCGAAAGCTCTCACCAGCTTCGATCGAGTCGGCCAGCCGTCGGAGTGTGTCGACGAACTGGGACTTGGGCACGTCTTTTTCAATGTCACGATCTGCCATCTGAGAAACCTATTACGACTCGGTCAGAAGGTGGTGGAGAGGGGTGGAGAGGTGGAGAGGTGGATAGGTCGGGGTCGACGATGCTGGCCGTCGGGTCAATCCAATGATCGTCGAGGGACGACTCCACGGGGGGATTGCCGCTGGCCTCGGCCAGGCACTGTTGCTGGTGCGCCTGCGGTGCTCCTTGCCGTACTCGATGCACTGCGGCCGCTTGGCGTCACCCACCTCGACATGCCTTGCACGCCGCTGCGGATCTGGGAAGCGCTGGAAGCAGTATCAGCCGATCGAGATGCCACGCACCCTGGCCTCGTGCAGTAGCTGTCCAGGAAGCGTTGGAGTGAAGACCACGCGGTAGGCGCTGAACGACTCGACCGACTTCTTGGCTCGCAGCGCCAGCGGCACCTTCTCTTTGGTCTCGACCAACAGAGCCAGACCCAGCGCTCCTCCGCTCAGATCGAGCAGTTCACCCTTGTCGAGCGGGACGGGCCCGAGCGAGGCGATCTCACGGCGCTGGATCAGCAACGATTCGACGAGCGCCCACGAGTCGTGGATCACGAACCCTGCGGGAACGAACACGATCCAGCGCCGGGAGAGTTGGTGGAGCGACTGCGAGCCGCGCCACGAGGCGAGAAGTCCCACGATCAAGACGGGCCCGCCGACTGCGTAGTTCTTGGCTGCGACCATCAGCGCCCCCGCAGCGGTGGCGCCGAACATCACGAGCCACGTGAGCTGAATGGGTCCGAAGATCAGCGCAGCAGGTGGGCGAAGGGCGAGTCGGCGTTCGGGTCCGTACGACGAACCGTTGACCATTGGGTCTCCCGTTGCCGGAAGCAGCGCGATGGCAAAGGCCACTGCTGTCGCTGCGATCGCTGCAGTGGTCCCAGCGGTCGATGCGCCGTGAGCGATGGTTCCGTAGATGGCCGATGCCAGCAACGACGGCGACATGAACCGAAGCACAGTGAGGCTGACCGTTGATGGCGCGAGGAGTGCCACCAGGCCGGCGAACCACATGGCCCACAGCCCGACTTCTGCCGTGGCGGCGACAGCGGTCGAGCGGTCGTCGAACATCGTGGAGAAGCCGGGACCGGCCAGCAGCGGCAAAGCCGCCCAGAGGGCTCGAAGTGGCCAGAGTCCGAGTTTCTCGATGAGTGGAGGTGTTGGTCGAGCCATGAAGTCAACAGTCTGCCTGGCGCCCGGCCCCCTGTCGCACCCTGTGGCTACGCTTCCCCTGGTGAGTGCATCAACACCCGAACCTGCCGAGCGAGCGGAGCGCCTTCGGGCGCTGATTGCCCATCACAACCAGCGCTACCACGAGCAGGACGCTCCCGAGATCCCAGATGTCGAGTACGACATGCTGGTTCGCGATTTACAGGCGCTGGAAAGCGACCATCCAGAGCTGATCACCGCTGACACGCCAACGGCTCAGGTCGGGGGCGCTCCATCGGCCACCTTTGCACCTGTCGAACACACGGTGCCGATGATGAGTCTCGACAACTCATTCGACCACGACGAGCTCCGGGCGTGGGCCGATCGCATCGCCCGAGGCCTCGAAACTGCCCCAGATGCCGAGATCGGCTTCATGTGCGAGCTGAAGATCGATGGCATCGCGCTCTCGATGCGTTTCGAGAACGGCGAGCTCATGCAGGGCGCCACCCGCGGCAACGGCAAGGTCGGCGAAGACATCACGGCCAACATCGAGACCATCGAAGTGATCCCGAAGAAGCTGACGGGGCCGAACATTCCTTCGGTTCTCGAGGTTCGCGGCGAGGTCTACCTGCCCGTGGCGGCGTTCGATGCACTGAACGAGGCGCAGGAAGCGGCCGGTCTTCCCCGCTACGCCAACCCTCGCAACACCGCTGCTGGGAGCCTCCGACAGAAGGACCCCGCCATCACCGCCAGCCGGAAGCTCGCCTTTTGGGCGTACCAGTTGGGTCAGGTCGAAGGTGGGCCGGATCTGCCTACCCACAGTGCTGCCATCGACTGGCTCGGCGAGCTCGGCTTTCCGGTCAACCCCGAGCGTCAAAAAGCAGCAACGATCAACGACGTGATCAACTTCACCGAGCACTGGCAGCAACATCGTCACGATCTCGACTACGAGATCGACGGAGCGGTCATCAAAGTCGACTCGTTGAATCAGCAGCGCATGCTGGGATCGACCTCGCGTGCCCCTCGATGGGCCATGTCGTACAAGCTCCCGCCGGAAGAGCGAACGACCAAACTGCTCGAGATCCAGGTCTCGATCGGACGCACGGGAAGGGCCACGCCGTTCGCTGTTCTCGAGCCGGTGTTCGTTGGTGGATCAACGGTCCAGATGGCCACGCTGCACAACGCCGACCAGGTCGCCATCAAAAACGTGCGACCGGGCGACATGGTCATCGTGCGCAAGGCCGGAGACGTGATCCCCGAGGTGCTCGGACCGGTGCTCGCCGAACGCCCGGCCGACCTGCCCGAATGGCACTTCCCGATCGACTGTCCCACCTGTGGACAGCTGCTGGTTCGGCCAGAGGACGAAGCGCACACCTTCTGTGTCAATCCGCTGTGTCCCGCTCGTCAGCAGACCCAGATCGAATACTTCGCGAGCCGCAGCGCGATGGACATCGAGGGAATGGGGGAGAAGGTCGTGTCCCGTTTCATGGAGGAGGGAATCATCGCCGACATCGGTGATGTCTTCCTGATCGATTGGGAGCGGGTGCGAGCCCTCGATCGGTTCGGCGAGACGACCGTGGAGAATCTTCGCAATGCTGTCGACGCAGCGCGGCATCGTCCACTCGCTTCCCTGCTGGTTGGCCTGGGCATTCGTCACTTCGGACCATCGGGGGCAGAGCTGCTCGCGTCGCACTTCGGCCATCTCGATGCGATTGCTGCAGCCCCAGCGGAAGAGACCGCAGCCATCGATGGTGTTGGGCCGGTGATCGCTCGCAGCGTGGCCGACTACTTCCAGTCCGAAAAGGCACAGCTGCTGGTCCAGAAGTTCCGAGACGGCGGCGTCAATCTCGTTGGGCCGGAAAAGTCAGACGTGGAACAGGTCTTGGAAGGCAAAGCCGTGGTGGTGACCGGTTCGCTCGAGGGCTTCTCTCGTGACTCGGCTGCCGACGCCATCAAGAGTCGAGGCGGGAAGAATCCCGGCTCGGTGTCGAAGAAAACGCTTGCCGTCGTGGTCGGCGAGTCGCCGGGCGCATCGAAGGTCACCAAGGCCGAAGAACTCGGCATCCCCATGATCAACGAAGCGGCATTCGTGGCCCTGCTTGCAACGGGAGCGCTCGAAGCTGGAGTGCTCGAACCAGCCGAGGTCGACGAGAGTTAGAAGTCGAACGTGTCGGGGCGAGCCCGCGTGCGGCAGTTCTCGGGGCCTTCTTCAACCCTGTAGATGCAGGCGCTCACTCGATTGTTGGTCGGCCGCAAGATCAAGCCGAACGGGCAGTCCTCTTCGGGGCCCCAGGTGATCTGGCCTTGCGAAGCCCCAGCCGAAATGGCGGTGGCATCAGTGATCCCATCGTTGTTGTTGTCGATGCTGATGAGCGCATTGGTGTCTTCGGGGGCAATGGCGACACCGTTGATCGTGAGCAGAGCCGAATACCCAGGAATCAGGTCGACACCGACGGGCTCGCTACAGCCGGAACCTTGACCGGCCTGGGGGAACCAGCCCTGGATCGGGTTGAGGTCGAGTTCTTCTCGTTCGGCATTGGCGTCATCGGGTCGCTCGCCGCCACCGTCGACGGCTCCACCGCTGATGATCGGCCCGGCCACGTCAGTGTTGCCCGAGTACGCAGCGGCCAGTCCGAGGAGGCCAAAGGCGACGAACACGGCGACGCCGACGATGATTCGCTGTCGAAGAGTCACCACGCAAGTGTGCCGCTTTTGTTGCGCTGACGGACAGTCGAGCGATGGCAGTGGGCAGCAGAAGCGGGGGGTGGCAGCCACCGCACAGCGTGGTCGGTAACATCCGTTGCGTGTCCGCAGCTTCGTCAGCCACCTCCGTGCTCGGCGATCGCTACGCGCTCAAGCACTTGGTGGGTCAGGGAACCTCGGCCCGGGTGTACACCGCCACTGATCGATCGCTCGGCCGAAGCGTCGCCGTCAAGCTCTTGCATGCCGGTCTTGCCGCTGACGGCCCGTTCCGGCGTCGCTTCGAAAGCGAAGCGCGCCACGCGGCTTCGTTGAATCACCCGAGCCTGCTCGCCATCTATGACTGGGCCGAAGGCGACCAGGTGTACCTCGTCACCGAGTTGCTCGAGGGCGGCTCGCTGCGGGCAATGCTCGACAGTGGCCAGCTCCTCTCGCCGTCTCAAGCGGTACTGATCGGTTTGCAGGCCGGTAGCGGTCTCGAACATGCCCACGCCGAAGGTTTTGTTCATCGCGACATCAAGCCAGCGAACTTGATGTTCACCAGCAAGGGGCGTTTGAAGATCGCCGACTTCGGCATCAGCCGAGCAGTTGCCGAGGCCAGCTGGACCGAACCAGAAGGCGCACTGATCGGAACCGCTCGCTATGCCGCCCCTGAGCAGGCGCTTGGTCGCGGTATTGATGGTCGAGCCGACATCTACTCGCTGTCGCTCACGTTGCTCGAAGCGTTGACGGGTCAGGTGCCCCTCGTCGGATCCAACCCGCTGGCCACGATGGTCATGCGGCAAGACGCCGATGTCGAGGTCGATGCTTCACTCGGCCGTCTCGGCGAAGTCCTGGCGATGGGTGCTCGTGCCAACCCGGCCGACCGGCCGACTGCCCCTGAGTTCTTGGCCCTCATGGAGTCCGTGGCAGCCACGCTGCCTCGGCCAGCCGAATTGCCGCTCGCCGGTCTGCCCGCGTCCACTGGTGATGACGTCATCGTGCTCGGCGGGGAAGCAGACGCACTGATTCTGGCTGATCGAGCGGTCGCCACCGCCGCTGATCCGACCTCGCCGATGCCAGGCTCGGCCGGTGTCGCCGGGGCTGCTGCAGACGCTTCGGTCTCGAGCAAGGACGCAGCCGCCGAGCCGCATCCGGATCTCGGTCTCGACGATCCACCCCGTCGTCGATGGTGGATCGCTGCGGTGATTGCATTGATCGTATTTGCTGCTGGCTTCGCCCTCACCCGGACCGGTGCGGTCGAGAGCGTCTTCGAAGAACCGATTCCCGAGCCGGTGACCTTTCCCGCAGGTACCTATGTCGGTCGCAACATCGATGAGGTCACGATCGAGATCGAAGCCAACGGCTGGACCGTCGACGCTTCCTTCGTGCGGGCCGATGACTCGATTCCTGACGAGGTGCTGACCCAGACGCCAGCAGGCGGAACACAGCTGCTCGAGAACGAAGCCGTGATCGTGTTGGTCGTTTCCGAAGGCCCTCTGTTGCGAGATGTGCCGGTCCTCGCTGGTCTCACACTGGCCGAAGCAGAAGAAGCGCTGGTTGCTGAAGGCTTGCTCATCGGTGAGGTCGAACGATCCTTTGATGAAGAAGTCGCCGTCGGTCTGGTGATCAGTTCGTCGGGTGACCCGCTTGTCCAGGTCGAGACCGGCGAGCGCATCGATCTCGTCATCAGTTCCGGGCCTGAGCCCAGAGTGGTGCCGAACCTCACCGGCCGCAGCCAGGCCGAGGCCGAGGCCGCATTGGTCGAGCTCGGCCTTGTTGCCGTCATCGCCGAGGACTACAGCGACACCGTCGCTCTCGGCCTGGTCATCAGCAACGACCCGGTCCCCGACGCCACGATCGATCGTGGCGGCGAGGTCACGATCACGATCTCTCTCGGCTTGCCGTTCATCGTGGTGCCCGAAGTGGCCGGCATGAGCGCAAGCGACGCTGCCGATGAGCTGACTGCTCTCGGGTTCGTGGTGAGCGACACCGATGGCCCGCCGAATCGTGAGGTGATCGCCACCGATCCACCCGCTGGTGAATCACTCCGTAAGGGCTCCGACATCATCATCTTCACCCGCCGCAACTGAGTTCTGGGATGTCAACCGCTGTGGAAGGTCATCGAGTTCGGCCCCGCGTGTTCGGCCTGATTGGCGTCTTTGCGCTGCTTGCCTGGGCTGCGAACGCCGCAGTCCTTGCCTCCGAGCAGTTCGGTTATGAGTTCAACGCAGTTCGGTTATGAGTTCAACGAATCGATCACCCCGAGTTCGCTTCTCGGCGACATGGCGTCGATCAGCCCGGGCGCCGTGGTGCAGGGCTTCTTCTCGGCCCCGTTGGTCGGTCTCATCAACATGGCGATGCTGCTCTCGGTGACCGCGATCATCGTGGTCGAGACTGTGCAGCAGCGGCGCCGATCGATCGTGGTGCTGGCAATCACTGCGCTGTCGATTCCGCTCGGTGTGCTTGCCTTCCTCTCGATCCTGTCGTCGTTGTCGGCAGGGCTGGACGGCGAGTGGCTTAGCGAGGGATGGCCCATCATCGAGTCGTTCTTCTTCTGGTCTGTCGCCCTCTGCGTGTACTCGTTGCCGGAACTGGCCAAGGTCCGTGCCGCCAGCAACGCCAGCCAACTGAGCCTTCAGCTCGAAGGATCCCAGCGATAGCTGAGGGGTAAGAGACTGGTGATGGGAACGCTGCGGTCGCCCTCATCGGTCGGCAGGATCACCCGAATCGAGGGGTGGTAGTCGAGGAGCACCTGGCGGTCTCGGCCGCACGGCGGGATGACGCCCCGCCCGTTGTTGCCCACCGCCACGATGGTGGCCAACCTGCGAGCGCCATTGGTCCGAGCGGTCGCCAGCGCCACGAGTTCCGCGCATGGCCCGCCGGTGAAGTGGAACAGATTGATACCGCCGTGCATCGATCCATCTGATGCTCTCACGGCAGCACCGACGGTGTGGATCAGGTCGTCAGACTGTTCCTGTGCGATCTGGCGAGCGAACTCGATGAGTTCGAGGTCGTCGGGGTCGAGTTGTAATTGGTCGAGTTCCACGGTGGCCATCGTAGATGTGGGCGTGCTGGCGAAAATGGCGAGATTTGAGCGGCTGCGGGCAGAACCTTGTCTCCGTCCCTGGCAGGCCGTACTGTCACCGAATGACGACGACCAGTGAACTCGCCGGGCGCTATCGGGCGGTGTTCCCGTCATGGCTCGGTCCTCTACACAGCAGCGCCCCGATCTCGATCGACCACGGTGACGGCGGTTACGTGTGGGACCTCGAAGGCAAGCGCTATCTCGACGCCTTCGGTGGCGTGCTCACCACGATGATCGGGCACAACCATCCCGAGGTCACCGCCAGCTTGCAGGCGCAGGCGGCGAAGATCATCCACTCGTCCACTCTGTATCTCAACGAAGAAATGGTCGCCTTCGCCGAGGAGATCGCTGCGGTCTCTGGCATTCCCGATGCCAGGGTGTTCTTCACCGCATCGGGCAGCGAGGCCAACGACACCGCTCTGCTGCTGGCGACCTCGTATCGCAAGTCCAACCAGGTGCTGGCGATGCGCAACAGCTACCACGGGCGTTCGTTCACGACCCAGGCCATCACCTCGCATTCGTCGTGGTCGTCCACCAGCGTTTCTGGGCTCGACGTCAGCTTTGTTCAGGGCGGCTACCGATTGCGCAGCCCCTTCAGGGACTTGGACGACGATGCCTACACCACGGCGTGCTGCAACGATCTCGAACAGATCATCGACATGACCTCGGTCGATGGTGGTCACGCCTGTCTGATCGCCGAGCCGATCCAGGGCGTTGGCGGGTTCGCCATTCCGCCAGATGGCTTCTTCGGCCAGATGGGAAAGATCCTCGAGAGCCGAAAGATCCTCTTCATCAGCGACGAAGTGCAGACCGGTTGGGGCCGCACCGGCGACCACTTCTGGGGCTATCAAGCACATGGCGTCGTTCCCGACATGCTCACCTTCGCCAAGGGCGTTGGCAATGGCGTTGGCCTTGCCGGTGTGGTTGCCCGAGCCGAAGTGATGGACACGATCAAGGTCACGTCGTTCTCGACGTTCGGTGGTAACCCGCTTGCTGCCGCCGCTGGTCGGGCCACGTTGCGAACGGTGCTCGACGAGGACTTGCAGGGCAATGCGAAAGCCATGGGCAACCGCTTGATGGCTCGGCTTCGCAAGACCGCTGAAGGCATCGACTGGATCGGCGAAGTGCGAGGCCGTGGTTTGATGCTCGCCATCGAAACCGTGCAGGAAGGCGGGATCCATCCCGATGCGGCGAAGGCGGTCGCCATCGCCGACGGTTGCAAGGACCGGGGTCTGCTCGTCGGCAAGGGCGGCCTGTATGGCAACGTGGTTCGCATCGCTCCCATGCTCAACATCTCTGAAGCCGAGGTCGACGAAGCCGCCGACATCCTGGACGCCACGATCGCTGCGCTCCGTTGAGTTTCACCCTCGTTTCCGGTGGCACGGTCGTTTCTGCTGTCGGCCGCAGGCTTGCCGATGTGCTGATCGATGGCGAAACCATCGCCGCCATCCTCGAACCGGGGCGCGCTGCCGCCTTGGGTGTTGTTCCCGAGCGGACCATCGACGCCGCAGGCAAGTATGTCGTGCCTGGCGGCGTCGATGTCCACACCCACATGGCGCTCGAGGTCGGTGGCACGGTGTCTTCCGACGACTTCGAGTCGGGCACCACAGCCGCTGCGTGGGGAGGCGTCACCACCATTGTCGACTTCGTCACTCAGACCCAGGGTCGGGATGTGCGCGACACACTCGCCGCTCGTCATGCCGAAGCCGCCGGCGAATGCGCGATCGATTACGGGTTCCATCAGGTGCTCGGTGGGGTCGACGGTGCTGCGCTCGAAGCCATGGATCACTTGGTCGAACACGAAGGCATCACGAGTTTCAAGATGTTCATGGCCTATCCGGGCGTCGTCTACTCAGACGACGGTCAGATCCTGCAGGCCATGCAACGAGCGTCGAGGTCTGGCGCCATGGTCATGATGCATGCCGAGAATGGCATCGCCATCGACGCGCTGGTTGCTCAATCGCTTGCCCGGGGCGAGACCGACCCGATGTACCACTCGCTCACCCGGCCGCCCGAACTCGAGGCCGAGGCCACGTATCGGGCCATCCAGCTGTCGAAGGTGGCCGGTGATGTTCCGCTCTACATCGTGCACATGTCGGCCTCTGAAGCACTTGAACAGGTGGCTGCCGCTCAGCACGCTGGGTTGAATGTCTTTGCCGAGACGTGCCCTCAGTACCTGTTCCTCTCGCTCGAAGAGCAGCTGATGCAATCGGGCTTCGAGGGATCCAAGTGGGTGTGCTCTACGCCGCTTCGCTCGCAGCACGATCATCATCAGAGTGATCTCTGGCGAGGTCTCCGGATGAACGAACTCGCTGTGGTGTCCACCGATCACTGCCCGTTCTGCATGAAGGATCAAAAGGAGCTCGGCATGGGCGACTTCTCGGCGATCCCGAACGGCATCGGCGGCGTCGAGCATCGTATGGAGCTGATCTATCAGGGCGTCGTCGCCGGCGAGATCACCCTCGAACGGTGGGTCGAGACCTGCTCGACCACGCCGGCTCGCATGTTCGGCCTCGACACGAAGGGAGTCATCGAGCCGGGTGCCGATGCCGACATCTTGGTCTGGGACCCGAACGCCAAAACGAAGATCGGCGTGAATGACAAGCACCACATGAACATGGACTACTCGGCCTACGAAGGCTTCGAAATCGACGGAGCCGTCGACACCGTGCTGAGCCGAGGCACCGTCGTGGTCGAGAACAACACGTTCACTGGTCGTAAAGGTCACGGCAAGTACATCAAGCGCGGCCTGTCGACCTACCTGCACTAGCGCCCGCTCTCTTCCCTCACACGAACTTCCCTCACACGAACGATTCGAGATCATCATGAAACGCATCAGCCACTGGATCGATGGCGCTGTCGTTGCGTCCACCTCGGGCCGAGAGGCTGCAGTGTTCGATCCGGCAACGGGTCAGCAGAGTGGCGCCGTTGACCTGGCGTCGGTCGGCGAAGTCGACGCTGCAGTCGCCTCAGCGAAGGCGGCGTTTCCTGCATGGCGGGCAACGTCGCTGTCGAAGCGGGCTGAGATCCTCTTCCGGATGCGTGAATTGGTCGACGCCAATCGCTCCGAACTCGCCGCTCTGCTCACTGCAGAACACGGCAAGGTCCTCAGCGATTCGATGGGCGAAGTGGCACGTGGCCTCGAGAACATCGAGTTCGCCTGTGGTATCCCGCAGCTGATCAAAGGTGACTACTCCGAGCAAGCCGCGAACGGCGTCGATGTGTATTCGATCCGTCAGCCGCTCGGCGTGGTGGCCGGCATCACGCCATTCAACTTCCCAGCGATGGTTCCCATGTGGATGTTCGCCAACGCCTTGGCGTGCGGCAACACGTTCATCCTGAAGCCGAGCGAGAAGGACCCTTCGGTCTCGCTGTTCATCGCCGAACTGTTGGCCGGGGCCGGATTGCCTGACGGCTGCTTCAACGTGGTGCAAGGTGACAAGATCGCCGTCGACCGCATCATCGAACACGACGACGTGTCAGCGGTGAGCTTCGTCGGTTCGACGCCGATCGCCAAGTACATCTACGAAAAGGGCACGGCCCAGGGCAAGCGGGTACAGGCGCTCGGTGGAGCCAAGAACCACATGCTCGTGCTCAACGATGCCGACGTGGGTATGGCAGCCGACGCTGCGATCGGTGCTGGCTACGGCTCGGCGGGCGAGCGCTGCATGTCGATCAGCGTCGTGCTGGCGGCCGAGGGCATCGCTGATGAGTTGGTGGCCGAGATCGCCAAGCGCATTCCTGGTGTGACCGTCGGGCCCGGCTACGAAGAGGGCAACGAGATGGGTCCGCTCATCACTGCTGCATCACGCGACCGGGTGAAGGGCTACATCGATGCTGCACCCGGCGAGGGCGCAACCGTCGTGGTCGACGGGCGCGAGAATCTCCCGGCCGAAGGGTTCTTCGTGAACCCCACCCTGCTCGACAATGTCAGCACCGAGATGTCTTGCTACACCGACGAGATTTTTGGCCCGGTACTCAGCGTGGTCAGAGTCGCTGGCTATCAGGACGGGCTCGACATCATCAACGCCAACCAATTCGCCAACGGAACGGCGATCTTCACTCGTGATGGAGGAGCGGCCCGTCAGTTCCAGTTCGACGTCGAGGTCGGCATGGTCGGCATCAACGTGCCAGTGCCGGTGCCGGTCAGCTACTACAGCTTTGGTGGTTGGAAGGCCAGCCTGTTCGGCGACACCCACATGTACGGGCCCGAAGGAATCAACTTCTACACGCGGGGCAAGGTCGTCACCAGCCGCTGGCCCGATCCCGCGTCCAGCACGATCGACCTCGGCTTCCCAGAAACCCGCTGACTCACGCCATTGCCGTTGACCTCATCTCATTCGGTCGTCGGCCGACTGCAACCTCATGGCAATTCCGAAGGGGTACCGACCCCAACTCGACGGGCTGCGGGCAATCGCTGTGCTGCTCGTTGCGTTCGGTCACTGGTTCGGAACCGACAACTTCGCCCATGAACCGGCGTGGCCTTATCTGGGTGTTGAACTCTTCTTCGTCCTCAGCGGGTACCTGATCACCGGGATACTTCTCGACACTCGTCGCAAGATGGAAGGGCTCGGCGCGCATTGGAAGCAGCCGGTTCTGGCGTTCTTCGCTCGCCGACTGCTGCGGCTGGTTCCCGCCCTCTTCGTGTACCTGGCCATCACCACTGCCCTCGGCCTCTTCGGCGACGTCGAGGGATTACTCTGGTACGTCGCATATCTCGGCAACTACCGAATGGCTGACCTCGGCTACGGCCCAGACGGGGCGTACCACCTGTGGACCCTGGCGGTCGAGGAACAGTTCTACCTCTTCGTGCCCTTCGTGGTCCTGCTGACACAACGGATGAGCGTGCTGAAGATGTTCTCGATGTTGCTGATCGGGAGCCTGGTGACCGCCGTTGTCTCGGGACGAATGGGACTGACCGAGATTCTTCCGCCCGCAGCCTTCGCCGGGTTGCTGGCTGGCTGCGTACTCGCTGCATTCGTCGACCAGGACCTCGCACCTCATCGCCTCGTCACCCGGCTTGGTGCAGCTGCTGGCGTCATGTACTTCGCGCTGCTGTCGATCGAAATCGAATTCGGGTTCGGTCATTGGTTGCTTCCGAAGCAGACGCTGTTGCTGATTGCCCTCAGCGCCCTTGTCTGGTCAGCAGCTCGTGGTGAGAACCGCGTGGGAACACTGTTGTTCGAACAACGTGTGGTGCGTTGGCTGGGATCTGTCTCGTACGGCTTCTATCTCTGGCACGTTGTCGCTCGAACGTTTGTCAACCGAGAGGCCCCTGGCCTCATCGAAGGACAACCCATGGCGCTGCAGTTCTTGATCTACCTCGTGGCCACGCTCGTGCCGACGGCAATCAGCTTTTACACCGTCGAGCGAGTGAGCACATCGTTGAAACGCTCCTTCCCCTATCTCCCTGCTGCGCTCCCCGTCGATGAAACAGCGACTGATGTAACAGCGACTGATGAAGTGCGAGAAGGCTCCGCTTCTGCCCTCTCGAAACCCTGACCGGTCGCCCGTTCGGGGGTGTGTGGATGGGTTGACATCGGGGCACCCCGTCTAGGGTCTTTGCAGTGAGCCGCCGACCACTTCTGCCTCCATCCGAGGATGACGACAGCGAAGGAAAACGTCTCTCTTCGCAGGCTCGTTTCGGGTCCGGCAACTTCCCGGTTCCGATCATTCCCCTTGGTCTGGTCACTACGCGGCGTCGGGTAGCCAAGCGGGCGCAGGCGCAGGACAGTTTCGCCTCGATCGCGCTTGCCGTGGTGCTCACGGCCATGTTCATGGTGAACCTGAGCGTGACTGCCATTGCCGTCGCTGTGCCCAAGATCGCTGGCGAGTTCCAGACGTCGCAGTCCACCATCGTGTGGGCGGTGACGGGGCCGATCCTGGTCAGCGCCGTGCTGGGACCGACGTTCGGCAAGCTCGGTGATCAGCGTGGCCACCGCATGGTCTTCCTGTTCGGATTGACGGTGAACGCGATCTTCACGATCTTGATCGCTGCATCGTGGTCGGCGGGATCGTTCGTGGTGTTCCGATTGCTTGCCGCTGTTGGTGGCGCCGCCATCGGACCATCTGCGTTGGCCTTCATCAACCGACTCTTCGCCCCGAGCGATCGAACCGTCGCCCTCGGCTGGTGGTCGTTCGTCGGTGCCGGGTCACCTGTCATCGGTGTGGTCGCTGGTGGTTTCATCATCGACAAGATCGACTGGCGTTGGGTGTTCATCGGTCAGGCGCCGCTGGTGTTCTTGGCGATGCTGTTGGCTGGCTTCATCCTCCCGGAGACCACTCGCCAGAAGGCAGCAGCCTTCGACTTCCCCGGTGCGGCGACCCTGGGTGTCGGCGTCGGGAGTTTGCTCGTTGCGGTCACGTTGTCGGCTGACGGCCCGTTTGCTCCGCTCGTGCTGCTCTTTGCAGCAATCGGGGCGATCGCCATTGCCTTCTTTGCTCGAATCGAGAACCGCTCAGACCATCCACTGATCCCGCCGCACTACTGGCGCATGCGTGGTTTCGTGGTGCCGACGCTGACGCTCGCCCTGCTCTTCGCGGCCTATATGGGCAGCTTCGTTCTCGCTCCACTGATGCTGCAAAGCGTCGCCTTTGGTGCCACTGCGGCCATCACCAGTCGCGTGATCATCGCCCGCCCGCTGATGTTCTCGCTCATGGGCCCGGTCACCGGCCGCCTCGTGAAGCGGTTCGGCGAACGCTTCCTCGCAGTGTCTGGCGCTTGCTCGATCGTGGTGTCGATGCTGCTGCTGAGTCTGGCTGGGCCGGGCACGTCGCTGATCACGGTTGCTGTCGCCCTCGGGCTCGCCGGCTTGGGTATGGGAGCCGCTGCGCCGATTCTCACTGCAACCGTGGCCAACAGCGTTGCCGACGAGGACCTCGGAGTTGCCGGTGCCGCGCAGCAGATGTTGCAGCAGGTGGGCCTCGTGGTCGGTATCCAGATCTTGCAAGCGATCCAGTCGAGCGTCGAGGGTGCGGCGCTCGAAGGCGTTGACCCCGAGACGGTCACTGAAGACTCGCTGAGCCCCGCTGCGTTCAACGCTGTGGTCGACAGCTACCAGGTGGCGTTCTTGGTGGCGACCGGCGTTGCAATCCTTGGCGTACTGGTGTCGCTGACGTTGCCTGCTCGCAGTGAACCCGAGTTGGACTCAGCTGTCGTCTGAAGTCATGGCCGAGAGGCGTTTGTACATCTCGATTGCTGCTTCGTTGGGCTGCTCGGCTTGAAGCGCCATGAGTCGAGAGACATCGCCCTCGACCAAGATCTTGCCTGCGAAGAACGCTTGCATCACCGCCTGGGGGTCACGCGTGACGAAGGCGGCCTTGGCAGTCGAGTAGTCGACGGTGACGGTGAGCTCCGGCTCGTCGAGGTGGCCGTTCTCGATGATGACCTCGCCGCCAGATGTGTCGATGTGCCCGTCGAGTTGGCCGTCGTTGCGATGGCCGATGTCGGTGACGATCACGTTCATCTTGACCGCCATGGGCGGCTCGGGGATCTGTTCGTCAAACTCCTCACGGAGCCTGCGAGCATTCTCGATCCACGCATCGGAGAGAAACGGTTGGGGAGTAGTCACACGAGCTCCGAGTCACGGGGGGCGAACAGCCGCCAACTCTAACGCCAACACTTGGGAGGGGTCGGGTCCTCCCAAGTGAAGAGTGACGCTTTCGTCAAGACGGAGCGGTGAGGTAGCTTCGGCCGATGGGAGACACAGCGGAACGAAAGACCGGTCGGCAACAACGCATCGAGTCGCGTGAGCGCAATCCGGTGTGGCAGAACCCGCCGCTGATGATCGACATGGACGAGTGCATCAATTGTGATGCCTGCCTGCGCGCCTGCCCGAAGCCGCTCGGCGCCATCTTCAACCACAGCATCGACGTCATCATCATCCCCGAGCTGTGTTCGGCCTGCGACAAGTGCTTGCCCGTGTGCCCCGTCGACTGCATCCACCCTGATCCTGACTGGACGCCGGCACCTGACGAGTGGTGGCAAGAACCTCTCACCGACGATCCCTACACCTGAGGCCAGGTCCTCGGAGCGAACGGCGGCGATATCTGGGAGTTGAGAGCGTCAGCGAGCAACTCCGTTAGTGAGCGAAGCGAACGGCGGCGATAGCTTGGCGAGCGTGTCTGATGACGAATCCCTTGTATTGAGCGCCGAGGACGTGGCCAAGGTCGCCGACCTCGCCATGCTCGAATTGACCGATGACGAGCTGGCGACCTTCACGCCTCAGCTCGCTGCGATCCTCGAGCACGCACACGACATCGAGCAGCTCGACGTCGACGATGTGACGCCGACGCACCATCCGTACCCGCTGACGAACATCTTCAGAGACGACGTCGTCGAAGCAGCCGACGTGCGAGATGAAGCTCTGGCCATGGCCCCTGACGCCGAAGACAACCAGTTCAAGGTGCCGCCGGCACTCGGGGAGGAAATGTGATGAGCGCTGCCGAGCTTCCTACAACGGCGGTCGACATCGCTGCTGCGGTCAACGCCGGAGAGGTCAGCGCTGCCGACGTGCTCGAAGCCCACCTCGCTGCCGTCGACGCCACCGAGTCCGAGGTGCACGCCTTCAACGAGGTCTTGGCCGATGAAGCCCGTGCTGCAGCCGCGGTCATCGATCAGCGCATCGCTGCTGGTGAGAACGTTGGCCCACTGGCCGGCGTCCCCATCGCGGTCAAGGACAACATGTGCACCCGAGGCATCGCCACGACGTGCTCGTCGAAGATCCTCGAAGGCTGGAAGCCTCCGTACGACGCCACCGCAGTCGAGAAGATCGCCGCTGCGGGTTCGGTGATGATCGGCAAGACCAACCTCGACGAGTTCGCGATGGGTTCCTCCACCGAGAACTCCGCGTTCGGTGCCACCAAGAACCCGCTCGACACGAACCTCGTTCCCGGTGGATCGTCGGGCGGCTCGGCCGCTGCGGTCGCCGCTGGCTACGCGCCGTTGGCGCTCGGTTCCGACACTGGCGGCTCGATCCGCCAGCCAGCTGCGCTCTGCGGCGTCGTCGGCCTCAAGCCGACCTACGGAGCGGTCAGCCGGTACGGGCTGATCGCCTTTGCTTCCTCGCTCGATCAGATCGGCCCATTCACCAAGACCGTCGCCGACACCGCCACGCTGTTCGACGTGATCGCCGGGCACGACCGCCGAGACTCCACCTCACTTCCGCAAGCGATCGAGCCCACGGTTCCCCACCTCGACGATGGTGTCGCCGGCCTGCGTGTCGGACTCATCACCGAGCTGATGGGTGTTGGTGAGATGGCGGAGGGCTTCGAGCCCGAGGTGCTGGCCCAGACCCGAGCCGCCGCCGACGCACTTGCTGCAGCTGGCGCCGAAGTCGGCGAAGTCTCGGTGCCGTCATCGATCTACGGGCTCTCTGCCTACTACTTGATTGCTCCCGCCGAGGCGTCGTCGAACCTCGCTCGCTACGACGGCGTGCGCTACGGCCATCGTGAGCACGGCGCTGCGAACACCGCAGGAATGATGAAGGCTTCCCGCACCGCTGGTTTCGGGCCAGAGGTGAAACGCCGCGTCATGCTCGGCACCTATGCACTCAGTGCTGGCTACCACGATGCCTTCTACGGCAAGGCGCAGCGAGTGCGCACGCTGATCATCAACGACTTCGATCGGGCCTACCAGGACTACGACGTGCTGCTGTCGCCGACCTCCCCCTGTGTGGCGTTCCCGTTCGGATCCAAGGACGACCCACTGTCGATGTACCTGAACGATGTGGCCACCATCCCGTCGAATCTTGCCGGTCACCCGGCGATCTCGGTGCCCTTCGGTACCGGGCGAGACGATCTTCCCGTCGGGGTGCAGGTGCTCGGACCACTGCTGAGCGAAGCCCGCCTCATGGCGGTCAGCGCAGTCCTCGAAGCAGCCAACGGAGAGGCCGCAGCATGACCGACGCAACCGAGATCGAACAGCCCGTGTCCAGCACGATGCTCGACGCCTGGCGCATCGAGAGCGATGTCGAGCGCGAAGAGACCTCGCTCTCTGAAGGCTGGGAAATGGTCATCGGCCTCGAGGTCCACGCCGAGCTGGCCACCGAAACCAAGATGTTCTCGCCCGCTCGCAATCACTTCGGCGGTGAGCCCAACTCGAACGTGCACCCGGTGTGCCTCGGGCTTCCCGGCACGTTGCCAGTGGTCAACGGCAAGGCGGTCGAGCTGTCGATCCGGCTCGGGCTGGCGCTCAACTGCACGGTGCAGCGCTGCGTGTTCGCACGGAAGAACTACTTCTACCCAGACATGCCGAAGGACTACCAGATCAGCCAGTACGACCGGCCGTTGAACATCAGCGGCTGGATCGATCTGCCCTCTGGCTACCGGGTGCGGGTCGAGCGGGCCCACATGGAAGAAGACACCGGAAAGAGCACCCACATCGGCGAGTCCGGTCGCATCCACGATGCTGGCTACTCGCTGGTCGACTACAACCGAGCCGGCGTCCCGCTGCTCGAGATCGTGTCGCACCCCGATGTGCGCGGTCCTGAAGAGGCCAAGGCGTATGTTTCTGAGCTTCAGCAGATCTTGATTGCTACCGCCGTGTCCGACGGCAAGTTCGAAGAGGGCTCGATGCGAGTCGACGCAAACATCTCGGTTCGCCCCGCCGGTTCTGATGAATTGCGCACGCGCTGCGAAGTCAAGAACGTGAACTCGCTGCGCTCACTCGGGCGAGCGATTTCCTATGAGGCTCAGCGCCACGTCGACCTCTATGAGTCGGGCGAGCGTCCGATGCAAGAGACTCGCCACTGGGACGAAGAAGGCGGCCGCACCCGCGCCGGACGCTCCAAGGAGCAGGCTGAGGACTATCGCTACTTCGCTGATCCCGACCTCGTGCCGGTCGATCCGTCACCCGAGTGGATCGAAGAGATCCGGGCGTCGTTGCCGGTGCTGCCACGCGAGCGTCGTGCGGGGTTGATCAGCCACGGTGCTGCGCCAGAGCAAGCTGCGCTCGTTGTCGAGAAGGGCCTCGACGAGCTTGTGAGCGGGGCCATCGAGGTGGGCGCCGATGCCACGAAGGCCATCAACTACGCCATCAACAATCTGTCCGCTGAAGATCAGCTCGATGCGGCAGCCTTCGGTGCGCTGGTGAAGCTGGAGACCGGTGGCGACCTGACTTCGACCCAGGCCAAGGCTGTGTTGGCCGAGATGGTGTCTGGCAGCGTTGACGGGACAGCCAAGAGTCCAGCTGAGATCGCTGCCGACATGGGCTTCGAAGCGATGGACACCTCCGAACTCGAAGGGATCATCGATCAACTGATCGCTGACAGCCCCGAGCAATGGGAGCGGTTCGTGAATGGCGATGACAAGGACCGTGGGAAGATGCAAGGGTTCTTCACCGGCCAGATCATGAAGGCCACGAAGGGTCAGGCCGACGGGAGGATCGTCAACCAGATCCTGTCCTCACGCCGGTAGTACCTGGGGTCAGGTCCTCACACCTCACAGCCAGGATTGCGCTGCCTTCGGCCCGTGGCTGTGAGGTGTGAGGACCTGACCCCAGAAGTGGAGTTACACCTTGATGGGGGTGGCGGGGATGGCGGCGAAGGTGCCGCCTTCGGCCGCCAGCTTCTCGATGAGCGCTGCCGGCTTCCAGAAGTCGCCTTGCTCAGCCTGGAGTTCCTTCAAACGAGCAAGGACCTTGTCGAGGCCCATCACGTCGCCGTAGTGCATGGGGCCGCCGCGGTAGGCCGGCCAGTTGTAGCCAGTGATCCAGATCATGTCGATGTCTGAGGCTCGCATGGCCTTCTGCTCCTCGAGGATCTTGGCGCCCTCGTTGACCATGGGCAGCACGAGACGCTCGATGATCTCCTCTTGTGTGAAGGTCTTGGCCGCCTTGCCGGATTTGGCAGCGAACTCCTTGACGATCTCTTCGGTGACCGACGAAGGTGACGGCGTGCGGTTCTCGTCGTAGTCGTAGTAGCCGGCGCTGGTCTTCTGACCACGACGATCGAGCTCGCACAGACGCTCACGAATGGTCGACCCGGTCGACTTCTCGGCCGACCAGCCGATGTCGAGGCCGGCGAGATCGCTCATCTGGAAGGGGCCCATGGCAAAGCCGAACTCGTAGAGGGCTTGGTCGACTTCCCACGGCATGGCGCCTTCGTCGAGCATGGCCTGCGCCTGCTGCGTGCGCTTGGCCAAGAGGCGGTTGCCGACGAACCCGGGGCAGACACCGACGAGCGCGCCGAGCTTGCCGATCTTCTTGGCGGTCTGCATGGCGGTGTTGATGACTTCGAGTGAGGTGTGATCGGCCCGAACGACTTCGAGGCAACGCATGACGTTGGCCGGCGAGAAGAAGTGCATACCGATGACTGACTCTGGCCGAGTGGTGGCCGTGGCGATTTCGTCGATGTTGAGTGCGCTGGTGTTGGAGGCCAGCACAGCGCCTGGCTTGCAGATGCGATCGAGGTTTCCGAAGATCTCCTTCTTCACGTCCATGTTCTCGAACACGGCTTCGATCACCATGTCGACCTCAGCGAGGTCGTCGAGGCTGAGTGAACCGGTGATCATCGACATGCGACGATCGACCTCGGCCATGTCGAAGCGGCCGTTTCGTGAGCTGCGCTCGTAGTTGCCGCGGACCACGCCGAGGCCGCGATCGAGGGCTTCCTGCTTGGTCTCCACGATCGTGACGGCGATACCGGCGTTCACGAAGTTCATGGCAATACCGCCACCCATCGTGCCAGCGCCGATGATGCCGACGGACTCGACGGGAAGGACGGGAGTGTCGCGAGGGACATCAGGCATCTTCCAGACCTGGCGCTCGGCGAAGAACACGTAGCGCTGGGCGGCGGACTCGGGGCTCGCCACGAGGCCAGCGAACAGTTCACGCTCGCGAGCGATGCCTTCGTCGAAGGGCAGGGTGACGGCTGCTTCGACGGTCTTGATGATGGCTTCGGGGGCGAGGAAGCCACGGAACTTGCGAGCGGCCTTCGATTTGCGGAAGTCGTCGAAGATCGACATGTCGACTCCGGTGACTTTCTCGTTGTTTTCGCTGACCTTCTTGAGCGGCTGGTTCTCGGCCACGAGGCGGCTGGCATAGGCGACGGCGTCAGCCAGCAGGTTGCCTTCGGTGGCGAGCTCGTCGACCAGGCCCATTTCGAGGCAGGCGGGGGCGGGCACGTGGGTGCCTGCGGTCATGAACTCAAGAGCCTTCTGAGGGCCGACGATGCGGGGGAGACGTTGCGTGCCGCCAGCACCGGGAAGCAGACCGAGGTTGACCTCGGGCAGGCCACACTTCGCGCTGGGAACAGCGATGCGGTAGTGGGCGCAAAGGGCCACTTCGAGCCCACCACCAAGAGCGGTGCCATGGATGGCAGCAACTACTGGCTTTGATGAGCTCTCCATCATGTTCTGAACCTCGCCGAGGCCCTTGCCCTTGGCCGCCCCGCCGAACTCGGTGATGTCTGCGCCGGCGATGAAGGTGCGCCCGGCACAGATCAACACGATGGCGGTGGCGTCGGATTCGTTGGCCTGGCGGAAGGCTTCCCAGAGGCCATCGCGGACAATCGAGCTGAGGGCATTCACCGGGGGAGAGTCGAGCGTGATGACGGCAACATCGCCGTCTCTGGTGAGTTCGGTCACGTCATTGATGGTGGTGCTGCTCGTGGTCATGGTGTTGTTGTTACTGCGGCCTGGCCCGATGGGCAAGGTGAGCGGAAAGACGAACACGACAGTTCGAGGATATTGGCGCCTCGTCCAGCGGTCGATCGGCCAGACTTCGACCATGCCGAATCGCATCGTGACACCGACGTCGTACGAAGAATGGCGACCTTTCGATCGAATCGTGACGGCATCGTTTGGTGAGGTTTGGGAGGAACCCACGCCCGAGGAGGTGGCGACACTAGATGTCGAAGCGCCCCTTGACTTCCGTATCGGAGTGATGGATGGAGACGAGGCGCTTGGCGGTTGCGCATCGTACGAGTTCGATCTCAGCTTGCCTGGTGGTTGTGCGGTGTCGGTCGCCGCTTTGACCGGGGTTGGTGGCGATCCAACCAAGCGGGGCCGGGGTGGTCTTCGCTCGATGATGCTCGAACATCTCGACCGGGCCCGGGCTCGTGGCCACGCCGCCTCGGTCCTCAATGCTTCAGAAGCCACGATCTACCAACAGTTTGGGTACGGACACGCCACCACGATGGTCGGCTACGAGATCGATCCTGATCACGCCCGGTTCCGAGAGCCGCTCGAAGACTCCGGCTCGTTCGAACTCGTCCACGACCTGCAGGCCGGGATCCCCCTGTTTGCCGCCGCCTATGACGCTGCTGCTCGCACCGTGGCCGGCACAGGCGGCCGAACCGTCGAGTGGTGGCAGCGAGTGGTTGGAAAGCAGAAACGGTGGCGCGGTGGTGGCAAGCAGCTTGGTGTCTTGCACCGCGACGCAGCAGGCAACCCCGACGGCTACTTGCTGTACGAGCTGAAAGAGAAAGGTGCGTGGGTCAACAACGACGTGGTCACCATTCGAGAGCTTTTCGGTGCGTCGGTCTCGACCGAGCTGGCGCTGTTCGAGTTCACCATGAAGATCCCGCTGCAGCGCAGGGTGCGGTGGCCTGAGGGTCCTCCCGATTTCGCCGCCAGGCACCATCTGATCGACCCGCGACAGCTGCACGTGGTCGATCAACACGACCTGCTCTGGTTGCGACCGCTCGACCTCGTGGAGTTGCTGTCCAGCCGTACCTATGCCGCCGATGGGGTGGTGGTGATCGCTGTTGACGATGAGCTCTTCGAGGACCAGCGAGGTCCGTGGCGGATCGAGATCGTTGATGGGATTGCCGAAGTCACACCGACCGACGCTGTCGTTGCTGTCACGCTGACGCCAGCCCAGGTCGGGATGGTCCTACTGGGTGATCACCGGCTGCAGGAACTGGTCCATGCTGGGGTGGTGACGGGTGATCCAGCCGCTCTCCGGTTCCTCGACCGAGCGTTCTTGACCGACCGCCGTCCGTACACCCTGTCGAAATTCTGAGTTCAGGTAAACCAAGTCCGAGGCCGAGGCGTCTCTGTTCAATGTGAAGGTGATGGCGTTGAAGGACAGCGGAACAGGGCAGGGCACATCCGGTCGCCGCGTTCGTCGTCTTCGCCGCTCGGCTGAGACAGCTGGCGGGCCAGACTTCCGCCTGGTGCCAGCCACGTCAGATCTCCACACAGCTCTCCCTGATCTCTACAACGAGCACTACCGATCGCTCGTTCGGCTTGCGTCGTTCAACGTGGACGATCGCGAAACGGCGGAAGAAGTCGTGCAAGATGCATTCGTCAAGCTGGTAGCTGGCGACTATCGCATCGAGGCCGGCAAAGAGCTCGGCTACCTCCGTTCCATGGTTTTGAACGGGGCACGGTCGGCGCTACGCAAGCGGCAGGTCCGACGAGCCCACACTCCTGACGCACCCGGCCTCGTCGCTGCTGCTGAGGAAGCCGGTGTGGCCAGCACAGAGCATGACGCGATGATCGAGGCTCTGCGGCAACTGCCGGACAAGCAAGCGTCGGTGCTGGTCCTTCGGTACTACCTCGACTTGTCCGAGGCCGAGATCGCCGAGACTCTCGACATCGCTCGTGGCTCGGTCAAGTCCCACGCTCACCGGGGTCTCAAGCGCCTCGGCGACCTTCTCGGCGACTCTCTCTCCATCACTCCCGAAGCTGACACGCCGCTTGGTGCCCTCGCACCAAACGACGAGGACCTCTCATGACCCTCGAAGACGAACTCCGCTCCGCGCTCCGCCACCATGCCGACCAGGTCGAACCCTCGGCCAACGGCCTCGAGCGCATCGAGGCACGGCTTGCTGGGCCGGCGCGCCAACGGCCCCGCCTCGCTCCTCGCTTGTTGGCAGCAGCCGCCTTGCTCGTCGCGGTCGGCGCCGTTGGTGCAATGACATTGAGAAGTAGCGGTGAGGGCGACATCAACGTCGCGATCTCATCGTCGACCACCGATCCCGCCGTCGCTGCAGTGATCAACGACCTTCCTCCGCTTGACGACGCGGCCGATTCCACGGCGGCGGACCAAGCGAGTTCCTCGGCGGTCGACGGCACACCTGCGATCACGATCAGGGAGTACCCCCCGGCGCCTGCCGGCGTCTTCGGCCCACGCGGAGCCTCGCCGGAAGAAGCCGTCGAGGCGTTTCTCGGTCTGATCCAGCGAGGAACCGAAGATGTCACGGTCGACTTCGATGCAGACCTCGCACGCCTTTCACGCCGAGGCGAGAGCGGCGAGATGGTGGATGTGGCAACGCTGGTCCTTCGATCGGTCGAGATCAACGAGGACACCACGAAGTACATCGTGACCGGGGCTGACTCGCCTTCGATCAACATCGACGACCCCTCGTCACAGGACACGAACAGTGGGTCGACACTGAGCGTCACCGGACGTGGCGAGGGCTTCGGAGGCGTCGTCGTTGTCGAGCTCTACTCGAGCGACGACGGCGTCTGGCTCGACCGCCGGTCGGTCACCGCTGGCAACTTCGGTGAACTCGCACCCTTCCGAGCTGACCTCGATGTCTCAGGCGCCGGTTCGGCATGGGTGGTCGTGCAGTCGACCGGTGGCACAGACACCACGCTGGAGCCTTTCGCAGCTGTCCCCGTGGTGGTCGAAGCGCCACGTGCAGCACCCACCTATCTCGTCACGAACATCCCCGCCGGTGACCCCGGCCTGGTCGTGCGACGTCTTCCCGGCACCGATGGCGAAGAACTCGGTCTTCTCCCCCCGGGTCAGAGCGGGGTCAACAAACGCTCTGCTCTGTCTGTGTTCATCGGTGACGGGGAGCCCAGCTACGGGCTCGAACCTGTGGTGCTGGGCGAGCAGGAGTGGTGGAACGTCTGGTTGCCAGAGCCGCTTCCGAACGGCCGGCAGTCAGGATGGGTCAACTCCCGCCATCTAGCGATTGACGCACCTGTCGCCGATGCCGACCTCGAAGCCGTTGGGTGGCAGTTCGTTGAAGGCCTGCGAGGCGACGACGCTGCCTTTGCCGCACTTCTGTGGGGCCCTGACGGGGTCACGTTCGGCCTCTCCAACGATCTGGCGATGACGACGAGTGGCAAGGCGGCGCTGCCGGAGTTCTGGCAAGAGGTCTTCTCGTTCACGCCGCCACCTGAGTACATCGGGACGCTCGATGGCTCGTTGCGCGACGTACTGTCGCCGACCAAGACGATGCTGGCCCCGGAGACCGCAGTTGATGTTGACGTCGTGCCGGTGCTTGAACTGTCGCCTTACAGTGTGGTGAACGAAGAGCTTGCTTCCAGGTTCGCCGGCGCATCGGTGGTGCAGCTGACCGATCCAACGAATGACGGCAGCGGCTGGCGGCTGGTCAACCTCTTCGTGCAGGCGGGAGTCAACGGCCCGGAGATCGTCGGCATGGTCGCCGTCGAGTGGACTCCATAGACTGAATATTGCAACTTCCCCGGGCAGCACCTTCCCTCGCAGCAACTTCCCTCGAAACGTAAACGCCGCCGATTGGCGGCTCACCGGAGGAAGTTCCATGAATGTACGAGTTGCCGCTGTTGCTGTTGCTGCGCTGATCGCAGGTTGTCGATCGCCAGCTCCCCCCGAATTGTCGCTCGCGCCCATCGTGGCAACGACGGTGGCGCCAGGAGAGCTGGGCTGCGCCCATCCTTTCGACGAGGTCGACGTGAACTCAACGGAGGGGCGGTATCGGGTTGCGGTCGCCATCGTCGATGCGGTGCGCGCTGGTTGGTGTGACCCGATCGAGCCCGACGCACGCGTGTGCCGAAGCCTCTTTCTGATCGGCCTGACCGATCCGTTGGTTGGCATCGGTTTGGGGCTTGCAGCCCCGATGATCGACGAGCTCACCGAGCGCCATGCCTGGGGATTGGAGGAGGGCGTCATTGCCGCAGTCGCCGATGACAACGCCGCACTGGCTGCAGCACTGAGGGACTTGGCTGCGCTTGGTCTCGTCGATGCCTTGGCTGAAGGACCGGACGCTGTGGCTGCCGTTGCCGTTCAGCGAGCTGCTGCGTCGATCATCGAGCCCATCGCCGATGCCGAAATGCAGTGCCGCAATCTCTGAGCCTCGTACTTGGTGACGTTTTCTTCAGCCGGTGAAGGAAACGTCACCACGTTGCGGAAGCGAGCGTCAACCGGCGCCGGTGACGAGCCAGACATCGTCTCGCCAACGTCGCCACATGAAACCGGCTCGGAGCAGCATGAAGCAGCCGAGCGCGACCCACAGCCATCCGAGGCCGGCTCCGGTGACGAGTACGGCAACGGCGAGCCCGGCGAAGATCACCGTCGAGATGACCATGGTCTGAGCCAAATAGGTGAGGTCTCCGGCGCCGATCAGGATGCCATCGAGAGCAAAGACCACGCTGTTCACCGGCTGCTGCACGGCCACGAACAACAAGATGAAGGCCGTGACAGCGACGACCTCAGGGTCGGTGCTGAAGAGCTCTGCGATGGGTCGTCGAGCAGCCACGATGCCCACGCCAGCCACGATGCCGAAGGCAACATCGAGCTCGATCATTCGACGAGCCGCGCCACGTGCCCGTTCGACTTCACCAGCGCCGAGGAAGTTGCCGGTGAGTGACTGGCCAGCAATTGCCACGGCATCGAGCGCCAAGGCCAGGGTCCCCCAGACCTGAAGTACGACTTGATGGGCAGCGAGCTCGGCCACGCCGATGCGAGCGGCGATTGCGGCCGACAGCGTGAACGAACCGCGCAGGGCCACCGTGCGGACCACGAGGGCTTTGCCTGCGCTGAGCAGGCTCTTCATCGTGGTCCAGTTCGGGCGAGGACCGACGCCTTCGGTCGCAGCCCAGCGAAGCACGATGACCACAGCGATGAGTCCAGTGGCGGCCTGGGCGATCACTGTGGCCAGCGCTGATGCGCCGAGTCCGTGACCGAAGCCGTAGATCAGAACGACCTCGATCACGAGGTTGGCGACCGCACCGGCCACAGCGAGGACCAACGGAGTCACGGTGTTCTGCCGGCCATAGAAGGATCCGCCGGCGCTCATCATCAGCAGCAGAAACGGGAAGCCCCAGATACTGACGCCGAGGTAGAGCTCGGCGGCTTCGAGAACGGCCCCGTCGCCGCCGAGGAGTCGCAGGACTGGGGTGCCGAATGCGGTGACGATGGCGATCACGGCGATGCCGAAGCCAACAGCGAGCCACAATGCCTGCACCGAACGGTCTGCGGCATCGCGGACTTGGTTCGCTCCGATCAGTCGAGAGACGGCGGCCGTGGTGCCGTAGGCGAGAAAAATCAGCACGGCGTGGGCGGTGAGCAGAACTGTGCTGGCGAGGGCGAGCCCGGCAAGCTCGTCGGTGCCGATCCGGCCAACGATGGCGGTGTCGGTGAGCACGTAGAGGGGCTCGGCAATGAGCGTGCCGAGAGCGGGAACGGCCAGCTTGGCGATGACGGCGTCGTGCTCTGAGCGCAACGCCATGGGAGCCCTCACTGGAGCTTGTCGTGCATCTTCGAGCCGTCGGCATAGTACTGGGCAGCCCAGATGCCGGTGCCTGCTTCGCCGTCGACCGGCATGCGCCAACTCGTGACGACGGAGTCGTCGAGGTGGACGGCGAGAAGCGCACGGGGCTGATCATGGGTTGCCGCCAGATACCCGTCGGCATTCGCTTCAGGTATGAAGCGGCAGGCAATCTCGCGGTAGGTGTCCCTCCAAGCGTCGTCGTTGCCGAGATCGTGCACGATCTCGACTGAACCCTGCACCGAGACCTTGCGGTAGGGGAGAGCGTCTTCGTCGATCGAGAGTGCAATGCGGGCGTCGCGTCGGAGGTTGGCGAAGAACACCGATCGCTCGCGAGGGGTGAACAGGATCGAGCCAAGTCCGTCGTCGGTGCTGCGGTATGTGCACCAGACTGGTGAGATTCGAGGCATGCCATCGTCATCGGTGGTGGCGAGCCGGAGCAGATGTCCTGGCTCGGCAAGGAAGTCAGCGATCTCGTTCGACGTCAGCTTCGGCATGAGGCGACGCTACTTCTCGACCGCAGTTCCGCCTCATGCTGCGGCCGGGAACGACGTCAAGCAACGTCCATCCGGTCGAGCCGCGCCGCAGCAAGACCTACTGCGGCTGCAGCGATGACGACGCTGACGATGATGCCGGTGGTGGTCGAGCTGTCAGCGAGTCGAATCGGGGAGTCGGTCAGTTGTGCCAGCACCGAGGTCGGGTAGGTGCGGATCGAGAGCTGGGCGGAGCCACCGCCAACATTGGCGATGAACAGTTCCCAGATGAACAGGTAGACCAGGCCCCAGATCAACGCCCGCCGAAGGAGCAGCCCGACCAGAACGAACAGGGAACTGTACGCGAGCGCGGCGAGAGCGCTGGCTAGCCCGGCAGCGAAGGCGACGCTGCCGTCGCCCGATGCGATGAAGGCGGCAATGGCCAGCGGGATGGCGGTCAATGGCACGGCGGCAGTGGTTGCCGAGAGTGCCCCGGCGAGTGCCAGCTTCCATCGGGCGACGGGTCGATGCCAGAGGTAAACGAGTGTTTCGTCGTCGATCAACTCGCCGAACGTTGACGATCCGAGAACGAGCGAAATGATCGGGACCATGAGGCCGAGGCCGAAGATTGAGATGAAGCCGACGCTGTCATCGACCCGACTGAAGCTGTTCGATCGGCCAATGGCCACGGCGACGGCAATGGCGAGTGCGGCGAAACCGCCGGCCAGTGCGAGCCGGCCGGTGGTGATCTGTTGCCGGAGCAGCATGCGGTAGGTCGCAAGAACAGCGATCATGCGGTGCCGCCCACGATGTAGCGGAAGACGCTTTCGAGATCGTCGTCGAGCGGAAAAACCTCTTCGAGTCGGACCTGATACTGAGTGCACACGGCGGCGACATCGACGCGGAAACGGCGGATGTCGTCGGTGACGAACTCGACTTGGTTGGTGTTCGCTAGTCGACAACCGACGACCGAACCGTTCTGCACCATGACCGCAGAGACGAGGCGAGCATCCGAGCAGGTGACCCTCACGCGAAGCGGTTGGTCTTCCATGAGCGCTCGGATGCTGTGGAAGTTGCCCTCTGCTGCCACCCGGCCCTTGGCGATGACGACCACGTTGGAACCGAAACGCTCGACCTCTTCGAGGACGTGGCTCGACACGATCACCGTCTTCCCTTGTTCCCCAAGCTGTTGGAACAGGTGGATCATCTGGCGCCGTTGCTTCGGATCGAGCCCGTTGAGCGGCTCGTCGAGCATGAGCACCAGCGGGTCGTGCACGAGCGCAGCAGCGATCTTCACCCGCTGCCGCATGCCCTTGGAGAATGCGCCGACGGGGCGCTCGAGATCCGGATCGAGTTCAACCGAGGCAAGCGCCCGCCTGGCTGCCCCATCTGGGTCGGGAACGTTGGAGAGAATGGCGCCGAGACGGACGACGGCCAGCAGATTCTCGCGTTCGAAGACGCCGTCCTGTTGGGGAACCAGGCCGATGCGGCTGCGAGCTTCGGCGTCGGTTCTGGGATCGCCGCCGGCAACCCACACCGTGCCGGTGCTGGTCGAGGCTTGTCCCGACATCATCCGAAGCAAGGTCGACTTGCCGGCGCCATTTGGGCCAAGCAGGGCGGTCACTCCCGGCCGAAACGCCAGGGTCACGTTGCTGACCGCAACGAGGCCGCCAAAGGACTTCGACACGTCGTAGGCGACGATCGTGGCGTCGGTGGGCGGCCAGGATGGCGGCTGGCCAACGGTGATCGGCGCTGGGTCGGAAGTCTCCGCCAGTGGCGAGGCAGGGAACGGTGGCGGCGGTGGGGGAGCGTCAGTCATCGCCGCACCAGCAATCGTCGATAGCGGAACCATACGAAGGTGAGGGATGCCGCACACCATGCAACGCCAGCGAGGTACACGGTCCAGGTCGGGTTCGCTGCCGCCCCCCAGAGCCCACGCTCGCCGTGAATGCGGAAGATGATCTCGCGAGGCAGGTTCGGCAGATTCGCCAGCCGCAGGTATGGGCTGAGCTCGGCAACGTCGACCAACACATCGGTGGCGATCGCCGAGGCCGGAAGCGCGGCGAGGATGGTGGCGGTGGCCACCACGACCCGGTCAGTCGAGGCAGAAATGGCGAGACCGATCGAGGCGAACATGACACCCATCGCCGCCGATCCAGCCAAGATCTGACCGAACACCTTGATCCACTGGACGAACCCATCCGGACCGCTGTTCTCGAGTGAGAACGCAATCAGCATGAGCATGGGCGGACCGAAGGTGACGATCAGCAGGAGCAGCAGCACTGCGATGCCCTTGCCGAGGAGGTACGTGGCCCGGTTGAGTGGTGAGGCCAGATAAACGCCGAGCATGCCGCTGCGGCGATCCGGGGCCAGGAGTTCCGGGGTGATGAAGCCGGCGAACAGATAGATGGCGGCGATGACATAGCCGTAGTAGCCGGCGTAGGTCGGCAAGAAGGCTTCTTCGATGTCGTCGCCGGGGATCAATGCCGCGATGCCGACGAAGACAGCGGCCGGCAGGTAGGCCGCCACGATGATCAGAACCGGAATGACCTTGAAGCGCGCCGTTCGCCGCAACCCGAGCGCATGAGCCGCACTGTGCGACACCAACGAGCGCATGGCACCGCGAACGCCCGTGCGCTCGCCCTCGTACTTGCGGTAGCCCCGGTCGTAGATCTGGGCCGGCGTTCCTTGGCCGGTCGTTGGAACGTCGCTCATGTCCTCACGTCGCTGTCGCTCATCCGCTCACGTCGCTGTCGCTCATCCGCTCACGTCGCTGTCGCTCATCCCAGCCGCTCCAGGAACACGTCTTCCAGCGTCAAGCGTCGGCGCTGCAGCCGAACGATGCCGACGCCGGCCTGGGCGCAGGCATCTCTCGCTGCATCGAACACGTTCTCGTCATCGCCCTGAATCACCAATCGGCTGCGATCGATCTCGACCACGAATCCAAGCGCCCGAAGGGCATTGCCGATCTCGGCTGTCTGGTGCTCAGGAGCGTCGATCTCGACGATGACGCCAATGGAGTCGGGGTCGCGCAACTGATCGAGGGTGCCCGAAGCAATGGTGACGCCCTCGCCGATGATCGTCACGTTGTCACAGACCGCTTCGACCTCGTCGAGCAGATGCGAGGACAGAATCACGTCGATCGAGAACTCGCTGGCCACGCTCTTGATCAATTCGAGCATCGTGTCCCGTTGCACAGGATCGAGTCCGTCGGTCGGCTCATCGAGCATGATCAGGTCGGGATCGTGAGAGATGGCTTGCGCCAGCTTCACCCGCTGGCGCTGGCCGGTGCTCATCGTGCCCATGGGCCGGAATCGTTCTTCTCCGAGACCGACCAGCCAGAGCGCATCGCTGGATCGTGTGGTGGCTTCGGCTTTGGGAAGCCCGTGGAGTTCAGCCACGTGACGGACGAAATCGGCGGCGCGTACATCGGGCGGGAGCTGATGGTGTTCGGGGGCGTAGCCGAGCCGTTCGCGCACTTTAGGTCCGGCAGACCACGGATCGTGGCCGAGCACCGAGATCGAGCCGGCGTCGGCTCGATGGAGGCCGATCAGCATGCCCAGAATCGTCGTTTTGCCTGCTCCGTTGGCTCCGAGGAGGCCGGTGATGCCGTGGGCGATATCGAGGTCGACCCCATTCAGGGCGGTGTAGGAGCCGTAGCGCTTCACTACACCTCGAGCCGTGACCAAATCCACCGTGGGAGTGTGTCACGAGCTGGCGTCAACCGGACGTCAAGGCGGCACACTGGTCGGTTCCATGGCTGGCTCCACCCTTCGACTTCGACCCTGGCAACGCCGGGCGCTCGACATCTACGAAGCTCAGGAATCACCAGACTTTCTTGCCGTCGCTACGCCCGGTGCGGGAAAGACGACCTTTGCGCTCACGGCGGCCAGGTTGACGCTGCCGAGCCTGTCTGGCCGGCTGATCATCGTGGCGCCCACGCGGCACCTGAAAGAACAGTGGGCCGATGCGGCGGAACGGTTTGGGCTGATGCTCGACACCGATTGGTCACCCGCTGACGGCATCCGCTCTGACGTCCACGGCATCGTCACCACGTATCAGCAGGTGGGTTCCTCGCCCGAGGCGTTCCCGGCCATGGCCGATGGAGGGTTCGTCATTCTCGACGAGATCCACCACGCCGGCGAGGAACGCTCGTGGGGAGACGGCGTGTCGACGGCTTTCGAGGGAGCAGCGAAACGGCTGGCGCTTTCGGGCACACCATTTCGCAGTGACACCCGTTCGATCCCATTCGTTCACTACAAGAACAACGAGGTCGTTCCCGACATCGAATACGGGTACGGCGATGCGCTGAAAGACGGCCGAGTCGTTCGTCCAGTGTTCTTCCCCCGCTTCGGCGGGAACATGGAGTGGATGGCCCCCGACGGTGCCCACCTGGCCGCGTCGTTCGACGACCCGCTCGCCCGGACCCAGGCCAATCAGCGTCTTCGTGCCGCTCTGAGCCTCGAGGGCGAGTGGCTTCCGACCGTGCTTGGCAACGCCAATGCCGAGCTGATCAAGATTCGGGAGAAGCACCCCGAGGCTGGTGGGCTGGTCATTGCCATGGACCAAGCGCACGCCTGGGGCATCGCCGACTATCTGCGGACGAGACACCGGATCAACGCCACGGTCGCAGTCAGCGAGGACTCAGACGCGTCGGCGAAGATCACGCGCTTTGCGGCGGGCAATGCGCCGTGGATCGTTGCGGTGCGGATGGTGTCTGAAGGTGTCGACATCCCTCGGCTTCGGGTCGGGGTGTATGCCACCACGACCACCACCGAGCTGTTCTTCCGCCAGGCCGTGGGCCGCATCGTTCGCTGGTCGGCCGGTCGTGGCCGGCAGCGGGCCTACATGTTCATGCCCGATGACGTCCGGCTTCGTCACTACGGCTCGGCGATCTCGGAGACCCGGCGCCATGTGCTGGTGAAGAAGAGCGATGCCGAGACCGACGGCTTCGAAGAGCAAGAGAACGAGGGCCTCGATGCGCTGGTCGATGACGGCGAGCAGATGTCGCTCTTCGCCGTTCTTTCGGCCACTGCCGACGGTCTGTCCGATGACTTGAACATCTTCGAAGACGATGAAGACCCAGACTTCGACCCCGACGCCGAGACCGATGAAGAAGCGATCACCGAAGCTGATCAGCAGCTACTGATCGACCTGGCGAGCCTGCCTCCGGCTGGGCCGATGGGGCTCACTCGTCGAGGTCGCAAGGAGCGAGATCGGCTGCGAGACCTCAACGCCGACCTCGTGCTGGAGCTGGTCGGGATGACCGGCAAGACCCACGCAGCGGTGAATTTCGAGCTGAATCGTTTGTCCGGTGTGTCGAAGGTGGCCGAGGCAACGATCGACCAGCTCGACCGCAGGGCCAAACACGGCCAGGGCTGGGTTGGCCGTATCCAAAAGCGCAAGAACATGGAACGTTTCGTCTGAGGCCATGGTGAGGAGCGGCGGTTGCTACCAGCCACCGTCGACATCGCTGAGCATTGCCCGACTCGATCGCCACGGCATGTGCGAGGAGTTGGCCGCAGCGTTGTCAGCGGAAGCAGTTGTCGAACGCTTCTTCGACCCGTTCGAGCAGCGGGTCGACGGGGACATCTCCAATGGGGAGTTCGGTTCCGAGCACAGATACCAGCGGGTGATCGATCGTTGGTGTGGGCAGGCCGAGCTCAGTTCGGATGTGTTTGATGAAGATCAGTTCGCATGCGATGAGGTCGAATGGTGGTTGGTCGAACTCGGGGTCCCAGTCGCCGCCGAGGTCATCCATGTAACGCTCGTGGTAGTCACAAACATCGTGCAGAGCTTGAGCGAGCGCCTCTTCGTCATCCCACGAAGCCAAAACCTCGGCATAGGGCGATGAAAGACCTGCCGGGTCGGGTTGGACTCCTTCAAGAATGTCTACACAGTGCAGAACAAATGGCTCAAATCGTCGAGTCGACCAGTAGCGCTGATTGATCGCTCCGCTTGTCTTGTCTGCGGTTCGGAGAATTCGTGTCGCTTCATCACGCCATGTGGGGCTGACACAGGTCAGGCTGGCAGCCGTGCTGACTCGGTGGCTCAGGTCGCCAACTGTCATATGGCTTAAGCCTCGATCCACCGTTTGGTGAGCGGGTGAGGTGGGTCGCGTCCACCAAAAAGGCCTCTTGAGCTGGGAGTCTGTTGGTCTCTTACATCAACGGATTCCGAACCACAGGAGGCACTTTCTGTGTCGACATCATCGCGCAGAATTGACGCTCTGCAACCCATGTTCGACCACGACCGGATCTGCGAACTTGTACTTGATGGGACCTGACCCCGGGGTTACGGCTGCAGATGGGTTTTGAGGAAATCGGTGGTGCGGGTCCAGGCGAGGGCGGCGGCTTCGGGGTGGTGGTGGTCGCCCGCCTCGAAGAACCAGTGGCCTGCGCCTTCGTAGGTGTGGAACTCGGCGTCTCGGCCGCCCAGTCTGATGAATGACTCGGTGACGACCCGCTCTTCTTCATCCACCATGTGATCTTGATCGCCGAAATGCCCCAAGTAGGTGGCTGTTGCCTCGTCGAAGTCGATCGACTGGGCGCCGTAGAACGTCACGACTGCGGCGACCGACTCTGGCAATCGCGCCGACAACCACAGGGCCATCGAGCCGCCCATCGACAGCCCGACCACACCGATCGGGGCTGTTGGATCCTTGGCCACGGCCCGAAGCGCGTTCGCTGACGACAGCACCAGGCCAGACAGTTCGTTGGGGTCGATCGTTGCCAGCGTCGCCGCGCCCTCTTCGATTGTCGTGGGGCGAGCGCCGTCCAGGAGATCGGGCGCGATGACAGTGAATCCCTCGTCGGCAACGCGCTCGGCCAGATCCTTGACCTCTTCGGTCAGCCCCCACCACGAATGCAGGAGAAGGACGCCCGGACCCTTCACACCGCCGCGAGGATTGACGAGGAACGCCTCGCCCGCTGCGCTTCCTGCCGGACTGGAATCAGTGCCGCTCATGGGCTTGACGGTACCCGTCCCTGGGTGACGGCCCGCTTGTCAATACCCTGTGTGAGTGATCGATCCGGTTTCCTGGGCGCGTTCCGCCTGGGCGTTTGTCTTCGACGTCTCCAAACGTTGGTACTACGGCGGCATTGGTGATCTCGCGGCTGGGGTCACGTTCTGGATTCTGCTGTCGCTTCCCGCCGTGGTCCTGGCGATGGTCTCGACACTCGGCGTGCTCGATTCCTTGCTCGGTCAGAGCCTTTCCGAAGAGATCGAGATCGACATCACCGGTTTCATCGAGCGCGTGTTCAGTAGCGAGGCAGAAGGCATCGCGAACGCAGTCGACCAGCTCTTCGCCCAACAAGAGCTCGGCTTGTTGACGGTTTCGGTTGCCCTGACCCTGTGGACGATCAGTCGAGGTTTTGCTGGCATGCTGCGTGCCCTCGACTTCGTCTACGAAGTCGATGATGGGCGGCCCTGGTACTACAACCGGATCGTGGCGCTCATCCTCGGACTCGGCAGCTTGTTGGTGTCGATCCCGATCGTGTTGCTGGAACTTTTGGTGTGGTCCAGATTCCCTGACGGGGCGATCGAGACGATTTTGCGCGCTGTGGTCGCCGTGTTGATCCTGGTCTTCTGGGCGTCGATGATCTTCCACTACGGACCATCGATCCGAACCAAGTGGCGCTGGGATCTCCCTGGCTCGATCGTCGCTGCCATCTTCTGGTGGATTCTGACCGTTGGCTATCAGTCCTACATCGATATTGTCAGCGGTCGAAACGGTGTGCTCAGTGCGATTGGTGCGTCGCTCCTCGCCCTCACCTGGGTGTGGTTGGCAGCGCAGGTGCTGCTCATCGGCGCAGCCGTGAACGTGCAGGTGGCCACGATGACGGGCATCCACCGGACACGCCGTGAGTGGAAGATTCCCGATGTGTTGCGCACGGGTGAGCTGAAGAAGATCACCGTCCCCGAAGGCCAGTCGAATCGTCACAAGACCGACGATCCCGACCGGCTCTCCGAGGTGTGGGGCCCGTCAGGCGACTGACTCCGTCGTAGTGATGGGAGCCGCGGTGATGGGAGCCGTGGGAGCCTCGAGCGCCCAGTCGAGCACTTGGCTGATGTCCTTGGCGAGGTGCACGGTGATCTGATCGAGCACATCAGCGGGGACGTCTTCGAGATCGTCGCCGTTGGCCATCGGCAAGATGACTTCGGTGAGCCCGGCCCGATGTGCTGCCAGGACCTTCTGTTTCACGCCGCCAATGGGCAGCACCCTGCCCTGCAGGGTCAGCTCGCCGGTCATGCCGACCGTTGATTTCACGGCCCGACCGGAGAGCAGGCTGACCAGAGCGGTGGTCATCGTGACACCAGCAGAAGGACCATCCTTTGGCGTTGCACCGGCAGGGAAGTGGACGTGCATTCGCTTGCCTTCCGGGACCTCGACGCCGAATCGTGCAGCATTGGAGCCAACGACCGACCGGGCGATGGCCGCCGACTCCTTCATCACGTCGCCCAACTGGCCCGTGAGGAAAGGATCACCGTCACCGTCGACCAGGGCGGTCTCGACGAACAACACGTCGCCGCCAGCGCCCGTCACGGCAAGCCCAGTGGCAATGCCTGGGCGGTCGATGCGGTCCGCTATCGGCTCATTCGGGATTGGCCGGCCGAGCGACTCGCGCAGATCATCGGAGTCGATCGAGATCGGACCTTCAGCAGATCCGGTGGCCAGAGTGGTCGCTGCTTTGCGAACTGTCTTGTCGAGCAAACGCTCCAAACTGCGGACGCCGGCCTCTCGTGTGTAATCAGCGGCGATGGTGCTGATGGCAGCGTCGGTCAACGTCACGTCAGCGGCATCGAGGCCATTCTGTTCGATGATGCGAGGAAGCAAGTGTTGACGAGCGATCGTTGCCTTTTCACGCTCGGTGTACCCATCGAGCCTGATGATCTCCATCCGGTCCAGCAGCGGAGCCGGGATCGTGTCGAGCACGTTGGCAGTTGCCAAGAACACGACATCGGAGAGGTCGAGATCGAACTCGAGGTAGTGGTCGCGGAAGGAATGATTCTGCGCCGGGTCGAGCACCTCGAGCAGCGCCGCTGATGGATCGCCTTGGTGGCCGCCGCTGACCTTGTCGATCTCGTCGAGCAGGATGACGGGGTTCATGGTGCCAGCCTCATCGAGAGCGCGGACGAGACGTCCAGGCCGAGCACCGACGTAGGTGCGGCGATGTCCTCGGATCTCGGCCTCGTCACGGATACCGCCGAGCGCGACACGCACGAATGAGCGTCCGAGCGCAGCAGCGACGGATTCGCCGAGCGACGTCTTGCCAACGCCGGGAGGGCCAACGAGGGCGAGTATTGCGCCGCTCCGACGCTTGGTGGACCGCACGGTCGACGCGTCGGTGACGGCATCGGATGAGCTGGCAGCCCGTTCGGCCCGGAGCTTGCGGACTGCCAGGTACTCGACGAGGCGATCTTTGACGTCATCGAGACCGGTGTGGTCGCTGTCGAGAATCGCACGAGCAGCATCGAGATCGATGGGCTCGTTCGAGCGACTGCCGAACGGCAGTTCGAAGACGGTGTCGAGCCAGGTGCGAATCCAGTTCGCTTCCATCGACTCGGTCCCGGTGCGTTCGAGGCGGCCGATCTCGCGCTCGATGTCGTCGGCGATGGCGTCGCTGATTGCTGCGCTCTCGCTGATTGCTGCGCTCTCGGTGAGTGCGCTCAGCTTCGAGCGGTACTCGGCGATCACATCGCCGTCTCCCTCGCCCAGCTCATCGTGGATGGCCGAGAGCTGACGCCGCAGAAGTGCGTCACGTTGACCTTTTTCGAGGCCTTCGCTGACTTCGTTGGCGATCTTTTCGCGAAGATCGAGGTCGGCCAGTGTTTCCTTGATCCACGAGGTGGCAAGGCGGAGGCGTTCATCGACATCGACGGTTTCGAGCAACTCGACTCGTCGCTCGAGCGAGAGTTCTGGCCAGTACGAGATCGAGTCCGCCAGCGCACCGGGGTGCTCGATGTCGCGCAGGACCGATGTCATGCGCTGACCACCGATCTTGCTCAACAGATTGGCGGCTGCTGCCCGGTACTCGACAGCAGCGGTTTCTTGATCTGATGTGGGTTGGGGATCGACGAGGTGCTCGGCCTCGACCCACAGGCCAGCCGTTGCTCCGATGACACCGGCACCAACCCTTGCTCGGTGGATGGCGCGAACCGTGATAGCTGAGGTGCCATCGGGCAGCTCGCCCCGATCCTCGATCCGTCCGATGACGCCGACCCTGGCGTATCGGGCCGGCACGCCGTCTTTGGACGCCTCGTCCTTTGAGGAGCTGTCCTTGGAGGCGCTGAGCTTGGGCGCGCTGAGCTTGGGCACCATCAACAGGCGGTCGGAGCCGGCGGCGTTCACCGCAGCCGCCGCCTCGTCTGACTGAATGGCGACGGTGATGACCATGTCGGGGAAGACCACGCCGTCAGGAAGCGGCAGAACAGGCAGCGTTTCGCTGGTCTCGGTTTGGTTGTCGAGAGCGTCAGGGGACGGGGTGATGCGGGCGTCAGTCATGAGTTCCTTTGCACTGGCATGTGTAATTACGTAATTACAGGTAATGTCTACAACGTTCCGATCGGTGCATCTGTTCCCGGTCATCCAGCGACAGGAGTCACACATGAAGGTTCAACGACATGGCTGAACGTCCCCCTTGCGATCTCGATGAGGTGGCTGCCTGGTTCGCCGGGCGCGTACCCGACGATTGGTTTGCTGCGCCCGTCACCGTGCGAGCCGATCGCGATGAGATCATCGTCACCGGAACGATCGCTGCGCCGGCCAACGTGCCCGATGGCGAAGACGCCGCCCGTGTGGCTGCTGCCGCTCGTATGTCGGCATTCCGCGAGGACTCACGTCTTCCCCGTATGAAGATCGCCGAAGCGGCACAGTTCCGATGGCAGCGGCACGTTTCGTGGGCCGCTGTGTGTGGCGAGATCGACGAGGTCTTCACGAATGCGTCAGTTCCGGTGATGACCAGGCTCCGCTTCGAGGACCGTCAGGTGCTGGACACCTTGATCGACACCGGTGTTGCTCGCAGCCGCTCAGAAGCAATGGCCTGGTGTGTCGGCCAGGTCGGCAAGCACCAGGGTGAGTGGATCGACCGCCTGCGCGAAGCCATGACCGAGGTCGAACGGATTCGATCCGAAGGCCCGAGCTGAGGCTTCAACGAGCGACCCAGCGGTCGTAACCCGATGGATCGAGCCACGCGCCACTGTGCTCGGCGAAGGATCGAGCAGCCGGCAGCATCAGGTCGATGTGCCCGGCCCGAGCCTTGCTGCTCGATACATCGTGGTGGCGCTCCGCTGTGGGGAGCACCAGGTGTGCCGGCACGTCGTACGGCGGGCGGGGAGCGATGGCCAGCGCAGGAAGTGCGGCGATGGCTCGGTCGCGAGCTGTTTCGTCGCCGTACCAGTGCGTTTGGTTGATCTGGACCCATTTGTCGGCACCCATGATCAACAGATCGAAGCCTTCGGCGACCTCGACCAACAGTTGCGCTTCGGTGACCACGATCTCGAGCCACGAGACCTCTGCTGCCACCTGATGCAGAACGTCGAGTCGATGTTCGAACCTCGGATGGTCGACGGTTTCCTTCGCAAGCGCCGTTCGGCTGATCGACCACGCAACCCGATCGAGGTCGTGTTGTTCACGTGCGGCCTCGCTCAGGGCAAGGTGCGCAATGGTCGGTGGGTTGAACGAGCCCGGGTAGACGCCAACCCGCGCAGTCTTCATGGCGTGGTCGTGGGGAGAGCCGGCATCGTGTTGTCGAACAGCCACGACTCGACCAGTTGCTCGGCCTGCACACCCTCTCGAGATCGGACCAACTCCAAGAAGTCGTTCGTTGACGCGCTGCCTCCGCCGAACGTGACGGTCCAGGCCTGGAGAAGGTCGAAGAATCGATCGTTGCCGACCTCTCGCCGAAGTGCTTCGAGTGTGAGTGCGCCTCGTCGATAGACCGTGATGTCGAACATGGTCGATGGGCGGACATCGGTGGGTGGTCGCAGGTTCAGGGAGCGAGCTTCCGCCGCCCGCTCGTCGAAGGTCTCGCCGCCATCGAGTTCGGTCCAGTAGTGATCGGCCCAGGTGGCGAAACCCTCGCTCAGCCAAATGTCGGCCCAGGTCGCAGGCGAGACGTTGTTGCCGAACCATTGGTGGGCGAGCTCGTGGGCCAGGACGTTCTCGACGGTGCGTCGTCGAAGTGTCAAGAATTCGGTGTCGAAAAGGCTCAGTGTTTGGTTCTCGAGTGCAAAGGCAAGGTCGTCCGGCACGGCAACCACGCCGTAGGACTCGAACGGGTACGACCCGAAGAGCTCTTCGAACGCTTCGAGCATCTCGTTGGTGGACGCGAGGGCGGGGAGCAGCTGATTCGCCCGCTCGGTCGGGAGCGCATGACGGATGACCGGTTCGGTGTTGCCGCTGGTGATGACGGCGAAGTCGCCGGTGACGATGGATGCCACATTGGTGGCCATCGGCTCGGTGGTTTCCCAGATGTATGTGGTCCGGGTGGCAGTGGTTGTTTCAGACACCAGCAGGCCCGGTCCGATCGCGGTTTGGCCCTCCGGCACGGTGACCCGGAACATGAAGGTCGCCTTGTCGGTCGGGTGATCGTTGGCGGGGAACCAGGTGGCAGCGCCCAACGGTTGGGACACGACGTAGGTGCCCCAGGCCTCGGTCCGCCAGCCCAGTGGTGTGGGTCCTGCGGGATCATCGATGGGTTCGGGTGTCCCTCGGTACTCGACCTTGACGCTGATGATCGGACCGGCAGGAACCGTTGCTGCCGGGCTGACAATCAGTTCTCGCCCGTTGCGCTCGACCACTGCCTCCACGCCGTCGACGAAGACGTGGTCGACCACCATGCCGACCAGGTCGAGATTGAATTGGGTGAGCGGTGCGTCGGCGATCAGCTCGAGATTGGCCTCGGCTCGGAACTCGTCGCCGGACAGATCGATGGCGATGTCGTAGTGCTGCACGTCGTAGCCGGTGTTGCCGAGGCCAGGAAACAGCGGGTCGCCTACGCCATCGCCGCCGGCCCGCGGGTTGGCGACGTCGATGGTCGTTGTGGTGGTCGGCGCCACTGTGGTCGGCGTGGGGTTCGCATTGTCGCTGGTTGCATTCTCGTCATCGTCAGAGCCGAGAAGGCTGCACGACGACGCAACCAGCGAACACGCCAGCACCACTGCCATGAATGAGTTCGATCGACGATGCACCAGCTCATTGGAGCACGCAAAGCCGCCTGCGTGGTGACAGAGCTTGGGAGGGGTCGGGTCCTCCCAAGTTCAAGAGTCGGGAGGAGGCGCTCGTAGGATCATGCGGTGGATGATGTCAGTCGGATCTTCTCAGCCCTCCACCCGACGATCACCGTTGAGGATTCGGTGGCCTCGGGCATCTTCGAACCACAGGCGGAGCATCGAGGAAACCCGGGGTGGCTCCACGGCGGCATGGCAGCCACCGTGCTGGATCATCTCTGTGCCCGGACGGCGTCGTCAGCTCTTGGCGGGGTGCGCGTCGTGACCGGGACACTCGATTTGCGATACCCGCGGCCGGTCATGCTCGACGGTGGGCCGTATCGCTTGTGGGCAGAGCACGACCAGGCCCGAGGTCGGATGGTCAGAGTCCGAGGTGCGATCTTCGGTCCAGACGACAAGCCACTGGTCGAAGCCAAGGCCATGTTCTTGGCTCTTTGAACGTGGTCGTGACGTCGCTCATGCCGAGCGGACGAGATCCCGCATCAGGTCGAGTCCGATCGACCCGACCGAGAGCAGCTTGGCGTGGAACTCCTTGAGATCGAAGTCCTCGCTGCGTGACAGTTCTTTGCGCAAGTCGAGGATGGCGCGCTCGCCGACCTTGTAGCTGATGGCCTGGCCCGGCCAGCCTGCATACCGAGTTGCCTCGGAGTCGGCGAGGTCAGCGGGAGCGAACGCAACGGTTCGGAGCATCTCGGTGACGAGCTCGAAGGTCCAATCCTCGCCAGGGTGGAACGGCTGATTGGTCGGAATGGTGAATCCACAATGCCAGCCAGTGTCGATCACGATGCGTGCCGACCGGAAGAGCTGCGACGCCACGAGGCCGATTTCGAATGCCGTCTCTTCGAGGTAGCCGAGCTCGCCCATGAAATGCTCGGCATAAAGGGCCCAGCCTTCGCCGGAGCCGGGATGCCACACGAGCAGGCGGTGGAAGCGAGACAGCTGCTCACCCATTGCTGCTTGCCAGCCAACCTGGAGGTGATGGCCGGGAAAGCCCTCGTGATAGGCGGTGGTGACTTCTTCGTAGAGCGGGAAGAAGGTGCGCTCGCCAATCGGGTACCAAACACAGCCAGCGCGACTGAAGTCCTCGGATGGCGGTGAGTAGTACGGCGCAAGAGCGCCGCCCGGGGGAGCAGCCTTCACCTCGATCTCGCGGATCTGGACTGGCACATCGAAGTGGCTTCCATCGAGCTCGCTCAGCGCTGCTTGCTGCCGCTCGAGCATCACTGCGATGAAGGCGTCCGCCCCTTCGACGCCGACAGAAGGATCGTGATGGAGACGGTCGATGACCTCAGCAGTCGGGACGCTCGCATCGATCGAAGCACACAGTTCGTGCATTCGAGCAGTGAGGCGTTCGAGCTCGGTCCAACCCCAGGCGTAGAGCTGCTCGGGGTCGACGGGCTCGCCGAGGAAGTGCTCAGCGGATGCTACGTAGCGGTCACGACCGACGCCGTCGGCTTCGGGCGCAGCAGGAAGGTACGTGTTCTCGAGCCAGTCGGTTGCTGTACCGACAGCGGCTTTTGCTGCGGCAATCGCGTCGACGACGTCTGCCCGTACTTCGGCGTTGATCGCCGATTCGTTTTCGCTGGCGGCGTCGAAGCGCGCCAGCAAGACATTGAAGCCAGAGTCGGGACCGGCTGCGCTTCGGCCTTGCTCGATGGCGACGGTGACCTGACGAACTGCAGCGACGGCGTTGCGCTCCATGCCGGCAGCGAGGCATTCCTGATGTCCTGCGAGTGGTTGATCGATCGTGCGAAGACGTTGGGCGATGTTCTGCCACGCCTCGACGGTGTGGTCTGGCATCGAGTCGAAGATGGCTCGAATGCCCTGCCAGGGAGACGCGATGTTGTTGAGGTCACTGAAGTGGGTACCAGCGTCGATCGACCGGAGGTTGTGCTCCGCCTCAGCAATGAGGACCGCCTGGGCAACTTCATCGTCGCGACCGTCGACCGAGCAGGCCTGCGCCTCGGTGATGATGCGGCCCCAGAACGCTCGGGCCTTGTCGAAACCAGCGGGACTGAGGTCGCCCCACAGATGATCCCGGCCTGGTGCTCCGAGGAACGTCGACAGCTCGGGATCCTGCTCGGCGAGCTGGTCGACGACGGACGAGGAGAGGTCGAAGATCTCGGTCATGGGCACGGACCCTATGAGTTCAATCAGCCTGACGCGTCGCTTCGTCCCTTTGGCCACGCCACGGCGATGGCGATGGCGGCGCCGACGCCGCCGCCGGTGCTGGAAAGAAGAAGGTCACCGATCGTGTCCTCGTAGGTCAGGCCGAGGCCCGCCGTGCCGAGCTCCTGCACGATGAACTCGGCTGCCTCCCACCAGATGATAGCGAGGCCGCCGAGGCCCCAACTGAGCGTCCAAGCGTTGAGGCGGCCGATGTCGAGCCGAGCGAAGCCGAGCGTGGCACCACCCATGAGCAGCACCCAGTTGAAGAAGTGGAGCACGTCGTCGGTGCGGTCGAAGTTGTTGTAGAAGTTGAGAACGTTGCCGAGCGTGTCGAGCAGGAACGGCGCTACGACGAGCGCATCGACGAGGTAGGGATACGCCGGATGCGACCCCCGCATGCGCCACACGATCGGCACCACGATCGTGGGCAAGAGGTAGAACGGTGCTCGAAAAGCCATGCCTTTCCCAGCGAACTGTTCCCATTCGGGGAATGAGACCGAAATGGCGATCGCAATCACGAGGCCAACGCGAACGGCGATCAAGATCCATCGATGGAGGCTGGTGTTGGCGTTCGTGGTGGCGTCGCTCATGTGAGCATCCTGCAGGGGCTGGAGTGTCTGCAGGTGGATCCATCGATGGTCCTGCCACCTGCGGTCTTTCTGGACGGACGTGAAACGAACCGGAACGATGCCGGTCAGTCGATCCATCTCGGCGAGGAAGTCCGCCGACCGAGTCGCCATCTCGGCTGGGTTCGAGCGTTGGAACACGACTGGCTCGAACGGATGGTCGGCGAGCGTTTCAGGGCTCGGGTATGGATGGAGGTACTCGGCGCTCATGGTGGTCATGTCGCGCAGGTAGTCCCCGAGGCAGTTGCCTCGGGGACTCGTCAGCCTGCGCTCGGAGACCGGTGCCGGACCGGCACCGAGGTCGTCGTTGATGAAGGGCTCGGCGTCGGGGCCGCTGAAGCCGCCTGTCGAGATCGGGACACCGTCGACCACGGCCCAACCTTCGTAGACCCAGCCCTCAGGCAGCTCGGGCAGTTCCAGACTTGTTTCCGGCCCCGGCACCTGGAGAAACCACAGACGGTGGCGGGGTGTGCGGTGTCGAGGACGAACGAGCCGTCATCGGCGATTGCGCCGCCAAGGGGCTTGGGAGCGACCGTCGCTCATGGCGTCGTCTTCCATTGCTTCGTCGAGGAGCAGCGATGCGCTTGGTGATCTTGCTCGAGTTCTTGATTGGATGGACCTTCGTTCGTTCGGGTTGCGCCCGTCGTGGGCGGTGATGTGAGAAGGAACCGAGTTCTGTTTGAGTCGTTGCCGCAGAGCCTTGTCGTTCCGCCGCTGTTCACACCTTTGTCGCAGCGCTGAACAAGCCGCGGCACACTGGCCGCCGTTTCGAACAGTCGGGATGACCAGAAGGAGAGTTGCCGTGAGCCGATCGATCGAGTCTGTTGCTGTGTTGGGATGCGGAACCATGGGCGCGGGTATCGCTGCGGCCAGTGCCGCTGCCGGTTGTCGAGTGCTGATGCTCGACATCTCCACCGAGGCAGTTGAACGAGGGCTCGCAAGTGTCGAAGAAGGCGATCGGCATCTCGTCGAGACCGGCACCTTCGATGCAGACCTCGCCAAGATCGCTGACTACGACTGGATCTGTGAGGCCATCGTCGAGGATCTCGATACCAAGCGTGGCCTCTTCGAGAAGGTCGAACCGCTTCGCAAAGACGGTTCGGTGATCAGCTCGAACACCTCGGGCATTCCGCTCAGCGACATCAGCGCCGACATGCCTGAGCGGCTTCGTGCCGACATCGCCATTACCCACTTCTTCAATCCGGTGAAGGTCATGCGTCTGTTCGAACTGGTGCCTGGCGAAGACACCAGCGACGAAGTGGTTGCTGCGTTCGCCGATTTCGGCGCCGCCAAGCTCGGCAAAGGCGTCGTCAACGCAAAGGACACCGTCAACTTCATCGGCAACCGCATTGGCTGCTTCTTCATGCTGTCTGGCTTGCACATCGCCAAGCCGTTCCTCATGAACGGTATGAAGCAAGAGACCATCGATGCCGTACTCGGCAAGCCGGTGGGCCTTCCTCCGACTGGTCTCTACGGACTGATCGACTTGATTGGTCTCGACGTCATGGACTTGGTTGGAAAGAACCTCGCGGTCAACCTGCCGGCAGACGACATCGGACGCTCCTATACCGACTTCCCCGAGATCGAGCAGAAGATGCTCGAACGAGGCCAGCTCGGCCGCAAGGCTCGCGAACTCGGCGGCTTCGGTCGAATGGTCAAGCTCGACGATGGGGCAAAGCGCCGGGAGACCTACGACCTCAACGAGCTCGAATGGCGAGAAGCCGTTGACCCTGACCTCGAGGGCGTGCCCGCCGATCTCGGCGCCGTGATGTTCGAAGAGTCGATGCACGGCGAGCTCGCGTGGCAGATCTTCGGAGGGACGCTCCGCTACGCCGCCGACCTGGTTCCCGAGATCTCTGATGACATCGTGAACATCGACCGGGCGATTCGCTGGGGCTTCAACTGGGCTCAGGGACCGTTCGAGTTGCTCGACACGATCGGCACTGAGCGGGTGATCGCCAAGATCGAGGCCGAGGGTGGCGAGGTACCAGCCATGCTCGAAGTGTTGCGTTCGAGCGATTCGTCGAGCTTCTACGGAGCAGACGGGTCGACATTCCTCGGCCTCGATGGCGAGATGCATCCCATGCCCGCCGAGGGCTGATCGTGGCAATGTCAGAGTCCATTGTCTCTGAGCGCCTGGAACTGGAGCCGCTTCGGGTCGATCATGCTGACGAGATGGTGCACGTACTGACCACTCCCTCGCTCTACGAGTTCGACGGTGGGAGGCCGCCTACCCTCGAGGGCTTGCAGAACCGCTACGTGTTGCAGATTGCGGGCTCTGGCAAGCCAGGCGTCGAGTGGCGGAACTGGATCATTCGAACGCGCTCGGACCGTCGGGCCGTTGGCTACGTGCAGGCCGACATCATCGATGCCGTGACCGAGCTGGCTTGGGTTGTTGGCGTCGCTGACCAAGGCAGCGGCTACGCGGTCGAGGCGGCCGTTGCCATGCGGGACCAGTTGGTGACCGAGGGATCGACCTGCTTTCAGGCGTTCATCCATCCTGACCACGTGGCGTCGCAGGCAGTCGCGGCGCGCACGGGTATGCGCCGAACCGGCGAACTCGATGAAGACGGTGAAGAGCAGTGGGCCACTGCCTCGATCTCGCCATCACCGGCGACCTAGAGCAGCGTCACGAACGAACAGCGTCGAGGATGGCCGACCGAACCGCACGAGGAGCTTCGGTCATCATCGAATGTCCGATGTCAGCGAGCTCGACGATCGAGGCGTCAGCCAGCATGCCGGCAAGTTCTCGGCCGGCTTTTGGCGGCGTCATCTTGTCGCCCAGACCGATGATGACGGTGGACCGACAAGTGACGGCACCGGCGGCTGTTGTTGCGTTTTCGTAGGCAGCACACGCCCTGAAGTCGACAGCAAGCACGCCAGGATCGCTGCGTTCCACCAACGCCCGTGCACCACCGGTCATCCACATTCCCGGCGTTGGGTTCTGGCCGAGATGAGCTGGTTTGGCGTGGCCCCATGCCGCCATCAACGCTGCGGCGGCGGGGAGATCAGCCTCAGCATCGCTGAGGAGTTGCGGGTGCACGGGCATCGATACCGCAGCGCCCATGAGCACCATTGCAGTGCAGCGATCTCCGAGTCGACGTGCGGCGTCGAGAGCGATGAATGAACCCATCGAATGGCCGACCAGGCTTGCCTTCTGCCAGTCGGCAGCGTCCATGAGGTCGACGACGAACTGACCGAGACCTTCGATCGAGGCCACGGGCTCGCCCTCGGAACAGCCGTGGCCCGGCAGGTCGACGGCGATGGTCTGCAGACCTCGGTAGGCGAGGTAGCGAGTCTGGAGCTGCCAGATGGTGCTGTTCATACCGGCACCGTGCAACAAGATCACCACCGGGTCAGCGGGTGAGGGTTCGACGCCACCGGTTGCTGCATGGATGGCATGACCGTTCACGTTGACGATCATCGCTGGCTCGACTTCAGGGCTCGCTCGATGTCTTCGATGATGTCGGCTGGATCTTCGAGGCCGACCGACAAGCGGATGAGGTCCTCGCTGATACCGGAGGCCTCCATCTCCTGTGGGCTCAGCTGGCCGTGCGTGGTGCTGCCTGGATGGATCACCAGTGTTTTTGCGTCACCGACGTTGGCGAGATGCGAAGCCAACTGCACGGCTTCGATGAACTTGCGGCCGGCAGCCCGGCCGCCTTTGACACCGAAGCTCAAGATGGCGCCAGCGCCTTTGGGGTAGAGCCGCTTTGCCAACTCGTGGTCTGGGTGAGCCTCGTTGTACGGATGGCTGACCCAGCTGACGGCGTCGTTGGCGAGGAGGGCATCGATCACGGCCTCGGCGTTGCTGACGTGGCGCTGCATGCGAAGGGGCAGCGTCTCGACACCCTGGAGGAGCTGGAACGCATTTTGTGGGCTCATCGAAGCGCCGAAGTCTCGGAGCCCTTCAGCTCGGGCCCGCATGCCCATGGCGGCGGGGCCGAACTCTTCGGTGAAGACGATGCCGTGGTAGCCGGCGTAGGGCTCGGTGAGTGTCGGGAACTTGCCAGACGCCTCCCAGTCGAAACGGCCGCCGTCGACCAGAGCGCCGCCGAGGGCCACACCGTGGCCACCGAGGAACTTGGTGACCGAGTGCATCACGATGTCGGCGCCATGCTCGATGGGTCGGATCAGGTACGGCGTGCTGAAGGTCGAGTCGATCAACAGCGGCAGCTCGTTGCTGTGGGCGATGTCGGCCACAGCGGCGATGTCGAGCACCTCGATGCCGGGGTTGCCGAGCGTCTCAGCGAAGAGGACCTTGGTGTTCGGCTGGATGGCGGCGGCCCATGCGTCGTGGTCACGGGGGTCGACGAAGGTCGTGGTGATGCCGAAGCGGGGCATGGTGTGCGTGAGCATGTTCAGCGATCCGCCGTACATGTTCTTCGAGGCCACGACGTGATCGCCAGCGCTCAGCAGGGTGGCGATGGCGAGGTGGAGTGCTGCGGTTCCGCTGGCCGCAGCGACGGCACCGACGCCGCCTTCGAGGGCGGCGAGTCGTTCTTCCAGCACCGCGACCGTCGGGTTCGAGATGCGACTGTAGATGTGCCCGGGTGCCTCGAGATTGAACAGCGCCGCTGCTTCATCGGTGTCGGGAAAGTTGTAGCTGGTGGTGAAATAGATCGGCACCGCCCGAGCCCCCGTGGTGGGGTCTGGCCGTTGGCCAGCGTGCAAGCTCAGCGTGTCGAAACGTAGGAAGTCAGGCTCGATCGGCATGGCGAGGGACTCTAGTGGTGGACCCCGTTACTGGCCTGCCTCACCGTGGATCGATTGTCTTGCGAGAGACGTGCTCGCCGTAGGTTGCCTATATCCCGAACTGGTCGGCGAGCATCTCGGTGCCATTGGCCCATACCCGGGGTGGCTGCATCGCTTGTTCGAGGTCGATCGGGGTGGTCAGGTGCGACCCGCCACGAATGCGGCTGAGCAACGAGGGTCGAGTTCGGTAGTTCTGTGGCTCCATCACACGGGTACGACGCTCGACGACTTCGTTCGTCGCGGATATGGGCGGAAATGCTCAGGTGATGGCCCGAAGCGTTGCCGTGGTGCCTGCAGCTGCCAGCACCGTCACGAGCAACGGCAACCGCCGCCACGCACACAGGGCGGCAGCGGCAAGACCGGCAGCTCGCGCATCGATGGTGATCGCACGGTCACTGGTCACGGCTTGGAGGGCGATGACCGCTGAGATGATCGCCAACGGCAAGGCGGTCAGCACCCTTTGCAGCCTGGCGTGGAGCTTCGTCGGGTCAACAGCGATTGCGCCGAGCGCACGCTGGCCGTACACACCGACTGCAAGCAGTGCGACGGTGGTCCAGGTCAGCACCGTGCTACCCGATCGGCCTGGGTCACCCGGTCGGTCAATACGAGCAGAGCTGCCGCGCCCCCGACGAGTTCGGGTACGCCGCCCGGTGTGATGCCGACGAGGGCGAGGGCGGCGACGACGGCAGTCGCGGCAACGATTCGCCCCGAGCGCTCCCGCAACTGCGGCCACACGATGGCAAGCAACAACGCTGGCAGGATCACATCGAAGCCGAGTGCATCGGTGTCGCCGAGGCGCTCAGCGATGAGTGCGCCGACGATGGCCGAGGTCCACCACGGAACGCAGAGCCACAGCCCAGCTCGCACGAACGCTTGCCTCGCTTCGTCGTCGTTGGCTTCGCGTAACGCGAGTGCCACGCTCGGGTCGAACGCCATGTGGGCTGCGAGCGCCCGCTTCCATCGTTGTGGCCAGAGCCGGGGACCGAGCGCTGCAGCGAACAAACCGAACCTCGTCGCAACCATCCAGCCGCTGAGCACCGCAGCAGCCGTTGACCCACCCGTCGTTGCGACCGCAGCGAAGGCCAAGGTCGAGGTGGCCGAGTTCACAATGAATGCTGCAGCGATCACCACAAGCGGGTCGGTGCCTTGGGTGACGTGGAGCACCGACACTGCAAGACCGGCGGTGAAGTAGGTGACGGCCAGCGTCGCCGCATCACCATTGGAGAACTGGAGCTTCTGGGTCGTGGTGGACAGGTCGGCCATCGATCTGAACTCTAGATCGTTGCGATCTGGACCGCCGATGGCGGCAATCCAGATTTGTGTCACTGTGGCCAAACACTGCGTTCTTGTTGCAGAGCAGGCGCGAGCCGATTTCCGGCGCTAGGTTCCGGCCACTTCCTCGCACCGAGCGAGGGCGACGTTCCCCTCCGGGACAAGGAGACAATCATGAAAAACACGAAGTGGCTACGCTTCTTCGCTGCTTTCTTGGCACTGACACTGACGGCAGCAGCCTGCAGTTCAGACGCCGAGGAATCAACCGACGACACAACCGATGGCGAGACAACCGACGGCGAGACCGTCGACGGCGAGACCGTCGAACTCACCCAGGCTGGCGGCCGTTTGGCTGCTGTCCAGGAGCGTGGAACGCTCATCTGTGGTGGTAACGACACCCTCCCAGGCTTCGGCATCGTCGATGACGCTGGCGAATTCAGCGGCTTCGACGTCGACTTCTGTCGTGCGGTTGCCGCCGGCGTGCTTGGTGACGCAGACGCCTTCGAGCTCGTTCCGCTCACCGCTGACGCTCGTTTCACTGCGCTGCAGTCCGGTGAGATCGACGTCCTGATCCGCAACACCACCTGGACCGCCACCCGTGACGGTCAAGAGGGTGCGAACTTCCTGTTCACCACCTTCTACGACGGTCAGGGCCTCATGGTTCCGGCCAGCACCGGCTTCACCGAGCTCGAAGACCTCGCCGATGCCAGCATCTGCGTGCTCTCGGGCACCACGACCGAGCTCAACCTCAACGCTGTCTTCAGCGCTCGAGGTATTGCGTTCAACCCCGTCGTGTTCGAGGACAACAACGCGCTTCGTCCTGCCTACGAAGAGGGCCAGTGCGAAGCATGGACCTCCGATGCCTCGCAGCTCGCCGCCTTCAAGTCCTCCATCGAGGGCGAGGGTGGAGCCGAGCAGTTCATCATGGCTGAGGTCATCTCCAAGGAGCCGCTCGGCCCCGTTGTGGTCGATGGCGATACCGAGTGGGCCCAGGCTGTCGAGTGGTCCGTCATGGCCACCGTGCAGGCTTGGGAGTTCGGTCTCGATTCCGGCTCGATCACCGGTTACTCCGGCGACGATCCGAACATCTTGAACTTCGTCGGTAGCGATGGCTTCGATCCGGGCATTGGTCTTCCCGCAGACTTTGCTGTGCAGGTTGTCAGCCAGGTCGGCAACTACGAAGAGATCTACACCGAGCACATCATTCCGATTGGCCTCCAGCTCACTGGATCGCCGAACGACCTCTGGACCAATGGCGGGCTCATGTACGTCCCGCCGTACCGCTAGTCACTGTTTGAAAGACATGGGCGGCAGCTCCGGTTGCCGCCCATGATGATGACGCCCGCCGGTGAGCTTCGGCTCGCCGGCGGGTCCGGTTCCTGTCCGCCGGTTGTTCGCAACCGTTCCTCGTTGAAGTGAGCATTGTGACTGCCACGAAGATCGAGCCCCCATCTCAACAGCGACCGCCACCCTGGCGTGATGCCAACGTCTTGCGCATCGTTGGCCAAGTCGTGGTCGTGGTCGGTGTCTTCGGAACGCTCTATTGGTTGATCAACAATCTGATCACCAACCTCGATGCCAGTGGCATCCCGATCGATTTCGGCGTGTTCGACCAGCCGACGAACTTCAGTATTCGCGACGATCCTGGCTTCGACGACCGAAGCCCGCTGTTCCCCAACCTTCTGTGGGTTGGCATCAAGAACACAGCGGTGTCCGCTGTGTTCGGGATCTTCCTCGCCATCACGCTTGGGACGCTGATCGGCATCGGCCGACTCTCGAGCAATTGGCTCGTCTCCAAGCTTTCACAGCTCTATGTCGAGGCGATTCGAAACGTTCCACCGATCATCCTGATCGCCTTCTTCGGTTTCGCGGTCTTCACCTTCGGCCCGCTCCCTCCGTTCAATCCGAGTAGCCCGCCGACCCAACTCAAGTTCCCCGGGGCCGATTCGAACCTGCTGATTCTCTCCAACGATCGATGGGGAGTCCCTTCGATCGCGACCACGGGTGGAACCGGACTGTTCTGGATCTTGATGCTCCTGGTGTTGGCTGCAGTCGTCGCCGTATGGCGCTGGCGGACCAAGGTCAACCTCGACACCGGCCAGCCGCACCGGCGTGTCCTTTACAGCTTTGGCACCCTGCTCGGTCTCGGGATCGTCGCCTTTGTTGCCACCGGCACGCCCTACCGCATGTCCTGGCCTGCCGTTTCTGAATCCGGTCGACTCATCGAGGGTGGGTTCGCAACGAATGCCGGCTGGATCAGCCTGACCGTGGCACTCGGGTTGTACACCGCCAGCCACGTTGCCGAGATCGTCCGAGGCTCGATCCAAGCGGTGGCCAAGGGGCAGAGCGAGGCGTCGAACGCTCTCGCCCTTTCAGGTTTCCAGCGCTACCGCTTCGTCGTTCTCCCGCAAGCGCTGCGCATCGCCATTCCGCCGATGATCAATCAGTTCTTGAACCTCACGAAGAACACCTCGCTTGGTGTCGTGGTTGCCTACCCCGAGATCACTCAACTGATCCGAACCGCCATTGGTAACGGCAAACCGGCCGTGCCCCTGCTCGCTGTGTTGATGGTGATCTACCTCGGTTTCTCGTTCTTCTGGTCGATCATCCTCAACATCGTCAACCGTCGCTTCCAGTTGGTGGGCCGATGACCGATTTCATGACTACTCCTGCATCGTCGGAAGACTTCTCGAAGCCGCCCGACTCTTCGCAAAGTGCAACGCAGTGGGCCAAACGCAACCTGTTCAACTCGCCGTTGAACACGGTGATCACGCTGTTGTTCGCTCCGATAGCGGCCTACCTGCTCTATCGATTGTTCAGATTCGTTTTCATCACCGGTCAATGGGAGCCGGTGGCGCGCAATCTCGAGAACTTCATGATCGGCCAGTATCCGCGCGAGGAACGCTGGCGGATCGTGGCTCAACTGTTGATCCTCGCTGGTTCGTTCGGCGTGCTGATGGGCGCCATGCGATCCTCAGCCCGGGACACCGCTGAGGAAACGGGAGAACCGTTCGAGCCCACGTCCTGGCGAACATACCTGTCGAGCTTCTGGGCAGTCGGTGCCTTCCTCCTGCTGATCCTGGTGGCCTTCGTCGACACGATCGGGCCTTGGCTCCTGACAGGAGGCGTGTTCGCCCTCGGCTTGGTCGGTTGGGCTGTGGCTTCTCGTATCACCGCTGGTCTCCGACCCTTCGCCTACTCCTTGGCTGCAGTCGGTGCATGCGCGAGCTTCCAGGTGTTGTCTGGCACGGGGGGCTGGGCATGGCTTTACACCACAGTCGCTCTGTTGCCCGCGTTGAATTCGCTCGTTGGCCGACTCCCGAGAGCGACCGCCGCAGGCGTTGCGGGAGCTGGCGCACTCGCAAGTGTCGTCGCCTTCGGCCTTCGGCCCGGTCTCTTGATGCTGGTGCCGGTAGCGATTGGCCTCTACGCCGCCTTCATTGCCTACCGCGGTGATCGCATCGATGGCGGCCGAGCGGGTGCCATCGTGCTCGTTGGTATTGCGGTCTTCTTGCTCAACGGCGCTATCGACCACGGCGGAATCGACTGGAAGGAGTGGGGCGGTTTCCACCTCAACCTGGTTGCGACCGTTGGCGGTGTCGTGCTGGCGTTCCCGCTTGGTGTGCTGCTGGCTCTCGGGCGCCGCTCTGACCTTCCAGCGGTTCGCATGCTCTCTGTTGGCTACATCGAGTTCTTCCGTGGCGCTCCGCTGATCACCTTCCTCCTCGCCGCGCAGTTCTTTCTTGGCTTCTTCTTGAACACCGCCAATCCGCTCTCACTCGTCACGAGGGCGATTGTTGCCGTCACACTGTTCTCGGCTGCGTACATCGCCGAGATCATCCGTGGCGGACTGCAGTCGGTACCCAGCGGGCAGATCGAGGCGGGCCAGGCGCAGGGTCTGTCGCAGGCCAAGATCATGCGGTTGATTGTGCTGCCGCAAGCACTTCGAGCAGTGATTCCGGCGATGGTCGGGCAGTTCATCTCGTTGTTCAAGGACACGTCGCTGTTCTCGATCATCGCCCTTCCTGAGTTCCTCGAAGTTCGAGGCCAGATACACGCTCAAGCAGAGTTCAGAGGCTTCGGCATTGCCGAGAGCCTCACCTTTGTGGCCGTCGGCTTCGCCGTGGTTGCGTTCAGCATGTCCAGAGAGAGCCAACGGCTCGAGAAGCGCCTAGGAGTGGGCCAACGATGACTGACCAGACCAACAGCACTGCGGTTGATGCGGACGCCACGAACATCGGCGATCGCGAGGTCATGATCGAGGTTGCCGGTGTCGACAAGTTCTTCGGCGACTTCCAGGCGCTCAAGGGCATCGACATGCTCGTCGGCCAGCAAGAAGTCGTCGTGGTCATCGGGCCGTCCGGTTCCGGCAAGTCAACACTCATCCGGTGCATCAACCGGCTCGAGAAGCACGACCGTGGCCGCATCGTGGTCGACGGCATCGAGCTGTCCGACGACGTTCGCAACATTCAGGAGATCCGACGCGAGACCGGCATGGTCTTCCAGTCGTTCAATCTCTTTCCGCACCTGACGATTCTCGACAACATCACGCTGGCGCCCCGCCAAGTCCGCCGTATCCCCAAGGCAGAAGCCGAGGCGAAGGCAATGGAGCTGCTTGAGCGGGTCAAGATTCCCGACCAGGCTCGCAAATTCCCGGGTCAGCTGTCCGGCGGTCAGCAACAGCGTGTGGCGATTGCTCGCTCCCTGGCAATGAACCCAAAGGTGTTGCTCTTTGATGAGCCCACCTCAGCGCTCGATCCCGAGATGATCAAAGAAGTCCTCGACACGATGAAGGACCTCGCTTCCGAAGGCATGACCATGATCTGCGTCACTCACGAGATGGGCTTCGCCCGTGAAGTCGCCGATCGAGTGCTGTTCATGGCCGACGGCCAGGTCGTGGAAGTCGGAACCCCCGAGCACTTCTTCACCAACCCGCAAGAGGAGCGCACCCGGCTCTTCCTCTCGCAGATTCTCTAGAAACGGCCTGCAGTCAGTCCTTCTTCGCCCGCCACTCGGCAAGGTTGGCTGACTCGGTACCGATCACGGTGGAGTCGCCATGGCCGGTGTGGACCTTGGTGTGTTCAGGCAGCGTGAAGAGCTTGTGCTCGATCGAGTCCAGGATGACCTCGTAGCTCGAGAAGCTGCGCCCAGTGGCTCCAGGACCACCGTTGAACAGTGTGTCGCCGCTGAACAGCAGGCCATCGGCGGGGAGGTGCAGACAGCAGCCACCGGGGGAGTGTCCCGGCGTGTGGATCACGGTGAGTTCGGCTCCACCGATCTCGATGATCTGACCATCAGCAAGCGAATCGTCGACGCGGCGATCGGGGTACACGGTGTCCCAGAGCATTGCGTCGTCGGGGTGCAGGTAGATCGGAGCACCGGTCTCGTCGGCCAGATCGGCAGCGGCGTTGATGTGATCGTTGTGGCCATGCGTTGACACGATGGCCTTCAACGTGCGACCGCCGAGGCCTTCGAGGATCGCCTTGTGGTCGTGAGCGGCGTCGATGACGATCGCCTCGCGATCATCACCGATGATCCAGACGTTGTTGTCGACTTCGAAGTCACCTCCGTCGAGGGAGAAGATGCCGGATGTGATCACTCGATCGAGACGTGCCATCCGGCGATCGTAGGCGGTGAAGCATCTGACCCGGTTGGTCTGCCGGGCCTAGGATCCGCGGATGCCTGATGAGCAACCTGGTGTGACTGATTTCGATGATGCCCGCCGGGCCGTTGCCGCCGGTCTTGCGCCGAGGGAGGCAGCACGCGAACTCGTGGCAACGATGTCGACCGAAGAGCGTTTGTGGTGCCTCGATGGCGACGCCCCGACGTGGAGGGGGTTGCGCCATCTCACCAGGAAACCTACGGCGAGGATCCATTCCATGTTGGCGAACTGGGCGCAGCGCTGACCCGAGGGCTGCAGCGCAACGTGATGGCCTGTGTGAAGCACTTCGCATGCAACTCGATGGAGAACGCTCGTTTCTCGGTTGACATCGAGGTCGACGAGGTCGCACTCCACGAGGTCTACCTGCCGCATTTCCGCCGCATCATCCAAGAGGGAGTGGCATCGGTGATGACGGGCTACAACTCAGTGAATGGCGAGTGGTGGGCGAGAGCCCAGCGCTGATTCGTGACGTGCTGTGGAACGAGTGGTGTCGACGCTGCTTCGGTTCGACCACATCCTGTCGGCCGAGGCACCGCCCACAACAGTGATTGGTTCCTCCGAGCACCGAGCCTTGGCCCGAGAGGCCGCCGGGCGTTCCGTGGTTCTCCTGAAAAACGAGCTGGTCGACCACATCGCTGTCTTGCCGATGAACCAATCAGCGACCATCGCCGTGGTCGGGCGTCTCGCTGACTCGATCAACCTCGGCGATGGTGGGTCGAGCGATGTGTGGGACCTCGACTGCCACACCGTTCTCGCGGGGCTGGCACAGGCCGGTGCCAGCGTCACTCATGACAGCGGTGAGGACGACCGCTGGCACGGCTGGTGGCATGCCGCTCGTCACGGCATCACCCCGATGTTCCCGTTCGGGTTCGGCCTCTCCTACACGACGTTCGCCTTGGCCGACGTCGAGGCTGCAGAGGCTGACCGAAACATCACTGTCACCGGCTCGGTGCAGAACACGGGCGAGCGCGACGGGGCCGATGTCGTGCAGGTCTCTGCCGAACTGCCCGACTCCGAAGCACCGGCACGCCTGATCGGGTTCGCCAGGGTCGAGGTCGCCGCTGGTGCGACAGCGAGCTTCGAAATCGCGATCGATACCAAGCGGCTCGAGTGGCGCGACCCCGTCGCACATGCGTGGCGAGCGGCTACAGGGCGACATCGCATCACGGTCGGTCGATTTGCCGCTGACCCAAAGGCTCACGGGTTCGAGCTCGATTTGGAGGACAGCCAAGGGGTAGAGACCAAACTCCGTTAGTGAGCGAAGCGAACGGCGTGGGATGTTTGGCGGAGCCAAACTCCGTTAGTGAGCGAAGCGAACGGCGTGGACGTGGCGCCGTTGGTGTGGGACGGTTGCCAGACCAGAGGAGCCGCATGAAGACTGCACCCGATCGCCAAACCCGCACCGTCCCGTTCGAAGCGCCGGGGCCTGGAAGCTGGGAGCTGGACTACTCCCACTTCGATGCCAACTGTTCTCGCATCGTGCGCGATGCGATGGAAGTTGGCATGTACGAAGGCATGGAGCTCGGCATGAGTCGGGTGGGTGCGCCGGTGCGAACTGTGGAGGCAGCCTTTGTCAACGGTCGCTTCTACCACCGCCTGGTGCCGGTTGTGGGTGGCAACCACAACCTGCCGGAGCCTCCCGCTGTTGTGTTGAAGATCGCGACGCGTCTCCACCCCGAGCTTCGGCGTCGCAACAAGTTGGCGGCGGCAACACTCGAGAATCGCTCGTGGAACGAAGAGCTCGACCGTTGGCAGCGTGAGTGGAAGCCCGAGTTGATCGCCACGAGCCGTCGACTCGACGTCGTGGATCTGCACAAACTCGACGACTGGGAACTGACCCGCCAGCTCAACTCAGCAGTTGCCCACATGACTGCGGGCCTCGCATTGCACTTCCGACTGCACGTGTCTGACCTGGGCCCCATCGGGTTGCTCCTGGTTCGAGCTCGGGAGTGGGGCCTCGACATGACCGAGGCAATGCAGGCGCTTTCGGGCTACTCCTACGCCACGTCGGCACCAGCCAACGCCATGGCGAAGGTGCGACGAAATCTCCCCGGCGGCCATCTCGCTGCGTTGGCCGATCTCGAACATTCGCCCGAAGAAGCCCGTCTGGCCTATCGCGCGTTCATCGACGAGTACGGCTCGCGCCTGACCGAGGGCTACGACATTCGAGCGGCGACGCTGGGTGAACTGCCAGACACGATTCTCGCAGGGATCAACAGTGCCTCGCTCGAGGGAGATCGCTCTGCTGATGCCAAAGCGATCGGCGACGAGACGGCCCGTCGGCTACGAGAACAGGTGCCGGTTCGAGATCAGACCGAGTTCGACCATGTGGTTGCTGACGCCCGAGCGCTCTACGGCTTGCGTGACGAGAACGGACCGATCACGTACCAATGGCCGGCAGGAATCGTTCGCCGAGCTGTGCTCGAAGCGGGCAAGCGTTTCCATCGTTCGGGTGCGCTCCACGCCGACGATCATGTGTTCGAGCTGTCGCTCGCCGAGATCGTTGGTGAACTCGACCATTCCGTCAGGGTCGACCCTGATGAGGCCGCCAGGCGGGCAGCCGTCAGCGCTGAGTGGTGCACGCTCGAAGCCCCACCAACCCTCGGGCCTGCGTCAGAGCTGCCGCCGATCGACGTGTTGCCAGGCCCACTTGCCCGTCTGATGGATATGACCTTGACGGTGATGGAGTTGTTGGAGTCTCCGCCGGACCGTCCGGAACTGGTGGGTGTTGGCATCGGTACCGAAACCTTCACCGGCCGGGCCAGGGTCGTGAGCGATGCCATTGATGCCCTCAGTCACTTCGAACCAAACGACATCCTCGTCGCTCCCTTCACCGTGCCCACCATCAACTCAGTCCTTGCCATGGCCGGCGCCGTGGTGGTGGAACAGGGTGGCTTGCTGTGTCACGCCGCCGTGATCGCTCGTGAGTTCGGCGTGCCCGGGGTAGTTGGAGTGGCCGGCGCAACGTCGCAGATCCCCGACGGTGCCACCATCGAAGTGGACGCCACGAACGGCACCGTGCGCATCGTTTGAGAGCAACGCCGCTGACCGAGTCGCCAGCGATCGCCAGCATGCAGAATCAGCTTCTCGCGCTCGTGGGCCGTCAGCCCTGACAGCGGTTCAGGTCACGAACGTGACGGTCGGTTCTTGGGCAAGCGCATCGTCACTTTCGTGCCCTGGTCTGCCGCTGTGGCGATCATCAGCCCGTATTCAGGGCCAAAGGTTGATCGAAGGCGGGTGTCGGTGGCCAAGATGCCGACGTGGGACGTCGTCCCCGAACCGTTCAGGGCATCTTGCAGGCGATCAGGATCGATGCCGACGCCGTCATCCTCGACCGTGATGTTGACCTCAGGGCCGTCGTCTTCGGCGACGATCCGCAGCGAGCCCCGCCCAGGGCGTGCCTCCAGCCCGTGGCGCAGCGCGTTCTCGACCAACGCTTGCACCGAGAGCACTGGCAACCGCACCGGCAACGCCTCCGGAGCGATGTTCAACGCAACATCGAAGCGGTCGCCGAAACGAATCTGTGCGAGTTCGAGGTAGATCTCGACCAGCCGAAGTTCTTCGCTGAGGCTGGTGAGATCGGTCTGGTCGCGGAAGCTCGCTCGCAAAAATTCAGAGAACTGGGTGATGACCATTCGCGCCCGCTCTGGATCTGAAATCACGAGACCGGCAATGGCGGTGAGTGAGTTGTGGAGGAAGTGCGGGGAGAGCTGCGCTCGTAGAGCCTGCAACTCAGCCTCTGCTGCGTATGCCCGAGATTGATCGATCTCTGCCAGCTTCAGCTGGGACCCAATGAGGCTTGTGCACTCCTTGAGTGCGTTCATGTTCAATGAACCGCCGACTGTGGGCATGGCGTGGATCGTGCCGATCGGCACGTCATCGGAAACCAGGATCGCAACGGCTACGTCAGATTGCTCCCGATCGAACGAGACCGTGTACAGCGTTGGTTTGGTGGTTCTCATCCGTTCCAGAACCGCAGCCGCGTGCTCCTCGACCTGAGGGATCCAATCCACCTCGTCCCCGAATTGGGCGAGGAACGTCTGACCCGAGGTGACCGCAACCACGCGACACTTCAGAAGCTCGCATGTCGTCCGCGCGATTTCCATGGCCGATCGTTCGCTGAGGCCGCGGCGCAGGTGATCATTCAAGACGTTGAGCGCCTCGAGAACAGCCGTTGGATCCTCGATCTCGTTGCGGGCCGATCTGCGGAAACGACGAATCATGATTCGGGGGCGGCAACGGCCACCCGCTCGGGGAGGTGCATGAGCGCGAACTTGTGCCCGAGATCAGAGACCTTGTTCGGATCGAGAATTGACACCGTGATGCCGATTGCGAACGCGAGCGGAACACTCCACGCCGCTGGTGTGGCGAGGATGGCGAGTGGCCATCCGGAATCGACCAGTCCGGCCAAGGTGGTCAGAACAGCCGCTGTTGTTGTCAGGCCACCGATCAGCACCGTGGCGATCGCGCCTCGCCGCGTGAATCCGGTCCACCAAATGCTCAGCACGAGCAGCGGGCCGATCGACGATGCAGCGATGGCGGTCGACCAGCCGATGAGAACGTTGATGTCCACCGATTCGACGATGATTCCCGCAGCGATCGAGACACCAGAAGCAACCCACACCGCCAATCTGAACTGAGGGACGCCGGCACCCAGCACATCGTGACTCAGCGCTCCAGCCATGGCGATCAAGAGTCCTGAAGCAGTGGAGAGGAACGCTGCTGCGGCTCCAGCCGAGACAACCGCTGACACCAGTTCGCCGCTGAGTCCGTCGGCGATCCGCTGGCCGAGCACAACCGTGGCGGAGTCGGTGTTGCCGGTTCCGAGCACCTCGGGAGCAAAGAGTCGGCCAGCGCCGCCGAGCAACGGAAGCATCGCGTAGTAGGGAGCGATCATCGCAAGGACCCAGAGGTTGGTTCGTCTGGCTGCTCGGCCCGTCGGGTTGGTGTAGAAGCGGACCACGATGTGGGGGAGCGCAATGATGCCGAACATGTTGGCCAGGAGGAAGGCGTAAGAAAAGTACAGTGGATGACCGCCACCAAGGCTCTTCTCACCGAGCGGGGCCGCCCACTGTGTCCCGGTCAGTCGGTCCAGTCCTTGCTCGAAGGGAACTGCTGCCCCTGCTGGCCAAACAATCTCTGTTCCGGCTTCGATCACGTGACTTCCACTCACCAATTCGAGTGCTCCATCGATGAGTTGACCGTCGACCTCGCCACGAATGATGACCGAGGTCGACTCGAACACTTCGACCTCGACGATGTTGGGATAGTCGACCTCGGTTGACGAGAGGAAGCTGGGCGGGTCCGGTGTGATGAGCGAAGGAACATCGCCGGACAGCCACTGCGATCCAAGCACCATGAATGGCACGAGAATGCCAAGGAAGATGAAGAAGAACTGGAAACCCTGAACGAGCGTGATGCCGCGCATGCCGCCAGCGCTGAGGTTCGCGGCGACCAATACCCCTACTGCTACGACGCCGACCCAGTAGGGGACTCCAATGAGTTCCCGGGTGACCACGCCTGCTCCCTTCAGTTGGGCCAGGAGAAAGAACCAACTCGACACGATCACCGCAGCGGCGACGAGTGGGCGGAGTTCCGGCCCATCGAGCCTTCCTTCGATGAACTCCGGGATCGTGTACGAACCGAAACGGCGAACCGGTGCTGCAATGAACAGTGACAGCAGGAGGAAGCCGATGGTCCAACCAATGAGCGTCCACAACATGTCGACGCCAAAGACCAAAATGAGAGCTGGCACACCGAGATAGCTGGCTGCTGACATCGCTTCGCCGCAGACAGCAAACGCATTCCAGAGCGGATTGACCGCACGAGAAGCCACGAAGAAGTTCGACGTCGTCCTGGCGTAACGGGTACCAGCGGTGCCGAGCGCCACCGTCATGACAACGACGAACAAGACAGCAAGAGTCGGGATCATTGGCTCGATCGCCGGTCGGCCCAGCGATCTTCGATCGCGCTGGCGCGCCGCTCGTGAATTGCTGCGATGAGAACAATGGCGAACAACACCACCGGGCCGAGGACCAACCACGGCAGTGGAAGAGAACCGACGACTCGAACGGTTCTGGAGCTGGGAACGAATCGAAACAGCAATGGCAACATTGCGACCGGAATCAACACCAGCAGTAAAAGCCTGACCGACAACCGTCGCTGGGAGCGGACGAGTCCGAGGACGTCGTCGGTATCGACGGTGTAGCCACGGACATGCCCCCCGAATGCTCGGGCCCGATCGTGGCGGCGGGCGAGGGCAGTTTTCGGGTGCAGGATGACGCGACGCTTCGGTTCGCTGCCCATAGGTCAGCGGGCGAAGTAGTCGTCGAGCAGACGGTTGTATCGACGACTCACGGGAAGCTGTTGTCCCCAGATCTCGACCGAACGCGCACCGCCGCTGGTTCGAACTCGCTCGATGTTCGTTGCCCTGACCAAGTAACTCCGGTGGATGCGCAGGAATCCAGACGAAGCCCATGCAGCGGTGAGCGATGAGATCGACTCACGGACCAGGTGACTCGAGTCCTCGGCAGTGTGCACGCGAACCAGGTCGCCGGCCGCTTCGACGATGACGATCTCATCTCGATCGATGGTGAACGACGACGACCCGACACGACAGGTCAACGTGGCGAAGGAGTCACCGCTGGTCTGGCTTCCAGCGACAGAGCGCAGAAGACGGCGGATCGTCTGGTCGAGCCGCCCCTCGTCCACCGGCTTGAGGAGGTAGTCGCAAGCCTCGAGGCTGAACGCGTCGACGGCGTATTCCTCATAGGCGGTCACGAAGACCGTGGCCGGCGACTTCTTGTAGTTCTTGAGCAGCCGGGCGAGTTCGAGCCCGTTCAGGCTCGGCATTTGAATATCGAGGAAGAGCGCGTCGACGGCGGTGCCGTCGCCGAGATGCTTCAACGCTTCGGTGCCGCTGCTGGCAGTCAGGACCTTGTCGACGTCGTCGGCCTGGCTGAGAAGCCACGCGAGGTCGTTGCGCGCCAGTGCCTCATCGTCAACTACGAGAACCGTAAGACCCGACATCGCTACCTCCCGGGGGGTCACTGTGCCATACGCCACTGGCGATGCAAGGATCCTCCGGTAAGCGCTACCGATGAGCCGCTTAACGGATCGATTGGCGGGAAGTTCGCCCCGATGAAGACAACTCGGCCTCCAACCCTTGCGTCCAACCGCTGATCACTGTTCTCTCACTCCAGATCGAGCGCTGGCTCGTCGCAAGTGACAAGGGGGCAAGCCGAGTGCAACATGTGGCGAACCAGGTCAGGAAACTGGACAGAGTCGTGACGAGCGCGACGCACCGTTTTCACGCTGCCGGATGGGTCGCTCTGGCGTATGCCGTGGTTGCCGCCTTGTTCCATTCGGTCTTCGAGACTCGCTATCTGATCGGGAACCTCGCCGTCTGGCATTGGCTCGTGCTCGGGGCGGTCGTGCTGCTCGCAGCAAGGCCGATGACTCTGCACGCGATTCGGCTTGCAATCGAGTCGGTCTCCTCGGTCACCAAAACCCTGACGTGGATTCTGGTCTGGGTGGTCTTCATCGTGCAGTTCATCAACGTCGCCACCCGCTACGGCAATGACTACGTCGAGGCTGACATCTACTTCGGTGAAGCGGTCAGCGTTGCGTGGCAGTCGTTCGCACTCATTGCGATTCTCGGTTTCAACTACGGCATCAGAGACGGAGTGAACCCTCGGATCGATTTCTGGTGGGCCGACTTCGCCGACAAGACCAAGGCGTGGCTGGACTTCACCATTCACTGCTTGCTGCTCCTGCCCTTCACCTTGATGGCAATGCGTCTGCTCTGGAGCTATGCCGCCATTGCACTCGGGCAGAAGCGGACCGGTGAATGGCCGGACGGCTGGCGGCTGTGGGAGGGATGGGAGCGGGCTCCCGATGCCGGAAGCCTTGCTGTTGGACCCATCAAGGCAATGCTCTTCGTTGCTTTCGCACTCTTCGGGCTGCAAGTCATCGCCGAGATCATCAAGACCGGTTTCGTGATCGCAGGACGACACGACCTCGGCGAGGTCAAGGACCAATCCGCACCGATGAGGATCGAGTAGTCATGACCGACACAGCACCAGCGGTAGAGATCAAGCCGGGTGATGCCACGCCTCCTCCGGCGAGGAGTTCAAGGGGCATGTGGTATGCGGTGGCGGCGATTTGCGTTGCCCTCACGGTTGCCGGGTTCTTTGTTCTCGAGCTGGGAGTTTTCCTCTCCATGCTCATGTTCGCCGTGTTCATGGCCATGATTCTCGCTGGCTACAACGTGGCCTTTTCCTTCGCTGCTGCCGCCCTCGTCTTCGCCTTCGTCGGTGACATCACGAACACGTTCGAACCGAACACTCTCAACACGTTGCCTGCCCGTTGGTTCGTGAATGTGAGCGACAGCACATTGCTGGCCGTCCCCCTCTTCGTGCTCATGGGCGCGATCCTGGAACGGTCAGGGATCGCCGAGCGATTGCTGACCGCCATCGGGTTGATGATGGGTCGGCTTCGCGGCGGCGTGGCAGCAGCCGTTGTCATCGTCGGCACGCTCCTGGCAGCGGCAACCGGCGTGACTGCAGCGACGGTCATCGTGATGGGTCTGCTCTCGCTTCCGGCGATGGTGAAGCTCGGGTATGACCACAAGCTGGCTGCTGGTGCCATCGTTGCATCAGGGACGCTTGCTCAGCTGCTCCCACCGAGCATCGTGCTCATCCTGCTCGCGCAACAGCTCAGCGTTGGCATCCTCGGGCTCTTCGCCGGGGCCTTGCTTCCTGGTCTGATGCTGGCGGCCTTCTACGTCATCTACGTGCTGGTCGTGTCTTGGCTTCGGCCCGAAGTCGGCCCGGCGATGCCGGAGGAGCAGCGCAAGCTCGCAGGCAACCCCTCAGTGATGACCAAGGTGATCGTCGCTGCGATGTTGAGCGGTGCCATTGCCCTCGCACTCTTGCTCGTCAGCGGATCCGCCGCCGTGACCTACGGGTTCGCCGCCTTTGTCGTGTTCACCCTGATCTTGCTCAGGGGCAAGATGCTCACCACGGAGATTCTCTCGTCGATCGTGCCGACGGTCGTGCTCATCTTCGCTGTGCTCTCCGCGATCTTTGGAGGCATTGCCACGCCCTCAGAGTCAGGCGCGGTCGGTGTCTTCGGGGCCTTGATCCTGACGGTTCTGAACTGGGGAACCGATCGACTGCTGGTGCGCGACGGCGCCACGCACATCAAGCCAGCCTGGCGGCTCACTCCGTCAGCGATCCGCGAAGCCGGTCAATCCACAGCGAACATCACAATCCTCGTCCTGACGCTGTTGTTTGCGTCGACCTTCTTCAGCGCCATGTTCTTCCAGCTCGGTGGCTCTGACCAGACCTCGGACTGGCTGACGGCGATCGGTGGCGGAAAGTTCGGCTTCGTACTCGTCGCCATGGTGGCGGTGTTCATCCTCGGCATCAATCTCGAGTTCCTCGAGATCACGTTCATCGTCGTGCCCATCTTCGTGCCAGCGATGGTCGAGCTCGGCTTCAGCGACGTAGAGAAGATCTGGTTCGCCGTGCTGATGGCGGTGAACCTCAACATGGCGTTCATCTCGCCTCCCGTTGGCTTCTCGCTCTTCTATCTCCAATCGGTTGCGCCACCGGAGGTCAAGACCGGCGACATCCACAAGGGCGCCCTGCCTTTCATGGTCTTGCAAGGAGTGGCGCTGGTGATTCTCGGTGTGTTCCCCGGCATCACCGAATTCTCGTTCGAGTTGTTCAACTGACGCTTCCTGCGTCGCCACCTATGACCCTCAGGAGGGTTTTCATGACCACGAATGCATCGGCTGAGAATGAAGTCGAAGAACCCGATCAGCGACGCGACAGCCGCCGATCGTTCCTGGCCAAGGGCGGCCTCGGCGTCGCCGGATTCGCTGCTGCTGGATCGATCCTGGCGGCGTGCTCCAACGGGTCCGAGGACGGAGACGCCGGGTCTGACGGATCTGTTGATGGATCGAGCGACGACACCGAATCTGTTGCCCTCACCTCTGACGGCCCAGAGATCGAATGGCAGATGGCCACCAGCTGGCCGGTGGGTCTCGTGACGCTGTTTGGATCGGCGACGTTGTTCGCCGACACGGTTTCTCGTCTGACCGGTGGCAAGTTCAAGATCAATGCCCGGCCGGCCGGTGAGATCGTGGGTGGGCTCGAAGTCCTACCCACCGTTCGAGACCGCGGCGTCGAGATCGGCCACTCGGCGTCGTACTACTACACCGGACTGAGCCCTGTTCAGAACTTCGGCACAGCAATGCCGTTCGGTTTGACCCAGCGTCAGCACAACGCGTGGCTGTTCCAAGGCGGTGGGCTGGACATCCTCAACGAGTTCTACGCCGAGGAGCACGGGATCATCACCTTCCCCGCTGGCGGCACCGGGTGTCAGATGGGCGGTTGGTTCTCCAAAGAGATCAACACCGTGGCCGATCTCCAGGGTCTCACGATGCGAATTCCCGGCGTCGCCGGCACCGTCTTGAACAACCTCGGTGGCGAGCAGGTCTCACTACCAGGCGGAGAGATCCTCCCGGCAATCCAGACCGGGGCGATCGACGCAGCTGAGTTCGTCGGCCCGACCGATGACCTCATCCTCGGCCTCGACCAATTCGACGGTGACCTCTTCTACTACTACCCGGGTTGGTGGGAGCCGGGAACCACGTTGGAGGTCCAGCTTCCCCTCGAGCTCTGGAACGACCTTCCGGAGGAGTACCAGGCCGCGGTGGAGACCGCCGCGATGTACGCCCACACCCAGACCATCGCCAGGTACGACGTGCTCAATCCGGCCGATCTCGGTCGCATCAAGGAATTCGCTGAGCTCCGAGAGTTCTCCCCGGAGATCATGGACGCCTTCAAGACCGAAACCGAATCGGTGTACGACGGCATCGCAGCCGACGACGGCAAGTTCGCCGAGATCCTTGGTCCGTGGCGTGAGTATCGCGACAGCGTCTCGGCATGGCATGGCCTCGCCGAGAAATCCTTCCTCAACCAACAAACCAGCTGATCGACGCGAGGCGGGCCGACATGCGACAACACATACTGATGGCTTCGGTGAGGCGACTCGTCGAATCCCCCGAGCAGGTGACGTCTGCTGCCTTCATGTGGCGCGTGCATTCGCGCCTCGTCGTCTTCGGCCTCGTCGTCGGCACAGCGGCCGGTGTCGGCGCTTACTACGTCGCTGGTTTCGAGACGCCGCAAGCGGCCGCAGGAATCGGGCTGCTCGCTTTTGCCGTGGCCGCCCTTGCGACGACCGAACACCGGGTGCTTGCCGAGACCGGCGAGACAATCGTGTTCTGTCGGGGGGCCCGGACCCGACAAGTGGCTGTGGAGTTGCTGGCTACCTCGGTCGACGCCGCGTCGATCGAGGTGGTGTCGGCCAATGCAGTGACAAGCGAATGGCGCGTCGAGGGCCAACGTTTCACCGTCAGTCGTAGGCATCAGCAAACGATGACCCGCTTTGCAACGACGTCGTTAGAGACCACATGAGAAAATCCGCAGCGGTGCGTCGCCGGGTTTTCGAATTCTCCGAACTCGGCGAGGTGCGCGAGCTCGTGAGCAACGACTGGCAAGCGGTTCGGGGCTTGCTGGGGGGCAAGGGGGCAAATCTCGCCGACATGGCCGCACGTGGTCTCCCGGTGCCGCCGGGCTTCACCCTCACAACAGAAGCGTGCAGCGACTGGCTCAGCAACGGAGGAATGCCGAGCGAGCTCTGGCAGGAGACCACACACGCCCTTTCCGAGATCGAGCGACGAACGAAGAAGACGCTGGGCGGGCGCCGACGACCGCTGCTTGTTGCCGTCAGATCCGGGGCGAGCGTTTCGATGCCAGGGATGATGGACACGGTGCTCAACGTCGGGATGAACGACGATGTGGTCAAGGCGATGGTTTCAGAAGGCACCGAGGAACGCTTCGTTCTCGATTCCTACCGGCGACTCATCCAGATGTTCTCGACCGTCGTGCTCGAGATCGACGGGCGGCCATTCGAAGAGATCCTCGTTCGAGCCGCTCAGCTCGACGCTGGGCCGTCCATGTCAGTCGAAGGGCTGCGAGACGTCGTCGGACAATTCCATGATGTTGTCGAACACGCTGCGGGTCGCTCGTTTCCCACCTCGGCGCGAGAGCAACTGGCCATGTCCATCGATGCGGTCTTCCGAAGCTGGAATTCCAAGCGGGCCACTGACTATCGAAATGCGACCGGAACGCCGCACGACCTCGGCACCGCGGTCTCGGTCGTTGCGATGGTGTTCGGGAACTCCGGCCCGAACTCGGGAACTGGCGTTGCGATGTCACGTAGCGGATCGACAGGTGCCCCCAACATCGAAGGCGACTTCCTGGTAGACGCTCAGGGCGAAGATGTCGTTGGTGGCGCCAGGATCACTCGGCCCATCGCCGAGCTCGACACAGCGTTCCCGGGATTGGCAACAGAGCTCTCAGCGATCGGAAAGCAACTCGAGTCGCGCCATCGCGACATGCAAGACCTCGAGTTCACCATCGAGCACGGAAAGCTGTGGCTCCTTCAGACTCGAGATGGCAAACGCAGCCCCAGCGCTGCGGTTCGGATCGCCGTTGACCTCGCCGACGAAGGCGTGATCTCCCGCTCTGAAGCCTTGTGCAGAGTCACGCCGGAACAGGTCGAGAGTCTGCTCCACCCACGGTTCTCTCGTGATGATCTCGAGAAGTCGGCGCCGCTGGCGAGCGGTCTCGATGTCTCACCTGGAGCAGCAGTCGGCAAGGTCGTGTTCGACCCGGATCGTGCCCAGAACTGGGCTGAAGATGGCACGCCCGTCGTCTTGGTCCGGCATGAGACGAAGCCAGATGATGTGCACGGGATGATCGCAAGCGTCGGATTGGTCACATCGACGGGTGGACGGACCAGCCACGCTGCATTGGTTGCACGTCAGTTCGGGATCCCCGCTGTTTCCGGAGCCTCCGGGATCGACATCGACCTCGCGGCCCGCTGTTTCACGGTGGGGCAGACGGTCATCGCCGAGGGAGACTGGGTTTCTGTCGACGGCTCGACTGGCATGGTGTACGCCGGACGAGTCCCAACCGTCGATGCCGACATGGACAACCCATGGCTGGTGCGGCTTCTCGAGTGGGCCGATTCGTTTCGCGTGCTCAGAATCAGAACGAACAGCGACGATGCCGATGATGCTGCGGCGGCGAGAGCAAGCGGCGCCGAGGGCATTGGTTTGTGTCGAACCGAGCACATGTTCTTCGAACGCAACCAACTGCGGCAGATGCAACGGATGATCACAGCCGAGTCGCCCGTCGACAGGCAAGCGGCAATCGATGCCCTGTTGCCGCAGCAGCGCCAGGACTTCGTTGCATTGTTGTCGGCAATGGATGGGCTGCCAGTGAACATCCGGCTGCTCGACCCACCGCTTCACGAGTTTCTTCCGACCGCTGAAGAGCTCGAGCGTATGTCTCGCGGTGATGACGGAGACGATGATCTGCGTACGCCCGAAGAGCTGGAGCAGTTTGGTCGGCGTGTGGCAGCTATGCGTGAGAGCAACCCCATGCTCGGCCTGCGAGGAGCGCGCCTTGGGGTGACGATGCCGGAACTGACCAAGATGCAGGTGCGAGCGATCATCGAAGCAGCTGTGGCGGTGCACCGAGCGGGCGGACATCCGCGCCCGGAGATCATGGTTCCCTTGGTGAGTGACGCCAACGAGCTCAAGCTTCAGCGAGAGGTCATCGACGCAACCGCAGCCGAGGTGATGTCTGATGCTGGTGTCGTTGTCGAGTACCGGGTGGGCACGATGATCGAAGTGCCGAGATCGGCGCTGACGGCGTCGGCCATCGCTCAGCACGCTGACTTTGTGTCCTTCGGTACCAACGACTTGACGCAGATGACATACGCGATGAGCCGAGACGATGCGGAGAAGTCCTTCCTGCGTCACTACCTCGAAAACGGCGTCTTCTCGCAGAACCCGTTCGTGACGTTGGATCGAGAAGGCGTTGGTCAGCTCATGCGACTGGGGCTGGCAGGGGCGCGAGCGACGTCGCCCACGATCGGCTCCGGTGTGTGCGGCGAGCACGGTGGCGAACCCGAGTCGATCGCCATGTGCCACGAGATAGGCGTCGACTATGTGAGTTGTTCGGCTCGGCGCATTCCGGTGGCCCGTCTTGCCGCAGCACAGGCGGCCTTGAACGGTTCTGCCTGAAGCGGGTGGAGCGTGCCGCGTTCTGTTGAGAAGCTCTGCAAAGCTCTCGGAAGAAGTTTCTGATTGCTGCTTGACTCTCCCCCATGGGGAGACCGGACGCTGATCATGTGATGTTGATGCCGATCGGAACGTTCGCCAAGGCCTCCCGGCTGTCGGTGAAGTCACTGCGCAACTATGACGAGTCTGGCCTGTTGCCGGCTGCGGTTGTCGATGCCCAGTCTGGCTATCGGTACTACCGGCTTGAGCAGCTCGCTCGAGCCGATGCAATCCGTTCGCTGCGCATGGTCGACATGTCGTTGCCGCTGATTGCCGAGACCCTCGACGGCGATGACCCCGAGCAGGTGTTGATGTCACATCTTGCGGCGTTGGAAACCCAACGCAACGAGATCGACCGCATGGCGCAGACCTTGCAGCGCCGCATCCACCTCAAGGAGTACATCATGTCCAACGAAATCACCGTCGAGTCCACCGCAGCCGTCGTTGTTGCCGCCCACCGGACCGAGACCACCTACGCCGACGTCTTCAACGCCATCCCTGCTGGGTTCGGTGCGGTGATGGGAGCACTCGGTGCCGCCGGAGTCGACCCGGTCGGCATCCCGTTCACGGTCTTCTATCAAGCACCCGAAGCCGACAACCCTGGCGACATCGCCATGTGCGTTCCCGTCGGCGTCGCCGCTGACGAGACCATCGAGGGAACCGACATCGTCGTGTTGCCCGCAGGCACCACGGCAATGGTGTTGCACCGGGGTTCCTATGACGACATGGGCACGTCCTACGCCGAAGCTGTGACCTGGATCCAACAACACGGACACCAGATCGTCGGACCGTGCCGCGAGGTCTACCTGAACAGTCCTGCTGACGCCGCCGAGGCCGACCTGCTCACCGAGATCCACTTCCCGATCGATGCCGAAGGAGATCTCGCATGAGCGCTGCCACCAACAACGATGGGGTGATCCCCGCCAACGTTGCTGCTGTCTTTGACGGCTGTGACGACCGAGTGCGCAATGACTTGCTCGGCTTGCGCGAGCTCATCCTGCGCACCGCCAGCGAGACCGAGGGAGTCGGTGCAATCGCCGAGACGTTGAAGTGGGGTGAGCCGGCGTACCTCACTTCTGAAACAGGTAGCGGCACGACAATTCGTATCGCCCCAGCCAAGCCCGATGCTGACCACGACCTGGCGATGTTCTTCATCTGCCACACGAATCTGGTCGATCGTTTCGAAGGGCTGTTCGGCGACTCACTGACCTACGAGGGTGGGCGAGCACTGTTGTTCAACGCTGGTGAACCGGTGCCAGAGGCCGAGGTGCAAGCGTGTGTCGAGATGGCGTTGACCTACCACCTCGGCGGCTGACGCAATCAGTCGGTGCGAGCGTCGACGACGGCGGCAACGCGCTCGGCCACGATGGGTAGACGTTCGGTCATTGCCGTGAAGTCCCACGTCATCATGCAAGCCAACCGGCATCGCGTGCGACCGGTGACGCGGGCGTTGCGCTTCTCACCCGTTACCAGCGCGGTCTCGCCGAAGATGTCGCCGGGACCGAGTTCATTGATCAGCTCGAAGTCGCGATGCACGTCGACTTCGCCATCGAGCACGATGAAGAACTTGTAGGCGAAGTCGTCCTGTTTTGCGAGGCTGCCGCCGGCGAGGATCTCGCATTCGCTGAGTGCCTCGGCGCAGGGGGCCAGCTCGTCATCGGTGAGTCCGGCGAACAACGGTACGGATCGAATCTGCTCTATGTCCACGGGGTCTCCATCTTTCAGTTGCGCCTGTGCGCTCGTGTCTGCTGAAACTAGCAGGCGGGCCGACGGCGATTTCGCTGATCGAGAACTGTTCAGCGCTGGCGGTGGTCGGTGCCCTCGCCCGCCGTGATGAACAACACCTGAGGAGCGTCGCCGGGGGCGACGTCGGCGGTGTGCCACACACCTGGGGGGTTCACGGCGTATTCACCAGCAGTGATCGTGGTCGCTACTTCGGCACCATCGACTTCTTGGACCAACGTGATCGTTCCGCTGACACAGAGCACGACTTCGGCACCGACGGGATGCATCTCCCACACGTCCCACGACTCGGTGAAGGCGTGCATCGTGACGAGGCGACCCTCAGCGCCATCGGCATCACCGTGGCGTTTGCCGTATCCCTCGTACCACTCCATGCCACCGGTGAACTCGGGCTCCACCTCGGCCGTGGCACCGAGGCCGAGGTGGATGGGGAAGGTCGAGAGCTTGGTACCAGGCATGGCGGCTACTACATCACAACGACCGAGCGGAGGACGCCGCCACCCTCCATTTTGTGAAACGCTTCTTCGACCGAATCCAGATCGATCGTTTCAGAAACGAAGCCGTCGAGGTTGAGACGACCCTGGAGGTAGAGGTCGATCAGCATTGGGAAGTCCCGACTGGGGAGGCAGTCGCCGTACCAGCTCGACTTGAGTGCTCCGCCACGACCGAACAGCTCGATGTACGGAAGCTCGATCTTCATCTCGGGATTCGGCACGCCAACGAGGACGACTGTGCCGGCGAGATCGCGAGCGTAGAAGGCTTGCTCGTAGGTCTTCGGCAGACCAATGGCTTCGATGGCGACGTCGACGCCGTTGCCGTCGGTGAGGGCTCGTATCCCCTCGATGGGATCTTCCTTGGAGGAGTTGATGGTGTGGGTGGCACCGAAATCCCTGGCCCACTCGAGCTTCTGGTCATCGATGTCGACAGCGATGATGATGCTGGCGCCAGCGAGGCGAGAGCCTTCGAGCGCAGCGTTACCGACGCCTCCGCAACCAAACACCGCAACCGAGTCGCCGCGTCCGACTTCGCCGGTGTTGACCGCAGCACCGATGCCGGCCATGACGCCGCAGCCCAGCAGCCCAGCAACCTCGGGTCCAGCGGCGGGATCGACTTTGGTGCACTGGCCGGCGGCAACGAGCGTCTTGTCGCAGAACGCACCGATGCCGAGGGCGGGTGAGAGCTCGGTGCCGTCGAGCAGGGTCATCTTCTGGGTGGCGTTGTGGGTGGCAAAGCAGAACTGCGGCTTGCCTCTCCTGCATGAGCGACAGTCACCACAGACAGCGCGCCAGTTCAAGATGACATAGTCGCCGGGGGCCACCTCGGTGACTCCCTCACCCACAGACTCGACCAGGCCTGCGGCCTCGTGCCCGAGCAGGAACGGGAACTCGTCGTTGATGCCGCCCTCTCGATAGTGGAGGTCGGTGTGGCAGACGCCGCACGCCTGGATGGCCACAACGGCTTCGCCAGGACCGGGGTCGGGGATCACGATGGTCTCGACCGAAACCGGCTCGCCTTTGGCTCGAGCAATGACTCCACGTACTTCTTGGGGCATGACGACCTTCGTTCGGTGATGGGGCGTGTTCGGCTTTGCACCGTAGTTGCTCGTAATTCGCTGGCGCAGCTGGGATCGAGAATCTAGGTTCGCGACGTTCATCACTGAGCGTTCATCACTGAGCCACCAACACTGAACGTTCGCCAGCGAAGGGAGGTCCACCAGATGACTGTTCAACGCATCAACGACCTCCCCGTACGCGGCTGACCTGATCCAACCTTCAGCTCGCCGGTTCGGGTTTCTCGAGCGAAACCACACACGGAAACCAAACACGAGAGCTGCACCATGAACGAACTGACCAGCGGCGCCGAACGGCGCCCGCCGGAGTGGCTGATCGCCGCTCCGTACCAAGACACCGACCTCGGTGTGCTTCGCACCGGCAAGGAAGCACAGATCAATCTCATCGAACGAACGTCGACCACCGACCACGTGTCAAGACATCACGCTGCCGGCCGATCGTCGATCCTTCTCGCCGAGAAGCGATACATGCCCCGCAACGTGAAGAACAAGGGTGAGCTCGAAGCAATGGGGGTGCAGAAGGCATCAGCGTTCCGTAACGACGCTGCGTATCGAGAAGGGCGCCAGTTTCGCAAGACTCGAGACCGGCGGGCGGTCGAGCGGATGTCGGCTCACGGCAAGCGTCTCATGCAGGCCCGATGGACCAGCCATGAGCACGAGGTGATGGAGATCCTCTGGTACAAGGGTCTGCGCTGCCCGTACCCCGTTGGTTACAGCGAGGATGTCTTCTTGATGGAGTACGTCGGCGACCGCAACGGCGCCGCCCCGCACTTGGCGCGAGCTCGCCTCGATGCTGAGCAGCTGCGCTCTGCCTATGACCAACTGGTGGAGGGGCTCTTCATCATGACGTCGGCTGGTTGGGTGCACGGCGACCTCTCTGCCTTCAACCTGCTGTGGTGGCTCGACGAGCTGTGGTTCATCGACTTGCCGCAGGCGATGGAGATCGCTGCGAACCCGCAAGGTCTGAATTTCGTGCATCGCGACGTTTTGAACGTTTGCGCCTGGTTCTCTCAACGAGGCCTCGACGTCGACGGTGAAGCGCTTTTCGCCGAGCTGCTCGTTGTGGTCTGAAGAGCGAGTGGTGTGAACCGCGAGGGGTGTGATCGCGCTCAGGAAGCAGCGATGTGTGCCAGAACTGCCTCGACGGCCCGGTCGATCTCGGAGGGGTGCACGGTCGCCACGATCTGCGAGGTCGGTCGGTGCCACGTCGGATCACGCACTTCGCTGCGTTCGACCAAGACCGTGGGCAAGCCCGCTGACCGGTAGCCCTCGACGATCACGACGTCAGCGGTCGAGAAGAACAACTCGACGAGCTTGTCGAGTGGAGGGCTTTCGGTCTCGTCACTCATCCACGCCAGCTGGTTCGCTCCGACCAGAAGGGTGTCGGCGCCGGCTTTGCGCATGCGCCAGGAGTCCTTGCCTTCGGTGTCGAGCTCGATGCGATGCGCATCGTGTTTGACACCAGCAACCCGAAGACCGCCAGCAGTGAGTTGGCGAATGACTTGTTCGACCAGCGTTGTCTTGCCTGTGCCCGATGGAGCGACAAACGAAATCGTCGGAGGCAGCGGGCGGCTCGGGCCAGTCATGGCTTCACGGCGCAGGGAGAACCGACAGAGCGTCGTTGTCGGTGATTGCCTGCACCGAACGGCCCAGCATCGAACGCATCAGCTCGCGCTGGCGTTCGTTCCAGTGCTCCCACGAAGCAAAGCTCGTGACGCCGTAGATGAAGCAGTGGGAGAGCACGATCTGGTATTTCTGCCATGCGTCCTCGAAGGAGTAGTCGACGCCGTTCGAGGCGAGCACCGAGAGGTAGTGGCGAATCAGTTCTTCGTCCTTGCCACGTCGCAAGTCGCTGTCGACGGACTGTCCGAGGAAGTAGCCAACGTCGTACATGCCACAAGCAAAGCCGCTGATCTGGAAGTCGATCAGGGTCACCGCTTCGTCCTCGCCGAAGAAGACGTTGTCGGAACGCCAGTCGCCATGGACGAACGTCGCGGGTTCGCTCATCGCATCGAGAAGCCAGGGCACGAGAGAACCGAAACGGTCACCGAGGGCCACGGTCTCGGGCGTCAACAGGTCGCCGCCGAACTCCTGGCACGGTGCCCAACCGCCTTCGAACACACCAGGTAATGCGGCAAGATAGACCTCGTTCTTGATTGGTAAGAACGAGGTGCTCAAGGCGGGGATGTCTTTGTGTTCCCACCACGCAGCATGGAACTCCGCCATCTTCGTCAGTGCGGTGTGCACGTCATCGAGAGGAACGCCCTCGACCTGGTCGACAGTTCGCAAGTGGCTGGCGTCCTGCATGACGAGAACGAAATCAGTGCTGTCGGTGGCGATCTTCGAGCCGTAGATCTTCGGTGAATCGAACGGCGCTCCGGGAGCGATCTGATCGTAGAAGGCCAGCTCTCTGGCGTAGAAGCCGAGGACGTCAGCGGTGAATCGCTGCGTCTCGTCGTTGATCGGCAGCTTGATGATCGCCGACGCCGGACCATTGCCGCCGTCGTAGGTCATCGAAGCCCGGAAGAGCTCGCTGAGCAGTCCTCCCTCGGCGGCCATGTCCTCGACGTCCACCGCCGACACCGATGTCTCGTCCGGGATCGTGCCTGAGGAGCGGAGAACACTGGTCATCCACGCAGCCGTGATGCCTGATTGGTCTGCGATGATCTCGAACGACATATCCACTCCTTGGATTGGGTGGAGGAGTGGATAGCACGGCCGTCGCTCGAGGGCGACTTGGACAGGTGTTCAGTTCGCTGCGTCGACAGCGGGCAGGCCGTCGATCGACGTTTGGTTCTTCTCAGCCCAGTACGCCTCGACGTCCTGGTCGCTCTTGTTCTCGAAGTACTTGCCGAGCGTGTGACGATCGCCGACATGGTCCATCAAAGGCACGGCGAATCCGCACGAACTCGATGTGCGATCGATGTCAGCGGTGATGACTGCGCGTACAGCGTCGTGCTCGCCGAACAGTGCCCGAAGGTCGTCGAAGAAGAGATGCTGACGTTCGACGAACGCTGTCAACTTGTCGCTGATCGATTCGAAGGTCTGTGCCACGAGTTTGCTTCCTGCTCTGTTTTGTTCATGTTGCGGCTTGGACCGCTCGCCTAACGGTCTAGCAGTGGTTCGTTCGCTCGATAGTCGCGATGCACGGTGGCGACCCGTACCACGTAGTCGCGGTACCACCGCTCGGCCCCGAGTCGTTGAGCAGCCCGGTGCTCACCGACCTGCTTCCACGCCTTCGCATCTTCATCGGAGGCCCAATAGGACACGGTCAGCGCCGTTGTCCGGTCAGCGGAGGACTCGATGCCGAGATAGCCGGGTTGTTCTGATGCCAGGCGTTCCATCTCGACGGACATGTCGGCGTACCCCTCGGTGTCGTCTGATCGGGTCGATCGAAAGATGACAGCGGTGTAGGGCGGCTCTGGTGTGGCGGCAATGGAAGCGTTTTCTGGCATCACGGGAACGTACCGGGCCGCGCTCACGCCAGACGGTGAATTGCCGATGGATTCGGGTGATGATCGACCAAGCCTCCTTTCCTGGCGCAACGAGTCCTGAATCCGAGATCCCTTTCGAGGCCGATCAGCGCACAGGGCCTGTCGCTCGCTACGACGAACGCCACAGCGTCCTGTGGATTGGATCGGTGCCGGTTCCGTTCCGTGTTGGCGACAGCCGCAATCAGGAACTGCTCGAGATGCTCGGCATGGCAATCCGTCAACTTCGCGGCCTCGAAGAAGGCGACGCGTGTCCGCTGCGCCGGTCTGAGCACGAACTGCTTGCTGGTCTTCTCGATTTCGATGCCCCTGAGCTTCGGGCCGACCTTCGGCGTCTTCTCGGTCTGACTCGACGACAAGCGGGCGACACCGTGATGCAGCTCCGTCGAGTTCGTGCCGAGGACGAGATTCGCATCAACTGATTGAGAACCGAGGCGCTCCCGGGGTTGCATTCCGGACAGAATCTGCTTCACTGGGCGGCGTGAACAGCGCCCGCAACACCCCCGTAGTACTCATCGACTAGCGCACGATTCTTTTTTCGTGCGCTGAGCCTCCCTTCTGGGGAGGCTTTCTTGTTTTTCGGCCTCGGTTTCTGACCGGTGCTGTTTTTCCCGCCCGCCCGCCAGACTGCACCCGCCCTTCTTCACCCGGAGCCCGCAATGAGCACACCAGAGCGAACCACCCCAGAGCCGCAGAGTTCTCGCCAACAAGGTCCTGAACAACTCAATGGCGGCGAAGCACTCATTCGCAGCCTCGAGCTCGAAGGCGTCGAGGTCATTTTTGGCTACCCGGGAGGTGCGATCCTTCCCGTGTACGACCCGATCATCGGCTCGCCGCTTCGACACGTGCTCGTTCGTCACGAGCAGGGCGCCGGACACATGGCCGAGGGCTACGCCCATGCCACGGGCAAGCCCGGTGTGTGCATGGTCACCAGTGGCCCGGCAGCCACCAACGTCGTGACGCCGTTGGCCGACGCAATGCTCGACTCAGTTCCCATGGTCTGCATCACCGGCCAGGTGGCGCTGGCTGCCATTGGCACCGATGCGTTTCAGGAGTGCGACACCACAGGCATCACTCGCTCGATCACGAAGCACAACTTCTTGGTCACTCGGGCCGAAGACATTCCGCAGGCCATTCGTGAAGCGTTCCACATCGCCACCACGGGGCGTCCGGGGCCGGTGCTCGTCGACATCCCGAAGAACATCGTCGATGCCAACAACCCTGACGCCTACTTCGACTGGGAATGGCCGACCGAGTTCGATCTGCCCGGCTACAAGCCCAACACCGAGCCAGACCCCGAGTCGATCACTGCTGCGGTCGAGCTGATCGCGGCCGCCGAGCGTCCGGTCCTCTATGTGGGTGGTGGCGTCCTCAAGGCCCGGGGTGCCCAGATCCTCCTCGAGCTCGCTGAGATGACCGGCATTCCGGTCGTCACCACGCTGATGGCTCGGGGCGCCTTCCCCGACAGCCACGAGCTCTGCCTCGGCATGCCGGGCATGCACGGCAACTACACCGCCATCACCGCTATCCAGCAAGCTGACCTCCTGATCGCCATGGGTAGCCGCTTCGACGACCGGGTCACTGGCAAGGTCGGCGCCTTCGCCCCCGATGCCAAGATCATCCACGTCGACATCGACCCCGCTGAGCACGGCAAGGTCCGTATGCCCGACGTTCCCGTGCAGGGCGACAGCCGTATCGCCATGGAGCTCATGGTTGAAGAGTTGAAGGCCGGCGGGCTCGATGGCCAGCCAGACATCACACCGTGGCGTCAACAAGTGTCCGGGTGGCAAGAGAAGTACCCGCTGACCTACCAGCCCTCCGAGCCCGGCGAGCTGATCAAGCCGCAGTACGCCATCGAACGACTTCGTGACCTGTCGCCAGACGACACCATCGTCTGCTCCGGCGTAGGCCAACACCAGATGTGGGCCAGTCAGTACTGGAAGTTCGATTACCCCTACACCTGGATCAACTCCGGTGGTCTCGGCACGATGGGCTTCTCGATCCCTGCTGCGATTGGCGCCAAAGCCGGCATGCCTGACCGTACGGTCTGGGCCATCGACGGCGACGGCAACTTCCAGATGACGGCACAAGAACTCGTCACCGCATCGGTCGAGAAGATCCCGATCAAGGTTGCGTTGATGAACAACGCCTACCTCGGAATGGTGCGCCAGTGGCAGTCACTGTTCTACGAAGAGCGGCTGAGCGAGGTGTATCTCAGTCACGACATGCCCGATTACGTCAAGTGGGCCGAAGCCATGGGTTGTGTGGCGTTTCGGGTCGAAGACCCCGACGAAGTCGACGAGGTCATCGCCAAGGCCAATGCGATCAACGATCGTCCGGTCGTGGTCGAGTTCCGCTGTCACAGTGCAGAGAATGTGTATCCGATGGTGCCCGCCGGTGGCTCGAACGACGAGGTCATCGTCGATCCGAGCCAGCAGCCGTCGCTCGACGCCGAGCGCGCGGCCGTTGGAGGTAAGTGATGAGTCGCCCAGGAGATCTGCAGCAACACGTTCTCGCTGTTCTTGTCGAGAACAAGGCAGGTGTGCTCGCTCGAGTCGCCGACCTCTTTGCTCGACGCAGCTACAACATCGTCTCGCTCAACGTGGCACCCACCGACAACGAGAAGATCAGCCGCATCACCATCGTCGTCGACGTCGAGAAGGCGCCGCTCGACCAGATCGTGAAGCAACTCTTCAAGCTGGTCAACGTGGTCGAGATCCGCGAGATGATCCCCGAGTCGTCGCTCGTGCGCGAGATGGTCGTGCTCAACGTCAAGATCGACGAGGGCCAGAAGCCTGATCTGCTCGCTGCAGTCGAGAAGCGGCACGGTCGTATTCTCCACGATGCCGACGGTCACGTGATGGTGAGCCTCGCCGGCGAGCCGCACGAGATCGACGCCATCGAGCACGAGCTCGTGGCGTTCGACATCGTCGACATCCAGCGCACCGGCAAAGTGGCATTGCGCATCGTTGGTCGAGAGACCCCGCTCACCCGGGCCTAGGAACTCAAGTCCCACTCCCAGTTGGCGTTTTCAGGAGCGAGCGGCGCGAAGTCGGTCGAGGAGAACCTGTGGGCGATGCCAGACGTCGTGCTCCCACACCTCGATGACCACGAAGCCAGCGGCCCCCAGGCGGGCGAAACGCTCAGCGTCGTCTCGCTTGGACGACAACGCTGCGTGGTGGCGTTCGCTCTGGACCTCGATCACGACCTTGTGCATCCGATCGACGAAGTCGACGCGGCCGATCCACTCGTCGCCGCCGAGGTCGACCTGGCGCTCAACACTCTGGTGCCCAGCTTGTGCGAGCAGATGCATGACCCTGCCCTCGAGCCCTGAGGCTGGCGGGATCCAATCGTTCGGACGCTCGCTCAGCAGCTCTCTCATCAGCACCGTGCCTCGGAATCCACGTGTCGGCAAGCTCGCTGCCACTCTGCGCAACGAACGGCCCGACACGAGACGGTCGGTCCAGAAGCGATCAACCACTCGCTCGACGCGTCGGGCCGGAACGCTGATGTTGGCCAGGTCGAACGGGACCCGCTCTGGCCGCGTGATGGGAAGACCGTTGAGGATCGTGACATGGTCCGGTGCGAGGCGTCGCGCCCGATGGAGCACCACACGGGCGTCGCCTCGACTGTTGACGTTGCGGATCGTGGTGATGTGCGTCGGCTCTTGCTGAGCACCTGGCATACCCCAGAGGGTCGCTGCCGAGTGATGGCTGACCACAGCGCCTGGACCCCCTTGGAGCACAGCGATCATGGCCCTCTGCCATTTCGTGTCTGACGAACCACGAAGCCGATGGACGCCGCTCTCGGCGTCGATCCAGTGGCTCCTGGCGAGTTCGCTTCTCGCTGCGGATCGAGAAGGCGCCAGGCTGGTGGCCTGCCGTCGCTCGACGATTCCGTGCTGCTGGTGTGCGAGATCATGCAGTGCTTCACGCCACATGAGATCCCCCTCATGAATCGCAACTGGACATGAATTCGGCCGCACCAGCGGCCAATTTCACTCCCAGTTGGGTGGTTTGGAGGGGGAAGGGCGAACCGGGGAGGGGCTAGAAGCCGAAGGTGGCGTTGATCTCGGCCATGCCGGGGTCGGCGCCGAGGTCGTCGCGGTGGGTGATCAATGCCAGCTTCGTGCGACGGCGGAGGAAGTCTTCGGGCCGCACGATCATTTCGCGCTCGGCCATCACCGGGAGTTCGGCGCGGAGAATGTCGCTGTTGGTCAGCACGGGCTCGGCGAGGCTCGGGTCCTCGGCAATGAGGTCCAGCACGTGATGTGCGGCCAGACCGTGGCGGCGCCAGACGACCTCGGCCATGGTGTCGGCCTGTTCGACATCGGGGCGGCGATCGAGACCGGCCGCCGTTGCGGCAGCCAGGAACGTGTCCCACTCGGCCTGACCCGGTTCGCCGAACCAATCCTCTGCGGCCTCGCGGCCCCTGATTCCGATCGACGCGAGCTCCTCAGCGATCTCGTCGCCCACGTTGAGGCAGTCGGTGAGCTTGCCGCCGAAGATCGTGATGACCTTCTTGGCTTTGTCGGTCTCGATCTCGTGTTTGCGAGACAGGGAGGTCCAGTCGACGTCGGTCTGGTCGTTGCCGTCGTTCTTGACGACCAGGGGGCGAACACCGCAGCGTTCGCTGATGATGTCGGCTTTGGTCAGAGGGGTCTCGAGATCGAGTCGGGCGTTGATCTGCTCGAGCAAGAAGTCGCGATCCTCGTCGAGGACACCTTCCGACGGATTGTCGGTTCGGGTGTCGGTGGTGCCGATGACCGAGCGATGGGCCATGGGGATGACGTAGAAGAGGCGACCGGTGTCATCGAAGAACGCCAGGATCCGTTCGGTGTCGGTGAGCTTCGGGACCACCAGGTGGATGCCCTTGGAGTAGACGATGCGGTGATCGGTCTGTAGCTCCATGTCATTGTTGAGGCCGTCGACGAAGGGGCCAGCGGCGTTGACGATCGCCTTCGCCGAAACCGAGTGAGCCTCACCGCTGATCGTGTCGGTGACCGTGACGGTCCAATCACTGCCGATTTGTTCGGCCTTGTCGACCGAGCAGTAGTTGACCGCTGTGGCCCCGCTGTCGAGCGCCATGCGTACGTACCCCCACACGAAGCGGGCGTCGTTGTCTGGCAGGTAGGCGTCGGCGTACTTGATCCCACCCTTGGCGGTGGTGGTGTTGACGAGCGGTTCGGCTTTCTCGATGCCCTTCGCGGTGTAGACCCGCGGTCCCTTGGTGGCGAAGCGGCCGATACCCCAGTAGCCGACCGAGCCGAGCGCAGCGAGCGCAACGGGGAACGGGGCGGTCTTGTCGAGGGTGGCCAAGAAGTCGATTTCCTTGATGCGCGTGGGGTAGCTCTTCATCATCAGGTTGCGAGATGTGCAGAGATCCCACACGAGCTTGAGTTCGTAGTTCTCCAGATACTTGAACCCGCCCCAGATGAGATTCGACGACTCTTGGCTGGTGAAGCTCGCGAAGTCGGAACGCTCGACCATGGCCACGCTGATACCTCGGGCGGCAAGGGCCGCAGCAGTAACGGCACCATTGATGCCGCCGCCGATGACCAACACGTCGAAGGTGCCGCCGTTGAGGCGGTCGAGGTTCTGTTGACGCAATTCCACCCGGTGAACGGTAGCGATCAGCATCGCGAATGAGCCGACCGGCCGAGTCAGAGTCGACCTTCTTCGACCCTCCGCTCACAGTGTGCTATCCACCTGCTTGCGCACTCGGCGCAGGTCGAAAGGATCAACCATGGGTGAGTTCGTCAACATCGAAGATTCCGGCACCGAAGGCGTCGCCATCATCCGCCTCGATCGCCCCAAGGTCAACGCCTTGAACAAGCAGGTCGGTGAGGAACTGCTGGCCGCCGCCACTGAGCTCGCGGGACGAGATGAGATTCGTGGCGTTGTCCTCTACGGCGGCGAGCGCTTCTTTGCCGCCGGAGCAGACATCGCAGAATTCCCCACCACCGGCGATCGCGATCCGTCGCCGATGGTCGACCCGCTCAACAACGCCATTTTTGCCATCGAGAACTTGCCGCAGATCACCGTTGCCGCAGTCAACGGCTTTGCCCTCGGCGGCGGTTGTGAGCTGTCGATGAGTACCGACTTTCGCGTCTGCGGCGAGGGAGCAAAGTTCGGGCAACCGGAGATTCTGCTCGGCATCATTCCCGGAGCGGGCGGCACGCAACGCCTCACGAGACTCGTTGGCATCACCAAGTCGAAGGAGCTGAACTACACCGGCCGCATGGTCGATGCCACTGAGGCGCTCGCCATCGGGCTGGTCTCGGCGGTCCACCCCAACGATGAAGTGCTCACCGAAGCCATCGCCATGGTCGGAGCGTTCGCCAAGGGCCCTGCTGCCCTGCGCAACTGCAAGAAGGCGATCATGGATGGTCTGCACGTCTCGATCGAAGAGGCCATCGCCATCGAGAAGCGCGAGTTCGTTGCGTCGTTCCAGACCGACGACTCGGTCACCGGCATCACCAGTTTCCTCGAAAATGGTCCCGGCAAAGCAGAGTTCAGCGGCGCATGACCGACGCTGCGTCACCTACCGCGTATCCGCCGGCTGAGGTCGGCGAAATTCTCGTCACGACCGAACAGCTGCAAAAGCGGGTCGCCGAGCTCGGCGAGCAGATCACCTCAGACCTCGAGGGTCGTGCTCCGCTTCTGATTGGGGTCCTCAAGGGAAGCGTCATCTTCATCGCTGACCTGATGCGAGCGATCGCTGGCCCCGTCGAGATCGACTTCATGGCGGTGTCGTCCTACGGCGACGCCACGGAGTCGAGTGGCGTGGTCAAGATCGTCAAGGACCTCGATGGAGCGGTGACCGGGCGCGATGTCATCCTGGTCGAAGACATCATCGACTCCGGGCTGACCATGGCCTATCTCGTCGACTATCTCAGCGGCAAGGGACCAGCCTCACTGCGTACCTGTTCGTTGCTGGTGCGGGAGGGCCGTACCGCTCCAGGTGTCACCGTCGACTATGTCGGTTTCGAGCTGCCGCCTGCGTTCGTGGTCGGGTACGGCTTGGACGTGGCCCAGCGCTACCGAAATCTTCCGTACATCGCGGTCTACGACCCTTCGGTCTCGGCCTCTTCGAGTTCGTAACCAATCGCAGGTCCAACGACCGAGGCCAACCAACTCTGTGGAGGGGCGACGGTCTCGCCGGTCTCGGTGCAGCTCGAGCTGACATGGTCGAAGGATCCGATCATTCGACCATCACGATGCATCGCGTGGACACGCGTGGTGACATCACACGTCGTTTCGGCAGCCGGGGGCACCCGAGCGTCCTCGGGCGGACTGTCGGCGGTCGGGCCGACCTCGCCACTGAGATTCTCGAAGCAGAGCAGAACTTCCACGGGTCGTTCATCGGTCGCCCGCCATCCCGTTGGAAGGCTGACCTCGGTATCGGTGACACCGTCGAACATGGCGTGAACCGAGGCCCCCTGAGCGAATGGGATCAGCTCGGTGGAGGATTCTTGCTCTGAGGTCATGCAGGCGGATTGGGGGTGAGGAGCGCTGGTGTAGGCAACGGCAACCTGGCGGAAGCGTTCCTGGGGGAGCGGCGACCACGATGCCGAGTCTGCATCCCCGGCTTCAGCTTGCAGCTCATCGCAGGGGCGGACGTCGGACGCAGTTCCTTGATCTTGGTCGAGTGTTGCTCCGTCGGAGCTCTGGAGGACCCGGTAGGTCCAGTCGACCGAGCGGCGGCTGATGACCGTGTCGATGTCTGGACACTGGTCGATTTCGCCGCCGTCAGCAGTGCTGAGGCAGCCGATCAGCGACGGGACGGGGCCCAGCAGGGTCTCGTGGTCAGCAGGTGCAGACCAGTCATCTCGACCGTCTTGTGTTGCGACGAGAACGTCGTTGTACGTGGCCAGACTCGGGGCTTCGGCTCTCGCGATGGTGAATTGATCACCAGCGCAGAGCCAGGCTGCTTGCTCAGCGATGTCATCACCGATGGCGCCGGGCCCGGAAGCCTCGGTCGTTGTCGTCGACACGACCGTGGTCGTGGTTGGTCTGTCGATCAGGGCCACCGTGTCGGGCCGGACCGATGGCGACGCGGTGACGATGCTGTAGGCAACAACGACAACAGCAGCGAGGGCAACCAAGACCAGGGGGATCACAACGGCTCGGGAGACCGGAGCATCGATGCCATCGGGGGCCTCGATCGGAGCTGTAGGAGCGGCTGGTGCGGGGGAGTCCCAACCATTGACCGCAACCCGACTGTCCCCGGTGAGATGGGCGAGATCTTGAGCGGTGATGAGGGCATCATCGGGCTCGGGTTCAGGCTCGTCGTCGGCAATCAGCGAGGGGAGGACGTCGAGCTCGCTTGTTTCGGCAGCCGCGGCAAGAGCATTGAAGTGGCTGGCATTGCTCGAGGTCGGCGTCGGGGCCTCAGCGCTCGTCAGGGAGGCCCGGCAAAACGGACACAGACTCCATTCGTCTTCGCGGCAGGCGCCGCAGCTCTCGCACAGCTGCATCGTGCTCTATCGGCTGGTGTGCCTGGCCTGTGAGTGCTGCCGATGTGGTCGAGTGACGAATTGTTGAGTGCTTGGGTCAACAATGGCCGGTAGTGTTCGAGACTCATCGCATCGAAGGGGAAAGACATGAGTAACGCCGACTGGGGTTTCGAGACCCGCCAGATCCACTCGGGCCAAGAGCCCGACATCGCAACTGGTTCACGAGCCGTTCCGATCTACCAGACCACCGCCTATCAGTTCCGAGATTCCGCTCACGCCGCCAATCTCTTCGCTCTCGGTGAGCCCGGCAACATCTACACCCGCATCATGAACCCGACCCAGGGTGTGCTCGAGACTCGCATTGCTGCACTCGAGAACGGTCTGTCCGAGACTGCTGCCGGCGTTCCCGGCGCACTCGCCACGTCCTCGGGCCAGGCGGCCGAGACGCTCGCCATCATGAACATCGCAGAGGCAGGCGATCACATCGTTGCTGGCGCGGCTCTCTACGGCGGCACCTACAACCTGCTCCACTACACGCTGCCGAAGTACGGCATCACGACCACGTTCGTCGATGACATGGACGATGCCGACGCCTGGGCCGCAGCGGTGCAGCCGAACACGAAGCTCTTCTACGGCGAGTCGATCGGCAATCCCAAGAACAACGTGCTCGACATCGCCGCAGTTGCCGACGCAGCCCACGCTGCAGGTGTGCCGCTCGTGATCGACAACACCGTTGCCTCTCCGTACCTCATCAATCCGCTCGAGTGGGGCGCTGACATCGTCGTGCACTCCGCCACGAAGTTCATCGGCGGCCATGGCACCTCCATCGGCGGCGTCATCGTCGACGGCGGCAGCTTCGAATTCTCCGATGCCGAGAAGTACCCGAACTACAACCAGCCCGACCCCAGCTACCACGGCCTCACCTACTGGCCGATGCTCGGACACGGCTCGTTCATCGCCAAGGCCCGTGTGCAGCTGCTCCGTGACCTCGGTCCCGCAATCAGCCCCTTCAACGCCTTCCAGATCCTCCAGGGTGTCGAGACGTTGTCGCTCCGCATGGAACGCCACGTCGAGAATGCCAACGCCGTCGCTGCATGGCTCGAAGGTCGTGACGAGGTCGAGTCGGTCAACTTCAGCGGCCTCGAGTCGTCTCCCTGGCACGAGGCGGCAAAGAAGTACACCCACGGTCGTGGCTTCGGCTCGGTGCCGTCGTTCGTCATCAAGGGCGGACGCGATGGTGGCGAGGCCTTCGTCAATGCGCTCGAGCTTCACTCTCACGTGGCGAACATCGGCGATGTACGATCACTCGTGATTCACCCGGGATCGACCACGCACTCCCAGCTCAGCCCCGAAGAGCAGGCAACCACCGGTGTTGAGCCCGGCCTGATCCGCTTGTCGGTTGGTCTCGAGTCGATCGACGACATCATCGCCGACCTCGACGTCGGCTTTGCCGCAGCCTCCAAGGTCTGAACCAAGTAGTCGCACGAAGTGCTCGCCGCTTTGATGGCTGCGGGTGCACCTCATTCGGGGTACTTCGTGCGACACTTCGACCTTCACAATTCTCAGGAGTTCACTGTGCCCGAATGCCCAGCAATTGACGGATCCAGCCCGAGGCAGACGTCGTTCGACGGTCCCTTCGACATGTGCATCGATGTAGCCAAGCGCTACACCGCCGAGATGGTCACCAGCATGGGAACGCTCGTCATCGCGCTCGACCCCGCTGCGGCCCCCAAGACCGTCAACAACTTCGTGTCGCTCGCTCGCTATCACTACTACGACGGGCTCACGTTCCACCGCGTCATCCAGGGCTTCGTGCTCCAGGGTGGCTGCCCGCAAGGCAGCGGAACCGGCGGACCCGGCTACAAGTTCGAAGACGAACTGCCCGAAGCCGGCCGCTACGAGCTCGGCTCGTTGGCCATGGCCAACGCCGGGCCCAACACCAACGGCAGCCAGTTCTTCGTGATCTCTGGCCCCAGTGGTGTCGGCCTGCCGCCCCTCTACGCCCTCTTCGGCAAGGTCATCAAGGGCCTCGAACTCGTTGATGCGATGGAGAAGGTCCCGACCGGTGGTGGCGACAAGCCCGTCACTGATCTCGTGATCGAATCTGTCACCATCACCGAACACGACGACTGACCGTTCAGTCGTGCCCTCTCGGATCGTCACGCTCGTCGTCGACGATCCGAGAGGCGCACTGCCAGTCATCGAAGTCGAATCACCATGGTGGATGGAGAGCGGCCCGCTCGTCGAGGCCGCTCGTCTCGCGTTTGGGGTCGAGGTCACGATCGTTCGTCTGCTCGAGGGCGGCACCTTCCCTGGTGGCCCAGTGGCCTACTTGGTCGAGTGTCCAGACGTCGACGCTGCACTCCTTTCTCCGTGGACTGGCAAGCTCCTCGATGACCAGCGTCGAGCTCCCTACGCACGGCCCGGCGGTATCGCAGCGCTGACCGAATGGGCCGACGCAGCGCTCACTGAACAGGGGTTGACTCGCCGAGGTCCGGTCGAACAAGTCCGCACGTGGAACCTGTCGTGCCTGCTGCGTATCCGGACGACCGGTGACCCTGTAGTAGGTGGACCTGCGTCGGGTGATCAGGTGCTGTGGCTGAAGGCGGTTCCTGACTTCTTCGCACACGAGTCCGATGTCATGGCCGCCCTCGCCGACGTCGACCCCACGCTCGTACCCGAACTCGTCGCCACGCGTCCGGGAGCGACCTTGATGCGAGAAGTGGGCGAACGCGATGGCTACGAGGTCGGCCCTGATCGCCACTTCGAAGCGGTGAAGCGGTTTCACACCGCCCGTGATCGCGTTGCTCCTTCCGGCCTCGCCGCTGTGCCTCGCTTCGGGCCCGCCGAGATGACGGTTGCGCTCGCCTCGGTTGCTCGACGCCACAGCCATGACCTCGCCCCAGACGAAGCAAGCAAGCTTGCAAACCTCACTGATCAGGTCGCCGACCGTTGGGCGGCGGGCGGGACGAAGGAGACGCTGGTCCACGGCGATCTCCACGGTGGCAATCTGCGCCTCGCTGGCAACGGGCCGGGCATGGACACGATCATCGACTGGGGTGACGCTTCGATCTCCCACCCTCTGTTCGATCTCGCCGTGCTCGACAGCTACACACCTGACTGGGCGCCCGAGGCCACTGACCGATGGCTCGACCTCCTCGGATGCGATCGAACCGCGTGGTCGGCATTCCGTCCGCTGGCTGCGATTCGGCTGGCGACCGTCTACCAACGGTTCTGTGACGGCATCGAGGCGTCGGAGCAGATCTACCACCGCCACGACATCGTTCCGGCCCTGCGAATCGGCTTGGGTGCCTTCGACGAATAGTCTGAGCGAATGCAGGACATTCTCGACGTCGACCTTCTCGCTTTTGAAAACGGCACTGCGGCTCAGCGGGCGGCGGTCGTCGACGGCGTGATGCAGAGCCTCACCAACGGGTTCGTCTACACCAGCCATGATCTCAGCGCCGACCTCCTCGACGAGGCCTATGGCTTGCTCGAACGATTCTTCTCGCTGCCGGTGGAAGAGAAGGTCAAGGCAACAGCGCCGGGCACCCATGGACAGACCGGGTACACCGGCTTGCTGGTCGAGACGGCTGCGGCCAGTGATGTGCCTGACTGGAAAGAGATGATCAACTGGGGAGCACCCATCCCAGAGGGTCACCCCTTACGCCGCAAGTATCCGTCGCGCTATCCCGACCGTGTGCTGCCGGAGGCGCAAGTGCCCGGCATCACCGACGTACTCAGCACATTCCACGACGCCATCCAAGACATTCAGCGTCGATTCCTCCGGATCATCGCCGTTGGTATTGGTTGCCACGAGACGTTCTTCGACGCCATGACGATCGATGGCACCACGCTCACCAGGGCCATCCACTATCCGGCCATGGATGCTGCGCCAGGCGAGACCCACGTGTGGGCCGCCGAGCACGCCGACATCAACTTGATCACGGCGCTGCCGAGGGCGTCTGCTCGCGGACTGCAGGTCAAGATCGACGGCGACCGATGGATCGATGCCGTACCTCCAGACGGAGGCATGATCATCAACACCGGCATCATGCTCGAGCACATCACCAACGGTCAGATCCCCAGTGGATGGCACCGGGTGGTAGCCGATACCGAGCAACCGGGCGAGCGATACTCCGTGGTGCAGTTCCTCCACCCGACCCCGTGGACGATCCTGTCACCGGTGCCGAGCTGCATCTCTGCTGAGCATCCTCAGCGATTCGCTCCGATCGAAGCCGGCGATCGACTCGACGAAGTCATCTACGAAATCAACCTCGTCGAAGATGCCCGCCGAGTCGAGGACTGACGTGGGGTCAGCTTCGCCGCTCAGTCGATGCATCACGTGGCTCTCCAATCGCAAGGCAAGATCTGCGACAATCGGGAACCGAAGAACCAAACAAAGGGTTGGATCAGGTATGACCAAGATTCATTCAGGCGAGAAGTTCACCGAAGAAGAGCTACGTGAGCGGCTGACACCGGAACAATTCCAGGTCACCCAGCACGCTGGAACCGAGCCAGGTTTCAGCGGTGAGTACTGGGATGTCTGGGACGACGGCACCTACCACTGCGTCGTGTGTGACGAAGAGCTCTTCAAGAGCGAGACGAAATTCGATGCACACTGCGGATGGCCCAGCTTCGACCGGGCCATCGACCCTTCGAAGGTCGGCGAGATCGAGGATCGCAGCTTTGGCATGCGCCGTGTCGAGTCGGTGTGCGGCAACTGCGGCGCCCATCTCGGACACATCTTTCCCGATGGCCCGACCGAGACTGGCGACCGTTTCTGTATGAACTCGGCATCGTTGGCTTTCAAGCCGGCAACCGACAAGACTGCGGGCTGACAACGCAACATCGCGTGGTTGGTTCTCCTGCGCCCGAAGCTTGCACTAGCTTGTCGCTGATGGGACAACGCGCTGAGGATCCGCCGATCGAGTTCGTCGCCGCTCGCCTTCACGAGCTGCGCCAGACCGCTTTGGTGCTGTCTGCTTCTCCCGACGTCGTCCCTCATCGCGACGATGAACTTCGACGCGTGGCCGCCAGCCATGACGAGTGGTTGATGATCGCGGCGAAGCAGGTTGGTCTCGATCTCGAGCCTCTTTGCGGAGATGGCACTGGCTTGTTGCCCGATGTGCGTCGGCTCATCGAGCACGGCCTGACCAACGCCGGTTGGGTTCTCGACCTCTGAGATCTACGTCAGGGCGTCGATCACGAAGTCGATGCTGGCAGTGAGGGCCTGCATGTCCGACGGCTCGATGGCTGGGAAGCATGCAATGCGGAGCTGGTTGCGGCCGAGCTTGCGGTAGCCCTCGGTGTCGAGGATGCCGTTGGCCCGAAGGACCTTCGCGATCTCATCAGCGCTGACTGCATCGTCGAAGTCGATGGTGGCCACAACGGGCGAACGTTGCCCAGCTGCGGTGACGAACGGTGAAGCCATCGGCGATGCGGTCGCCCAGTCGTACACGATCGAGGAGAGTTCCTGGCTGCGACCAGCGGAGAACGACATGCCGCCGTTTTCGTTGAACCACTCGATCTGGTGCATGGCGAGGTAGATCGTGGCCAGCGCCGGGGTGTTGTAGGTCTGGTTCTGGACCGAGTTGTCGAGAGCGATCGACAGGTCGAGGCCGGCGGGGATCCAGCGTGGTCCGGCAGCGATCGATGTGATGCGCTCGATGGCGGCGGGGGAGCAACAGGCAATCCACAGTCCGCCGTCTGAGGCGATCGCCTTTTGAGGGGCGAAGTAGTAGCAGTCGACCTCGGCGGGATCCCAAGCGATGGCGCCGGCGGCAGATGTGGCATCAACAGCGACGAGAGCGTCAGCGTTTGCCCCTTGGGGGCGCACCAGCGGCATCGTGACACCCGTTGAGGTCTCGTTGTGGGTGAGAGCGTAGAAATCGACAGAAGCATCTGCGACAGCAACCGGGTGGGTGCCGGTGTCTGACTCGATAACGATCGGGTCGGCGAGGAACGGGGCGCCAGCAACACCCTTGGCGAACTTCGAGGAGAATTCACCGAAGCTCAGGTGTTGCGACCGGACATCGATGAGGCCGAAGGTGGCAGCGTCCCAGAACAATGTGGTGCCGCCGTTGCCAAGCACGACTTCCCAGCCTTCCGGAAGCTCGAAGAGGTCGCTGACCCCGGTGCGCAGACGGCCGACGATGTCCTTGACCGCCGGCTTGCGGTGTGAGGTTCCGAGGAAGGTCGGTGCTGCTTCAGCGAGCGCAGCAACGGCTTCGTGGCGAACCTTCGACGGCCCCGAGGCGAACCGGCCGTCGAGCGGGCGGAGGGTGTCGGGGATGACGATGGAATCTGATGTGTTGGTCACGGCGGCAAGGATCGCACTTCCCAGCCGGTCGCGTACCTGTTTCGCATAAATTCTCGGCATCCTTCCTGCTGGCGTGGAATCGTCCCGTGGTTGATTTCACATCCTCTGCATCACGAACCGCTCTGCACCTCAAACCAACAGGAGTTGTCATGGCAGCTGGCCGCATTTCGAAACGAGTCGGATCGATCGCCCCCTCGGCGACACTGGCGGTGACCAACAAGGCCAAGGCGCTCAAGGCCGCTGGCGAGCCTGTCATCGGCTTTGGCGCTGGCGAGCCAGACTTCCCCACCCCCGACTACATCGTCGAGGCAGCTGCTGCGGCATGTCGTGACCCCAAGAACCACCGGTATGGCCTTGCTGGCGGAACGCTCGAACTCAAAGCAGCCATTGCCGAGAAGACCAAGCGCGACAGCGGTTACGAAGTCGATCCGACCCAAGTGGTGGTCACCAACGGTGGCAAGCATGCGGTCTACAACGCCATTGCCGGCGTTGTTGATCCCGGCGACGAGGTCCTCATCCCCACCCCGTTCTGGACCACGTACCCCGAGCCTGTCCGCTTGGCCGGTGGTGTACCCGTGCCTGTTGAAACCGACATTCACACTGGCTTCAAGGCCACCGTTGATCAGCTGGAAGCTGCTCGCACGGTGAACACCAAGGCGCTCATCTTCGTGAGCCCATCCAATCCGTCGGGTGCTGTCTACTCCCGGGAGCAGATCGAGGCCATCGGCACGTGGGCAGCCGAACACGAGATCTGGGTGCTCACCGACGAGATCTACGAACACTTGGTGTACGACGAGCACGAGTTCCACTCGATCGCGACCCTCGTACCCGAGATCGCCGACCGATGCATCGTTCTCAACGGCGTGGCCAAGACCTACGCCATGACCGGTTGGCGAGTGGGCTGGCTCATTGCTCCGCCCGACATGGCCAAGGCGCTGACCAGTCTGCAGTCGCACCAGACCTCCAATGTGGCCATGGTCAGCCAGGTGGCAGCCCAGGCCGCGGTCGAAGGCGACCTTGCTGCGGTGCACATGATGCGAGAGGCGTTCGATCGCCGTCGCAAGACCATGCACGCCATGCTCGACGGCATGGTCGGTGTCGAGTGCCTTGCCCCCGAAGGCGCGTTCTACGCCTTCCCGAGCTTTGAAGGTGTGATTGGCCGCACCATTGGTGGCGTCACGATCGACTCCACGCTCACGCTGGCTGACGTCGTGCTCGAACAGGCCAAGGTGGCGTTCGTGCCCGGTGAAGCTTTCGGGAGCCCCGGTTACGCCCGGTTCTCGTTCGCTCTCGGCGACGATGACCTCGGTGAGGGTCTCACCCGTATCGGCGATCTTCTCAGCAAAGGCTGATCGTGCCTGCCTACGGGTCATGGCCGTCGCCGCTCTCGGCTGAGTTGTTGGCTGCGGGGGGCGTGGGTGTCGGCGGGGCGACGAGCCGCACGAACGCTGACGGATCAGCCGAGATCTGGTGGAGTGAAGCCCGCTCGACCGAAGGCGGGCGCTCCGTCATCGTGCGCCGACTCGCCGACGGCACAGCAGTTGGCAACAGTGCAGTCGACGCCATCGCCGCGCCATGGTCGGCCCGAACTGCCGTGCACGAATACGGGGGAGGGGCCACCTTCCACGGCCCCGAGCACGTCTACTTCTCGAACTGGGACGATCAGCGCCTCTACCGCATCGTTGCCGATGCTGCGGGCACTGAGGGCGCCGAGCCCGAGGCCATCAGTCCCGAACCAGAAGAGGCCAGGGCGTGGCGCTATGCCGACGGCCGGGTCAGCCCGGACGGCTCATGGATCGTGGCGGTTGGTGAAGACCACCACACCGCGGTTGTGGCCGAGCACGGCGAGGCCGTCAACTCACTGGTTGCCTTGCCGGCCGCCGGTGGCGAGCCATTGTTGCTGTCGTCGAAGACCGACTTCGTGGCTGCGCCGCGTTTCTCACCCGACGGTCGCTGGCTCAGCTGGTTCAGTTGGAACCACCCCGACATGCCGTGGGATGCCACCACGTTGTGTGCAGCCCCGGTGTGGCAGAGCGACAAAGAACTGCGGCTCGGCAATGTGAAAGTGGTTGCCGGGGGCACCGGTGTCTCGGTACACGGTGCGGATTGGTCGGCCGATGGCCGCCTCGTCTACTCAGATGACCGCAGCGGCTGGTGGAATCTCTACAGCTGGATGCCGGGAGACAATCAAGACACGGCGCTGACCCAGCTCGACGATTGCGAGATCGGCACCCCTCCGTGGGTGTTCGGCCTCCAGCAATGGACCGAGACCGCTGACGGTCGCATCTTCGCCGTCGTCACCCGTGACGCAGTTGACTCGCTTGCCGAGGTCGTTGACGGTGCACTGCTGCCGGTGAACGTCAATGCGGCCGGCTTCACGAGCCTCAGTTCTGTTGACGACCAACTGTTGCTGGTCACCACCCACGGCGATGGCCTCCCAACCATCGTGACCGTTGATCCAACGCCGTCGACGAGTGAGAACTTGGGAGGACCCGACCCCTCCCAAGTTGTGCGGGCGGCTGATGAGCTCGGCTTCGATCGTGCGTGGTTCGCCCCGGCGCAACCGATCTCGTTCGAGTCGAACGGGCGAACGGCTCACGCGTTCTTCTACCCGCCGACCGGAGTCGGCATGGTCGGCGACGGCGACGAGTTGCCGCCCCTCGTCGTCATTGGTCACGGCGGGCCGACCTCGCACACCCAACGGGCGCTCAATCTCAAGATCCAGTACTGGACGACTCGTGGCTTTGCCGTGGTCGACGTGAACTACGGCGGCTCGAGCGGTTTCGGCCGGGTGTACCGCCAGCTGTTGAACAAGGCATGGGGCATCGTCGATGTCGAAGACTGTGTCAACGCAGCGCGACACCTCGCCGCCCAGGGCCGGGTCGATCCCGAGCGCATGGCCATCCGCGGCGGCTCAGCCGGCGGTTTCACGGTGCTGACCGCGTTGATCAAGACCGAAGTCTTCTCTGCTGGCACCAGCCTCTACGGCGTTGCTGATCTCGAAGCGCTGGCCACCGACACCCACAAGTTCGAAGCTCGCTACCTCGATGGAATGATCGGGCCCTACCCCGAAGACAAAGCGGTCTATGAGGCTCGCTCGCCCATCAACCACACCGATGGTTTCTCGTGTCCGCTCCTGGTGTTGCAAGGCACCGAGGACGCAGTGGTGCCGCCGAATCAGGCCGAGGCCATCGTGGCTGCAGTTGCAGCGAAGGGCATTCCGCATGCCTCGATCATGTTCGAGGGTGAGCAGCACGGTTTCCGTCGATCGGAAAACATCGTTCGCTCACTCGAGGCCGAGCTGTGGTTCTATGGCCGGGTGTTTGGTTTCGCCCCGGCTGACCAGATCGAGCCAATCGTCGACGCTGTCGGTCTCTGAGCGCGAGGCGCTCGTGCAGGGTTCGGCGTGTGTAGACCCCGAGTTGGTGTTTCTGACCACCCGTTGTCAGGATGTCGCCCGTGTTGATCGAGCCAACCTTCGTCCCGTCCACCGATGATGTCTCTGTCGCGACCTACGACTTCGGCGGAGACGGTCCGCTGCTCGTGCTGTGTCACGCCACAGGGTTCTGTGGAGGCATGTACGAGCCGATCGCCCGCCACCTGATCGACCGCTTCCACTGCATTGGTCTGGACTTCCGCGGGCACGGCCGATCCGAGCGGCCCGACGGGGTCTCCATGGCGTGGACGGGTATGGCGGAAGATCTTCTCGCCGTCATCGACCATGTGCTGGCCGCTCGGGGTGATGCTGCTGGAACACCCGTGCTTGCCGTTGGGCATTCAATGGGTGGTGCAGCGATCGCCCTGGCGGCATTGGCCAGGCCCGGTTCGATTGCCTCGGCGTGGGCGCTCGAGCCGATCCTGTTCCCGACGCCGGAGGACCTCGACGTCGAGACCGGTCAACCAATCGATGGGTCGCCCCTCGTTGCTGGCGCCCGTCGGCGTCGGCCCGAGTTCGAATCCCGTCAGGCTGCCTTCGACCGTTATGGCAGCCGTCCGCCGTTCAGCGAGATCGACGCCGAGGTGCTGCGAGCGTACGTCGACTACGGCTTCCGAGATCTTCCCGACGGCACGGTTCGGTTGCGCTGCGAACCCGAGACCGAGGCGCAGGTGTTCGAGAACTCGTTCTCGGGAGCGTTCGAGCGGCTGGAAGAGATTCGCTTCCCCTTCCTCGTGGCGGCCAGCGGTGACGGCATGGCGCCTGCGCTCATCACCGAGGCGGTCGTCGAGCAGAACGAACGATTCCAACGATTCGAGTACCCGGACCTCACCCACTTCGCCCCGTTCGAGGATCCCACTCGCATCGCCGCCGACATCATCGAGTGGTTCGCCAACTGCTGATCACCGACAGCGGGCCCCAAGACCTAGATGAGCTCGATCTCGTCGTCTGATGTCAACAGCGTGCGCTCGTCGGGCAGGCGTGTCAGCACGGTCTTCACGTAGCTCGCTGTGGCATCGGCCAGGCCGATGTCGCGGCCTGCCTCCTCAGACAGGAACCACAGGTGGTCGAGCACCTGGTGATAGATCTCGGCATCGACGAGCTTGCCTCGCTGCGCCTCGGGGACCGCCGTGATGGTCGGTTCGTAGCGTTCGGTCAGCCACCGGTAAGCAACCACGGCTTCGGGCAGAGGCCGTCCCGCTTCTTCGGTGAGGAACATGCCGTACCCCCGCATGGCATCGAGAAGGCGTCGAGCTTGGTTTTCCTCGGCATCGATGCCGGTGAGCGTCGACAGCTTGCGTTTGTGATGACCCTCTTCCACGATCGCCGGGCGGAACATGACCACTTGGGCGCCGTTGCGTTCGACGAGTTCCATCTCTGCGGTGTCGAAGCCGAGATCGTTCAGGCGTTGGAGACGGTCACGTATGCGCCATTGCTCGTCGGCGCCGACCATGTCGGTGCGAGTGAGTTCGGTCCACAACTCGTTGTAGCGAATCTGGAGGAGATCGATCACGGCAATCGGGTCGACGCCCTCGCCGAGCTTGCCAAGGGCCTCGAGTTCGAACAGACCACCTGCCATGTTGTCCTTGGCGATCTCGAGATCATGCTGACGCTGACCATCAGAGAGCTGGGCGTGTCGCTCGCCGGTCTCGGTGTCGACCAGGTACGCAACGAGATTCCCGGCATCTCGTCTGAAGAGCGCATTACCCAGCGAACAGTCGCCCCAGAACAGCCCTGCGAGGTGAATCCGAACCAGCAAGACCGTGAGGGCGTCGATCAACTGCTCGTGCAGTCCTTCGCCACCCTGGGCTGCGAAGAGGTGGAGGTACGGAAGCGAGTAGGTGAGGTGGCGAGTGATGAGAACCGAGTCGAGCGGCTCGCCGTCTTCGTCCAACCGCTCGTGAGCAACCCCGACGAGGTCGACCACCGGAAGGCCCTCGTCCTTCAGGAAGGTCAGCAGTTCGAACTCGCGATTGGCCAGCTCTGGCGTCAGCTCTTTCAGTGCGAAGTAGCTGCCCTCGTGCTCGATGAAGCGCACCACGTGACGGTGCCGACCGCGAGGGAGCCGGACCGCGAACTCCTCCGGCCACTTGTCGAGCGGGGTGGTCCACGGAAGATGGAGAAAGTCCGGTTGGGGTTCGGTGGACGTCTTCAGCCGCAGGGCAACCATGGTGGCGACGTTATCGGTCAGACTGTCACGGTGACTGGATCTTCAGCTTCCTTGACCAACTTGCCCGACGCCGCTGGGATCACTGCGCCCGAGCCGTTCGCCGGGCCAGATCACCCCATGCGCAAGCTGACACGGCAGGTCGCTTTCGATGGTGCTTGGGACGCAGAACGGGCCAAAAAAGTCGGTGACTTGTTCGACGGAATGGCGGCCGAGTGGTCGACCAGAAACGTCGACGCGACCAAGGCGGCGCCGATCATCGATGCACTCGACCGAGGAACAGCATCGGTCGGTGGCCGATGGCTCGAGCTCGGTTCTGGCACCGGGGCGGGTACCCGAGTGTTGTCAGGCCAAGTGGGCTCGTTGATTGCCTTCGATCTCGCAGCGGAGATGCTGTCGCATGCTCCTGGCGAACTCGCGCCGAGAGTGCGGGGCGATGCGTCCGTGCTCCCGTTCGGAGCCAACGCATTCGACAATGTGCTGATGGTGAACATGCTGTTGTTCCCGAGCGAAGTCGACCGTGTACTGGCTCCGGGCGGCACCGTGGTGTGGGTGAACACCCTTGGCGACCAGACACCGATTCACCTGCCTGCTGCCGACGTTCTGGAGGCTCTTCCCGGGTCGTGGGAGGGGGTCACGGCGAACGCTGGGACCGGCCTCTGGGCAACGCTTCGCCGCAGCAGCTGAGCACGGCTGGCTAGAGGGGGCTGGTACGGCCCGATCGTTCCAGAAGATCGAGCCACGGCTCGCCTCCAGCGATGCGCTTGACCACCCGGCGGGTGATCATCTGCTTCCACTTCGGCTGGGTGACCGTCATGCCATCGCCGACGGCCAGGTAGAGATCTGTCGGTTTGGTGGGCAACCAGGCCCCTCGGCTGAGATCCCATGCGTGCAGGTGCCACTCTGCTGCGGCGATACCCGCATGGCCGCCCACGGTCGTCACGCCATTGGCGAATCCATAGGCGGCCGACCATTCGTTCGATCCAGCTGCGGTCCGCAAGCGGTCTGCGTAGTCGCCCGCTCGGCTGACGAAGCGCACGATGGCCTCTGGGCCGTCGAGGTTGCCGAGATCGAGAACGGCGAGCTCGTTGCGATCATCGAGTTGTTTGGCGGGAAAGGGCTGGGCTGAGTCGCCAGCGAGGGCTGCGTCGAGCCACTCGTGATACCAATCAGTCACCGCAACCAAGTGCCGAGCCAACTCATGAGCCGACCACTCACCGACGACGGTCTTGTGCCACGCACGGCCCTCCCGCTGGCTGGCGTGATCGGCAATGGCGGCAACGCCTTCATCGAACTGGGCGATCACCTGTGCCGGGTCGAGCGGTGTCACGCTTGCGGTTGGGTCGCAGCCAAGACAGCTTCGGCAGCAGCGATACCAGAGAGAAACGCCCCTTCGACCTTCGGGCCTCCGAAAGCGTCACCGGCGAGCACAACTGCCCCCGGCGAGGTGGCCAGCACGGCGCAGCGATCTGGCCAAGGTTCGACTGGCCCGGCGTAACGCCACTTCTTGACCTGGACCTCGACGATGTTTGTTTCGCCCAGCAGCTCCTCGGCGTGAGGACGAAGGGCAGCGAGAATCTCCTCGTCGCTGCTGTCCCAGAGCTCGGCTGATCGCGTGTGTGAAGCGTGGAAGGTGGCTGCTGGGGTCGGGCTGATGCCCTTGATGCTGTTGTCGCAGCTGAAAGTGAAGACGGCGTCATCTGGGCGCTGCAGGGCACCGGTGGGACCGAAGGGTGCTGCCTGGTCGAGTGTGGCGAGGAGGCCGACCACTGCGTGATAGCGAAGATCGCGGATGCCGCTCATGTTCTCAGGGAACCGGAAGCCTCCGCTGTCGAGCACCTCGAGCGACTGAGGGACCGGCGACGTGAGAATGACTGACGTTGCTTCGTCGGGCGAGCGGACGCTGCCGTCGTAGGAGATGGCGAAGTTGTCGCCGAGCGGGATGAGCGAAGCAGCGCGGTGCGACGTGAGGATCTCGACGGACTCCGGCAGCGTCGATTTGAGGTGCTTGGCCAACTGGTTCATTCCACCAGCGGTGCGATAGCGGGGGTGACCATCGCCCGATCCTTCGAAGCCGCGACACCACTCTTCGACGACGCCGGCGTCGATCCACTCGGTGGCCGCCGAAGTGAACGCTTCGGACCGTGCGGTGAAGAACTGGGCACCGTGATCGAGCACGGCCGGTCCGATTCGTCGTGTGGCAAGGCGTCCGCCAACGCTGCGCCCCTTGTCGACGAGGCGGACTGTCTGGCCGGCTTCGGCCAACGTGTGTGCAGCGATGAGTCCAGAAAGACCGGCGCCGATGATTTGGGTGTTCACAGCGGCGAGGTTACCCCGGGACGATTGAGCGCTTGTTTTTCTGTTGAAGTGACAAAGAACTCCCGCTGATCGGTTGGTGGGTTCGCTTCGCGGCGGAATCATGAGTGAATGAGTCGGATTTTGGTCACAGAAGAGATCTCAGAGATCGGTCTGGACGCGTTGCGCTCCAACGGCCACGACGTCGACGTGCAGCTGGGCAAGTCTCCCGAAGAGCTCGAGCAACTGCTTCCTGGCGCTGCAGCGCTCATCATCCGCTCGTCGACCACGGTCACTGACGAGCTCCTCGCCGCTGGTGAAGACCTCGTCGTTGTCGGTCGCGCCGGCATTGGTCTCGACAATGTCGCCGTCGAGGAAGCCACCAAGCGCGGCGTGATGGTGGTGAATGCTCCGCAGTCGAACATCATCTCGACCGCAGAGCAGACCATGAACCTCATGCTCGCCCAGGCTCGCAACACCGCGCAGGCTGATGCCGCCCTCAAGGCTGGCCGTTGGGAACGCTCGACGTGGACCGGCACCGAACTGCACGGCAAGACGCTCGGCATCCTCGGCCTCGGCCGGGTCGGCGCCCTCGTGGCCGCCCGTGCCGCCGCCTTCGGTCTCCAGCTGATCACCTACGACCCCTATGTCTCCGACGACCGGGCTCGTCAGCTCGGTGTCGAAAAAGTCTCGCTCGAAGAGCTCGCTGCTCGCGCCGACATCGTCACGATCCACGTCATCAAGACCCCAGAGACCATTGGTCTCATCGGTGCCGACTTCTTCGCCATGGCCAAGCCCGGCATCCGCATCATCAACGTTGCCCGCGGTGGCGTGATCGACGAAGCCGCATTGAACGATGCACTCGAGAGCGGCGTCTGTGGTGGCGCCGCGCTCGACGTGTTCGACACCGAGCCCAAGACCGAATCGCCACTGTTCGCTCACCCGAACGTGGTCGTGGCTCCGCACCTCGGTGCCTCGACCCACGAAGCGCAGCTGAAGGCTGGCGTCACGATCGCCGAGCAGGTCAACCTGGCGCTGGCCGGCGACTTCGTACCGTTCGCCGTCAACATCGACGCAGCCGAGGTGAACGAGACGATGCGTCCGTACCTGGCGGTGGCCGAGCAGCTCGGAGCCACCTTCGCCTCGCTCGGTGACGGTGTCCCTGCCGATGTCGAAGTGATCTTCGAGGGCGAGATCGGCGGGTACGACAACCGGCTCGCCACCCTCGCTGCGGCCAAGGGCTTGCTCTCTGTCGGGTCAGACGAGCCGGTCTCTTACGTCAACGCGCTGAGCATCGCTGCCGAGCGCAACATCGAGGTTCGGGCAACATCAGAGCCGAGTACGAAGCAGGACTACATCAGCCGGCTCGCCATTCGTGGCGGCGGTCGCCGTCTTGCTGCAACGCTCATGGGTCTGCGCAACGAGGCTCGCCTCGTTCGGGTCGACAAGCACGTGCTCGACATTCCACCGAGCGACAACATGCTCTTCCTTCGCAACGACGATCGCCCCGGCATGATCGGCAAGGTCGCCACCGCACTCGGCGATGCAGGGATCAACATCGATGACATGGCCGTCGGACGTCACCCTCAGGAGAGCGCAGCGCTCATGGTCATTGCCAGTCGTCAAGTGGTCAGCGATGAAACGATGGCAGCGCTTGTGGCAATCGACGGCATCATGACCGTCGACCGCATCAGCCTCGGCTAGAGCGGAACGATCTCGACCACGGTCCGGGCGATGCCCTCTTCGATCGTGATGGTCGCGTCGAATGGTTCTTCGTCGCGATCGGTGAAACCGGCGTAGGCCTCCTCACCGAGGTATTGACCGCCATCGAAGGTCACTTGACTGTTCCAGGCCATGAGGACTCGTCGATCGGTCGGCGCTGGATCGAACAGGTCGAAGCCGGTGGCGGGGAACTCCTGATCGGGGAAACGAGCGTTGAAGAGCTCGTTGAAGTCGTCAGGCAGATCTTCACCGATGAAGAGGCACTTGAGGTTGAACTCGATCGACTGGTCGTTGCTGATCACGACACTGCCGTGATAGGTGCCGTCGGGCAGTTGATTGCCTCCGGGGGTGCAGCCGGCGTCTGCGGCGAAGGCAAAGACTTCAGCGCTTGGTGTGGGCGGCAACGTCGGGCGAACCGTGGTGTCGCTCGCGGCTGCCGGGATCGTGGTGTCGGGCGTCTCTGACTGCGGCGCGAGCAGCGTGACGGCGGTGGCTTCGACGTCGGTCGACGTCGCCCGGTTTTGGGCCAAGAGGTAGCCAGCAGCGCCAACCAGAACGGCGACAGAAGCGAAGAAGGCGAAGAGTCTGCGATCCATGATCCCTTGAGCGTGCCAGGGGGTCGTTGCTCGGTCAACGCGGCTGGTGAAACGACCCAGCCAACTGGCCCGATGGGCTCAGTTGGCTGAGGGCTTCATCATTTCCAAGAACGGGGCCGGATCAGCGCCACCAGGAAGCCGACAGCGAAGCCCAACAGCAGTGCTGCTGGCGACAGTTCACGTTTCGCTGTGATGCCAGCCTGCGGTTCTGGTGCGTCAGCCATGTGTTTCCGAATCAGTCGAAGGGGCTCCACGAGCTGGAGCTGAGGTTGTCGAGGTCGTTGCGCTGGACGCCGAGCTCAGAGATGGTGAAGATCGAATTGCCGATGATCACCGAACGTCGGATCTCAGGTTGGTAGCTCCAGCAGTAGTCGTCAACCGGAGCAGGCGCCGTCTCTGGCACGGGCTCCACGATCGTCTCGACTGGCGGGTCTTCAAGGATCAATACCTCTTCACTGGAGTCCTCGACGAACGAGGACTCGGCATCGACGGCTGCATCTTCCTCGGCGGTGGTGCCGTCCTCGCTGATTACATCGGGTGCGTTTTCGATGCCGTCCTCGACGATTTCGGCGTCGAGATCGCTGTCGCCCTCGCCACGTTCGACGTCGTCGTAGAAGCCGTTCGACTCACACTCGCCCTTGACGGGGTGCCCGATGCGGCCGATTTCGGTGAGCGTGTTGTCGTCGTTCACTTGGACCAGCACAGCGGTCGCTTCGTTCTGCTCCTCACCGGTCTCTTCGTCGTAGTTCCACGAAGACACCGGGACGACGGCCAGCTTGCGCTCGCCCCAGAACAAGAAGGCCTTGGGGTCCCAACCGACACTCGAGTAGCTGTTCTCGCCGAAGCTGGCTTGATCGACTCGTAGCGGGTCGGTGAGGTCGCTGACATCGAAGAGCGAAACCTGAGCACCGGTGGTGCGGCCTTCGTCGGAAGCGTCTTGACCAACACCGAGGAGGAGGCCCTCGCCGACCGGATGGAGGTAGGTGGAGAAGCCGGGAATCTTCAGCTCGCCGAGCACGGTTGGGTCGGTCGGGTCAGAGAGATCGACGGTGTAGAGCGGATCGATCTGGCGGAAGGTGACGACGTAGCCGACCTCACCCATGAAGCGGACAGCGAAGATCTGTTCGCCCTCGCCGAGGCCGTCGACGAAACCAACCTGTACGAGCTCGTCGCCTCGTTCTTCGAGCACGGTGACCATGCTCTGGCTCTCATCGTTGCGATCCCAAGCGGAGCCGTCGGTCGTGGCGACACGGAGAAAGCCGTCGTGCTCGCTGAGGCTGTACTGGCTGAGCAGGCTGCCCATCACCGACCCGGAGGCCACGTACTCAGTCGATCCCACTTCGCTGATGTCGAAGGTGTGCATCGACGTCGTGTAGTCGGCGGACGACTCGATCTGCTCGCCGGTCTCCCAATCCCATTCGGGATAGCGATTGCTGGCGACGGTCAATCGATCTGTTGATGCGTACACGGTTTGGCCGTCGCTGAGAACGCCGACGGAGTCGTTGACCGAAAGGCCATCGTCGATGTCGACGGTGAGGATCGTGAGTGCACCAAAACCGGAGAACTCGGTCGGGATGTACATATCGGTGCAGTCGAAGGCCTGGCCCTCGGCGACGACGTCGCCATCATTGAACTGGCGGTAGGTGGGGATCCACTGTTCGATGGTGGATTCCTCGATGATCGCACGGTTGGCCCGTTCTGCGGCCTCCTCTGCGCCTTCGTTGGAAGGGAAGAGGAAGTCGAAGTTGCCGAGCCCGGAGGTGGTGACGATCCGGATCGAACCGTCGACCTCGCGGGCCGACAGGTAGTTGCCTTCGATTTCCACGGTGGCGCCGATGTCGCCGGTGATCAGATCGACCTCGGTGATCTTCGAGGTGCTGACACCGTCGGGGCGGTAGCTGGTGGTCGAGACGCTGTCCGACAGGAAGGGTTGCTCTGACCAGGCATTCGACAAGAGCAACACACTGTCGCCGACGAGGAACATCTCGGCGCCCCATGAATTGTCGTCGAGCTGGATCGAACGGGTGGGTTCTGGCTCGTCGCCGGTGACGTCGAACACCTCGATGGTGTTACCCCGCATGATGATGAGACGCTCACCGTCGGTCTTCACCCGGTCGGCTTCTTCGACATCGGCCTCTTGGTTGTTGGTGCCGGAGAACGAACTCTCGTCGCCGCCGCCCTGCTGGGGTGAAGCGGGGGCAGAACTGTCGGCGCTGGACTCTTCCATCGCGTCGTCCATGGCCTCCATCTCCATGAGCTCGGGTCCCCAGTAGCCGCCATTGCCGAAGCCGTAGGGGCCGACACGCTCGACACCCTCGGAGATCAGGTGATCGAGGAGTGCATCGCAAGAGTCCGCAGCCTCGAGTCGGGCCGAGGTCAAGACGATGTCCGAGCTCGACAGGTCGGTGCCGCCGGTCGCGGAGTCGTTGCCATCGTCAGTGACGCAGGCGCCAGCAAGCAGCGTCAATGCGAGGGCGCCGGGAAGAAATCGAGATCGGAGGTGTGCAGCCATGGTGAATCAGACGATCCATCGGCGGCCCTGGTTCCCGGCCGCGTCGATGTCATCGTTTCGTCATCTTCGTGTTGCTCAGAGCCAGGCGGGGCGGGCGGCTTCGAACTCGCCGATCGCGTCGACGTACTGCATCGAGATGCCGATGTCGTCGAGGCCCTCGAGGAAGCGAGTGCGGGTGGCGTCGTCGAGCGGGAAGGTTGCTTCGAGCCCAATCGCTGGTGCTTCGATGGTGCGTCGCTCGACGTCGATGGTGATCTCGAGCTCGGGGTCAGCCTCGACGGCGCCGATCAGTGTGCGACCCACTTCGTCACTGACCACGACCGGCACGAGACCGTTCTTGGTCGAGTTGTTTCTGAAGATGTCGCCAAAGCGAGGGGAGATCACGGCCTGGAAGCCGTACTGCTGAATGGCCCACACTGCGTGCTCGCGTGAGCTGCCGACGCCGAAGTTCGGTCCAGCGATCAAGATGCTGGCGGCGGAGTACTGCTCCTGATTGAGGACGAAGCTGGGCTCGTCGCGCCACTCGGAGAAGAGGCCCTTTTCGAAGCCGGTGCGTTCGACCTGCTTGAGCCAGTCGGACGGGATGATCTGATCGGTGTCGACGTCGGAGCGGTCGAGGGGGACGGCCCGTCCGGTGACGATGCGTACTGCTTCCATGGTGGTGCTTTCGTTCGCTTGAGGTGCGTGTGTGGCAGACGTGAGCGCTGTGGCTCAGGCCAGGTCGGTTGGTGTTGCGAAGCGGCCGATGATCGCGGTGGCAGCGGCGACTTCGGGGGAGACGAGGTGGGTCCGGCCGCCTCTGCCTTGGCGGCCTTCGAAGTTGCGGTTGCTCGTGGAGGCCGACCGCTCGCCGACGGTGAGCTTGTCGGGGTTCATGGCAAGACACATCGAGCAGCCGGGTTCCCGCCAGTCGAAACCGGCATCGATGAAGATGGTGTCGAGTCCTTCTTCGATGGCTTGGGCCTTCACCGCGAATGAGCCGGGAACCACCAAGGTGCGAACACCATCGGCGACCGTGCGGCCCTTGGCCACCGCTGCTGCGGCCCGGAGATCTTCGATGCGACTGTTCGTGCACGAGCCGATGAAGACGGTGTCGACGGGAATGTCGCTGAATGGAGTGCCAGCGGTGAGGCCCATGTAGTCGAGGGCACGCTCGGCGGCGTTGCGCTCTGATGCGTCATCGAAGCTGGCGGGATCGGGAACCGAAGCCGACAGAGGGGCGACCTGTCCCGGGTTCGTGCCCCAGCTGATGAACGGCGTGATCGAGGCAGCATCGATGACGACCTCGGTGTCATAGGTGGCATCTGGATCACTCGGAAGTGTCTTCCAGTCGGCGACAGCGGCATCCCAGTCGGCGCCCTTGGGGCTCTTGTCGCGCCCTTCGAGGTAATCGAAGGTGACCTGATCTGGTGCGATCATTCCGGCCTTGGCGCCGGCTTCGATGCTCATGTTGCAGACTGTCATCCGGCCTTCCATGGACAGGTTCCGGATGGCCTCGCCTCGGTACTCCACGATGTGGCCGATGCCGCCACCGGTGCCGACGACGCCGATGATGGCCAGGATCAGATCCTTGGCGGTGGCGCCTTCGCCGAGGGCGCCTTCGATCGTGATCGCCATGGTCTTGGGGCGGACCTGGGGCAGGGTCTGGGTGGCGAGTACGTGCTCGACCTCGCTGGTGCCGATGCCGAATGCAAGGGCACCGAAAGCGCCGTGCGTGGCGGTGTGGCTGTCACCACACACAACGGTCATGCCGGGGCGCGTGAGGCCCTGCTCTGGGCCGATGACGTGCACGATGCCCTGGCCGGGTGAGCCCATGGGATGGTTCGTGATGCCGAACTCGGCGGCGTTGGCTCGCAGCGTGTCGATCTGCTTGGCGCTGACCGGATCAGCAATGGGCTGGTCGATGTCTGCGGTGGGAACGTTGTGGTCCTCTGTTGCAATGGTGAGGTCGGGACGACGCACCGTGCGACCGTTGATGCGAAGACCATCGAACGCTTGTGGGCTGGTGACTTCGTGGACGAGGTGGAGGTCGATGTAGAGCAGGTCGGGGTCGCCGCCGGTTCCTTGATGGACCACATGGCGGTCCCACAGCTTGTCAGCCAGGGTGCGAGGAGATGTCACGGGTGGTGTCCTTGTTGTTTTCTCGAGCTTGTTTTCTCGAGAGGTCGCTTGCTCGAGATGGTGCGTCTTGAATCCCATATAGTGAGCAGATAGTCTCACTAGATGGACACCACGGTAAGCGGCGTCGGCGTGATTGACAAGTCAATGGCCGTGATCGATGCGCTGGCACAAGGCCCGTGCTCCACCGGCGAGTTGGTCGACCGCACCGGCATCACCCGGGCCACCGTCCATCGACTCGCCTCGGCGCTCGAAATGCACGGCCTGGTTCGCCGGTCAGGTGACGGACGTTTCGCGCTCGGCTACCGGTTCGTGTCCCTTGCCCGCACCATCGATGGCCTCGAGGCCCTCTGTGACGCGGCGAGACCGCACCTCAAGACGCTGAGCGAACAGAGCGGCGAAAGCGCACAGCTCTACGTACGCGATGGTGATGATCGTGTGTGCGTCGACGTCGCTGAGTCGGCCCACGGGCTCCGAACGATTGTTGCCGTTGGTGCCCGCCTCACGCTCGAGCGAGGTTCAGCTGGTCGGGCACTCATGCAACCCGATGCCGGCCTTGTCACATCCGTGGGAGAGCGCGAGCCCGGGGTTGCGTCGGTGAGCGCACCGATTCTCGGCCAGGACGGGGTGGCGCTTGCAGCGATCAGCGTGAGCGGTCCGATCGATCGCATGTCAACAGCGCCTGCCGAGAGATTCGGTCCGCTTGTTCTCGATGCGGCACGAGCGGTGGGAAACCAGCTCGGATCGCTGACGTCGTCAGGCCTCGAGGGAGACGATTTCGATGGTCATCTCGCCGCCGGGTGAGGCGTAGCTGACCTTCTCTCCCGGCTTGCCGCCGAGGAGGGCCGTGCCCATCGGGGAACCAGGCGACACCACGAGGATGCCTTCGCGTCGTTCCTCGATCGATCCGATCAGGTACTTCTCGATGTCGTCGTCGCCCTCGTACTTGACCGAGACGACGCAGCCGGCTCGCACCTCGTCGAGGCCGCCAGCGTTGTCGACGATGGTGCAGTTCTCGATGAGGCCGGTCAGGTGAATGATCCGGCCTTCCATCTTGCCTTGCTCTTCCTTGGCGGCGTGATAGTCGCCGTTCTCGGACAGATCGCCGAGCTCGCGAGCTGTTTCGATCTTCTTGGCGATCTCGATTCGACCACGCGTGGTCAGGTCGCCATGTTCTGCAGCAAGCCTGTCGAAGGCTTCTTGGGAGAGCTCATACATACCGGGCACCTCGGGAGGCTACCGGCTGAATGCTCAGCGACGCTTCGAGCGCTTCTTTCGCTTGCTCGTGAGAGCGAAACCCGTCTGGAGGTTGGCGAACAGGCCGAACAGCCACGCCACCATCACCGAGGGTTGCGTGAGGCGATCCCTGACCAGCTCGGTTTGGAGTCCATCGAAGCCGGGTCGTTCGCCGAAGACGAGGAGGTAGTCCCGAGACTCGATGAAGAACGCCGTGATGAACACGGTGAGGATGTAAAAGATCAGTGAGATCGTTGCTCGCACGTCGCTGTGGTTGGGGCCGGTGCCAAGTCGAACAGCGATGGCGATCAAGACGCCAGCAGGGACGGCCAGCCACGGCGTGGTGATGACATCCTGGCTCTCGTACAGGTACCAAACAACGCCAGTGATCACCGACATGCAGAGTGCTGCAACAGAGCCGGTGAGCACATCAGCATCCTGGCGAATCGGCACCACGCGGACGGCGCGATGCTTCTTCAGCGGAGAGCTGTCGCTTCCGCCAGCTTCGTTTTCGGCATCGACCCAAGTATCCGGGATCGACTTCATTGAAAATGTATTGGAATGAATATCCATCATTTGTCGCTCCTTCTCTCCGAGGGCAACGGCACGCACTCGCGGGGCCTTGAGAAACAATCTTTCTGAGTTGTGACCAATCGCTGGCGTGCGTTGTCGGTGGTTAGGCTCACCCGGCTGAAGCAGCGAGACATGGTGATCGGAGCAACATGAGCACGAACAAGTACAAGGTCGGCATCGTTGGCGGGGACGGGATCGGCCCGGAAGTGATCGCTGAGGGGCTTGCAGTGATCGCCGCTGCTGGGGTCGAGTTCGAGCAGGTCGACTACGACCTTGGTGGCGCTCGGTATCTCGCTGACGGCACGGTTCTTCCCGATTCGGTTCTCGACGAGTGGCGTGGTCTCGATGCGATCTATCTCGGTGCTGTTGGTGCTCCCGGTGTGCCACCAGGTGTGATCGAGCGAGGCCTCCTGCTCAAGATGCGGTTCGAGCTCGATCTCTACATCAACCAGCGTCCGTTCAAGTTGGCGGCCAACGGGGATCAGCCCGGCCACGACTTTGTCGTCATTCGCGAGAACACCGAAGGTACCTACGCCGGCGAGGGTGGTTTCCTTCGACAAGGCACGCCGTTCGAGGTGGCGACACAGGGATCGGTCAACACCCGTATGGGTTCTGAGCGTGCGATTCGTTTCGCCTTCGACCTCGCAGCTACCCGATCCAATCATCTGACGCTGGTCCACAAGACCAACGTGCTGACGTTCTCGGGCAACCTCTGGGAGCGTGCCTTCAACGAGACGGCCACCGAGTACCCGGGCATCGAAACCGCGTACAACCATGTCGACGCCGCCTGCATCTACTTCGTGCAGGACCCGCAGCGTTACGACGTGATCGTCACCGACAACCTCTTCGGCGACATCCTCACCGATCTCGGCGGAGCGGTTTCGGGCGGCATCGGCCTTGCGTCGTCGGCCAACTTGAACCCCGCCGGTGGCGGGCCTTCGATGTTCGAGCCCGTGCACGGCTCGGCTCCCGACATCGCCGGCCAGAACAAGGCCAACCCGATCGCCGCGATCTACAGCGGTGCGATGATGCTCGATCACCTCGGTGAGACCGAAGCTGCTGCCAAAATCCGTGCGGCGTGCGATGCTTGCTCCGAGCTGACAGGCAGCACCACCGAGATCGGCGCTGCGGTCATCGCTGCGCTCTGATCATCTTCTCGACTGCAGCGAGATCTCACACGAACGACCAACACCGACACCACCGCGAAGGCAGCATCATGATCACCAATCCCACCGGAGCCTCTGACGACCCGTTCGTTGCTCCATTCGGCGCGTTGTTCGGTGATCAGATGACCAAGGCCGTATTGACCGCTGGCGACTACAGCTACCGCGGGGCGGCCGAGCCGCTCGCTGCTCTGTCGCTGCACCCCGCAACTCACGTGTTGCACTACGGCAGTGCGTGCTTCGAGGGCATGAAGGCCCATCGTCAGGCCGATGGCAGCTTGGCCATCTTCCGTCTCGACGATCACGTCGACCGTATGCGTCAGAGCATTGGCAAGCTTCGCATCACGGTGCCCGACGCTGCGCTGGTTCGCCAAGTGATCGTCGATGCGGTCGAGGCAAACGCTTCCTTCGCCCCCGATGCCCCCGGCTCGCTCTACATCCGGCCCACCTTCATCGGCACGCTGGAGAACATCGGCGCAGCTGCATCGCCGAGCAGCTCGGGATTGCTCTACGTGATTTGTTCGCCCGTTGGTGACTATTTCGCCGGCGGAGTTCGGCCGCTGACGCTCTACGTCGAGACCACGGTGCCTCGCACCACGCCGCAATTCGGCATGGTCAAGAGCGGGGCCAACTACGTGATGGCCCTCGGTCCAACACTCGACGCCAAAGCCAATCACGGCGCCGATCAAGTGCTTTTCGCCAATCACGACGACATCACCGAGACCGGTGCCGCCAACTTCTTCCTCGTCGAAGACGGTCGCTTGATCACGCGCCAACTCGACGAGTCCTTCCTCCACGGCGTCACTCGTAATTCGGTGATCGCCATGGCAGCCACCCTCGGCTACGAAGTCGAGCAGCGGCCGATCACCATTTCTGAGCTCACCGAATGGGCCGGCCGGGGCGAGATGTTCCTTTCTGGCACCGCTGCTGTGCTCGCGCCAGTCGGCACCGTGGTCACCCCAGATGGAGCGGTCGCTGTTGGCGACGGCCAGCCTGGCCCGAACACCCTGAAGCTCCGGGAAGCGCTCACCGACTTGCTCAACGGCAGGTCCAATGACGAATTCAATTGGCTCACCCCTGTCAAGGGTTGACCGGGAAGAGTCCAATGGACATCTCACGAGACGCAGTGCGGAACCCCGAGTGGCCGGAGTCTGTTGAAATCTTCGACACCACGCTGCGCGATGGATCGCAGTTCGAGGGGATTGCGCTCACCACTGATGACAAGTTGCGAATTGCCGAGCAGCTCGATCACCTGGGCGTGCACTACATCGAGGGTGGTTGGCCGGGCTCCAATCCTCGCGATGATGCCTTCTTCCAGCGAGCGGCTGCTGGCGAGCTCGACCTCGGCACGTCGACCCTGGTGGCATTCGGTTCGACCCGGCGCCCCAAGGGCAAGGTCGACGAAGACCAAACCCTGGCCAACCTGATCGCCGCCCAAACTCAGATCTGCTGCATCGTTGCCAAGAGCTGGGACTATCACGTCCTCGAAGCGCTGCGCACCACGCTCGACGAGGGCGCGGCGATGATCCACGACTCGGTCGAATATCTGGTGGCACAGGACCGTCGGGTGTTCGTCGACTTCGAGCACTTCTTCGACGGCTACAAGCGCAATCCCGAGTTCACACTTCGAGCCGTCGAGGCCGCTGCGGTGGCCGAACAACGCGTCGGTGCAGGCCGTGGTTACGAGTCGATCGCGTACATCACTGTTGGCACCGGCATCGGTGCTGGGGTCTTGGTTGGCGGCGAGCCCTTCCGGGGTCGCGACCACATCGAACTTGGCCATATCCCGGTGCGCCGGGCTGACAACGACGACTTTGCCGGTGTCTGCCCGTTCCATGGTGACTGCCTCGAGGGCATGGCGAGTGGCCCCGCTATTCAAGCCCGGTGGGGCAGTACGCCCTCGTCTCTGGGCGGTCGTGACGATGTCTGGAACCTCGAAGCCGACTACCTGGCACAACTCGCACGAGTGCTGACCTATGCGTTTTCGCCCGACAAGATCTTGTTCAGCGGTGGAGTTGGTGCTCGCAAGCATCTGGCCCCTCGTATCGCCGCAGCAACAAGCCGACATCTCGGCGGCTACTCGGTCAGCCATGCCGCAAACTCCGAACTAATCGCAACTGCAGCTCTTGGCAACGACGCTGGCCTTTTGGGCGCCGCGTTGCTCGCTCAGAGCCTGCTCCCTTCCGACCCCCAACCCTGTAGAGGTACCTCAGATGACTATTCGAGTCGCTATTAACGGCTTTGGCCGCATCGGCCGCAACTTTGCTCGTGCTGCGCACGGTAACGACCAAATTGAACTGGTTGCAGCGAATGACCTAGGCGATATCGCCACGCTCGCGCACCTGCTGAAGCTCGACACGGTCCACGGGCGTGCGCCGTTCGAAATCAAGCCCGACGACAAT